>Ga0326727_10000032_pt1 | contig 572289 bp, 461 predicted proteins | sample MB2enrmetagenome_FD_207643 | JGI IMG/M metagenome (GOLD analysis project Ga0326727, IMG submission 207643) | Lab enriched peat soil microbial communities from McLean, Ithaca, NY, United States - MB29MY | ecosystem: Environmental > Terrestrial > Soil > Wetlands > Peat | place: USA: New York... | reverse complement strand
CCCAAAATATCGCGTACGCTGGGCGGCACCAGATAAGCCTGATCGGGACTGTACACCAGAAATTTCATCGCGGGCCTCCTGACCCGCTTGCTAAGCACGTAAGATGCCGAGTTTTCACACAGACTCGCCAGCCGTGGGTACGGGAGCACGCCTCACCCCTGCCCCTCTCCCCGCACGGGGGAGGGGTGCCGGGGAAGCAGTGCTTTCCGTCGGCGGGGTGAGGGCCTTCACTCCCAGGGCTCGCGCCCTGGGCTACGGTCTTGCGCCCCGGACGGGGCTCGCCCCAGGCCCAGTTACTTGGAATCCTTCAGAGCCTCATCGATGAGCTTGGAGATATCAGCCAGCGCGGGAGCGCCGACGACAACGCGCCCATTGACGAAGCTGGTGGGAGTACTGGCGATGCCGAGCGCCTGCCCTTCTTGCGTGTCCGCATCGATGCGCGCCTGCGAGGCCCGCGAGTCAATGCAGGAGGCCAGTTTCATATTGTCAATTCCCGCCTCCGCGGCCAAGTGCAGGAGCTTGTCGCGGATATGGTCCGCGTCCAGGGTGCTCTGGTTTTGGAAAACCAGCGAGCGATAGGGAACAAACTTGGAAGGATCGATCTGATAGGTACACTGTGCCGCGACGGCCGCGGTGGGCGACCAGTCGTGGATGGCAACGAGAGGAAACTCTTTGAAAACCACGCGCAGCTTGTCGCCATACTTGGGGAGGAGGTCGGTCTCCAGCATCTCATGCAAGCGCGCGCACATGGGGCATTGCAGGTCGGAATATTCAACCAGCGTGACCGGGGCAGTGGGCGGCCCCTGGGTGGGTTCGTCCGCAAGCGAAATGAGCCGCACAATTTCCTTGTGCGGGTCGCCGCCCAGGGTGTAGATGTTCCCTTCCACCAAGTAGCGTCCATCCTTGGAAACAAAAAAGGGCTGCGCCCGCTTGTCCTTGCCGTCGTCCAGCGTGAGCGTGACGGCGTCGAAGTCCGCGTAGGCGCTCTCCCGGAAGTCGCCGACCGTGACCTTGACCGAGTCCGGAATATTGAAGCGCTGGCGGATGTACTTGATGATCTTTTCGCGCGTCGCTGCCTGGTCTGGCGCCTGCGCCGCGGAGGCCGGCGAGATCAGAGAAACTGCGAGCACGGCAGTCAACAGTCCCAGGAGAGCGGAGCTGCGAAGGCGGGGGGCAAAATGACTCATCGAAATTGTGAACTCCTTTCGCTCCGGCGCCCATCTGCTAGCGGGGCCACGAAACGAGGCGTCTGTGCGGCGCCCTGGCGCAACAGCAGTCCCTGCTTCGCCCCAACGTCGGCGAAACCCATCAACAGCCATGCTCACTTTGCCGCGCGCAGGGCTTCATCCACCGCTTGGAAATAAGCATCCGTGGAAGGCAAGCCGACGATCATTTTTCCATTGATAAAGGCAGTGGGCGTGCGGTCCACTTCCACGCGCTTGCCTTCCGCCAGATCCGCTTCCACGCGCGGCCAGGTAGACTTGGAATCGATGCAGGCTGCCAGCTTCACCCGATCCACCCCCGCCTGCTCGCCGTAATCGAGCAGGATGTCCCGGAGGTTGGTGATGTTGATGGCCTGCTGATTACGGAAGATCGCCGAGCGCAAGGGCACGTAAGTGGAAGGGTTTATGTCATAGGCACACAGGCAAGCGACCGCCGCCGTCGGAGACCAGTCATGAATTCCCACCAGCGGGAATTCCTTGAAAACCACGCGCACCTTGTTGCCGTAACGAGGGAGCAATTGCGTCTCATAAAACTGGTGTAAGGCCGCACAGGTTGGGCATTGCAAGTCGGCGTACTCGACGATGGTGACCGGGGCATTTGCCGGCCCTTGGGAGGGCCCATTGCGGAGCGAAATGTTACGCAGCGCCCGCTTCTGCACGTCGACGTCCATGTCGTAAACTTCACCCAGGATCGCGTGTTGGCCATCCTTGGCCAGAAGTACGGTCCTCTGCTGTTTCGCCTTGCCATTGTCAACGGTGAGTGGGGCTTCCTGGAATTCGGCGACGGGCGAGGCATGGAAGGCCCCGAGCGTCAGCTTTACGTTGTCAGGAACCTTGAAGGCCTCCCGCACGCGTTGGAGCATCTCTGGGTTGGAACGCCCATTAACCTCAAACAGGTTGCCAAAGAGAAGGTAGCGCGAGTCCTTGGAAACCCACGCGACTTGGTCGTGTTTGGTCTTTTTGTCATCCGTGGTGATCATCATCTCATAGAATCCCGCGGCAAAGGAACTGCGCGGCGCCCCGGCGCTCATCTGCACGGTATCCGGCACGCCAAAGCGCTGCCGTATGTAACGAACCACCTTTTCGGGGACGGCTTCACTCGCAGCGGGGCCCGCCACGGACTGCCGAGCCCGGACCATGTAGACGGGAATCACCACGCCAGAGAGAAGGAAGAACGCCAGCCAACAGATCTTCGAAAGTTTTCCGTACAAGTAGCTCCACTCCTACCGAAAAAATGGGCTCTCTTGCGCCCTCATAATGATTCTAGTGAACCTGCCGCCTAGAAAGCAAATTGGAGTTGCGTGGGGAACCCTAGACCTGGAGGACGTCGCCTTCGCGCGCCACCATTTTATATAGAACCGGGCTCACAATCCGCCCCAGGAAAAGCCGCGAAATCAGGCCAGCCACAATCACGATTGCGAAGGGCCGCTGCGTATCCGATCCTATCCCGTGTGAAAGCGCCGCGGGCAGCAGACCCAGGCAGGCCACGAGCGCGGTCATCATGATGGGCCGCAGCCGTACCATGGAGCCTTCGAAGGTCGCGTGCCGGATGTCGAGCCCTTCCAAGCGCAGCTTGTTGATATACGAAACGTCGATCACGGCGGTCTCCACCGACACCCCCATGAGGACGAGCAGACCCAGCACGGAAGAAACGCTGAAGGGTGTGCCCGTCAGCTTCAGGGCGAGCAGCGCCCCGACGGGCTCGGTAAGCACAACGCTCAAGACGACGATGACCGGGAACTTGAAATTGCCGTAGAGTGCGAACAGGATCAGGAAAATCAGCAGCACGGTGATGGGCCCGATCAGATTGAGCTGATGCTCCGCAGCGAGGAACTCGCTGTACTCGCCACCCCAGGTCATACGATAGTCCAAAGGCAGCTTAACCGCCTTGGCGACGGCCTTCTGGCCATCCTCCACAGCCCGCGCCATGTCGCGCCCCACAATGCTGTACTGGATCCCCACATAGCGCGAATTGTTCTCGCGATAGATAAGAGACGCCCCATTCCCCTGCGTGATGGTGGCGAGTTGGCTGAGGGGGATTTGCTGTCCACCCGGAGTGACGACCAGCAAATTGGCAATTTGCTGGGGGCTTTCGCGGAACTCCGGCTTCATTCGCACGACCAAGTCAAACAGCTTCTCGCCCTGGATGACCTGCGTGGCCGCTTGGCCGCCCACGGCAGCCTGCACCACCGCTTCCACATCCGCTACATTGATGCCGTAGCGAGCGATCTTCTCCCGGTCGACATCCACCAGCAGGCTCGGCTGCCCGAGCTCGCGCACCACGGTCAACTCCGTGAAGCCCGGCACCTTCTGCAGCGCCTCCTTGATCTTAAGGGCGGCGTCCTGAAGGATATTCAAGTCGGGGCCGTAGACTTTGACCGCAAGAGCGCTCTTCAGCCCCGTCAGCGCCTCATCCACAGCGTCCTCAGCAGGCTGCGTGAAATTGAAGATGATGCCGGGGTAAGCACTCAGCTTGCCGCGAATCGAATCGGTCAGCTCTGCCTTGGTGTGAATGGGGCCCTTCCACGCCGCGTCTTTGTAAGGCTTCAGGCCGACATAGAACTCCACATTGAAGAAGCCCGTGGGGTCCGTGCCGTCATCCGGCCGGCCGAGCTCGGAGCCCACCACCGTGACCTGCGGATAAGACATCAAGATGTGCCGAATTTGCGGGGAGATCTTGCTGGCCTCTTCGAACGAGATCGTGTAGGGCATGGTGGCGCGCACCCAAAGGGCGCCTTCGTCAAGGTGCGGCATGAACTCACCACCAATGGTGGGAATCAGCAACAGCGTCGCGCCGAAAATGATCGTCGCAGCGATCATGGTCCTCCAGGGATGATTCAGACACGAATTCAGTTCCGCGCCATACTCACGTTTCACCCATTCGTAGGCGCGGTTCCTCCTTTCGTGCACACCCTTCTTGAACGCGTAGGAAGCCAACACCGGAACCAACGTCAGTGTGAAGATGAGCGAGCCAATCAGGGCGAACGACATGGTATCGGCCATGGGATGGAAGAGCAGGCCGGAGGGTCCGCGCAGCGCGTAAATCGGGAGGTAGCCGGCGATGATGACCGCGACGGAATAGAAGATGGGCCGGTCCACATCCTTGGCAGCCGCCACGATCACCTCGGACAGGTTATAGTTCTGCCCCTGCCGGGCATTCAGCTCGCGGTAGATGTTTTCCACCATCACCACCGTTCCATCGATGATGATGCCGAAGTCGATGGCGCCAATGGAAAGCAGGTTGGCGGGAATGTGGCGGGCATGGAGGACGATGAAAGCAAACAGCAAAGACAGCGGAATGGTGAGCGCGGTGATGATGGCGGCGCGCGCGCTCGCCAGGAAGATAATCAGCACGAGCAGCACCAGGACCATCCCGCGTAACAAGTTACCTTTCACGGTATCCGTCGTCAGCTTCACCAGGTCACTGCGATCGTAGTAGGGACGAATTTTGACATCGGACGGCAATTGCCGGTTCAGCTCTTCAGTCTTCTCCTCCACCCCCTTGAGCACGGTCTGCGTTTGCTCGCCGCGGCGCATGAGAATGACGCCTTCGACGGCATCCTCGTTGTCCTTGTCACGATCCTCAAAGCCGAATTCGCCCAGCCGCGGTGCGTGGCCGATCACCACTTCGCCCACGTCTTTCACGCGGACCGGTGCGCCGTTTTGGCTGGCGAGCACCACGTTCTCAATGTCTTTGGTGTCGCGCGTCAGGCCCAGCCCGCGTACGTAATAGAACTGGCCCCCTTGGGAATAGAACCCCCCGCCCGCGTTGGCGTTATTTGCAGAGAGCGACTGCAACACCTGCGGCACGCTCAAGTGAAAGCCGTAGAGCCGCGCCGGATCAAGCAGCACCTGGTACTGCATCACAGTGCCGCCGAAGCCGGAGTCATCGGCCACCCCGGGCACGGATTTGTAACCGCGCTCCAGCACCCAGTCCTCAATCGTTTTCAGATCCTGGGGCGAATGGTCGGGACTCTCGATCACGTAACGGTAAACCAGTCCACTGGGGCTGAACAGCGGCGCGAGCGAAGGCGTCACGCCGGATGGCAAGGTGACCTCGCTCAAGCGCTCGAAGACAACCTGGCGCGCAAAGTAATTGTCAGTGTCTTCCTCAAAGGTCAAGATGACGTCCGAAAGGCCGTAGAGAGAGATGGAGCGCATGACGTCAAGGTTAGGTGTGCCGTTCATTTCCACTTCAATGGGCAGCGAAACCAGGCGCTCAACCTCTTCCGCCGCGTGGCCGCCCCACTGGGTGATGATTTCCACCATGGGCGGAGAGAGGTCCGGGTAGGCGTCGACCGGCATGCGGCTGAAAGAAACCGCTCCGACCACGACAACCATCGCGGTCAGCATTAGCACCAGAAAGCGATTCTGCAAAGCGGATTGGACGATGCGATGAATCATCGATAATTGAGCCTTGGGTCTGGAGTTGGGGGTCTCGAGTCACGAGGAAAAAGACCCAACACCCGGACTCGAGACTTCCCCTTACTCAACGCAGCGAATTGGCAAACTGCAGGAAAAGACTTCCGTCGGCGACGACCTGCTCGCCGGCCTGAAGTCCGCTGACGATCTGGGTCTTGCCACCCTGGCTGTCACCCACTGTCACCATTCGTTCCCCAAACTCCTGGGGGCCGTGCGCCAGATAGACGAAAGGCTGGTTTTCTGCGTTCCGCAAGACGGCGGAATTCGGCACGGTGAGGGCGCCCTCGATCACGCCCGCACGGACCGTGGCGGTCACATACATGTCCTTTTTAAGCTTTCCACCGGGATTGTCGGTCTCAATCCGTACCTGTAATGTGCGCGAAGTAACGTCGAGCGCGGGGGCAATATACGAAATGCGGCCATGAAAGGAAGTCTCATAGGCGTCCGTCTGAATGTCCACGGGGTCGCCCACGTGCACAAAACCCAGATCGTGCTCGTAGACATTGGCAAGCACCCAGACGGTGGTCATATCCGAAATCGTGAACACCTGTGTTGCCCCCGCTTGGATGACCTGTCCCGGGGCGGCGAGGCGCTCCACCACTTCTCCGGCGATGGGCGCTAGCACGGGAATATCGGGCGAAGCCGTTTCGGCCAGCGCGCGCTCCGGTTGAACTCCCAGCACCTTCACGGCCTGCTCTGCGGCCTGCAAATCAGCTTGCGCCTGGTTGCGCGTGGATTCCGCCTGCTCAAAATCCGCCAGAGCGATGGCGTGGTGCGCGTACAGGTCATCCGCGCGCGTATAGCTCTTCACGGCCAATGCATAAGCATCGCGCGCCTTTAGAAAATTCGTGCGAGTCTGAGCGTAGTCCGGGCTGCTCACATAGAGCATGGGCTGACCCGCCCGTACGACCTGTCCGGGAGAAATCAGGATCCTCGCCACCGGCCCGCTGACCTGGGTGATGACCGGAGTAGTTGCAAAACTGTTGTAGGCGACCGAGCCGGTCAGACGGAAAATGCGCGGCAGGCGCGTGCTTTCGACAGTGACCACCTGCACGTGCGCCATCTGCTCCGGAGGGACGGTGAAGAGCTGGGCCTTCGGCTCGCCCACCGCGCTGGAGCTGAAAGAGGTCGAGGGCGCGCTGGCGTCCGTGGTGCGGCCGCTGCAACCGTTCAGAAGCAGCACCAAGGGAGCCAGCGCCAGAGTGAGGCACGCAAGGTCGAGAGAACCGGCGGACGAGCGTTTCATGGCAAATTCCTTGTTCCGGTAGATTCTTTCAATTGCTCAACCGAGAGCATGTAACTGGCCAGCGCCTGGCGATAGGCAAGCTGGGTGGCGCGATAGCTGCGCTCCGCGTCCAGAAAATCGAGCAGGCTGGCCGCGCCGCGCTTATAGGCGTATTCGCTGATGTCGCGTGAGTCCTGGGCCTGCTGCAAGTACCCCGAGGTGTAAAGGTGCACGATCTGGTCGTTGGTCTGCATCGCCTGGAAAGAATTCGCAACGTCCGTCAGCACAGTTTCGGAGGCAGCGGTCTGTAGTTCCTGCGCCGCCGAAATGGCGTAGTGCGTGCGGGCGATTTCGCCCTGATTGCGATCAAAAATAGGAATCTCGATGTTCAGGGTGAAGCCGGCGCTGTTCAGATCGGAGACGTGCGTGTAGTCGAAGGTGGTGGTCAAGTTCCGTTTGCCGTTGGCCTTGGCTAGTTGGTACTGGCTCTGGGCGGCCGTTACCCCCTGCTGGGCAGCCAGCAGGTCAGGCCGTTGCTTGAGCGCCAGGGACTGCAAATCCTCCTGGTTGCCGTGCAGAGGAGCGTAGGCAAGCTCGCCGATCAATTCGTAGTCGGCCGGGACCGACTCAAAGCCTACGAGTTGTCGTAGGCCATAACGCGACTGCACGAGGGCTAGCTGCGCGGAGGAAACATCCGTCTGGAATTGTAGCAACTGCAACTTGATTTTCAGCAGGTCAGCCTCGCTGATCGCTCCGGCCTTGTACCGGGTATCACTGAGGTTGACCGTCTGCTCGAAACTTGCCAAATCCTGCCTGGCAAACTCCAGATTCGACTTGGCCAGCAGCACGCCGACAAACTGCTGCGCCACGTTGAAGATCAGGCCCCGCTCCGTGTCTTTCACCTGCGAACGGGTGACGGAGGTTGCGTCCCGCGCGGCGTCGATGCGGGCTTGGCGCTTGTGGCCGCGCTCAAAAGTGTAGCTGACGCCCAGGTCGAATTCCGTAATGCTGTCAAGGGTGCTGGTGTTGAGCTCGTAGGGACTGAAGATGGGTACGTACAAGTCATCGTAAGTGAACACCGGGTTGGGGCGGATCGCTGCGGTGACCTCCTCCGCTTGGCTCTGCAGAATCTGATTCTCCGCCGCCTTCAGCGCGTGATTGTGCGCGACCGCAAGCTGAATGGCCTGGTCAAGATCAATCCGTGATGATCGCGGAGCCTGCTGCGCGTTCGATGCCACGCCCATTCCCGCCCAGGCCAGAAAGAGAATCCCCACCCTCAAAAACCCCAAACGCCTACTTGTTGAGAAAATGCAATTGTCGGTCATCATCACAAAACCACCAGGGTAAAGTTTGGGTAACGAAAGCTAGCCACCTACAGGTCTGCTAGGAGCCCATGGGTGATCCGAGGGAAAACAGAAGGAGGCCTTAGATGAGTGGAGGAGCTCGACCGTAACTGATGGCCGGCTGCAACGAGCGATAGATGCCCTGCGTCATGCGCGCCGGCAGGGGAACCGAAACCGCCGGTTGAAAGATCGCCGTGGCGGTGGCGGGTCGAACCGCACCGTGGCGGACGATCTGGCACGCGGTGCAGGGCAAGCTGTCTCCAACTGCGGGCGACTGCTGGGCGCCGCATCCGCTGACCCAGGGAGCATGCCACCACGTCGCCGTCTCGCCGTGGTGGTGGAGAACGGCCACGCACGCCAGGTGGACCTGCAACAGCACCAGCGAGTAAACAGCGAGAGTGTACGCAAATCGGCGAATCAACCCAGTACGCACAACTCCGGCATTCTACAGGATATGGGGGTCCTGAGCGGGCTAAATTTTGCTCTCCCAAGACTCAGAAGAATTGGACTGCGCCGCAGCGACCCTTGACACGAGACGGCGGATCGCTCTCCGGCGTTTCCCCCAAGGGATGCTCTATCAATCTAACAGGTTGCCGTGTCTGGCCCGCGGCTAAGGCGCGGACCCGGCGGGGACTTCCCGCAGGGGAGGATTGCCTCGGTTCCGCAAGTCTACCGCTCAATTTGCCGCGCCAACGCCTTTACTTTTTCTTCCAAGTCGTCGAGCCTCGCCAGGCGCGCGATGGTTCTCTTGAATTCGCTCATCGGGCGGCTGGGGGTTCCCCAGATGGTTGAGCCACGGCGCACGATTTTGCCGGGAAGAACCCCTGCTTGGCCGCCGATCGTAACGCCGTCCTCAATGCGCACGTGATCGCCGATGCCGACCTGTCCGCCCATCACCACGTAGTCGCCGATTTCGACGCTCCCGGAAATTCCTGTCTGCGAGACGATGATGCAATGACGTCCAATCCTGACATTGTGAGCAATCTGCACCAGATTGTCGATCTTTGTCCCCTGTCCGATCACCGTCGTGCCCAGCGAGCCGCGGTCCAGCGTGCTGTTGCTCCCGATCTCGACATCATCCTCAATGACGATCTTTCCCAACTGCGGAAACTTCACATGCTTGCCTTCCGCGAAGACGTAGCCGAATCCGTCCGAGCCCACCACCACGCCCGCATGGAGCAGCACGCGGTCGCCAATCCACGCGCCGGGATAAACGGTCACGCGGGGGTACAGAACGCAACCTGCACCCACGCATACGCCCGCGCCGAGAAAGACCCCCGGGCCCAGCCGTGTGCCCGGCCCCACCCGGACCCCACTTTCGATGTTCACGTGCGCGCCCACCGAAACGTCCGGAGCCAGTTGGGCGTCGAGCGCGACCGCGGCGGTGGGATGAATCCCCGGCGTGAACGTTGGCGCCGGATGCAGCACCTGGGCAACGCGAATCAGCGCCAGCTTGGGATTGTGCACCGCAATCGTAGTCTGCCCCGGCAAGAAGGCGCCCTCGGGTATCAGCAGGCACCCGGCGCGCGAGCCCGCGGCCTTTCCCAGGGCGCGCGGGCCCTCGGCGTAGGAAAGTTCTGCGGGTCCGGCGGCGTCCAGGGCGGCCACGCCGCGAATCTCGCGCGCGCCTTCGCCGGCAGGCGTCCCGTGCAATAACTCGGAAATCTCCAAGACGGTCATGGTTGGCCTCTCGAATTCCGTGGCCGCCGGACGAAGGCGGCTCCCGGAGGGCGGATGCATGGTTCAGAAAGGATAAATAGGGGGCTCCCCGGGCGGGCGGGTTTTCCAACGCCGGTGCACCCAGAGCCACTGGTCCGGGTAACGGCGTGCGTACTCCTCGATCAGCCGAGTGAAGTTTGCGGTGTTGGCCAGGATCTCTTCCTCAGGATATTCTCGCTTAATCCACTCCACGGCCTCGAAGCGCAGGCGGTATTTCTTCAGCTTCGCATCCCAGATGACCAGCCCCAGGACAATGGGAACTCCGGTCTTGCGGGCCACTCGCGCCGGGCCCGTCGTGGTACAAGCCAACCGGCCAAAGAAATTGACGAACACACCCTCACTCAACAACATGTTCTGATCGGCAAGTACACCCACCGCCTGGCCTTGCGAGAACGCCCGCAGAACTCCCCGGGCAAAATCGCCCTTGTCGATCGCCTTGCCGCCACTCAGGCAGCGGTAGCGGTTGATGAGCCGATCGATCAGGGGGTTGTCGAGTGGGCGCACAATGAACTGGCAGGGGTAGCCGTACACGCCGTGCGCAAAGGAACCCAGCTCCCAATTACCAAAGTGCGCCGTCAGGAACAGCACGCCACGCCCCTGGCTCTGCGCACGCGCGTAATTCTCAAACCCGTCGTAAATGATCAGCTTTTCGATATTCTCGCGATTCCAGTTGGGGAAATGAGCAAAGTCGGCCAGCGTGCGGCCAAAACTCTGGAAGAGCCCATAGAGCACACGCCGCCGCCGCGACTCGGACCACTCCGGGAAGGCCAACCGCAGATTGCACAAACCCACCCGCCGCAGGCGAGGCCAGAGCCAGTAGCAGAGCGCCCCCAGAACGGCGCACAGGCCGCGCGCCAATTTGTGGGGGAGCCAACCCAGCACCTCGAGGGCTGCACTCGCAGCCCAGTACTGCAGCCAGTGACTGTACGTCGGGCGCGCCGGGGTTTCCACATCCACCTCGGACCCAAGGACTTGCGAAGTGCTCACGACCACTCCCGGCTTCATGCGCTGCTCAGATAACAAGGGGCCACCCTGAGACTTTGCTCCGGCGAACGGCCCACCCGCCCCGAAATCCTAATGGGCGAATCTCAGTTGGCCCGAAGAGAAAGACTCTGCAGAAAGAAATTGAGGACCTGATCTTCGTATTCCTTCTTCTCCCCGACAGCGGTCAAGCCCGCCAGGGAGTGTTCCATTATCAGTAGCCGTTTGGGCTGGGGCACCTGGTTGTAAATCCCCTCGGTCATCTCCGCCAGGGGAGGAATGTCGCGCCCCAAAATAAAGAGCTTGGGCATGCCCTCCAACCTCGTCGCGTTGGCGAGCAGCGGGGGAGGCTTTTTCCCCAGCAGGGAGAGATGAAACTCAGCCTCGGTGAGAATCCGGAACAGCCTGCTGGAGCCGCCCAACAGGCGATCGATCTGCATGTCGAACATCTGGTCCGGAGTCTCGTAGGTCATGTCCACCACGAGCGCCTTCACCTTGGAATTGGACTGGGCGGCCGCGAGCGCAGCGTATCCGCCCAGGGAAGTTCCATATAATCCGATGCGGTTGTGATTAACCTCAGGTTGGCGGGTCACAGCTTCAATAGCCGAATTCAAATCCGCGGCCTGCCGAGGGCCCAAATCGGAATAGCGTTCGTTGGCCTTGGGCCCGTGAAAGTTGAAAACGTACACGTTGAAGTGATTGTTGCGAAGAATGTCGCCCAGCGATAACAGGTCGGATCGGTTGGAGTCGTACCCGTGACTGAGGATAATGACCGGTGCACGGCGCAGTCCCAACAGCAGCCAGCCCTCATGCTCACCGCCTGAGGTATCAGTGAAGTTCAGCGGGATGTAACTGCTCAAGAGATAACTTTGTGGGGTAACGGCTTCTTGCGAATTCTGGCGCGTGATGACGTAGTAAGTTAATCCACCTCCCACCGCCGCCAAGGCCACGAAAAGCACCACCGCCAGCGCCAGAATTCGGAGGATCAGCCGCAAGAAGAACTCGAGGAAATAACTGGAGGAAGAAGCAACTGCAAAAGATTTTCGACGCGCCATGCCACCAACTCTCTCGCCCTCTTCGCCGTCGCGCCCGGACGGTCAAGGGAAGCGCAAAACGGAAATGCTATCACAACCGGTTTTCGTCTCCCCAAGAACTTTTCGAACCAGGTCAATCTCATGCCATTGCCCGCCGCCCTCCGGCTGCCTCGGGCGGGTTCTCTTCCGCCGGCGATGGCCGCTGGGCGCGGCGGGCCGGCACATGCATGTTATACTACGGCTCAATGAGCAGTGGTAGGAGGGCATCATGGACCATCGGGAGCCAGAGAAAATCAGCCGGCGCTCGTTCTTGAACCGCGGCGTCGCAGCGGTGGGGGCCGCCACGGTCACCAGCACGGCGGTTTCCTACGGCCGCATCCTCGGCGCCAACGACCGCATTTCGGTCGGTCATATCGGCGTTGGCAGCCGCGGTCGCGAACTGGATTGGATTGTTGGCCAACTGAAGGAAAAGCACAATGTGGAGCTGACTGCTGTGTGTGACCTCTGGAAGGTCAATCGCGAGAAGGCCGCGGCACGGGCGGAGAAAACTTACGGGCGCGCGCCGCGCAGCTTCCAGCATCTCGACGATTTGCTGGCGCTTAAGGATGTTGACGCGGTCCTGATTTCTACGCCGGAGCACTCGCATTCCCCAGTGCTCAGGCTCGCGGCGGTGGCGGGCAAGGACGCCTACGTCGAAAAACCCATGGGGAATGTTTTAGAGGAAATCAAAGCCGCGCGCGATGCCGTGCTCGCGCGCAAACTGATCGTTCAGGTGGGCACACAGCATCGCAGCGAACTCTATCCTCGCGCCGCGCACGACCTCGTCGAGAAGGGCGTGCTGGGCGATGTCAGCAAGATCGAAATCGAGTGGAACTTCCACGGGCCGCGCTGGCGAGGCCGCCCGGAAGTGAAACAACTTCGCGAAGAGGACACCGACTGGCACGCCTGGCTCATGACCAAGCCCGATCGGCCCTTCGATCCGCAACTCTATTTCGAGTTCCGCTTGTACAAGGATTTTTCCAGCGGCATCGCCGACCAATGGTTGAGCCACGGTATCGACCTGGTGCACTGGTTTATGGACGACCCCTTCCCGAAGTCCGTCCTGGCCCATGGCGGCATTTTTGCCTGGCAGGACGGCCGTCAGAATCCCGACACCTTCGTCGCCCTGTGCGAATACCCCAAAGGCTTCCTGGTGAGTTTTTCCACCAGCTTCGGCAACGATGCCCCCAGCTTCACGCGTTACATGGGCAAGAAGGCAACGCTGTTTAACCAGGGCGGAGAAGGCGCCCCGCGCTACCAACTGGTGGAGGAGAAGGGCAACCACGAGGACAACCCGGCCATCGACAACCAGCGCAAATCGGAATACATCCAGTTGCCCGGCGATAAGGACCTGCAGCCCATGGCCTTCGGTGACGACGACCTCCACCACATGACCAACTGGTTCGAGTGCCTCCGCAGCCGCGAGCAGCCTCATGCCACGGTACTGAACGGCTTCAGCCACTCCGTGGTCTGCATTATGGCAGCGGATTCCTACTGGCAAGGCAAGAAGCTTTTCTGGGATGCGAAGAACGAACAGATCCTGGACCATCCGCCGGAGGCGTAGGGCGCCGCGAAGCCCGCGCGCTCAAGCTGGCTGGTGCAGGGAAGCACCCTGTGCTCTCGCACGCGTTCGGGCGTCATTCCCGCGGAAGCGGGAATCCACGGGGTGGCAAGGGACCGGGGCTGCCCGGATTCGCCAACCATTTGAGCGCTGAGCGCGGCTCTGCCTGACAATGAACCTTCCTTCCGCGGGGATGGCGTGGCTCGCGACAGGGGATTTTGCTTAACATCAGCAGAAGCGATATTCGTCGCCGATTCCGGTTTCAGGAGTGCCGGCGATCAGGTCACTCCGCATCCACCGCGCATCGGAAACCCACGCTCGCAGACCGGTCCAGGCTGGGGCCGATGAGCAGGTACTTTCCGTGCTCATTCAGCTTGTAGGCTTTGGGGAAATACCACATTGAGCCCTGTGGTTGGTAATAGCTTCCGCCGCGCAGAATCGCGGCGCGGGTGTGCTCGTCGGTGAATTCCTCCGTCCACTGCCACACGTTTCCCACCAGGTCCATCACGCCGAATGGGCTCGAGCCTTGCGGGTAGGCGTCCACGTTGGTGGGTTCGCGCATCACGCGGCGCGTTTCGGCCGGCGGCACCGCGGAAGCGTTCCACTCATTCCCCCAGGGGTAGAGGCGCCCATCCCTGCCTTGCGCGGCGTACTGCCACTCCCACTCGTGGGGAAGCCGTTTCCCGGCCCACGCGGCATAGGCGCGCGCGTCGTCGAGCGAAACCCATGTGACCGGCCGGTTCGCCCAACCTTCCGGATAGATGCCGTTCTGCCAGTCGCGCAAGAAATTGTGATCGTCCTTCGGGTGATAGCGCGCGGCGTCAAGAAATTTCTTGAACTCCGCGTTGGTCACCGGGAACTTGTCGATATAGAACGGCTTCATTTCCAGCGTCTTCAGATGATGCCGCCGCGGCGCGTCTTCCCAGGGATATTGCACGTCCACGCCGATGTCGTTCTCCCCTTCGATTTCGATGCCGGACACGCGGAACTCAAAAGTGCCTCCCGGAATCCGTACCATCCCCGCAGGGGCCGTGGCAGCGGGTTTCGTTGCAGCGATTCCGACGATCTGCTGCGGCAGGAATCTCCATTCCTGCGAAAAATCCTGCAGGCGCCGGTGGGAGAGCTCACTCATACGCGCCAGCAGCTTGCGCAATGGCTCGTCCGGCGCGCCCGTTGTGGCGAGTACGGCTCCGTAACCGTGCGCCTCCATTTTGAAACTCAAGGTGGCGGCACTTCCCTCGACTTCCGGTTTCAGCTCCGTGCCGTGCCACAGGTCGAAGTAGCGTGTCCCTGCGGCGTGAGGCACTTCCAATACCCGCCCGGCCAGGTCATACTCATTGCGATTCACTATGGTCCACAGCGTCTGTCCCTGAGCAGGAAACTTGCTGGCAAAAACGCCATATTGCAGCGTAGGCGTGTGGGGTTCCCAGTCGGAGCTCACGAGCAGCGCAGCGGTGGCGCGCTCGATCGTCGCCAGGCGGCGCAGCGCTTCCGCGTCGCGCGGAGTGATCTGGTTCCAGATGCCCCAGATGTTTTCCCAGCTCTCGTAGCCCACGCCGTTAAAAAACGCATGTTGCAGGTCATCCGTCTTGTCGCGCCCCCAGCGCCGGCAGATGTTCACCATGTGCCGGGACTCCAGCCATTTGTACCTGCTCACCGTGGGAACAAAGGAGTAATCCCAGTACCCCCAGCTCAGGTTGTTCCACAACAGGCCGAGGTCAACCGTAAGGTTCTCCGGCTCGAACGCCAGCGGATGGTGGGTCTCGTCGGAGGCCGTTCGGAAGGCGCGCGGCGCCACGTCGAGAGTGTCACCATTCACGCCGTCGGCTCCGATTTCCGCCAAGAGGCGTACTGTGGCCGTCCAGTTCGGCACTCCCTCGTCGCGCGTGCCCTGGTCCCACAACATCACGGGGAAAAGCACACGCACCCCACGCCGATGAAAATCGGCGATCATCTGCCGCAAGCCATCCATGCCGCCGGGCATGTCTCGCAGCATGTCATATTGATTGCGATTGTCGATGCCGATATTGGGATACGACTGCCAAACTAGCACGCTATCGATCCCTCCATAACGCTTCTCCAGGTCATCGACGTAACGGTCTACGCTGTACTTGCCCGCGACGGGGTCGTAGAAGTACCGTTCGTGAATCATCATCTGCGGCTGTATGAAACTCGACTGCGTCCACTTGAGCTCTGGCCGTTCATATTCCGAGCCGTCGTAACCGATGCGGATCCGCCGCTCCATGCGCCAGTGCTTTATGTCCGCAAGCCAGTTCGGGAAATCTGCGGAAGCCGCCGGCCCGGGAATCTGGGAGGGCTTGGGCGAGAATTGCGAATCTTGCCCACAGGCGATGCCCAGAACAAGAAAACAAGAAATACCGATGACGAGGAGGATCCTGTTCATGCGAGACTCCTGGAAGGGTGAATACATCGTAGCAGCCGAAGACCCTCGCTACCCGGGGCGAACTGCAGAAGGTCAAACACATGCGAGATCTCATCCGCCTGCGTGCCGCGGCCGGGCGCGGAAAATCAAATTGGCCCCAACGATTTCAGTACCACGCCTATGTTAATGGCGGCGGGGCAGAAAACAAACTGGAAACCCTGCCTAATTTTTTTCAGGCTGATGGCTATCCGACTGGACGATGCTCCGTCGAATGAGAGGGACGCAAATCCGTCACGGGTCGCGCGGGGCAGGACTTGAAAGGCAGCAAGGCTATCTTCAGGACCACCTTCGGCCACTCGGAATGACCGACTGAGGGAGTTTTTCAATAGACTGTTAGGGATCGGTGTCGATGGCGGGAAAAAATCCTACGAATCGTGAAACTTTGCGGTCCTTCGGCGCGTATTAGCTTCTGAAGACGACAACAGTTCTGGGCGGGGAAAAAACCATGATGGTCAAAATAAATGGGCCACTGCAAATTGACAACCTGCGGCATTATCCGGCTGAGACGGTTGAAAGACTGCGCAGCTTGCTGGCAACCGGCGTACTCGCCATCCCGGACTCGCGCCGCAAGAACTTCTACGACCTCGAAGATGGCGATCGCATGTTCTATATCCATATAAGCCCCACCGGAACTGTGCTTTTGCTCGCCAGTTGGCGGAAAGAAAATGCGCACCGGGTGCCCCCCCGCGAAGCGGCCCGTGCCGAGGCCATGGGCTGCTGTGGATAAGGCGAGTTTCCCGACTTTGCCTCAGACCTCACCTGCAACGGGCCTGCGGCCTTAGCACATATGATCCGCAGACTTGCGGAGACAGATCGCGACCCGCGGGTGAGAAGTCGCGCCAACCCAGGAAAGTGGGACCAGCAATTCTTTGGTTCCCAGGGTTGTTCTCACCCTGCATAATCAGCATTACCCGGACCTTGCCGCCTCCAGCCAAAGTCCCTCCGCAACACACCGTGGTACCGGCCAGCCGAGCGAGGTGCCGTTCAGGCGGCATGCGACTATAATGGCAGGCGCGCCGCCATGCCTCCTTCCCCCCAACCCGAGCCCCTGCGCGAACTTCAGGCGGAGATTGAGGCCTTCGTCCAACTTCTTCGCCATCCGATCCTGGTGGAAGGCGACGCGGAGTTACTGGATCTGACAGCCGCGAACTGGCGGCTGACCCTGGAGTTTGGCAAGCTGATTCTCAGCGCCTGGAATTCGGGAAGATCGATCTCGCGGCGAGTGGAGGACGTGGCTTACCGCGATCGCGAGCGCTTGGGCCTATTCGTGCGCAAGCCCGGCGGTCGCGAGAGCACTACCTTGGAGTTCCGCGAACTCTCTCCGTCTCAAGCCGTGACGCGCACTGCAGGCCGTGCCGGATTCCGCCAGCAGCTCCTCGCCATGCTGCAACGCCAATATCGGGGCTGGAAATTCGACCGTGTGAGCAACCGATCCGATCGCGAGTATTCCTTCTCCGCCTGGTACACTCGCGGGGTCGCGAGCCACGGCCACACGGGCTGGGCGTTCCTGGGCCTAAGTGAAGAAGAAGGGACTGCCGCTGCTGACGCCGTGCTGGCCTTCGGTCTGATTTGGTTGGATTGGCTGCGCAGCCGGGCCGAGCGCGTGGCGATTACGCAGTTGAAACTATTCCTGCCTCCGGCCGCGATCGAGGCGATTGCCCATCGCGCCGCCTACTTGAACCACGAGGCTCTGAACCTTGAGGTATTCGAGTGGACCGCCAACCAGGCTACTCCGGCTCCGGTGGACCTGGAGGACTTCGGGAATGTCGAAACGCGCCTTGCCCCGCGCCGCCAGGCTGAGTTGTTGATGGCCCATCACGAAAGCCTCCTCCGCGATCTGCTGGGCGACCTCTGCAAGGAAGTCGATGTGGTTCCCGACTCCCTGGGGACTTCCCTTTCGCTGCGCATCGCTGGATTGGAAGTGGCCCGAGTCGAGGGCCAACTCGCGCCGCGCGTCTATTTCGGCCTGGAGGGTAGCTTCCAACGGCTAGATGAATCTCGACGCAGCGACTTCCGAAGTTTCCTCATCCAAGTCCGCAGGGTCCGCCGTGCTGGTAGCCCTGATCCTCGCCAGGAATTCTACCGGCTGCAAACGGAACGCTGGCTTGAAAGCCTGCTCCTCAAAGACATCAGCCGCCTTGATCCTGCCCTGTCACCCGAGCCCGTTTACCCCCAGGTTCCGGCATTCTCGGGAAAAGACCGCGGCGTGATCGATATCCTCGCCACCACAAGGAGAGGGCGGCTGGTGGTGATCGAGCTGAAGGTTCAGGAGGAGATCAACCTACCCCTTCAGGGGCTGGACTATTGGCTGCGCGTCAAGTGGCTGCAGGACCGAAACCAGTTTCAGGAATTCGGATACTTCCAGGGTTGCACCCTTACGCCGGAGGCGCCTTTGCTCTATCTGGTTTCACCCGCCTTTCGCTTTCATTCCACGACAGCGGGAATCCTGCGCTACCTCGACCGGCGGATTGAAGTGATCATGGTGGGACTAAACGATTCCTGGCGCAAGGAAATCAAGGTTCTTTTTCGCCGCGAACTTCCAGGCCTGGGTTTTCCTTGATGGGCTGCCACCCCCGGTGCGGAAGTCCGCTCGTTAATGGGTTGTACAACCCAATGCTGACGCGCCGCGGGTTTCGGTCAGGCCACAGATCCTGAGGGCTTTCCGCGGACCGCCCTTAACTTTTACTTAACTTTCCGCTTGGCGTAACCCTGAGAATCTGGTATAGGAATTGGCGCTCGCCGTGTTTTGACTGCAGAGGACAGCTCTATGCGGCTAAGGTTTTGGGGAGTCCGAGGGTCGACTCCCACCCCGCAACCCGAGAACTTAAGGTATGGCGGAAACACGCCCTGCCTGGAATTCCGCTCAGATGCTGGCACTCTGCTCATCGTCGATTGTGGCAGTGGGATGAGAATGTTGGGCAGGGCACTGGTGAAAGAGTTCGGAAACAGTCCCATCCATGCGCACATCCTGATCAGCCATTTTCATTGGGATCACATCCAGGGATTGCCCTTCTTCTCCCCACTCTATCGGGAGGGCAATGAGTTTCACATGCACTCATTCCACCCGCGGGAAGCCTCACTAGAGCTGACCCTGGGAGGCCAGATGAGCAACCCTTACTTCCCGGTCGACATGAGTGCCATGCGGGCGAAGCGCCTTTACTCGGAGATCGGTCAGGGCGTGTTTGAGTTCAATGATTTTCGTGTGCGGGTCGGCCGGATTCATCACCCGCAGGGTTGCCTGTGCTTCCGCGTCGAGAACAATGGAGATGCGGTCGTTTATGCCACCGACAACGAGCCCGGGGATGCGCAGGGCGACCGGACTGTTCGGGAACTCAGCCGCGGCGCCGACATCTTGATTTACGATGCACAGTACACGCGCGCCGAGATCGAGAAGGAAAAGAAAGGCTGGGGCCACAGCACCTGGGAAGAGGGAGTCACGGTGTGCCAGGAAAGCGGAGTCAAACAACTGATTCTCTTTCACCACGACCCGGACAGCGACGATCAGACCGTCGATCAATTGCAGGAACGTGCCCGGGCTCGTTTCCCCAACTCCCACGCCGCCTTTGAAGGAATGGACATCCTGCTTTAGGTGTTTGCGCCGCCGTCGCCTTACAGCGCCTCTCCTGTTGCGCGGTGCAAAAGGGCGGGCACGCGGCTGGCGCGGACACGGCAAGCTCCCGGTGGCGTGCGCGCTGCAAAGCCCTCCTTGCTGGATACTCCTCAGAACAGCCGATCCGTATCGAGCAACAAAGTCACCGGCCCGTCGTTGACAAGTTCCACGTCCATCATGGCCCGGAATCGCCCTGTCTCGGTCCGTATTCCGAGGCCCCGCAGGGATTCCACGAATCTCTCGTAGAGGAGGAGCGCTCTATCCGGAGATGCGGCCTGATCGTAACTCGGGCGCCTTCCCTTTCTGCAATCACCAAAGAGTGTGAACTGCGATATGCACAGGACCTCTCCTGCGGTTTGGAGCAGGGAGCGATTCATTTTTCCCTGGTTGTCATCAAAAACCCGCAGATTCGCAATCTTCTCTGCTAAGGCATCTCCACTTGCGGGTGTGTCGCTCTTTCCGACTCCGACCAGCACCACGAGCCCCGCTCCGATCCGTCCCACGATCTGTTCTTCCACCCGAACTTCCGCCCGCCTGACTCGCTGCACAACCGCTCGCATCGCAGAGAATGCCCTTCTCGTTGACTGGCGTTGCGAAAGGGATTCCTTTCCTTCCAATGACGCCACCCTACTCCCGCGTGTCAAAGGGTCAAAACGCCAGATAGACGGGGTTTTCGATAGTCTGTTTGAGAGTCTGCAAGAACTTCGCGCCCGTGGCGCCATCCACCACCCGATGGTCGCAGGAGAGCGTCAGCCGGCAACGCAGGCCAACTTCCACGCGGCCCTCCCTGACGACCGGTTTCTCCGCCACAGCGCCCACGGCCAGGATGGCGCCCTCCGGAGGGTTGATCACCGCGGAGAATTCCTCGATCCCCATCATGCCCAGATTCGAGACGGAGAATGTGGAACCCACGAACTCCTCGGGCGCGAGCTTGCGGGTGCGCGCACGGGTGGCAAGGTCCTTCGCCTCGCGGGAGATTTCCGCCAGGCTCTTGGCATCAGCATTGCGGATGACGGGCGTGATGAGCCCGCCCCCCTCCGTGGCTACGGCCATGCCCAGGTGCACCCGGTTGTGGAAGCGGATGGAGTCACCCTGGAACGACGCGTTCACCTGGGGATGCTGCCGCAGCGCGCTGGCGCAGGCTTTCAGAATGATGTCGTTGTAGCTCAGTTTCAACTCGGGGTCGAGCAGGTTCGCCGACTCGCGCAATTCCTTGGCGCGTTTCATGTCCACTTCGATAGTGAGATAGAAATGTGGCACTGGTGATTTGCTTTGCACGAGGCGCGCGGCGATGGTCTTGCGCATCGAGCTGAGCGGCTCGTCGAAATACTCCAGGCCCTTCAGGGACGGCGCAGGTCTCGGCGGCAGGGGAGCGGGCGCGCGGACCGGGGAAGGAACGGCGCCGCCGCCGTGCGCCACGCGGGCCTGGGGAGCAATTGCCGCGCTGCGCTCGACGTCCTGGCGAATGATCCTCCCGCCCGGACCCGTTCCGGCAATGCTGGCGAGCTCGACGCCCATCTCTGTCGCCATCTTCCTCGCCAAGGGTGAGGCCAGCAAGCGGCCACCAGCTTCGGGAGGGGGCACGGCCGGAACGGTTCCCCCCGCGGCGGGGGCGGGCATGGGACTGGCGGCAGGCGGAGTCGGCGTCTCCTTTCCTGCGTGAGTGCCGGCCGCCGCGGCCGAGAGCGCTGCCGGGGGTTTGCCGTCGCCTGGCATAACCGAGGAAAGATCCTCGTCGGGTTTGCCGATGACGGCGAGCAACTCTCCCACGGGCACGACCTTGCCAGGCCCCACCAAGATTTTGCGGAGCACACCGCCGCCCATCGCCTCCACTTCCATGTCCACCTTGTCGGTTTCGATCTCAACGACGGCTTCTCCGGTGGAGACCGCGTCACCTTCCTGTTTGAGCCATTTCAGGACCTTGCCTTCCGTCATCGTATCGCTGCCCTTGGGCATCATTACCTTAACGGCCATCGGAATCCCTCATTTTGTAGGTACGGGAGAAAGGAATCAGAAGCCAGGAGTCAGAATGAATGCGCCTTTCTCCTGACTCCTGGCTTCAACGCTTTCTTACGCGTGGCCGCCGGCCTCGACTCCTTGCCGGTAGAGCACGCGATTGACGGCATCCTTCACGGACTGCTTATTGGGCAGCGCCAGGTGTTCCAGGTTCTTCGCATAAGGCATGGGGACGTCGGCGCCGGTCACCCGCAGAATGGGGGCATCGAGGTAATCGAACGCGGCGCGCTGGATCACATCCACGAACTGGGCGCCCACGCCGCAATACGGCCAGCCTTCCTCGACGATCACCACGCGGTTCGTTTTCTTCGCCGAGGTCACGAGGGTTTCGACATCGAGCGGGCGGAGCGTGCGCGGGTCCACGACCTCGGCCTCGATGCCTTCCTGGGCCAAATCCGCGGCGGCGTCGAGCGCCACGGGCACCATCTTCGAGTGCGCAATCACGGTGACGTCGCGGCCGGGCCGCTTGATGTCGGCCACTCCGAGCGGAACCAGGTGCTCTCCGTCCGGGACTTCGCCGCGCGTCCCGTAGAGCACTTCTGACTCGATGAAAATTATCGGATTATGGTCGCGCAGGGAAGTTTTCAGCAGTCCCTTGGCGTCCGCAGGCGTGGCGGGGGTAACCACTTTCAAGCCCGGAACGTGGCAGAACAAGGCTTCCAGCGCTTGCGAGTGCTGCGCGGCAAGCTGGTGCCCGGCGCCGCCCGGCCCGCGCACCACCAGGGGGATGGGAAACTGCCCGCCTGACATGTAGAGCATCTTCGCGGCACTGTTCACAATCTGGTCAAGCGCCAACAGCGCGAAATTAAAGGTCATCATCTCCACGATGGGCCGCACTCCCACCATGGCCGCCCCCACCCCCAGCCCCGTAAAACCCAGCTCCGTGATGGGCGTGTCGAGCACCCGCATGGGCCCAAACTCCTCGAGCAGTCCTTTGCTGACTTTGTAGGCGCCTTGATAGAAACCCACCTCTTCGCCCATCAGCACAATGGTCTCGTCGCGACGCATTTCTTCGCGCATCGCCTGGTTGAGGGCTTCCCGGTAAGTCATGATGGTCATAGAACGCTCTCCACTGATCTGAACGCGGAAGCAGTGTAGGGCCAGCCCTTAGGCGGGCAACCCCGTGCCCTGCAAATTAGTAATTGGATGGAGTGATTGCCAGACCTAAAGTAACCAGGCCCGCCGCCTCATCGCTCCATCGCCAGATCAACAAATCACTTCATGCGGCCCGAGGGCCTACTCCGCGTACACGTCCGTCCAGAGTTCCTTGGGCTCAGGCTCCGGGCTCCGCTCCGCGAAGGCCACCGCCTCCTCGACCGTGTCGCGAACTTTCTGCTCGACATCGTCGAGGTATTCCTGGTTGACGAGTCCGATGGCTTCCAGTGCGGCAGAGTACAGTTTGATGGGGTCGTGCCGCCGCTGCTCCTCCACTTCCGACTTCGTACGGTAGTGGCCGTGCGCTGGGTCAGACATCGAATGCCCCATGAAGCGGTAAGTGCGCGCTTCGATGAGTGTAGGAGCGCTGTCTTGGCGGGCCCGAGCCACGGCTTCCTTCAGAGTTTCGCGGACCGCGAGGACGTCCATGCCATCCACCCAGGTGCGCGCCATGTTGTAAGCGCAAGCCTTCTGCGAGAGGTCGTAGAGCGAGGAGGCCCGTTCCACGGGCGTCCCCATGCCGAAGCGGTTGTTCTCGCAGATGAAGACCACGGGCAGTTTCCAAAGCGCTGCTAAGTTCAACGACTCATGGAAGGAGCCGATGTTCACTGCCGCTTCCCCGAAGAAGCACAGGGTGACGCGCGGTTGCTGAAAATACTTGGAGGCAAATGCCGCGCCCGCAGCCAGGGGGATTTGCCCTCCCACAATTGCATGCCCGCCCAGGAATCCGTGCCGCTTGTCGAAGAGATGCATCGACCCGCCCTTGCCCTTGGAGACTCCGCTTTGCTTACCGCAGAGTTCCGCCATCACTTCGCCTGGGTCCAGGCCGCGCACCAAGGCATGGCCGTGCTCGCGGTAGGACGTGAAGATGTAATCTTCCGGCTGAATCGTGGAGAGAGCTCCTACGGCAACCGCTTCCTGCCCGATGTAAAGATGACAGAAGCCCCCGATCTTCCCCAGCGTGTAGAGTTCTGCAGCTTTCTCTTCGAATCGCCGCACCAGGAGCATCTGCCCCAGCATGGTTTTGAGCAAAGCAGGATCCTCTTGCCGCGCCCGCTCCTCCATGGTTCCCACCGCGGGGGAACCCGTCCCGCAGATCAAATCAGCAAGGTTCGCCGTGTTCGCGGTGGTGTCGGTCGATTTCATCGTTGCCCTCCTGATCCCTTCTCCAAAGGCTGTTTGCGATAAGCCGTCGCCCGCTGCCTACAGGCTCAGCCCTAACAACTGTGCACGTTTATCACTCCAATCTTAGTCAGTTTTTTACATAAGGGGAATAGTAAAGATGCGCCGGAGGCGGGGGGCCAAGCTTTTCAGATTAAAGCCCGGCCTCCGACGGTTGCATTGTCTCCGGGCTCGTGCTAACTTGACCATATCGAACAGGGCACGGCGCTCAAGTTGCGGACAAGGAGATGGGCCATGGCATCGCGGCGCTCTTCCTTTGGCGCGGGAATCATCTGCAGGACGATGCTCCTCGCGGCGACAGTCGCTTCTGCTTGGCTGAGTTATGGCCAGGAAGGCATGGTTACGCTGCGGGTTCAGGTTCGCACTAAGGAGGGGCAAGTAATTCCCTTCGGTGTGACGATCAGTCTCGAAACGGGAGAAGGCATGCCCGCGGGGAGCCGCATGGCGGATTCGGCCGGGAACTTGGAGTTTCTGGGGCTCTCCCCCGGGACTTACCACATGACCGTGACGGCTGAGAAGTTCCAAACCCACGAGCAAACCCTGGACCTCACCTTCCGCGGGACCACTTACATGATCCCGGTTTTCCTTAGTCCCACCGATAAATCCCAAGCTGCCGCCCCTCCGCCGCCGAGGACAGATGAGGCGGCGCCCAAGCTCGCCCGCAGGGAATTTGAGAAAGGGGGCCGCGCACTGCAGGAGAAAAAACTGCCGGCAGCGCGGCAACACTTGGAAAAGGCGGTTGCGCAATACCCATGTTATGCGCGCGCCGAGGCCGCTCTCGCACAAGTCGATATTGCCGAGCGAAAACTAGACCAAGCGGAGACTCGGTTCCAGAAAGCCATCCAATGCGACGGAACCTTCCTGGATTCCTTTTCCCAACTGGCACAGCTCTACTTTGTGGAAAAGAAGTTCCCTGATAGCGAGGCGGTTCTTCGCCAGGGAATGCGGCTCTCACCAAGCGCCTGGCTTTTGCACTATCAGCTCGGGGCCGTCCATAGCGGAATGGGAAAGTACCAGGAGGCTGAGCAGGATTATCTTGCAGCGCGGGCACTCCAGGCCGACCTGCCGCCGGAGTTTCATGTCAAGCTCGCCAACGTTTACCTGAAGACGGGAGAATACAGAAAGGCGCTGGCGGAAATGGATGAGTATTTGCGCCTCGACCCGGATGGGGGCTACGCCCGCAGCGCACGGAAGATGGCAGAGACGATGCGCAAAGATGGGATAACCGAACCCACCGAGCCCCAAGCTGCCCCGCAGGCCAGCGCCAGACCTTGAGAGAGGCAGCTCCCTGCCCGACGATATAACCCCCTCACCCGGTGCTTGCACGCCGCAACGGGTCATTCTGAGCCTGCGTTTTGGGCAAAGAACCCCCTAGTTACTCTGTCCCCAATCCCCGCGAACCGCCGGGGTCCTTCGCCTCGCTCAGGATGACAGCATCGAGGCGTTTTCGCCCAGCCTCTCAAACCAGGCTGAGCAGCGCGCGGCGGACGAGGGCGCGAGTAAGGGGGATCTTGTAGCTGTTGTCCGCGAGCGGCACGTTGTTTGCAACCACCAAGTCCGCCACTCGGCGGGCCAGCGGCTCATCCAGCTTCGCGCCCAGTAGCGCCTTCTCGGCCTCGGCGGCATGCCAGGGGGCGGGCGCCACGCCGGAGAGTGCGATACGCGCGTGGGCCACCTTGCCGGCCTTAAAGCTCACGACCGCTGCCACTCCTGCCAGCGCGAAATCGAACGAAGGTTTTTCCTTGAACTTCGCGTACGTGCTGCGCGTACCTGGGCGCGGGGCAGGCAGGCGAACTTCCGCCAGGATTTCTCCCGGCGCCAAAGTCAGCCCATACGCCAGTTTCTCCGCGGGCAGGCAATAGAGGGATTCCAGCGGCATGGTGCGCTCGCCCTGGGGCCCGGCCAGACGCACCGTGGCATCAAACGCGATAAGCGCCGGCGCCAGGTCCGAGGGATGACCGAAGAAACAGGGGCCTCCCCCCAGGATCGCGTGGTAGCGGCTCTCACCGGCCTGCGCGAAGCACGTCGTCCCGTGTTTCTGCAAACAGACATAATCCCGGTGGCGGAAATACCAGCAGCGGGGCCGCTGGCAGAGGTTGCCACCCAGGGTGCCTGCGTTGCGGATTTGCACGGAGCCCACGGATTTTGCGGCTTCCGCCACGGCACGGTATTTCGCCAGGACGGTCGGGTTCTCGGCCAGTTCAGAGAGCGTCAGGAGCGGGCCGAGGCTCAGCCCGCCCGCATTTTCCTGAAGGCTTGCGAGGTCCGGAACGGATTTCAAGTTCACCACTCGAGCCGGCGTGTCGATACGCTTCTTCAAGCGCCCGAGCAGGTCCATGCCCCCGGCCAGGAGTTCGACCCGTGCCGGGTCCGTGCCCAAAAGCTCGACGGCCTCCTCGAGGCTGGTGGGGTCATAAAGGAGAAACTGTTTCATTTCAGACCTCCTTCTTTTGGGCGAGTGCGTCCAGGATGCGGTCCGGCGTAAGCGGCAGTTCGTAAACGCGAATTCCCAGGGCGTGGGCAACGGCGTTGGCAACCGCCGCGGCGGTGGGCACGGTGCAGGGTTCGCCAATTCCCTTGCCCCCCACGTTGTTCCCCGGATTGATGGGCTCCACGATCACCGTTTCGATTTCGGGCAATTCCTCGGGGCCGATCATTTTGTAATATTCCAGGTTAGGATTGACGACGCGCCCTTCGGGCTTGTCCATGGCGCGCCGCTCGAGCAGCGCGTAGCCGAGACCCATGATGACGCCGCCCTGGACCTGGCTTTCAAACGTGGTGCGATTGATGACGCGTCCGGCCTCGTGCACGGCGACTACTTTTACCACCCGTACCAGGCCCGTCTCGGTATCCACTTCAACTTCGGCGAATTGCACGCCCCAGAGCGGAAGGTCCCCGTACGGAGCGACGTTGGGCAGCCGCTCGCCGTGGCCGGAAACCGGTCCACCCAGCTTGGCGGTGGCTTCCTTCCAGGTGAGCGCTTGACCCCGGCGGCCGCGCGCGAAAATCCTGCCGTCTTCACACACCAGGTCCTCGGGCTTTTCCCCCAAAACCGGCGCAACCCTCTGGAAAAGCTCCTGGCGGGCGCTCGCCGCCGCCAGACGGATGGCCGGCGCGATGGAGAGCGCCGTAGTGCTGCCGCCGCTATCGGGCGCGACCAGCTCCAGGCGGGTGTCACCCATGCTGACCTTCACCGTCTCCAGCGGCACACCCAATTCTTCCGCCGTCACCATGGCGACCAGCGTCCGTGTGCCCACACCCAAATCCTGCACCGCCATGGCGGATTCCACGGAACCGTCGGGCGCGATGGTGACGCGGCTCGAAGCCGGTGGCCCCGAGCCGTTCCCCCACACCGCCGTGCCCATGCCCATCCCGCGCTTGATCGGTGAATCCGCTTTTGGACCCATTCCCGAGCGGCGGGTCCAACCGATCTTTTCTGCCCCCACTTGGTACATCTCCTGGAGCGCCAGAAGCGGCAAATCGACGAAATTCTTCCGGCGCAGTTCGAGGGGATCCATCTTGAGTTCCAGCGCCAGTTCGTCCATCGCAGACTCGATGGCAAAAGAACCTTGCGGATAGCCCGGCGCTCGCATGGGCTGGCCCGCGCCCGCATTTGTATACACATCGCTGTCCTCGAGCCTCAGGTTCGGACACTTATAGACCGTCGCCATCATGCCCGTGACGGAAGCGTCGCGGCCCACTCCCGCAGTCCCATACGCGCGGCAATGCAGGGCGGTCAGCGTGCCGTCTCGCTTGGCGCCCAGCTTGATCCACATGGTGGCGTTCGGGCGGTTGCCCGCCGCCTGATTCTCCTCCTGGCGATCGTAGGCGAGCTTTACGGGCGCTCCGGCCCGGCGGGCCATGAGCGCGGCCAGCGCGCCATAGTTCTGCATTCCGAACTTGCTGCCGAACCCGCCGCCCATGTGCTGGGTGATGACGCGAACCTCCGCCTTGTCCAGCTTGAAGGTTTTGACGAGGTCGTCGCGGAAGCCGTTCACGCCTTGCGTCGAGGCCCACACCGTCAGCTTGTTGCCTTCCCACATCGCCACCGCCGCATGGGGCTCCGCCGAGTTATGGAGCAGCACCGGGACGCGCAGGGTGCGCTCGATCGTGACGTCCGCCTCCTGGAATCCCTTCTCGATGTCCCCGGTCTTTTGGGGATCGCCCGGCACCACGTTGCTGGACGCATCGTTGTGAACGCGCGGCGCCTCAGGCCGGCGAGCTTCCTCATAATCGACCACGTGCGGGAGGCGCTGATACTTCACTTCGATCAGTTCGAGCGCGTCTTCGGCAAGCGCTTCGGATTCCGCCGCCACCACCGCCACCTCCTCGCCTTCGGCAATCACCTCGCGATCCTGGGGCTTCACGACCGGACCCTCCGACACGACGTCCAGCAGGGCATTCGTGGCATCAAATCCGGATCCCTTGGCAATCAGCACCACCGCCTTCACTCCCGCGAGCGCCGCGGCCCGCGAGGCGTCAATACGCTCCACGCGCGCGTGCGCATAGGGACTGCGCAAGACCTTGGCGTAAAGCAGGCCGGGCAAGTCCGCGGGGGTGTAGTCGAGCGTGTACTTGGCTTGGCCCGTGACCTTCTCCGGACCTTCGATGCGCGGCACGCCTTTGCCCACGATCTTCAACTTGGCGTCCAGGTCCCAGACGGGAAGTTCGGTCTCCGGAACTTCGATCTCGACGACCTGCGGCTTTTCCGCCAGACCCACCCTGGCCTTGAGCTTTTTCTTTTTAGCTTCCTTCTCCTCGGGCGTCCTGGCGGCTCTTCCGGCTCGACCGTTTGGATACATCGTCGTCCCTCCTGCGGAATCCCTACCCCGCCTCTTCAGGCTTCGGAAAAACGCCAGCGCTTAACGTGGCGACTTTAACCCCTGGCCACGGCGTTCGCGGCCTTCAGAATGTTGGGCAGGGCCCCGCACCGGCAATAGTTGCCGGCTATCGCAGCTCTGATTTGCGCGGACGTCGCGCGCGGGTGCTGGTCCAGCAGCGCTTTAAGCGACATGATCATTCCCGGAGTGCAAAAACCGCACTGCAGCGCATCGTGCTCAACGAAGGCCTTCTGCAAGCGCATCAGGAGCTTCCCCTGCGCGAGGCCCTCGATGGTGATGATCTTCTTCCCTTGGGCATTCACCGCGAGAGTCATGCAGGCGCAGACGGCGCGCCCGTCCAGTAACACCGTGCATGCACCACACTCGCCGTGGTCACACGTGCGCTTGGTTCCGGTCAGGTTCAGCCGCTCGCGTAGCGCCTCCACCAGCGTGACGCGCGGCTCCAGCTTCAGGACATGGACCTTGCCGTTCACATCCAGCCTGACTTCGACTGGGCCAGGCCCCAGCGGCGGCTGCTTTGCCGCCTTGGCGCGGGGGGCAGGCTTCACGAACAGGCCAACCGCTACAGCGCCGCTGGCCATTCCCGCCGTCTTCAGAAACTTCCTTCTGGAAAGCTTCGGTTTCCCATTCTTGGTCTTCGGCATGGTGGACTCCGAGGCTCCGTCTCACGAGCCTTAACCCCGGCTAGAGACGGACTTGCGAGGATTCGAGGGACAACCTGTCCCGTGGGTGAAAATCATGAAATGCAGACCGGTACACCTATGGCTGAGCACGCAATTTGCCAATAATTCAGTTGTGAACGTTCCGGGTTGTGCGCTGTTTGTCCGAGGATCGAGAGTTGCGCGCGCTGCGGGTTTGTCTCACCCTGAACTTGTGGTTTGCGGGTGCATCCGGACAACACAGTGCTGGACAGGCGCGAAATAATTCCGCAAAATACTCCGTGGCCCGCGACCCGTATCTCCAGTGGGTCGTATTCCGGAGGCTGCACCTTGGGAAATCCTGAGACCCCGCCAAGGGAAACCATTCCTGTTGTTGAGTACGTGCAAGGCAGTTTCGTTCCACTCTCCCATCTCGCGCATGGTTGGGAATTCCACTCGGCGCTCGCCTTGAGTCCATCGGAAGAGCGCACCATGGTGCGCGAGCCAGCCGAGGCCGTGCCGGCCGCCATCGCCCAGCGGCTGGGCAAAGTGCGCGTGTTGGCAGTTTCTTACATCGCCTGCCTGGAAACCGGAGACGTCATCACCCGGCTGAAGCCCAAAGGCGAGGCGCATACGGCAGCGTGGGTGGAAGCGCCGGAGCGGATCAACCTGCTGCTTGCCTGCCGCGAGCTCGACGCCCACGATACCGGGTTTGAATTCCTGGGGAGTGTGGCGGAATTGCTGCGGGCCCGCTTGCTGGATTCGGAGCTCGCCGACTATAGCCGGCTTCTGGAAGAGGAAGTTCGCCACGGAGTACGCGGCGAGATTGATGAAGAATCCTTGTACGCAAAAAACGCTTACCTCGCGAGCCTCACGGGACGGCGACAGCGCGCCCAGTTCGAGCGCTATCGCGATGTCTCCTTCGCGGGCACCGCCGCCGAGTACATCCACGGCCTCTGGCACGACGTCCAGATTCGCATCGGGCCTGAGCATCTTCCGGTGGCGCAACTGCGGCGGCGCATGGATCTGATGACCAAGCTTTTCCCGCCCAACCCCGGCTACCGCGTCTTTGATGAAACGGTGGAGGTGACAGACTAGCGATTTTTCTGAACTCATAAGCTTGAATCATCCTGAATTTGCGAGCTTTGAGCGGTTGCGGCCAGGCCAAGGAAGAGATGAGACGAGGCTAGCCGATTCCATGTAAAAAACTACATCAGTTGATGAGTAATTTCCCTCAAAAGTGTCCGAAATTTCACGCAAACCATTTATTTGCAGCTTTCTCCACGATTGCAAAAAAGCGCTAACTTTTTCAATATCCAGCCTGTACAAAAAATCTACACTTGCTTCCTGGTGGTATTCAGAATGCTTCCAAGATTTGGCGTTGTTTGTACTAGAGCGAATTCCCAGCTAACGACGGTAAGACGATTCTCATGGAGGCCCTGATCGATGAAGCTTTTTCAGACAGTTTTACTGATTACCCTTGCTGCTCTCATCACAGTCCCCTTCAGCGCAGGCAAACCCGAATACGGTAAGAAGGAGGGCAAGGCCTGCACTTTCTGTCACCCGCCCGGAAAATACAAGGAACTTACGGACGCAGGCAAGTACTACAAGGACCATGACCATTCCTTGGAAGGGTACAAGGCGCCCGAAAGTAAATAGTTCGATGGGGCCACGACGGCAAGGGGAAGAGAGGGCGTGGAGCTGCCTCACGCCCTCCCTCCCCCGCGAAAGGCCCGTGCCGGGCTTGTGAACGGCCCTGCCGCTTGGTGGTAGGTCAAATCGCTGTTAGAGGCTTTACCCCGCCCATTGGGGAGCTAAACTCGCCGCTAAAGCGAATTGACCACTGGGCTGCCGTTTGCGACGCTGGCGGAAGCGCTCGGGAAGTTCTATACTCGCCGCCCAGTGACCCGGGAGGAGGAAGGAACGCAAATCTTGCCGGAACCCGCAAATCCCAAAGGCAACGAAACCTGGTCCAGGCTCCGGGAAGACTTCTCGCGTGTCGCTCGCCCCACCTTTTACCTCGGTCAGAATTTGATCAGCCGCACTGGCGTGGTCTTGACTACGACGGCCGGCATTACCCTGGTCATTGCCTTCGCATCATTTATCCTGGGTTATTCTCCCAATCCTTACATAGGGATTCTGCTCTATCTAATCCTGCCCGCGGTTTTTGTGGCCGGTCTCATCTTGATTCCGATCGGCATCTACAGAGATTTTCGTAAGCAGCGTCGTCTCGGCACACTCCCCACGGCCTATCCCCGCGTGGATTTCTCACAGCGGGGCGTGCGCAGCACAGTCATGTTCGTGGCCATCATGACGGCGATCAACGTTCCTATTTTCGCGATTGCCAGCTACCGCAGCACCGTTTACATGGAGTCCACGCAGTTTTGCGGCCAGACCTGTCATCAGGTGATGGACCCCGAATACACCGCCTATCAGCGATCGCCGCACGCGCGCGTCGCCTGCGTGGAGTGCCACATCGGCGCGGGGGCGTCCTGGTTTGTGCGCTCGAAGCTTTCGGGTAGCTACCAGGTTTTGGCCGTGACCTTCAACCTCTACCCGCGGCCCATTCCCACGCCCATTCACAGTCTGCGCCCGGCCCGAGAGACCTGCGAGCAGTGCCACTGGCCAGAGCGCTTCTCCGGCGACAAGCTGGTGATCAGGGCAAAGTTTGCCGACGACGAAAAGAATTCCCCCACCCGATCGGTGCTCATGGTTCATATCGGGGGGAGGAATCCGGACCGCAAGCTGGTGGGGATTCACGGCCGTCACCTGGGGTTGGTGACCTACCTCGCCTCGGACCCGAAGCGCCAGGAGGTTCCCTGGGTAAGCTATCGCAATGAGGACGGAACGGTCACGGAGTTCGCCTCCACGGAAACTCCCCCCAACTCAGACGTCCTGGCGCACGGTGAACGGCGAACCATGGATTGCATGGACTGTCACAACCGGCCTACCCATACCTTCGACATCCCGGAAGGCGCCATAAATCGTGAGATGGCCGCGGGCCGCCTCAGCGCTTCTCTCCCCTTTATCCACAAGGTGGCGATTGATCTTCTGAAAAGGAACTACGCCAGCCGGGCGGCGGCCGAGACCGAGTTGGCGGAAGGGCTGCGGCAGTACTATCACCAGAACCATCCCGCCATTTACGATTCCCAGCGCGCGGCGATTGAAGAAGCCGCCCAAACGCTCTGGTACATTTACCAGGGCAACGTGTTCCCGGAAATGAACATCACTTGGGGAACCTATCCCAACAATCTTGGGCACAACGATTTTCCCGGGTGTTTTCGTTGCCACGATGGCAACCACAAATCAAAGGGCGGGCAGGAAATCACCCAAGACTGCAATGCCTGCCATGCGCTGCTGGCGATGGATGAGCCCGACCCCAAAATCCTGCACGAGCTCGCGGGAGGGAATTAGTCTTTGTAGGCAACGTGGAATATTCCGGCGATTGCATTTTGTTTTGGACACCAAGCGCAGTAGAATCTGCCCAAGGAGGACTTCATGAGGTTACTTAAGGTACTGGTCGCTCTAACTGTTATTACGGGCTCATTGCTGACTCTTGCTACCGCCAAGCCTGAGTATGCCAAGAAGGAAGGCAAGGCTTGCACATACTGCCATGTCAAAGCGGGTCAGAAGGACCTTAACGACGCTGGAAAGTACTACAAAGAGCACAACCATTCGCTGGAAGGCTACAAGCCTGCTCCGAGTAAGTAGGCCTGGCCGCTGAAGTGAGTGAAGGAAAGACGCCCCGGTGCTGTCATCCGGAGCCCTTCGCTGTCATCCTGAGCATTCACAGTCTAGCGACTGCGGAAGCTCGATGAGGAGGACCCCTCACCCATACTGTCATCCTGAGCGAAGCGAAGGATCTGCATGGGTTTTCAGTAACCAAGACAAATGCAGATCCTTCGTCCCGGAAGAACCGGGACTCAGGATGACAGTGTAAGGGGTCTTGTCTTCGCCCAAGATGAGGGGTCTCGCCTCGCAACGGGTTCGGCAGACTTACATCAAGTAGTCAGGTTCCCAATATCACGCCTGCCAGGAGAGACGCTTCCCATGCCCACCCCCGGCACGAACAAGGACAAGGCCACCCAACCGAGCCGCCGCTGGGTGAACGTCCTCCTGGGGAGCGGCTTGGCCGCTTCCGTGGCCTCCTTCATTTACCCGGCCCTTCGCTTCATCATCCCCCCTGCGGTGGCGGAATCCACCAGCCGGTCGGTGGTCGCTGCCAAAGCGGACGAACTCAAGCGCAACAGTGGGAAGATATTCAAGTTTGGCTCCAAGCCTGCCCTGTTGGTGCATACAGTTGACGGCACGTACCGCGCCTTCTCCGCAGTTTGCACGCACCTGAGCTGCACGGTTCAATACCGCGATGACCTCCACCAGATCTGGTGCGCTTGTCACAACGGGCTCTATGATCTGGAGGGAAGAAACGTGAGCGGCCCACCCCCTCGTCCGCTGGAGGCGTTCGAGGTTCACGTCCAGGGTGAGGACGTCGTAGTGACGCGGAGCGCCTGACGATGAGCAATCCAGATCACCGCACTCTCGGCTGGTGGGACGAACGCTTTGGCGCCGGTAGCTTGGGGGAGTTCCTCCGGCACAAGACCGTCCCCGTGCAGCGGTACAGCCTTTGGTATTACTTCGGCGGGATGACCTTGTTCCTGTTCATGATCCAAGTGCTCACCGGGATCCTGCTGTTGCTCTATTACCGCCCTACACCGAACGATGCCTTCGAGAGTGTGCAGTACATCGTGACCCAGGTGCACTACGGCTGGCTGATCCGCTCCGTGCACAGTTGGTCGGCGAATCTCATGATTTTTGCGGCGTTCGTTCACATGTTCAGCGTCTTTTTCCTGAAGGCCTATCGCAAACCACGCGAACTCACCTGGGTCACCGGAATGCTGCTGCTCTTCCTGGTCATGGGGTTTGGCTTTAGTGGCTACCTGCTTCCCTGGAACACGCTGGCCTTCTTCGCCACCAAGGTGGGGACGGAGATGGCCGGCTCCGTTCCCCTCATCGGAAAGTGGCTGCTGATCTTCTTGCGCGGCGGCGAAGAGGTGAGCGGCGCGACCCTGACTCGCTTCTTTGGGTTCCACGTGGCAGTTCTGCCCGGTCTGGTCACCCTTCTGCTGGCACTACACCTTTTCCTGGTGCAAAGCCTGGGGATGAGCGTGCCCCCGAGCGTGGAACGAAAAATCGCCGAGGGGCAAGTTCCGGCCCGCTCGATGCCCTTCCTCCCCAATTTCCTCTTGCGCGACATGATCGGCTGGTACGCCGCGCTGGGCATGCTGGGAGCACTCGCTGCCATCTTCCCCTGGGAACTGGGAATGAAGGCCGATCCCTTTCTGCCGGCTCCCGCGGGCATCCGGCCCGAATGGTATTTCCTGTTTATGTTTCAGACGCTGAAGTACCTTCCCTCGAAAGTCCTCTTTGTGGATGGGGAAGTACTGGGCATCTTGGGATTCTCCGTGGCGGCGCTGATTTGGGTTTGCGTTCCGTTCCTCGACCGCCGCGCCGGCTCCGGGCGAGTGTCGCGGTTCTTCACCGGCTTGGGAGTTTTCGCACTCGGCTACATGATCGTTCTTTCGTTGCTGGCTTTACGATAGCCATGGTCGTTCTGCGGAAAACACTCCGCTGCTGTCATCCTGAGCGAAGCGAAGGATCTGCAGGGGTTTTCAGTAACCAAGACAAATGCAGATCCTTCGTCCCGAAAGAACCGGGACTCAGGATGACAGTGGCAGCGATCGTGAATCGAAATGACTTACGTCCCGAAGGAATCGCGACTGCCATTCTGATAGCCATGAAAACTGCGCTTACCACACTCCTGGTCTTGATCGGTGCGCTGGGCTCCGCCGCGGCGGCGGATTCCAGCTCCTGTGTCGACTGCCACGCCGCGCTGGACGACGCCAAGTTGGCGAATCCCGCCAAGCTTTACGCCGGCGACATTCATCATCAGGCAGGATTGACCTGCGCGGACTGCCATGGCGGCGACCCCAAGGATGAATCCATGAGCGCCATGAGCCGGAGCAAGGGATTTCATGGCGTTCCTAAGAAAGCCCTCATCCCGGATTTCTGCGCCCGCTGTCATTCCGACATTGCTTACATGCACCGTTTCAATCCCAAAATGCGCGCTGACCAGTTGACCCAATACCTCACCAGCGTGCACGGCAAACGGCTGCGCCAAGGCGATACCAAAGTCGCTGCTTGCGTGGACTGCCACGGCGTCCACAATATCCTGGCTGTTTCCGATAGCCGCACGCCGGTTTACCCCACGAACGTGGCCACCACTTGCGCGCGCTGCCACGCGGATGCCGCCTACATGAAAGGCTACAGAATTCCCACCGATCAGATGGCCCACTACCAGAAGAGCGTCCATGCCCAAGTGCTCTCCGCGGGTGACACCTCTGCCCCCACTTGCACGACGTGTCATGGGAACCACGGCGCCACGCCCCCGGGCGTCAGATCGGTCTCGAATGTCTGCGGAACATGCCACGTCTTCTTTGCGCAACTCTTTGAGAAGAGCCCCCACCAGGCCCCCTTCGCGAGAATGGGATTGCCGGGTTGCGTGCAGTGTCATTCCAACCATGAAATTGTGAAGCCCTCGGATGAATGGGTGGGAGTGGGAGCTCAGTCGGTCTGCGTTACTTGCCATACGTCCGGTGATGCCGGTTACCAGAACGCCCGCGCCATGGCCGAGGATCTCGCCCTGCTGGACCACGCCATCGCGCAAGCCGATGGCGTTCTCGAAACGGCGGAGCGCAAGGGCATGGAAGTCTCCAGCGCCAAACTTGAGCTCGCCAGCGCCCAGGAAGACCTGGTCAAGGCGCGCGTGAATGTCCACACGTTTCGCGATGACGAAGTCGGAAAGCTTTCCCAGCAAGGCCTGGAGATCGCCACCCGCTCAGACCAGGCAGGCGTCGCGGCGCTCGCAGAATTGAACGTCCGGCGCAAAGGGTTGGGAATTTCCCTCATTGCCATCGTCGTGGCGATCACGGGACTGTATCTGAAGATCCGCCAAATCGAACCCCGGCAGAAGAGTTAGTCCCCACACTGTTTGGAATTTCCTGCCCCTGTCATCCTGAGTGAAGCGAAGGATCCTTTTCATTGGCCTTTCCGGATGAAGCCGAACACCGATTGGCGCAGTTAGGGTTTCCCGAAGCGGAAGACGACACCGGCTGAAATGCGAGGACTGTTCATGGCGCCGTCACTGAAGTTTTGTCGGATGTAGTCGGCCTGGATGAGTCGAATCCATAGGTGGTTGCGGACCTTGACGTCGAGCCCACCACCCAGTGCCATCGTAAAGGCTGTCTCCGGTATTATCGAGAACCCGCTGCACGCTGGCTCCGGGCACGCACCGCCCGGTCCCAACGGTCCTATCCCAACTCTCGCACCCTGCACGCCGCCAAACAGGACGTGAGCGAAAGGAGTGACACGTGGCACGAGCCGGAAGGAATACTGCGGACCGAACAGGAACATGGTTCCGCGCCCTCCGCTGCCCACGGGCGTGAAGTTGTTGGCGCTGGCGCCATAATGGTTGCTGAAGTCTGCCACCACACCCCATGACCTGATATTCGCCGAAAGGGCGGCATTCCGTTAATCCCGGCGTGCTCATAGCTCGTCCCGGTAGTGCGCAAATATGAAAAGCCGCCGAAGAACTCCACATCCTGCGCACGCACGGCCGGTGCGAAGCAGACCAAGAGAACAAGACAGGAGATTCGCATGCGCATTTGAAGCCTCCGCTGGACAGCGAGTTCATGCCGCATTGTCTGATGCTCCGAACGATGCCCATGTTGTACTTCGGGCACGTCTCGCGGCCGCGCGCTGGTGCGACTGCCTCCCACCGTCCACAGTGATTCGTACCATCGACTGTGGCAGAGGCGCTATGTCCCCTTTAACATCTTCACGGAGAAAAAGCGCATGGAGAAACTCAACTACATGTACAACAACCCCGCGAAGAGAAGACTGGTAAGCTCTCCCGATCAATGGGCCTGGTCAAGCTTTCCATTCTATTATTTGAACGATTCGTCCGTCTTGAGCATGGACTGCCTTGGCTGGTTTCCCACCCTCCTGCAAAACGGAGAGTTGCGCTCGCTCTGCGCCAGCCGGCCCATCGTCGTGTCATTTCCGCAGGCCACGCTCTTGAGACGCTGGTCACAGTCAAAAGGACCAAGTCCAGACGGATCATTCAGCGTCGCCGGGTTATTCATCACATAGGCATAGCGGTTGAGCGACTGGGGGTTCGAGATGTCGCCGGCGAGCGGGTCGGGGCTCAGCCAGCGACCGTGGTTGGCGCGGTGGGTGCGATTCGGCGTATAGCCCAAGCCGTTCGTCCAATCCCAGTTCTCCATGCCCCCGAAGAATTGAATCTCATCCCAGTTGTCGTACGCCCTGACCTGCCCGAAGGGATAGAGAATGATGTCCGTTTTTGTGGTGCCGTTCGTTCGCAGGCGGTCCTTCGTCCCGAAAGAACCGGGACTCAGGATGACAGTGTCGCGATGGCGAATCGAAATTGACTTGCGTGTCGAGTTCCTGCAGGGTCCTACGTGAGGTGGCCAGTAACCTCCTGGGCGCGTGTCTCGTCGGACATATGCAGAGGGGAGGAGGTTTGTATATGCGACGGACGATGGCTGTGTGTACGATAGGTTTACTGGCGCTGCTCGCGACGGCCCTGGTCGCTTGGAGTCAAGATGGCCCTGACCGGGCGGGTGGACAAGGGCAGCAAGGATTTGGGGAACGAGGCCGGGCCGGGGGCTTTGGGCGTCAAGGGATGCGCTGGGGGCACGGACAACACGGATTCGGCCGCGAGGCGGGACTTTTGCGCCTGGCAGATAATCCCCGCGTGCGCGCCGCGTTGAATCTGACGGACGAGCAGGTTGGGCGCTTTCATAAGCTCGCCGTGGAGTCGGAGAAATCCTCGGTGAAGACCCGCGCTGAACTTGAGTTGCGCGGCATCGAACTGCGTGAGTTGCTGCGGGCTGAGAATCCCGATCATGACTCCATAATGAAGAAGGTGGATGAGATTTCAGTCCTGCGGGGACAGACGGCTAGGCAACATATGGAGACCTTGCTTGCGGCAAGGAATGTGCTCACGCCAGAACAAGAAAAGAAATTGCGATCCTTCCGAGAGGAACACGGCTTCGGCGGCCCTGGGCGTGAACATAGAATGCAACACGGCGAAAGCTACGGCGGTGGCCCTGATGCTCCGCCCGCGCCGCCCGCGCCAACTGGCGGGCCAGCGGTCCAGTAGAGAAGCTCCTCAGGCTAATTTCTCCTCTAAATCCGGAGGGGGTTAGGGACAATTTGACCGTCGCTGTGACGGTTAAGCTAACCTCCTAGCCCTCTCCGCAGTGGGGAAGGCTGAGGTTATTCAGGATAATTCAAGCTGTTCCACTTTGCACCCTGATACCCGTCGACATATAATTGTATATTTGGGCTTGATACTCCGGGACTCACTGTGTCTGTCTGGAAGTGAGATGACCCTCCAGATGGGGTGCTTCCCGGCCATGGAGTGTGGATTCCTTGAGCACGGGCGACAATCGACTCATTGGCCAGCCTGCTGTTGTTGAAGCGGCGGGGGCCGGGTCCGCAGGCGAAGAGCCCCGGGGGCGGTTGTGCGCCCGCGAGGCGGCCGAGGCTTTAGGATCTGGCGCGGCCATCGTGGTCCGCGGGGCGCGCGTCCACAACCTGAAAAACATTGACTGCACGATTCCCCACAACAAGCTCACCGTCGTTACAGGGCTATCAGGCTCCGGCAAATCCAGCCTGGCCTTTGACACTCTCTACGCCGAAGGCCAGCGCCGTTACGTTGAATCTCTCTCTGCCTACGCTCGCCAATTCTTGGAACGCATGGAGAAGCCGGACGTCGACGAGATTGCCGGCATCGCTCCTCCGGTGGCCATACGCCAAAAGAACACCACGCGCAATCCGCGCTCCACGGTGGCGACGGCGACGGAAATCTATGACTACCTTCGCCTGCTTTTTGCCCGCATTGGCGTCACCGAATGCTATCGCTGCGGCCAAGTTGTGGAGAAGGATCATGTTGATGCTGTTGCCACCCGCGTGCTGGCTCTCGAGCCGGGCAGCCGCTTCTACGTTCTGTTTCAGGTCAACCCCGGTGTCTTGAGGCAGCCGCAGATTTCCGCAACCAATACAGGAGAGCATCCTCCTTCCAAAGGCCGGCGCGGCGTCGCCCGGCGCAAGCGGGCCGCGGCAGCCGAGGTCACGACTACGACGCCCCTCGCGCGCATTCCCACGCCGCCCGGCGAGGAGTTGAAGCCGCGGCTTTTCTCCCTTCGCCAGCGCGGTTTCAATCGGCTGTATCAGCAGGAACGCATATTTGAATTCTCCACGCCGGAGTCGCTGCTGGACGTGGATTTCGCCCGCCCCGTCTACGTCCTGGTGGACCGCCTGGTGGCCGCAGCGGAGATTCGGCAGCGGATAATCGATTCTGTGGAACTCTGCTACCGCGAATCTGGTGAAGCGATCCTGGAGATTGTTTCGCCCGATCCAGCCGCGCCGCCCGCGCGCTGGGTCTTCAATGAACGCTTTGAGTGCAAGCGCTGCAATATCGGTTACCAGGATCCTGAACCAAGTTTGTTTTCCTTCAACAATCCTAACGGGGCCTGCCCGCGCTGCCAGGGATTTGGGAACACAATCGATTTTGATCTCGACCTCGTGATTCCGGACAAGAGCCGGACGCTTGGGGGAGGCGCGGTCGAGCCCTGGACCAAGCCCCGCTATCGCCTACCGCAAAATGAAATGCGGCGCGCGGCGCGCGCGCGGGGTGTCCCTCTCGACGTTCCCTTCTACAAGCTCACTTCCGAGCAGCGCCGCTGGCTGGTGGATGGCGACGGTGATTTCAAGGGCATTCGCGGCTTCTTCGAGTATCTGGAGCGGAAAAAGTACAAACTGCATGTACGGGTTTTTCTCAGCCGCTATCGCGGCTATACCCTGTGCCCGGAATGCCAGGGTGGGCGGCTGCGGCGCGAGGCGCTGCACATTCGCATCAACCAGAAGAATATTAATGACATCTGTCGCATGTCGATTCAAGAAGCTTACCACTTCTTCAACCAACTTCGTCTCTCACCCACGCAGCAGACGATTGCGGACGAGGTTCTGGAAGAAATCCGATCGCGGCTGAAGTTCCTCTATCGGGTGGGCCTGGAATATCTCACCCTTGACCGGCTAGCTTCGACACTTTCGGGAGGTGAGTCGCAGCGGATCCAGCTAGCCACCGCACTCGGCTCTAACCTGGTCGGAGCCCTGTACATACTCGACGAGCCTTCCATTGGCCTCCACCCGCGCGACACCGGGCGCCTGATCGAGATTCTCAAGACGTTGCGAGATCTAGGGAATACGGTTCTGGTCGTCGAGCACGATCCGGAGATGATGCGCGAGGCGGATAAGCTCCTGGACCTCGGTCCGGGCGCTGGCGAGCACGGCGGTCGCATCATGTACGAAGGAGATTTGCAGGGCCTCTGCAACGATCCGCATTCGCTCACGGGGCGCTATCTTTCCGGAGAACTGCAGATTCCCGTTCCGGAGGTGCGGCGTTTGCCCGGCAAGGCTTGGTTGCGCATCCGCGGCGCGCGCCAGCACAACTTGAAGTCCATCGACGTCGACATCCCTTTAGGGCTCGTCGTGTGCGTCAGCGGCGTTTCCGGTTCGGGGAAATCCACCCTGGTTCATGACGTGCTGTACAACGCGCTGATCTCGCGTCGTGGTCAGCCCGCGCCACGCGCCGAGTGCGAACGCATTGAAGGCGACCAACAGCTTGGGGATATCGTGCTCGTCGATCAGTCGCCCTTGGGGCGCACGCCGCGCTCGAACCCCATCACTTACATCAAGGCCTTTGATGTGGTCCGCGAGGTCTTTGCGGCCACGCCCGAAGCCCGCAAGCGCGGTTACACGCCCGGTCACTTTTCCTTTAACATTCCCGGCGGACGCTGCGAGACCTGCCAGGGCGACGGCACCGTGACCATGGAAATGCAGTTCCTCGCTGACATCGAACTGGTCTGCGAGGAGTGCCGCGGCCGCCGCTTCAAGCCTGGCATTCTGGAGATTCAATACAAAGGGAAGAACATCTACGACGTCCTGCAAATGACGGTGAAGGAGGCGCTGGCCTTCTTCTCCAACGTTCCCAAGTTGACCGGGAAAATCCGTGTATTAGATGAAGTCGGGCTCGGGTACCTGCGATTAGGGCAGTCGGCCACGACACTTTCCGGAGGCGAGGCTCAGCGCGTTCGCTTGGCTGCTCACTTGGCACATCCGATGAGCGAGAATGCGCTCTTCATCTTCGATGAGCCCACCACGGGTCTCCACTTTGACGACATCAGCAAGCTGCTGGTGGCTTTCCGCCGCCTCATTGAAGCCGGCTCGACCGTCCTGATCATCGAACACAACATGGACGTCTTGAAAACCGCGGACTGGATCATTGACCTGGGCCCCGAAGGCGGCGAAGCAGGGGGGTACGTTGTGGCCGCGGGTCCGCCCGGGACCCTGCTGAAGAATGACCTTTCTTTCACCGGGAAGTACCTTGCGAAATATCTGCCCGATTCCCACGTGCCACGTGGCCCGGCGAAAACGAGGAACTGATCAACTCCCGAGGTTCGACGTGCAAGGGACCCGCGTCTTCGTGATCGTCTTACTGGCAACCCTGATGGTCAGTCCGGACCTGACGCTCGTGGCCCAGGCCCACAAGCCCGTTTCTTCCCCGCAGCCCGCGAATGTGGCTGGACTCCTCGATACCGCTCAACAAGCTCTTAACCGAAATGACTTTGCCGAAGCGGTGAAGGCGCTCGAGGCCGTTGTGGAAGCGCAGCCGAACATGGCTACGGCGTGGTTCAATCTCGGTTACGCTTACACGGGGCTCCACAAGGACGCCGAAGCGATCAAGGCTTACCAGAAAACGCTGGAAGTCACGCCCGATCTCTTCGCAGCGCGTCTGAACTTGGGAATCCTGTTACTGGAAGGGAAGCAGGCACAAGCGGCGCTTGAACATCTCGAGAAGGCCACGACTCTCAAACCCGAGTATGCGCGCGCCCGCCTGTATTATGGCCGGGCGCTCGCCCAGTCCAGCCAGCCCGCTGCCGCTCGGAAGCAGTTCCAGGAGGCCATCCGCCTTGACCCGGCGATGGCTATTGCGCAATTTGACCTCGGCCAGCTTGAGCTGCAACAGAAGAACCCGGCTGACGCCCTCGCGGATTTCCAGAAGGCTCTGACCCTCGATCCGAAACTCTCTCAGGCGGAACTCGGGGCGGCGCTGGCTTGCGAAGGCATGAAAGACCCGGCGCAAGCCACTGGGTACTTCGAGAAGTACCTGGCGATGAAGCCGGACGATTTGGAGACTCGCTTCCACTTGGCGCGACTGTATCTGCAGAAGAACCAGAACGAGTCGGCGCGCGACAGCCTGGAAGTCGTGTATCGCGCCAAGCCGGACCTGCCCGGCCTCACGGCGGCACTGGGCGATGTCTACGCGCTCCTGAAAAGACTCCCCGAGGCGGAGAAGTTCTATCGCTTGGCTCTGGCCACCCAGCCGGGCGTGGTGGATCTACATCGAGCCCTCGGGCAGACCCTGCTCGATGAACAGAAGTATCCGCAAGCGGAAGCTGAGTTTCGTGCCGCCCTGAACCTGGACTCGCACAGCCGAGATTCCGCTTACGGGCTGGCTACGACACTTTACTTCGAAGCACGGTACGCGGATGCCGTCCCCCTCCTCGAAACGCTGACGCGTGCGCCTGACCCGCCCGCGTTCTTGTTCTTCGTCCTGGCCACCTGTTACGACCGCCTGCATGCGCGCAAAGAAGCGTTTGCAAACTACGAACATTTTCTCGGACTTTCCCATGGCCAGGCCCCCGACCAGGAGTGGCAAGCGCAGCAACGTGCAAAGCTCCTCCGACGGGAGCTCGGGAAATAGCTATAATCTATCTGTTATGCTCTCGCGACGATGGACCCGTCTCCTGGCGGGCTCGGCTTTTGTGGGAATGGCTCTGTTTGCTCTGCCTGTCTTTGGGCGCGACACCGAGGAGCAACTGCAGGAGCGTTTCCGCAACGAACAGAACCCTATCAAGAAGGCGAAGCTCGAGATTAAGCTCGCGGATATGACGCTCCAACAAGCCTTGGACACCTATACTAAGGGCGATGTCGAATCGGGGGCCAAACTTCTGGGGGAGTTTGTCGAGCAAATGGAAGCTTCCTGGAAAATCCTCCAGAACTCCGGACGCAAAGCATCGAAGCAACCGCAGGGTTTCAAAGAACTGGATATTTCGCTTCGCGAGGATTTCCGCTTGCTGGAAGACTTGGAACGACGGGTGGCTTACTTCGATCGGGGTCCCGTCGAAAAGGCCGCGCAGGAAATAGAGGGGATCCGGTCTGAGGTTCTGCAGGCGTTGTTCCCCGCCGCGAAACCCCTGGCTACAAGTCCGGTGGGCCCGACAAGATTCGGTCTCCCCTGCGGGATCGGTTCGGAAGTGCGGTGATCGCCGTATGCGTAGTCGAATGGCATTGATTCTGCTGCTCCTGCCCGCCCTAGGGACGACGCTCGGCGCGCAAAAGGGTGATTTCCTCAGTGAGGATGAAGTGGATCAGATCCGGGAAGCCCAAGACCCCTCCGAGCGCATAGGACTTTACCTGTCGTTTGCGCAAGTCCGGCTCGAGCGGATCGACGATTACCGGACTCGGCCACTCGACCCGAACTACGACATTGCCAGCTACCTCGACCAGCAACTCGATCAGTATATTCGCATCACGGATGAACTGAAGAATTGGGTCCAGGAACAGTACGACCATCACGCCGATATGCGCGCCGGGCTGAAGAAATTCCTCGAGGTCGGCCCCCATCAACTGGAGCAACTCCGGCATATTGAACAGACGCCTGATCCCTACGTTGCTGATTACCGGAAATCCCTGAACGAAGCGATCGACGATTTCACGGACGCGATCGACGGCGCCACCAAGGCGCTCTCCGACCAGTCGAAACTGTTCGGGGAACTCAAGCGGGAGGAAAAGGCGGACGCGCAGGCCGCCAAAGAACGCGAGAAGGAAGAGAAGAAACGCGCCAAAGATGAAAAGAAGCTGCGGAAGAAGGAGCACGAAAAAGGCATCCCCGGAGCCAAGGACGAGGATTGAGGGTTGAGGTGGCATCCACACCTGTTAGCGAACAGCCGGAGCAGTTGACCTTGCCGTGGGAGGCGCCACCCGACCTCAACGAGATCTTCCAAAGGGTCTTTCGGCGTCTGCGGATCAAGTCTCCGGTGGGAAGTATCTCGGCGGGATTCCATCCCTTCGCGGGGTTGCGGAGCACGATCACTCTGCGGGACGGCGAAGTAATAGCCCGCGTTGCGGACGTGCTGGCGAAGGCTTCACCCCTGGTGCTGGAGGCGCTGGCGGAAATCCTGCTGGCGCGCATCTTCCGGCGCCGCCCCTCGCGCGAGGCGCGGGAGTGCTACCTGGCATATACTTTCCGGCCGGCGATTCGTAGCAGCATCGATGCGGCACGGCGTGAACGTGGTCGAAAACGCCTGTTACCCGCTCGGGGCCGGCATTATGATCTGGAAGATATTTTCCGCCGGTTGAATCGTTGTTTCTTTTCGGAGAAGCTTCCTATACCTCGCCTCGGCTGGAGCCGGCATCTCTCGCGCACCCTGCTGGGCCACTATGATGCCGGACACGCGACGATCGTCGTTAGCCGCAGGCTCGACTCGCCCTCGGTTCCCCGCTATCTGCTGGAGTACGTCGTTTACCATGAAATGCTGCACATGCGGTTCCCCGTAGAACGGCGAGGCCACCGGAGAGTGGTGCACTCTCGGGAATTCCGTGAGGCCGAGAAGCAGTTCCCCAAGTATGAACAGGCTTGCCGCCAGCTTAAGCACTTCTGCGCCTCGTGATCCAAGCGGCGAGGCGTTTCAGGGAGGATCGACCCATGGCACGTGTATTTTCCCGAATACTCTTCGCCACGACTTGCTTCATCCTTGTCCTGATCCCCATTTCCAGCGCCCGCGCGGCAGACGCGCTCAGCGTGACTTCGCCCGATGGCAATCTGGTGATTTCCTTCGCGCTCAAGTCCAACCCCCAACCCTACCTGGCTGGTGTGCGCGCCTATTACCGCATCACCTACCGGGGCGTAGAGGTTTTGGCGGACTCACCGCTGGGTCTCGACTTCGATGGCGCGCCCCCGCTGGATCATGAACTTGAAATCATCGGCACCGACCTGCATTCCCACGACGACGCATGGACCAACTCGTTTGGCGCGCAGCGGAAGATCCCCGACTATTACAACCAGCTCAGGGTTTCGCTCCAGGAGAATGAGGCACCCGGGCGCCGCGTTGACCTGATTTTCCGCGCCTATAATGAAGGCGCCGCCCTCCGCTACTTCCTGCCCCAACAACCGGCTCTCGAGAAGTTCACGCTCCTGGCGGAGAACACGGGCTTTTACTTCGCTCGTGAGGGTTCGGCTTTTGCCTTGAACATGGGCCGCTTCAACACCAGCAACGAAGGGGAGTACGCCCCCACGAAGCTGAACCTGATCAAGCCTTCCTCTATCATCAACCTGCCGCTGCTGGTGGAAATTCCCGGCGGCCCCTGGGTAGGACTTCTGGAAGCCGACCTCACCGACTACGCTGGCATGTACGTCGGCGGTGTGCCGGGATTTGAGAATGCTCTGGTCAGCAGACTTTCGCCGGGCCGCGACCGCATGGATCAGGTGGTGGTCGGTTCCACCCCCAAGACGACCCCCTGGCGCGTGCTCCTAATCAACGATCGCCCGGGTGGCTTGATCGAGTCCAACTATCTCATCCTGAACCTCAGTGCTCCGTCGGTTCTGGCGGACACTTCCTGGATCCTCCCCGGCAAGGCGGCTTGGGATTGGTGGTCAGGCAGTTTTGCGCGCAACGTAAGTTTCGAGCCGGGCATGAACACCGCGACCATGGAGCACTACGTTGATTTCGCTGCCGAGCATCACCTTCAGTACATGCTCGTGGATGCGGGTTGGTATCCGGCAAAGGACTACACGCATCCGGATAATATTCTGACCTACGTCCCGGAGGTGAACGTCCCAGAGATCATCGATCACGCGAAACAGCGGGGTGTGAAGGTGTTGCTGTGGGTATACTGGGGGGCGATGGATAAGCAGATGGATGAGGCGCTGGACCTCTATGCGAAGTGGGGCGCTGCCGGGATCAAAGTGGATTTCATGGACCACGACGATCAGCCGATGGTGAACTTCTATGAGCGCCTCGTCCGCAAGGCGGCGGAACGTCATCTGGTTGTAGATCTGCACGGAGCGTACAAACCCACCGGTCTGCGACGGACCTATCCCAATCTCCTCACCCGCGAGGGCGTGATGGGCCTGGAATACAACAAGTGGAGCGCCCGCGTGACCCCTGAACACGACGTCACTATCCCCTTCACGCGCATGCTCGCCGGTCCCATGGACTATACGCCGGGCTGCTTCCACAACGCCACGCGCGAGCAGTTCAAGCCCCGAAATCTTGAACCGATGTGCCAGGGAACCCGAGCCCATCAATTGGCCATGTACGCGGTTTACGAAAGCCCACTCGTGATGCTCTCCGATTACCCCGAAGCTTATGACGACAATCCGGGGATGGAATTCCTCGATAAGGTTCCCACGGTTTGGGATGAAACGAAGGTTCTGAACGGCGAACCCGCGCGATACGTCACGATTGCTCGCCGCCATGGCGACACCTGGTATCTGGGCGCGATGACGAACTGGGACGCACGCGACCTGGAAATTCCGCTCGACTTCCTGGGCGCGAACAGGTACGAAGCCCAGATTTTCGCGGACGGGCCTGATGCAGACAAGGTCGCCACCAGCTTGACCATCAGCAGGAAAAGGATGGAGATGGCTGACAAGCTCACGCTTCACCTGGCCCCCGGCGGCGGGGCGGCGGTGATCTTCAAACCAGCTAGGTAACGCAAGTTTTGCTGGCGGCCCTTCCGGCAGAAGGATGGCGCCGGCCGAACTCCTTGGGCGAGACAAGCCTAACCCCGCCCTATTTATTGCGAAGCTGGATCAAGCTCATGGCAATCGACAACACCAGTAATGCCAGCGAGCCTCGCCAGAAGAATAGCTGATCGGCGATGAGGCCGCCCTTGGTCAGGCGGATCACCAGGCCGACCAGCAGTCCGACAGCCGCCAGGATGACGAGTAAGTTGGGAATCCGTTGCATAGACGCCTCCTGGGTAGAGCGGGTGGCAAGCCCGGTGTGCGCGGGACTGGCTGCGACCGCTCAGCCCTAGAATCTCGGGCTGCATTATAGCGCTCGAAATCACTTCACCGCGGGAATCCTCGGAGAGGAAATCGACGTCGCCGCTTCCGGGAAGCTCTATACTAGGAACTGGAGGTCGAGGTTCCACCATGCCGTATTGTCCTCAGTGTTTCATTGAATACGTGGAAGGGACGAAGAAATGCGAAGACTGTGGCTCCAATCTGCTGCCCGGCTCGCCGCCTGAGGCGCCGCCGCGGGTCCACATCACCAATGAAAAAGACGTAAAGCTCGTCTCGGTGCGGACTTTTACAGGGGGCACCGCGCAGATGGACGCGGACTTGGCGCGAAACATTCTTCAGTCGCAGGGCATTCCTTGCGTTCTGTCGGGTGAGGACGCCGCGGAAATGCTCCCGGTGCTGGACGTTCACTTGCTGGCGCGCGAAGAGGACGCCGAGAGAGCTGCTGCCGTTCTGGAGGAGTATCTCGATACCGACACCGCGGCGGAGAAAGACGAGGAGGATTCTACTGAGGGGGCCTAGTCTTCGAAGGGTCGTCGTGCGGCCCTATTTCCCTCTGCAAGCGCGCTATGGCTCTTTGCGCATCTTTGGCTGCGACAGCGTCTTTTGCGGACGGAAGCTCGTCGAGATAGAGTTTGTAAGCCTCGAGGGCTTTTTGCTTGAGACCCATCCTCTCGTACACCTTGCCCAGGCCCAGGTAAGCCGGGGCGTAATGCGGATTGACCTTAACCGCTTCCTGGAAGCGGCTGAGGGCTGCCTCGACTTTGTTCCTTCGCAAATAGAAGTTACCGACCTCGACGCATTTCGCCGGCCCATCGCTGACGTATTTCCAATTGTCCTCTATCGAGGCATGCGGAGGTTCCTCTCTAACCTGCGCGTAAACCGCGGGTGCGGCCAGGACGAACCCGAGAGCCACGGCCCACCCGATCTTCAGTCTTCGGTGCATACCTGGGATTTTCCTCCGCTGCGGGAAGTTCTGTCAACGCTCGCCCCTTTCAGAAACTTAGATGCTCGGAGATAATGGAACGTCGAGGACCCCGTGAAACCCGCGCTCCCGGAAAAAGCCGCAGCCTTGCCCGCGCAACCCGGGGTATACGTGTTCAAGGATGAGGCGGGCCAACCCATCTATGTCGGCAAAGCCAAATCCCTGCGGCAGCGCGTCCGATCCTATTTCCAGGACTCGCACGGCGGCGATGAGAAACGCTCCCGGATGCTCGAGGTCGCGCATGACCTGGAGACCATCCTCGTGGACAACGAGCACGAGGCCATGGCGCTCGAGAACAACCTGATCAAGCAGTTCAAGCCCCGGTACAACATTCTTCTGCGCGACGACAAAAGCTACCCCTATATCAAGTTGACAGTCTCCGAGCGGTTTCCGCGCGTTTATGTGACGCGGCGCGTCAAGAAAGACGGGGCGGTTTACTACGGCCCGTACTTTCCCGCTAACTTGGCCTATCGAATCGTGGATTTCATTCATCGGCAGTGGCTGGTACCGTCCTGCCGCGTGGACTTGACGCGTTATCATCCGCGGCCCTGCCTGCAGTATTACATCAAGCGCTGCCTCGGCCCGTGCGTAGAGAGCTTGACTACGCCGGAGCGTTACGCGGAAGCCGTCCGGGATGCGCGGTGGCTGCTGGAGGGCCGGGAAAACGAATTGGTCCGCAGCCTCCACGGCCGGATGGCGGATGCCTCCTGTAAGCTCGATTTCGAGGATGCCGCCCGCTATCGCGACCAGATTCAGACGGTGGAAGAGGTCCGGGAACGGCAGAAAATGGTAGCGCATTCCGGCCAGGAAGCCGACATTCTCGGTTTCCACCAGGAAGGCTCGCTGGCTGCCGTCAACTTGTTCCATTTGCGCGGCGGGCGGGTGCTCGACCGGAGAGAGTTTTTTTGGGAGGACATCGAAGCGTTCAACCCTGGTGAATTCATCTCCTCGCTGCTGAAGCAAATCTACCTGGACCAGCAGTATCTGCCGGGCGAGATTCACGCGCCCGTGGATTTCGATGATCGGGAGATCCTGGAGGAGTTGCTCTCTCGCAAGCGCGGCCGTCCCGTTCATATCCTGACGCCCCGGGCCGGCCGCAAGCGCGCCCTTCTGGAGCTGGTCGCACGCAATGCCCGGCACTCTTTCGAGCGGCGCTTCCGTATTCTGAAACCCCACGCCCGCGAAGCCTTGGAGAGCCTTAGCGAAGCACTCGACCTCCCCAAGCCGCCCCACCGCATCGAGGCCTTCGACGTCTCCCATACCCAGGGGACCGACATCGTTGCTTCCATGGTGGTCTGGGAAGCAGGGAAAATGAAGAAAGCGGACTACCGAAAATACATCATCAAAACCGTTCCGCAGAATGATGATTTCGCCAGCATGAGAGAAGTGGTGGGGCGCCGCTACCGGCGCTTGCAGGAGGAGAAGAAAGCCTTCCCGGATCTGGTGCTCATTGACGGCGGCGTGGGCCAACTCCATGCGGCCGGGGCGGCACTGGAAGAGCTGGGAATTATCAACCAGCCGCTGGCAAGCATCGCCAAAAGGGAGGAAATCCTCTATGTGCACGGGCGCGAGAATGAACCCGTGGCGCTTGATCACCACTCCCCCGCGCTGCATCTGGTTCAGCAGATTCGTGACGAAGCCCACCGTTTTGCGGTAACGTTTCATCGCGCTCGCCGCGCTAAGCGTGAGGTTAGGACGGAACTCCTGGAGATCCCCGGAGTGGGGGAAAAGACGGCCCGCAAGCTCCTCAGCCATTTTGGAAGCTTGGACAAACTGCGAGCCCTTTCACCGGAGGAATTGGGGCAAGTTGTGAACCCATCCCAAGCTCAGCGAGTCTTCGAGTATCTTTCAAAGCAGCCTCAATCTTAATTATACCGTCTAGTCAGTCTAACAATAATTACGCATAGAATCAAAAATTTACTTTGTACCACGTGGATTACAGTGGTAGATTATAACCTCTGAAATCCGGAGGTGGATCATGGCAAGCTGCAACGTATCGACCAAGGTTGCATACTTCCTGGCAGGGTTCGGGATTGGGGCTGCAGTCGCCCTGCTTTTTGCTCCCCTGTCGGGGGAAGAAACACGCAAGCGCATTGTTGACAAAGCCGAGGAAGGCAAGGACTATGTTGCGACCAAAGGGCGCGACCTCCGCAAGCAAGCGGGGGACCTCGTCGACCAGGGAAAGGAACTCGTAAGCAAGCAGAAGGAGCGCTTGGCAGAGGTCCTGGAAGCGGGAAAGCAGGCGGCGCGCGAAACCTTCACGCGCTAGCTTAGGGAGGGAACCGATGAGTGAAGAGAACCATCCATCTGTGTTGGGATTTTTCCTGGCTGGTCTGGGGATAGGCGCAGTGCTCGCCCTGCTTTTCGCCCCACGTTCCGGAGAAGAAACCCGGGACATGATTGCCGCGAAGGCGGGCGAGGGCCGCGACTTTGTCAAGACGAAAGCTGATGAGCTGCGGCAGCAGGCGGAGGAGGCAGTGGAGAAAGGTAAGGATCTGGTCACCAAACAGAAGGAACTGCTCTCCGCCGCGCTGGAAGCGGGCAGGCAAGCGTACCAGGAAGAAAAAACTAAAGCCAAGCAAGGCGCCTGAGGCGGCTGAGCCTCTTGTGAGCTAATCATGGAGCAAAATACTGCGCTGACCGTGGCTATTATTCTAGTGTCGATCGCGGTCCTCATGCAGGCCGGTGCGATGCTGGGGATTTGGCTCGCCATTCGCAAAATCCCCCCGCAGATTGAAAGCGTGCGATCGGAGTTGAAGCAGCGAATCGAACCTATAACCCAATCGGCGCTTGAGATCGTCAACAATTCGCGCGAGCCCTTGAGGACCATCACCGCGAACCTTGCGGAGATCAGCAAAATGTTCCGCGACCGCACTTCAGACGTGGACGAGGTGGCGGCCGAACTGCTGGAGAGGAGCCGGTTACAGATGATTCGCGTGGACCGGATGGTGTCCGACGTGGTCGAGAAGGTTGAGACCACGGCGGACGCCGTCCAGCGCGGTGTGCTCGGCCCCATACAGGAAATCTCCGCGGTCGTCAAGGGTGTACGGTCCGGCCTGGAGTTTCTCTTCACGCGCCGCCGCGTCACCAACGTGAGCGAAGCAACCCAGGACGAGCAACTCTTCATCTGACGGCCACGGTCGCATGCGGCGAGGCGACGGCAAGAGAGCTGTCTCTCCACCCGCGCGGAGTGCGGGCCTTTCCAGCTTTTTGGGTGATGCTTCCGCTCACTCATGCGTGGACCGGCATTCGGGGCGATCTACGTGTCTTCTCCCCGAAGATAGAGTCTTGCCCTCCTGAGCCGACCAGCGGTTCTGGGGTAAGAGGCTTTCGCACAAGATTTCCTTCCACCAAGGAATTCAAAGTACCGAAGCAATCCACCCGCCGCCTAGGACTTCGTCACCGTCATAAAACACCGCAGCTTGGCCTGGGGTGATGGCGCGCTGCGGTTCGAGGAAATCGACGAGGGCTTCGGCGCCGGCAAGCGCTTCGACGTGCGCCATAGCTCCGGGATGATTGTGGCGAATCTTCACGTGGGCTTGCACGGCGTCGCCCGTTGTGAGCGGCCGAATCCAGTTCACATCGCGGACGCGGAAGCGGCTGCGAAAAAGCTCGCGGTCCGGGCCCACCACCACACGGTTCGTCGCCGGGTCGAGCGCGATCACATAAAGCGGCTCGCCGACCGCCACCCCCAGTCCCTTCCTCTGGCCCACAGTGAAGTCGTGCAGACCGTGGTGTTCGGCGAGCACACGCCCGTCGGTTGAGACAACCTCACCCGGCGCCCCTTCCGGTGGGCGTTGCTGCTCGGCCAGGTAGGCGCGAATGAACTTGCGATAGCTCCCCGTGGGCACAAAGCAAATCTCCTGGCTTTCCGCCTTCCCGGCGACGGGCAGGCCCCGGGCGCGGGCCATGGCTCGCACCTGCTGCTTGGTCATCTCGCCCAGCGGGAACTCGGCCTGCGCCAGTTGTTCCTGTGTCAATCCGAAGAGGAAGTATGCTTGGTCCTTGGAGCGATCGACGCCGCGCAGGAGTTGGTAGCGGCCGGTCCGCTCGTCACGACGGAGGCGCGCGTAGTGGCCCGTGGCGATGCGCTCCGCGCCGATTTGCCGCGCCAGAGTGATGAACTGCGCAAACTTGATCTCGGAGTTGCACAGACTGCAGGGGATGGGCGTTTCGCCGGCCAGATAGCGTTCCACGAAAGGCCGCACCACGGTGGCCTCGAACTGCTTCTCCAGGTTGATGACGTAGTAAGGAATGCCCAGGTAGCTCGCCACGGCGCGCGCGTCGTACACGTCGTCGAGAGAGCAGCAGCGTCCGCCCGCGCGGCCGCCTTCGTTTGCTCCGAGTCCGAGCAACTGCGGCAGGCGGCGCTGGTTCCAGAGCTGCATGGTCAGCCCCACCACCGCCGGGGAAGCGCCGGCCGGGCGAAGCGAATTGTTATCCACCAGCAGCGCGGCGACTGTCGAGCTATCGACCCCGCCGCTCATCGCGATCGCTATGGTCATTGCTTTCTGCGCTCCCCAGGCATCCCTAAGCGACGAGCGACAAGTGACAGGCAAGCGTCTTCATAACCCTCAGCTCTGACAGGGTTCGGTGAGCTTATTCTTGGCTTGCCACTCATCACTTGTCACTCGTCACTGTACTTCGATAATGCGGCGAGAGGGAGCGCAGTTGTTCCACCACGGCGGGCAGAATTGCGAGGGTCGAGTCAATGTCCTCCGGCGTCGTGAAGCGGCCCAAGCTGAAGCGGATACTGGCACGGGCCTGCTCAGGCTTGAGTCCGATGGCCGAGAGCACATGCGACGGCTCGAGCGACCCCGACGAGCACGCCGCGCCGGTGGAACAGGCGATACCACGCAGGTCCATGGCGATCACAAACCCTTCGCCCTCGAGGAGGTCAAAGGCCAGGTTGGTGGTCGAGGGCAGCCGCCGGGTGGAGTCGCCGTTCACAACCACCTTCGCGACACGCTCCAGAATGCCCGCTTCCAGACGGTCGCGCAGCGCCGCCACGCGGCCAGCTTCTTCGGCCTGGTGCGCGTGCGCCAGTACTGCCGCCGCGCCCAACCCCACGATTCCCGCGACGTTTTCCGTACCCGGCCGCCGGTCGCGCTCGTGATGCCCACCGTGCATGAGTGGCCGCAGGATGGTGTTTTTCCGGACGTACAGTGCGCCTACGCCTTGGGGGCCGTGCAGCTTGTGGGCGGAAAGCGCCAGCAGATCCACGTCGAGTTTTTGGACGTCCACCGGTATCTTGCCTACTGACTGCACGGCATCGGTATGAAAATAGATGTCGCGTTCACGCGCCAGGCGGCCAATTTCCTCGAGCGGCTGGATGGTGCCGAGTTCGTTGTTGGCGTGCATGACGCTGATCAACACGGTTTCGGGCCGGAGCGCGTTCGCCACGTCCTCGAGGTCGATGACGCCACTCGCACCTACCCGCACGTAAGTGACACCCACACCGCGTTTCTCCAGGGCCTGGGCGGTCGAGAGCACGGCGTGGTGCTCGATAGCTGTCGTGACCACGTGCTTGCGCTCGCCCCGCGCTGCCTCAACGATGCCGAAAACTGCCGCGTTGTCGGACTCCGTCCCGCCGCTCGTAAAGACGATTTCGCTGGTCCGGGCGTTGAGTAAGCGGGCCACCTGCTCGCGAGCTTTCTCCACGGCCGCCTTGGCGCGCTGCCCGAACCAGTGAATCGACGAGGCGTTGCCGTAGTCTTCGAAGAGGTACGGCCGCATGGCCTCGAACACTTCCGGCGCGAGCGGAGTGGTGGCATTGTTGTCGAGATAAACCCGCTTCATGTTTCCTTCCGAGCCTTCGCAGCCGGCGCCCGACACGGCAGCTACCCTGTTCTCCCAAGATTCGCCCAGAAACCCAGCCTAGCCGAGCAACTGCGAGAAGTCAATTCAGGGCATCGGGAGATTGGGTGATTGGTGATTTGCGATTTCGTGATTCCCCGAGTCGGCAAATTGATTCATCTTCTCACCTGACACTGCCGATAACCGATTTGGGATAGTGTGTCACGTTGAGGCCTGGTCGGCGCTCCCTCGCCTTTCCGCCTTCGGCCTTTGCCTGTTTCTCGTTGCTGATCACTCGCCACTCGTCACTGCTTTGGGCGGCTGACCGCCGGGAACATCGAGCGCAGGCGCGAGAAGCCGCGGAGCTTCCAGACAAGTCCGTGCCACGCTTGCTAACGTCCACTTTCTCGCCTTCGCTTCCCGCAAATTCCTGTTTTTCTTGCAAAAATATGCTGATTTTGCGTCGAATTGCCGCACAATTCGTGAATTCTCTTGCAAAAAGGCTGCAGAATGGCATGACATATTGTCATATGACATTTGTTTTCATACACATAGTCGGATCAATCACTATTTTTAACATCTCTAAGGGGTAGGCTCCTCCTATTTCGGACTTGATGACCACATTCGCGAGCCATGGTCATTCCCGCGCAAGCGGGGAATCCAGTCGCTCGGCAGCGCATTTCCGAAGGCTTGCGGAGCAGACTGCTTGTGCAGGAATGACCGTCTGGGAGCGCCAAGCTGGAATCTTCGATTATTGGCATGAACATCGCATGTTCGTCATTCGAGACCATCAGGAAGGTGGGATTCTCGGGTGACCAATGAGCGGCACTCAGGCCGAGCCCGACAGCGCGCCCTTCCAGATTGACCACCGCAGCCGAGCCCTGTCCGGCCCCAGTGCTCACCTGCGCAGACTACCGCAAAGCGACGGTCAATGTCAAGTAAATTAATACCCGAATGCCTACCGGTGGGCCAAATCTTTCAAGAGAGCGCCGGATTGTCCGAACTACTCCCCTTGGTTTAGGGCCAGGGGCTGGTCGAGCAACGGAAGCGCAGAGGGGCGGTTCGCGAACTAGGGCTGTTTAGTTTAGTGAATGAATCTGAGATTCAACGCGGCTCTGCCGCCTACTGTGCGGAAAGCCTCTGGCTTTCCGGCCCAGGCTGCGTCCTTCCTCCCCCTCCGCGCCTTCCCGCCCCGATCGAGCAACCAGGGTGATAGAATGCCCACCAATCGTCGTAGTGATGCCCGCTTTCCGGACGTGCCGATGCGGCGTCGACCGTTCGTAACCATCCTGACGCTCATCACCGCAATGATTCTGACGCTGCCCCTGCGGGCGCAACAGAAAATTGTAGCGCCGACCTTTAGGTCGGCAGGTGCTCATCCTTCGCCCGGCTCAGGACAGGCTCTGCAGGTCAGCGTTACAGCGCCGGGCACTAGCTCGGCAAAGCCCTTTACCCAGGAGCAGGTCAGCAACATGGTGCGCACCGGGCTGGGAGACGATTCGCGCGCAAAGCTGATCGAGCAACGCGGGTGGCGCCGACATTGTCTTTTATGTCGGCGATCGTCAAGAAGCCAGGACGGGCCAGGGTCAGGACGCGTGGGCAGAGATGTTGCGCGGGTTGCGGAAGAATTTGCTGCATGCCGCGCCAGGGAGTGCTACTCTCTGGCATTTTGAGGGGACATATGTTGGGCATTTTCGCACCTCAGGTGGGAAGTCGTGCGGTTCGGTTCCGCTCCCGGAGTTGCTGCGCCAAAGTTTGCTTTGGGATCGTGCTGGTGCTTAGGATTTCTGGGCTAGGGTTGACCTCCCTTTTTGGCCAACAGCCGAATGATCAAGCGGCGCGTGCGGGCGGAGTCGCTCCGGCAGAGCCGACGTTTCATTTGATCCGATCGGTTTGCGGAAGCAAGGGTTCGCCAAAGGCCGATCACTTTGTAATGGAAGATCCGCGAAGTGTGTTCTACCTGCCGGAAGATAAGCAGGTGATGATCTATTTTGAATGGGAAGGGCCTACCGGGCAACACCACTTTGAGGGTTTCTGGAAGAACCCGGAAGGCAAAGTCGTAGTGCTATCCGATTTCGCTTACGAAGCAAAGCAGAAACGGTTTGCCGGATACTGGACGCTTCCCCTTTCCGACACCATGAGCCCCGGAATGTGGGTGATGGAAGCCCACGTTGATGGTGAGTTGGCTGGGACTTACAACTTCCAAGTTGCGGTCGCCCCGCGACCGCCACTGCCTTCACTGCGGCCAGTGCTGACTCCGGCGGAAATCTATAAGCAGTTGCTATCTGCCACGGTTGATGTAGAACGATTGGATGGACAGCACCGGCGCATCGGCGTTGGTTCGGGGTTCATCGTCGCGGGCAATCTGATTGTGACGACCTTTGAGAATATCGAGAGCGCGAGATCGGTTCGGGTCACGTCAGCCAATGGCATTGCGGCTGATTTAAACGGGTTAGTGGCTTGGAATCATCGCGAAGACTGGGCGGTCATGCGCTTTCCTTCTCCGCTCAATAATGCGCTCGCCATAACGAAGGCAGAGGCCTGGCAGATCGGTGACATATGTTATTCGCTGGATTCCCCTCAGGAAGGGAATCACACCATTGTGAGCGGCAACATAACCGGAAGCCACAGATTCCCGGATGTTGGCGAGAGATGGAATCTGAACTTCCACGTATCAGACAGGGCGGGCGGGTCTCCAGTGGTGACCGAGTATGGCGAGGTGATAGGAATCGTCTCTTGCTCTAGCTTGGTCCCAGGCTTGAGTTCCTTGGCGGTGTCCAAGCAGGGTGACTTCCCAGAGTACCCCTCGAACCTGGCTGGCCTGGGCCTGACACCCGGCTTCGGAGCCGAGCTCGTGCTGCCGATGAGTGTAATTAAACTACCTCAAACTGAAACGGCGGTCACGACCTTCGCGGACATGCTGAAGTCCGGCCAGTTTCTGGAAAGCCTGGTGAAGAACGAAAACCTATTGATGGGGACCGTGGGGAGGGCAGTCGAGCGGCACAATCAGCAGTTTTCGATCAAGGACCCAGGGTTCGAGTTTCGACGGCGCGATGGCCAGTTGAGCGTGCTCATCACCTGGCACGCGCAGGAAAAGCTCAGAACCAGCGCGTTGATAAACATTTATGATATTGATAACAAGTTGGTGAGTACATGCCAGCCGGTCAAAGTTAATCTTTCTAAAGGACAATTGGCGTACTCTTCCTGGAACTTCGGGGTCAGTGGACTTTCACCCGGATTCTACCATGTGGATTTGGCGCTGGACTCGGCCCCCATCTGGCGAACGTTTTTCCGGATAACCGATTGATTAACAGATCAACGGGCGATGGATATGAGTAGGGGCAGGCATCGTGCCTGCCCTCCGCGAGGGCACCCAGGAAGGGTGCCCCTATCCTTCCTGGTTCGACGGCAATGTACACAGAGGGGGCGGCAGCCGTCCCCCTACGGCGAAAGGCCTTATGCACATCGGTCCAGGGGAAGGGTAGCGGAGTGCCCGCTCTCCGGCGCTGCGGATGTTCCAGTCGTACGGGTTCTTGCCGCACCGCAAACTAGATAATCCGCATTCTGTTGAATCGCGCCGCCACAGCCGCAGCGCGGTGGAAAAGCCGCAGGGCTGGAGAGCAAGCCTCGCGCTACATCTTTTATTGCGCAGGTGGCGCCGACATTGCCTTTTATGTTGGCAATCGGTCTTCGGCGATTATTTCAAAACTTTAGTAGTGATTCCCGCTTCCGGAGGCTACGGGCGAGGCTCGGAAAATCTGGACCTTACAGCTCCCCGAAGTTATAGCCGATCCAAACGGTTCCGCCAATGGTGTAGTCGTTGCCAAACTGGTTCGAAAAATTCGGCACATAGCGGAAATCAAACTGCGGCCGAAGGAAAAGGTGTTTCGTCAAAAGGACCTGAACACCGGCTCCTGCATGCACCTGGAAATGGCCGGAACTGCCCACGGACGTGGCCTCCGTCGTGCAGACTGCAGTGCCCACGCAAGAACTCTGTGAATATGAAAAACCCGTGTGCGATCCGCCAATTCCGGCTTCCAACCGCGGTTGCGCCCGCTTGCTGCTAACGGGGACATAGATCCCGTTGAAATCGTAGAAGAGCTGCCGGTACTGCAGGGGGCCGTAGTCGCCCTTGGTGGGTTGGAAGTTAAGTTCCGCTCCGATGCCGATGTGCTTGCTCAGCAGCGCGTCCCCCTCAAAGCCCATGATGAGCCGGCTCAAAGAGGGCGTGCGCTCACAAGTAATATCCGTGGACGAGGGCGTGCAACCGGCAAAAGCGTCGAGAGAGGACGCACTCTCAATTCCGGTGCCAGTCGCCTTGTCGTAGGCACTGCCGAAACCAATGGCCACATTGAAAGGACCCTGCGCTTGAAGCAGTGGGACTGAGCCCAGCAGCAGGATCAAAGGAAGAAAAGCGCCAATGCGTTTCACGTTGTATCCTCCGTTCATCAACTTGAGCCATCACAACTCAGACGTAATACTTTTCGAAGATGCATGCCAGCGGCCGGCCCGACGGACACGTTGTCCGCTACAAGAGGGCTCTGCCGTCACTCCAAAACTTTTGACGTCTTTTGTGCCTGAATAGTTGCAAGGAAAATAGCTCAACTGGGGCCGCAACGCTGTCCTGCCATCTCCGGCGGGACTGAAATCGCGATGGTTCGACGTGCTCTCACGGGAATCAGGTATTACCTAATAAATTTACCGAAAGCGCTCAGTTGAGGACAAACGGGTGTATATTCTGAGGCACCGGAACGCCAAAGAGCGAATTCCGGTTCTGTGATTCTTATCGCGGAGCCAGGAATCATGCCACCTTCTCTCAAGCTCGTGCGTTGGCCAAGATTCTTGAGGCCATCTACCCTCATAACTGTCCTGCTGGCCGGCTTCATGACCTTTGCGCCCAGCTTGCTGAAGGGTCAAAAGGAAGTCGCCGAGGGTGTTTCCATCCGCGACGTGCAGCCCACCTTCAAGCTTCAGGTAGAGCGCAATCTGGTATTGGTACGAGTGGTGGTGCGCGACGCCAAAGGCGCACCGGTTGAGACCCTCCGCAAGGAAGATTTTCAGCTCTTCGATCGCGGCAAACCGCAAACCATCTCGCAGTTCTCACTGGAGAAACCGGCTTTGAAGGCCGCCGCGAAGCCGGCAGGGACCCAACCAGAAACAGCAGAGAAGGCCACTGAGGAGGAGTCCCCGAGTCCGCCCTCCACGCCTAACCGCTTCCTGGGTCTTTACTTTGACGACGTGCATACGACTTTCGAGGAGATGGGGCGCGCCCGAGATGCCGCGGATCACTACCTTACATCTGCGACCCAGCCTGGGGACCGGGTTGGAATATTCACAGCTTCCGGCCAGAAGCAGTTGGACTTTACAGCCGATCGCGCCAAAGTGCATCAAGCTCTGTTTGAGCTGCGCCCCCGCCCGGCCACTCCCAAGGGGAAAAAAGCTTGTGCGGACATCTCACCCTATCAAGCCTATCTGATATCCCAGCTTATTAGTCCGAACGCAACTGGCGCGGAGACATTGCGGGAGCACGACAGTGACGCGTTGGAGATAGCCACGCAAGAGGTCTTTTACAATTGTTTCAAGGACACGGGCGCGGATTTACCCCTCAGGGACGCCAAACAGGAGGCGCAGTCCGAAGCCCAAGAGGTCTACGCCGAAGTGGAAGTTGAGTCGCGGGCAGCCCTGCGAGGCATTGAGGGCCTCATCCGGCGCATGACGATCCTGCCCGGCCAGCGCAGCGTCGTCATCGTCTCCGCCGGGTTCCTGACGGAGTTTTTACAGTACGAACTGGGCGAGCTCGTCGATCGCGCCTTGCGCGCGAATGTCGTCCTCAATGCCTTGGACGCGCGCGGCCTTTACACCGACGCCGGGATGCCGGATGCCACGCAAGAGAGCCCGTCCCTCTCCTCAGGCTCCTTCATGGCACGCAAAGGCAGTATCCTCCGAACGAGCGCCACGCTCGAGGCCAGCGCCATGCAAAGCCTCGCGGCTGAAACCGGCGGCGTCTTCTTCCACAATAGCAATGACCTGGAGGCGGGATTCCGCCAAGCCGCGGCGCTTCCCGACCCTTATTACGTTCTGGCCTTCTCACCCCAGAACCTTAAACTGGACGGCGGATTCCATGCGCTCAAAGTCAAGCTGGTTTCAGAACCACACCTAACCGTGCAGGCGCGCCGCGGCTACTTTGCCCCGAAGCAAGCTGCGGACCCGTCGGTGCGGGTGAAAGAGGATATTCAGGAAACCCTCTTCTCTCAAGACGAAATGCGGGAACTACCGGTCGACGTTCGCACCCAGTTCTTTGTGAAGAGCAATACCGACGTGCAGCTCACGGTCCTGGCTCATGTGGACGTGCACCCGCTGCATTTCAGCAAGCAGGAAGACCGTAATGTCAATAACCTGACATTTGTAACAGCCCTGTTTGATCGCGATGGCCACATGGTGACCGTGAAGGAAAAGACTATCCAACTGCGTTTGTTGGATGCCACCTTGACAGCGCTTCTCCCGCGTGGCCTGACCCTGCCCCTCCACTTCGACGTCAAACCCGGAACCTATCTGGTACGTACGGTGGTTCGGGATTCCGAAGCCGGCCAAATCTCCGGAGTGAATAGAACGGTCGAGATTCCTTTTTGAAGCAATGCAGGGATTCTTCGCTTCGCTCAGAATGACAGTACCTGTGAGTTTTTCCGAGGCTTGTATAGCCCTGCCCTTCCGATTTCCCGATGACAAAATGCGGATTAACTGAGCAAGCGATGCGCGCTGGCGAGCTTGGCAGGAATATCCAGTCCCTGCGGGCAATGCGGCAGGCAGGTGCCGCACACTTGACAGGCATCGCCGCGCTTGTCGAGTTGCGCATAAAGCCGCCGGGCGCGCTCACGGTCGCCGTAGTCGGTCGCGTAGCGCTCATAGCGCAGGATATCGGCGACAGCCACGCCCTCCGCGCAATGGTTCATGCAATCGTTGCATAGCCGGCAGACTTCGCGATTCGCGTAGGCTGACATCATCTCAATGGCGCGTGCGTCCGCAGCCCGCAGCGGCTTACCGGCTCCCGAGTAGGTGTCCACAAACTGGGTGAGGTTGTTGATCTGAACGATTGCGGCGCTGAGGTCGGTCGAGGTAGTCAGCCAGCGCGCCAGGGCATTGTGCGGCGTAGTGCCGGCCGGAAATTGCTTCATGAATTCCTGGTTAGCTTGCATGCGCGCTGCGCCCGTGGTGGTTTTCATCGCGGTGGTTCCGAACCCTTTGCTCTTGGCGAAGCTGACAAACTTGGTGAGGGCTTCACCCTCGCCGAAGGTAAAGGGAAACTGCGCATGCTCGTAGATACCGTCTGCGGCGACGGCGGTCAGGATAGTCGCCCGATCCTCTCCGCCCGGCACTCGCGTGTTGCCGTTGTAAGGGTGCTGGGAATGGCAGAGGTGGCGCACCATGCCTTCCTTCTTCAGGCGCTCGAAGGCCTGGATGAAGCCCCGGTTGTTCTTCAGCTCTGCGGTGCTGTGGTAGCCGAAGTAAAACAACATATCGTCAAAGTAGCGGAGGCCGGTGCGCTCGACTTTCTGCTTGACGAACTGGTAGTGGGCCTCCTCGTCGATCACTCCGGTTTCGTGATTGCCGTGCGCGCGGGGGACGCAGATCTCGCAGTAGTGGGCTTCGCGATTCTTCACAATCGCCGGCGGGGCAGGACTCCGCTCCCACTGGTCGGTCTTGTGCCAGTAATTGATCCCGCACAAGATGCCGGCCTCGACAGCCTCCGGCGCCCACGTCGCAGAGCCGATCAGCACCGTGACTTTGCGGCCGGAGCGGTCCAAGGTGCGTTGCGGCAGACGCCCAACCTTCGCGGCGGCGGCCTCGATTTCGCTCACGGGCACGCGCCCGCAAGCACTGCCCAGTCCCGCGGCGAGCGCTCCGGCGGAAGCGGCGATGAATTCACGACGACCTATTCGATTCTTGCCGGCCATAAGGCCTCCTTGGCTGTTGGGGGCTACGGACCAACGCCGCTCTTGCTGAGCCTGCCGCTGATCGCGCTTGCCAGGTCGGTCAGGCCCTTGGTGATTTCCGGCGAATCTTCATACGCCACGAGGCGAACAAAATACGGCCCTTGGTGGAATGTCAAGCTGCCCTTGGCGATCCGGCCGGCCTCGCCGATTTCGACCGCGTGGCTTTCCGCAGCCGCTTCGGAATCATAAATCTTCTTCGCGCCTTCGGGTCTGGCCATGACGTAAACGTCAGCGGTAGCGTCGACCTTGTCGTTGTACCGATAGTCGCTGGTGAGCGTCTTCACCACGCCCGCTTGGATGTATTTCTCCGCATCACCGTCAATGTATTCCCACAGGTGGCTGGCTTCAAAGGTGCGAGTGTCGCTTGATTTCACCCAACCCTGGACTGCGTTGCTTTCCGGGAAAAAATCGACAGCGGCGGAAGGGGCCTTGGAGCGGCAACCGGCGAGCAGGCTGGCGAACGAGAGAATCATGGCAAGGGTGGAAGTCTTCACGTGCGCGTGCCTCCTGTTTGGCGATTGAGCAGAATCTGGTTCGTTTTCGAGCGGCTCTCGCCGATGCTGGTGACGTAAACAGCGGGGTGGTCTTTGATCGGGCAAGCGAACTCGCACGCTCCGCAACCCACGCAACGGTCGGGATCGACATAAGGCTGGCGGAGCTGTTTCGAGACCCCCGCTGAGTCAGCCACTTCTGCGGGCCGCAAGTAGATCGCCTTGGGAGATGTGGGGCACCACTCTTCGCACACGATGCATTCCGTGGCCATCGCCCAAGGCAGACAGTGTCCGCGGTCGTAGAAAGCCGTGCCCAACCGGACGGGCTTTGCGTCCTTCGCGGCGCTGGCCGGGAGCCAGGCTTTCTCGGCCTGCGTGATTTCCCAGATGGCGCCTGTGGGGCACACCTGTCCGCAAAGCACGCAACTGGGCTCGCAGTAGCCGATGCGCGGCGCGACGACGGGCGTCCACAACCCTTCCAGGCCCGCTTCCGAGAGCGCCGGTTGCAGGGCGTTATTGGGACACACCTTCATGCATTCGCCGCAGCGAATACAGCGGGCGAGGAAGCTCCGCTCATCGAGCGACCCGGGCGGGCGGATCAGGCGCTGGTCTCTCGCGACTGCGAATCCGGGACTGCTGCGCAGCAGCGGCAGCAGCGCGGCGCCCCCAACAACACCCGCCAAGGCGCGGCGGCGCTCGAGGTTAGGGACAGCGATGGTCGTAGGGGTCACGGGGAAGAACTTGAAACGTAGCCCGTTTTCCGGACACTCACCCACGCAATTGAAGCAGAGGTGGCACTCTGCCTTGCGCCACTTCGCCTTGGGCAGTGGGTCGTCGCCGCCCTGGCAGTCGAGCAGGCAGCGGTTGCAGTCATTGCATTGGTCCGCGTACTTTTCCAGACCCAGGATGGACCAGCGCGAAACGATTCCCAGCAGCGCTCCCAAAGGGCATAGGGCGCGGCACCAGAAGCGCGTGACGCGCAGGTTCAGCGCGAGGAGGGCAATGAAAATCGCGCCCAGAAAAAACGCCTGGCGGAAATACGGCTGCCGGAAGCTCAGCAGGGTTTCATTCAGGATGAATTGGGCGACGAAGCCGATCGTCTGCAGGGGCGCGGCGGAGGAGTGATGCAGTGCGCTCACCATCGCGTCCAGCGCGTAATTCAGGCCGGGAAGCAGGGCCGTGGTCAGCGAGCGCACCGTCAGCGAGATGGGGTCCAGGATTCCCACCCAGAGACTGCCCAGGAGCGCCGAGACCAAGCCCGCAATCAGGAGGTAATACTTCCAGGTCTGCCATTTTTTGTACCGGTTCCGCTCCAGCCGCGCCGCGCCGCGCTTGTGCTCGGATTTCCAACTGCTGAAGAAGTGGTTCAGTGTTCCCAGCGGGCAGATCCAGCCGCAGAAGAAGCGGCCCAAAAAGAGCGTGGGGATCAGAATTATCAGGCTCCACAGTAATCCGCGATAAAGGGCGTGCGAAGCAAAAACATCCAGGATGGCCACCAGCGGGTCCGACTGAAGAAAGATGCTGGGATAAGGGATCGGTAACCGGATGTCGCCGCTCGCGGCCTTGAGAGAGCCACGAAACTCGGTCTCGTGCAGATGAAACAGAAATACAATCAGGAAGATAATCTGGGACAGACGCCGGAGCTTGGGAAGCTTGTTCTGGGTCATGGCGGAAAAGCGCCCCCTCGGGGCGTTGGTTCCCGGTCGGCCGCCGCGCCGGGTCTAGACCCGGCGGCTCGGGGGCATGAAAGGGACGGCGGACGGCCGCTTACCTATGTCAATTGCGCGTCGCTATCGCTCTCGGCCTTCAGTGCGTACGAGCTGAGGACCTTCACGTAGTTGGCCCGTTGGAAAGCGGAGGGGTCGGCGACGGCCCGCTGGCTCATGCTGCCTTGCATCTGCTGGATGGACTCGTACTCGTGATCTTCCATCCATTTCATAAGCTCCCCGCGCATCGTAGCCAGGTAGCCGATGCCGTGCTCGAGCAATGCCGAAGCCATCATAGCCACGCGCGCGCCGGCCATCATGGACTTCAGCACGTCCGAGCCCGTGTGTACACCGCCCGTGATGGCCAGGTCCGCCTGGATCTTCCCGTAAAGCACCGCCACCCAATTCAGGCGCAGCAGCAATTCATGCGGGGTGCTGAGAATGAGGTTGGGGACGACCTCCAGGTTTTCCAGGTCGAAGTCCGGCTGATAGAAGCGGTTGAACAGCACCAGGGCGTTGGCGCCGGCACGATCTAAGCGCCGGGCCATATTCGGCAGCGAGCTGAAGTAGGCGCCGATCTTGACGGCCACGGGAATATGCAGGCTGGCCTTGACGGCCAAGACCAGGTCAAGGTAAACCTTTTCGACGTCTGCGCCGCTCATCTGCGCATCCGTGGGAATAAGGTAAATGTTCAGTTCCAGGGCGTCGGCGCCGGCGTCCTGGATCTTCTTCGCATAGTCAATCCAGCCTCCCATGGAGCTGCCATTGAGGCTGCCGATAATGGGGATGCCTGCGGCTCGCTTGGCGCGACGCACGTGTTCGAGGTACCCGTCGGGGCCGAGGTTATAGCCGGTCAAATCGGGAAAGTAGGTCAGCGATTCCGCGAAGCTTTCCGTGCCCTGGTCCAGAAATTGGTCCAGCGTGGTGCTTTCCACGTGGATTTGTTCTTCGAATAAGGACGCCAGCACGATCGCGGCGGCTCCCGAATCTTCCATGCGGCGAATATTTCCGAGGTCCTCCGAGAGCGGCGAAGCGGAGACGACCAGAGGATTCTTGAGTTTCAGGCCCAGGTATTTTGTGGTCAGGTCGATCATTTACTTCACCTCCTTTGCTCCGCCGTTCATCGACATGGCGGCCATATTGGTGTAAAGCCTCCAGCGGTTCCGCACGTCTTCCTCGGCGAGCTGGAGCAGATGTTTGGCGGCTTCGGGATCACTGAGCGTCAACATCGTGTAGCGAGTTTCATTGTAGATGTACTTCTCGAGCGGCAGCGAAGGAGGGCGTGAATCCAACTGGAAGGGATTCTTGCCGAGCTTCGCCAGGTCGGGGTTGTAGCGGTAGAGCGGCCAGTAACCGGACAGCACCGCGGCCTTCTGCTGATCGCACCCGTGTACCAGGTCGTAGCCGTGCGCGATGCAGTGGCTGTAAGCGATGATGAGCGACGGTCCGGCGTAGGCATCGGCCTCGAGAAATGCCTTAAGCGTTTGCATGTCCGAGGAGCCCATAGCAACCTGCGCTACATAGACGTTGCCATAGCACATCGCCATCAGGCCCAGGTCTTTCTTGGGCCGGGGTTTTCCGCCCGCGGCAAACTTGGCCACGGCGCCGCGTGGCGTCGCTTTCGACATCTGCCCGCCGGTGTTGGAATAGACCTCGGTGTCGAGCACCAGGACGTTCACGTTGCGGCCGCTGGCCAGCACGTGGTCCAGGCCCCCGTAACCGATATCGTAAGCCCAGCCATCTCCGCCGAAAGCCCACACGCTTTTCCTGACCAGCGTGTCGGCCAGGTCTGTGAGGTCGCGCGCGGGAAGCGTCTTGAGCCCGGCCAGCTTTGCCTGGAGGGCCGTCACGCGCTCGCGCTGCTCGCGAATGCCGGCTTCAGTGGATTGATCAGCGTTGAGCAGGCCTTGGACTAATTCCTCACCCAGGGTTGCGGCGAGGCCTTTCACCAGTTCCCGTGCATACTCTGTTTGCTGATCGATGGCCAGGCGCATCCCCAGTGCAAATTCCGCGTTGTCCTCAAACAGCGAGTTAGACCAGGTGGGGCCGCGGCCGTCGCGGTTGATGGCGTAGGGAGTGGTGGGCAGGTTGCCGCCGTAAATCGACGAGCAGCCCGTGGCGTTGCCGATCAGGGCGCGATCGCCGTACAACTGGGTCATGAGCTTGATGTACGGGGTCTCGCCACAGCCCGCGCAAGCTCCGGAGAATTCAAACAAAGGTTGCAGCAACTGCACGTCTTTTACCTGTCCTAGGCTAAGGGTGCGCCGGTCCGCTTCCGGAATCTCCAGGAAGAAATCCCAGTTGGCGCGTTCGGCTTCGCGCAGGGGAACCTGCGGCTCCATGTTGATGGCCTTGTGCTTCACCTCGCTCTTCGACTTGGCCGGGCAGATTTCCACGCAGAGCCCGCAGCCCGTGCAATCCTCGGGCGCCACTTGCAGCGTGTACTTCAGATCCTTGAACTCTTTCCAACGGGCTGCCGCCGACTTGAAGGTGGACGGTGCTTTATCGAGCCGCGCGGGATCGTAGATCTTGGCGCGAATCACGGCGTGTGGGCAAACCAGCACGCATTTGCCGCACTGGATGCAGAGGACCTCATCCCACACGGGAATTTCCAGCGCGATGTTGCGCTTTTCCCATTGCGCCGTGGCGCTGGGGAAGGTGCCGTCAACCGGCAGGGCGCTGACCGGCAGGGCGTCGCCTTCGCCCTCGATCATCTTGCCCAGAACGTCGCGAACGAATTCCGGCGCCTGCGCGGGCACCGGTGGGCGCAGGTCAAAGCTACTGCTCACTTCCGCGGGAACCTTGACTTCGTAGAGGTGATCGAGTGAGGCATCGACGGCGGCGAAGTTTTTCTTCACTACCGCTTCCCCGCGCCGCCCGTAGGTCTTCTCAATGGAGTGCTTGATGGCGGCAATGGCTTCATGGCGCGGCAGCACCCCGCTGATGGCAAAGAAGCAGGTCTGCATGACGGTGTTGATGCGGCCGCCCATTCCGGCGGCACGCGCCACCTCGACCGCGTCAATGACGAAAAAGCGCAGCTTCTTCTGGATGATCTGCCGCTGAGTCGTGCGCGGCAACTGGTTCCAGATCTCTTCCGGGCCGTAGGGACTGTTCAGCAGGAAAGTGGCGCCATTTTCCGCGGCCTTGACCACATCCAGGCGCTCGAGGAAGGAGAATTGGTGGCAGGCCACGAAATTCGCCTGCGTGATAAGGTAGGTGGAGTGGATGGGCTTGGGGCCGAAACGCAAGTGGGAAATCGTTACCGAGCCGGACTTCTTCGAATCATAAACGAAATAGCCCTGCGCATAGTTGTCGGTATCCTCGCCGATGATCTTGATGGAGTTCTTGTTGGCGCCCACGGTGCCGTCCGAACCCAGGCCGTAGAAGATGGCGCGCACCGTCTTAGGGTCTTCGGTTGAGAACGTGGGGTCAAATTCCAAGCTGCTGTGCGTGACATCATCCACGATGCCCACCGTGAAGTGGTTGCGCGGCGTAGGCTTTGCCATCTCGTCGTAAACCGCCTTGACCATGGCGGGAGTGAACTCTTTCGACGACAGGCCGTAGCGGCCGTTGATGATGCGCGGGAACGTTGCGAATGGCGCCTTCCCGCTAGTCATGCCTTCGCTCACGGCGGTGACCACGTCGACGTACATCGGCTCGCCGGCAGCGCCCGCTTCCTTGGTGCGATCGAGCACGGCCAGCGTCTTGGCGGTGCGGGGAATCGCGGCAAGGAAATGCTCAACCGAGAAAGGCCGGTAGAGGCGGACCTTGAGCACGCCCACTTTTTCGCCCCGCGCGTTCAGATACTCCACCGTTTCCTGCACGGCCTCGGCGCCGGAGCCCATAATCACGACCACACGCTCGGCGTCGGGCGCGCCGACGTAGTCGAACAAGTGATAAGAGCGGCCCGCTACGTTCGAGAACTTGTCCATGACCTTTTGCACCAGGGCTGGGGCCGCCAAATAGAAGGGATTCACGGTCTCGCGCGCCTGGAAGAAGACATCGGGGTTCTGCGCGGTACCGCGAATAAAGGGACGGTCCGGTGACAGGGCCCGTTTGCGGTGCGCCTCCACCAGGTCAGGATCCATCAGGGCGCGCAGATCGTCGTCGGTCAACTGCTCCACCTTGCCGACCTCGTGCGACGTGCGGAAGCCGTCGAAGAAGTGTAGGAAGGGCACGCGCGTGGAGAGCGTGGCGGCCTGCGCGATCAAGGCGAGGTCCATTACCTCCTGGACGGAATTCGACGCCAGCAGTGCAAAGCCGGTCGAGCGCGTCGCCATGACGTCGCTGTGGTCGCCGAAAATCGAGAGGGCGTGCGCGGCCAAGGTGCGGGCCGAGACGTGCAGCACGGTTGCCGTCAATTCGCCGGCGATCTTGAACATGTTCGGAATCATGAGCAGCAAGCCCTGTGAGGCGGTAAAGGTGACGCCCAGCGACCCGGCTTGCAGCGCACCGTGCAGGGCGCCGGCGGCGCCGCCCTCGCTCTGCATTTCGATCACGTGCGGGATGGTGCCCCAGATGTTGGGCACGCGTTCCGCGGACCATTGATCTGCCCACTCTCCCATGGGAGAGGAAGGCGTAATGGGATAAATAGCAATTACTTCACTGACGCGATAGGCCACAGACGCTGCAGCCTCGTTCCCGTCAATCGTAACCTTGCTTCTAGTCATCGTTATCGCTCCATCAGGTATATTTTATTTGTTCAAAATTCGCGCGACGCAACTTGCCTCGATTACCCGGCTGACCTGTCCGCCGCAGGAGTTGGAGGAAAAAACGTCGGCCGCGTCATTCTAAGCCCTTCGCTGTCATTCTGAGCGAAGCGAGGAATCTCTCCCTGCTACTTTACAGGCCTGCCAGGCGCCGTCCGATGGCGAGCGCGGCAGCCGATTCCGCGCGGCGCTCCTGAGGTGCCGCGGCCAGCACAGCTTCCCACGCTTCCACAGGCAAAACCGGATCTTTCTCAAGCCAGGCTGCGATCGCGGCCAAGGCGGCACGTTTGGGATTTGCCTCGCGGCGCAGCGGGAGCCGGATGGCGCGGCCGGCGGCAGGAGTCGCATCGATTTGGGAGTCCAGGACCAGGAGGGTCTCCTCCCCGCACGCTGCGAGCGTTCCGTTCGTGCGAAGTTCCTCCCATCCGTCGGCACTCACCACTATAACCACATCCGGGCTTTCCAGACCGGTGTATTCGATCGGCTGGGGACTTAACGAAATCTCGGAAAGCGAAAACCCTGAACCTTGGGTCACCGGGTTATCGTTCTTCTGAGTGGAATAGATCCCGGCGGCAAGCGCGGCACGGCACAACATGGAGGCGGCCGACTGCACGCGCTCGCCCGCGGTACCGGCCACCACCAGCCGTCGCTCGCCGGTCAGCTTAGCCGGGGAGTGGATGCGGGGCACCTCCGCTATGGTCGCCTGGGGCCGCTGTGATTGCAGCTTGTGGCAATAGATCTCGCGGAAGGTAGGCCGCTCCATCTCGGTTTCCACTGCGCCCACGGTGTAACCCTGGCGCCGCACGATCTCCTCGAGGGCAGCGCCGCTCGCTTGGTTCCAGCGCGCTCCGTAGGCAGGACAAAGCTCCACGATCTCCAAGAAGGAGAATCCTGGGAAGTCAATCGCGTCAGCAATGGTCGTCGCCAATTCCTGGCTGGTCGAGAACTGCCGGGCCAGAAAGCTGGCATGAGCGGTGCGCAGTAGCGCCACCAGATCCAACGGCGGCGTCCAGTTGCCGTCCGGTGTGGTGGCAGTGACCCAGTTCAGGGGAGTCAGCGCGGAGTGCTGGCCGCCCGTCATGCCGAAAAGGAAGTTGTTGTGAACCAGTACGGTGACATCCACGTTCAGTTGCGCTGCGTGCACCAAGTGCAGCAGTCCGATCATCGCACCGCCATCGCCGATCATAACGATCGGTTTCAGTCCGTGGGGTTCAAGAATTGCATCGGCCAAAGCCATCCCGGTGGCGAACGCAGTGGAGCGGCCGTGCGTGGTGTGAACAGTATGCAGGTAAGGGAACAGTGAGTCTGCCAGGCCCACGCAGCCGATATCGGTCGTGAGAACTACGGAACGCGGCGGCACCCCCAGGTGCTCCAGAGCGCGGCTCAATTGCCGCACCACCAGGGAGTGCCCGCAGCCGCGGCAGTAAGGGAGCGTGGCGTCGGGCGCCAGGTAAAGGGCGGTGGCTGTCACGCCATCACCCCCTGCATCGCGCGCGCAATCTCTTTCGGAGAAATCAGACTGCCGATCTTGTTAATCCCATGTACCTGCTGGCGGGATAGAAAAGGTGCGAGGGCGGCGCGGTACTGGCCCGTTAGATTCTCCTCGGCGATGAAAACAGATTCCACACCACGGGTCGCCTTCTCGAGCCAGCGCTGCGGGATGGGAAACAAAGATTGGATCTGCAAAAAGGAAATTCGTAAACCTTCGCTCCGCAGTTTGCTTGCCGCCTGGCGTGCAGCACGCGCGGTCACACCATAGCTGATCAACAGGCAGCGCGCCTCGGGGTCGAGGTCCGCCCGTACCAGGGCCATTTCCTCCGCGTGGGCGGCGATCTTGCGCTCCAGGTGCAACAGCACTTCGATGACCTCCGGGGAGTTCTTGCGCAAGCGCCCGCGCTGGTCGTGAGCCGAGCCCGTCGCCGTAACCTTGATTTCTCCTCCCACGGCGGCGAAGGCGGGCACCCCGTCAGGTTCATCCAGCGCATAGGGAGTGTAATCGGCGTGTGGCGTCGCAGCCTTGCGGTGTGCGAGGGCGGGAACCTGGAGGGCCGCGTCGTCAACCACCTCCGTAGTCATGCCGACTTCCTTGTCGGAGAGCAGCACTACGGGAGTGCGCAGCCGCTCCGACCAGTTGAAGGCGTGCACGGCCAGCTCAAAGCACTCCGCCGCGTTGCTGGGTGAGAATACCGGGAGGGTGTAGCCTCCGGACGTCGAAAACTCTGCCAGCCACACATCGCCTTGCGCACCCTGGGTGGCTCCGCCCGTGCTCGGTCCAAGGCGTTGCACGAGGGCGACAACCACGGGGGTCTCAGTCATCAGAGCGTATTGGACGGTCTCGATCATCAACGCCCATCCCGGGCCGGAGGTCGCCGTCAGCGCTTTCAGGCCGCGCAGGCTCGCCCCCACACAGTAACAGAGCGACGAGATTTCATCCGGGGCGGAAAGCGCCAATCCCCCGCGCGCCGGCAGCTCGCGCATCATTACTTCGTAGATTTCGGAGGCGGGAGTTATGGGATAGCCCGCGAAAAAGCGACAGCCAGCGGCGAGGGCTCCCTCGGCGAGCATCCTATTTCCAGAGCTAAGTCGCGGCAACATCTCTAATTAACTCGAATTACATCGAAGCAACGAGAGGGCCAAGACAGTCGCCCTTGGTTTAACCCTAACTTACTGAAATATTGGTACTTAATGATGACTTGCGACGGCCTGTTTTAGGATTCACGGACATAAGGGGCCAGAAGACCCTGCCGTGGGGTGAAATCCACCATGCGGGACAAAACTGACTGGGACAAGAAGCCCGATCCGTTCATGTCCGGAATTTCTGATCTGCTAATGTCTGGAGTTTCTAGCCGCTCATGTCCGGAATTTCTGACGGGCTTTAGTTCAGATCGCTTCTCCGAGTCAGGAGCGAGCGGTGCAGCGGAGGCTCACTCTCCTTGAGGAAGGGTATCCAGGAGAAGGAGGGGATCAGGCGGTGATAAGGGCCGAAGAGCTGGACGATCATCAGGGCGTAGGAGAGCAGGAACTGAAATCGCACCGTGAGCCATAGCAGACGCCAACTCTCAATCGAGTTGGCCCCGGAATCTTGAAGGGGCGCAGCGGTCCGGACCAAGCTGTGGAATGAAGCCTGCAAGGTCTTCAGCCACTGGATCGCCAACTGCTTGCGCGCGCGGGTGAGGGACCGCGCCAATTCCGGGAAAGAAAGTTCCTCGCGCAGCCAGCGAGCGTCCGAGGGATTGAAGATACACTCGGAGAGGCCGATCCAGCGTGTCTCGCCAACGCACTGGGCATAATCATTCTCGGGAACGGGCTCACTAGTGGCCTCAGGCCGGCCCCTAACCAGTAAGCTCAGGACCAGTACGAGAAATGCGATCGCGATGCCAGCGTAGATCAGCAGGTTCATTTGTGCAGGAACTTCAAAAGAGTATTGTTAAACCGCCCAAGTTCAAGAGCCACGGTTTCCGAATTTTCACCGCCGGACAGCGGCATTGACCCTGTTCTCGGCATGGGTGCAAATTTCCAAAGGGCGAAGGTCCAGACCAGCAAGCAGAGCGTATAGGCAATGGGTGACATAACCCAGAGGATTCTGGCATAAAGCGCCCGGCCAAAGCTCTGCGCGGCCGCGAAATTGGCAACGTTTATCCCCAAAAAGATTGAAAACCCCAACATAAGGCCGGCAACATTCCTGCCAAGCTTCAGGCCAAAGTGACTCGCGGTGAACAGGAGAATGGCGAGAATCACAGCTTTGGTCACCGAAGCTCTTAGGGCGAAATCGAGCAGCGCCGAACTCGGTCCGTGGGGCTGCAGCATAGCAGGCAGGACGTAAATAAGTGCGAAGGACACCGAGATCAAAATAGCCAGGCCCCGCCCGAGGTTTCGGATGGCAGGAAAGGGTTGAAAGATGTGGTCTGAGATTTCCACCAGCACCACAAACTCAACCAGGATGCTGAGCAGGAAGCACAGCCAATAAGCAGAAGAGTACACACTCGGCCGGATCCAATAAAGCGCGAACGTCACGGATTCGAAACAGAGGCAGTAAACTACGTAGGAATAGAAAAAGGGATAGCGCGCCAGCAGTCGACATTGGCTAGCTCGCCAGAGAAGTAGGAGCTCAAGGGCTACAGTCGCGAGGTAACTGACCACTCCGAAATAGTTCATAAGATATGCCCAGCCGGGATGGGCAGCCCGCGCCTCGCGCCCTGCCCATCCTCGGCCGGAAAGAGTCTTAGGCCTTCCAGGGAGGCCAGGGCATTCCACCCTCTGGGTGCTTACGGGAGCTTAGCATATTCGTTACCTCCTTTCCAGCGCAATTATCTGCAACAAGGTAGTTGGCGCGAATCGTAGTACGTGCAATTCAAGGATGTTTAATCTCAGCCCGGCCAGGCAGCATTCCGCCTGTTTGAACGCCTTACCGGGCAAGAATCGGAAGCGCCGACGCATTGTTTTCCGACTGCCCAATCGCGCATTTTGCCCATGTTCGGCAATTGGGAAACTGCTCGCCATTGTGATGTAAGTTGTCTTAACTCAATAAGTTGGCTAATCGGGCGCCGACCCAAGCACGGTGGATGGTGTATTACTGGACCCGGCGAGGGGAAAACTGCCAGCAGGCTTGTGGCCTGGTTATGCCGGAGTGGATTGAAGACGTGTGACAGGGACTGGCGAGAAGTTCTCGCGCGGTACATAAGCAAAGTTAAAAGTTACTAGAAATCACCTGCGGCGTGCGAAGGGCTGCTTGAGGTACCCTTCCCGTGGCAAGTTGTTAAACGTGCGTTTGAAAATGTGGACGCGTTATTCAACGCGGTTTGCTCAGATTCTGGAGGGTTAGTCGGATTCGGAGATGCGGCTGATTCGAGCGCCTACCTGGATGAGCTTCTCTTCGATACGCTCGTAGCCGCGATCGATATGATAGACCCGATCGATCAAGGTCTCGCCTTCAGCCGCCAATCCGGCCAGCACCAGCGAGGCGCTGGCGCGCAGATCGGAGGCCTGAATCATTGCCCCGCTCAGGGGAGTCTTGCCGCGCACCACGGCGCGGCGGCCGTTGACCGTGATGTCCGCGCCCATGCGCGCCAATTCCAGAGCGTGCAAGAAGCGGTTTTCGAAGATGGTTTCGGTAATGGCCGACGCACCGCCGGCCTGCGTCATCAGCGCCATGTACTGAGCCTGCATGTCGGTGGGGAAGCCGGGGTATTCCTCGGTGCTCATATCGGCGGCCTGCAACTCGCCTTCAGCTTTGACGCTGAGCGCCTGGTTGCCATCCGCGCCGGGCTGGTCGGCGGGCAGCACTCGCACTCCCACCTCGCGCAGTTTGGCGACGATCGCCGCCAGGTGGACCGGATTGCAGCGTTCCACCACGAGCTCCCCGCCGGTAATGGCGGCGGCGGTCAGAAAGGTTGCGGCCTCAATGCGATCGGGGACCACGGTGTGCTCGGCGCCGTGCAGGCGGCTGGCGCCGCGAATACGGATCTGGCCGGTTCCCGCGCCTTCGATGTGGGCGCCCATTTTGCCCAGCAGGTCGGCGAGGTCCTGAACTTCCGGCTCGCGCGCGGCGTTATCCAGGACGGTATCTCCTTCCGCGAGCGCCGCCGCCATCATGAGGTTCTCGGTGCCGGTCACCGATATCCTATCGAAGCAGAAATCGGTCCCACGCAAGCCGTTCGCCCGCGCGTTGACGTAGCCATGGTCGAAGGTGATCGTTGCCCCGAGTTGCTCGAGTCCCTTGATGTGGAGGTTAATGGGCCGGACGCCGATGGCGCAGCCGCCCGGCAACGAAACGCGCGCCTGCCCGAAGCGCGCCACGAGCGGTCCGAGCACCAGCACGGAGGCGCGCATCTGCTTGACCAGTTCGTAGGGCGCCACGGGATTGAGCAATTGGCGGGTTTCGATCTCAATGCGGTTGCCGTGCGCCTCGTGCCTGACCGAGGAATCCACTCCCAGGTCTTCCAGCAGGCTGCGCAGCGTGCTGATGTCGCGGACGCGCGGAATGTTGCGAAGAACCACTCGTTGGTCGGTCAGCAGCGCCGCGGTCATGGCCGGCAGCGCCGCGTTCTTGGCGCCGCTGATCGCCACCCGGCCCTGCAAAGGCTGGCCGCCGGTTATCTGGAACTTGTCCATTGGGAGTCACTCAAAACCGAATCAGTGAACCACTGAATCACTGAGTCACTGAATCACTGAGTCACTGAGTCACTGAATCAATTTCTCCAATGACTCATTGATCCAGTTTTCTGTCACCGAGACTGAATCACTGAGTCACTAAATCAATTTCTCCAATGACTCACTGATTCAGTGACTCAGTGCCTCACTGACTCAATTTTCACGCCCTGCCTCGCGGTACGTTGAGAGGCAGCGAAAATAGCCAGGAGCTCGTTCGCTTCCTTGGCGACAGGTGCAACCAAGTTCTGCTGTGCCATGCCACTTTCCACTAAGAGCTCCAACCAGAAGACAGTGTCATCGGCCTCCTCTGCCACTATGCCAATCTTCGCAATGAACTCTGCCCGCGAGCGCGCCCGGCACACGGCGCGATAGTTTGCCGCCACGGACGTGCCTGCGCGGAGAAGCTGCTTGGCCACAATGCGGACATCCTCCGCTCTTGGAAGGGAACGGAACAGCCTGATGATATCGACCGCAAACTTCTTAGTCCGGCTTTTCAATTCACCGGTTCGATTCTCCATTATCCATCCAACGGAGAGACTGAATAAGTGAATCACTGAATCACTGAATCAGTGAGTCATTGGAGAAATTGATTCAGTGATTCAGTGTTTCACTGACTCAGTTCCTCTAGCGCTTCCCTGATGGCCTCCGCCACGCTCGGCGCTTGCTCGAGTTGGCGCGTGGCTTCAGGTCTTTTAATGTTTCTCAGAATCATCAAGAGCGCCACGGGCAGACTGTCCCCGGAGTCCTTTAGAGCCCGGGCGGCCGTGGCTTCACTCACCCCCGACACTTGCATCAATATTCCCTGGGCGCGTTTCCGGAGTTTCTGATTCGTCACCTGCACGTTGATCATCCAGTGGGAGAGCACGCGTCCCAGCCGCACCATGGTTGCCGTGGAAAGCAGGTTGAGCACAAGTTTCTGCGCCGTCCCGGCCTTCATGCGGCTGGATCCCGCGATCACCTCCGGGCCCACCACGGGCATGATGGAGACATGCGCCAGGTTTTTCATCGGCGCGTCCGGGTTCGAGGTGAGGCCGACAACCTTGGCGCCCAGTCTCCGCGCATAGCGCATCCCGCCCAGGACGTAAGGGGTGCGGCCGCTGGCGGCAATTCCCACCAGGAGATCGCGCCGGTTGAATTTGATCTTCTGGAGGTCGCGCACGGCCTGGCGCGGATCGTCCTCCACTCCTTCCACCGAGTGGGTCAGCGAGGCGGGCGCGCCGGCCGCTACCGCGACCACGCGGTCCGTCGCGAAGGTGGGCAGCGCTTCCGCCGCGTCCAGAGCCCCCAGTCTTCCGCTGGTGCCCGCGCCCAGGTAAACCAGCCGTCCACCGTTCCGGATCGCCTCGACTGTCAAATCGACAGCGCGCGCAATCTGAGGAAGCGTCTTGCGGACTGCTGGCACTACTCGTTCGTCCTCGCGGTTGATGATGCGCAGGATTTCGCGCGTAGACTTGGTGTCGAGCGACTCCGAGGCCGGATTGGTTCGTTCGGTGATGCGTTCGCGCAGTCTTGATTTCATCGAGATCAAACAACAAATCGTCGGAGTGGAGATAGAATCGCTTGTTCATCCACTCATCCTGGATGACCTGAGCGGCTCCGCCGCCTGCTGTGCGGAAAGGCTTTGCCTTTCCGGAGGGCCGACCACGCCCTTTACTTTAGTCCTTTCGGCGAGGCTGCGCCTCGCGCAGTGTCACTTTGAGAGCAGGTCCGATGACCTGAGCGGCTCCGCCGCCTGCTGTGCGGAAAGGCTTTGCCTTTCCGGAGGGCCGATTACGCCCTTTACTTTAGTCTTTTCGGCGAGGCTGCGCCTCGCGCAGTGTCACTTTGAGAGCAGGTCCGATGACCTGAGCGGCTCTGCCGCCTGCTGTGCGGAAAGGCTTTGCCTTTCCGGAGGGCCGATTACGCCCTTTACTTTAGTCCTTTCGGCGAGGCTGCGCCTCGCCGACAGTTCATCGAACTTTCCTCCATATGATTTGATCCAAATCCATTAAGAGCGGCTCGTCTTCCAAAGTCCGACGGCTCCAGCAGCGGGCGCTTGACCATCGGTAATCCTCCGGGCACGCAACCAGGCCCGCTCGCGCAGGATTCTGAATATATTTCACCCGCTGCATGAACACTCTTTCGCTGGTCACAAGCAGCACGTTGGAGTGACCATCCCACAGGGAGTGTTCATGTCTGCGCGCTTTCTTTGTGTCCCTTAACTTTGCGAGTGAGGTCAGATAGTTGTTTTCTTCCAAGTAACCAATCACGCGGTGGCTCGTGATGCCGTTAATGAAGCGCAGGGTGTCCGATGACTTGCGCGCCCCATCGGCCATGATGTGCAGGTGGTCAGGCATGATGACATAAGCAAGGATAGCAAACCCACCTGAGCGCCGAGCCTCATCCAGGGCCACGCACACGACTTTCTTAATTGCCTCCGTCCGAAACACGGGCAGACGATCTCGCGCCACGCTGGTGATAGAAAGGCACGGAGTGTCCCTGCAAATCGTGGACATGAGAGTGGGTGAGGCGCAGCCTCACCCTAAGAAATTAACACAAGGGCGACAGCCCGGAAAGGCGGAGCCTTTCCGCACAGCAGGCGGCAGAGCCGCTCATGTCTTCCGAGGGCTCGGGTCCCGAACCCTACACCTCTTCAGGCGGCAAAGCCGCCCATGCCATTCGAATCCCCCGGTCAGGAAACCTACGCCGTTTCATGCGGCTAAGCCGCCCCACTCGAGCGCATTCCTCAGGGAGTTTTCGCCTCCTTTCCCGAAAGCGTCTCCCAACCACGGCGCGATAGATCCCAATAGATTACATATCCGGAGCCAGCGGCAGTGGCCAGGAACAGAAAGCCTATGCCGGTCGAGCCGAGCAGCAATTTTCCGATGCCGAACAGCGTCATGTAAACCATCAGGCAACCGAGCGCCCAATCCATCAAATTATACCAACCGTCCCGGGAGGGAGGGACATCCGGCGCCAGCCCGGCGACGCGCTTCCACCCGGTTACACCCGGCCGCACCCGCCGGTAGAACTCCAGGAGCTTCGAATCCGGCTCGGGCTGAGTGAGGAACGTGGCCACCAGCCACACCAGCGTAGTGATGCCGACGGTCAGGACCAGGTTTTTCCCGAACAGGTTCGGGTCGGCGGCGTCAAAGGGGCTCGCAAAACGCAAGGTGATGGAGGTCACGGCCGCCGTAATCATCGCCGAAATCTCCGACCAGGCGTTGATGCGCCACCAGTACCAGCGCAGCAGGTAAACGGCTCCGGTGCCCGCGCCGATGTTCACCACCATGTCCCAGCCGCCCGACACCGTCTGCATGATATAAGAAACCAAGGCGCCCAAAACCATCAGGCCCATGGTGGCAACTTTGGAGATCGTCACGTAATGATGTTCCGTACTGTGGCGCACCAGGAAGCGGCGGTAGAAATCGTTCACCACGTAGGACGAGCTCCAGTTTAACTGGGTCGCAATCGTGGACATGTAGGCCGCGGCAAAAGCGGCGAGCATCAAACCGCGAAAAGCCGGGGGCATATAATCCACCCAGATTCGCACAAAGCCCCCCTCGGCGTCCGCGCCCGGCCGGCTCAGTTCCGGGTAAAGAACCACCACCGCCAGCGCGGTGATAATCCAGGCCCAGGGCCGCAGGGCGTAGTGGGCAATGTTGAACCAGAGGGTGGCCAAGAGTGAGTTCTTCTCATCCTTGGCGCAGAAAATTCGCTGCGCGACATACCCGCCACCACCCGGTTCGGCGCCGGGGTACCAGACCGACCACCAATACACCCCGATGTAAACGAGAAAGGTCATCAGGGGCATCCAGGGGGAATGCAAATTGGGGATGAAGGAGAGGATGGACCCGGAACCCCCTGTCGCGGCGCCCCGCGCGGCATCCACCGCGGCCAGCCGGTTCTTCAGCATGGTCATGCCGCCCACCGCGTGCACCGCGTAAAAGGCCAGGATGATCAACATGGTCATCTTTAGAATGAACTGCACCAGGTCCGTCCACAGCACACCCCAGAGGCCGGAGATGGAAGTGTAGATGGCCGTGATCGCCATGCAGATCACGACGGCCCAGAACTTGGGGACATTGAGGGATATCCCCAGAATCTTCTCCATGGCCAGGTTCACCCAGCCCAGGATGATGCAGTTGATGAGCAGGCCGAAATAGAGCGCGCGAAATCCCCGCAGGAAGGCGGCGGGCTTGCCGGCGTAACGTATTTCGACGAGTTGCACGTCGGTGATAATTTCCGCCCGGCGCCACATGCGAGCGAAAAAGAACACGGTCATCATGCCGCTGAATAGAAAGCTCCACCAGAACCAGTTGGCGGCCACCCCGTGCCGCACCACTTGGCCCGTCACCCAAAGCGGCGTGTCGGCAGCGAAGGTGGTGGCCACCATGGAGGTGCCCGCCAGCCACCAGGTGACTTCGCGTCCGGAAACAAAGAAGTCGTCGGTGCTGGCGCTGGCCTTTTTGCGGTAGTAGAGCCCGATGAGCAGGTTGATGAAAAAATAGGCGCCAATCACAATCCAATCGGCGAGTGTGAGTTTCATGGGTACAAGGTCCTTCCAGTTTTTTTAAACCTGGCATTGACACAAGGAGCCCGCGAAGTATATAGCAAAGCTCGTAGGGCCGAAAGGCAAACTCGTCCGGGGATCGGGTCGTGAGTCAGAATCCTGGAGCGGCGCTCGACGAGCAGGACTGTCCAAATTCACCAACTATTCGAGCGTTGAGAGCGGCTGTGCCGCCTGCTGTTACGAAAACAGCTCCCTCCTCGGCTGAAAAGCGGGTTAAGGGGGTGGTGGGTTATAGGCGTTAAAGGAGGCGACGGCACAGATGCAAGCCCCGAAAGGGGCGACATCGTGTGGCCCAAGGCGCAAGCCTTGGGAAAAGGCCCCCTCACCCCGCCCAAGGCACCCCTCTCCCGCGCGGGCGGGAGAGGGGACGGGGGTGAGGGAGCGCTCGTGTACCCACGGCTTTCGCCGTGGGCCACACGATGTCGCCCGCTCCGCGGGCTGAATTCGTCAACGAGTCTCTGCCCCCAGGACGCTAGCCCTTTATCAAGGAGGGGAATCATCCGGAGCATTTTGATCGTCGGTGGTGCGCCGCGGGCACATGGGCCCGCGGCGCGGAAAGCCTCTGGCTTTCCGGCAAAACCTGTATCATAGTCTCCCGTTCCGCAGCGGCTGGAAGACTGAGCCTTGCAGCCGGCGCTGTTGCAGCAAAGCGAAAGGAGAAAGCATGGCCAAAGTTCTGGTTACCGGCGGAGCAGGATTCATCGGCTCTGCGTTGGTACATCGTTTTGTGGAGTTGGGCGAACAAGTCCGGGTAGTTGACAACTTCAGCACCGGATTCAGAGAGAACCTGGTAAGCGGCGTGGAGCTCCTGGAAGGTGACTTGGCGGAGATGTCCACGGCCGAGGCAGCCGTGCGCGACGTGAAGCTGGTGTTACACCAGGCTGCCATCCCCTCCGTGCAGCGCTCCGTCGACGACCCGGTGGCCAGCAACCGGGCCAACGTCACGGCGACGTTGAATCTGCTGGTGGCCGCGCGCGCCGCCCGCATTCGGCGCTTCGTCTATGCCAGCTCTTCTTCGGCCTATGGGGATAGCGAAGTGCTTCCCAAAGTGGAAACCATGCCGGAGAACCCCATTTCCCCTTACGCCCTGACGAAGTTGACGGGAGAGAAGTACTGCGTGATCTTTCATCGGATTTATGGTTTGCCTACGGTTTGCCTGCGCTACTTCAATGTCTTTGGCCCCCGGCAAAATCCCCACTCCCCGTATTCCGCGGTCATCTCTCGCTTCATCGAGCTGGCGCTGGAGGGCCAAAGCCCCACCATCTATGGCGACGGCGAACAGTCCCGGGACTTCACCTTCATCGAGAACGTCGTCAGCGCCAATCTCCTGGCTTGTTATGCCGAAGGAGTTCAGGGCATGTTCTTCAACATTGGCACGGGAGAACGGCACACCTTAAACGAACTGGTCCGTTTACTGGGGAAGATGCTGGGGCACGAGATCAAGCCCGTTTATCAGGAACCCCGCGCGGGGGACGTGCGGCATTCCCTGGCGGACATCGGAAGGGCCCGCCGGTTGCTGGGCTATGAGCCGAAGATCAACTTCGAGGAGGGGCTGCGAAGAACCCTTGCCTGGTTCCAGGCAAACCGCTGACCAGAGCCTGACCCTTGAGACTATCTCAAAACACTTGTAGCGCCGGTGTCCTCACCGGCGACCGGCGATGAGGACATCGCCGCTACAAGGACGTTCTCGCTAATTTCCAAGCATAGATCGCATAATGTTCTGTCGCACCCACCAGATGGCGTACGTCGAGAACCTATACCCTCGTGTATAGTCGAATTTCTCAACCGCCTTCATGAGGCCGATATTGCCTTCTTGAATCAAATCGAGCATGTCACGACCACTGTTGCTATAGTGCCTGGCTGTCTCGACAACTAGCCGCAAATTCGCCTCGATGAGTTGCTCCATGGCATTTTCGGCATCCTTTTCGCGGCGACTGATGCGTTTGGCTAGCTCAATTTCTTCTTCACCAGTCAGATGCGGCATCGAAGGTACCTCGCGCAGATACCAGTGTAGAGGGTTATTTTCGTCAAAGAATTCGTCGTCCTCTTTGAATTCTTTGGCGCGGTCGGACCTCGGCGCTTCGAGAACTTCGACGCTGTTCCTCGCAAGCTCCGACAGGATATCGTCGAGCTCGACTCCCCCCTCATAGCCTGCGGGCAGAAGTTCGTCGATATCGTCGTAAAGGACATAGCCCTTTGCCTTTCCAGTTTGTAGGAGCTGTTCTAGCTTTGCGGCCCTGTCATCAATCGCCATGCAACCTCCCGCCCTGCTCCCCCCCATCGAAATGGCCGCTACGGGTTAAGAGTCAAAACCCAACCGGGTTTAGCGGGGAGCCACAGTCAGTGGTTTGCTGATCGCGGCCTCGTGCCAAAGCCCAGTGTCAATCAGAGTACGATTTAGCGCTACCCGCTTTGCTTATTCTCCCTGTCACGGAAACTGCATCCCATACTGCCCAGATCCAGAAGGCAATGCTCCAGAACGACAGTACATCATGGCCTATCCTGGGTATCCAATAAGCCCAAAGCGCTCTTGCATCAGGAGTCACAAGGGGAAGAACCGGATTCGCCATGGAAATAAGTGGCAATATGATGATATTCAAATTTCCGATAACTATCGCGGCTGCAATAATTGCCGCACCTTTGTTGGTTTCTCCACCATATATTTGACCGAGTCCAGGGACAACTAAAGACAATATTCCGGCGAGAAATGGTTTGTGTCTCATCTTTTCTTCCTCTTTGAGCGCGGGCCTGCTTTGTAGATCCGATCTCGATCCAGACTGCGTTGAGCATTGTACCCGGAAATGGGTACCGCTCGACGACCACGATATCAGGTTTAGGGTGCGGCGCGAGTGGCCGGATCTTTCACCGAGCGGGAAGGAAGACGGATTCTTCGCAGCCACAATCTTGGGACTGTCCGTGACGGAATAGAAAACATTAATGGTCGCCAGCTTGCCCGGCTCCGTGCGTGGCAAGCCAAATGCTGGCTTCTCCCGGGCTGGCCATGCCGCAGCAGTTTGGGCACATCGCGGCGCGGGAAAGGGTGAGAGCCTGTTAACTCCTGAGGGGGATTGAATTCGTGAATGAAGAGAAACCAATCTTGGACAAGGGGAAGCTCGCGCCGAACCTGCCGGCTTCCTCACGGCCCAGAAATACTCGCCGGAGTGCGCGCCTTGCCATTAAGCTCCCCGTCAGGATTCGCGGTATCGCAGCCAGTGGTGAGCCGTTTAACGAGGATACATGGACGGTAGCGGTCAGCAAGCACGGAGCCCGGATGCTCACAGTTCATAAGCCGGCGATCGGCGACATTATGGAAATTGAGAATACAGTATTGAACCTCAAAGCCGAGGCCGGGGTGGTTGGGATAGCTGATGACAGGTTCCCCGGGGAAATGGCCGTGGAGCTGTTGGAGCCCAAAGAAATCTGGGGCATCCATTTCGCGCCACTGGACTCCCCGGAGGTGGCTGAGGCGCCAGGTCAGGGGCCGGGAAAGATGGCTGCGGGGCCCGCAACGGAGAGAGCGGGCCCGTCGTTGAATCTCACCCCACCCACCCGGGCCGACCTCGGCAACTCCTCTGGGCCGTCTGCCACGGTTACAGAGCGGACTGGGCCAGCGGAAGACGCCGGCGCTGCGGCGGCGCGGGCGGAAGGGAAGAGTAGGGAGATTTCGGCGGGGCTGCGGGGGATCGAATTGCAGGCGCTGGCCCGGCTGGAGGAATCTCTGACTCGTCTGGAAGCGAACGAGAAGAAGGCGGCGGCCCTCGAACAGCACCTCAGCTCCCTGCAGGATTGTTTGCGCGCTTCGCGCGCCGAACTCGACGAGCTGCTCACGAAATTCCAGGAAGTTCAATTGGCCTGGCAATCCGAAGTGGATAGGGCGCAAGGCAGCATTCGCGACGCACTCGACAAGGCTTCCCAGCATGCGGCTCGGGATCTCAACCAGACCCTGGAAAAGAAGGCAGAAGCATTCTCCGGACAGGTGGCGGAAGGCGTCCGCAAACGGTTCGAACAGGAAGCTGCCGCCTGGCTTGATGACCTTGCCCAACAGGCGACCGGCCGCTTGTCCCAGTTGAGGCAGGACTGCCTCGCAGGAGCGCGGCCGGAATTCACGGAATTGACGGAACAGGCCAAATCCTATTTGGTGGGCTTAATCCAGGAGCAGGCTAAAACCCTGGTGGAAGGCGCGCGGGCCGAGCTTGCACATACCCTTGTCCAGTTCAAGAAAAAAGGCGCGGAGGCATTGCTGGGGCATCTCCAGAAAACCACTGAGGATGCACTGAAGGATTCGACCCGGCAGATTCACAAACACGCTAACGACTATCTCGATCTGGTGCGAGAGGAGCTCAGGGCAGTGAGCGCCGCCGTGCGGGATGACCTCAACCAACATGGCGCACGCGGTGCGCAGGAAACACTGGCCAACCTGAGTTCCCGCCTGCGTGAACGCATCCCGGGTGGGAGTACAGCTCGGAAGATGTGACCCGGCCGGGTTCCTGCAACAAACTTCACATCCGGGTGGGGCGGGAGGCGGGTTCAGGAAGGTTCGTCCAGGTGGACTGCGTACATCACTCGCTTCGACCCCGCCAGCTCCTGGCGCCGGATGACACGCCCCGAAACTTCGGATTCGTTGCCCGGTTCGGTGTATCCCACCGTGAGTCGAATCACATCTCCCACCTTCATCTTGGATTCTGAGATGAAGCATACGCCCGTCTTCGAAAGGTTTTCCGTTCGGGTTAGTTCTTCCCGGCCATCTGCCCAGCGAATACGGACGGGCAGGGTAATCGTGAGACGCTTGGCTTTTCGCTGCTCGATGCCTCCTTGGGGAGATCGCGGCCGGTTGGAGGGCGGAGACTCAATCGGGAAATCCTCCTCGGAGTCAACATAACTGTAGCTCCAGTTTGTTGACGCGCCACACTGCGCGCAGGCACGCTTAATGGAGGGCTGACGCCCCAGCGTCCGGTACTGCTCCATGGTCAATCGCGCCAATTCGCGCGATCCGCACTTCTGGCATGCCAGCAAAGCCTCAATGACCTCGGGTTCTGCAGGTTCTGCAGGTTCTGTGGGGGGGGGAGGAGGGGGGGTGGCTGGAAAATGAATTCCCCAAAAACTCGTTCCAGGCTCGAGGCTTTCCACGGCCCATTCGGCCTCCGCAACGAGCGACTTACTCACGCGGCGCACCACCTGGAAGGCACAGCTCTTGCGGCTCCGCAGGTTGGTGATGGTCAAGCGGCTGCCAGCAGAGGGCGGATTTTTTAAGATGACCTGGGCCCCGTGGCCATCAACCATGACCGTCACGGTCTCTTCTTCGAAAGGCTGTCCATCGGCTCCGGTCCCTTTGACTTTGATGGGGACCTTGAGCAATACACGCGTCGAGCGGCGCTGAGGTTGCTCACCCATCAGGTGTGTACTTTCTTAACACATTTAGAGTTTCATGTCCATACGTAAGACCCCGGGCCGTTCACACATTCTTCGCCAGGCCGGGCCAGCGCCAGGCTGCTGCTCGTCGAGTTTTCACACAGACTCTATAGGGCAGCGCTCTTCGAGAGCAACCCCTGCGCGGCCAGGGCCTTTTCGAGCTTAGCGCGGTTTTCCGGTCGCATGGGGACCAAAGGCAGGCGATAGATTTCCTCGATCATGCCCATCATGGCGAGACCGGCTTTGACGGGGATAGGGTTGGTCTCCAGGAAGTTCGCCTGCATGAGCGGCAGTAATTGGAAATGGAGCCGGCGCGCATCGTCGATATTGCCTTCCAGCATCAGGTGGGCGAGCCTTCGCATGGGCGCGGGAATCTGGTTTGAGGTCGTGCAGATCACGCCATCGCCGCCCAACGCCATCAGAGGAAACGTAAACATGTCGTCGCCCGAAAGCACACGAAAACCCGGTTCGACAGCATGCAGCACTTCCATCTGCTGCACGATGCTGCCGGAAGCTTCCTTGATACCGATGATGTTGGGAATCTTGGAAAGGCGCCCCACCGTGGCGGGCTCAATGTTCGACGAGGTTCGCCCTGGCACGTTGTAAAGGATGACGGGCAAGTCGCTGGCTTCCGCAATGGCCTTGAAATGCTGAAACAGACCTTCCTGCGTCGGCTTGTTGTAATACGGCGCGACGGAGAGTAGGGCTGCCACGCCTAGCGGCTTGACCTGCCGCGCCAAGTCGCAAACCCTCCGAGTGTTGTTGCCGCCCACTCCGGCAATGATGGGGACTTTGCCGCCCGCTTCCTCCACCACCACACGAATCACTCCCAGGTATTCGCCGTGCTCGAGCGTGGGTGTTTCGCCGGTGGTGCCACAGGGAACCAGGAAATCGATCCCCTCGCGAAGCTGGAACTGCACGACGCGCCGTAAGGCGGCCTCATCCACCGAACCGTCATTCCGAAAGGGTGTGACGAGCGCCGTGCCGCAACCACGAATTTCGAGGCTCATGGGATGACCTCCAAGACAAGTGCTGGGTTCGCTTCCAACCCCTAGCGCTTAGCCTCCAGTTCTAAGACTTCCGCGAAACTGTAAAAGCCCTTCTTGCCTACCACCCAGCGCGCCGCATGCAGTGCCCCCTCGGCGAAGCCTTGCCGCCCGCGCGCCGTGTGGCGCAGAAGCACGGTATCCGCCTCGGAGTCAAAACCCAGCTCATGCATGCCGGGAATATAACCCGCGCGCACGCTGGCCACCGGAATCTCCCGCTCTCGAAAGCTGGGCTGGATCTGCCGCTTGATTTCGAGCGCCGTGCCGGAGGGTGCATCCTTCTTCATCTTGTGATGCGCCTCGGCAAGATAGGGATCGTACATCGGGAAGGGCGCGAAGATCTCCGCCGCCGCGCGCGCCAGCCGGTAGAAAAGATTCACGCCGATGGAGAAGTTCGCGGCATAAACCATGCCGACGCCGGCCTGCGCAATCACCTTGCGGACCTCCGCCTGGTGCTGCTGCCAGCCGGTGGTTCCCACTACCAGATTGACTCCCAGCCCCGCGACCCGCTGAATGTTCTCCAAGGCAGCGTCCGGCGTGGTGAAATCCATGCAAACGTCGACCGCCTGGAACCTCTCGCGCGTAATGCCCTGGCTTTTCGCATTCACATCAACATCCATCACCAGTCGCACTTCAAAGCCCCGCTGCGGCGCAAGCTGCGCGAGCGCCTTGCCCATCCTCCCATAACCGAGCAGTGCGAGGTTGATCATCATTCACCGCGGAGGTGCTGGACATTGAGTCATCGAACGATTTGGTGATCGGACTTTCTCAGATCACCTAATCTTCAATCGCCAAATCAACAAGGGTCGAAAACCCCTCCGTGAATTCGGAACCTTCAATCCAGATACCCTTCCGACTTCATCAACTCCGCGTTGAGCAGCGCCGCGCCGGCGGCCCCGCGAATCGTGTTGTGGCTCAGCGCGACGTACTTGAACTCAAGCACAGGGCATTCGCGCAGGCGCCCCACCACCGTCGCCATGCCGTGTTCGGCGTTCAGGTCAAATTTCGGCTGTGGCCGGTCGCGTTCGTCGCGCACAATGATGGGACGTTTGGGGGCGGAAGGCAAGTTGCGCTCCTGCGGCACCGAGCGGTAGGCGCGCCAGGCTTCCACGAGTTCCGGGATCGTGGCCTTGGTTTTCAGCGCCACGGAGATGGTCTCCGTATGGCCGTCTTCCACCAGCACCCGGTTGCAGTGCGCGCTTACAGCGAAGTCGCCCATCTTTACCTGGCCATCCACCATTTTTCCAAGCAGCTTGCGTGTTTCGCGTTCCACTTTTTCTTCCTCGCCTCCAATATAAGGAATGATGTTGGCCAGGATGTCTAGCGTGGGCACGCCCGGATAGCCGGCGCCTGAAACCGCCTGCATGCTCGTCATCAGAACCTTTGCGAGTCCAAAGGCCCGCTCCAGCGGCGCCAGCGACATCACCAGTCCCACCGTCGTACAATTCGGGTTGGTGACGATCATACCCTTCCAGCCGCGCTGTTTTTGCTGCTGCCGCGCCAGTGCCAGGTGGTCAGGGTTGACGTCTGGAATCAGCAGCGGCACGTCCGGCTCCATACGGTAATTCGAGGAATTGGAAACCACGACGTGGCCGGCCTGGGCAAATTCCTTCTCGACTTCCCCCGCCACCTTGGAATCGAGCGAAGAGAACAGCAGTTGCGGAGCGCCGCCGGGCTTGCACTCGTGCACTCTGAGTTCCCGTGCGCCTTTCGGCAGTGGATCGCGCAGGCGCCAGTTGCAGGCCTCCACAAAGGTTTTGCCCGCCGACCGCTCCGAGGCCGCGAGCCATTTGAGTTCGAACCAGGGATGAGATTCGAGCAGGCTGACGAACCGCTGCCCGACCATTCCCGTGGCTCCGAGAATTCCTACTTCAATTTTCTTCATGACGATGCATAAGGCGGACGGAATCCACCTTCACCTTTCTGCTTCACGGGCAGGGGAATCGGGACTCGGGATTATGGTGCCGAACTCCGTATCCCGAGCTTTCAGGTCGCGCACCATACGGCAATAGAGATCGACCGCCGCGACGAGATCCGCTTTACGCACGTACTCGCGCTCGGTGTGCGCCACGCTGATCGAGCCCGGCCCCAGCAGCAGCGGGCGGCCCCAATTCCCCAGTGCCGGCAAGTCGGTCGTGAACGCCACCACATCCGGCTCGTAGCCTTCGAGCTTCTCCATCAAAAGCACCGGCGTGTCGCGCACAAATTCAACTTCGCAGCGGCCGGCAATAGCTTCCGTAATCTGCCTCCGCAGCGGGCCGGAATCCTCCACGGTCCGGATCAGGATCTGCGCCCGAGCTTCATCGGGCACCACATTGGCAGCGTGGCCACCGGCGATCACGCCAATGTTCAGTGTAGATTTCCCCAGCACCGGACTGACCGGCAGCGGCACCTTGCGCAGGTCTGCGAGCACATCCAATAGTTTCCCAATGGCGTTCTCACCCAGCTCGGGGTAGGCGGAATGCGCCAGCTTGCCGCGTGCGTGCACATCAAGCCGCAGGTTACCCTTCGTCCCAATCACCAGCTTGTTCGCCGTGGGCTCGCCATTGATGATGTAGCGCGAGCCACACGGGTGCAGGTTGGCTTCGCGCGCGCCGTCGCTGGTGGTCTCTTCCCCAACCAGGAAAAGCAGGGCGAAATCCTCCACACCTTCCTGCTTCAGCCGTTCCGCCGCCGCCACCTGCGCGGCCAGGATCCCTTTGGCGTCGCAGGAGCCGCGACCGTAAATGCAATCCGCGTCCTCGCACGCGGGAAAGAAGGGCGGCACGGTGTCCAGGTGCGTGCTCAGCACCACGTCCGGCTTGCCCCAACACGCCAGCACATTAGAACGGTCGCGCGAAACGGGCATGAGTTCCGTCTGGAAGCCCAGGTGCGTGAGGCAGGATTTGACAAATTCCGCGCAGGCTTTTTCATGGCCGGTGACTGATCCCAGGTTGATGAGGTTCTTCGTGAATTCAAACAAATCCATGGGAAAGCCCGTCCTGGCGCCTGCTGCAAGGCAATTGCCCCTCTCCTTACAGGGACTATTCTGCGTCTAGCGCAACCCCATGACGTTAGCTTACTACCGAAAAGAGCGTCAAGCCCAATCGCGGGAATGACGAGTGGTTCGAAGGCAATCCCATTCCAGATGACACCAGCCCCCACAGGCACGCGTGGGCAGCAGTTGCCCCGGTGAAAAGCCAGGCTTGTGAAAGCGCATGTCTTGCCACCTTTCTCGCCGAATACCTGCCCTTGTCAATATACGTGTAGTTACTACCCTTAATTGAGGGACAACCACATCCCCCGCCCGGGCATCTCTCTTGGCAGGCAAGTCGCAATTGCAAGAGAAGGGTGTTAGAATCTAGATTCGCATTAGGCAGTTGGGCTCCCTGCGAGGAGGCCATATGAGCCACCGGTCCCACACCGTTTTTCTTCTCACACTGATTTGCTTGCTCGCCACCACTCCGACTTTCGCTCAGCGCGGGTCAACGCATTGGAGTGCGCGCGCACCAAGCACCTATCGCTCTAGCGGCTACTACGGGGGCTGGGCAGGTTACGGTGGCTATGGGTTCGGCGGCTATGCATTTTACTCCGGGCCGGCCGGGCCTCAGACCTATTTGCCCAACTACTGGTGGGTCAGCCCCTATCCCCTCGCGGATCCTCGCCAGGATGGCTACAATCCCTCCGCCGGCTACGAGTGGGATAGTGTCGGGGCACTTATCCTCAGCACCAATCCCCCCCAGGCCCGCGTTACGCTCGACGGTATTTACGCAGGGACGACAGACAAACTCGGCCCCTTCCAGCTTCCACTCGGTGAGCATACTCTGCATATCGAAGCCCCGGGTTACGAACCCATAGACCTGGTCGTGAAATTTGATAAGCCGGGCGTGCAGACCCTGGACCTCGGACTGAAGCACCTCACTGCTTCCGCCAAACCCGCGCCGCGAACCTAGCTGCTCCATCCCTTGCAGGTCGATTCCCTCCAGACAGAATTGTGTTCTTACGTCTTCACACCTTGCGCCCTGGGGTAGAATGGCCAGCAGCACGAGCGCGCTGCCTTCCAAACCGCGTTCGCAGCCCTACGGAGGTTACCCCACAGGAGGTTCTATGCCACCTAAGACGCATCCCGCGGGCCGCCGAGGATTCTTGAAGCTTGCCGGAGCCGCCGCGCTCGCCGCGCCTGCCCTGGCGAGGGGCACGGCTGATGGATCCGCGACGACGCCTATACCCACGCCCGGTCTGCCGCCGCTCAGAATCACCGACGTGCATGTCATCGTCACCTGTCCCGACCGCAATTACGTGCTGGTGAAAATCCTCACAAGCGAGCCGGGGCTTTACGGCGTGGGTGACGCCACGCTGAACGGCCGCGAGCTGGCCGTGGCGACGGCGCTCGAAAAGCACCTGGCGCCGCTGCTCGTCGGGCGCGACCCCGAAGCCATCGAAGACACCTGGCAGTACCTCTATCGCGGCCCCTATTGGCGCGGCGGTCCGGTGCAGATGACGGCGCTCGCGGGCGTGGACCTGGCGCTGTGGGACATCAAGGGCAAGCGTGCGGGCATGCCCGTTTATCAATTGCTGGGCGGACGCACGCGCGTGGGAGCGCTCTGCTATACGCACGCCAGCGGCGGCGATTTCACCGAGGTCGAAGACGCCGCGCGCCGCGCCCTCGAGCGCGGCTTCAAGTGCGTGCGCGCGCAGGTGGCCATTCCCGGCCTGGAGGGAACTTACGGCACCGCCACCCGCAAGAAATCCGAAGAGGTCGCGGGCCGCGTCCCACAACAGGCCGACCTGCCGCATACCGAACTCTTCGAGCCGGGGCCGTACCTGCGCACCGTGCCCAAACTTTTCGCGCACTTGCGCTCAACGCTCGGGGAAGAAGTCGAACTGCTGCACGATGTGCACGAGAAACTCGTGCCAGTGGAAGCGGCGCGCCTGGCGAAAGAGCTCGAGCCCTATCACCTGTTCTTTCTCGAAGATCCCCTGCGGCCGGAATACAAGGAAAGCTTCCGACTGATCCGCCAGCACTCCACCACACCCATCGCCATGGGCGAATTGTTCAACACGCTCTGGGACTGTGTCGATCTGATCAAAGAGCAATTGATCGATTTCATCCGCTGCGACCTGGGACACATCGGGGGCATCACCAACGCGCGCAAGGTGGCCGCGCTGGCGGAGGCCTTCCAGGTAAAGACCGCGTGGCACGGCCCAGGCGATATCGCCCCACCCACGCACGCCGCCAACGTGCACGTCGATATTTCGATTCCCAATTTCGGCGTACAAGAAATGGTCTTCTTCCCCGACATCGCGCGCGAAGTCATGCCCGGAGGGCCGGAGTTCAAAGACGGCTACATGATGGTAAGCGACACACCCGGCCTCGGCACCGACGTGAACGAGGAATTGGCCAGGAAGTATCCCTATGAGCGGGCCTATCTGCCCACGGCGCGGCGCAGGGATGGCAGTGTGCAGGATTGGTAGGGATGTTCGGATCACGACCGTTGCGAGGAGGCGATGGAAGGCAAGAGCGAACCAAGAGGCAAAGGGCAAATGTCAGAAGGAAAGACTGCGAGAGTTACAGGTGAAACGAAATCATCAGATACGAGGATTGAGTGGCAGAACAACGGGAGACTGAAGAGCGGCTATTGGAGTATGGCGCCAGGATTATCAAGCTCGTCGAATCCTTGCCGAATACCCTCGTGGGGTGGCGGGAGAACGACCGCATGCAGGATGGGTGGAGAGTCTGATCCATGAGCCGTTCACCTTCAATGGCGAGGCTCGTTGGTCTTCTGTTCTTCGCATTCGTCGCCACCATTCAGGCAGAGCGAGGGGCCTGTTCTGCCAGAAGAATCGATTTACCGGGACCATCCACGTTCTTTCATGTCATTGTGCTCATGTGCCTGAGTATTTACTGGCTTGACGTAGACAGTCGCAAGACACGCGTCATGCGAGTTTGGGACATGGGATTCTTTATGTCGGTTGCTTGGCCGATCATTGTTCCCTATTACCTCATTAGAACGCGCGGCCCCAGGCGGGCGTCTCTCATCTTTCTTCTACTTGCCATTGTCTACTTCGGTGTTTTTGTGATTGCCAGGGCATTGTGCAGAACAACGCAATGAGCCACTCCCAGTCCCCTAAGGCCCCATCGTTCGTGGTCCGTGCTCTCGGGCGAAGGGCGGCACCTTTCCATTTTTGGGTTTTGCGCTTTGTGTTTTGCGCTTTGGCTTTGTTTTCTTGTCCAGCAGCGGCAGGGCTGGGTCTCAGCGCAGCGCAAGCTCCCCGCGGAACTTCGAAGACCGCTCCGCTGGACGACCGCGTCCTGCGCGCTGTCGTCCAGCTCGTCGCAGTCGGCCCGGCGGAGAAGGGCCAGAACCGCGAGTGTTCGGCATCAGGCTTCCTGATTGATGAAGAGGGCTATCTCGTCACCAATGCCCATGTAGTGGAGGAAGCGAGCAGGTGCCTGGAAAAGGCTCCCGACGCGATGATCCTCGCCAAGCCAGCAACTGCGGATTCGCGAGTGGCCAGGGCCGTCCCCTGCGAGGTTGTGGAAATCGACCGAGCTCACGACGTGGCTCTCTTAAAAACCGCGCGACCCTTCCAGCCGGAACCCGGTGAGAGGCCGCCATTTGCCCCGCTCGACGTGCATGCAGTCGCAGAGGGGACCGCGGTGATGGTGAGCGGCCATCCGGAGTTTTCCTGGCAGCCTGTGACGCAGACGGGTCGGGTGGTACGGGTGGGGCAAGAGCATCTTGCGGGCGAGGATGCCGCCCGCAGTGACGCGTTGGAAATCGACATTCACCTAATGAAAGGGAACAGCGGCAGCCCGGTCTATCGCCCTGATGGCGGCGTAATTGCCGTGGTTGACCAGAGGGACTCTTTGCGGCCCACGCATAGCGTGGCCGTTTCCATTCGCTACGCTGTCGAGCTCGCGAATCGCCACGGCGCGAGGTGGCACGCCGTGGAGTGAGGCTGGACTATACAGCGTTTTCCCTGGAATATCGCAAAGTGAATTCAGTGAGCTGAAAGGCCGGCTTCTTCAATTTTTGACCCCTTCGACTTCCTCCATGGCGCTTCGCCTCTGGGATTACTTTCGTACTGCCTCGGTCCACCAGCTCCGCATTGACGCGGGGGGGGCTTCGAAGTAGAGTAACGGCCATCTTGCAATCCCGGCCATCGCAAGCACGGCAGAGCGGAGAAGGGCCGACTGGCGCCATAGCCACAATGAGGAGAGACCAGGATATGGAAGTTCTTGTCATGATATCTCGGAGAAGCCGCCGTGCGCTCGGCGGCGCCGTCTCTGGACTACTGGCGGCGCTCCTCACCAGCCTCCTGGGGCTCGCAGGCTGCTCATCCAAGCCGGCGGAATCACCCGGACCGCAAACGGAGTTCCGCGTTCCGGTCACGGTGGCCAAGGTGGTGGCGAAAAGCGTGCCGGTCCAGGTGGAAGTGATCGGCAATGTGGAAGCCTACTCCAATGTTTCGGTGCGAACCCAGATCGCGGGTGAAATCGAGCGCGCCCACTTTACGCAAGGCGAGGACGTGAAGAAGGGACAGTTGCTCTTCACCCTGGATCGCCGCCCCTTCGAAGCCGCGCTGCACCAATATGAGGCGAACCTGGCGCGTGACCAGGCGCAACTGGCCAACGCGCGGGCCCAGGCCGAGCGCAACCACAAACTGTTCGAGGCGGGCATCATCTCGAAGGACCAGTACGAGACGATCCACACCAACGCCCAAGCCCTGGAAGCCACCGTACGAGCCGACCGGGCCGCCATCGAGAACGCCCGGGTGAACCTGAGCTATTGCTCCGTTTATTCCCCGCTTGATGGCCGCACCGGGAGCTATCAAGTCTATCCTGGTAATATTGCCAAAATGAATGATTCGGTGCTGGTAGTTATCAATCAGATTCACCCCATCTACGTGACTTTCGCGGTGCCGGAGCAGGATCTCACCGCAGTGAAGAGATACCAGGCGCGGGGCCCGCTGGCGGTCGAGGCGCTCATCCCCAACGATCCGCGGCCGCCGGCCGTGGGCCAACTTGCCTTCATTGACAACGCCGTGGACACGGCCACCGGCACCATCAAGATGCGCGCCACGTTCCCTAACCCCGACAGTCGCCTCTGGCCGGGGCAGTTCGTGAACGTCGTGATTCGGCTGACCACGCAGCCCCGAGCCACGGTGGTGCCGTCACAGTCCGTGCAAACGGGCCCAGCGGGCAAGTACCTTTTTGTGGTGAAAGCCGACGAGACCGCGGACTTGCGCCCGGTCGAGGCGGGCGCGACCGTGCATGGTGAAACGGTGATCGAGAAGGGTGTCACACCCGGCGAAACCGTGGTGACCGACGGCCAGTTGTTGCTGGCGCCCGGATCCAAGGTGGAAATCAAAAAGGGCTCCTGAGGTGGTCGAAGGGTTTGCCTCAAACTGGCAAGTCGTGACCCCTCATCCGGCCTCCGCCGCCGGCGCGGCGTGTCTATTTGATGTAGAGGCGGCTCTACGCCGCCATTTGGCGAGGCAAACTCGCCGCTACAAAATCAGATGGACCCACTACCGGCACGAGAGCAGACTAGGTAGGCAGAAATGAATTTAGCGGAACTCTTCATCCGCCGGCCCATCATGACCACGCTCGTGATGCTGGCCATTTTGGTCTTCGGCATCATTGCCTACCGGAAACTGCCCGTCAGCGACTTGCCCAACGTGGATTACCCCACCATCCAGGTGAGCGCGGCGCTGCCCGGCGCGAGTCCTGAAACGATGGCCTCCGCCGTGGCCACGGTGCTGGAGCGCGAGTTCTCGACCATCGCCGGTCTCGAGAGCATGAGTTCCATGAGCACGCAGGGTGGTACCCAAATCACCCTGCAGTTCACCCTGAGCCGCAACATTGACGCCGCCTCGCAGGACGTGGCGGCCGCCATCGCGCGCTCCCAGGGCGCGCTTCCCACCGACATGCCCGCGCCGCCCGCCTACGAGAAGGTGAACCCCGCGGACCAACCCATCATCTACATGGCAGTCTATTCCGACACGCTTCCGCTTTCCACCGTCGACGACTATGCCGATACGCTCATGGCGCAGCGCATCTCGATGATCAGCGGCGTGGCGCAGGTGCAGTTGTACGGGGCGCAGAAGTACGCGGTGCGCGTTCAGATGGATCCCCAGGCGCTGGCGGCGCGGGGCGTCGGCATTGACGAAGTGACGGATGCCGTCCGGAACGCCAACGTCAACCTGCCCACCGGGACGCTTTTCGGAACGCACAAGTCTTTTGTGGTGCAGGCCAACGGGCAGCTCCGCAACGCCGCCGCCTACCGGCCGCTCATTGTCGCCTATCGCAACGGCGCGCCGATCCGCCTGGAAGCACTGGGTCAGATAGTTGACAGCGTGCAAAACAACAAGGTCGCCACCTGGTACAACGGGACCAGCTCCCTCGTGCTGGCCATCCAGCGCCAGCCCGGCACCAACACCGTGCAAGTGGTGGACAACATCCAGCGCCTGCTTCCCACCTTCCGCAAAGAGATTCCACAGTCTGTCTACCTTGCGACCTTGTACGATGCCTCGGTGACCATTCGCGAGTCGGTGGACGACGTCAAGTTCACGCTCTACCTGACGCTCGGCCTCGTCGTGCTGGTCATCTTTCTTTTCCTGCGCAACGTTTCCGCCACCATCATCCCCAGCTTAGCGCTGCCCATGTCGATTGTGGGCACGTTCTCGGTGATGTATCTGCTGGGTTACACGGTGGATAACCTCTCGCTTTTGGCGCTGGTTCTGGCCGTCGGCTTCGTGGTGGACGACGCCATCGTCATGCTGGAAAACATCGTGCGCCACCTGGAAGCGGGCGAAGGAGTTATGGAAGCCGCGCTTAATGGATCGAAGGAAATCAGCTTCACCATCCTCTCCATGACTCTGTCGCTGGCCGCGGTCTTCATCCCGGTGCTCTTCATGGGCGGAATCCTGGGGCGCCTGCTGCACGAATTCTCGGTGACCATCATTTCCGCGGTGCTGGTTTCCGGCGTGGTCTCGTTGACGCTGACACCCATGCTTTGCAGCCGCTTTCTGCGCCACGCCAAATCCGAGGAGCACGGCCGGCTGTTTAACTTCTTCGAGCGCGTCCACCAAGGGATGTTCGCCACCTACGAGTGGAGCCTCAAGAAAGTCCTGCGCTTCCGGTTTGCCACACTGCTTGTCTCACTGGCCATCGTGGCCGTTACGGTCTGGCTCTTCGTGCGGATACCCAAGGGATTCCTTTCCCCCGAAGACAGCGGGTTTGTTTTTGGAATCACCCTGGCGCAGCAAGGCACTTCTTTCGAATCCATGAAGGAGCACCAGAAGGCGGTCGCCGCCCTGATGCTGGCGGACCCTAATGTAGACAACGTGATGTCCTTCGCCGGGGCGGGAGGGCCGGGTGGGGGCGGGAACTCCGGTTTCTTCTTCGTGCATTTGAAAGAACGCCCGCCCGGCCGCGTGCAGATGCTCGAATGGTTCAAAGACCGATTGCACGTCTCCTACCCGCGCGACCCGGCTTTGCGCTACCTCAACACCGACCAGGTGATCCAGGAAATGCGCCCGCGGCTTCTCACGGTCCCAGGCGTCATGGCCTTTATGCAGAATCCTCCGCCCATCCAGATTGGTGGTCGCCTGACCAAGAGCGAGTACCAGTTCACGCTGCAAGGGCCGGACACCACGGAGCTATACCGCGAAGCCCTGAAGCTGGAAGGGGAGTTGCGCACCACACCGGGGCTGCAGGACGTCACCACCGACTTGCAGGTCTCGAACCCGCAAGTGGATGTGAACATCGACCGCGACAAGGCCAACGCCCTGGGGCTATCGGCGTTCCAGGTGGAAGACGCTCTCGAGACGGCCTACAGCTCACGTCAGATTTCCACCATTTACACCCCCAATAACCAATACCGGGTCATTATCGAACTTCTGCCGCAGTACCAGATGGGCCCGCAGGCGCTCTCCCTGCTGTACCTCCGTTCGAGCAGCGGGCAGTTGGTGCCCTTGAACACCGTATCAAACCTCACCCAATCGCTCGGCCCGCTGGTGGTGAATCACTCCGGGCAGTTGCCCTCCGTCACCGTTTCTTTCAACCTCGCGCCGGGTACGTCGCTGGGCGACGCCGTGAACCGCGTGGAGCAGATCGCCCGCCAGACTCTGCCCTCCGATCTCAGCGCCAACTTCGAAGGCACCGCGCAGCAATTCCAGTCCTCCCTGGTCGGATTGGGCGTCCTGCTGCTCATCACCATCCTGGTGATCTACATCGTGCTGGGGATTCTGTACGAGAGCTTCATCCAGCCGCTGACGATTCTTTCCGGCCTGCCCTCGGCGGCGCTGGGAGCGCTTCTCACCTTGATGGCCTTCGGCTACGAACTGGACCTCTACGGCTTCGTGGGCATCATCATGCTGATCGGCATTGTCAAGAAGAACGCCATCATGATGATTGATTTTGCCCTGGATGCGGAGAGGAACGCCGGAAAGAGCGCGGAAGAAGCGATCTACCACGGAGCGCTGGTGCGCTTTCGGCCCATCATGATGACCACCATGGCGGCGCTCATGGGCACCCTGCCCATCGCTTTGGGCTTTGGCGCGGGCGCGGAATCACGTCGCCCGCTGGGCATGTGCGTCGTCGGCGGGCTGGTCTTCTCCCAGCTCATCACCCTCTACATCACGCCCGTCTATTACATCTACGGTGAGTCGTTCCAGAAATGGGTTCGTAGAATCAAGAAATAGGTGTGGGGGAGCGGGGAGTAGAAGAGCTTTCAGTTCCAGCCCGGATTACTAACACCCGGCGCCTGACCCTTCTTTCCGGTTCCCTACTTCTTGAGGTCCTCCGGGAAGTCCGTCAGCCGACCCAGCATTTCGTAGACACGCACCAGAGCTTGATTCACCATGCGTTCACCGGCGCCCACTTCTACCTCCGTGGCCGTGCTGGCGGCGCCGTACCCACCCAGCGAGGCGGCCCGCACGGTGGGGAAATACTCAAAGCTCCCGTTCGAGTAACCCATGAAGAAGGCGTCGGGCACAGGGCAACGATTGCGCCAGTCAATTTGAAAGTCCACAAAAGGTTCACCGGGCATAGTCATGAACGCGATGCGCTTGTTGATGAGCAGTGTGGCCACAGGCAGGCGCATCGGCTCGCTACGATGGCGGTCGAAGCTCGCCGCCGCTTCCGGGCCCCAGGAGCTCAGGAGCGCAGCGCGCCATTTGTCGGGGTTCCAGCGCAGGTGCATCTCGAGTAAGTCTTCCGTGAACTGCAGACTGGCATCGGCCTCCGGCCTGGTCACGATACTTTTTGCCACTCGCGCGGCCTCTTCGCCGATTCGGTTGCCGGTCCAATCGCGCCGGCCGAAGGCATCCTGTTGGAGCGGCGTGACGGCGTAAAAGGGATTGATGTCGCCGTCGCCGCCTTGCAGGAAGAAGCAGAGCGGCGGGGGCCCGGAACTTCCACTGGCGAATGATCGCTCCACGGTCGAGTCCATCACGCCGGGCCAGTCGGCCGAGTATTTCAGGTTGTCGGGGCCGAAGACCACCGGGTGGCAGGCGTAGTTCACCAGGACGGCCAGCGGTGCGCCTGCGGCGTTATCGATGCGCAGGATCGATACGGTGGGATCGACGGGCGCCGTCGGCACCATCGTGGGGTTGACCTCGAACCACCCGAACCTGCCATCGGGTTGCTCGCGCAGCCGATTGTGGCCGATATACGCCACGCCGTACCCGGTCCCCAGGCGCGCTTCCACGGCGCTCTGCTGGGCCTCGGCGATGGCTTTCGAGATCTTTTCGAGGACGGGCGTTTCCCAGTCGGGGCCTTGCAGCGGCGGGTACTCATCCGGGATAGCCGGCCCGGCGTGGGTGTGAATCGCCGCGGTTAGCACGTAGGAGATGCCGTATTTCTCTTTCGCCTCCTGGCGCAGTCGCTCAATCCAGGCGGGGGCGAAGGGACGGCCCAGGTCGCAGACTACCATTGCCAGGCGTTGGTCGCCGGCCTCGAGAACCAGCACCCGGGCGTAGAGCGGATCCAGAATGCCGGTCGCGCCTTCCTTGCGCCCGCCATACCCGTACATCTTCAGGCCCAGGGGCGGCGTGATGTCTACCTTGGCCACACCGGCTTTCAACGCGGCGCTCAGGCGAAGAACCGGAAACATCCATATGAATATACACAATATACAAACGTTTCTCATTATGCTACGCATCACACCTTCCGGGAATCCAAAGGAATGAATTGCCAGGACGAACTTTAACAGGCCAGGGCGGATGGTTCAAGGCTTCCCGGCGCTGGTCACGGGTGTTGACTAGCCTGGACCCGCGGGCCCAAAATGAACATCCGGCGTGCCGGTCCCGCCCCGGCTGATAAAAACGCCGGTTGCGGTCCACCCTCTCCCCCAAGGGAGCGAGGGCAAGAAAATCAAACCAACGCTCATGATAGACCCTACCATTCAGCTCCTCTCAGACCTGGTCGCCACGGACTCCGTCAACCCTGCGTTGGCGTCCGGGGGAGCCGGCGAGGAGAACATTGCCCGCCTCATTGCCGCCGAGATGCGTTCGATCGGCATGCCGGTCGAACTGACCGAAGTCGCTCCCCATCGCCCGAATGTGCTCGGGGTGCTGGAAGGGAAGGCTCCCGGATGCTCCCTGATGTTTTGCGGTCACATGGATACGGTCGGCGTGGGGGGGATGGCAGCCCCGTTCACTCCCCTTGTGCGCGAGGGCCGGCTCTACGGCCGGGGATCGCAGGACATGAAAGGCGGCGTGGCGGCGATGCTCGGAGCAGCGCGCCAGCTAGCATCCTTCGGTGGACTCCCGGCAGGAAGGTTGATCGTTGCTGCCGTGGCGGATGAGGAGCACGCCAGCCTGGGTGCGCAAGAAGTTGTAAGGCGCTGGCGAGCCGACGGCGCCGTGATCACGGAGCCTACGGACCTTGAGATCGCCCTGGCCCACCGGGGATTTTCCTGGGTCGAGGTCGAAACTCGAGGGATTGCTGCGCACGGCAGCAAGCCGCGCGAGGGCCGGGACGCAATCTTCCGCATGGGAAAGGTGCTAAATCGACTGGCGAAGCTGGATGGTGATCTACAGGCGACGCCCCCGCATGCGATCCAGGGCGCTGCCTCTCTGCACGCCTCTCTGATCAGCGGCGGCCAGGAACTGAGCAGGTATCCCGACAACTGCCTTCTACAGTTCGAGCGGCGCACCACGAGTGCTGAACCTGACGGAGTCGCGCTTCGGGAGATTCACGATATCCTGAGGACTCTGAAGGAGGAGGACGAAGAGTTCGAAGCTTCCGCTGAGCTCATTCTGGAGCGATCAGCATTCGAAATTCACAGTGAACATGCGCTGCCCAAGCTATTACGAGCAGCGATGATCCGGGTAGGACGAATGCCGCGTGAGGGAGGCGTTACCTTCTGGACCGATGCCGCCATCCTGGCGCGGGCAGGAATTCCCACAGTAATCTTCGGCCCGGGGGGAGCAGGACTGCACAGCCGGGAAGAGTTTGTGTATGTGGCGGACGTGCTTGCCTGCCGGGATGTGTTGGCAGAACTGGCCCGGGTGTTTTGCGCGGGAAAAGCCACCCTCGATGCTTCCTGACGGTGGGACGAATGGACCTACGGCCCGGTTCCCCCGCCCGCTTTTTTCTCCAGGGCCGGCAGGATGTACTGCGTCACGAAATGCTCATAGCGGGCCTGGACCGCATCCGTCACCGGAGAGGTTCCGAGCGGCCCGCCCGGTGACGTAGGCTGAAAATACACGTCACCCGGCCGACCGAAGGAGCCCGGATCAGTTTTCGTGAATTTCTCGCCGTCGCTTTCGGCAAAATCATAGATTTCCTTGGCGCTGTAAGTCTTTAACTGCTCGGGTGAAAGCTGATCGACCGTCCGGATGACAATACGGAGTTTCCCGAAGGCGCGGCCCTTGTCGTAGTCAACGCGGAGAACGTGCTGCTGCACCTGCCCCGCGTTCTGGGGATCATTGACGGTATCCGCCAGCAAGTAGAAATCTTCGAGCTTACCGCCCATTTTCGAATCCAACAGGTTGTAGAGACGGAGGGTTGGGTCATCCGAACTGACCGGGGGGAGCTTATCTTTCGCGCCCAGCAGGGCGGCACGGCCGCCTCCGCAGAGCAGAATCGTCAGCAGAGCCCCACCACTGATTGAAAGTACCCGCGAATTGGATCTCATGGTCCCTCCCAGGACTCGCCCGCGGCGAGTAAAATGGCCTTCGATGTGGCCAATGCGTGGGACCGCACTGGCAAGATACTACTCCCCGTAGAGTGGGCAACACAATACCCCACTTAATAAATTGGGGTCTGCGGCGCCTGGGTGGGGCACCGGAGACCTGGCAGAAAGATGAGTGTAAGCAACAGCCAGAAGACAGACGAAGATTCTCCCTCCGTACTCATGCTCCTTACTCGAAATTCTCACCAGGCTGGGACGGTTTGGGGGGCTGCCGGAAGGTCTGGGCTCTTTACAGGCTGGGAGGCACAGGTTTTTCGTGCCCCCTGCGGGGATCAAGGATGAACAGCGCCGAGCACCATCCCGAGCCGTGCTGATGCCTCCCGCGTCCTTCGGGCTGGGGCGCCCATCCTCACGGATAAAGCAGATACTGGGCGCGGAGCTTCTTGAACTTCTCCAAGGCATCCTGCCAGTCGTACCAGATGCGTTGGGGATCGCGGCCCACGCGGATCGATTCCATTACCTTATGGCTGCCGATCAAACGCCGTGAGCCATCCAAGTTGAAATCGTTGGGATAAAGCTTCCAGAGCGCGGCCAGCAGCTCCACACCCATCTCGGTCGGCTCCAGGGCCTGCCGGTCGAGCAACACGATTTGCACGCCGTGGCACAACTCGCCTGCAAAGTTGCTGGTGAGCGGCCTGAAATCCATGGGCAGAAAGCGCACGCCCTGAATTTCCCGGCCATTCAGATATGCAGCCAATTCCTTTCCGTTAATCCACGGCGCTCCCACCATTTCGAAGGGCGAATCGGTACCGCGGCCCAAGCTGACGTTCGCCCCCTCCACCAGGCAGACACCCGGATAGAGGATTTCCTCTGTCAGGTTCCGCAAGTTCGGTGAGGGAGGAACCCAGGGCTGTCCAGTCTCATCGAACCAGTCGGTTCGCTGCCAATCCCGCATCTTCACCACGTGCAGCTTCGCGTCCAGGTGATTCTCGTGGTTGTACATTTCCGCCAGCTCTCCCACCGTCATGCCGTGGCGCACAGGCATGGGGAAGTAGCCAATGAACGAGCGCAGGTCCAGGTCCAGCATGGGACCTTGGACATCCACACCATCGATCGGATTCGGCCGGTCGAGGACATAGAACTCTATTCCCCTCTGGCTGGCGGCTTCCAGCGTATATCCGAGCGTGGTGATGTAAGTGTAGAAACGGGCGCCGACGTCCTGAATGTCGAAGACCAGCGCATCGAGGCCTTCCAGCATGGCGCCCGTGGGCCGCTCCACGTCACCGAACAGGCTATAGACAGGCAGGGCTGTCGCAGCGTCGCGGGTGGAATCAACCGGGGCGCCTTCCGCCGCGGAGCCCGCCAGTCCGTGCTCCGGGCTGAACAGCGCCACCAACCTCACGCCCGGCGCGCGATAGAGCACGTCGATGGAGCGGCGCCCATCGCTCGTGAGCCCGGTGTGATTGGTAATCAGCCCCACGCGCTTCCCCTCGAGCGGCGCGAAATTTTCCTCCTCCAGCACATCGATGCCGGTCTTCACCTTGCCGTTTCTCAAGCCCTGCGGCCGGTAGCTTTTCATGAGCTCAAAATACCCGGTCAGTGAGCGGCGGCTGGCCAGGACTTGCTCGGTGGAAGCCGGCCCCAGTGCGCCCGCCACGAGCGTCGCCACCTGCGTGCGCAGCGGCACCACATCACCTTTGCCATCCGGGTGAACGCGGTTGGTCAGGATGATCACGTAAGTCTTCGTTACCGGGTCAATCCACAGAGACGTACCCGTGAAGCCCGTGTGCCCGAAGGAGCCCACGTCGTACAACTCGCCGCGGTTCGAAGCGAAGGGCGATTCGATGTCCCAACCCAACCCGCGCAGCACCGTCTTGTTGGGGGGGGTCTGCGGCGTGGTCATTTTCTCCACCGTCAGCGGGCTCAGGATGGTCACACCGTTGTACGTGCCGCCCGCCAGCAACATCTTGGCGAAGATGGAAAGATCGTCGGCGGTCGAAAACAGACCCGCGTGCCCCGCCACGCCTCCCATGTTGTAAGCGGTGGGATCGTGGACTTTGCCCCAAAGCATGGGGCCGCTTTCACCGTGCTGGTACTGGGTGGGCGCGATGCGCGCGCGCAGCAAGGCGGAGGGATTGAAAGAAGTGTCCTTCATGCCCAGCGGCTTGAAGATGTGCTCCCGGCAATAAACATCCAGCGGCTGTTCCGATACCCGCCGCACCAACTCCCCCAGCGTTTCAAAATTGATGTCGCTGTAAATGAAGCGCGTACCCGGCGGCAGAATGGGCTTCTCGGCCACAATCATCTTCATAGCCGTGTCGTAACCCGACCATTCCGGTTTCAAATCGAGATCCGGGCGCAGGCCGGAATAGTGCGTCATCAGCTCGCGCACGGTGATGAGTTCTTTCCCGTTCTCCTTGAATTCTGGCCAGTAATCCGCCACGGGGGCGCTGAGCAGGATTTTCCCCTGCTCCACAAGCTGCATCATCGCGGTCGTGGTGGCTATCACCTTGGTGAGCGAGGCCATGTCAAAGATTGTGTTCAGGGCCATCGGCCGCCGCTCGGGGACCAGCGCACGGGCGCCGAAAGCCCGGCGATAGACCACCTTGCCGTCGTGGCCGATCAGGACCACGGCGCCCGGACATTTCCGGTCATGGATGGCCTGCCTGACCACGGAAGCGATGCCTGTCAGGCGCTGCTCGCTCAAAGCCGGCGAAGTCGCCGCGACACCCGGCCGCCCCCCGGCGGCGGTCGTCCCGGCCCCTGCCCAAAAGCACGCCGTCAAAACGCCAGACACGAACCAACGACGTTGAATCACGGTTTACCTCACTCGAATTTTTCGCCGTGTGTAGGGCCGCCCTTTGGGGTGGCCTGGGCCGGCACCAGCCCCGGCCTTGTCCAAATTACGCTCGGTCCGGGGGGGGCGGAGCCGCAGGTTGCCGCACACCCTGGCGAGCGCAATTTTGAACGAGATTGGTCATAGACCTCCACAACAAAGAGCCGAAGTGACCCACTACCAAAACAGCAGCGCTGCCTTTACCAGCAGAGGCCTTGGTAAGAGGCCATGCCCTCGGGGCGGTCTGCCTTTTCCAGATGAGCTAAGTCAATGATGATTTGCTCCGGTCGTAACAGGGCAGCGAGTTCGGCCCGATCAACCGACTTCGTTCCGATAACCACCACCTCGGCTGCTCCCACGACCTCTGCCATGCTCGTCGCCAGCAGCGAGCCGATGTGCGGAATAACCTCATCGATGAATTGTCGATTCGAGCCCACCAGATGTCCCAGTGAAACGCATGGGTCCCAGATGCGGATGTGGCAACCCTCTCCGATCAGCCGCTTGGTCAGCAGCACCTGGGGGCTCTCGCGCAGGTCGTCCGTGCCGGCCTTAAAGCTCAGTCCCAGCAATCCGATTTTCTTCTTCGCGGAGCGCAGTATGGTTTCCACAGCACGTTCCACATGCTCGGCGTTGCTGGGCAAGATCGCTTCGAGCAGCGGTAATCGCAGGTCCAGCTCATGGGCGCGATACTCGAGCGCGCGCAGATCCTTCGGGAGGCACGACCCGCCGAAAGCAAAGCCTGGCGAGAGATAGGCACGGGAAATATTCAGCCGGGTATCGGAGGTAAAGATTCCGATCACGGCTTCCGTGTCGACCCCGAGTTGCTTCGCCAACGTCCCGACCTCGTTGGCGAAGCTTACCTTCAAAGCATGGAAGGCGTTCGAGACATATTTGGCCATCTCGGCCACGGCCAGAGAGGTTTCAAAAACCTGGCCCGGAACCCAGCTATAAACCTCGCGCAGGGGAGCCAGATGTTGCGGCGCCTCGGCGCCCAAGATCGTATAGGGGGGCTCGAAGAAGTCGGCCACCGCCGTCCCTTCGCGCATGAACTCGGGATTATAGCAGACGGCGAAATCCACCCCGGCACGCTTATGGCTGGAACTTTCCAGAGCCGGAACCACCACCGACTGGGTGGTGCCAGGTAGCACTGTGCTGCGCAGGACAACAGTGTGGTATGAATTCTTGGCTGCCAGGCCCCGCCCGATCTCGCGGCAGACGTGCTCAATCTGCGTGACATCGATCTTACCGTTCCGATGGCTGGGGGTGCCCACGCAGGCGAAGGAGATATCCGACTGCGCGACGGCCGCGCTGGTGTCGGTAGTAGCATGCAGACGGCACGCCTGGTGACTCTCAGCCACCAGTTCGTCCAGTTGAGCCTCGATAACCGGACTCCGCCCTGCCTCGAGCATTTCGACCTTGTCCGGATTGACGTCCACCCCGATCACCCAGTGGCCCTTGCGGGCCAGGCACGCGGCCGTTACGGAGCCGACGTAACCAAGTCCGAAGATACTGATGGAGCATATGTTTGTCCCCATACATGTCCCCCTCGTCTTCAAGCTACCTGCCAGACACCTCGGCGCGCGGGGCTGAGTGTAAACAGTGATCGACCTTGATGCGCCGCGACCCAACCTCGAACGGCTTGGCACAAAAACCGCGCTGGCGATTCCGTCCGCATGATTTGAGAGTTGGATTCAGTAGGTCCCGCATGCAAGCTCAGGATAGCAGTGATCCTAACACCACCTCTGGAATCGGGCAAGCCGGTGAACTGCAGTGACTCTTGAAAACCTGCGCCAAGGTATCGTAGCGTATACTCTCCTCTGCGTAGTTCAAAGTCTGGGATGAGGAACTGCTGTCCGCAGAAGGTAGGCCCGGAAAGGTGTAGCTTTGCGCCTGATTGTCAAGATAGGAAGCAGTATTATTGCCCCAGGGGGCCGGCTCAGCCCTTCCCGGGTACGGGCCCTGGTTGACCAACTTGACCTCGTCCATCACGAACATGTGATCGTAACCTCGGGTGCCATTGCCTGTGGCGCATCCGTATTCGGGTCCGACCATACGCCTTCGCGCGTAATCCGGATGCAGGCTGCCGCAGCCGTTGGGCAGAGCCAACTGATGCACACCTACGAACAGCTCTTCTTCGGCAAGAAGGTGGTCGCCCAACTGCTGCTTTCAAGTGATGATTTTACCTCCGCGATCCGTTATCGCAATCTCTGCCACACGATCGAGGAACTCCTCCGCTTGAAAGTGTTGCCGATTGTCAACGAGAACGATTGTGTCTCCGTGCGTGAGCTGGAGGGCACTTTTGGAGATAATGACGAGCTCAGTGCCCTGCTGGCCGGTGCCGTCAAAGCGGATTGGCTGATTCTCCTCACCGACGTGGACGGTTTCTATCGGCGCCGTGGTCCGAACGGTGAGCTCCGGCTTGTCCGGCGAATCAGCCGGTTCACACCAGCGCTGGAAGCCGAGTGCAACGGAAAAGGAGAACTGGGACGCGGCGGCATGCAATCGAAGCTCCGCGCCGCGCGTCTGGCCACGGCTGGGGGGACGCACGTCGCCATCGCCAATGGCTGCGATCCAGACGTTATTCCACAGGTCCTGAAGCACCGGACGGGAACCTATTTCCCACCGCAGCGCAGGAAAGGGACTGGTCGATGAGCACTGCTTCGGCAAGCTTTTCGATTTCCACCCGGGAGAAGCTGGAGTCTGCTCGCCGGGCCGCGGCGGAAGTCGGCCGTCTCTCGGCTACACAGAAGAACGAGATTCTGGCTGCCATGGCCAGGGAGATCAACCGCCATCGCGACCAGATCCTAGCCGCCAATGCCGCGGACCTCGCGGCGAGCGACCTCAGCGCCTCGAGCCGGGACCGACTGTTACTTACACCGGTGCGCCTGGCCGCCCTGGTAGAGGCTCTGGATGCGGTCCGGGCCCTGCCAGACCCCGTGGGCCAAGTACTGGCGGAGTGGACGCGGCCCAATGGGCTGCGCATCCGCAAAGTGCGGGTTCCGCTGGGCGTGGTAGGCATCATTTATGAATCCCGGCCCAACGTAACCGTGGATGCGGTGGCGTTGTGCCTCAAGTCCGGCAATGCGGTAGTGCTGCGTGGGGGACGCGAGGCGATTTCGACCAATGAGGCCCTAGTGAGGATTCTGTTGGGGACGCCCGGCGTGCCCAGCGGCGCCGTGGAATTACTGGACTCCCGCTCGCGCGAGTCCGCAAGCGAACTTATGCGCGCCCGGGGCTTGGTGGACGTGCTCGTGCCCCGCGGTGGAGCGTCCTTAATCAATCACGTCGTGGAAGAAGCGACAGTCCCCGTGATTGAGACCGGAGCCGGCAACTGCCATGTCTATGTCGACAAAGCCGCCGACTTCGATGTAGCCGACCGCATCGTCATCAACGCCAAGACCCAGCGGCCCTCGGTTTGCAACGCCGCGGAGAAGTTGCTGGTCCACCAAAGTATAGCCTGTGAGTATGTGCCCAGGATCGTCGAGAAACTCTTGGCCGCGAAGGTCGAGCTTCGCGGAGATGAGCAGACACGGAGCCTCACCCGGGGACGGAATGTTGGGGTTGCCGGCGAGCCCGACTGGCACACCGAGTACCTTGACCTGCGCATGGCCATTGCCGTGGTCCCAACGCTGGACGCCGCGATTGCTCATATCAACCACTACTCGACCCGCCACTCCGACGCGATTGTGACCACCGACGAGGCGCGCGCTCAGCGTTTTCTGAATCAGGTGGATTCTGCGGCCGTGTACTGGAATGCTTCCACTCGCTTCACGGACGGAGGCGAATTTGGATTGGGTGCAGAGATGGGTATCAGCAACCAGAAACTGCACTGCCGCGGGCCGTTTAGTCTGCCGGAGCTAACGTCGACGAAGTTTCAGATTTTTGGGACAGGGCAAATACGTAATTGACGGCCTGCTCACGTGAGCCAGCGTAGTTTTGACGTCTTGATGTATAGTATTTTGGCTTAATGAATTCCGGAAATCGTGACAAAGGAAAATATGAACAAAGGGACCGTTGTCGCAGGTGAAGGTTCGGGTGCTTTCCAGTCCAAGGTCGAAGCCAAGACCGCCCAAGTGGGTGTTATCGGAATGGGCTATGTTGGCTTGCCGCTCGCTCTGCTGTTCGCTCGGAACGGATATGGGGTGTGTGGCTTTGACGTTGACCCCAACAAGGTAACCATGCTCCAGCGTGGCGAGAGCTACATCCGCCATATCCCGCCGACGGTCATCGCGGAGCCTGTGCAGCAGAAACGCCTCAAGGCCACGACGGATTTTTCTCTCCTGCGGGAGATGGATGCCATTCTCATTTGTGTCCCGACGCCCCTCGATGCTCACCGCGAGCCCGATCTCTCCTATGTGCGCAACACGGCCGAGGCGATCACTCCGCACCTGCGGCACGGCCAACTCGTCGTGCTAGAGAGCACCACTTATCCCGGCACTACGGAGGAGGTGGTGCTGCCAATTCTGGAAAAATCGGGCCTGCGCTGCCCGTCGAGCCCCTATGCCACGGATGGGCGCGTGGTCACGTCGGCGAAAGAACCCCAAAGCGACTTTCTGCTGGCCTTCTCCCCCGAGCGTGAGGATCCAGGCAATAAGCAATTCCAAACTCATCAGATCCCAAAAGTCATCGGAGGAGTTAATGCCGCGAGCGCCCGGGCGGCGCAGGCCCTTTACGGGCGCGCCTTCCAGTCGACCCTTCTGGTCAGTTCAACCCGCGCGGCCGAGATGGCCAAGATCCTGGAAAACACCTACCGCTGCGTCAACATCGCGCTCGTCAATGAGCTGAAGCTGCTCTGCCTGCGCATGGGAATTGACATCTGGGAAGTGATCGAGGCGGCCAAGACCAAACCCTTCGGGTTTACGGCCTTCTATCCGGGTCCGGGCCTGGGTGGCCACTGCATTCCCATCGATCCGTTTTATCTGACCTGGAAAGCGCGGGAGTACGAATTCCCGACGCGCTTTATTGAATTGGCCGGTGAGATCAACTCTTCCATGCCTGAACACGTGGTGGCCTCGCTGGCGGAAGCCTTGAACCAGCGCCAGCAGTGTCTGCACAATGCCCGGATACTGATTCTGGGGATTGCCTACAAGAAGGATATCGATGACCTGCGCGAGTCTCCCAGCCTGCGAATTATCGAACTCCTGCAAGACCGGGGGGCGCGCGTCGATTACCACGACCCCTATTTCCCCCGCCTCCACAAGATGCGCAAATACGATTATGCCCTGGAAAGCGTCGAGCTTACGCCGGCAGCCCTGGCCAATTACGACGCCGTGGTTATCGCCACGGACCATTCCAACTTTGATTACGCCGCCCTGGTGCGTCACGCGCGCCTGGTCATTGACACGCGCAACGCCACGAAGGACGTGCAGGAGCAGCGCGAGAAAATCGTTCGCTGCTAGCCTTGCCAATTCCTGTTGGAGTCGGGGCCGGTCGCGGGGGAAGGACCTGCGTACAGATCCTGAGGTGCTCCGGTTCAAGTCTGCAATTTCGGTTGCGCCGCCGCGGAATCAGTCATAAGATGGACGCCAAGTCCGCCAGTGTGAGGGCTGTCATGACAGTCAAAGATTTGATCAAGTCTCGCGCCGAGGTTTTTTCGGTATCTGAAGATTCCACCGTTCACGATGCCGCCCGCTACCTGCGAGATAAGCAAGTCCGCTCCGTGGGGGTCCTGAACCGTCAGGGCAAGCTCGTGGGAGTTATATCGCAAAGCGATATTTCTGACAAGGTTGCGGCCGAAAACAAGTGTCCGGCCTGGATGCGGGTTTCCGAAGTCATGAGCATCAACCTGGTCGCCGTCCCGCCGGGGACGCACCTGGATGAGTGCGTACGATTAATGGAAAAGCACGGGATATACCATCTACTGGTCGTCGACGAAGGCGAGAATTTTCGCGGGATGATTTCCGCTCATGACATGCTCCGGGTCATCGCCTCGGATGAGAAGGCGCGCGCCGACATGCTGGAATCCTTCATTTTCTCGCAACGCTAAGCAGGATTTCTGCCCTGAAAATCTCGGTCATGGGTGACGCGGGCTCTGAGCATGACCTTATGGCCGCGTTGTTCCGGGCGGTCGAAGAAGTCGCCACCCAAGTTGGCGTAGCAGCTTCTGGCTTTCAGCCGATGATAGAAACCACCAGGGGGAATGGCCCAGGGCCAAGCGGTGAAGGTAGAATGGGTCCGAGGGTTTGATGGCGACTCCTGGCATGCTGGCGACTTCACCTGATTTGGAATTCCCTCCGTGCCAGTCCCCTCTTAAGAAGCTGGTGTCCTACGCGGCCCTGATGGCTGTCGCGCTGGTGGGCGCCATGTTTATCCCGCTGCGCGATTTCTTCGCCGATCCCGACGTTTGGTGGCACCTCAAGGTGGGCGCCACGCTTCTTTCCACCCACCGCTGGCCCAGCACGGACCCCTATTCATTCACGGCTCATGGCTCCCCCTGGATCGCTTATGAGTGGCTGGGAGATGTCCTGCTCGCGGCCGTCGAGCGGGCGTGGGGACTTCAGGGGCTCATGGCGCTCGATCTCGCGCTTGCCGGGGCCATCCTGCTGGCTCTCTACGCTCTTGCCACGCTGCGCTGCCGGAATTCCAAAGCGGCTTTTGTGGTGTGCGCGGTTTCATTGCCGTTGGTCTATCTTTCCTGCAGCTTGCGCCCGCAGATGCTCGGCTACCTTTTCTTGGTGCTTACCCTCATAGCGCTGGAGCGCTTTCGCGAGGGCCGCACGGGCGCGCTGTGGCTGCTGCCGGTGCTATTCCTGGTGTGGGTCAACACGCACGGCAGCTTCGTCATCGGCCTGGGAGCGCTCGCGGTTTATATGGTCAGCGGCTTGGTGCACATTCACTGGGGCGAACTTCGGAGCCGGCTCTGGACTTCCGCCGAACGTCTACGCTTGGAACTGGTGGCGCTCCTGAGTCTCGTCGCGCTCACTCTTACGCCTTATGGGACGGAGCTCTGCCTCTACCCACTGAACGTGGCTTTCTCCCAGCCCGTCAATGTGGGCAACATAGAGGAATGGCAGTCCATGATGTTCGGCGCATTCTTTGGGAAACTGTTCCTGGCTTTGTTCCTGAGCTTTCTGCTGGCTCAGGTCATCCTGCGCCCGGCCTGGCACCTCGGGGAGCTGGTGCTCTTTTTCGCCGGTATCGTTGCTGCCTGCCTGCACGTGCGCTTCGTGCTGGTTTTCGTACCTTTCAGCGTGCCGCTGCTCGCCGTGATCCTGGCCCGCTGGATTCCGCCCTACCGCCCTGGTCGCGACAAGTACCTATTGAACGCCCTTCTGATGGCGCTGGCCGTTGCCGGCATAGTGTGGTTTTTTCCCTCGCGGGCCAAGCTGGAAAGCATTATGCAGGAGAAATGGCCCGTCAGAGCGGTGGCGTACCTGAAGCAGCATCCTGTCCCCAAGCCTATGTACAACACGTACGGCTATGGCGGTTACTTGATCTGGCAATTGGATGGACAGAACAAGGTGTTTGTGGATGGCCGGGCGGATACCTACGAACGGGTGGGTGTGCTCGCCGACTACCTCAGCATCGCGCGGCTTGCACCCACCACACCCTTTCTGCTGGACGCCTATAACGTGCAGTCTTGCCTCCTCGACCGCGAGGAGCCGCTAGCGACGCTACTCACTGCCTCGCGGGGCTGGCGGAAAGTCTATAGCGACAAGCTGAGCGCCCTGTTCGTACGGCGGGCGGCGGTCGTGGCCCCTTAGTCCCCTCCTCAACGAGGAGGGAGTTCACCTTGCAAGGTCCCCTGGCGATGCAGGAGGGGGCCAGGGCGTGCTCGAGTAATCCCAGCGCCGCATCGGGTAGGAGTGGTTCGCGAACAGGGCTGTCCAAGTTCGCCGACTATTCGAGCGCGGAGCCGCAGGTTGCCGTTCATGGGATCGAGCCTAATTTGAACAAGCCTGAGCCGGACCTGATCGATCAGAAACCCTTGCATCCGGTGAGACCGGGTCGAGCGCCGTCCTGGGCCTGGACTCGGGTGGGTGTGCGCTTGCGGCTGGAAGACCTGATTGCCCTGACTTTCTTCTTGCTCTACCTGGCCATCCTCATTCTTTTCCGGGGCGCAGGCCGCGGGGAAATGTTTCCTGGGACCGAGATGGGCATTATCGTGATCGTCGCGCTGTGCCTGAAGCAACTCCTGCAACAGGCCCTCGAGGGCCGGAAATACGACTGGAAACGCCGGGAAGACTGGCGCAAGTTCTGGAGTCCTTACTTCGAGATGGTGCGGGACTGGTTTCCGTTTCTGCTGATCCTGGCCATGTACTACTCGCTTTGGGGTGGGATCACGCATCTCCTGGTACACCATGACCGTGACGCCATGTTGATCGCCTGGGACCAGCGCCTTTTCGGTTGTCAGGCGAGCGTAGCCGCCCAGCGCTTGATCACGCCGTTCCGCACCACCTGGATGGCTCTGGCGTACGATTCGCACCCCTTTATAAGCCCGCTGGTGGGTTGCTTTGTCTACCTCTGGCGGCCGCGCTCGAACTTTCGCAACCTGATGTGCGGATTGGTCACCATTTCCTTCTTTGGTTTTCTAGGCTACCTCCTGGTGCCGGCTATCGGACCGATGTACATGCTGAAGAATGAGTTCACGGTCCCCGTGGTGGAGTTCAGCCCGCTCGTGCGGCAGGGGACGGAATTCATGGTAGCCGCGCGCATCCTGCGGGATTGTTTTCCTAGCATGCATGTGGGAATCTCATTTCTCGTGTGGCTCTACGCCTGGAAGAACTCCCGCCGACTTTTCTGGGTTCTGTCGCCGGTGATCCTGAGCCTATGGGTCTCGACCGTGTATTTGCGGTTCCATTACGTCGTGGACTGCCTGGCTGGCCTTATCCTGGCGCCCCTCTGTTTTTGGCTGGCGAACTGGATGTTCATACGCTTCGGCGAAGTGCGGTCTTCCGTGCGGCTGCCCAAAATGTTGGCCGGCGGGGAGTGAAGGGCATGTTTTTTCGTGCCCCGCAGGGACCACCCCTTGGGGTGGCCTTGGCCAGGGCAAGCCATGGCCCTACAAAACCCACGTCATGTTTGGTCGTGGCTACTGGCCGCGCCGCGCTACTCGCTTCGCAGGGGTGGAATAACCCATGACTCGGCCATCAAAATCCGTCTTGCCCTGGTTGGGTTTGGCCGCCACGCTCGTCTTGTTCCTGCTCTGCCTGGCGCGGATGCACCCGACAAACTGGTTCGGGATATATCGCGACGATGCCATCTATTTCAGTTCGGCTAAAGCTCTGGCAGACGGCCGGGGCTATATCCTTCCGAGCTTTCCGGGAACCCCGCCTCAAACCAAGTACCCGGTGCTCTATCCCTGGTTGCTGTCCTGGGTCTGGAAGTGGAACCCGACCTTTCCCGACAACCTCGGTCCGAGCGTCTGCCTGACAGCACTGTTCAGTTGTGGGTTTCTGGTCCTCACATTTCAGCTGCTGCGCAAATTCAAGGGCGTGGGCGACTGGCCCGCTGTGGCAATGGTAGCGGTGTGTGCCAGCACCCCGGTTTTTCTGATGGTCAGCGGTTCCTTGATGAGTGACTCGCTGTTTATGTTCTTGGCTACGGCCGCGCTGCTGCTTGGAGACAAAGCCCTGCGCGCCAGCGGCCGCCTTCCGTCGGCGGCTCTGGTGGGAGTTCTGGCTGGACTCGCCGTTCTCACGCGCAGCGTGGGCTTGGCGGTCGTGGGGGGCATCGTAATGGCGGGCCTCTTCCGCCGAGCCCTTCGTCAAGCCGCCGCTGTTTGCGCGGGCGCTGCGCCCTTTGTGCTTGCTCCCTTCTGGGCCGGCCGGATGTCCCGCGCCGTTGGCGGTGCAGGGTTGCCCAATCACTCGGCAGCCCTGCCGCCAGGATGGCAACAGACTCTCGCTTACTACACCAGCTATCCAAAGGTGTGGAGGTTCTGCGTCCCCAACGTCCACGTCTTCCTTAGCGTGTTGCGGGGCAATCTGGGCGCGTTCCTTGAAACCCCCGCCTGGTACTGGCTGCATCCGGCGCTCAAGATAGGGACCGGTTTCGCAGCTACGGCCTTGGGCGCTCCGCTGATGCTCATTGCCCTGGCGGGTATCTTGCGCCAGGCACGCAGCGATGAATGGAAACCCCTGCACTTCGTTTTCGCTCTCTACTCGGGCGTCCTGCTCGTGTGGAACTACCCCGTGATGGACCGCTTCCTGCTGCCGTTTTTGCCGCTCTTCTGCTTGGGCCTCTGGGTGGAAGGAAAGCACCTGGCGGGCTTGCTGGGGGACGCCCTGAGGGCCGGACGCACGGGCGAGAGAGTTTTGGCCGGAGTCATAGCGGCGGGCTTGGCCGCTTTTGCCGGGACCGCGGTTTGGAATGCTTTCGAGTTTTACCGACCGCACCCTTCCGCCCAGCAGCAGGCCGCGCGCCTGAGGCAGGACAAGGCTCAAGCCTACGACTGGATCCGTGAAAACACCCTGCCGGAAGATCGCATTGTGGCCTGTGAGGATGGCCGGGTTTACCTCTACACGGGCCGTCAATCCGTAATCCCCATCGCATTCTCGACTGAATTCAGCTATACGCATGACTGGCGCGCCCTGGATCGCGACTTGGCGCGCATGACGGACACGGCCACCGTGGTTCAAGCCCATTACTGGCTGACCGCGTTCGACGATTTCGTAGTTGATGAAGAGGAGGCAGTGCCTTCCATGCGGGCGCGGGTGGCGCAACTAATGTTGGGCCTGCCCGAGGTCTATCGCAGCCCGGATGGGTGGGTCGCGATATACGATATCTCCTGCTGGCTTCAGCCACAGCGCGCAATCTGTGCGTCGGCCCTACCCGTTCTACCCGCCGGGACTGCGGGAGCCAAGCCTGGCGCGGGGAGGGGGTTGGTCCGATGACCAACTCCGGGCCCACCTCGTTTTCCTACGGCGGCAATGAACTCGAGGCCATGGCTGAGGCCCGAAACTATTATCGCTGGATCTTGAGCATGGTCGGCCCTTATGTTGGCAAGAGGGTGGTCGAAATCGGCGCCGGGGTGGGAAACTTTGCGGCTGCACTGTTGCAGGCGACCAAGGTTTCCGAACTTACCCTGGTCGAGCCCGCCGAAAACCTCTTTCCGGATCTGGCCCGCCGATTCTCCGCCGATGCGCGTGTCCAGGTGGCCAAAGGCTTCTTGCAGGCCGATGCGCTCTTCACGGGGATGGACACACTGATCTCGGTCAATGTCATCGAGCATGTCGCTCGCGACCGCGAATTCCTGCGGGCGGGGTTCACGAAGCTGGTTCCGGGCGGCCGGATCATCATCTTCGCCCCGGCCCTCGCCGCGTTGTACGGTTCCTTGGACAGAAACTTCGGTCATTACCGACGGTACAGTAAGTCGGAGTTGGCTAGTAAGCTAGCCACTGAAGGCTTCCGCCTGGAAAGGCTTCGCTATTTCAACTTCCCGGGCGTTCTGGCATGGTTTCTGACGGGCAGAGTCCTCCGGCGCCAGACCCTGCGCGCCTCCAGCGTGCGCGCTTACGACCGATGGGTCGTGCCCTGGCTGGCGAAGCTGGAGCACCGATGGGAGCCACCTCTGGGCCAGAGTCTCCTGGCCATCGCGCGCAAGCCGCATTCGGGAGAGTGATCGTCTCCTTCTCTAGAAGTGGCGCAGACATCGTGGTGAAGGCTCAAAGTGGCCGAACCTGCGGCCAATCCAACTCGAATCCTTGCGCCACAAGGCTGTCCTGAAAGTTTTCCAGGAGTCTGCGGTTATTGCGAATAGCGCGGGGAGGCTGGCCCAGTTTCAGGGCGTGGACTGCGAGGGCGCCCGCGCCCTCTCCGATATTCCATTCCGCGGGGTGCAGCCGGTAGCAACCGTTCGTGATGTGAGTTGTACCGATGTTCTTCGCGGCCGCTAACAGGTTCTGAACGCGCTCTGGCAGCAGCGCTCCGAGAGGAATCTGGTAAGGCAAGGAACTGATGTCGATGTAGTTGGTCCCTCGGGCGGAAGGATGCAGGTCAATCCGGTACGAACCCACACCCACGGAGTCCGGAAATTTCTCCGCAATGACTTCTTCCAAAGATTTCCCGGTCTGCTTCATCCGCATTTCTGTTCCCACGTGTTGCTCCCGGACGGTGAATTCCGCCCGGATCCTGCGCGACTCGCGAATGTAGGGAAAGGCGGCGAGGCCGTCTTCTGTTCCCACCACGTCCTTGCGCAGCCGCAGCCCTTTCCACCCGTAGCCACCGTTTGGCCGCGGGGCTTCCGTTTGCATCCAATAGAGCAAAGAAAGGCTGAGCTGCTTCGCTCTGCTGAGCAATTCCTTCCGCTGCTCCGGCGAAGCCGTCACGAGATCGCTACCCCAATAGTCGTTCTGAGGCCAGTTCACCAGCGTGATATCACTTAGGTAGGAGCCCGGGAGGAAGTTCGCGCGGTCCGCGATGCGCCGATAAATCCACAGGTTGCGCTCCCCGGCGGCCATCGGCTCCGGATTGGGAACGAGGGAATTTTGGGTGGGCTGCAAGGTTTCCGGGTTACACGTCGTCCAGCTCAGCAGACGTCCGGACCAAGGGGGCGCCAGGTTGGGTACGTACCCGCGCCAGGTGTCGTAGTCGCGGGGGCGCTCGATGGTGTGATCCTCGCCCTCCAGGTAGTCCATGGCAAAGCAGTAAGTGAAGGACTGGCTGTTGGCAGGTTGAGCTTTCGCGGCGGCATGCAGTTCCCCGGTTTCCGCCTGAGATTCCGCGCCCGTGACGAACTCCGTCCCGGTCAGCGGAAGCAGATCCCCGAGTTCCGTAGCGTCCAGGAAGTACTTCGCGGTGATCGTCCGGGTCAAGCCCCTGCGCGTATCGCGGACGGTGGCGCTCGTCACCTTGTCGTGGTCCGTCGTGGCGCTCTCCGGAATATGTTCCAGAAGAACCACCAGTTGGCCGCTGCTCACGTAAGGCGCCAGGGTCGCTTCCAGCACCGCGACCGAGACGCGAAACTCGTGCGTCAGTCGAGATACCGTACCGTTGCCCGGATTCAGGTCGGCGCGCGCGCGGGCCGCTTCGGTCAAGGGATAATCTCGCCGGTAGTATTCACGAACCGACTCTCGATACGCACGATAGCTGCGGGTGCAGCCAAATTGCTCGATCCAGGGGTGCTCATCCGGCGGAACGGCCTGAGCGGTTAGCTGTCCCCCTACCCACCGCGTTTCTTCCGTCAAGATGACGCGCCTGCCGTTGCGCAGGGCAGCGAGGGCAGCCGCAAAGCCCCCCACACCCCCTCCGATCACGGCAATGTCGCATGCGAGTTCTCGGGCTCTCGCGTACAGGCTGGGGATCGCCAGCAGTGAGGCCGAGTACTGAAGGAACTTGCGGCGATTCATGATCACTCCCTTTCGTGCACGGACGGGTGGCGCCGGTACCACCCCGCCGTTCGCCGTCCACGGCGCGTTCACGGGCCTTCACTCAGTCGGATAGGCGGAAAGGCGGGGTGGGGCGAGGTCGGCCTCCACCAGCCAAATCCGGCGGCCCTGGAAATAGTTCAGCAGCTCTTCGTTCTGTTCCCGGCCCATGTCGTGCGCCCAGATCACCTTGGAAGCATCGATATCGGCGTGGTTGTACACCCACTCCCGATAGAACCGGTGAGCGGCCGAGTATCTCACGATGACCAGGTGACGTCCGGGCTCTTGCTCGAGCTGGGCAAGCACGCGGGCCCGCTCCAGCATCCGGTGTCCTGGATAGTTCCAGATCCCGGGCCAAGTCTCGCGAGGCAGCAGGCGCGGCATGCCCGCGGCAGAAAGCACCAGGAGCGCCCCACCGATTAGGGGGATGGCCCGCGTGATGGCCAGCCCCACGGGTCTTTGCCGCCACCTCCAACTCCGCAAGCTGCGCATCGCTCCCAACACGAGGGCGAAGATCAGGCAAGTTCCTGGGGCCGTGTAATGGGGATTGAAATAAACTTCCAGGGCATAGCCGGCAAGGCCAAACCCCGCAGCCAGCAGCAAGAAACGCGTGCCAGGGGTAATCCGGCGCCAGGAGAATCTGTAGGGCAGAATGAATATGGCCATGATCAGAGGAAGCGTGAACAAGGGCTGCAAGTAAAAAAGCCATATTTGAACTGCCTTCACGCTTTCCAGCCTCAGCAAACCGCCCAGCGAGCGGGTTTGCACCCAAGCGGGAAGTTCGAAATTCAAATAAAAATCCTTCATCACGGCATGATGATAGGTCGGGACGGGCCGGGGGGTCTGCCAAACGAAGTAAGGAGTCACGAGGTTGGTCGCGTGGTTGAGTTGCTCGGGCATGCGCCAGGGACTGCCGGTGACCCTCCAGAAGTAGTAGCCCATGAGCACGGCTACGAGCCCTAGTAACAGGCCGGCGGGCAGAACCACACGGCGGAACGACTCGCGGAAGGGCGGCCGGTTCTTTCCGAACATCCAAACCAGCAGTGCGGCCCCGGCCGGCAGGCTGAACACCAAACCCTCGTAGGGGCGGCTGTTGGCGAGGATGGCCAGGCCCAGACCCAGCAGCAGGGCATCCGGCACGCGGGGCGATTGCTTCAGGCGCGGCAGCGCCCCAAAGACCAAGGCTCCCCCTGTGGCCGCCACAGCACCTCCCCAGTAGCTGTTGGCCCAGTAGCTGAAGGTGGCGAGGCGAATGACGGCCAGCAGTCCGCCCAGCAGCGCCCACCTGGGGGGCAGCCAACCTTGCAGCATCCAGCAGAGAGCGGCGCACATCAGGCCGAGGCCGAGCCAAACGCCCCAGAAGGGGTGCCCCAGAACGGCCTGTCCGAAGGCCAGGAGCAGACCCTGAGCCGGGGGAAAAATGGATGCGTAGGTCGGATGCCAGAGCACGTGAAAAGTCTCGAAGTGAATCCACAGGGGATGGGTGGGATTACTCAGCCGCCCGTGAGCAAAGGTGTCTGCAGCCAGCAAGTAACTGAACTCATCGTGAACTGCCGGCTGGGGGACGGGGAGAACAGGCAGCAGAGCGGCGCGCGTGGCCAGCGCCGCAAGGCCCACCGCCACGACGGCCAGGCGCGGCCGTTCAGCCAGCCTGCCCAAGGCGCGCTCGCCGGCCTCAAACCAGCCCGCTCCCAGGCTGGGGAAGGCAAAGGCCAGCGCCAACGCCACGAGAATCAAGCCGAATTCGATCCAGGAGATCATGGCGTCGTGGGAGGCTGGCTATCGTCCCCCCCTGGGCTGGCCCCCCTGACCTCCTGGTAGTAGTCTTCCACCAACTTGCGCCCCTGGGGATTCAGGATTCTGAACCGCCCCAGGCCCATCTTCTGCAGCCGGAACTTCATCGAGGTCGCCAGCACACCCAGCCCATACTTCACGCTGCGCGAAAAGTTGATGGACGATGCTTCGGGGAAGTATTTGGTGGGGCAAGACACCTCCCCCACGCGGTAGCGCATGTAGATAGCCTGAGTCAGCATCTCGTTGTCGAAAACAAAGTCATCCGAATTTTCCTCCAGGGGGAGGCTCTCCAGCACCTGGCGCGAGAATGCCCGGTAACCGGAGTGGTATTCCGACAGCTTGTGACCGAGCAGAAGGTTTTGCACCAGGGTCAAGAGCCGGTTGGAGATGTACTTGTACACGGGCATGCCGCCGCTCAGCGCCCCCCGGCCGAGGATCCGGGAAGCCAGGACCACGTCATATTCTCCGTAGGCGATTAAACTGGCCATGGCGGTGACGAGCCGGGGGGAATACTGATAATCCGGGTGCAGCATCACGACAATGTCTGCGCCGCGGCGCAAAGCTTCACGGTAACAGGTTTTCTGATTGCGGCCATAGCCTAGATTCTGATGATGGACGAAAGTCGTCAGTCCCAGCTCGCGCGCCAGCTCGACCGTGGCGTCGGAACTGTGATCGTCAACGACCAGCACCTCCTCGATGATGTCCCGGGGCAGTTCGGCGCAAGTCTGGCGCAGCGTCCGGGCCGCGTTGTAGGCTGGCATCACGATGAAGATTCTCTTGCCGTTCAGCACGAGGCGTTCTCCTCTGCGTTGGCCGGGGCTCGCCCCAAGCGCCCCGCGTCAAATTGCGGACTCATACTAAGGGAGGTTGACGGGATTTGGCAATCCCCGCTTTCCGGGACTTCGCGTTTGCCCCAACATCCCTCTGCCTCCCGAAGCGGTGGAAAAAGCCTAGGCCGCATTGCGAACCCTGATTTTCACGTAATCCCTGCGTTTCCAGTCTTCTCGTTGGCGCTGTACGCTCTTGTAGCGCTGAACTTTAGTTCAGCATATACCGAACCCCGGCGTACTTCGCCCCGATTATCACGTAATTCGTGCACCTTCGGGCAATAAGCCCGCACAATTGGCGTCGGTTGTCCCGTAATTGCTGCATTTTCGTGTAAAAGGCCGGTCCGTCGATGGACATCTTGTCACTGCTCACCTTTTTTTCATATACATAGTCGGATCGATCTTCATTTTTAACATCTCTACGGGTCAACCACCGGCGCCTTCTGTTCCCGTTCCTCCGCCTCGGCCTTCTCCGGCCCGGAAGCTTTCGGCCACTGGCCCCTCCCCTCCCCCGCTGCTTTTCCAGGGAGCAGAGAAGGGTCCTTGCATGTCCGGCCCAGCTTTCGACTTTTTACTTCGGTCCCGCGTCAAACGGATTTCTCCTTTCCTTTCATAAATATAATGGCTAAGAGGCTTCAACTACCTTATTTTTCATAAACATAATGGCAAGGCACAAAACTGACATTTTTTCTACATGTGTTTTCAACAACATAATGGCTCTATCCTTCGTTTTTGCCCCCCGCGCTTTTTGGGCTAGCCTAGCACAACAATAGATTAACTACCTTAGTTTCAGCGACATAGGTTTTTACAAGATACTCGCCATTCATAGCTAATTGCCTTTAGTTTCTGTAACATAATGGCTAGCCGCGGTATTTTCTCCAGCTTCCATCTTACGTTGGTGGCGTTTAATCTCCAGCAACAAGCTAGTAGCCGCGTGCAAAACGCGTTCAGCAGGGAGCCGTCAGCACTCAGCTCTCAGCTGCTGCCCACTGCCTTCTGCCTCCGGTTCTTGCACAGGTCCGAGTCCTTTCACGTCAGCCAGGCGGTGCCATTCAGAGGTCAGGCGTCACACTACCATCTCCGAATTCGACAGCCTCTCGGAGCCCGGCGCTCCCAGAATCCGCGAAGCATTTATATTAAGCGCTATTTGACATATCAATGTCAAGAAGCAAATGTATCCTTTGAGCACAATCACGGTGGGGCCGATCCGCCGCGGCGGACCTTTTATGTCCCTGCCGTGAAGAAGCCAGGACGGGCAAGGGGATGCGTCGGGCGGAGATGAGGCCCGTGTTGCCGTAGCAAGTGTAGCGTGACCTGTTTTGTAAGTCCGCGGCTCGTACCGCTTGGCCGACGAAGAGCCGCGGACCACATAAGCGGTGGTCGCGCTACCGGCTGCGCGCGTGCTGGCGCAAGCGAGCAAAGAAAAACCCGGAGCCTCCTGCGAAGGGGCTCCGGGCGTCGGTTCCTAGTCTATCGAATGACTTCCTAACGAAGCTCACGTGCGCCTGAAGCGGCGGCGCAACAGCGGGGCGAAGATCAGTAGATTCGTCCCGAACAAGATTAGCGCGGACGGTTCAGGTATAGCTGTGGGTGAAGCTGTCGGCGTTAGGTTGGAGCTGTACTCGAAACTGTAATACTCGGAAAGTGGGAACGTGTTCGGACCCATCTCCCCGTCGAAAGTAGCCTGATCGAACTGAAATGCCGGATCAACAATCGCTTGGCAGGACTGAGATTGATAGTCCCAGTTTATAGGCCACTCTGCCGTGCAGTCCGCCTCTAGACCTGCGAAATACTCAGTGTTGGGAGCGAAACTCCATGGCATCGACACATTGGGCGGCGGGTTCCACCAGAAATTCGCACCCGGCCCGGAAAACCACGCGGCGACCGTCGCGTTTCCAATTGTCTCGCCAACAGCAGTGATTCTCACCGGGATTGCAGTGACCGTGACTCCGGGCGGCAGTGGACCCGTTTGATCTACGGCCACGCTGTAAGAGAGATCGCCGTGGCCCTGAAAGGCCCCACCCGGAGGAGAACCGCTTACCGACACCTCGCCCTGAATGGCTATTTTTGGAACCGCTCCTTTCGTCAGGAGGACATCTCCAGTCACCGTCATATTGCCACCTGGATATCCGTCGATAGGTGTAGGTGCATATAACGCAGTAATATCGCAAGCAGCGGAAACGACCGCTCCGTTGGGAATGAAGCTGAGGTCGTGCGAAGTTGAGTTCCACTCGTAACCATTACCCCACTCAACATCGCAGGGAGCACTCACATAACCTGATGCGGGGCCCAGCGTAATACTCCCCGCCCGCAGCGAGCCACAGCACAGTAGAAGAAGCAGACCCGCCAAAACCGCACGGTTTGCCATTTTGATTCCTTTCTGCAGGTCGGGGCTGGACCGCCCCGAGATGCGCGAGCAAAAGCGCTCCTCTTCCTTGAAGACGCTACCCGCTGATGCGCAGAAATCTTAGTTACCCACAATATCCACTTTGACATCACCTGAAGCGGCGGCGTAACAGCGGAGCGAAGATCAGCATGCTGGTTCCAAATAAGATTAGCGCGGACGGTTCGGGTATCGCTGTCGGTGTCGCTGTCGGCGTTAGGTTGGAGCTGTACTCGAAGCTATAGTAGTCGGCGAGGTTGAATCCGCCCGTGAAATCAGCTTGATCGAACTGAAATGCGGGATCAACAATCGCTTGGCAGGACTGAGACTCATACGTGTACTCTACAGGCCAGTCTGCCGTGCAGTCCGCCTCTAGACCTGCGAAATACTCAGTGTTGGGAGCGATACTCCATGTCGTCGATACATTGGGCGGCGGGTTCCACCAGAAATTCGCACCCGGCCCGGAAAACCACGCGGCGACCGTCGCGTTTCCAATTGTCTCGCCAACAGCAGTGATTCTCACCGGGATTGCAGTGACCGTGACTCCGGGCGGCAGTGGACCCGTTTGATCTACGGCCACGCTGTAAGAGAGATCGCCGTGGCCCTTAAAAATCCCACCTAGAGGACCACCGCCTATTGCCCCCGCCTCGCCCTGAATGGCTATTTTTGGAACCGCTCCTTTCGTCAGGCCGACATCTCCAGTCACCGTCACAGTGCCACCTGGATACACGTCAAGTATAGGTGCAATGACCTGAGTAAAATCGCAAGCAGCGGAAACGACCGCTCCATTGGGCAGGAAGCTGAGGTCGTGAGCCGTCTGGCTCGAAGCGCTGCAGATAGCACTCACATAACCTGATGCGGGGCCCAGCAGAACGCCGGGTCCAATGATGCCCGCCCACATCGAGCCACAGCAGAGTAGAACAAAGAAACAGCTTAACAGCGCACGCTTTACCATTTTGATCCCCTTTCTGCAGGTCGGGGCTGGACCGCCCCGAGATGCGCGAGCAAAAGCGCTCCTCTTGAAGACGACTCCGTCCGCACGCGAACGGGGATAATTCGGGATAGAACCACCGGTAACACAACGCTGAATGATTTGCGCATGGTTTCTATCCTCTCTTGTTCTGGGAAAGTCGCTTCGGGCTTGAATCGCCCGCTGCGCGAATCGCAGTTTCGCGCTCGCTGCTCGCGAGCGTCAATGCACAGCGGGTGACAGGGAGGTAAAATGTTTGTACATGGCTAACTTCCTGAGCAAAAAAGACTTGCCCCATGAAGTACTTTGAGTGGCTTGTCTTCCAAGGGAGCTTCTGGAGTGGTATACTTGCCCTCACCTGATGGTAGTCAGCCCCATGAACGACAGTAACGGTCGACCACGCCCGTTGCGCTTTGGTGTTTTCGAAGTTGACCTTCGCACGGGAGAACTGCGCAAGCAGGGACTGAAGGTCAAGCTACACGGCCAGCCCTTTCAAGTCCTCGCCATGCTGCTGGAGCGCCCAGGCGAACTGGTGACCCGCAAGGAGATTCGCGAGAAGCTCTGGCCCGGGGATACCTTCATTGATTTCGAACACAGTATCAACACGGCGGTGAAGTGTCTGCGCGAAGCGTTCGGGGATGACACTGAACATCCCACTTATATCGAAACCCTGCCTCGGCGCGGGTATCGTCTTATTGCGCCCGTCGAGGCCCTGAAGGCCAGCTCTTCTCCCCTGGGGGGAGGATGGCCGCGCGAGGAGGGGGCGGGTGGGGATGGTGTTGCGGCGGGGTCCCCAGCGCCGGCCGATGTGGAGACCCGCGGCGTCACTCCAGGCAAAGCACTGCCCCGCCCCTACAAGCCGGTAGCGCTAGGGGCAGGAATCACCATCTTGGCCCTGGTGGCCGTTTTCACTTTCAACGTCGCCAGCGTCCGTGACCGGACCTTGCATGCCGTGGGGGCGGTTCGCGAACCACCCCCGGGGATCCGATCCATCGCCGTGCTGCCTTTGGAGAACCTCTCGCGCGACCCTGAACAGGAATACTTCGCCGATGGCATGACCGAGGAACTGATCACCAATCTGGGCAAGATCAGTGCGTTGCGGGTCATTTCACGGACTTCGGTGCTGCGCTACAAGGGTACGAAGAAGCCGCTGCCGGAGATTGCCAAGGAATTGAATGTGGATGCCATAGTGGAAGGCACGGTGCTGCGCTCGGGTAACCGAGTACGAGTCACGGCCAACTTGCTGCACGCTGCGACTGATCGCCACCTGTGGGGGGAAACCTACGAGCGTGACCTCCGGGACGTGCTCTCGTTGCAGGATGAACTGGCACGGGCCATTACCAAGGAGATACAGATCAAAGTCACACCGCAGGAGCAGGCGGACTTGGCGAGCGCTCCCGCCGTCAATCCGGAAGCCTATAGGCTCTATTTACAGGGGCGCTACGAGGCCAACAAAAGGACGGTCCCGGCGTTCGCGAAGAGCGCTCTGCTCTTCCAGCAGGCGCTCGAAAAGGACCCCGGTTATTCCTTGGCATATGCAGGGCTTGCCGAAACCTACGGCCTCCTTCCCTTTTACGGTGGGGCATCGCCCCAAGCGGCCTTCTTCAAGGCCAAGGCGGCCGCCCTGAAGGCGCTGGAGCTTGACCGCTCCCTCGCAGAAGGCCACGCAGCGTTGGGATTTGTCCTATTTTACGGAGAATGGGATTGGGCGGCCGCAGAAAGAGAACTGAAATATGCGATTGAACTCAATCCCGGCTATGTCAACTCGCACCACTGGTACGGGGAGTACCTGAGCGCGATGGGCCGTCACGACCAAGCCATCGCCGAGATCAAGCGCGCCCAGGATCTTGATCCACTCTCGCCTCTACTGCTTGCCATCGGAGGCGAGGTCTGCATCTTAGCGCGCCGTTACGACGAAGCTATAGAGCAGTCCCGGAGAGCGCTCGAGCTCGATTCGAATTACGCCCTCGCACAGCAAAACCTCGCTTCAAGCTTTCTCGGAAAACAGATGTATGAGGCAGCCGCGGCGGAATACACTATAGCGGATCAAGCCTGGGGTAAGAGCAATTCGTCGGGGCTGGCGCTCGCTTACGCCCTGACTGGGAAGCGAGGTGAAGCCCTGAAGATCCTCAGGCGATTGACAGAACCGTCAAGCCGACTGGAACTCGACTCCTTGATGGCGGCCACCCTCTATTTGGCGCTGGATGAGAAGCAGGAAGCCTTGGATTGGCTTGAAAAGGCATATCAAGAACACGAGCCCTACGCGCCATTCTGGAACGTAAGTCCGGTGCTCGATCCCTTGCGCTCCGACCCCCGCTTCCAACACATCCTGAGTCGCATGAACTTCCCAAACCAACGCTCTACCCTCACACCTGCGCCGTCCATTGATTCAGAGAAAATAGCTCCTCGGTAGTCGGCAAGGGTTCAATGACCATCAACCGTCCCGCCACGCGGGGCACGTTGCCGTATAACCGCCCGTACAAGTGACCGCTCGCATTCGTAAGTCTTCGGGTTCCGCGGGGTCGCACCGTTTCTGGACGCATGGTCGACTCGGAAAGTACTCTCCAGGTGTCCGCCGGAGGAACTACTTTGCTCGTCTCACTGGAAGTTGCTGCCGCTCAACTAATTCCGGCGCTTTTTGGGATTGGGAATGAAAAGTCGCCTTCCCATTGACAATCCCGGCGTTTGGCTGGATTCCGGCGCGGGATGGGCCGACTGGCGCCGACCTGCTTTTCAAGAGGCTGTCTCAGAACTGGCAAAACCACGATTTTTAGAACGAATAATTAATAACTTGCACTGTGCAAAAGTCTAAAATACCTAGTGTTGAGACAGCCTCTGCTTTTCAAGGTCTGCGGCTTTTCTCAAGGTCCGTGCTACTCTTGCTCCGCAGAATAAAAGTTTTGACGGGTTTTTCCGCAGCCCCTTCAGCCCGGCAAAGTCCTCTGCGCAGGAGCAAATCAGCAGCGTGGTGCGCGCCGGGCCAGGCGGCGGAGAGGCGGCAAGTGGGCAGTGGCTCAGTTTGATGCAGAGGCGGCTTTACCGCCATTTGGCGTGGTAAACTCGCCGCTACATCGTCAAGCTGAGACACTACCCGGCAATAAATGCAGTAGGAATCGGGGAATCCTAGGAGATATACTTGAATGTTATGGCGAACAAAGTGTCGAATCCGCCGGCGGGCTTTGACGAGCTAACGGTCGAGGAAAAGCTCGATTACGTTGAGTTGCTTTGGGACAGCATCGCTGCCAGGCCGGAAACCGTTGCCGTACCCGATTGGCATCTCGAAGTGATCGAGCAGCGCACCCATGGGGGCCAGGCCGGTTCTCATGACGGCAGATCCTGGGACGATTTCCGCGAAGAACTCCGCGCCAAACTACGCCAGCGTCAGTCCGCCCCGTGATGCGACGCCTCACAATCCTGCCCGAGGCTGAACTGGATGTCAGCGACGCAGCAGTATGGCACGAGGAGCGACGGGCGGGACTGGGTGACGAATTCCTCGATGAGATCGATGCCGTTCTCCGTCGGATTGTCAAAAGACCATTTCAGTTTCCGAAAATCAAAAGCAACATTCAAAGAGCTGTGCTTCGCAAGTTCCCGTACGCGGTGTACTTCGGCGTGACCAACGAAACCGGGGAGCTTATCGCGCTTTTCCACCAGCACCGGGACCCACGGACTTGGGAAAAACGCATCATCGTCGAATAAGTGCTGCGACCCTATTGACAGCGGGTAGCGCCGGCCCAAAGCCGCTCGCGCCAGACTATTCTTGATGCTTGGCAATTAGTTCGCGGACGGCGGGGACAAGATCATGGGGGACTTTCATTACTGTGTCGTCCCGTTCCTCAAATGCCGCTTCATCCTCGGCCACAGCTTCTTCCGGCGTCTGCTGTTCATAATGCGCGAGGACGCGCCGAACTCTGTCTTCGTCCCATCCAGGGGGAAATCTACTTTGGGTCATATCTGCCTCCTGCGTCTCCGGTAAGCAAGCAAAGGCTTGCCTTTCAGTTCATAGGCCGTAATTACGAACACGCTTTCTGGCTCCGGGTCAGGAACATAGATGACACGCAGGTATCGTCCCGCCCTGGTCTGCCCGACAGCGATTCTCGAACCTTCGCGTCCCGGCCGGTCTTCGCCCGGTGCTTCGAGTACATCCCGAACTTCTCTTTCGTCGACGCCATGCTCAAAGATGTGGGGTTGCCCGGTGGTCGGCTCAAGATAAAAGCGAATATTCATCGACAGCCAGACGACAGCTTACCATGAACTGGCAGGCTGGCGCATCAGACCTGTCTCTCAAGGTCCGCGGCTTTTCTCACCGGTCGCACCCAAGGGCGCTCAAACGCTCTTGCGGCCGGTGGTTGTTGCCGGAAGGCGAATTTGGAGGTTGACATTTTGACTCCCCGCGGTACAGAATCTTAATCCGATAGCGAACTACGATAGTGAATATCCATATGGATGACAGGACCCTTTATTCCGGGCTCATTCGGCTCCACATCCTTCACCATGGTGCGGAAGGGCCAGTCTACGGGACTTGGATTGTCGAGGAGCTCGCCCGGCACGGATACCGCTTGAGCGCCGGAACGCTTTACCCCATTTTGCACGAACTGGAGCGCAAAGGCTATCTCCGCTCGCACGTCGAACGGTTCGGGAAATCGATGCGCCGCATTTATAGGGTCACACCTCTCGGTCGCAAGGCGCTGCGTACGGCCCGAAAACGTGTGCAAGAACTCTTCGGTGAAATGTTTGGAATTGAACGCTAGGCGTCAGCGGCTTTCCGGCTGACGCAGGTGTCGAAAACGGGGGGAGCGATGAGAAAGGCACTTCGCTGGGAAGCGTGTCTAGTGGTTTCTCTGGTGGCCGGATGCAGGATATCCGTCTTGCGGGCGCAAGCTCCGCAGCGAGAGGCGCCTTCCCTTACGCTACAACAAGCCGTCGAGCAGGCGTTGGAGCACTATCCCTCGGTGCGCGCCGCTTGGGAGCGAGCCCAAGCTGCGCAAGAGCAAATCGATCTGGCGAGGACCAACTATCTGCCCACCAGCAATCTGCTATGGCAATCCAACCGCGCCACCGCGAATAACATTTTCGGCCTGCTTCTGCCTCAGGGCGTAATTCCGCCGATCTCCGGTCCCGTGCTGCCCACCACGTCCAATCGTACTGTCTGGGGGAGTGCCGCGGGAGTTCTGTTTTCCTGGGAACCGTTGGATTTTGGGTATCGCCGGGCCACAGTCAACGTGGCGCGCTCCGGCGAAAACCTGGCGCGATCGCAGACGAACTTGACGCGCCTGGATGTAGCGTCCGGGGCCGCCCAGGTATTCATCTCCGTGCTCGCCGCGCAACAGGCGGCCCGGGCCGCCCGGGCGAACGTAGCCCGCTGGGAGGTGTTTGACAAATCGGTCCACGTCCTCGTCGATAACCAACTGCGGCCCGGCGCCGACGCCTCACGCGCCGACGCGGAACTGGCGGTGGCCAGGACGCTATGGATTCAGGCCCAGACGGCCGAGCGAGTCAGCCATGCGGCGCTCGTGAACATCCTGGGAATGACCGGGTCGGAAGTCAACCTGAATGCAGGTCCACTTCTCACGGCGCAGCCCACCGAGGATCTCCCGGCGCTGCCGCTCGCCTCCCACCCTGCGGCAACCGCGCAGCAGGCCCAGGTGGAGCAAGTAAAAGCGCAGGAGCAAGCTCTGAACCGGTCCTACGTGCCCCGCTTTTTCACCCAAGCCGCCCTTTCGGGCCGCGGCAGTGGCGCCAATCCCGACGGTACGGACTCGCCGGGGCTGAACGGCCTGGGCCTGGAACGGGCAAACTACGCCGCAGGCATCACGGTGACTTTCCCGCTTTTCGACTACTTCTCGAACCGCGCCCAGAAGAAGATCGTGGATGCCCGCCAAAAAGCTGAAGCCGCGCAGTACGACCAGACCCTGCTGAACTTGTGGGAGGGGGTTGCGCAGGCGCAGGCCAGCCTGGAAGGGGCGAGAAAAGTGGCGGAGAATACCCCCGTGGAGCTCGCGGCGGCGCGCGCCAGCGAGACCCAGTCGCAGGCGCGCTACCAGGCCGGGCTGGGGACCCTTGTAGACGTGTCGCAAGCGGAAGGTCTGCTGGTCCAGGCGGAGATCGACGATGCCCTGGCGCGCCTCAACGTTTGGCGGAGTCTGGAGGGTGTGGCGGCAGCGCAGGGCAATTTGCAACCCTTCCTGGAGCTTTTGGGCCGAACGGCGCCTTGAGCAGGGTGCGGGCAACCGGCCCGCGTGCGGCGGAACCACTCAAAAGGGGGAGTGACTCATGGGGCTTATTCGTGCGGCTTTGCGACGGCCCATTACGGTGCTCGTGCTGGTCTTCACCGTGGCACTGGGCGCGATTCTGGCTATCCTCCGCATGCGCACGGACATCTTTCCGGATCTCAAGCTCCCGGTGATCTACGTGGCTCAACCTTACGGCGGCATGAGCCCGGCGCAGATGGAAGGTTACCTGGTTTTCTATTACGAATACCATTTCCTTTACATCAATGGCATTGAGAGCGTGGAGGACAAGTCGATTCAGGGTAACGGCCTGCTGAAGCTGACGTTTCATCCGGGCACCGATATGAGCCAGGCCCTCGCCCAAACCATCTCCTACGTGAATCGCGCCCACGCCTTCATGCCGTATGGCACGGTGAACCCGTTTGTGATCCGCTTCGATGCCGGCACGGTGCCCGTTGGCTACCTGGTGTTCTCCAGCCAGACGCGCACCATCGGGGAAATTCAAGACCTGGCGCTCAATCGCATCCGTCCGGTGTTTGCCACGCTTCCAGGCGTGTCGGCCCCACCGCCGTTTGGCGGGAACCAGCGCACGATCGTCATCACCGTCAACCCGGACCGGCTGCGGTCCTACAACTTATCCCCCGATGCGGTGGTCAAGGCCATCAGCTCCGGCAATATCCTCATGCCGGCCGGCAATGTGCGCACGGGCAGCCTGTTGCGCATCGTCTCGAGCGATTCCGTTACCCCTGACATTCACGACTTGCTGGATGTGCCCATCCGCACCGGCGCCGGCCCCACGGTGTACCTGCATGACCTTGGAACTGTTGCGGACAGCACGGACATTCCCACCGGCTACGCGCTCGTGAACGGCCGTCGGGCGGTGTATATCCCCGTAACCAAGCGCCCCGACGCTTCCACGCTCACGGTGGTGAATGAGGTCAAGCAGAACCTTGCGCGGTTCCGATCCCTGGTTCCCTCCGACATCGACATCAACTACCAATTCGATCAGTCGGGCTACGTCAAAAGTGCGCTGCTCTCGGTAGTGCGGGAAGGATTACTGGGAGCTGTCCTGACCGGTCTCATGGTCCTGCTTTTCTTAGGCGATTGGCGAAGTTCCGTGATCGTGCTGACCACGATACCGTTCTCTCTGCTGAGCTCGGTGGTGGGTCTATGGTTGACCGGCCAGACCATCAACATCATGACGCTCGGCGGTCTCGCGCTGGCGGTGGGCATCCTGGTTGACGAGGGCGTGGTGGAAATTGAGAACATCGACAGCACGCTTCGCGAAGAGCCTGATATCCAGCCGGCGCGCGGCGTGCTGCAAGCCACTCAAAGAACCGTTGTGGCCCGTTTCCTGTCGATGTTGTCGATTGTGGCCGTCTTCGTACCGTCGTTTTTCATGACCGGGGTGACGAAAAATCTGTTCGTGCCGCTCTCGCTGGCAGTGGCGTTCGCGATGGTGGCTTCCTTCCTGCTTTCGAGCTCCCTGCTGCCCGTCCTCTTCCTGTGGATGCATCGAAATCGCGACGTGCACGGCAAAGCGCTCCAAACCGGCTGGTTAAAGTTCGACAGAGTACGAAACCGCTGGGGAGCGATCCTGCAACGTCTCGCTCCCTTGCGCTGGGCCGTGGTCGGGATTTACATCATTGTAGTGCTGGCGATTCTGGGCCTTCTGGGGCCGCGCGTCGGTAAAGAACTGTTTCCCAACGTTTCGGGGCATCAATTCCGTCTGCGTTTCGACGCGCCCATCGGAACCCGCGCGGAAGATGCCGCGCGTCTGGTGACGAGCGTCCTGGAGGAGATCCAAGCCACGGCCGGACCGGGCAACGTCGACATCAGCCTGGGTTATGTCGGCACGCAGGGCGCGAGTTATCCGATCAATTCAGTTTTCCTGTGGACGAGTGGTCCGCACGAGGCGGTGATGAACGTGGCGCTCAAACCTGAGGCGGGCATCGACGTGGCTGTCTTTGAAGAAAAGCTGCGAACCATCCTGCCACGCCAATTCCCAGGTTGCTCGTTTTCGTTCGAGCCGGGAGACATTGTCAGCCAGATCATGAATTTCGGGGCGCCCACTCCCGTCGAGTTGGCGGTCACGGGCCCGGACTTCGCCGGCGTGCGTGCCTACACGGAAAAACTACGTGATGAGCTAAGCAAGGTATCGGCATTGCGCGACCTGAGGATTGAACAACCGCTCAATTATCCCAGCGTGGACGTGCGCCTGAACCGCGAACTGGCGGGGCAACTCGGCGTGACCGCGGAGCAGGTGGGCCGGTCTCTTTCCGAAGCCACCGCATCGAGCCGCTTCACGTCGCCGAACTACTGGTCGGATCCGAAGACGGGGGTCGCGTATCAAGTCCAGGTCCAGTACCCGCAGCCCAGAATGACCTCCACCGCGGACGTTCAGAACATCCCCGTGATGCCGGGTGACGCCCAGCATCCGCTGGTCGGAGACGTTGCCGGGGTGACCGAGGGCACGCTGGTCGGCGAGTACGACCGCATCAACGGCATGTGGCTTTTGTCCCTCTCGGCCAATACCGCGGGCGAAGACCTGGGCCGAGTAACGAACCGTCTTGACGCGGCGATCCGGTCTGCGGGCTCCGCGCCCCGGGGTGTGACGGTGCAGATGCGCGGCCAGGTTGCTCCCATGCGCGAGACTCTCTCGAATCTCGGGATCGGAATGTTGCTGGCGATCGTGGTGATCTTCCTGCTACTGGCCGCCAACTTCCAGTCGACGCGCCTGCCCTTCGTGATCTTCACGACGGCGCCCGCGGCCATCTGCGGAGTCGTCGTGATGCTGCTGGTAACGCATACCAGCTTGAACATCCAATCGTATATGGGGGCGATCATGGCCATCGGCGTGGGGACGGCGAACGCCATCCTGCTCGTCACCTTTGCGGAGGAGCGCCGTCGGGCGGGCGGTTCTGCGCTCGCCGCAGGCATCGAGGGCGCGAGAGAGCGCATGCGTCCGATTGTGATGACCAGCGCCGCCATGATCGCCGGCATGATTCCCATGGCCCTGGCCTTGGGCGAGGGAGCGGAGGCGACTGCGCCCCTGGGCCGGGCCGTCATCGGGGGGCTCCTGGCGGCCACGGCGGCGAACCTCACGGTGCTGCCTTTCGTTTTCTCGATAGTTCAACAGCATGCCCGCACGGCATCCGCGTCGCTTGACCCGGATGATCCGGCCAGCCGTTAGGGGCGCTGTAGGGAACAAGTTCCGAGCCAGCGCGAGGGAATATGATGAAACGCAGGGAATCAGCAGCCTTTCTAGCGCTCCTGGGAGGCGGCTTGATTTACGTCTCCTGCAGCCGAGACCGCAGTGTGACATCACCGGCGGCCAGCCAGACTCCGTCGCGGCCGGAAGTAGAGGTGGCCCAAGTCCTCTCGAAAAAGCTGACTACCACCGTCCAGCTCCCGGCCCAACTCATGCCCTACGAGGTGGTAGATGTCTATCCCAAGGTAACCGGCTTTGTGAAGTCAATCAAAGTGGACCGCGGCTCGAGAGTCAAAGCGGGAGAGCTGATTGCGCAATTGGAAGCGCCCGAGGTCGTGGCGCAGCGGGCGGAGGCGGAATCGAGGTATCAGAGCGCTGAATCGCAGCTCGCCGTAGCACAAGCAAAACTTGCGGCGGACGAGGCGACGTTCCAGAGGATGAGCGCAGCGGCCCGGACTCCCGGAGTGGTTGCACAGAACGACCTGGAGGTGGCGCAGAAGACAGCCCAGGCAGACGCAGCGAGTGTCACCGCGCTCGAGAAGAGCGCCCAGGCAGCCCTGAATGCCTTGCGCGGGGTGGCGCAGTTGGAAGCATATCTCACTCTTAGCGCTCCGTTTGATGGCCAGGTCACAACGCGATATGTCCACCCCGGCGCACTGGTGGGACCCGCCGGCGGACCCGGCGCCCTGACTCCCATCGTGCAGATTCAAACGCTGACGCGGCACCGCCTGGTGGTTCCAGTACCCGAATACGACGCTGCGGAAGTCCCGGAAGGAGCCGAGGTGACCTTTACGGTACCGTCGTTTCCTGGAAGGAATTTCCAGGCCCCCATCACCAGGATTTCACACGCCGTGGACATCAAAACTCGCACCATGCCGGTGGAATTGGACGTTCGAGACCCGCAAGCGGAACTCAATCCCGGCACCTTCTGCGAGATCTCCTGGCCCGTGCGGCGCGCTTACCCGACCCTGTTTGTTCCGTCCTCCGCGGTGGCCAGCGACCTGGAGCGAACCTTCGTGATTCGCATCCGCAACCAGCGGACGGAATGGGTGGATGTAAAAACCGGCGCCGCTTCCGGCAAACTGATCGAAGTCTTCGGCGACTTGCGAGAAGGGGACGAGGTTGCGGTGCGAGGAACGGATCAATTACGCCCTGGGGCGGAAGTCACTCCACGGCTTGTCAACCCGCACTAGCCACACCGCCAAGCCGCAAACCAAATTCACGATACGCCACCCGCGAGGATTGAACTATCTGCCGCCTGCGTTCGTATTATGATTTGAAGCGAGAGGAAAGGTGCGTTCGCATCCCCTTTGCCCTCCGAGGAGAACAGATATGCGCTTTGTGACCAAGACTGGCTGGGTTCTGGCAATACTGGTGTTCATCGCTCCCTTGACTACGCTAAAGGCGGCGACGGAAGTCGAACCGGGCTCCATCGTGATCGTCTTCAGGGACGGGCGCCAACAGAGTTTCCGCTTGGCGGACATTGTCCGCATCGAGTTCACTTCCCCCGCCGGCAGCGTATCGGCCGGCCAAGCTCGTTTTCTGGGCGAGTGGAGAGTAGGCGACGGCGCCGGGGGGACGTTCCTCATCACGCTCAAGCCCGACGGCGTGGCCCGTAAGAGCATGGGCTCGGTAGGGGGTAAGTGGACCGTCGTGAACGGAGAAGCCCAGATTGCCTGGGACGATGGGTGGCACGACATCATCCGCAAGGTCGGGAGCAAGTATGAAAAGGCAGCCTATTCGCCCGGCTCGTCTCTTTCCGGTTCACCCAACAACGTTGCGGAGGCGGTTTATACCGAAGCCCACTGAATCCTTTCGCCCGGGGGAGACAGCAAGCGGGCTGTGGGTGTCGGCTGCGGCGCGGCCGGGGCGGACCACCTTGCGCAAGCTGGGATTGTCCCCGGATGCAGTCAGCGCAACCTGAGCGCGAATCCAACTTAGCGAAAGCGCTTCATTAGTTCGGCTACGGCCTGTAGGTAGACGCGTTCGGAAGCGGGATCGAGGTGGGTCACGGCCACCTCGTATCCGCCTTCCGCATAGGCCTTCTGCTCGGGGAAATAGCCGATACTGCCATTCGTGTAACCCATGAGGTGCGCGTAGGTCGCCGGGGAAGCGGCTTTGACCTGCTTCCCGATGTTGCTGAACAGCTCGCCGGGAAAGGTGGTCCACATGAGGTCACCGATCCGGACGGCGGTGGTGGGAACCGGTATGGCGGTGGCCCTGAAATCCTGAAATAGCTCGCGGTATTGCCGCGGGAGAAGGATGTCGGCGGTTTCGATTTGCACCGGCGGCCGGAGGCAAGGCGCGGGGGAGAGCTGGCGGTACACGCGGGCGACCTCGCGCCCGATCTCCTCGCCGAGCGCCCACGTCGTCCTCACATCGTCCGGGTTGCCATCCAGGCCGCCCACCACGCGCGGATTGATATCACCCGCAGCTCCCTGCAAATAGATAGCACCCACACCTGGGAATTCCTTTTCAATGTACTCCTGCATGCGCCCCATCCACTCGCCGGAGATCTTGCTGTTGCGCCCTCCCAGCGAGGTTCCGTGGCAGGCGTAGTGAATCATCACGGCTAGCGGCTTGCCCGCCAGCGTGTCCAAGCGCACAATTTGCACCGCATCGTCGATGGCCCCCAGGGGATTCGCGCCCAGCCGCACGACGCCACCAAATTCGTGAATCAGGACCGGCTTGTCGGTGCGGTGACGGCCAAAGGATTGACTGGAGTTGTTCTCATCGAAGGTCAAGACGGAGTCGGAATCGGCGGTCTTCACCTGGCGCCGGCTCATGGCGATACGGGAGTGTCCCACGCCCGCGGCGATGCGCACGGCTTCGAGATTGGCCACAGCTTGGATGGCGGCCTTCACCAGGCCACTCGAGAAGTCGCCGTCCCAGGCCGTTTTCCCCTCCGCATTCGGCGAGGGAGCGGCATGATTGTGCGCGTCGCCCAGAAGGATGTTTTCCACCGGGATGCCCGTCGCCTCCGAGATCCTGCGCCGGAAGACGTCGTGTCCCTGGATTTCGATTACATCGGCCTCAACAAAGGCCACCCGGACGCCGGAGGCTTCAAAAATCAGGGCTCGCGCGTAGAGGCGGTCGTTACCGTGGATTCCGTCCGAAGGTGCACCGCGCAAGTCATAACCGCCCAGGTCCACTGGACCGGCCGGCGTTATATCAACCTTCGCGTATCCCGCGCGCAAATCCTGCGCCCAAGCCGGCGCCGCGACAAACAACAGCAAGCCGGCTACAAGAAGACGTGCTACCCGGAGAGTCTTCGACATGCGTCCTGCCTGCCCCATGGTATGTTTGCACATTTGACTCAAGCTCCTCTTCCGCCGTCCTTTCGCGGGTGCTCCGCTCGCGGATGGCGCTGGTCCTGCGCTCCGCTGACGGGAAAGTCCAGGCCGCGCCGATCAGCCGGCTTCGTCCGGCAGCCTCTCCCAGGTGCGGAGGCCGGTTCGGCTCAAGTACACAGGAATATTTTTGAAGAGGGGATTCGCGGCCTCAATTTCCCGGATCATCGCCCGTTTAACATGCGACAGCATCCCCGTGAGGATGGTGAGGGATCCACCCTCTCCCCCTGCCCCATTCACCTTCCACCCCAGGGCGTTGTGATGCCTGGCAATCTCGATGACCTCGCGCGCATCCCGGCTCACCAGGTCAGGATGCAGCCTTTCCTGAGCCCGCGTGTTCTCGATCATAACCTTTCCGAGAGCGGCAAAGTCCCCGGCATACACGGCGTCGCGGGATGCCTCGGCCGTCGCGCGCAAGTCGTGAAGCTGCCGGCAATCCGGTCCCAGGCCCTCGAGTTCGCGGATCACCTTCTCATGCACCGAGGAGGAGCTGTGGGATCTCCCGAAGTAAATCAAGACCAGGCGCCTTTCCAGCTCCCACCAGGTGGAGTTCTGCACCTGAATCTGGGAGACGGTGGCGCGCGGATAATCGAACATCTCGATATAGTTGATGCCGCCGTAGGCCGAACACAACTGGTCCTGGATGCCGCACTGCAGCTTGAGCATCTGGGTCTCAATCGCCTGTGCGGTGTAGGCGACCTCGTGCGCCGTCAGGTGCCCGCGGGTGAGGCGGTCGAGTGCTCCGACCAGCGCTACGGCGACCGCTGCCGAGGTACCGGTGGAGGCTCCGCTCGGCGCCTCGGAGAAAATCGTAACGTTCAAGGCCAGATTGGCCGGGACCTTCATGCGGGCAATGGCCGCTTGCAGCAGCGGATGCTGATCCCAACCGGACTGCGCCTGGGTGGCCGAAAAGCGCTGGCCATAGTTCTCCGCGAAGATAACGATTTGCTGGGCCTGCTCCTCGCCCTCGAACACTTCCACTTGAACTTCCACATAGGGATATACACCGATATTGAAGATCTTCCCTGTCTTGGCAAACCAGGTGTCCGTCCAGCCGCCATTGTCACAGATTCGAATGGGCGCTATGCCATTGATGACGCGCAGCGGCCGTCTGCCAACCACATCCTGCATCGGTTGCCTCCCTGCGGGCACCGTCTGCTCCTGCACCCGCCTCTTGCCGCTATTCGGTGTAGAAGAACGGCACAAGTTCTGCGCTGGGGACGAAGCGCGAAGCTTGACGCAGAATGGCCCGGCAAGTTCCTGTGTCGAGTTCAGGGTGATTGGGAATGGTGAGGGTCTCGCTCTGTCCCCCGCTGCCGATGCGGCGGAGCTTAAGGTGACTGCCCCGTTGGGAGACCATCTCAAAGCCGAACTTGCGGAGGATGGCCACAACCTCCGGGCCGGACAGCCGTTTAAGCCGTGGCAGGGTGGGCCTCCAACTCGAAGGTGACAACAATACTGGGTGAGGGCGCAAGTCCCAGCGCGGCGAGGTCTTCTCCCTCCAGGTGAAGCTCAACCGCCTCGCGCAAGTTGCGCGTCACTTCGTCGAGGGTTCGCCCCTGAGTCACCACCGGGATTTCCAGACACTCGGCAACGTAACCCGACTGCTCACCTGGACGGATAGTGGCTTTAATCGTGTGCTGTAGAACCAACGCGTTTACCTCCGTTCACTCCAGACGCCGACGTGAACTGCCGAAACGAAGATTAACAGAGTCTCGGCGGAGCCTCAAGCGCGAGGGCGAACCCCAGCCCTACTTATAGGCCGGCATGCCGGTCACGCGCTCGCCGATAATCAGCGTGTGGATGTTGTGGGTGCCCTCGTAGGTGATGACCGATTCCAAGTTGCAGAGGTGGCGGAAAATCGGGTACTCATCGGCGACGCCGTTCGCGCCCAGGATGTCACGGGCCGCGCGCGCCACGTCGAGCGCTATCTTCACGTTGTTGCGCTTGAGCATAGATACATGCGCGAAGTCGGCGCGTCCCTGGTCCTTCAGGCGCCCTACTTGCAGGGCCAGCAACTGTCCCTTGGTAATCTCCGTGATCATGTCGGCAAATTTCGCCTGCACAAGCTGGTGAGTGGCGATGGGCTGGTCGTTAAACTGCTTGCGCACTTTGGCGTATTCGAGCGCTTCGTTGTAACAAGCCATGGCCGAGCCGAGGGCGCCCCACCCGATGCCGTAGCGGGCCTGCGTCAGGCAGGAGAGTGGCGCTTTCAGCCCCTGCGCCTTGGGAAGCATGCTGTCCGCCGGCACCCGCACGTCCTGCAACGCGAGCGTGGACGTCACTGAGGCACGCAACGACCACTTTCCCTTGATGTCCTTTGCCGAATAGCCCGGCGTGCCCTTCTCCACCAGGAATCCGCGAATACCTTCGTCACCCCGCGCCCACACCAATGCCACGTCGGCAATAGTGCCGGAGGTAATCCATGCTTTCTCACCATTTAGAATATAAGCATCGCCGTCTCTCACCGCGCGGGTGCGCATGCCGCCGGGATTCGACCCAAAATCCGGTTCCGTCAGTCCAAAGCAACCGAGGGCCTTGCCCTGCTGCAACGCCGGCAGCCAGCGTTCTTTCTGCTCCTCGGAGCCGTATGCGTTGATGGGGTACATCACCAGCGCGCCTTGCACGCTCACGAAGCTGCGCAGGCCGCTGTCGCCGCGCTCGAGTTCCTGCATGATCAGCCCGTACTGCACGTTTGACATGCCCGCGCACCCGTAGCCCTCTAGGTTGGCGCCGTAAAAACCCAGCTCCGCCATAAGAGGAACGAGGTGAAGGGGGAACTTGCCCTCGCGATTCCATTCTTCGATGTGAGGAATGATCTCCTTTTCGACAAACTCGCGCACCGTCTGGCGCACCAGCTTCTCATCGTCGGTCAGAAGGGAATCGATCTCCAGATAGTCAACTCCACGAAAAGCAAACATGTGGCCTCCTCGGTGTGGCGGCGTCAACCAGCCTGCATTCTAGTGGCCGGCCGGAGGCGGGTCAAGGCGCGAAGTGCCCGCCTTCCCCGGACAGGATTTTGGAATCGCGTGCCGCGAGCATATAATCGAAACCGCCATGGACGAACGCATACGGCTGACCGCGATGGTCAAGGCAGCGGGTTGAGCGGCCAAGTTGAGTCCAAGGATTTTGGACTCCGTGCTCGCCAAGTTGCCGAAACAATTCGATCCCAACGTGCTCGTAGGCTTCGACACCGCCGACGACGCCGGAGTGTATCAACTTTCACCCGACCTGGCGCTGGTTCAGACCGTGGACTTCTTTACGCCCATCGTGGATGATCCCTACACCTTCGGCCAGATCGCCGCAGCCAACGCCCTGAGCGATGTCTACGCGATGGGAGGCCGGCCGATTTCCGCACTCTCCATCGTGGGGTTTCCCAATACCGGCCGCGATGTGGAGATTCTCGAGAAGATTCTCCTGGGTGGGCACACGAAGATGCAGGAAGCATCCTGCACGGTGATTGGCGGCCACTCCATTGGTGACGACGAAATCAAATTTGGCTATGCGGTGACCGGCCTCATCAATCCCCAGCACGTGCTGAGGAACGTGGGTGCGCAGCCGGGTGACCGGCTGATACTGACCAAGCGCCTCGGCACCGGGGTGATCGGCACGGCGCTCAAGAAAGATCGCGCCAGCCAGGCTTCGGTGGATGCGGCCATCGTGTCCATGTGCACTCTGAACCGCGCCGGCAGCGAAGGGGCCTTGCAGTTTGACGTACACGCCGCCACTGACATCACCGGGTTTGGTCTGTTGGGCCATGCGCGGGAGATGGCGGCAGGCAGCAAGGTGAGCTTCTTGCTGGACTCCGCGCAGTTTGATTGCCTTCCGGACGCGATCGAATATGCGCGGCAGGGCTATCTTCCCGGCGGTTTGAGCCGGAATAGGGAGTTCCTGAGCGGTTGCGTGGAGTTCGCCGCCGGCGTCTCGCAGGAAATCAGGAACCTGCTCTTCGACCCTCAGACTTCCGGCGGGCTGCTGTTTTCCGTGGCTTTCCAGGACGCCGCGCCGCTTTTGGAAGCGCTGCGCGCGAACGGAGTGGGTGCGCAGCTGGTAGGAGAAGTGATCGAGAAAACTCACCCGCTCATCCAGGTGCGATGAACGAGCCTGAACAAACCAGATCGCGATTCGGCTGGGCATGGCTGGCACTGGCCCTGGCGCTGGCGCTGCATGTCACAGACGAGGCGCTGACGGGGTTTCTCAGCGTTTATAATCCCGCAGTCAGGACCATCCGCGCCCACGTTCCGTTTCTGCCTCTGCCCGTATTCACGTTCGGCGTATGGCTGGCGGGGCTCATAGCGGGAATTTGCCTGCTCCTGGCCTTGGCGGCCCCGGCGTTTCGGGGCGCCCGGTGGTCGGCGCTCGCGGCTTATCCGCTCGGGATTCTGATGTTCATGAACGGTCTGGGGCACTTTGCGGGCAGTGTGTACATGCGGCGCCCGATGCCGGGGGTTTATTCCGCACCGTTGCTTCTGGTCACATCTACGTATTTGGTACTGACGGCGCGCAGGCTTCGCGCCTCTCGAGATCCACGGGCGGAAAGTGCCCGGGCGCAGATTAAACCTCCATTGCGCCGTTCGCCGAACACAGGTTAAGATTGCCGCGATGAGAAAACAGCTTCCTACACAATTAATCGTCGGTTTGGGGATTCTGATCGTGGGGGGCGGAATCGTGGGGGGCGAGTATTACCTGGTGAAGTGGTACCCGCGCCACGCAGAGGCCGTGAAAGCCGCAACGTTGCGCGCCGTGCCTTACAAGAATGACAGTCTGGGGATTGAGATGCAGGTAGCCGCAGGCTTCGACAAGAAGGTGGAATCTTTTGCCGGGGGCGTGCGAATCTACGCGCCCAAATTCTGGAGCATTGGGCCATCCATCACCCTCACCGCGCAGCCGAATCCCGATCAGACCGTGGAGTTTACTCCCCAGGTCCTCGCCAAATGGCAGACCCTGGGAGTGACCGAGGATATTCCGCGCTACCACTTTGAGCGTACCCGCCTCAACAATCGCGACGCGGTCCTGATCTGGCAGTACAAGGCGCGGGCGATGCTGCTCACGGCGCGCATCATTTCGCCGGACCGCATTGTGGAAGCGGACTGCACGCCGGGCCGGGCCGACGAGGATCTTTACATGGAAGCCTGTGATCAGAGCCTGCGCACAATTAAGGTGGCGGGGCCGGAATCTCCGCCCTCCGCAAGTCCAGGGGTGCTGGAACTCACCCCGGTGCCGCGAACTGCCAAGCCTTAGCGGTGGAAGGGGCTTGCCCTAATTGCTGCCGATGCCCGGCCAGTGCTTCCAACCGAACTAGGCCCCGGGTTTGGAACGCTCTAGGACTCTCGCTTCCAGGCCCGCAGCTTTGCCTGAGAGTATTGTCGGTGGATCGATCATCAAGGGAGGTCGGCGAGTCGAATATGCCGAAGTGGGAATCCGTTGAAGGCAACCTGGCCACGCCCCTGGGATTTCGCGCCGCCGCGGTCGCGGCCGGAATCAAGCAGACGCATGCCGCGCTGGACTTGGCGCTGATCTTTGCGGACGCGCCCGCTACCACGGCGGCCGGGTTATTCACGACCAACCGGGTGGCCGCGGCGCCGGTTCTGGTCTCGCGGCAGAATCTGGTCGAAAGCCGGGGGCGCTGCCGCGCCATCGTCGTCAATTCCGGAAACGCCAACGCCTGCACGGGGCGTGAAGGATTGCACACCGCACAGGAAACCGCGCGCGTTGCCGCCGAGTTGCTGGAAATCGAACCTGCCCAGGTCCTGGTGGCTTCCACGGGAGTGATCGGAGTTCCTCTCCGCGCGGATCTGATCCTGAAACAACTCCCCACGCTGAAATCCCTGCTCACCCGGGAAAATGCCGCCCTGGCCGCCCGGGCCATCCTGACGACTGACACCGTTCCCAAGAGTTGTGTGTTCCGGTCGGAAGTCAAAGGCAGGCCCGTGCACATCGCCGGCATCGCCAAAGGTGCCGGCATGATTCAACCGCGCCTGGCAACGATGCTTTCTTTCCTCTCGACCGACGCAGCGGTGGGCCCGCGCATGTTGCAGCACCTGCTCGGGGGGGCGGTGGAGGACTCCTTCAACCACCTTACGGTGGACGGCGATACTTCCACGAACGATACGGTGGTAGGGCTGGCCAGCGGCCTGGCGGAAGTTCCAGTGATTCCCGGCAACAGCAGCCGAGCGTGGTTCCTGGAGGGAATTACGCTCGTCTGCCAGACGCTCGCCCGCATGATTGCGCGCGACGGCGAGGGGGCAACCCGGCTGGTCACGGTCGAGGTGCACGGCGCGCGTACGCCGCTGGATGCGGAGCGCGTGGCGCGGTCGATCGCCAACTCCCCACTGGTGAAAACCGCCTTGGCGGGCGCCGATCCGAATTGGGGCCGCATCATTTGCGCCGCCGGCTACTCCGGCGCGAGTTTCGATCCCAACAAGGTTGACATTCTGGTGAATGACCTCTGCCTTTGCCGTAAGGGCGTTGACGCTGGTTTCGACGAGGCAGCCGCGAAAAAGGAGCTTGACCGGAAGGAACTGACGCTGCGCGTGGATCTGCACGCGGGAAAGGTCTCCACACGCGTATGGACTTGTGACTTCACGCGGGACTACATCACGATTAACGCGTCGTACCGCACCTGAGGCGGACGCATCGAGGGAGAGTCAGGACATTCAGCGCAGCAGGGCCGCGAGGGTCGACGGATCGACGGGCGCGCCGAAGGGACCCTGTTCATAATCGAGCACGGCGCCGGAGATCAGCTCGCTGGTGGCAAGAAACAGGGCGCCGTGGGCAATGTCCTCGGGCCTCAGCATGCGGCCGAAGGGCCTTGTCTTCAGCGCGTCCTCGAGCCACTTCTCACCTTTGCCTTCAGCCACACCCATGACATGGCGTTCTCCTTCCGTCAGCACCCAGCCGGGGTTAATCTGGTTGACCCGGATGCGGTACTGCGTCAGGTAGTTCGCCAGATTCTTCGAGAAAACCAGCAATCCACCCTTGGCGGTTGAATAGGCCAGCAGCTTCGTCAACCCGAAGTAGCCGTTCCCGGACCCGATATTGATGATGCACCCGCTTCGCCGCTCCTTCATGTGACGCACGGCTTCCTGACACAGGATGAAAGGGGCGCGCAGGTCGACCGCGAAGATCTCGTCCCACAGCGCCGTGGAAGTGCTCTCAATCGTGCCCCGGTGCGTGGCGGCGGCGTTGTTCACGAGGATGTCGAGGCGGCCGAAGCGCTCCAGGGCCTTCCCGACGATGCTGCGGCAGTGGGCTTCATCCTGCAAGTTGCCGGTCATGAGTAACGCCTGGCTTCCCGCAGTTTCAATCGCCTGCACGATCTTCTCGCCGCCCGCCCGCTGGCTCTCCAGTCCATGCACGAGCACGCGCGCGCCGTGCTCGCCGAACTTCCGCGCGATGCCGCCGCCGACCCCCTGCGTCGACCCGGTAACCACAGCGACCTGCCCCGCTAATGATGGCCTCTCGGCGTTTGCCTCACTCATGGGTCCCTCGCAGGATTGGAATGCGGAATTTGCCGGAAGGAACAAGGTACTCCATTTCTCGTGGCACCTCAATGGCCGGTCGAAACTCGCTTCACCGTTTGGGCAGCCATCTCCGGTCAGTTGCACAGTTTTTGAGAATTCGCTTGTCACGCGGGGCGGCAGGCTCATATGCTCGACGTGCCACTCCCGGGCCAGGGGGCAAGTGCGGGTCACTTTTCCTAGCGGAGTGGTGATTACGGCAGTCACCAAGAACCAGATTAAGCCGGGAGGCCAACCATGAATCGACGGGATTTCTCAAAGACCCTGGCGGGGGCGACCCTGAGCACGGCTTCGCTTTCTCTGGAGCCCGCTGTAGCTCGGGCGGCGCCAGCATTGGGCGATAGCTTTCGGGAAATGCCGTTCAATATCTCCGTCATGCTGTGGACGGTTTTTGAGAAACTACCCTTCGAGCAACGACTCGAAAAAGTGCGAGAGGCTGGCTACCACGCCGTCCAACTGGTGGGTGAATACGCGACATGGTCGGAGGCCGACTTTCGTCGCGCCAACGCCAAGCGGCGCGAACTGGGGATCACGTTCGATTGCACGGCGGGGTTAAAACACAGCGTGGGCGACCCGCAGGCACGCGAGGCCTTCCTCGCGGATGTCCGCCATGAGCTGAAGATCATGGAGAAGATCGAGTGCCCGGCATTGATTGTTATGTCGGGCGACGTGCTGCCTAGCCTCTCGTCCGAAACTCAGCACGCGAGTTGCGTGGAAGGCCTGAAGCGGGCCGCGGAACTTGTGGAAGGCAAGGGCGTGACGCTGCTGCTCGAGAACATCGACCTCGAGGAGAACTCGCACTACTACCTCTGGTCAGTGCCGGAGGCTTTCAAGATCATCGCGGAAGTGAATCATCCGCAAGTCAAGTTCCTTGATGATTTCTACCACGCGCAGATTTCGGGCGGGAACCTGATTGAGCCTCTGGAAAAGAATATCGATAAGGTCGGGCTCTTTCACATCGCGGACGTTCCCGGCCGTCACGAGCCCGGTACCGGGGAAATCAACTACCTCAACATCTATAAGAAACTCGCGCAGTTGAATTACCACCGCACCGTGGCCATGGAATTTTACCCTTCGGGCGACCCCGTCAAAACCCTCGCCGCCGCGCGGCGAGAGGCCCTGCAAGCGGCGCAGGCACACCCCTGAGCGCAGCCAATGGGCTCAGAATGACAGCCAGAGTGGGCCGGCGTAAAGCGGCAGTTCTGCGATGCGCGGCGCCGCGGGTGACTTACCCCAGCTTGGCGAGGCGCGTGGAAACCTCCTGTTTGAAGCGATCGATGAACCCCAGGACGTACTCGCTGGGGTTCAGCTTCTCGTTCTCGATCAGGGGGGTGAGATCGATGCCGATGATGACGGCGGTGGTTTCATCCACGGAGTGCGAGGCCAGGTAGGTGGCATTGGCCCGGCGCCGGCCCCAGGTGGCGAGGTCGTAGCGCTTGCCACCACAGATCTGCGAATCATAGACGCCGACCAGCGACATGGCCAGGTTTTCGCGCTCCTGCACATTGAAGATCACCTTGTCTTGGTCGTTCAGCCAGTCGAGATTCCGCCAAACTTCGCAACCGTAAAGACGCTGGGGACGAGCCTCCTTGGGCAGTTCGCGCAGGGCGCGGATCGTGCGCAGGGCCACGGAGACGTGAGTGTCATGCTTGTCGGCAAGGTTGTGGGTATAGATCACCTGGGGGCGCGCCGCGTCCAGAACCTGCTTGAGGTCCGCCACCACCTGAACGTTCCCGGCGTCCTTGACTTCTCCGCTCGTGTAGTCCAGAAACACATGCGCGGCGTACTCGCCCACAAAGGCCGCCTTCTTCTGTTCTACGCGCCGTACCTTCTGCATATCTTCGTCCGTGAAGCGTGCGTAAATACCGTCCCGCGCGCTGCCCGCGCCGTTGGTCACCGTCACCCCGGCAAAGTGCCGACCGTCCCGGCCGAAGCATTCCAGGATGCCGTGATAAGCCATGATCTCGTTGTCGTCCTGGTGGGCGCCGACGGCGAGGTGCGTGGTGCACGCCAGGGCCTTTTCAACTGCCGATCCGTCCGGCACGTAAATCTCTGAAGAAGACTTATATAAGTTCATGCTCTGATCTCCCCATTACCTATTTGATGATTGGCAGGCTGGCCGCCGCCACGGCCTGACCCACACGGCGGCTCGATTCATCGGGCAGGTGCAGTGCGAGCTTCGCGGCCAGCCCCGGAAACTCCTTTTGCAGCACCTCCTGCGCACGCCCCAGGATGATGTTTCCGCCTTCTCCGGAGGTGACCCGGCCCAGGATGAGAACGTGCCGCAATTCGTAGAAGTCCGCGTAATGCGCCACGCCATAGCCCACGTAACAACCGATCGTCTCAAAAATCAGCCGGGCGCGTTCGTCGCCCTGTTTGAGCAGTTCCTGGACTGACTTGAGCTTCTCCGCCGGACCCAGCTTGGGGTCGAGCGTGATGCCCGCCTGGGGGGCCAGCCGGAACACGGCCTGCTGCGAGAAGTAATTCGCGCCCACTCCCTGATCGCGCGACCATTCATCGGTGGGAGCGTTGGGATCATAATCGACCGGGCAGAAGGCCAACTCGTTCAACCAGGTCGTGAGCTCGCCGGTGGGCGTCACGTAGCCGCCCGCCTCGCTTGAGCCCAGTGCCATGCCCAGCACCGCGTTGTCGTTGAGCGACATGGCGCCGGCCAGCGCCGTCACTTCGCCGTCGTTCACCACCTCGAAGGGGATTCTGCCCCAGGCGTGTTTCAAATCCAAAAAGAGATTGCGAATCCTGGTGTCAAACAACGGCTGGGGAATTCCGCGGTAGAGCGAGCCCACGCGCGGCCGGTTGTTGATATATACGCCCGCCGCGCTGCCTCCCACGGCGTCAACCCGCGGCAGGTGCTGGGCAGCCGACTTCAGCGCGGCGTCGATCTCGTTGAAGTGGTAGCTGGGGTCGGTGGCATTGCGAGGGTCCCATACGACCTCTTCCGTGTAAACCACTTCGCCGTCCTTCACGGCCGCCACTTTCCGGTCGCTCGCCCCTAGATCGAAGCCGATGCGACAACCATCCAGGTGTCCGCCCAGACGCAGGGTCCCTTCGTTCGGCGGCGGGACTTTGTCCGCAACCGTGATCTCCACGGCAAAGGGGTGCTCGTAAATGCCGGCCATGAAATCCGCGTCGAAGGTGCGCGCGCCTTCCCGCGCGTAAACCTTCCGGATGTGCTCGCCGACGCTGTGCGGCCCGCCCACGATTATCCGCCATCCGCCCCTTTGCCAGAGGAGCATTTTCACCACTCGCTCAGCAAATGGCAGATTCAAGGCAGCCGCGGCCGAGCCGGGATCGAAACACTCGGTTCGGTAGACTGATATCGATTGGTCGCCGCGCTCCAGCCCGATCACCAAAGGCACGGCGCATCCCGATCTCTGTGCAAGCCCCCAAAAGGCGTGATGGGCCAGGACCGCGGGGGCAAATCCCGCGTGCAGCGGGGGAAGTATCTGCGGCTTAGCGAGCTGTGCGAGCTCCTTCATCCCAATTCTCCCTCTGGACTGCTTCAAAAGTGCAAGAAGCTATAAGTACCACGCGGCCTTATGATAGGAGCAGTGCCGCCCAGCGTCAACCTGACAGCATGTCAGGCGACGCGAGACAGTCGTTTCTGACAGGCTGCTGAAAACGCCTCGCGCTGATGACATCCTGGATTCTCCGGTGCCATCCTGGACCCTCGCTGCTCAGGATGACGGTTTGGGTGATCGGGTCCCCTCATCGAGTCTTCTATCCATGACGGGCAGCCGAAAGGCTGTCGATGCTCAGGACAGATTGCGTGAAGGATCTCGCTCTTCTGGCCCAGGGGAAACTCCGCGAAGGATCTGGCCGTGGTTTTCTGCGGGGAAGGGCCGAGCTTAGCGTTTTTGGGGTCTGGGCGAGGCAACTACTTTGTTTCACAAAGTACTTGACAGACGTTTGGAGCTCCGGTATACATTCGTCATGCGTTGTGTTAACGCCGTGCGCGCTCGCCGATCCCGTTCCGCCCCGCTGCACGTGCATGCCATTGAGGACCTTCGCTTCATCCGCGAGACCATGGAGAATGCGGCCTCCTTCACCGCCGTCCCGGGATGGGGCGGAGTGGCGATGGGGGCCACGGCCCTCGCGGCGGCGGTCCTCGCCCCTCGGCCCGGAAGCGCAAAGGCGTGGCTCGCCACCTGGCTGGTTGCGGCGATGTGCGCCTTCGCCTTGGGAGCCTTGGCGATTTACTGGAAAGCGCGGCGCGCGGGCACGCCGGTGCTCACGCAGCCGGGGCGCAAATTTCTGCTCAGCTTGGTTCCTCCCTTGCTTGCCGGCGGCATCCTTTCTTTTGCGCTTTACGGAGCGGGACTCACCTATCTGCTGCCCGGCGTTTGGCTGCTGCTTTACGGCGCGGGGGTGATGTCGGCTGGAGCCTTCTCCGCCCGCGTGGTTCCTGTAATGGGGCTGTGCTTTATGCTGGCCGGGGTAGCCGCCCTGTTTTGCCCGGCGGGTTGGGACAATGCGCTGATGGCCAGCGGGTTCGGCGGACTGCATATTCTGTTCGGAACGATAATCGCCAGGAGGTACGGTGGCTAGAACCAATGTGCTCGCTGGGCGCGGGCCGGCGGGGACCGGACAAGTGGCTCGGGGTGGGCCAAGTGGACACCGGGAATCACCCGGGAGCGCCCCAGGGGAACTCGACCGTCTGATCCACGAGCGAATCCGTTTGGGGATTGTCAGCGCTCTGGCCGCGAATGAATCGCTCAGCTTCAACGATCTGAAGAAGTTGCTCATGACCACGGACGGCAACCTGAGCGTTCATGCGCGCAAACTCGAGGAAGCAAAATACCTCGCTTGCGAGAAGTATTTTGAGGGCCGGGTGCCGAAGACTGTGTACCGTCTGACAGCGGCCGGGCGGCACGCGCTGGAGCACTACCTGGATCAAATGGAAGTGCTGATTCACTCGATGCGGGCGCGCTAGCCGGCAGAATTTTTTTAGCCCTCTGCTTTGCATTGCAAAGTACATTGCGTGCGCGCGACGCGGCAGCGCGCCCGAGGGTTGGTGGCGGAGACACCGCATGTCCAATGGCAATGGAGATCTGCGGTTAAGTCCCGAGCGCTCTGACCTGCACGTCGCGGTCATCATGGACGGCAGCGGACGCTGGGCGACCGCGCGCGGGCTTCCCCGTTCCGCCGGCCACCGCGCGGGCCATGCCGCCGTTCGCCGCGTGGTGGAAGCCGCGCCCGAATGCGGCATCCGCGTTCTGACACTGTTCACCTTTTCTTCCGACAATTGGCGCCGCCCGGCTGGCGAGGTGGCCGAACTGCTGCGCATCTTCGAGGCCTTCTTTATCGTGGATGCGCCCGCTTTTCTTCAGCGCGGCATTCGGTTGAGCGTGGTAGGGCATCGCGACCGCCTGCCGGACTCCTTGCGGGAAGCGATCGAGAAGGTTGAGGCGGCGAGTCGGCCCGGGCACCCCCTCCATGTCCGCCTGGCCATTGATTACTCCGGGCGTGAGGCCATCGTCCGGGCGGCGCAGCAGCTCAGTCAAATCAGGGACGCTTCCGCCGAAGTTTTTGCTCGCCTGCTGGCCGAGGCAGAGCACGCGGATGAGCCGGTTCCCGATATCGACCTGTTGATTCGCACTGGCGGCGAGCAGCGCCTGAGCAATTGCCCGCTCTGGGAGATCGCGTACGCCGAGTTGCTTTTCACCCCATGTTTGTGGCCTGATTTCAGCGGTGCGGACCTCTCCGCCGCGGTCCGGGAGTTCTGGACCCGCGATCGCCGCTTCGGTCGAATCCCGGCCGTGGTCTCCTGATTCGTGAGTTTCTTGGCCGGTTAGTTGCGATTCCCACCGCGACAGGAGGACAGGTATATGCAGCGGCTCTGGTTCAAAGAATGGGGTTGGATTTACCGCCCTGTGGCGTGGCCGGGATGGCTGGCCGTGCTGCTCACTCTAACGTTCTGTGTCCAGGTCTTTGTCGCCGTGGACCGGCACTCCCACTCGGTGAGCGACACGTTCTATGGGATTTTCCCCTACGTCGTCCCAGCCCTCGGCATCCTCGGTTGGGTCGCCTCGAAGACATCAAGGCCTGGCTTGCGCTGAGAAGATCGGTAAAGGTGCAGCCATCCGTCTGCCCCACAGGTCCCCCGGGACAAGCGGAGGTTGCCATTGGCACCCGAATCGGATTAATCTCATAGCTCATCCAATCGCTGGGGGCTATTCATGACAACCGAACTCAAGGACAAGGTCGCCGTCGTCACCGGTGGAACACGTGGTATCGGTTACAGCATCGCGGAGGCTCTGCTGGACGAGGGGGCGAAGGTCTTCATCTGCGGGCGCGATCAGAACCGCCTGAAGCCGGCCTTGGACAAGCTTCGCACCGCTGCGTCAGACCGTGTGGACGGCGTGGTCGCGGACGTCCGTCGCTCCGAAGACTGCCGCAAGCTGGTACACGCGGCGGCCGATCGGTTCGGCGGCCTCGATATCCTGGTCAACAACGCGGGAATGGGCATCTTCAAGCCCGTTGACCAGCTCACGGTGGAAGAGTGGGACTCGACGATCACAACCAATCTTTCCGGGGTCTTCTATTGCTGCCGCGAGGCCATTCCCCTCATGCGCCAGCGCGGCGGCGGATATATCTTCAACATCTCGAGTCTGGCCGGCGTTAATCCCATGCCCAGCGGCGCTGCTTATAACGCCTCCAAGTTCGGCCTGAACGGTTTCAGCGAAGCGATGATGCAGGATGTCCGTTATGACTCGATCCGCGTCAGCTACCTTATGCCGGGGAGCGTCGATACGGAATTCGCTGCCGCGCCCGGAGCCGGGTCGCGCCAAACCTGGAAGCTCACTGGCGGGGACATCGCCAAAGCCGTAATCGATCTCTATAAGTTCCCTCGGACTGCCCTGGCCAGCCGCATCGAAATGCGCCCTTCCCAGCCCCCGCGGAAAAAATAGCGGGCACTGCTTCGCCAAGCCTCGCGACGAACGGTTTCTTCCTTGATCGGGAGCCGGCAAGATTGAACTTCGCCCCGGGCCCCACAGCACAGGCAGAGCCCGGGCATGATCAACTGCCCCCCCGCATTACTGGAGTCCCCCCGCGCCAAGCAGGCTCTGCCGCAAGTGGCGAGGCATGTCCCACATCCGCCCGAGCCCACGCCGCACCAAAGCAGGGAGCGTTCGCGGGCTCAAGATTCCCTGGTTTCAGGCCGATAGAGAAGGGAGGACCTTTGCGGGCCTGCACGAAATGGCCCCTAGGAGACGACAATGGTCACGACGCCCCCGCTGCTTTTTCCCTGGAGCGAAACCTACAGTGTCAAGATTGGTATCGTTGACACACAGCACAAGAACTTGCTGAACCTTCTTAATGAACTACATCAAGCCATGGTAGAGGGGCATGGCAAAGCCAAACTCGGCCAAGTCCTTTCAAATCTCGTCAAGTATACTCAGTTCCATTTCGCGACGGAGGAGAGGCTCTTGCAGTTGCACGAGTACGCTGACTTTCCTGCGCACAAGGCGGAGCACGACCAGTTGGCCAGCACGGTCTTGGAATACCAGCGCAAGTTCATAGCGAATGAAATCGGGCTGTCCGTCGAGGTTATGAACCTCTTAAAGGACTGGCTCAGCAAGCACATTCTGGGCTCGGACAAGAAATATGCCGCGTTCCTGAACACCAAAGGCGTGTCGTAGCTCGCTTCGACATCACCAAGCCTGGCGGTCGAGGCGAGGTGTTGCGGCACGCGGCCCGCACTGCACTCGGTTTCCGAGCCGACAGCTAATGGTTCATGAGCACATAGGGCACTCTTGCCCGCGCAAAGTTTCGAGCCACCTTGCCGGTGGAACCTGAAGAAGTCCTGCAAGCATCCAACAGAGGCATAGAATTCGATATGGGCACCACCCCAAATGTCCTTTTTCCCTGGGGCAAAGAGTACCAAGTTGGCATCCGCTTTGTGGACATCCAGCATGAGCAGTTGGCCGACATTATTAACTGGTTACATCAAGCGATAGTCGCCGGCAAGGGAAAGCAGGTGGTGGGAAAAGCCCTGGAGGAACTCATCCTCTACGCCCAGGCCCATTTTACCGAGGAGGAGAAAGTCCTCGAAAGCTGCGGATACCCGGAGTTCAAAGCCCTGCACGGTGAGAACGAGTGCCTGACGTACGCCGTGCTGGAATTCCATCAGAAGCTCATGAGCAATCAGCTTAGGCTGTCAGGTACTGTGATGGACTTCCTCAAGGATTGGCTGGGGGAGCACATGCAGAGTGTGGACACGAAGTGTGTGCCGTTCCTGAAAGACAAGGGTGTGACTTAGGGCTGGCACTGCGGCCCAGAGTGCAGACTGCCATGGTCCAACGCGCGGCGCCGCTCGCGATGACCCGCCCCGCGGACTCAGAGCCTTCTCCCAATTCGCCGCGAAACGTTCGCGGGACGGTTTCGAGCTACTCCAGCGGCACGTCCTTCAGCACATCGTCCCAATGGCTGACGGTCAGCTCCCAGCGCCGCTTCTCCTGCCGATCGTGGGCTTCCTTGTCAGGGTAAAGCTCGCGGATAATCTGCGGTTCACGTTGCTGTGCTTCTTCCAGGGCCGCCCAGTCGCGCCACACCATCACCACTTTGTAGTCCCAGGCCGGGGTCTCCGCATGGAAACGCCGCTCATAGAGATTCTCACTCTTGAGTAGTCCATCCTTCATGAGTTGCTTCAGAATGGGGTTGTGGTTCTTCCTGTAAAGCGCCAGCCATTCGGAGCCGCCGCCCGGCACCAATTTATAGTAATACTCAATCTTGACCGTCGCGCCGCCCGGCTGGGCTCCGGCGGGTATGGCGAGGGCCAGCAAGGGCGCCACGGCAAAGCTCCAGAACTCCAAGATTCGTTGCATCACTTCTCCTTTTCAGATGGCCTTGTGCCCCGGATTGCGAGGCGTGTCAGAGAATTGCCAAGATGGGCATTCATGGTATCAGGAATCTTGCAGTTGCACCGGGGAAAAACGCGAGTAGGTGATTTCTCAGAGGCTACCAGCGCCTCGCGGATGGTCTCGCAGCCTCAGCGGTGCAATTCCACCACGTCTTTATCTTCGAGCACGTGATCGCGATTCACCATCTGACCCTCGAATTTTCCGTGTCCCCATACACGAGCGTATTTAAGCTGCGTCAGAAAATCCTGGTGGACATGCGCAGCAAGGTCAATCAGGCGCGAACCCCGCTTGAGCACATAGGGCGCCGTGCGCTCCAGTTTCTTACCGGGAGCCTTAGTGTAAACGCGGATGAGCTCGAGCATTTCGAACACCGCTTGGCGCAACGGCTCCAGGCCCTCCCCCGTCTCGGCGGAGACTCGCGCCAGGGGGAACCGTGCGCCGTAGAGTTCTCGCAGAATCTCCAGATCCTCCGGGGCACCAGGGGCGTCAAGCTTGTTCGCGACCAGCAGAGTCGGCTTCCGCAGCCAGCCGGGTGTGCTCGGCGCATCCTCCCGGCTGAGTTGCACTTTGGCGTTCGAGACTTGACCCAGCGTGGTCTCAAGATCTTCCAGCAGGTCCGGATCGCTCAGGTCCACGACCAGTAGGGTGGCGTCGGCATTTCGGATGATCTGGTAAAGCCACGACTCCGGGAAATCCGGATGCACGGGCGGCAAGTCCACCAGTTGAACTTGCACATCTTCAAAGGGCATCATGCCCGGCAGTGGCGCCCGCGTGGTGAAAGGGTAGTCGGCGACTTCCGGCATGGCGTGCGTGAGCCGTCGCACCAGCAGCGACTTGCCGCTGTTCGGGGGACCCACCAGGGCCACCTGCCCGGCGCCTTCCTTCTCGACGCGATGCAAAATGCCGACGCGGCTGGTGGGCCGCCGGGCCTGCTCGGCGCGCAGCTTAGAGAGCCGCCGCTTGAGGTCGGCCTGCATCTTCTCCGTGCCCTTGTGCCGGGGAATTGTGGCCAACATTTCTTCCAGCGCCTCGACCTTGTCGTCGTTGGTCTTGGCAGTCTTGAAGCGTTGCTCGGCCTGGAGGTAATCGGGAGTGAGGTTCGCAGGCATGGCAGTCCGCCGCGAGGAAGCTCCATATTATGCGCCGCCAGGCACATGTTCAACCAAGCGGCGAAAGGGGAAGCGGTCCACGCCAGCCTCTATGCGCGGGCGCTGGAGGGATGCAGCAGGGGAAGGATCTGAGTCACGCTGACTTCTACCTGTGTCCCGTGTGCGGGTGCATTGAGTTCGGCAAAGCGCCGGACGAATGCTCCACCTGGGGCACCCCAGGCGCGAATTCTGTGCGGCGTGCAGGGAGCTCGCGCCCTCGGCCCGACCTTAAGGCTTCCGAGTGCTGCCGCTTTCCCTACGGCTTGCGGCAGGTGGAGTCAAAGCTGAGTCCGGGCCGCTCATTCCGCCAGATTTTGGGCCAGGTAATTTGCCAAGCCGATTTCTTTAATGAGGCCCAATTGGGTTTCCAGGAAATCGGCGTGCCGCTCCTCGTCACGCAGATTCGCGCGCAGCAGGTCAGCGGAACCATTGTCCCCGGCCTTGACGCAGATTGCGGCTGCGTGGTTGTAACTCACGATGGCCCCCAGCTCGCTCTTCAAGCCCCCCGCCAATTGCTCCTCGACGTCTTTCCCGATCACGAGCTTGTGCAGCATCTGCACGTCGGGCGCTCCCTCCAGAAAGAGCATGCGTGCAATTAACTTCTCGGCGTGCTTCATTTCTTCAATGGCCCGCTTCGTAGTAGTGTCCGCGAGGGCCTTGTAACCCCAATTCTCACACATCTCGGCGTGTAGGATGTATTCGTGCACCGCACCCAGCTCATCAGTCAACGCTTCCTGCAAAACTCCCAGCACTTCCGGTTTACCCTGCATGGTAGCTCCTTGAAATTGGCGGCGGCATTGCGGCAATTGCGATGCCCCGCCTTGATATGAATGGCACAGACGAACAAGGACTTTCGGGAACCGCCAGTATACACCAGGAGGCTTGCCTTTGCAGGGTGCTGAAAAACATGTAGCGGCGACTTTACGTCGCCACCGCCGAATTGTTTCCATGGCTTTTGTGGCGATACAGAATCAACCTTGTCTAAACTGCGTTCGATCCGGCAGGCGAAAACCTGCGGCTCCGCCGCGCTCAACGCGAGCAGTAGGTAAGGTCAATTACAATACAGGACCGGGGGCTGCAGACTTCGGCACTGAAGAGCGCGTGGATCAGGATGTTCGTATCGATAAGTGCCATCGCAGGCTTGGTTCGCGCGTTTCAGGAGAATTCAGCCCCGCGCTCGGCAAGCAACTTCTTAAGAATGGAACGGTGGCACCGATCCTCATTCTCGCAGTAGCAACCCAATGAGAAGTTAGTCTGACGAGAAAAAGCCGCCAGCAGATCAAGGACTCTCGCCGCATCTGGCTTGTTCATCTCGGCTCGGAATTTGCGCTCGAAGGTTTTCCACGACTGCTCGTCCTGCGATCGTTGGGCGAACGCCACCAGCCCCTGGCTGGGGGCCAGATTGGGCAGCCATACGTCATAGAAATCACGCTTCGCGAATTGCGTCTTCGGCACACCGCGCGGTGGTCTGCGCACCGTGCCAAGCCGCAAGCCCTCATGGGGATTCCTCGGAGACCCGAGCCTCAAAACGCTAATCGACATGTTCGCATCCTCCTTCTCGGTCCCGCTATCATACATTCGATGCTCATCAACGCCCATCTTCGGGGTCCGATTCCGGCAGTGAGCAACTCCGCCGTCGTCCTTTAGGCGTTAGAATAGGGGAGCGGCACCACATGTTCAAGACCCGTTGGGGTCCACGCGCGATATGATGGCAGGCGCTGGCCCCGAAAGAGCGAGAAGATTTGCGACCCCGAATCGGTGCAACCGTGCCGGACTGAATCTGACGGCGCAGCAAAACTCTCACCTGCCGCTGTACCTCGGGCCTCCTCTCCCCCCGGGAGAGGAGGGAGTTCGTCAGGTTGCGCGGAGTGCCATGGAGTGCGGCGGCTTGACGCCGCTTTTGAATCCGGTATTCACCCCGCAATCAGTCTTAGGAAACCGGCAGTCTGGAAAGGATGAACCTATGTCTCAGCGCGTGTGTCCCTGGTGGCTAGGCTATCTCCTAGCCAGCCCGATCCGGCGTCTCCTCGAGGACCCGGAGAAAGTGCTGGCCCCGTACGTTCGCGAGGGCATGACGGTGCTCGAACCGGGACCGGGCATGGGCTTCTTCACGCTCCCGCTCGCCCGCCGGGTCGGAGCCTCGGGGCGCGTCGTGGCCGTGGACATACAGCCCCGGATGATCGCGGGACTCAAGCGCCGCGTCGCGCGCGCGGGGCTTCTCTCTCGCGTGGATGCCCGCGTGGTCGCTGCGGATAGCATGGGCTTGACCGACCTCGCCGGGGCAGTCGACTTCGCGCTGGCCTTTGCCTTGGTGCACGAACTGCCGGCCGTCGAGCCCTTCTTTGCCGAGGTTGCCCAAGCCTCGAAGCCGGGCGCGGGCTTGCTCTTCGTTGAGCCGAGCGGGCACGTGAAGCCCCCGCTGTTCGAAGAGGAATTGCAGGCCGCGGCCAAAGCCGGCTTCGAGCTCCGAGACCGCCCGTCAATTCGCCGCAGCCACGCGGCGCTGCTGAAGAAACGCTGAGGCGTCTGGCAGCCGGGCAGTCTGCAGATTGCTGAAAAAGGCCATCGATCGTGCTGCGCGCTGCGATGTCCTGCTGAGGCGCTCGCTTAGTATCCTGTTGACTGCCGCTTGGTGTCAGTTGTTTCCGGCGAGGAATTCGCGGATGGCGCTATAAAACGCGGCGGGTTGCTCGAGCCAGGAGAAGTGCCCGCAGCGGTCCAGGAACACAATCCGCGAATTCTTCAGGGCGAGGTGAATTTCGGTCTGCATGCCCGGGTCGAGCGGATCCTGGCGGCCAGCGATCACCAGCGCCGGGAGTGAGAGGCGTTCGAGAGCGGGACGCAGATCCATTCCGGGGCCCATTTCATCGGCCGCCATCAACTGTCCCACGTCATCGTGAAAGGACTCCGCGCGGAACATGGCGAGCATCTTCGCGGCCGCTTCGCGATCGTAGAAATACGCAGGTAACAGGGTTTGGAATGAGGGTGCGCGTTTGGCCGCCGCCGCTTGTTCCGGAGTGAGGCGCAGGAAGATGTTGTCCATCATCGCGCCCATCAGCGATTGCCGCACTGGCCCGGAATTGACCAGCACCAGTGCTGCGACGCGCTCCGGAAACGCCAGGGCATAATTCATCGCCAGGTTTGCTCCTGCGGAGTGTCCCAGCACGGTCCAGCGATCGAGCTTCAGGCTTTCTCGCAGGGCTTCCAGGTCAGCCAGGTAGAGTTTAAGGTTAATGGTCTGTGCGTTGATCTCCGGCGGACGCGATCGCCCGGTGCCACGCAACTCCACCAGAATCGTCAGGTTCGAAGAAGCCAGTTCGCGCGCGACTGGCTCCATGTACTCGCAGTCGAAGCCCGGCCCGCCGGAAAGCACCAGCAAGGGCTTTCCCTGTCCGAAAAGACGATAGTGAAGATCGAAACCAGCGCGCGCAATCTTCCCTTCATGGGGATCCGTTGCGTGCGCGGAATGGTTCATGAAAAAGAGTGCTGCCGCCACAAGTATGCCGCCTGATTTCCGTCTCATGGGAGACCTTCAGCCGTGATTTCTCAACCCGGGACAATTCTTGGAGAGCCAACGGGCCGTGCTTCTACGGCTGTTGTTCCGCATCCACGGTTTCGGGCGTGGGCCGGACTGGCATGTGGCACTGGCCATCGAAGAAGCCGCCGGGGTCAATCAGCAGGCAGGGAGTGTATATGTCACCGAGCACAATGCCATGTTCCTTGATCTCCAGGCGTTCCGCGGCGTGAATCGTGCCTTTGACCTTACCGGTAACACTCACCACTTTGCAGAGGATGTCACCCTCGACTTCTCCCTGGTCATGGACCACCAAGGCGCCCTGGGAGCTGATCTCACCCTTGAAGTGCGAGTTGATGCGAACCAGGCCGACGGTAACCTTCATCTTCCCTTCCATTTCCACGCCGGGTTCGAGCCAGCCGACCCAGTCGTCGGGCAAGTCGGCTAGCTTTCGACGGCGCGTGGATTTGCCTATGCCGAATGCCATCTCACCCTCCCGCCGGTGTCGCACGAGTGACGCCGCTCTTGCTGAAGTGTAAGACCCTGCCACCCCGATGTTGTGAAATAAACGCCGCAGACCCTTCTCACCGCCGAGTCACAGGCGCCCACCTTGGAAACAAAAGCGCATCTCTCTCCGTCCCAGCGCCTCTGCGGTGGAACAGTACTTTTTTCACGCCTTCGCCCGGCCGCGTGCTTGCCTTGCGCCCGCGCTATTCTAACGCTTGACGATGGATTCGTATATCCGATTCAAATCTTCCCAGGAATAGTAGCTAATTTCGATTTTCCCACGCTTCCCGTCGCCGCGGATTTTAACGCGGGTGCCAAGCGTCCGTTCCATCTCCAACACCGCCGCGCGCACGTTGGCGTCAAGTGCGGCCGCCGGACGCGCGCCCGGCGGCTTGGCGGGCTGGAGGCTGCTTGCCGCCACCCGGTTTTCAACTTCGCGCACCGACCAGCCGTGCTTCACAATCGCCAGAGCCACGTTACCTTGCAGCGACTCGGGCAGTCCGAGCACCGCCCGCGCGTGGCCGGCGGAAAGTCTGCCCTGACTGATCAAGTCTTGCACCTCCGGCGGCAAGCGCAGCAGGCGCAGGGTGTTGGTCACGGTGGAGCGGTCGAGGCCCAGACGCGCCGCGATCTCCTCATGGCTGAGGCCGTGCTTCTGTTGCAGGACCTCGTAGCCGTGCGCGGCTTCCAGAGGATTCAGGTCCTCGCGCAGCAGGTTTTCGGTCAGCGCCAGTTCCAGCGCGGCGCGGTCGCCGAGTTCGCGCACCAAGGCGGGAATCGCCGCGAGGCCCGCCAGGCGCGCCGCTCGCCAGCGCCGCTCACCCGCGATCAATTGATAGCGTTGGTTCGACCGGCGCAGCAGCACCGGCTGCACAACACCGCTGGCGCGAATCGAATCCGCCAACTCCTGGAGCTTGTCGGAAGGGAAAGCGCGACGGGGCTGGAACGGGTTCGGATCGATCTGGTCGAGGGCCACCTCTTCCAGGCCCGCGGTGGCGGTTTCGACCGTGCGGAGCAGCGCGTTAAGGCCGCGCCCCAACGCCTTTCTGGTCATGATGGATGACCTCCTTGGCCAGCTCGAGATAGCTGGACGCGCCCTTGCACTCCGGGTCATAGAGAAAGATGGGTTTGCCGAAGCTAGGTGCCTCGGCTAGCCTCACGTTGCGCGGGATGACGGTGGAAAAAACCTGGTCGCCGAAAAAGTCGCACAAGTCGGCGCGTACTTGGTGCGAGAGGTTGGTGCGCTCGTCAAACATGGTTAGCAGGATGCCCTCCACGGCCAGCTGGGGGTTATGGGAGCGGCGAATGCGGATCAGGGTGTCGAGCAGCTCCGAAACCCCTTCCAGCGCAAAGTATTCACACTGCACGGGAACAATGACCGAGTCGGCGGCGACCAGCGCGTTGAGCGTGAGCAGGTCGAGCGCCGGGGGGCAATCGAGAAGGATGAAATTGAACCGGTCACGAAGGGAGCTCATCTTCTTGCGAAGCACCTGCTCGCGCTCCTGCTGGTCGACGAGTTCAACCGGGGCACCCACCAAGTTCTTCTCCGAGGGAATCAAGTGCAAGCCCTCGATGCCGCACGCCAGGACCAGGTCTTCCATGGGCACGTCGTGCATCAGGGCATGGTAAATCGAGGGGCGCGCGGGATCCTTGGGAAAGCCCAGTCCGCCCGTCGTGTTGGCTTGGGGATCGCAGTCGATGACCAGCGTCCACATGTCCTGTTTCGCCAGCGCTGCGCCTAGACTGATGGCGGTGGTCGTCTTTCCCACTCCGCCCTTCTGATTAGCGATGGCGATAACTCTTCCCAAGTTCAATCCTGACCGTCAGAATTTGACGTGAATTTAACAGAGCCGGAAGATTTCCGCAAGGTCGGCGTAATGTTCCACGTGGAACATCAACCGCCCCCGCCGCCGACGATCGCGGCCGGCCAAGCGGCGGCTGACCTTCGGCGGGTTCCAGATGCCGGCATATGTCCACCCCGCTTCCCCCGCTTGTAGGGGTAGCCTTGTGCCTGCCAAACCAGCTTTTCACTCCACGAACTCACGGCGCCACCTTCTCGGCCGCTCCATCTTCACGGTTGCAGCGCCTTCGGGGGCGACACTGGCCGTGGGAGCGCCGGTAAGTTTCGCCTACATCGGAAGGAATATCGGCAGTTCGTCAGTTCTCCTTGATTACCAATTTGCGGCCCGGAAGGATTCCCGCCCCGGCAGTGTAGCTTGGCCCGGCCGACCGACTTTTTATGGCCGCTGGCGGCGCCGGTCCGAGGCTTGCGATCCTGCCGGACTTGACGGCGCAGCGTCCACTCTCCGCTTACCGGGCAGGATCACCCGGCTCCGGCTGAGGGGGACGGGTAGCGGCTCCCCCCAATCGACAATGCCTTTGATACTGGCAAGCTCCGCCCCCTGGTCGCGTGTCAACCACAAGAAAATGCTGCCGCCGGGCTCGAGGCACTGTGCAGCCTGGGGCACCAAGCGTTCCAGCTTTCCGACAGCCCGCGACGTGGCAGAGTTGAAGTATGTCGGCGGGGCCATGAGAACAAACTCTTCCAGCCGCTCCGGGCGCACCGCGACTTTGGTGAAGCCGCAGACGCGTGCCGCCTCCTTCAGGAAAGCGCGTTTCTTCGCTACCGGTTCGAGAAGTGTGACAGCAAGCTCGGGAAACGGAATCTTCAGCGCCAACCCTGGGAAGCCGGCGCCGCTGCCAATATCGACCAGCGAACCGCGCAACTCGGCATGCGTCGCCAAAAACAGGCTTTCGCCGAAATGCCGCACCACGCACGACTCCGGGTCCCGAATTGCGGTCAGGTTGATCTTTTGATTCCAGCGCAGCAGTACGTCGAGGTAAGTTAGGATCTGGTTCACTTGGCTACAAGTAAGATTCAGGCCAAATGGTTCAAGGAGCTGTCGGACGCGCATCTCGCTGAGCACGATGGAATTGTAGAGCCTCGCAGCCGCCCGCGCAAGCGGCGAGCTCTGTAAGCCCCGGGGCGAATTAGCGAAGGCTGCCACTGGAGGCGTCCAGCCTCGGGCGTCTAGCCTCCCGAATGCCGCTTGCGCAGGCGGACGGCTTGCCTAGCCTGCGACACCATGCCACCTCATGCAGCATATCGTAGTAGCCTACATTCAGAATTTTATCGAGGCACGATGCTCTTTCCAACTCAGCCCGACGCTTCCTGAGTGCGCGTCAGGTGGAAGCGCGCAGATGCGCCAAGCCATCGTCCCAAGTCCATCAACGGTGCCGGACGAAGTTGTTAAGGATCGCTGCCACCGCTGAAATGACCTTAGTCAACAGGTAGGACATCCCGCCGACATTGGCGAAGAAGGCCAGCAGAGCGAGCTGCAAGGCCATAGTCCCCACCGCACTGAATTTCAGCCAGCGCATTCCAGCCTCTCCATGCGGTAAAGTGTGATGATGTTGTGCACGACCGAAACCGCCAGCACGGCCCCCATCGAGATGATCGCAATCGCGCCCGACACATCGAAAAACCGCTGCTGCGTCGCGAAGAGATGAACCGTGGGCCGGAGCAAGGCGACGGCGTTGCCCACCCCCAGCAGAATCCGAACCTCGGTGGGGCTGAACTTCCAGTAAGAGAGCTGGAACGTCCCCAGCGTGTACGTGGCGAGATAGGCGTTGATGGAAAGCAGGTAAAAGCTGAGGAGTAGCCCCACAGCCACCCACCAGCCCATGTAGCCTGACAGCGCCAGCCCGGCCACCAGAAACAGCGCGCCTAAAGAATCAATGATGTGGTCAACATAAAAACCGTACCGCGGCCTCTGGCGCTGGCGCTCTCGGGCGAGAGTTCCGTCCAGACTGTCGCCGAACCAGTTGACGAGCAGCCACACGTTCACCACGATGAGGGACGGCGCCCACCAGCGGGCCGCCGCATAGGAGGCGCCAGCCAGAATCATCGCCACAAAGCCCAGCGCGGTAAGGTGATCCGGCTTGACCCAAGCCGGCATCCGACGCGCCAGCCAGACGAGGCACCGCTTTTCGACGGTGGCAAGCAGGCTTTGCTGAAGGCGTGCGGCGTCCCGGAATCCTTGCAAGAATCTTGAACTCGAGAAGATATTGACGTTCGTCATGGAGTTTGGCCTCCTCATAGGTTGCATGCTCTGTGCGGGGCTATCGTGCGGCAGGCGAGAAAAGGCATCAATGCACAGCAGGTAATTTCGCTCTGAACTGTTTCTGAATTATGTCTGAACCGGCAAGCTGCGAAGAAACTGGCGGTTAGGAGACATCTGGCTGGTTTTGAACCGCAGGGTTCGGGTGACGGAATGGAACTCACCGGGCTTGCCACCACGGCGGGGAGGTTCGGAAACGCGCCAATCGAATGCAGGGGCGATGGTATACTAGGCGCGGAGTTTGACTTGCCGGGGGTTTAGGGACACATGCCTCCACTAGAGCACCAGGCGCGGATCCGATTCGACTCCTTTGACCTGGACCTTCAAACGCTAGAGCTTCGCAAGAACGGCCGCCCCATCAAGCTTCAGGACCAGCCGGGGAAGCTTCTGGCCCTGTTGGCCCGCCACGCCGGGGAGCTGGTGACGCGGGCGGAAATCGAGAAGGCGTTGTGGCGTGAGGACGAGTTCGTGGAGTTCGAGCACGCCGTCAATACGGCCATGCGCAAAGTTCGCGAGGCTCTCGGAGATGACCTGGAAAGGCCGCGGTTCATTGAAACTCTGCCCCGTAAGGGCTACCGGTTCATCGCTCCGGTGGAGACTTCCGCCGCAACCGGCCCGCAGACCCGCGCGGACAACAATGCCATTCAGCCTGTGCAGGGTCTGGGCAATAAGACTCCAGTCCGCAGCAGTTCGGCAGGCCCAGTGTCTGAAGATAATGCCGCCAAGGCGCATGCCGTGTCAGCCGAAGAAGCTTCGCAAGTCGCCGCCTCGCACGCGGCGGGATTGACGGTCGCGGCCCCAGCCGCAGAAAGCGACTTCAGGCTGCCGCGCCCGATGGCGCGTTTCCTGTTCCTGACGGTGCAAGGCGGGTACCTGGCCATGTACTGCGTCGCTCTCTATCGAGCGGAGGCCATAGAAGAAGTGCTGGCGCACGGGCTCGCAGGCCGGGCGGTGATGGTTGCGCCGCTGCTTCTTATTGTCGCATTGTGCGGCATCGCAGTCCGCCTCTATTTGCTTTCATCGGTCGGGCTCAATCACCCGGCTGCGGGTGCGAAGTTTCGGCGGCTGTTCCCGGCTTTGTTCATTCTTGATACGCTCTGGGCAGTATCGCCGCTGCTGCTGGTCCGCGAGATCGGGTACGGACTGGCCCTGGGCTCGATTGCGCCGCTTGCGTATCTGCCGTTTTGCCAGCGCACCCTCATCCAATGCATCTATCGCCGATCGAATTCCGCGGATGGCAACGCATCGCCGGAATCCATTTGATCCTGTGCGGGTTGGCCGACTGGCGCACCGGGTAGATTCTATCTTCAATTTAAAGACCGGACAGCCGGTTTATAAACATACGCTTCTTGCCAGTGCACCGAGGTCGCGCCCCAGGTTCGAATCCCGGAAACGCTGCGGAGTCTCAAAGGCAGAAAGTATGCGCAACCGGCTTCGGTGGACCGCAAACCCAGCAAAACATGGGGTTTGTGCCAGCCCGTCGGGCATATTGATGGGGTGTGACTCGAAAGTCGAATGACTCGGCCTGGGACGTGATGGTGCGCCAGGAAGAGGTGGTTCAAAAGGCCTAAGGTGTTCACCTTGCAAAAACGGAGCACATCCTCAGGTAAGGCAGAGCGAAAAACTTCCACTGAGCGAGAAGCAGAACCCAGATAATCACCTTCTGGTGCTTTGTGAGGTTTGGATTTCTTTGATGATCCCACAGCCCCAGGGCCAGCAGTCCATAAAGAAGCAATGCGCTCGGCACAAGCACGGCAACATTTTCAGATCGAGCGCAAATCAACCATAACGCTAAGTACAGAAGCACAAATCCCACCACGAGGCCTGTTCTCGATGCCCGCGTCAAGAAGGTCAGTGTTTGCGGGGTTTGCCACCTACTGATGATGTCTCGAACTTCCTCGAAGCCTGCAAGGTCCACCGGAATGAAAAGAAGCCGAAGCCTTGCGTTCGTCCTTAAAGATAATCCAGCTCCCCTCACTTCCTCAACCTTCGTGATCTCACCGCGATACAGCCGCATCGGCTCAAGACCTTCCTGCAATCGCAGAATACTGTCCTCGCCAAATCGCAGCCTGTAGGACGCCCAGTACCTCCGGCGCTTCTTGAGCGCGAAGAAACTTGCAATGAGGGCCGTAACGATTACAATCCACCCCCCGACCACGAGCCGTTGGCGCTGGTCTTGATCTGCAGATTGTCCGAACGCAACTACAAGCAGGACAGTAAATAGGACGAAAAACACAAACACCCAGACAGCGCGCCTCCACGCGAGGCGCTCGACGCCCTCTGGGCTGACCTGGTACGTTTTCGGTTCTGAATCCATTACTTCTCAATTAATCTGGAAGTGCCATTCTTACTGGCTTGGCCATGGGAAATATACGCCAACGGCATCTTACAACAAAGGCCATTCATGTTTTCAGCACTCGGTGCCGCTAAGGCCAGGCGCAGACTGTGTGTAGTTCACACTCCGCGAAGGGTCCTTGTCATTTGATTCTGGATAAACTGCGCAGAGCATATCGTTCTGGCAGCTCAGGGTAGACTCCACGAAGGACCCTCAGCAGTTCGCTTGGTAAAGGGAAGAACAAACTGCCGGGGTTCTTCGCCCAGAAAGCGGGCTCAGAATGACAGCACGGGCGAAATCAGGCGTATAATCCGCCTTCATGTCTCGCTTGCGGCGCCGGGTATCATCAGACGGCGGGTGGCGCAGACATCGTTTTTGATGTCTGCGAACCATAAGACCATTTGGTATTTCAAACTTCAATCCGATCAGCTTGTTCGAACATGGTACGGTGGACCTCTTTTGCGGTAGCATTTTTGTTAACCCTTTTTCTCACCGATGGCGGCGGCTTGGGGTCGCAGCGTCTAGTGGTTACCGCCAAATGGCAGGTTGACTTGAGTCCCTGGAGCCGAAGTGCTCCGCCGGGCGCCAAGAGCGGTCACCAGCCAGAATATTTGACGCTGCCGTTCTCTTCAGTGTCCTTCACGGACAACAGGACGCTTGCCGCTATGTTCGTTCTCCGAAAGCGGGCGTCTACGCTTACGAGGCGGGATCAGACGGATGCTGACTCACCGCTTAGCCTTCAAGCTCTATTTTTGGACGCGACTACTGGAGAGATTCGCAATGCGCCTGAATGGCCGGCGACCTCTCGGCCAGCAGGAATCGTAGCCGCGTTTGACGGGAAATCCCTAACTCAGAGGGGAAACGAGTTGGTACTCTACGCCTCTGATTTACAACCTATCAAGGAGATGAGATTGCCAGGGCTCCAGGGCGCTGATTGGACTCCTCACACTTCACCCACCGGAAGGAGTGTGCTTTTTCTGCCTTCGGACAGCAGACGAGCTAGCTGGCTATGGGTTGATACGGAACGACTTCAAGTTGTCAACTCGTGGGACGACCTGCAAACTGGAGAAGTTGCCATTGATGACGACAAGATTTCCATGGTCAAGTGCCTATCGACCAATCGTTGTGAAGTTCGAGTACGAACTGTTCCGGGCGACGGGGAATGGAAGATGCTCACATCTAGCCAGCACGCCGAAGTGCCCCAATTCGTGAATTCCGACCTACTCTTCCTGTGGAGCAGACGGAGTATCAGCCTCATGCGGCTCGACGGGCAGTTGCTATTTCGCCAGCACGCGCCGTCTGAAGGCGAGGCACTCGGGCGTGCCGTCGTTGCTGCCGGTGGCAGTCGATTTGCCGTACCTGTCTTCACGAGCAAGGGGGGCGTCCCAGCCTTGGATATAGCAGGTCATTCGGTGTTGAACAAGATACTTGTGTATGACGTCTCTTCGCAGAAGCAGTCCTATACCTTAGATGCGAGGGGCATCCAAATCAGGGGACCCGTGCATTTTGCACTGTCCCCAAATGGACAGCTACTTGCTATGTTGAACTACGAGTCGCTCCAGGTTTTTCAGCTTCCTGCATTGCAATAGAGCGGCGCGGGTGGCACATACGATCGATGGTTTTTGTCGGGATGTATGCGACCGAGGAACGGATATGGGCGGGGTAGCGAAGAGTGTGTGTAGTTCACACTCTGCGGCTCTTTATTTAATAAACATGCGCTTCTTGTTAATGCATCGAGGTCGCGCCCCAGGTTCGAATCCCGGAAAAGCCGTAGAGTCTCAAAGGCAGAGACTCTGCGTTTGGTGAGGTTAGAACCGCCATGGTAAGCATTGCGCGCGCTTACGCCACCCTGATCCTTGTGATGCTGACCTCGGCGGGATGGGTTGGCGCGGAGATCCGTCAAAGCTATCTCGAAAAGCGAGTCTGCCGGTTCATTTTCCACGGCAGAAACTGGCACGAGGGGAGACATCACTCGCCCGTTACCCAGCCGGGTGGGCTCCCCGAGGCCATGAGAATGTTTGCTTGGCATGCCGAGGTGCCGATCTCGCTGGAATCGATTCCCGATCGGACTGACGACAAGATCGTGCCGGTTGAAATCGATGTTAGGCACACCACGGTTAAGGACATCCTTGAGAAAATGATCTCGCAGGACTCGCGATATGAATACCGCGAGCGCTTGGGCAACATTGAGGTATTTCCAAAGGGCGCAGACCTCGATCCCTCTGATTGCCTCAATATGGTTATTCCGGTGTTCAGACTTCGAGACGGGTGGAACATGCTGATTGAGCAACTCCGGGCTGAGGTGGACATCGTTTCCAAGGATCCGAAGGCGTGGGTGCCCAACCCGGGGACCGGCGGAAGCTTCCCCGGACTTCCCCACCCGCCCCCAGGGCTGATCGAAGCTGATTTCGAGCACCAGACGCTGCGAGACATCCTCGACCTGCTGTGCGCTAAAGTCGGCAACATGGCGTGGGACGCCACGTGCCAGAAGGCCACAAGCGGCCACGTCATCGAACTAGGCACGTTTCAGCCGCGACAGTGGTATGCTTCTGACACACTTCCCCTGACCTACTCGGAGGGGCTTCCCAAAAGTTGCATTCGGTGCCACTACCACAAGCCCTGTCACGATAGGTGAGCTCGACCAAACAAAGCATGCAGCAACCGCGGGTGGCGCATACTCCCGAGTTTTTGTCGGGATGTATGCGACTCAGGAACGAATATGAATCTTCACAGGTCCGCGGCTTTTCGCGCGGGCTTTAGTTGCGCGCGGGCGGATATGGGACAATTGGGCACTTTCAACTTACGATTCTCCCTACCGGTAGGCAAATCAGACAATAACTCCATTGACAAACGACGAATACGGTGCTAGCTTAGGTCCTGCCGCCGGACAGGGCTTGGCGACAATGGTCAGTTTGGAAAGGATGCGCTTTCGAGGCTCGGCATAAGGCGCATCGCGAATTGATCGCACGACAGTCACACCATCACGATGGCCTTGGATGAGCAAAGCGATGTTCGTATACAAAGGACGAGAGGTTCCAGCCTGCACCAATTGTGCTGCCTCACGAATGTGGCGCTCAAAGTCCGAAAACGGGGGGCACTGACCCTTAGAGATGTTAAAAATGAAGATCGATCCGACTATGTATATGAAAACAAAGGTCGAGTGACAATATGTCATGCCATTATTCAGGGTTTTTGCAAGAGAATACACATATTCCACGGTAATTGACGATAATGATCGGGCTTTTTGACAGAACATGCAGAGATTGCGCGATAATTCGGGACAAAGCCGCGCTTCGCGAAGCGCCCCGACCCGATGCCGCGCTTCCCTTGCTCAACCACCCCTGCCCCTCCTGATCCAGGAGGGTAATTAAGCAAGCTCGGATCTGTTTTCACAGGTCCGCGGCTTTTCGCCACTTGGTGAGCGAATGCGGCCTGCGCCTCGACTTCGAAGACGCGCTCGAACCCCGAGCGCAGCAAAGGGACTTGCACTTTTGGCCGCGCTGGGTTCTCATAGGGGGCATGAAAAAACGTGCGTGCAGTACAATCCTCTTCCTCACTCTCTTCGCCACTTGCGCGGGGCTGGTTTGCGCGGGGGGCGCTGAAAAGGATCGCACCATGGGCGACTACTTTGTTTACGTCGGCACGTACACCGGGCCCCAAAGCCAGGGCATTTATGTTTACAAGTTTGAAATGGGCTCGGGCAAGCTCACGCCGCTGGGGCTGGCGGGGGAAACGCGAAACCCCAGCTTCCTGGCCGTACATCCCAACCACCGTTTTCTTTACGCGGTGAACGAAATCGGCGACTACGGGGACCGGAAAACCGGCGCCGTCAGCGCCTTCGCCCTGGACCGCAAGACGGGCAAGCTCAGTCCGTTGAACCAGGTTTCTTCCGGCGGCGTTGACCCCTGCTACATTGCGCTCGACCGGACCGGCAAGTACGCGCTGGTGGCCAATTACACCAGCGGCAGCGTAGCCGCCTTTCCCCTGCTGGCCGATGGCCGCCTGGGCAGCGCCTCGGCCTTCGTGCAACACGCGGGGCACGGCGTGAATCCCGAACGCCAGGAAGGCCCCCACGCGCATTCCATCAATCTCTCGCCCGACAACCGGTTCGCCATCGCGGCGGATCTGGGTTTGGATGAGTTGCTCGTTTATCGCTTCGACGCCACAAAGGGAACCCTCGCGGCCAACGACCCCCCCTTCGTCAAAGTTCCCCCCGGCTCGGGGCCGCGCCACTTCGCGTTTCATCCCAACGGCAAGTTCGCTTACACGATTGAGGAAATGGGCTCGAGCGTCACGGCCTTTTCCTACGACGCCGCGGGAGGCGTGCTGCATCCGCTGCAAACCATCTCGACTCTGCCCGCGGGTTACAAGGGCCGCGACGACTCGGCAGAAGTGCAGGTGCACCCCAGCGGCAAGTTCCTTTACGGCTCCAATCGCGGCCACGATAGCATTGCGGTGTTCGCCATTGATGCCGCCCAAGGCACGCTGACGCCGGTGGAGCATGTCCCCACCCAAGGCAAGGAACCGCGCGGCTTTGGCATCGATCCCACCGGGGCCTACCTGATCGCGGCCAACCAGAATTCCAACACCCTGGTGGTGTTTCGCATCGATGCGAAGACCGGCCGCCTGACGGCCACGGGGCAAGTGCTCGAAGTCCATGCCCCCGTCTGCGTGAAGTTCGTGCAGGTGGAATGAAGATGCTCGACGGCCGGCGCCCTGTACACGCGGCGCCGTAGAATAGGGAAAGGCCCCTGGAAGGAGACCCTGGCATGCAAAGCACAGAACACCCATCCTGGCTGCATCGCTATGCGAGCTTCATCGCGCTCTGCACATTTCTGCTCATCATCGCGGGCGCGCTTGTGACCGGCAATGACGCCGGCCTCTCAGTGCCCGACTGGCCCACTTCCTTCGGCACTTTCCGTATGCCGCGCATGGTGGGAGGGGTCAAGTTCGAGCACGGCCATCGCATGATTGCAGGCGTGGTCGGCATCCTCACTATTCTTCTAGTCATCGGGATCTGGGTTAAGGACTCGCGGCGCTGGGTTCGCTGGGTCGGCTTCGCGGCGGTGATGGCGGTGCTTGCCCAGGCGCTGCTGGGCGGCGTCACGGTGCTGTTTCATTTGCCCGTGGCGATTTCCACGGCGCACGCCACCCTGGGGCAGATCTTCTTCTGCCTCACGGCCAGCCTGGCTTTCTTCACCCGCCCCAACTGGCGATGGGACGAGGCCAAGCTGGATGACCCGTCCTCTCCCTCGCTGCAGCAGCTCACCGCAGTTACGACCGGGGCTATGCTAGTGCAATTGGCGCTGGGCGGCGCGTACCGCCACGCGGGTTTGGGAGTCACCCCGCACGCCGTGGGCGCTGCCGTGGTCACTCTGCTGGTGGCCTGGATTGTGTCGAGAATCCTGACGCACTTTGCGCGGCAGCCTGCCTTGGTGCGGCCCGCGTTACTGCTGGGTGGATTGTTGATGGTGCAGATCGCCCTCGGTGTCGAATCCTACATCCTGAAGCTCGCAGGGCGGGGCGCTCCGCACCCTCTCCCGTCTTTGGTAGGCATCACCACGACGCATGTGGGGGTGGGCGCGCTGACGCTGCTGACGAGTCTGTATCTCACCTACCAGACGTATCGCTTCCTGGCGACTCGGAAAGAAGCAACGGAGATCGCTTCCGCGCCTCATCAAGCAACCACATGAAACAGGACCAGAACAATTCGCAGTTCACGGCCGCCGCCCTTCGCCAGGTGCCGCGCCCTGCCTGGCTCGGTCACCTGGCCGATTACTGGACGCTGACCAAGCCGGAGGTCAACTTCCTGGTGCTGGTCAGCGCTTTGGTGGGATTCTACCTCGCCGCCCCGGGCGCCATCGAGGGCTGGCTGCTGTTCCACACGCTGTTGGGAACGCTGCTCGTAGCCAGTGGCACGGGCACGCTCAATCAGTACATCGAGCGCCGCACGGATGCCTGCATGCGCCGCACGGCGAAACGGCCGCTCCCCTCCGGGAGGCTCGCGCCCGCTGCGGCTCTCTGGTTTGGAATCCTTGTTTCCATCGCCGGCGGGGTGGAACTCTGGGTGGCCGCGAACCCGCTCACGAGTGTGCTGGCGCTCTCGACGCTGGTCACTTATCTTGCGCTCTACACGCCGCTCAAGCGGCGGACACCGCTTTGCACGGTGGTGGGCGCGTTCCCGGGCGCCATGCCGCCCCTCATCGGCTGGGCCGCGGTCCGCAATGGCCTCAACGCCGAGGCATGGGTGCTCTACGCCATCCTCTTCCTGTGGCAGTTTCCGCACTTGCTGGCGATCGCCTGGATGTATCGCGAGGATTACGCGCGGGCGGGTTTGCTCATGCTGCCGCGCGGCGATCACGATGGTCGTGCCACCGGGCGGCGAATCCTGGGTTGCACCCTGGCGCTGGTGCCGGTGAGCCTGATTCCAGCATTCACGGGCCAGGCAGGATGGCTCTACCTGGTGGGCGCAGGAATTCTGGGAGCGGGGTTTCTGTACTACGGTGTGCGCATGGCGGGCAGGCGCTCGAGCTCGCTCGCCCGGCAACTGCTTTTGGCATCGATCACGTATTTGCCCTTGGTGTTCGCGCTGTTGATGATCGACCGGGCGATGTAAGGCCGCGCAGGGTTCGGCCTGATTGAGGGAGCGCCGCCCGCCCCTGCAATTCGCCGGGCAACGGTCCCCGCCTGAGCAAGCTCCAGGTTCCGGATGATCCCCTTTCTCCCCGCCGTTGATGCCACTCTGAACGCCGCCAGCGCCCTGCTGCTGGCCGCCGGCTTCTTGTGCATTCGGCGCAGAAACGTTCCAGCGCACCGAACCTGCATGCTCGCGGCGTTTGCCACGTCGGTTCTGTTCCTCATCTGTTACCTGACCTACCACTACTTCCACGGCATCACGCGCTTCACCGGCCACGGCGCTCTGCGCAGCTTCTATCTCGCGCTGCTGGGCTCGCACACAGTTCTGGCCGTGGCGATCGTTCCCCTCGTGCTCACGACGCTCTATCGCGCTTGGCGTGAGCGCTTCGCGGCGCACCGGCGCCTGGCGCGCTGGACGCTGCCCCTCTGGCTCTACGTTTCCATCACCGGCGTGGTGGTGTACTGGATGCTGTACCACCTCAAAACCGGCTAGGGCTGGAAGGCAGAAAGCTGTGCAGGGCCGGTGGCGGCAGTCAAGCATGACGAGGGATCTTGTTTGGCGGGCCGCTCCGAGCGCGCGCCGGGCCTAGGCCACTCCAAGGGGTGGCCCTACACACGCAGAGCTGGTATATACTTGGCGTCATGGACAGAATCAGAATCGAGCATCACAGTTTCACGGGAATGCTGTGGTTCGCGGCATGGCTCTTCACCATCGGGTTTCTGCATCTGACCTTCTGGAAAGGTGTCCTCGCGATTGTAATGTGGCCGTACTACCTTGGTGTGGCGTTCAGCTCGCTGCTGCGCTGAACTGAATCGGCCATGCCCTAGGAAGGCAGAACAAGATGCCTGTCGTGGTGACTGGCATACACAACCCGGGTGAGGCCTCCTCCGCCTCGGACCCTTCCCTGCATACTGCAGTGCCCGTGTGCCCCTTAGCCCTTTCCGACTTGAACCCGTCCGGGCCCTGTGCTAGATTTGTTACGCGACTGTTACAGTTCAGGAGGTGAACGCCCATGAGCACACCTACCGCGGCCATCCGGGAGCAGTTGATGGCCGGCAATGAGAATTACCAACGCCTCCAAGAAGAACACGCCCATTACGCTTCCCAGCTTGATCAACTCATCGCCAAGAACCACCTCTCCGAAGCGGAGCAGGTGGAAGAGGTGCGTTTGAAGAAGCTGAAGCTGCGGGTGAAGGACCAGATGGAGTTGATGGTCCGGCAAGCCCAAACCGTGCACTAGGTCCTGCAGCGTTGTTGAAGGGACAGCCATACGGGTCAAACGGCCCGAGTGCGCCAGCGGGCACCTGCCAAGTGTAGGAAAGCGCGGCTCAGGCGCAGCACCGGGAGGCGCAGGGCTGGCGCACAAAGCTTCATGGTCAAGGAAGGCTACTGGTACGGTTTGCCGTTGGTGTTGATTGCTGGTGGCCTGGCGGGCTTCTGGCTGAGGGAGCGGAGTTCCTTCCTTCTGCTGCTCACCATCTTGTTCGTCATTCTTGCCTTCCTGGTTCTCAATTTTTTCCGAGATCCCGAGCGCCCTATTCCGTCGGAGCCGCACGCCGTTGTCTCGCCCGCGGATGGGCGGGTCGTCGAGCTTGCCCAGGAGGAATACGAAGGCCGGCCCGTGCGGCGGTTAAGCATCTTCATGTCACCTTTGGATGTGCACGTGAACCGCGCACCCATTGCCGGCGCCATCCGGGCCGTTAACTACAAGCAGGGCGCGTTTCGGGTCGCCTCGCGGGCGGTGGCTTCCGTCGAGAACGAGCAGAACGTCTTCACGCTTGCCGGCGAGCAAGGCGAGGTAGTGGTCAAGCAAATCGCTGGCTTGTTGGCGCGCCGTATCGTATTCTGGAAGCGTTTGGGTGATGTGGTCGAGCGCGGCGAGCGGGTAGGTATGATCAAATTCGGCTCGCGCGTTGATTTGCTGGTATCCCCCGCGGTCGAGTGGCGCGTCAAGGTTGGAGACCGCGTGCGGGCAGGGAGCAGCATCGTTGGAACCTCCGAAGCAACCCCCCCAGCTTGAAGATAACCGGCGTGGAATCCGCCGCGGCGTCTACCTTCTCCCCAGTCTCTTCACGGTAGGAACATTGGTCTGCGGCTACTTCGCCATTCTCTCCACCCTGCACGGCGCGGAGATAGTGGCCGCCGGCGGGGGGAACGGCCTGGCCCCGATGGCGTTTGACAACGCGTCTAAGGCCATCGGCTGGGCCATCCTCTTCGACGGCCTGGACGGACGCATCGCCCGCCTCACCAATACGGCTTCTCCCTTCGGCCGCGAATTCGACTCCCTGGCTGACGTCGTGGCGTTCGGGTTGGCGCCCGCCGTGCTTGCTTACGTCTGGGGCGTGCACAACGTGGACGCGCAGGCCGGGACGCAACTCATCCACCACCTCCCCCAAGTCGCCTGGATCATCACCTTCGCTTACGTGATCTGCGGGGCAGGGCGCTTGGCCCGGTTTAACATCGATACCTTGAAGCCCACCTCGGATCGCCGTTTCTTCGTCGGCCTGCCCATTCCCGCAGCCGCCGGCGTCGTGGCCGCCGTCGTCCACTGGCAGAAACAGCCGATCAGCACCTGGGAAGTCGCCGTGGGCTGGCTGGTCGTCGTGGGGATTCTGGCTTTTCTCATGGTCAGCAAGATGCGCTATTACAGCTTCAAGACGCTCGACCTCCGCAAGCGCCGGTCTTACCTGGTCCTTATCCTCATCGGCCTGGTCATTTGGGGCATTTTCTTTTACTCCGAGCCGGTCCTGCTGACGTTGGCGCTCGCTTACGCTCTTTCCGGAATTCTCCTGCGCATCAGCTCCAAGTTCCGTCCGCATCCCACCGCGCCCGAAGAGGTCCATTCCGCATGAAACCCGGCAAAGAAGGGTACCGGGTCGCGGTGGTGGGAGCTTCCTCTCTGCTCGGCAAGGAACTGGTGACCCTTCTGGAAGAAGGGAAGTTCCCCGTCTCGCGCCTGGTTACTTTCAGCAGCGACGAAGATGAGCCCGAGCTCCCCATCATCGATCTGAGCGCGGAATCCCAGATTTCCGTTCAAGACGGCGACGTGAATGAAGCGGAACTGGACTTCGCTTTCCTCGCCGCGCCCCTGCGCGAGTTGCCGGCTTTCCTACGTTCCTGGCAGGATCACGCTGGTGCCGCGCACTGCACGGTCATCGACCTGATCGGCGAGGGCCTGGGCGGGGCGGCGGGAGATCGCGAGGCTGCTGCCGCGCCCCCGGCGCAGCAGGTGAAGGTGCCCTTTCTCGATCGCCTCTTCCCGGTCGCCGGGGTGGAATCCGATCCCGCACAGGTTTTCGTTTCCCCGCATCCCGCCGTGATCGTTATCAGCAGTCTGCTGCTGCGCCTGGCGGCGCGCTTCCCGCTCCAGACCGCGGTGGCGCAGGTTTTCGGTTCGGCGTCGGAATCCGGTTCGCGGGGCATCGAAGAGTTGCAGAGGCAGACCATGAACCTGCTGAGTTTCCAGAAGATTCCGCGCCAGGTTTTCGGCGCGCAGCTCGCCTTCAATCTGCTTCCGCGCCTGGGGCACACGGGAACTGGCGAAGCGGCCGGGCTCGAAGCCCGCCTGGGACGCCAGTTGCACCAATACCTGGGCGAGCGCGTCCCACGCCCTGCGCTGCGCCGGTTCCAGGCACCGGTATTCTATTCTCTGGGGGTCTCGCTCTATATCGAGACGCGCGAGGCCGTCGCGCCCGAAGCCGCCGCGGCGGCGCTGGCGGGTGAGCACGTGCGGGTGCGGCGGTCGACGCAGGACGCTCCCACCCAGGTTGAGGTCACGGGTTCAAGCGATATCCTGGTCGACCGCATTGTGAGCGATGCCGCACGCCCCACCGGCTTGTGGCTCTGGGCCGTGGCCGACAACCTGCGCCTCGCCGCCACCAACGCGGTCGAACTCGCAGCCAGTCTACGTGAGCCGGCGCGCGCCTGAAAATGCCTATGAAGACGGCTGAGCGCTTTCCGTCCATTCGCCTCTTGCCCTTTGCCATTTGCTTTCTGGTCTGGGCGGGCGCTTGCGGCTACCACGTCGCCGGCCGCGGCGAGCTCCTGCCCCCGGATGTCAAGACCATCGCCGTGCCCGCCTTCAAGAACGAAAGCCCCACTTTCAAGATCGAGCAGCAACTTACTTCCGCGGTCGCGCGTGAGTTCCTGGAACGCACGCACTTCCGCATCACGGCGAACCCGGAGGGGGCCGACGCTGTTCTGAAAGGTACCGTCAAGGAGGTGCGCTCCGGCGTCATCACCTTCGACCTTAACACCGGCCGCGCCACCTCCCTGCAGATTCAGGTCACAACCGATGTGAAGCTGGAGGACCTGCACTCCCACAAGGTCTTGTTCTCGAACCCCAAATACGTCTTCCGCGAGCAGTACGAGGTGAGCCAATCCACCTCCGCGCTCTTTGAAGAAGATAAGCCCGCCCTCGACCGCCTCTCGCGCGACCTGGCCCGCACCCTCGTCACCGACGTCCTGGAGAACTTTTAGCAGGTTACGGAAGAACCCTCCCTGGCTGTCATTCTGAGTCCTTCGCTGTCATTCGGGACGAACAGAGGGCAGGAGCCGCGATTGGGGCGGGGCTTTAGCACCGCTGTTCGAAGGCCTTCCTGATTATTCCCGTGTCCCCTCATCTTTGTTCTCGATCCTGACGGGCCGTCCTTCGCGCACCGACTGATAGATGGCCTGCATCACGATCACATCGCGCAAGCCCACTGTACCGTTAGGTTCCGGCTCACGGCTGTGGCGCACGCAATCGGCAAAGGCATCAAGTTCAAGCGCCAGTTCATTGATGACCTTGTATTTCTTCTCGAACCACCGCCCGCCGATGCGCCCATACAACCGCCGCTCCTCATCGTACGTGAAGGCGGGGTCGAGCGTGGCCCACCCTTTCTCGCCGATGATGTGCAGAAACGACGCCTTCGCCGCGCCCCAGCTTGCGGTTCCCTGCATCGTCAGTCCGTCGGGGAAACTTAACCGGAAAGCGATGTTCTCGTCCACTTCGCGGAAGATCTCGGGAAGATCGGTCCACTGGTAAGCGGCTGTCTCCAGCGGTTCCTTGCCCGTCACCCAGCAAGCTGTGTTGATGCAGTATACGCCTACGTCCGGCAGCGCCCCGCCGCCTGCCAGCCGTCGGTCGAAATGCCAGGGCGCGACCTTGGGCCCTGGTCGCAGGAAGATCGAGAAAGCCGAGTGGATGATTTTCAGCCGCCCGAGTTTGCCGCTTGCGGCGAGCCTTTTCAAGTCCAGCGCGGCGGGCTCAAAGTACTTGCGATAGGCGATCATCAGCCGCACGCGGTGCGCGCGGCAGGCATCGATCATCTGTCGGCACTCGGCGACATCATTGGCCATAGGCTTTTCGCAGAGCACGTGCTTGCCCGCGGCCGCCGCCTGCACGGTGAACTCCGCGTGCGTGCTGTTGTTGGTGGCAATGTAAACCGCCTCGACCTGCGGATGGTTCAGGCAGAGCGCGTAGTCGCGGTAGTGGTAATAGTCGCTCGCGCCGAACTTGCCCGCCAGGCGCTGCGCCTTGCGTTCGTCCCCACTCACCAAGGCCACCAGCTTGGCTTTGCGACTCTTGCGGAACCCGGGCAGCACGACGTGTGCCCCAAAATGCCCTAGCCCGACTACGGCGTACCCAACGCGACCCGAAGCCGCCATATACGATCTCCCTTCCTGCCAGAATGAAAGCCATACGCTTCCTTCGATTATGAATCGGTTGTCAAGCCGCGCATGGCCCTTGAGAAATTGCGCAAGCTATAATAATATCTCCCGCACGAGCGGGGACCGAGAATCGAGTTCGGTCCTGGGTTGGACTTATGCTGGTGTGTCCCGAGTGTGCGACGGTTCTTCCGGAGGGGATGCGCTTTTGCCTCCAGTGCGGTGTTCCGCTCCCCGCCGCCGTTACCGCCGGAACCAGTTCTCCGATCCAATCGTCAGCAGCGTCCTCGGAAGTGGCTCCCGGCCCGCCTCCCACAAGGCCAGCGCCGAGTGAGCTGCTCTCTGGTGCGTCTGTCCTACCGGCTCAGGAGTTGTCCCCTCCCCGCCCTGCATCCTTGCCAAACTCCACCATCCCCTTGAGAACTTCCACTTCTCCGATGGTTGCACCGCGCGAAGATGTTCCGCTCGAACGCCGGCGAGCCAACCTGGGACGAAACATGGTGGAATTCGATGAAGAGGCCTTGAAAAAGGCGAGTGAAATGCCACTCGTCCAGGGGGGAACAGTGCTCTGTCGTTTCTGTAAAGGGCCGCTGCACCTGGAAGGCGATTTCTGTGAACAGTGCGGCGCGCCCGTGGCGGATGCCGCGCCACCCGGGACTCGCAAGCCCCAAGCTCCGCCTGCGCCCCCCGAGGGGCCGCCGGTCGAGAGCGCACCCGCATCGATACCGCTCAACGCGGACGTAGTCATCGCTCCTACGCCTCCTGATTTCCCAACGCCAGCCCCAGCTCCCCCGTCCGGATTTGTGGGCCGCCTCAAAGGGCTCTTCAAGAAGGATTGACCGGCTCATCAGGACGCAGCTCGATTTGACTTCGTCCGCCCATGTGTACAACGGTGAACAGCCGTTGGAGGCATCTCTGTGGCGCTTCGCCTCTCCAGATTCGGCCGAAGCCTGGCAATCCTTCTTGCGACTGTCGCCGGCGGGTTGGACCTACAGGCGGCGGAGAGTCTCGAATCCGTTCTCAGCCATCTCATGCGGGGGAAGCAGGGAGCCGTAATTGTCTCCGACCCCCGAACCGGCCGAGTCCTTGCGGTCTGTAACCCCGAAACTGCTTTCCGGGAAGCCTATCCTCTGGGGTCAACTGCCAAGTTGGTGATAAGCGCCGCAGCTCTGGAGGAGGGTGTCATCACACCCTCAGAGAGGATTCTGTGTCGCCGCGTCCCGCGGCTCCTGGGAGAATCTTATCATTGCACGCATCCGCCTCCCGACCAACCTTTCAACCTGGCCGCGGCACTGGCGAACTCCTGTAATTACTTCTTTTTCGAAGTGAGCGCTCGCCTCTCATCCTCCGCACTGGCCCACTGGTATGCGATGTTCGGATTCGGCGTGGCCGGTGAAGACGCTCCGACCGGCGAGGTGCGCATCCGCGATGACGCCAGGGAAAAGGCGCTCGCGGCGCTCGGAATGCAGGGTTTGACAGCGACTCCTGCGCAAGTATTGTTGGCCTATTCGGCCATCGCCACGCAAGGAAGCGTGTTCCGGCTCATGGCGCCCGGGCAACACGCGGCGCCCTCACTCGCTCGCCTCGTCCCTCTCCAGAAGACAACCTTTGCCATCCTATCGGAAGCGCTGCGGGAGTGTGTGCAGAATGGCATGTGTCAGGGCGCGGCGGTCCCCGGCGTGTCCGTGGCCGGGAAGACTGGAACCGCCACAGCGCTGGATGGAAGTCGAGCCACTCACGCCTGGTTCGTGGGTTATGCCCCGGCGGGTTCACCGGAAGTCGCGGTGGTCGTCTTCTTGAAGCGGGGCACGGGCGGCGCCAACGCGGCTCCTCTGGCGGGGCAAATCCTCAAACAGTATTTTGCCGAGAAGGCTCGCACTCCATGAACAAGCTGCTGCTGGCGTTAGTTGGACTGGTGGCGACGGCGCACCCCGCATACCCGGCGAGTCCGGAGTTCAAGGTCGAGCTGTTTTCGGGAAACGCAGTCGAGACTCTGGCGATCGAACCTGGGCAGGAACCTGTGAGTCTTTGCGGTCTGAAAAGTGATGGGCCTTGTCTGGTTGTGGACCCCAACCAGAAAGCGGTCTGCTACGCCAACCACCTTGTCCGCTGCCACGCGGACAGAGCCGATCGGAATTTCACACTCCTCACGGTTACTTCCCCAGCCCCGTTTCACTTGATGCCTTCATTCGCCGGCGCGAAGAAATCGGTCTTCCTGGCCCGTAATGCTAGTGTGAGCGTCGAGCGCGCCAGCCTGCGGATCGTCACGACTGTTGATTTGGAATCCTACATCCAAGGCGTACTGCTTGGGGAGGCCGCAATTCTCAAAGCTCCCTCGGCCCGCCAAGCGATGGCGATTCTGGCGCGCACCTGGGCGCTGCGATGGCAAGGACGCCATCGCGCGCAGGGATTTGATTTCTGCTCGCTCACCCACTGCCAGGTTTTCCGCCTCTTCGAGGCCGGGCACGCGAACGCCGCGCACGAATTGGGCGAAGCCACCCTTCAAACGCGGGGTCAGGTGCTGAAATATCATGGGGCGTTGGCAGACCCTTACTTCACCGCCTGCTGCGGCGGAATGACGGAGGCTGCGGGGAACGTCTGGCCGGACTGCGCCCAACCGTATTTGATTGCGGTTCGCGACCCCTATTGCGGGGCGAGCGAACATGCGTCGTGGCAAAGAGAATTGTCCATCGAGAGCGTCCAGCAGGTTCTGCGCGAGGTCTTGCACTTACCCTTGACGACCCCCTTGACTGACCTTTCCGTCGAGGAGTGTGATTCCTCGGGTCGGGCCCACACCTTGAGGCTCGTGGCAGAGTCCACGAGGCGCGTTGATGCGAACGAGTTTCGCTACGCCATCGACCGCCGGCTGGGTTGGGGGCAAATCAAAAGCAATCTGTACACCATCCAGCGGCGCGGGGATTCGTGGGTCTTCTCCGGTCACGGGCTCGGCCATGGCGTGGGGCTCTGCCAGGCGGGCGCCGAGCAAATGGGGCGCGTGGGATTCTCGGCGGGGCGCATCCTCAGCACCTACTTCCCAGGGACGGAGATTTCTTCTGAATCAACCGATGAGCCCGATCCGATTGCGTCGAGCGAGCACTTCGAACTGCTCTATCCCGCCTCCCAAGAGCCCTGGGTAGAGCAAGCTCTCGAGACGCTGGAGCAATCGTATATAGAAATCGGCAAGCCTGCTGAAGCCCTGCCGCCACGCCTGCGTGTCCAAACCTGGGCCGCGACCGAGGAGTTCATCCGGGCCACAGGACAAGCGGGATGGATGGCAGCCGTGAGCAACGGCGAATCCATCGCGCTGCAGCCGCTCGAGTTGCTCGCGCGTAAACGAATCTTGCGCCAAACCCTGCGGCATGAGCTGACCCATCTCACGGTGCACCGGCTGCGCGCACCAGGTGTGCCACGATGGTTTGAAGAAGGGTTGGTGCTCTACTTGACGGGAGAGAGAATCGAACCGCCTGCAATGACGCGAGCCCGTGATCGGCGGCTTGAAGTAGCCATCTCCCAGCCCCGCTCCGAAGCAGAAATGAAAGCTGCCTACGCCCTCGCCCTGGCGAAAGTCCGCCGCTTCACGCGCCAGCAAGGTAGCGCATCCCTCTGGCGAGTTCTCGAGCATCCTACGGAAAAAGACCTTCGCTGGCTCGGAAAAGACTAGGCGTGCTTGGTCGCGGAAAAAGCAGGCCCGCGAGGGAGAGCAACCAGAACGACCACCCGGCGGCGAGCAGGATAAGGACAAAAAACCAACGGATGATTACCTGGGTGTAATCCCAGAACCCTGGGGGGAAGATGGGATGCCAGTTGGCAAGCTCGTAAGCTAACCCGCCGAACACGGCCACGCTCAGCAGGCTCGTCCAGAAGGGAGTGCGAAAGGCGCATCCGGCCAGGAGCTTCCATGCTCGTCTGCGCGTCTCGCCCCAACCCGTGCGCAAGAGAGTCATCAGGAAACTGAGGAGGAATCCGCTCAGCACAATCCACATCAGTCCTTCGATGACCCGGAAGATCTGCTCGATGAGCACATAGCTGACGGGTCTTTCGGAGTGAAAGGTCAGGAAGGATGCAACCTCCAGCGAGTGATGATTGATCCAGCCGAAGATTCCTCCGAGCCCGAGCCCGAGAACGCAGCTCACGAGGGACACGATCAACGCGCGGAGGATTTGGGCTCGATCTTTCACCCGGAGCATGCGCACCGGCAAGTGTTCCCCGTCTATGGCTGCGACCTCAGCCGCAGCCGAAACACTTCCGCAAACAATGACGACCGCGGCCCCGAGTTGAACGATAGCCCAGATGAGCGCCAGAATCAGCAGCCACCCGGAGGACTCCGGGAGCCCCAGCCATGCGTATGCCGCAAACGCCCACAGCGCGACAAAGGCCGCCAGGGCGAGCAGCATCCCATAACTGCGGGCGACCACTGGCAAACTCCACATCCAGATTGCAAAGGCTCTCTTCATGTGAATTATCCGCGGCGCCAAATTCTCCGAACATCACCAAGCAGCCATGTGGATTTCTCCTTTCTCAATGTCCGGTGACGGTCAGGCTGGCCGCGCGAGTCGAAGCCTGCCGGGCGGGCTCGTACATCGGCAGCACGCGAGCCGGATTCGCCTGGAAAGTCCCGGGCGTGACGGCCTTCAAGAGATAGTGGAACTGCCCTTGGCCGCGTCGGAACGAAGTGGAGAACAGCGCGGTGCGGTCGTCGTGAAATTCGCGCTGCGTATAGTAGAAATCCCACCAGGGCGGCTTGTCCTTGAGTTCGTACAGGCCTTCCTGCTCGATGAACTCAAAGCCGGCCGGGATGGGATCCTCGATTTCCAGGTACTGCTCGTTCTGAGCTGTACTGACGGTCAGGCGCACGACAACCACATCGCCGCTCGCGACTGGAGCCGTGAGCGGCTGCTCAGAATAGACGATGCGATTCTCTTGCCGCTCGGGCACCAGGTTGAAATATTCGCGCACCACGTTCAGGGCGACGCTGCCCGCCGGTGCGGACTTGGGCTCGCGTGAGAAGTAGGACGCCGACCCCGACCAGTAGAGCACGCCGGCGCCGGACTTCACGATGCGGACTTCATTCGAGCCCGCGTGCACCTGCGCCCCGCCTGCCGTGAGCGTGATGGGGACAGGACTGGCAACGTCCTTTTCGGTGATGCTCCGCTCGGCGAGCTTTTGGCCATTCAGGTACACGCTCAGGGTGTAGTTCGGTTTGAGCTCGCCGGAGATCCGCAGGTAATCGAGCAAGCCATAAATGGCGGTGGCGGTTTGCTCCGTGGAATCCCAGTAGTAGCCATCTGAGCGATGCTCAATGAGCCAGCGCGCCGCCCCCGGCAGCAAATCACTGGCCGGGTCGAGGTTTGCCAGCGCTTTGAGCGCGTAGGCGGTCGTCTCCAAGGAATTGTCCGAGGAGAAGTCGAGCATGGCCTCGCGCTCGGACTTCCACCACACGTAGGGGCCCTGGGATTGCGCGCTGCCTTCCAGCCGCTTCGCGAATTCCTGGGCGCGCGCATCCTTGCGTTCGAGAAGCAGGAGCGCCATGAGGGCCTGGCCGTGCGGGGAGAGTTTCTCGCGCGAGGAATACAGCTCTTCCACCAGGGCGGGATCCACGTCGCCGCTTAGGGCAAGCGCGTAAACCAGGTAAACGCGAATGTCCGCGAGAGCGCGGGGGTTCTCCGTGATTTGCGCGAGGAGCGCTTCGCGGCCTCGTTTCAACCGCTGCTCGTCGACCGGGTAGCCCGCCTGCTTCGACTGCGCCAGCCCGGCCACCACGTAAGCGCTCATGAAGGGATGGGTTTCGTCTGTCTGCCACCAGCCCCATCCGCCGTCGCCGTGCTGGAACATGTAGAGACGTTCGAGCCCTGCGGCGATCTTCTTTTCGAGCTCGAGGGAGGCCGCAGGCGGAGTGAGCCCCAGGTCTTTTACGGCTTTCGTCACCAGAATGTTGGGCAGGAAGCTCGACATGGTCTGCTCGACGCAGCCGTAAGGGTACGTCGACAGGAAATCGAGCGCCGACATCAGCGTGCCCGCAATCGAAGGAGCCAGGTCGATCCGCAGCGTGGAGGCGTCGGAATTGACTTCCTGCGGCAGTACCAGGGCGCGTGTGATCTCCTCTTTTTCGCCGCGCAGCGCCCCGGACTCCGCCACGCTCTGCTGGAGGCCCCAGGGCTCCACGGGAATCTCCAGTTCCAGCGCGTCAGATTCTTCATCGGTCAGAGCCTTGGCCAGGAATTTCGCCTGGGCAATCTTGGGCGCGCGCACGTTCCAGGTGACCACGGCTTCACCGTTCTTCGGAACGTTGACCGTGGCTTCCGCGGGGCTGGCCAGTTCCACACCTTGAGCCTCGAGCGAGACCTTCGCAGTCTTATCCGCGCCAAGATAGTTGTGAACGATTCCCGTGAGCGTCGCCGTGTCGCCCTGATCCATGAAGCGTGGAGTTTCCAGGCGCAGGATCAGGTTCTTGCGCGTAATCACCTTGGCCACCACTTGGCCCACCAGGGTGTTGCGCGTCGCGGCGCGCACGGTGGCGCGCCAGGTGGTAAGCGAATCGGGAAAGTTGAAGGAGGCACTCGCCCGGCCGCTCGCATCGGTCATCAGAGCCGGCAGCCACTGGATCGTGTCAGGGAACAGCTTGCGCACCTTGGGTTGCACCACCTGTCCGGGATTCTTGAAATCAGCCAGCCGCGTGGGCCCGCGGAGCTGGGTCAACTCCATCTTGTGCCGACCGGAATAGCCGGTGAACCAATAGGTAGTCGAGAATTGCGTGAAGACTTTGTCCCACTCCCGCGCGTAGAAGACTTTTTCAGGAGGCTGGACGCTGTCCGGTCGGACGGCATAGATCGCCTCATCCACGACGCCCAGGCTCAGCTCCGCGCTCACCGGATGCCCCCGCGAGTCTTGCGCGGTGACGGTATAAGTGACCTGCTCGCCAGGCCGGTACTGCGGCTTATCCGTCTCGACGGTGATCTTCAGGATTTTCTCCACCGCCGGGACTGGGACGTTTTTCGAGCTCTCGAATAGTCGCTCGCCCTGCACGAACACGACATTAACAAAGAAGTTCGGTTCGTAGCGCTCTTCGATGGGAACGTCCACGGTCAGCGAATCGCCAGGGGTGGAGTGAAGCGACCAGGTGTAAACCTGCTGGCCCTCGGTGGTCACCAGCACTTGGGCTCCGGGCGCATGAGTCACGATCAAGACATGCGCCGTCTCACTGGGCTGGTAGGAATGCTTGTCGGGATAAATATCGACGCGGTGGTACTCGACCGTTTCCCCAGGAACGCCTGCGCCGGTAATCCACAGGCTGCTTTCGAAACTCGCTTCACGATGGTTGAGATCGAAAGCGCTCGCATGAATCGTGAGCCAGGCGGTCTTGGGAACGGTGTAGGTACAGTGGCCCGTGCCGCTGGCATCGGTTGAAACGTTCTCCCGCGAAATGACCTGCCGCGGCGCGTTGACACCCCAGCTTTCATGACTTTCAAACTGTAGCAGAACGTTCGCTGCGACGGGCTTGGCGTCGTAATCCAGGGTACGAACTGTGATCTCGGCCTGCTGACCGGGAGCGTAAACGTAGCGGTCGGTCTGGAGCAGAACCACCATCGTCGAGTAGGTGACGACCACGCCGCGTCCGCCCGTGATTTCACGGTTGCTCGAGTCGGTCACGTGGGCTTCCAGGCGATAGCGATAATCGTGTTTCCGGCCATCGACTTCGGTCAGCAGCGAAACATGCAGCAGACCGTCCGCATCCAGTTGGCCGACGCCCTGGCTGATCTCCTGACCAAAATAATCTTCGCTGTAGTTGCCCTCGTTCTCCTCTCCTTCGAACTCTTCGCTGCCCCAGAGGATTCGCCAGAAAGGAAATTGAAAATTAGAGCGAAAGAGGGAGTACTTCACGCGGCCGTTCGCAACCGGTGCGCCAAAATAGTAACGCGCGCCGATGGTGGCTTGAATCGTCTCACCCTGAAGATAGCGGCTCTTGTCGGTCGAGACCGCAACTTCAAACTCCGGCTTCTTGTATTCCTCTACTTCAAATGACCCATAGAGGCTCTTGGTGCCCACGTGTGCGGTGATGCCGTAGGACCCGAGCGTCGCCAGCGGGCCGAGTGTGACGTCGCCGTGGAAGGAGCCGAAAGGTGAGAGGTCGAGTTTCTGCTGATAGATGGTCTTCTGATGGGAGTCGGTAATCTCCACCGTGATCGGGCCTGGCACATCCAGGCTGAATTGGCCGCCGCGCCGCGCTCGCACGATGCCCTTGAATTTCACCTCGTGCGTGGGGCGATAGACGGGTCGATCCGTGTAGATGTAACCCACGTAGTCTGTTGCGGACGTGTCGAAGAAGAAAAAGGGCTCGACGCTGGTCGCCGCTACGTCCTGGCCGGCCACAGCCACCATGATGGCATTGTCAATCTTGATTTCTTTGAAAGTGGTTTGGAAGACGCCGGAGGCATCCGTTGTGCCCCGCCCCAGCTCCTGATGATTATTGAAGACAACGGCTGTGGCGCCTGCGACCGGCGCCCCGGAATCGCGGCGTGCCACAAACAGCAGAGCCTGGCCGGGCGCAGTTTTCGAAACCAGCGCGAGATCGGTGACCATTACCAGGGTGTAGGCGCGCAACTCGCGGTGAGCCACTTCCACCAGGTACAAACCCTTTTCGCGAACCTCCACCGGTATTTCCTGGTACTCCGAATCGCGGGTTCTGGGCACCAGTTCCCGCCAGCCCAGCACCAATTGCTGGCGATTCAGAAGCGGTACCTGGGCGTAAGCCGTGACGTCCAGGGGAATGCGCTGCTGTTTTCGCTTCTGCACGCGCGAGGAGTGGAATTGCCAGCGGGTTTCAAAGCGTAGTTGACCGCGGAAGAAATCCCGGATGTTCGATCGCACGTCCCGCTTCCATTCGTGCAAGCGCTCCAGCCAGGTTTTCTCGCGCGCCAGTTCCGCCTTCTCGCTGCCGAAGGAATGCGGGTCTTTCAGCTTGGCGAAGAATCCGACGGGATCCTGCACGCGATAGACCCGGAAATCCAGATGATCAACTTGGCGGAAACGAATCCAGACCTTGGGTTCCTGGGAGGGCGCGTAGGTCTGGCGTGAAGAAACTGAGAAGGACGGTTCCGGGGAGGGCGTATTCTCCCGGGCAAGAGCCAGGCGCGGCCCCGCGCAGGACCCCATGAGGAGAAGCAGCGCGCCAAAGGCCGACGCTGCAGCCCTGCCCGAGGCTCGGGCCCCTAGCGATGGACAGCCACGATGTGGCATGCGTGTGTTCATCAGAGCGTTAACGCAGAAGCTCCCAGCGGTAGACTCCCAGGAAATTGGGATTGCTCAAGAGCGGCCTCCAGTGCGGGTCAGGGTGTTCGAACAGGGTCTCAGCCCGCACTTCGCGAACCTCACCACGCTGGCCATTGAGATCTCCGGTGTGATAGACAATCCAATCGGAGCCCTGCGGTTGGTAGTATGAATGCCCGACAAACAACATGGCATGAAAGGGCTCGCGCTGCGCGGGCTGGCGGTAGAACAGCAGGTCGCCGGGCCGCGCGGCGTGGAGGTCGCGCGCCACGGAGAACGTGTTGTAGCGGAGGAGCGTGGCGCTGTCGGCAAACTCGGCGAAAGCGCCTTGCTCAAGGTCCGCAGGCTCAGCGGGTCCAGGGCGGGTGCGGAATAGCGCTCGTCCGAGCGGCCCATTGGGATAAGTGTACTTCGCGACATCCCCGAATGCCGGATCGAAAGGCAGCCCGGCGTCCGCGCGCCACGCGGGCGAATGCGCCACGAGTGAATTGCGGTAGGCAAAGCGAATCAGGGCCGCGCAGTCTTGAACCTCCAACTGCGCCCGGGGCGAAGGCAGGTAATATTGCGTCTCCGCCAGGAAGGTGAACCAGTGCAGGAAATTCTCGCGATCCTGCGTGCTATCGAGGCGGACGCTGTCCGGGACGCCATCGCCCAGGCTGTCGCGCCAGGAGCGGTCGCGCGAACTCGCCCGCGCGCCGGGCGCGGCATTCGCATTCCGGACGGCGCTCGCGACCGGCGAGCCCGCGGCGTGAGTGGGCCCACGGCGCATGACCAGACTGGCCGAAACCGGCAACAGTGCGAGCAATGCAACCCATCCGAACACGCGCGTCGCTGGCGTGGGGTTCCGAGTCAGGCGGTGATGATGTGCATTTTTCACAGGCTTTTCGTGTGGGCACATTCTAATTGCGCCCGTCAGGCTACGCAAGGCCCACCATAAGATTTAATTTGAACTGGCCGGGAGTACCGGCAATAATGGACGAATCTCACGCCGTAATAATGAGGAGAAGAAATGACTAAGCGAAAGTTGGTGTGGACTGTGCTGGCTGGAGGATTGCTGGCGATGAGCCAGGCGCTATGGGGCGCGGACGTTTCTCTCGAGGGTGCGCCGGCGGACACCGGGTTCAACTCCGGCTCGCTGGCAGTCCTTCACGCCACGCTCAGCGGAGTCAAGGGGGGAGCGAACCGTTACGTCGTCTTCGCCGATATTCAGTACGCCGGGACGACCTCGGTCACGAGCGTGCAAATGAACCAGGTCGCGCAGGTGCGGGCAGGCGTGGCGGAATTTGAAGTGGGTTGGCCGATTCCTCCCCAGGCGCCCACCGGCCTTTACACGGTAACTCTGCGCGCCGAAGATCGAACCGAACACCAGCCCCTAGGAATACAGAAAATTCGCGGCTTCGTCGTGTACAAGAAGCTGGTGCGAATTTCGCGCGCGACCGTTGATAAGACCATCTATAACGTGGGCGAACCGATTGCTTGCGAGGTGGTGCTCGAGAACTTGTCGGATGGTGACCTGAAAGACTTGCGCGTGGAGTTCTCCAACGAGAACTATCCCTGGATCGCGCTCTTTGGTCAGGAGGGGCACGAGAATCCCGCCCTGGCGATCAAGGTGATGCGCGACCACCTGAATATTCCCGCGGGCGGCGCGGCGACCATCCCCATGATGCCTGCCGGGACAGCCACCCTGCTGCAAGGCCAGCAGAAGGAGGTGGTCGGTTCTGGGCTCCCGGCGCGGAATGAAAAAGTTCCTCCGCCGGAAGTGGACATGTACACGGTCGCAGTGTGGAACGCCGGGCGCACAGTGCTCTACGACATGCAATTCACCACGCCGGCCATCGTCCGCCCTTGGGACCGCGATCTGCCCAAGCCCTACAGCCGCAACTATACTCACCCCTACAACGCCGACATCGACTACACGAAGTACCGGGAATTCTACCCGCCGGGGCATATTTCGGCGGCCATCACCGTGAACCATTCACATACCCTGTTTCGCCCCGGAGACGCCGTGCCAGTGAAGCTGACCCTGAAGAACCCGAGCGACGAGACGTGGAGCGGGGCGCATATCGAAGTGAAAGTCACGGACGCGAAGGGCCGGCAAAGGGGAGGCTCGCCCAATCTCACGCCTGCCCAAGATTACGCTCCCGGCCAGTCGCGTGTTGCTGAGGCGGTGGCCTGGAGCGTGAGCGAGCAGGAGGCACCCGGCCTCTTCTCCCTGAAGTTTTCGGTCGTGGATTCCCAAGGAAGGACCCGTGCCACGACGAGCCAGGAAATCGCTGTGAACCAACTGCCGGCCTCGCTGCTCGTGATCAACCCGCATGAGGATGACGAGCACGCCTATGCCGGGCTGATTCGCGCGGCCGTCGAGGCCAAGATTCCCGTCGGGGCCGTAATCCTGACGGGAGGCGACGTGGGCGTGTGCGAGCGCTACTACGACAAGCCGTGCGGTCCGAACGAGGCGCGCGAGTTCGGCAAGGTGCGCATGGAGGAGGCCGCCGAGGCGCTCGAACATATCGGCCTCACGCGCGACAAGCTCACCGTCTTGGGACTGCCGGATGGCGGCTCGGGCGCGATTTGGTCGGACCACCAGAAGTCTTCCGACCCTTTCCTTTCCATTTACCTCGCCTGCGATCACGCCCCCTACGATAACGTCTACAAACCCAACCTGCCTTACGCGCGTGATGCCGTCCTCGAGGCGCTCAAACAGATCATCCTCAGCTTCCACCCGGCGATGATCGCCTTGCCGCATCCCGATGAGCGGCACGTGGACCACCGCACCACGAATTGGTTCGTCGTCAAAGCCTGTCAAGAAATGCTGAGGCAGAAGTTGCTTGACCCACAGACGATCGTGCTGGCCGACCAGTCATATGGTTCGGGCGGCTTCAAGCCCGCTCCCTATAAATACGAGAGCTTCGTCGTTCACATGAGCGGTGAAGCCGCAGCACTGAAACAGGAGATGGGTTGGATTTATCAATCGCAGGACGGCAATCTTTCCGAAGGAGAGAGGAAGATCTACTCTGACCTCCCACGCGAAGAGAAGCACTTGCGCATCGTGGACTGGCAGGAGCACGAAGGGTGGAATGAGTAGGGGGCCCGGATTCGTGAGGCCCAACGGTGGGAAAGGGCGACCGCGAGCGGGGGCGTCGGATGGCGCATCTGCTCGCGTACGATATCGGCCGTTTCGAACCCGAGGTTGCTTGGATTTTTGCTAAGAAGAACAGGCCATGCTGCCTGTGGATATCCTGAATTAACCTATTCAATCCCGCTTAATCGGCCTGTGGAAATAGTTTTCGGTCAATAAGTCACACAGAAAATAGATAAATTGTCGTCATCATTCGGTAAAAATGACCTTTTTATCGCCCGCCAGCGCCTTATCGGAACCAGAATTGCCTGATTCTTTCCTGTCAGCGGTTCTTAGCGTGTTTTGACCCGAACCCATTCTCCCACCGCCGTGGGCGGGCGGTGGGATTGCCAAAACTGAAAGGTTGAAGGTGGAGCCACAAGGTTCTATCATTGGTGTCTAAAAACAGAGCCCCGGAAATCCTATGAGCATCAACATTGGTTTGGACATCGGCGCCGTCAGTTTAAAGCTCGCGGCCATGGGCGGGCCGGACGACGGGCCCCGTTTTCGCTCCCTCGCCGCGAAGTCCGAGACTTTCTACACCGGCGCCTTCCCTCGCTCGAGCCCCTTTGCCGACCGCCCGCTGATCTTGTCACGCTACCGCCGGGTACAAGGGAGCCCCATCCAGTCGACCTTCGACCTGCTGAAGGAGCTCTACGACGATGTGCCGGAGGAGGACGTGGAAGGCATCCGAGTGACGGGTTCCGGCAGCCAAATGATCGCCAAGGTGCTCGGCATCTATTTTGAGAATGAATTCCGGGCCATTGCCAAGGGACTGCGGGTATTCTACCCGCAAGTGCGCACGGTTTTCGAAATGGGAGGCGAGGCCTCCAAGTACCTGCGTCTGGACCCGAACGTCACCAGCAAGCATCTGGGCATCGTCGATTACCAGACCAGCGGCGAATGCGCAGCCGGCACGGGCTCCTTTATCGATCAGCAGGCCACGCGCCTGCTTTACTCGATTGAGGGAGTCGGCCCGGCGGCCTGCGCGGCCAGTTGCGCGGCACGGATTGCCGGCCGCTGTTCGGTATTCGCCAAGACCGACATGATTCACGCGCAGCAGAAAGGCTACACGACGGACCAGATCCTGCGGGGCCTCTGCGACGCCGTAGCGCGCAATTTCAAGTCGAGCCTGGTGAAGGGGCGCGCCGTAGTTTCTCCCGTGGCCTTTATTGGCGGAGTGGCGATGAACCAGGGAGTGCGCAATGCCTTGCGCGAGGCCTTCAAACTGAAAGAGTCCGACCTGCTCATCCCCGAGCACTATGCCTGGCTGGGGGCCATGGGCGCGGCGATGCTGGAAGCGGAGGAATTCCGCAAGCGCTCCTTCAAGCGGATTCACCAGTTGCGCCAGCACGAGGCCTCCCGGAAGAATTTCGCCTGTTCCGACCCGCTCTCGATGCAGCAGGTGCTGCTGCTGCGCGACCGCGCCAAACCCGTCAAGCTGCCCGCCCCGGGCGAGCGCGTGGAGACCTATCTGGGCATCGACATCGGCTCGGTCTCGACCAACCTGGTGGTGATCGACGCCGAGGGAAACCTGCTGAAGGAAATCTATCTGCGCACGCAAGGGCGCCCGATTGAGGTGGTGGACCGCGGCCTGAAGGAAATCGAGGCGGAACTTGCGGCCTCTCTCGACATTCGCGGCGTGGGGACGACGGGCTCCGGCCGCGAGCTGATCGGCGAACTGGTGGGCGCTGACACCGTCAACGATGAAATCACGGCGCACAAGACCGGGGCCATGCATGTCTGCGAGCGTATGGGCATGGAACCCGTGGACACGATCTTCGAAATCGGCGGCCAGGACTCCAAGTTCATCCGCATCAACAAAGGCGTGGTGGTGGACTTCACCATGAACGAGGCCTGCGCGGCGGGCACCGGTTCCTTCCTGGAAGAGCAAGCGGAGAAGCTGGGGATTTCCATCAAGGAGGAGTTCGCGCGGCTGGCGCTCAGGTCCGCGAGCCCGGCGCGGCTGGGAGAACGCTGCACGGTGTTTATGGAGCGCGACGTGACGGGCCTGATGCACAAAGGCGCCGAGGTGGGCGACCTGGCCGCGGGCCTGGCGTATTCGGTGGCGCTCAACTATCTGAACCGGGTGGTGCGCGGGCGGAAGATCGGCAACGTGATCTTCTTCCAGGGCGGCACGGCTTACAACGACGCGGTGGCCGCGGCGTTTTCGCAGATCCTCGGGAAGCAGGTCATCGTGCCGCCCCATAACGGCGTGATTGGCGCCATCGGCATGGCGCTGATCGCCCGCGACCGCATGCAGAACGGCGGGCGGCCGAGCCGTTTTCGCGGCTACGACCTGGACCGCGTCAACTTCACCACGCGCGAGTTCGTGTGCCAGGCCTGCTCCAACTATTGCGACATGAAAGAATTCAACATCGAGGGGCAGCGCAGCTACTGGGGCGACAAGTGCTCCGACAAGTTCCGCAAGCGGGCGCGCACGGACCGCCGGCCCGTGATCGAGGATTTGATCGAGTGGCGCGAGAAGCTGCTGGAAGAAACCCTGCTCCCACGCAAGGGAGGCCGCCGCACCGTGGGGATCCCGCAGACCATGTTCTACTTTGACCGCTTCCCCTTCTGGTGCGCGTATTTCCAGGAACTGGGCTTCGACGTCGTCGTCTCCTCGCCCACCGACCGCAAGATCTCGATCGCGGGTGACGAACTGGCCATCGCCCAACCTTGCTTCCCGGTGAAAGTGGCGCATGGGCACGTCCAGGACCTGCTGGAGAAGGGTGTCGATTATGTGCTGATGCCCAACGTGGTGAACACGGAGGCGCCCGAAAGCGTCATTGACTCCCACCTCTGCCCCTGGAACCAAACGTTGCCCTTCGTCATCCGGGCGGCGCCACAACTCGAAGCGGCGCAGGACAAATTCCTGGTGCCCACCGTGCATTTCCGGCTCGGACGGAAGCATGTGGAAAAGGCCCTGGCGGCTTTTGCGCGCCCCCTGGGTGTGACGGCGCGGGCCAACGCCGCGGCCGTGACGGCCGCCTACGCCGCGCAGCAAGCCTTTACGGACGCGCTGCTGGAAGCCGGCCGGCAGGCTCTGGACCAACTGGAGAAGACCGGCGAGCCGGCCCTGCTGCTGGTGGGGCGGCCCTACAACCTCTACGACCGCAGCGTGAATTGCGACATCCCGCGCAAGCTGCGGGCGCTTTATGGCGCGAACGTGCTGCCCATGGAAGTCCTGCCGCTTGACCTCGAGGACATCTCCGACGTCAATTCGAATATGTACTGGAGTTCGGGGCGCCGCATCCTGGCCGCGGCCCTCATCGCGCGGCGCCACGATAACCTGCACCTGGTCTATATCTCCAACTTCAAGTGCGGCCCCGACTCCTACATCAAGTCATTCCTGGACGAAGCCGCGGGCAAGCCCTCCCTGGTGCTGCAATTCGACGGGCACTCGAACGACGCCGGCTTCATTACGCGCTGCGAAGCGTATCTCGACAGCAAAGGATTCTTGCGATGCCCCTCTTCGGTCACCGCCATACCAGCCGTAAGATCGGCCCCGGCCATCCCCTGATGGGGAAGACCGTTTATATCCCGACCATGGGTGAAGGCAGCTCGGAAGCCTTCGCCGCGGCGTTTCGCTTCCTGGGCATTGCCGCGAAAACTACGCCGCCTTCCGACGAGCGCACTTGCGAACTGGGCGGCAAGTACACCACCGGTGACGAATGCTATCCCGCCAAGGTGACGCTGGGCGATCTCCTGCGCGTGATCGAGCAACCGGGTTTTGACCCCGCCCACACGGCTTTCTTCATGCCCACTGCGGAAGGCCCTTGCCGCTTCGGCCAGTACGCGCCTTTCCTGCGCAAGATTCTGCGCGACGCGGGGTGGGGCGACGTCCAAGTGCTCTCCCCCACCAGTGAGAACGGATACGTCGGCCTGGGCGGCGACATCGCCAACCTCTTCCTGCGCACAGCCTGGCGAGCGCTGGTCGCGGCCGACATCGTGCACCGCGCGCTGCTCAGAACCCGCCCCTACGAAACCGCTCCGGGCGCCTCCGACCGCGCCTTCCAGGAGTCGCTGGAAGACGTCTGCAAAACCCTCGAGACGAGCTGCGGCGATGCCGCCTGCCAGCTCGACTCGCTGGCGGCAGCCATGACGCGCGCCCGCGACCGCTTCCGCCGCGTCCCGGCACTCTACGATCGCGAGCTTCCCTTGATCGGTGTGGTGGGAGAAATCTTCTGCCGCCTCAACACCTTCTCGAATGAGGACCTCGTGCGCAAGCTGGAAGGCTACGGCGCCGAGGCTTGGCTGAGCCACATCGCGGAATGGGTGGAGTACACCAACAACGAAGAGAAACGCAAGCTCTTGCTGACCGGGCGGAAAATCTCGTGGGCGATGGTCAAGGCCCACCTGCGCTCGCACATCCAGCACTCGGATGAGAAGGCGTTGATGGCGCCCTTCGAGCATGATTTCGTGGGCTGTGAAGAGCCTCCCGTCGAGGAAATTCTGGAGCTGGCCTGGCCTTACCTGCCGACCGGCGGCGCGCTGGGCGAAATGGTGCTGAGTGTGGGCAAGGCCGCCTACCTCGCCAAGCAGGGCGCCGACGGCATCATCGACATCAGCCCCTTCACCTGCATGAACGGCATCGTGAGCGAGGCCATCTACCCGAAACTGTCGGCGGCCTACGGCGGGATCCCCATCCGCAATTTTTACTTCGACGGCACGCAGTCGGACCTCGACCGCGACCTGGGCATCTATATGGAACTCGCCCGCTCCTACCGCGAGAAGAAGTCTTTCCCCCGCCACTACCCCGCCTATTTCACCCAGCCCGTGGCGTGAGCCGCGCGGCAGGCTGTTTTCCCCGATTCAGGTGGCGGACGCGCTCAATCAAGTCTTGAAGCGTTCGCCGGGGCGGTAGGTGCGGCGGGCTTGGATCTTGCGGTCTGCGCTCCAGGCAAATCGCGGGCGCTCAACGGTAACGGAGAGAGGAAACTCCTGGCAGCGCTTGCGGATGGTGTTATGTTCGGGGGGTGTGAGACCAAGTCCATCGGCAACAATCTCATCGATCTCTTCCATGATTGCGAAAACCCGTTGCTGGGTCTTCTCTAGATCATCGGCGAAGCCGCTAACCTTGGCGGCGACTTCGGCACGCACACTCGCTTCAGCCGGTAGCGGGAGGTTCTCGATGTCCTCAACCTTGAATTCATCCTTGTCGGTAGCGAGCAGCGCCACGCGGGCAAGCGTCAATACGTCGCGGGATGGTGCGGACAAACTGACGGACCCAGAGTTCAAGAACTTGCCGGAAATCTGTGCAGCGGCCAACTCCTCCCGGTCGAGGCTTCCAGACTTCTCTGAGATTCGTAAACCCAAGAACCCGCCCTTTTCAAATTTCGTGATTTCCGTAATGGCCTCCAAATAGGCCTCAGTCTCATTCTCCTTCATCGAGCCTGACAGTTCGGTGGCCTCGAAAGCAAGGTCGTGAAGTGCCTGCGCGGTCTTGGGCGTAAGATTCGGCATGCGCACTCCATTAATGGCGCGCGGGAACCACGTCGTGCGTTTTCGAAGAAGAATTGCGGACCGAAGTGTCAAGAATGAGTAGTAACGGGAGATCCGTGAGTTAATGACGGAGGCCAAGCAAAAGGCGCTGTACTTCTTCGGGACGACCACCATCGTGCTGTTGTTTGCGGCAACTTGCAGGGGATCGATAACCGCGGCTGCAAGAGTCACATAAATCTCCGGAATCAGACAGCAGAGGGTGTCGCTTGGTGACCCGGTTGCCAGTTTCTGCGAAGTCCTATAGTCATCCCGGCCCATTCCTGTAATGTCTGCCAGGCCCGAATTCTCTTTGTAGAACTCAAGTTCGTCCCAAATCGAACTGTCCTCCGCCGTCTGAATCTTGGAGAGATCCGCGAATTCATCCGTGGCCTGCACAGCCTGAAAAGTGGCCACATGCTGGCCTTTGAGGAACGGAACTTCACCTTGCCTGGGGAAAGAACCTTCAGCCTGCCGCAAGAACTCTTGGTTATTGCCCGCTTTAACCGCAAAAGTTACCCGAGCGACATCCGCCTGCTCAAAACTTCTCCGCGAATTCAGTTTCTCAAGAATGGGCACATCTCGCTCTGCAACCTCCAGGCACCAATCCCCTAGGGGGCTTAATTGTGCCCAGGTTTCGCAAGGCAGCTCTGAGGTTTTTTGCGCCAGAAAGTTCTCGTCATGTGTGCACTTCTCGACTTCTTCCACGTTCATCAGGCCTTGCACTAACCTGATTTTGTGACCCTCGCGCCGCTTGTGGTTGCGAACAAAGATGAGCATGGGAACGATGTCCGCGCCGGGAAACACCTGCTTGGCGCACCACTCCAGAGAAACGAGCTCAACGATCTCGTAATCACTGAGAGTGTTCCGCAGAACCGCGGCCCACTGGCTATTGGCGATCCCGATGGGGGCGACCATTCCGATGATGCCGTTCTCTTTCGTGAAGTATTTCATAGCGGCATACAGGAAGTATACGGAGAGGTCGGTGTTCCGAACGGCGAGGGTGGGGAACTGCTCGTTTAGGACTTCCCGATCCTGCTGCGGGAGTCTCTCATTGCGCACAAAGGGGGGATTGCCTACGACATAATCAAACGCCTCCGTTTTTTCCACCTCTTCGGAGCTCGCGGCATCCTCATTCTCACCAATTTCGCGTGCCGCCGAGGCGCTTAAGATGAGTGAATTTTGGAGCGCCACATCCATGGGCTTGATAACAAAGGAGGGGTCCAACTCCTTTGCCTTCAAGTAGACATCCAACAGCCCGAAGAGGAGACTCAAGTGCGAAAGAAAAACCGAGAAAGGGTTGATATCTTGGCCGCGGAGGCACTTCCTCACCAAATCAATCCTATTCTCGGGGGAGAGATGTGCCCCCGCCTTGAGTAAGAGCAGCATGGCCCTCACACCGAAGGTAAAGGAGCCGCACGCAGGGTCCAGGATGCGCTTCTGCATGATCTCAGGATCGGCTGCCATCCCGGTTCTGGCCAGGATATAATCCACCACCGTGACGGGTGTGTAGTACTCACCCAGGCGGCGCCGCTCGATGCGCGGGCGGAAATACTGATACATCGAGCCCAGCAGATCACGGTTCATCGCACGGAAGTTGAAGGCGTTCAGACGAAAGAGAATCCTTTCCAGAATGTCGTGCAGCAACCCATTTCCCTGCCCGAACCAATCGAAAACCGAGGATTCAAACAGGCTGGAATAGACGCTGGCAACATCCTTGAAGGCTACATCAAGGAGATCCTGGTAGTTTCCTTTGATGTTTTGAACGAATTCTCGCCAAACAGCGATGCCGGAGTTCGAGATTTTCCGAGTGGTAAGCCCGACATCTTCACAAATCCGAACGAAGATCAGCCGGCTGAGTGCCACGTAAGCCGTATTGGTGCAAAAGATGTCCTCAAAGTGGTCCTCTTGCTGAGTGCCGGCGTAGGTCTGGTCGTGCTTGAAGCGCTCATAGTCGTCCTCGAACAACTGAAAGGCCAAACGGTGTTTGGCGCGAATCGTCCGGCGCTGGTAGAGCAGCTTTTGCCGGGTTTTTACGGCCCCGGACCCAATGATGTCGAGCCGGTGGTCAACTTCGGCGACCTGCGACTTCGCCGCCTCATACTCCTCCCGGAGCTGACGAAAATGCGAACGGCAATACGGCCGCAATTTCTCAATTGCTGAAGAGAAAACCGCTTGCAGTTGATCAAGGGTTCCAGCCGTCAGCGGAATGTGGCCACTTTTCAGCTTGCCTTCACGGAAGGCTTCAAACTGCCGCCGCTCGAGCGAGGCAGCGTAGCTGATGATGTGCATCCGCTCGCGGAATGCTGCGTCGGTGAGGGGAAATTGGTCTCCGGTTCTGGGGTCGGTTAAGTGACCCGGTTCAATGTGGAGAGTCTCAAGAAGCTGACCGTCCAGGTCGCACACGTAAAAGGTGCGTGGCGCGCAGAGGACTACGTAAAAGGTTTCGGAGCCGATGTAGCCGTGCTCGAGGATTTGGTCATGCCAAATTTTGGCCCTCTCGGAATTGTCTCGAATCTTTTGATCTTCGATCTTCGCCTCGACCACGGCCCATTCGGACCCGTCTTCCTGAGAGTTGAGGCGGATGTCTGGAATTCCGTGTTTTCCCGATTTGTTGATCGCTCGTTGCGCGGGCGGATAACCCAGCAACGCGCCAAAGACTTGGGTGGCCAGCGGAGTGTAGAAGCCGATTTCACTGAGCGTGCCGGAGGCAGTTTCAGCCAGGTACCTCTTGAGGGACATAGCAGATCGCCACGGCCATATTACGGAATCGCCGGGCCCCCGGCAAGGCAAACTTTGACAGCGAGCCTGCGCCACCCCGCGCCAGCCAGAATCCCCGCCTCAGCCACGCGAAATCAGGGCATAATACGGTGCGCCATCGGCGACGCATCTTCAGGCGTCTGGTGTCCAGGGGATTCTCATGGACGCAAAACCATCAAACACCGCGGACGCGGCAAAGTCGAAGTCCGACATCGCGGTGCTCGTGATACCCGCCTTGATCAAGGTGGCTCTGCATCTCGTGACGTATAAAGGGTTCGGCTTCTTCAGCGATGAGTTCTATTGCATCGCCTGTAGCAAGCGGCTCGCTTGGGGGTACGTAGACCACCCTCCCCTTTCCATCCTGCTGCTGCGCCTGGATCGCTGGATGTTTGGCGATTCCCTGTTTTCGATCCGGCTGTTGCCGGCGCTCGCCGGAGGTGCCACCGTCCTCCTCACCGGACAGCTGGCCCGGCGCTTGGGGGCGGGAAGGTTTGGCCAGTGGCTCGCCCAGTTGTGCGTGCTGATTGCCCCCGTCTATCTGGCCTTCAGCCACACCTTCTCCATGAATGTCTTTGATGTGCTCTTCTGGCTCGCCGCCTTCTACATTCTGGTGCTGATCTTCGACGGAGGAAGCCCCAAGCTTTGGATTGCTTTCGGCCTGGTCGCGGGACTGGGGCTACAGAACAAGATCACGATGCTTACCCTCGGGTTCGGACTGGTGGTGGGGCTGGTGCTGACTCGGCAACGCCGCTATTTCCTGAGCGGGTGGTTCTGGTTGGGAGGGGCGCTCGCCGGCCTGATCTTTCTGCCGTATGTATTGTGGCAGATCCCGAACGGGTGGCCAACTCTCGAGTTCATGCACAACGCACGCCTCTACAAGATGGCGAAGCTTTCCTTCCCCGCCTACTTTTCCGGTCAGATCTTGCAGATGCATCCCTTCACATTTCCCGTCTGGCTGGCAGGACTCGGTCTGCTTGTGCTTAGCAAGGCGTATCGCAAATACCAAGTCCTCGGCTGGTGCTACCTGGCAGCCCTCGTCCTCTTTGTGGTGACGGGTGGAAAGACCTACTACCTGGCCTCCGCTTACACGATGCTCCTGGCGTTCGGCGCCCTCTGGTTCGAGAAAACACTTTCTCGCAAGGCCCTGCGGGTGGCCCTCGTGACGCTGATCGTTGCCGGCGGACTCGTCACGCTTCCCGTCGCCCTGCCGATCCTTCCCGTCGAGGCGCATATCCGGTACTCGGCGGCGCTGGGATTAAAGCCCAACGCCGGGGGAGAGCGTCATCGCGTCGGCAGGCTGTCCCAGTATTACGCCTCCATGTTTGGCTGGGAGAACCTGGTTGCAGAGGTTGCCCGCGTGTATGGTTCGTTGCCTCCCGAGGATCGCGCCAAGTGCGGTATATTCTGCATGGATTACCACCAGGCGGGGGCGATCGATTTCCTGGGAAAAAAGTACGGGCTGCCCGATGCCGCGTCCGGGCACAACAACTACTGGCTCTGGGGCCCTCGCAGCTCGTGGGAGGTGGAAATCGTGATCAACCGCGGGCCCGGCGACCTCGCGAACGCCTTCGAGCAGGTTTCGCAGGAAGGTTTCATCCACGACGAAACCGGCTACGTTCAGCCATCAGAAAACGATCTGGGGGTGTATGTCGTCCGAAAGCCGAAAAAGCCCCTTGTGTGGGCTGCGGTCAAACACTACGAATGAGTCGGCGCGTTCTCAGTAAAATCACGTACCAACCCGCCCTCCGCTGATATCAATAAACAACGGGTGTCATCCGACCACCTCTGCCCCGCTTCATAAAGCGAGAAGCTTGACCCTGCTATGATCCCTCCGCCACTTGGCTGGCGCGTGGTGGGAGGGCCGCCGTCGGGAACGCGGCCCTGTACTCAAGGTTAACTCGGCAGGATTTTGAGGCCCAGGAAGCCTGTGCCAAGACGAAGGTTTAGGGGCGCACCCAAATGAAACACTTATGAACCGTGCGCCCCCAGGAACAGACTTCGCAAGGCTTGCAGTCTGGAATCATCGCAAAAGAGTATGACGTGTCGGACATCTTGTCTGGTTAATTTTGCTCACTTTTCTGGATTTACTTTCAAAACAGTTTTAGGGCACTACCAGAATTAACTACAGGGGTCCTTCGCTCCGCTCAGCGTTGGAACGTTTTGGGGTGCCTTGGAAAGGGCAAGCCCCACGGCTCGTCCAAATTACGCTCGCTCCGGTGGGCGGCAACCTGCGGCTTCGCCGCCCGCTGTGCGGAAAGGCTTCGCCTTTCCGGGGCGCGTGTATCCCGAACAACTTCCTCCGCGCCGGCCGGAAGGCCCAGCCTTCCGGCCGGCGCGGAGGGAAACAAGGAAGCCGGCTGCGCCGGAAAGCCAGAGGCTTTCCGCACAGCAGGCGGCAGAGCCGCGCTAAGCACTCGAATGGTTGGCTAATTTGGACAGCCCTGGGGCAAGCCCAGCCCAGGACGCGTGTGGTTGCGGCCAGAGGTATCCTGCGCTACTATCGCCCGGCGCCACCGGGGAAACTCACGGGAGGTCACCTGTGCGGCGGTTGCAGAGCTGGTCCGGACCTTGGGAGGAGGTCGCCTATGGAGTTACCCAAAATGACCCGCCGGGATTTCAACAAATCCACGACACTAGGTGTGGTAAGTCTGGCTCTTTCGGCAGGCCCCGCCGTCCGCAATGTGCTGGGGGCCAACGACCGCATCGGCGTCGGCCTGATCGGCGCCGGCAATCAAGGCCGCTTCGACCTGAGCTCGATGCTCCGCACCGGCCAGGTGGACGCCGTCGCCGTGGCGGACGTCTATGATTTGTGCGTCGCCTTGGCACTCGATACCGCAGGGATACCGAGCCAGACAAAGGGTTACAAAGATTTTCGCCGGCTGCTGGAACATAAGGACATTGATGCCGTGATTGTCGCCACCCCGGAACACTGGCATGGCATTCCGATGATTATGGCGTGCCAAGCTGGGAAGGACGTGTACGTGGAGAAGCCGACTTCCCACACGATCTACGAAGGCCGGAAGATGGTGGAGGCCGCCCAAGAACACCACCGTGTCGTGCAATGCGGCACGCAGCAGCGCTCCGGCGAACACTTCCAGAAAGTCGCCGAAATGATCCGTGGGGGCAAGATCGGCACTGTGACCTTTGTAGAGGCCTGGCTCACGGGCGGCTTCACGCGCGAGCAAAGGAAGCTGGCTCCCCCGGCAGACAGCGATCCCCCGCCAGGATTCGACTGGGACTTCTGGCTGGGGCCGGCACCCTTCCATCCTTACAACCGCAGCCGCCGCGGATTCACCGGCTTTTGGGAAACCGGGGGCGGAGAAATGACCAACTGGGGGCCCCATTTGATCGATGTGATCCACTGGGCGATGGGAGTGGACGCTCCGGTAACGGTTGCGGCCTCGGGGAGCCGGTACGCAAGTCAAGGCCTCTACGAGACACCCGACACGATCGAAGTGGTCTACGAGTACCCACCCTGCGCGGTCAGCGATCACGGTTTCGCAGCCCGCTTCAGCCACCACTTGGGCCGCGGGCCGGATGAGCACGCGTATGGAACGCAGTTCTACGGCACCGACGGGACTCTGTTCCTCAACCGCGAAGGCTATACCCTGTGGCCGGCCCAGGCGACCCAGGACGTGTGGGAAACCTATGGCCCCACGCAGGTGATCAGGGGCGATGGCACGGCCCAGCACCAGCCCCACGTCGTCAATTTCCTGGATTGCGTGAAGTCGCGCCAGAAGCCGAACTCTGATATGGAAACCACGCACCGCTCCACCAGCGCCTGCCTTCTGGCGAACATTTCCCTCCGGCTCGGCCGGAAGTTGCGCTGGGATGGCAAGCAGGAGCAGATTATCGGCGACGCCGAAGCCAACAAGATGCTCAACGAAGAGCGCCGCAAGCCCTGGAACTTGATCTAGCGCTGATTAGGTCTTCAGGTCTTCAGTTCTCAGTTTTCAGTGGTCAGTCATCTCTGCACCAAATGGGCTTGTATGAATGCTTACTGAGAACTGAACACTTTCTACGCTGGGCCCAACCACCAGAGGAAGGCAACACAATGAAATTCGGTGTCAATACAATGGTGTGGACAACGCAGGTGGGCAAGGCTCAGGAGCCGCTGTTCTCGCGCCTGCGGGGATGGGGCTTCGACGGCGTGGAACTCTTCCTCTCCCCGGATGAGCCGGCCGACCTTCCGGCCGTCCGGGCTTGCTTGGACCGGCTGCAACTGGAGCGGACCACGTGCAGCGTTTTGCCGCGCGACGCCAACCTGATCAGCCCCGATCCCGCGACCCGCGCCCACGGCGTGGAGTTCCTGCAGGCGTGCGTTAACCGCACCGCCGATTTGGGAGCGCGTTTGATCTGTGGCCCCTTATATGCGGGTTTGGGAGTCATGACGGGAAGACGGCGCACCGCCGAGGAATGGAAATGGGCGGTGGCAGGGTTGCAGGCTGTGGCAGCCCGCGCGCAAAGCCGCCAAGTCACCCTGTGCCTCGAGCCGCTGAACCGCTTCGAGACCTACTTCCTCAACACGCTGGAGGACACAGCTCGATTGGTCGAGGACGTGGGCGCACCCAACGTGAAGATCCACTTCGACACGTTCCATGCGAATATCGAGGAAAAGCATCCCGCTCAGGCTTTGCGACACGTGGCCAAATACCTGGGACACGTTCACATTTCCGAAAACGACCGTGGCATCCCCGGGACCGGGCACAACGATTGGGAAGGATTGTTGAAGGTACTCCAGGGGATTAACTACGCGGGCTGGCTGACCATTGAATCGTTTGCCCAGCCTGAACCCGCTCTGGCCGCCGCCGCAGCCATCTGGCGCGACTTGGCGCCCTCGGGCGACGCGCTGGCGCTCCAGGGACTCGAGTTCATGAAGCGGCTTACCCGCAAGTTGGGGATTTCATGAGAACCTGCCGTCCACCTTCCTCTGTACCAAGGAGGTTTCTTATGCTCTCTTTCACCAGCCGAATCTTCCCCATCCTCAAGCGCAGGGCGCCCATGCTGGCTCTGGGGCTGGGACTCTTGATTCTTGCTCCTGGCTCGTTGTGGCTTGCAGGCCGGATGATGGCCCAGGGCTCGGATGAAATCCCCTTCCGCAAACACACTCTGGACCTGGGACAAAGTGAAGGAGTTGCCGTTGCCGATGTGAATCGCGACGGCAGGCTCGACATCATTTCCGGCGAGAACTGGTATGAGCAATTGCCGCCTGGCAGCGAGGGGCCGCGTTGGATCAAACACAAGTTCCGCAACCTGCCTTTCACGGACGGCTACCTGGAGGATTTGAGCGACCTGGCGGTGGATGTGAACGGCGACGGCTACCCGGATGTGGTCACCTGCTCTTATTGGAGCAAGCCCCTTACCTGGTGGGAAAACCCCGGGAGCCGGAACCAGCCCTGGGTGGAGCACGTTATCGAGACACGCGCGCCGGTGGAATTCGTCTTTCTGGTTGACATCCTGAACACCGGCAAGCCTGCACAACTCCTGCCGCAATTCGGCGATCCGAATTTCCCGCTGACCTGGTACGAGCTGGAAGGCAAGGGGAAGGACGCACATTGGGTGGGTCACGTGGTCAGCCCCAAGAGCTATGGCCACGGCATCGGAGCGGGCGACGTGAATGGAGACGGGCGCACCGATATCATCACGCCCAAGGGATGGTTCGAAGCTCCCGCTGACCCTCGCCATGGCGAATGGATTTTCCATCCGGAATTTGATCTTGGCTCGACCGGTTTCATCTACACGATGGATGTGAACGGCGACGGCCTGCCTGACCTTGTCACCACCCTGGCCCATGACTACGGAATCTTCTGGTACGAACAGAAGAAGGATGCGCAGGGCAACCGCACCTGGGTGAAGCACGTCATCGACAACGCCTGGTCGCAGGCTCACGCCTTGACGATTGCTGACCTGAAGGGCAATGGGGAGCCGGTACTGGTAACGGGGAAACGCTACTACGCACACGAGCATGACCCGGGCGCGAACGAGCCGCTCGGCGTGTACTGGTACGAAAAAATCCAAGCCGGCGGACGGCTGCAGTGGCGGCGCCACGTCATCGATTACAGCACCCGAACTGGCGGAGGCATGCAAATCCCCGTGGTCGACATCGACGGTGACGGCGACCTTGATGTCATCGTCGCCGGGAAGACCGGGCTCTTCCTCTTCGAGAATTTGACGAAGGGCCGGTCCGCACCGCAGATGGAAGTGATCCCGGCGCTGGGCAGTGAACCCCGCTAGGCCAGGGCGCACGCTGGCGGCATAATCCGCGTTGGTTGGGCGCGCTGCTGCTATAATCAGTCCGCCTTTACCTTGTTACTGCTCTCGTGGGTACCGGGCTCGACCACTTCCATTCCCGCGAAAGCGGGGACTCACGGTCCGCCTGGAACGGAAGACCTCATGTCGGGAATCATCGGTTACATCGGGAATAAGCGAGTGGTGCCCGTCCTGCTGGAAGGCTTGCAGCGGCTGCAATACCGCGGGTATGACTCCGCCGGCCTGGCGGTGATGCGCGAGGGCAAGCTTTACTTGCGCCGCTCCCCGGGCAAGCTGCGCAACCTGGAGGAAAAGATACGCCTGGACCCCGTGGACGGCGCGTACGGCATCGGGCACACACGCTGGGCCACGCACGGCGCCCCCACGGAGGAGAACGCGCACCCGCATTCCGATTGCCACGGCAGCGTGATGGTGGTCCACAACGGGATCATTGAGAACTACCTGGAGCTGAAGACGCAACTCGAAGCCGAAGGCCACCGCTTCGCGACCGAAGTCGATACGGAAGTGATTGCTCACCTGGTGGAGAAATACCTGCGGGTCAACGGCACGGCACGCCCCTCCGCCACTCTGGAAGACGCCGTGCGCGCGGCGGTGCGGCAGCTTACGGGCGTCTTCGCGCTGGCCATCGTCTCCACTTGCGATCTGAACAAGATCGTGGCGGTGCGGCAAGGGCCGCCGGCGGTGATCGGCTTGGGCAAGGACGAATACTTCGTGGCGAGCGATGTTCCCGCCATCCTCTATCACACCCGAGACCTGTTCTTTCTTTCGGATGGCGACGTGGCCGTGCTTACTCCTAACGGCGTGGCGCTGAGCGACTTCGAGGGGCGCCCCGTGACGCGCCGCGTCCAGCACATCACTTGGGACCCCATTCTGGCCGAGAAAGGCGGCTTCAAGCATTTCACGCAGAAGGAAATCTACGAGCAGCCGCGGGCCGTACGCGACACCGCTCTGGGGCGAATCTCTCCCGAGTCGGGGCAGGTCTTCCTGGATGAAATGGAAATCAGCGAGGAGGATTTTCGCTCCTTCCGGGAGATCAAGATCGTCGCTGCCGGGACCTCGCGGCATGCGGGGCTGGCGGGAAAAGTCATGATCGAGCGGCTGGCGCGCGTCCCGGTGGAAGTGGATTACGCCTCGGAATTCCGTTACCGCGACCCGCTGGTCGATCCGCACACGCTCACGCTGCTGATCACGCAGTCCGGCGAGACGGCTGACACCATCGCCGCGCAGCGCGAGGCGAAAGCCAAAGGTGCCAAAACGCTCGCCATTTGCAACGTGCTGGGCAGCATGGTGCCGCGCGAGGCGCACGGCACCATCTACACGCACGCGGGCCCGGAAATCGGCGTGGGGTCAACCAAGACGGTCTCCGCGCAGTTGACGGCGCTTTACCTGTTCGCCGTTTACCTGGCACAAACGCGCAATCACCTGCCTGCCGCCGAGGCCAAGAAGCTCCTGGCCGCTTTGACTGCGCTGCCCGGCCAACTGGAAAGCGTGCTGCAGAAGGACGATGAGTTTGAAGACCTAGCGCGGCATTTCTATCGCTCCTCGGATTTTCTCTTCCTCGGCCGCGGCGTGCACTATCCGGTGGCGCTGGAAGGCGCCTTGAAGATGAAGAAGCTCTCTTACATCCACGCCGAAGCCTACCCAGCGGGAGAAATGAAGCACGGCCCCATTGCGCTGCTCGCCGATCGGCTGCCCGTGGTAGTGATCGCCACCTGCGATTGGAGCGCCGAGGACTCGCGAGTGCGTTACGGGCGGACCATCTCGAACATCAAAGAGGCCAAGGCGCGCGGCGCCACGATCCTGGCGCTCGTAACCGAAGGCGATCGCGAGGTGCGCGACATGGCCGACCACCTCATCGTGCTGCCGCACACGAACGAACTGCTCTCGTCCATCCTGGAAGTGGTGCCTCTGCAATTGCTGGCTTACCATATCGGCGTGCTGCGCGGCTGCGACGTGGACCAGCCACGCAACTTGGCGAAGTCGGTTACCGTGGAATGAAAAGAGGGTTGAAAGTCGAAAGTTGAAAGTATAAGGCAAACGGCGTTTGACACTGACTTTTGACTCCGCTATGAAAGTCATTTACTCCGACCAATACGACCTGAATTTGGGGAATCACGTTTTCCCTTCCATCAAGTATCGCCTAATCAAGGAAAAACTGCTGCGCGACCAGATCGCGATCCCCCAGGATTTTATCGAGCCCCCGGCAGCTTCGGACGATGACGTAGCACTGGTCCACCACCGTGAATATATCCGCAAGCTGCAGGCCGGTAAGCTGTCGTATCTCGAAATCCTGCGCCTGGAGATTCCCTATTCACCCGAGTTGGTGCGGGCTGTCTGGCTCGCGGCGGGCGGGTCGATTCTAGCCGGACGCCTGGCGCTCGAGGCCGGGGTCGGCGTCAACCTCGGCGGGGGCTTCCACCATGCCTACCCCGACCACGGCGAAGGCTTCTGCGTGCTGAACGATTTCTCCATCGCCATCCGCCGCCTGCAAAAAGACCAGGTCATCGAGCGCGCGATGACCGTGGACTGCGACGTCCATCAGGGCAATGGCACCGCCGCCATTTTCGCCGGCGATGACTCCGTGTTTACTCTTTCGATACACCAGGAAAACAACTATCCCTACCCCAAGCCTCCCAGCACGCTGGACATCAACCTGCGGGACGGCGCCGAAGACGCGGAATACCTGCGGGAATTGGAGAGAGGCCTCGACCAGGCGCTCGGGGAATTCCAGCCCGACTTGATCTCGTTCGTGGCCGGGGCGGACCCCTATCGGGACGATCAACTCGGCGGGCTGAGACTTTCGCTCCGAGGACTCGAGCGGCGCGACCGGTTGGTGTTCGAGAAGGCCCGCGCCAAGAAAATTCCTGTGATGGTCACACTGGCTGGTGGCTACGCACGCCGCGTGGAAGACACCGTCCAGATCCACACCACCACGATTCAAGTCGCGAAGGAATTTGCGAAGTAGGGGGGAGGAGCGCTCGGACCGTATCCCCCCGAAGAACTCTCAACAAACGCTCACTGCTTCGGAAGCAGCTTGCCCACTTCCCGCCAGGTCACCAGAGTGATGTGGTTCTCCTCGCGCGCCTTGCGGAATTCCGGACTCGTCATCACCTTGAAATCGCGCTGCCGCCAGGCGCTGCCATAGTCCGCATGATCCACAGTGACCGCCTGCATTTCGGCATCATCGTACGCAAGGTGAACGATAAGCTCGGAAACTCCGGGCGGAAGAGTCTTCAGAATGTGAATGTAGTAGCTCAACCAGTCGTCCGGCTTGATCGGCGGAGCCGCCATGAACACGTGGTCCAGGATCACGTCCGTGGGCTTGAGGGCTGCATACATTTCCGGTGGGGTGCCGGGAATCTTCAGCATCAGAAACGGCAGATGGTAGTCGTGGGCAACGTTTACAAGCACAGCCACCAGGGCGGGTTTAGTGAAAAGCGTTCCCATATGAGAATCGAGATGCGTGGGACGGATTCCCATCTTCAGGGCGGTCTCCACCTGGGCACGGACGTCGCGTTCGGCTTCCTCCGGCTTGATGTGCCGCACGGCCTCGCCGGCGTCGGAGTAAAGATAGCCCTGAGGGTCGAGTAGCGACGGAACCTGGTCGCGCGGTGCGACGGGTCCCCACCGGTAGGTTTTCCATTCACTCGTCAAGGTGAGGTGCAAGCCGAGGTCGGCGTCCGGGTGGGCCTTGGCATAGTCCACGACTTCCATGAGCCACGGACACGGAACCATGATGCTGGCGGACGACGCGGCACCCTGGTTCAGGGCTTCAAAGCTCGCCATATCCTGCGAGTGCGCTACCGCCAAGTCATCGGCGTGGATGATCAGCAGCTTGGCATCGGCAGCATATCCCAGCCGCTGAGCCAAGTTGGGGCTTTGCGCGTGGGCATAGTGGGTGAGCGGAGGGAGACTCATAAGAACTCCTATTACAGCCAGACTACGAGGGTGCATGCGCATTCTCCAGTCTCGAGTGAGGCACGAGGATACCAGTTATTTCTGAATGTTGACCAGGAGAGAATTCATGGACCCTGTGCGGTAGCCTTCCAGGTCCAGGGTGACGAACTTGAAGCCGAGTTCCTTGAAGATCTCGACGAACTTGCGAGTCATTTCGGCGGAGAGCGCGCGCGGCATCTCCTCGGGAGAAATCTCCAGGCGTACAAGTTGCTCGTGATAGCGCACCCGGAACTGGCGGAACCCCAAGGCACGCAGGGCATCTTCGCCCTTTTCGACGATGGCCAGGCGCTCCGGCGTAACTTCAATTCCGTAAGCAATGCGCGACGAGAGGCAGGCAGACGCCGGGCGATCCCACACGGGCAGCTCAACCCGGCGCGAGAGTTCGCGGATGTCGGCCTTGGTGAGCCCCGCATCCAGAAGCGGCGTCAAGACCTTGTGCTCGCGCGCGGCTTGCTGGCCGGGGCGCCAATCGCCCAAATCGTCGCGGTTGATGCCGTAAGCCACGCCCGCGAAGCCACGTTTCCCAGCCAGGTCGTCGAGTTTCGCGAAGAGTTCATCCTTGCAGAAGTAGCAGCGGTCGGCCTGGTTGGCGCGGTAACTCGGATTCGCAAGCTCGTCGGTCGAGATGAACTCGTGCGGGAGGTTGAAGCGCGCCACGCATTTCTCGGCCTCGGCGCGATCGCGCGCGGAGTAACTGGCGGAGAGCGCCGTGACCGCCAGCATGCGTTTGCCAAGCGCCTGGTGCGCCGCGTAGGCGAGGTAAGCCGAATCTACACCGCCCGAATAAGCGACGATCAGCGAAGGCATCCGCCCCAGTTGCTCTTCCAGTCTCTCTTGTTTTGTTTCCAGTTCGCCCATATCGGCAACGACACTTTCCAGCATAACGCGAGTGCCCACAATTCTCAACCCGTAGCCAAACAAAAGGGCACGGTCGCCCGTGCCCGTGTTCGAGTGATGTGGTGGTTGTTTATTGGATCAGTACACCTTGCGCATTCCCATTGCCATTGGTCTCGCTCTTGATCAGGCAAGCCGCCGCGACCTGATCGCCTTCTTCGAGGTTGATCAGGCGCACGCCCTGCGCGGAGCGGCCGCTCTCGCGAATCGTGCTCGAGTCGAGGCGCGCGATCTTGCCCTGCTGGCTGATGATCATCACTTCGGATTCTTCCGTCACCCTCAGCACTCCCACGACCTTGCCGTTGCGCTCTGTCGTCTTGACGTTGATGACGCCCTTGCCGGCCCGCGACTGCAAGCGGTAGTCAGTAATCGGGGTGCGTTTGCCATAACCTTTTTCCGTAACCGAGAGCATCAGTTCCTTCTCGCCCACAATTTCCATTCCCACGATGTAGTCGCCCTTCTCCAGGTCCATGGCATAAACGCCGTAGGCGGCGCGGCCCATATCGCGCACGTCAGCTTCGGGAAAGCGAATCGCCATACCCTCGTGCGAGGCCAGGAAGATGTTGTCCCGGCCGGAAGTAAGCCGGGCGGCGATCAGTTCGTCGCCTTCTTCAATCTTCATCGCGATGATGCCGCGCGAGTTGGGATTGGAAAATTCGGCCAAGCGAGTTTTCTTGATGATGCCCTGGCGGGTGACCATGGTGATGTAGCCTTCCGCGGCCAGCGTCTCGCCCTCCACGGTCACGTCTTTCAACTCCTCGGGCAACTCCTTCACCGCAACAACCGCCGCCACCTTCTCCTCTTTCGAGAGGTTAACCAGATTCAAAATGTGCTTGCCCTTCCCCGCGGCGCCGACGTCGGGAATTTCATACACCTTCAGCCAATAGAGTTTTCCGGCGTTGGTAAACACCAGGATGTAGCTGTGCGTGGAGGCGATGAAGAGGTTTTCGACAAAATCCTCCTCGCGCGTCTTCATACCCAGCCGGCCCTTGCCGCCGCGCGCCTGTTGGCGATAGGTGTTGAGCGGCGTGCGCTTCGTGTAGCCGGAATGCGACACCGTGATGACGACGTCCTGGACGGCGATCAGGTCTTCCAGCTTGATCTCCTGCTGCTCCTCAATGATCTCTGTACGCCGCGCATCGGCGTAGACTTTCTGGATATCCTTCAGTTCATTGACGATGACTTTCTTCAGCGCCTTCTCGCTGGAAAGGATTTCCTGGTACTCGGCGATCTTTTTCTGGAGCTCGTCAAACTCCTGCTGGATCTTGTCGCGCTCGAGAGCGGTCAAGCGCTGCAACTGCATTTCCAGGATGGCCTGCGCCTGGCGCTCCGTAAACTCGAACCGGGTCATTAACCCGGTGCGTGCTTCGGCGGGAGTCTTGGAGGCGCGAATCAGCTTGATAATAGCGTCGAGCTGCGAAAGCGCTTTGAGGAACCCTTCCAAAATATGGGCGCGCTCTTGCGCTTTACGCAGGTCGTACTCGGTGCGGCGCCGGACCACGTTGACTCGATGGTCGATGAAAAGTTGCAGAGCGTCGGTGAGCGGGAGCGTGCGCGGCTGGCCGTGGACGATGGCCAGCATGATCATGCCGAAAGTCTCCTGCAGTTGCGTGTGCTTGTAGAGGTTGTTCAGGATGACTTCCGGCTGCTCGCCGCGCTTCAGCTCGATGACGATCCGCATGCCGTCGCGGTCCGATTCATCGCGGATGTCGGAGATGCCCTCGATTTTCTTGTCCTGCACGAGCTCCGCGATGCGCTCAATGACCCTGGATTTATTGACCTGGAAGGGGATCTCGGTGATGACGATCTGCACCTTTTCTTTGCCGGGACGCTCGATGGCCGCCTTGGCCCGCATCGTGAACTGGCCGCGGCCCGTTCGGTAGGCGTCTTTGATCCCACTCTTGCCGTAGATGTAAGCGCCAGTGGGGAAGTCCGGCCCGGGAACGAGCGCCAGCACTTCCTCGATGGCAGCGGTGGGTTTGTTCAGCAGCAGGACGGTGGCCTCGATGATCTCCGCCAGGTTGTGGGGCGGAATCTTGGTGGCCATGCCCACGGCGATTCCATCTGACCCGTTGATCAGCAGGCCGGGAACCCGCGTGGGCAGTACCGTCGGCTCTTCCGTGGATTCGTCGAAGTTGGGAATGAAATCCACGGTTTCTTTCTCGATGTCCGCCAGCATCTCCTCAGCGAGGCGGGCGAGGCGGCACTCGGTGTACCGGTAAGCCGCCGCCGGGTCGCCATCCACGGAACCGAAATTACCCTGGCCGTCGATGAGCGGGTAGCGCATATTGAAGTCCTGCGCCATGCGCACCAGGGTGTCGTAAACCGCCGCGTCACCGTGCGGGTGATATTTCTTGATGACCTCGCCCACCACGCCCGCGCACTTGATGTAACGCTTGTCGGAGGTGTTACCCTCTTTGTACATCGCGTAGAGAATGCGGCGGTGCACGGGCTTCAAACCATCGCGCACGTCGGGCAGCGCCCGGCCGATAATGACGCTCATCGCGTAGTCGAGATACGACTTGCGCATCTCGTCTTCGATGTTGACGGGCACTTCCCGCGCCGGCTTGATTAGTTCTTGATCACCCATGAACTACTTCCTTAGTCTCGTAAGAGAATTGCCCGCAAGGCTCAAATATCCAGGTTCTTCACGTCGAGAGCGTTATCTTCGATGAACTGGCGGCGAGGTTCGACAATGTCGCCCATGAGCACGGTGAAAATGGAGTCGGCTTCCACCTGATCTTCGATCCTCACCTGCAACAGGGTGCGCTGTTCGACGTCCATGGTGGTTTCCCACAGTTGGGTGGGGTTCATTTCGCCCAAGCCCTTGAAGCGCTGCACCGTGAAAGACTTCTTGCCCACCGACATGACGTGGTCCACCAGTTCCTTGCGGTCCTCGATGGTCAACTTATTGCCATTGGAGGAAATCGTGAAGGGGGGGCGGTCATATTCATGCACGCGCTTGTGCAGTTCGAACAAGCGGCGGTACTCGGGACTGGAGAGCAGGTCCCAGTCGATCGTGCGCTCGGGTTGCGTCGCGCTGTGAAAGGTCAACTGGTAGAGGTTGTGCTCTTCGTCCAGCTTGATGACGGTTTTGAAATCCTCCGCCCTCAGGTCCTTCGCCACTTTTTCAAGCTTAGCCTGGTCTTCGAGCTCGGCCTTCTTCGAGAGGTCGGCGCGCAGCAGGGCGTCAACGGGGCGGCCGTCGCCAATGCGTTTTTCCAGCTTACCGTATAGCTCGATGTATTCGCCGAAGGCCATCAGGAAATTGGTGAGCTCGCCGCCTTCCAGTTTCAGTTTTTTGCTCCCTTCGCCGAATTCCACGGCATGATCCTCCGTGGCGCGGCGCAACACTTCCCGGCGGAATTCCTTTTCGTCGTGAATATATTGCGTTTTCTTGCCCTTCTTAATCAGATAGAGCGGGGGTTGGGCAATGTAAACGTTGCCGTGCTCCACCAGTTGCGGCATCTGGCGATAGAAAAACGTCAGGAGAAGCGTGCGGATGTGCGAGCCGTCCACGTCCGCGTCAGTCATGATGATGACCTTGCCGTAGCGGAGCTTGGCGATGTCAAAATCATCCTTGCCAATGCCGGTTCCGAGCGCCGTAATGAGGGCGCGGATTTCCTCGTGTCCCAGCATCTTGTCAAACCGGGCCTTCTCGACGTTCAGGATCTTTCCCCGTAGCGGAAGGATAGCCTGGTATCGCCGGTCGCGCCCCTGCTTGGCGGAGCCGCCGGCCGAGTCGCCCTCCACCAGGAACAGTTCGCAGCGTTCGGGATCCTTTTCCTGGCAATCGGAGAGCTTGCCAGGCAGACCGCCGGAATCGAGCGCGCCCTTGCGGCGGGTTAGTTCCCGCGCCTTGCGCGCGGCCTCACGCGCGCGCGCGGCATCGATGGCCTTGGCGCAAATCTTGCGGCCCACCGTGGGATTCTTCTCGAAGCTTTCCATCAGCTTCTCATAAACGAAGCTGGCCACGGTGCTCTGGATATCGCTGTTGAGTTTGCCCTTGGTTTGACCCTCGAACTGGGGTTGGGGCAACTTCACACTGACAACCGCTACCAGGCCTTCGCGAACGTCCTCTCCTTGCAGGTTCTCCTTCACATCCTTGAAGAGGCCCTGGTTCTGGCCAAATTGATTGATGGCGCGGGTCAGCGCGGAGCGGAAGCCGGAAAGGTGCGTGCCCCCGTCCACCGTGTTGATGTTGTTGGCGAAGGAAAAGACGTTTTCCGCATAGCCGTCGTTGTACTGAAGGGCAAATTCCATGTGGATATCGTCCCGGTCCGCTTCCGCGAAGATGGGCGTCGCGTGCAGCACCTCTTTGTTCTTGTTGAGGTGCTTGACGAACTCGGAGATGCCGCCGTTGTAATGAAACTCACTCTGCTTGTTGGTGCGTTCGTCCTTAAGACGGATGGTCAGGCCGCGATTCAGGAAAGAGAGTTCGCGGAGGCGCTGGGAGAGTGTGTCGAAATTAAATTCAATGGAGTCGAAGATCTTGGTATCCGGCAGAAAAGTAACCTTGGTGCCGCGCCTTTCGCTCTTGCCCGCGCGCTTCAGCGGGGCCACGGGCTTCCCCCGCTCGTAGGATTGCTCCCAGGTGTAACCGTCGCGCCAGATTTCGAGTTCCAGCGACTCCGAAAGTGCGTTGACGACCGAAACACCCACACCGTGCAAGCCGCCGGAAACTTTGTAACTCTTTGAATCGAATTTGCCGCCGGCGTGCAGCACGGTCATCACAACTTCCGCTGCGGAACGGCCTTCCTCTTTGTGCAGGTCCACTGGAATACCGCGGCCATTGTCGGTCACCGTGACAGAGTTATCGCCATGAACGACCACCACCACGAGGTCGCAGTAACCCGCTAAGGCCTCATCCACGGCGTTGTCAACTACCTCCCAAACCAGGTGGTGCAGTCCCAGGGCTCCGGTCGAGCCAATGTACATCGCGGGCCGCTTGCGGACCGCCTCCATGCCGCCTAGCACCTTGATGCTATCCGCGTCGTAGGCCTGATTTCCGTTCCCCTCTGGATCCTTCTGCTTGCTCACGTGACTGACCAACCTCCGGGATGACTTACGGCTACACAAAAAAGCCGGCAAAGAAGAAACTTCCCTGCCAGCCGAGTGCCATCCGACCTAAAAGAGACTTGTAGGGTAGTTTAAGTATGACCATTCCCTCTTGCCTAACGTGCCTGGCCCCCTAAAGGGCCAAGCTCTATCCGCCGCTGCTCTCAAATGCGCATGGGCATGACGACATAGCGGTATCGGTAAGCACCCTGCTCGGCGGGACGCAATTGCCCAGCGCTCTGCTCGTCTTTCAACTCGAGGCGGATCTTGCTGCTATCCCCAACGACACTCAGAAAATCGAGTAGGTATTGGTAGTTAAACCCAATCTGCATTGCCTCCTTGTCATAGGCAGCATCCAGTACTTCATGCGCTTCCCCATACTCGCCACTGGAAGAAGACATCTCGATCCGGTCTTTCTCTACCTGTATCCGTATGGCATGTGAGCGTTCGTCAGCAAGCAGCGCAACGCGCCGGATGGCAGCTCCCGCTTGGTCCTTGTCCAGCTCTACGATGCGTGTGTTCTCCCGGGGGAGAACGGCTTCATAGTTGGGGAATTGCCCCGTCAGCATGCGTGAGATTAAGACGCGGCTCCCAATCTGGAAAAAGAGGTGGCTCTCATCCTTGGCGAGTTCCACCGGTGTGTCGTCCTCAACCTCTGACAGTAAGCGGAGGAGTTCGCCCATCGCCTTCTTCGGCAGCAGAAGGCGCAACTCACTTTTCAATCCTTGTACCTGAACGTCACGCTCGACTAACGCCAAGCGGTGGCCATCGGTCGCCACCATATTGACACCCTCCGGCTTCAGGATCAGCAGCGCGCCATTGAGGGTATAGCGTGATTCTTCGTTGGAGATCGCAAAGATAGTCTTTTGAATTATGGCGTTGCAAACACTTGCCGGTAATGCCGCAAGCACCGTAGGGATGACCGGCAACACAGGGAAGTTATCTCTGGCCATGCCCACGAGTTTAAAGGAGGAACGCTCACAGGTTACTTGCAGCCAGTGGTTGTCGAGGAGCTTGAACTGGACCTCCGCGTCAGGCAGCGAGCGCACAATTTCAAATAATCGCTTGGCGGGGACCGTCCCTGAACCCGTATTCTTCACCTTAGCGGGGCATCCACAGCGAATGCCGAGGTCAAGATCTGTGGCACTTATGCGAAGGGTTGATTCCTCCACATCGAGAAGTAAATTGGAAAGAATAGGGATGGTAGTCTTTTTCTCCACGACGCCCTGTGTTAAGATCAGTTCCTTGAGGAGCTCAGCTTTACTAGTAGAGAATTCCATAGAGATATTCCCTCAAGAAGAAGTTTATAGTAGTAGTGCTGTGCATTTGTGGAAAACCTGTGAACCCCCCGGTCCATCATCACTTACGTGGGTTCCCTGTGTGGACCGCTGGCGGGAATGTGAGTATTCCCGTGAAGTTCCGACCTCCACATTGAAATCCACAGGTTCCCCGCTCAAGCAAGTACTGTATAACACTCTAACTTCAACTCAGGCTATCACGTAGCTTGTTGAGAAGCCTGTTTAAATCACGGTCATTCTCCCGCATCTCTGTAATTCTCTTGATCGAGTGCAGGACGGTCGTGTGGTGCTTTCCACCAAACTCCCTGCCGATCTGCGGTAGCGACGCGGTAGTGAGTTCCTTGGCAAGGAACATCGCAATCTGGCGGGGGTAGGCAACCCCGCGGCTGTTATCCTTCGCCTTCAGTTGCGGCAAGCTGAGACCAAATTCCCTACCCACCGCTCTCTGGATATTCTCGATGGAAACGCGCCGCTCCTCAAGGTCCACCAGGTTTTTGAGTACCTGTTGTGCCATGGGGAGGGAGACAGCAACCCCGGTCAGAGAAGAGTAAGCAAGCAGGCGCGTTAAGGCCCCTTCGAGGTCACGGATACTCGACTTGATCTTCCGGGCGATAAAATCGCTGACATCGTCAGGCAGAAGCGCTCCTTGGCTTTCGCTCTTTTTTGCCAGGATCGCACGCTTCGTCTCGAGGTCCGGAGCCTGTAAGTCCGCCGTCAGGCCCCAAGCGAAACGCGAGCGAAGCCGCTCCTCCAGGCCGGGAATCTCTTTGGGTGGGCAGTCACTTGATATGACGACCTGCTTCTGCGCTTCGTACAGGGTGTTGAAAGTGTGAAAGAACTCCTCCTGGGTTCGCTCCTTGCCGGCGATAAACTCGATATCATCCATGAGCAGTACGTCCACATTTCGGTACTTGTCCCGGAATGAGACCATGCGGTCGTAGCGCAGGGAGTTGATCACTTCATTGGTAAAACTCTCAGAGGAGACGTAAGCCAGCCGCATTTCCTTCCATTTACCCTTGATCGTGTGGCCGACGGCCTGCATTAGGTGTGTTTTTCCAAGCCCCACGCCACCATAAAGAAATAGAGGGTTGTAGGCTTTAGCCGGTGTTTCCGCCACGGCTTGCGCTGCCGCATGCGCGAACTGGTTGCAGTTTCCAACCACAAAGGTATCGAAGGTATAACGGGGATTCAGTTGGTGGTCTACCGATTCAAAATCCAGCTTCGTTTGCAAGGCTTTGGCATCCCCGCCATCGAGAGACTTTTTCTCCGGGCTTTCCTCCACGACGTAGCGCACCTTCTGAATGCCCAAGTGGAGGTGCTCAACTGCTTCGCTAATGAGTCCCCCGTAATGCTCGTGAATCCAGTCCTGAAATTCGCGGTTGGGAACACGCACCACCAGAACGCCCTGGTCAGCGTGACTAAACCGGGTGGGACGAAGCCAAGTCTGGTAACTCTGGGTATTCACCTTGGCTTTCAAATAGCTTAAGATTTCCTGCCAAGCATTCATGGCCGTTTCAGAGGGAAAAACAACCTGTTAACCCCATCCGGTAGGAGAAAGATTGGTCCGAGAACGCCTTCTAAGTATTTGTAGGGATCGGCGTCACTATGGCGCCTCAAACTTCGCTAGCTGTCACCGTTTTTTTCCCATTTTGGGGGTGCTGAGACAGTCCCCAGAAGGTGCCGTGGCTTACCGGAAATGACTCGTTTCACTCATTCAATATACCACAAATCCAGCCGCGTGCAAAGCACTCAGAAGCCTTGAAAATAGCGCCTCCAAGCCCGTAGCGAGGTCTGATAGGAAAGGGCGAGAATTGGCCCTTCGGAGGAGCGCAAGAGGAGGGTAGATGCTGCCCCCTCTCCTCAATCAAGCAGACGCGCGATTTCATCCCGTTGGGGGACACGTAGAGGCTTCGCTCGGCCATTCTCGAGCAGCATGATACCTTCCGTCTGGGGGCGAACCTCTGCAATCACCGCCGTGGGAACGCCGCGTCGCGCAAAGGCCCGCAGAACATGCGGAACAGACTTGGGGCTTGCGACAATCAGCAGTGCGCCCGACGCGATCAGAGCCAAGGGGTCAAATTGCACCACGCGACTGAGGGCGAGGGTTTCAGCCAGAACCGGAATTCTTTCTTTCCAGACACGCAACCCGACGCGGCCGGCTCGGGCGATCTCGTCCAGGCCCGCAAGCAGTCCTCCTTCGGTTGGGTCGTGCAGCGCGTGGATTTCACCCGAGCGTACCGCGAGGGCCGCGTCGCGAAGCACACTGATGCCCGGGTCAAAGAGCCAGCGCTTGGCCCTGCTGACCATGGCGCGGCCAACTTTTCCAGCCAATTCCTCGCCTCTGGCCCGCGCAAGCAGGGCGGTGCCTTCAATGGCCACCCCCCGCGTCAGGATCACGAGGTCGCCAGGGCGCTGGCTGTCCTTACGAATTAGTTTCGACTTCTCCACTTCTCCCAGCATCAGGCCCACAACGATGGCCCGCGCCAGGCCCGCGGTGATTTCGGTATGGCCGCCGCATAACGTAATGCCGAGCGCCCCGCAAGCGCGGAGCGTGTCTTGGAAGATGCCACGGGCCAGCGCCGGCGTAGCGTGGCCTTCCGGGAGGAGCACGGTGGCCAAATACCAGCGGGGACGCGCCCCGAGGGTCGCGATATCGTTGGCGTTGATATTCACCGCGTACCACCCGATGCGCTCTGCGGAGAAGGTGATGGGGTCGGTCGTGGCCACCAGGTACTTTTCGCCGAAGTCAATCACCGCAGCATCTTCCCCATAACGCGGACCGATCACCACGCGGGAGGAGGCAGATGGACGGCACGTGCGGAGGAGGGCCTGGAGTGCGGCTGCCGGTAGCTTGCCCACCGGCAGGGAGGAGCGGGTGCGCATCGCCCCGCGAGTATAGCGCGTGCGAGGGTCTCTGACCACAATTCCACTCCGAACGCAGCGGTGCGGGTGGCGCAGACTTCCCCAAACGGTGTCTACGCCATTCTTCGAACGTTTGTTGCCGAGTTCCTGCATCGTGTACAATGAATTTCCGGGGTTCAATAATAATTTTGCCCGCAGGAGAGATGTCCTCCGTACAGACCCGCATGGCGAATCTGCTCGACCAACTAAATACTCAACAGCGCGCCGCCGTGGACCAAACCGAGGGGCCGCTCCTCATCTTGGCGGGAGCCGGAAGCGGCAAGACACGAGTCATCACTTACCGCATTGCCTACCTGATGGAAGCCAAAGGTGTGCCCCCCGAACGCATACTGGCGGTCACCTTCACCAACAAGGCCGCGGGCCAAATGAAGGACCGTGTGGCCAAGCTGCTGGGAGGCCGCGTTGAGTTGCGCCCCGGCGCTCCGCATGTTTCCACATTCCATTCGTTCTGCGTCAGCGTGCTGCGACGGCACATCGAGCACCTGGGTTACAGCCGCGATTTCTCTATTTACGACGAGGATGACCAGCAGCGTTTGATGAAAACGTGCATCCAGGAACTGGGCCTTTCGGAGCAGATCACCTCGCCACGCAGCGTGCTTTCGAAAATCAGCTACGCCAAGAATCGCGGACTCGCGCCCGAAGAGATGTACCGGCAGGCGCCGGACGGCGCGCTCGAAAGAATCGCCGCACTCTTCGATCGCTACGAGCGCAAGCTGCGGCAGGCCAACGCCTTGGATTTCGACGATCTGTTGCTGAAAACCGTGGGACTCTTGTACCAGGCCCCGGAGGTCTCGGAGGCATACAACCGGCGTTTCACCTATGTCCTGGTGGATGAATATCAGGACACGAATCGCACTCAATACCAACTCATTCGGCAGCTCACGCTGCTTCAGCAGAACTTGTGCGTGGTGGGAGACGAGGACCAGTCGATTTATCGCTGGCGCGGGGCGGATATCCAAAACATCCTGAGCTTCGAGAGGGACTACCCTCAGGCCAGGGTTATTCGCTTGGAGCAGAATTATCGTTCCACACAGAAGATTCTGGATGCCGCAACGGCCGTGGTCAGCCGCAACTTGGCGCGCAAGGGCAAGACCCTGTGGACCGACCGCTCCGGTGGCGAGCGCATCGGTCTTTATGAAGCCCGGGACAGCGAGCAGGAAGCGTTGTTCGTGGCCGGCGAAATCACCCGCGCCCTCCAACAGGATGCCGACCGCAGCGCGGCCGTTCTTTACCGCACCAACGCGCAGTCCCGCGCGCTGGAAGAAGCTCTGCGCAGCAATGGCATCGACTACCGGCTGGTGGGCGGATTCAGCTTTTACGCGCGGGCGGAAGTCCGCGACGTGCTTGCTTATGCGCGCCTGGCAGGCAATCCGCGAGATGCGGCGGCCTTCCTGCGGGTCATCAACACTCCGGCGCGAGGAATCGGCGACACTACACTCAGCGCGCTCGGGGCAGCCGCCCACAGCCAGAAGCTCACCCTGTGGGAGGCGCTCGAGCAGGAAGTCGCCAACCGGCAACTGCCCGCCCGGGCCCTCAAAGCGCTGGAGAGTTTCTACGCACTCCTGAAGGAACTGATCGTCGACCGCGAGCGGCTGCCGATGGGCGAATTCTTCAAGAGCATTCTTGACCGGACCCGCTACGTGGAAATTTTGAAGCTGGCGAACCTGCCGGAATCACAGGATCGGATCGAGAATCTTCAGGAACTCGTGAACGCCGCCGCCGAAGCCGAAGAGCGGGGCATCACGCTGGCGGAGTTCCTGGACCATGCCGCATTGGTCTCGGACTCCGATGAATATGACGAAAACGCGCGCGTTACGCTGATGACGCTGCACAGCGCCAAGGGGTTGGAATTCAATAATGTGTTTCTGGTCGGCTTGGAAGAGGGTTTGTTCCCGCACAAGCTTTGCCTCGATGAGGAAGCGGACATTGAAGAGGAGCGGCGCCTCTGCTACGTGGGCATGACGCGGGCCCGCGATCGGCTGGTGCTTTCCTGGGCGCAGCAACGGCGCGCTTACGGCAGGGACTCCTATGAGGCCAGCCGGCGCTCCCGCTTCCTGGATGAAGTGCCTCACGAACTCCTGGAACCCTTGGCCGGGAATGCGTTCTCAGCAAAAGCTCGCACGACTTGGGAAAATGCCGTAAACTCAGTCGCCGGCGCGGAGCGGTTTCTGCGGGAACGCGGACGCGGCACGGGCAGTCAGGCGACAATCGGCGGGAGGGGAAACCCGCAGCCGTCTCGCCGCTGGAAACTCGGCAGCAAAGTGCGTCATGCGAAATACGGGATTGGCACAGTCCTGGGCTGCGAGGAAGACGGTGAAGATATCAAACTGACCATCAGCTTTCCCGGCTACGGCGCGAAGAAACTCGTGGAACGCTACGCGGCGCTGGAAAAGCTCTGAATCCAACTCTACTGGAAACTGCGTTTATGAATACAAAGAACATCAAAGACAGGGAAGAACGAAAGAAACTGAAGCGCGCGGCGCGCAAGAAGCGGCCACTCCAACCGAAGCGAACGGTTCCCCGCGGCTCTCGCAAGCCCAAGGTCAAGAAGCGGGGACCGGGCGCACCCCCGCGGCGGAAGTAGAAACGCGGTGACCAGCGACGCACCGACGGCATTGCGGAGTCGCCGGCAGTTGGCACGATGAAGAAAGAGTGTCTCCTCCGGCGACTCAACTGTTCCCTTCCCCTGGGCGTCACCGGCCACTCGAAACAGAGGAGTGCTTTGCCGAGCCAACTCTTTCGGAAGAAGAGCATTGACAAGCTCATTGCCGATGCGGCATCCCCCGGGCACCAACTCCGCAAGTCACTGGGACCGTGGTCGTTGACCGCGCTGGGAATTGGCGCCATCATCGGTACCGGAATCTTCATTCTGACCGGCACCGCCGCGGCGGGCGAAGTCCTGGAAGTGCATTCCATCCTGAAGGCGCCGCTCATCGACGCCGTGCTGCACGGCGCGAACGCGCTCGGGACTGCGGGCCGGCCGGGCGCCGGACCGGGCATCGCGCTGTCTTTTCTGCTGGTCGCGATTGCTTGTGCGCTGGCCGGACTGTGCTACGCGGAACTTGCCTCGATGATACCCATCGCGGGCAGCGCTTACACTTACGCCTATGCCACGCTTGGCGAGATTGTGGCCTGGATCATCGGCTGGGACCTCATCCTGGAATACGCGGTCAGCAACATGGCGGTGGCGGTCGGATTCTCCGCTTACGTTGACAGCCTGCTGCGCGGCTTCGGGATAGAGTTGCCGCGCCGGATGATGGAGCCGATCTTCGTGGGTGGGAAATATACGGGCGCCTACTTCAACGTTCCGGGCTTCCTCATTGTGATGATCCTTACCGTCATCCTGGTGATCGGCATTCGCGAGAGCGCGGGCGCCAACAACGCCATGGTATGTGTGAAAATCACAGCAATCCTGATCTTCATTATTGCCGCTTCCCGTTTCATCCACCCTGCAAACTGGAAGCCCTTCATGCCGAACGGCTGGCAGGGTGTGCTGACCGGTGGAGCAATTGTCTTCTTCACCTACATCGGGTTTGACTCTGTTTCGACTGCTGCTGAGGAGTGCAAAAATCCACAAAAAGACGTTCCCTTCGGGATTATTACTTCCCTGGTGATCTGCGCCACACTATACGTCACCGTGGCGCTGGTGCTGACCGGAGTTCAACCCTGGCAGACGTTGCGCAACGCGGCTCCCGTAGCCAATGCGTTGGTGGCGCTCGGCCTGCCGAACGTCATGAAGTGGGTCTCGATCGGCGCGCTGACGGGGATGATCAGCTCCATGCTGGTCTTTCAATTGGGACAGGCGCGTGTTTGGTTCGCCATGTCGCGTGACGGCCTGCTGCCGCGGGTCTTCTCGAGGGTGCATGTACATTTTCGCACGCCCCACGTGAGTACCTGGGTAGCAGGATTTTTCGTGGCCATCCCGGCCGGCATCTTTGATATCGGCACCCTGGCTGATCTTTCCAACATTGGAACACTGTTCGCATTCGTGCTGGTCGCGTTGGGCGTGCTCGTGCTGCGCCGGACGCAACCCGAACGCCGCCGCGCGTTCCGCACGCCCTGGGTGCCCGTCGTCCCTATCCTGGCGATCGTATCCTGCATGATCCTGATGGCCAGCCTGCCCGTGGAAACCTGGGTGCGATTCCTCGTGTGGTTGGTCATCGGCTTGACCATCTACATCGCCTACAGCCGCCATCATTCGGAATTCGGCCGAGCGCCGCGGACGCCGGCCACAGGAGCAACAGTCCCGGCCGAGTGCCCGTCCAGTGGCAGTCACTCGGGCAGCGCCGGAAACTTCTGAGCTTCGCGTCCAGAGTTGCTTATCGGATGTTCCGAGCCGCGACCACTCAGAGCAGGCCTTGGGTTGCTACAAGCTCGGGGCTGAAATGAATTTACCGGAGCTGCCCGGCCTTATTTCTGCAAGCGCCGTTGACCGTGCCCCTACCTTGCGGCGTCGGGCGAAAACCGATATTCTAAGTTCTGCTCGGGGCACTCGCAGGCGTTGCTTCTGTTTGCCCCCTCGCATCGAGTTGCCGTCGCATGAAGCGAGTCCTCATCCTTCACTACCACGAAATCTGGCTGAAAGGCGGTAATAAGAACTATTTTCTCAGCCGGCTACGCGCGGCCATTCGGCGGAGCCTGGCGGACCTGCCGGTCGAATCGCTCGAGAGCATCTCCGAGCGTTTCATCGTCACGCCGGCCGACGAAGCCGCCCTTCCGCGGATGATCGAGCGCCTGCGGCGGGTTTTCGGCCTTGCCTACATTGCGCCGGCCCGTGAAGTGCCTAACCCGCTTGCCGCGCTCGGCCCGGCAGCGTGCGAGATGATGATTGAAAAAGGGCCTCGGAACTTCGCCGTGCGTGCCAAAATCGCGGACTCGACGTACGGCATGAACTCGATGGAATTGGAGCGCCAGTTGGGACGCATTGTGTTGGAACATCTGCGCGCGCGCGATGCCGGTGTGTGCGTCAAGCTCGACGCGCCCGAGGTGACTTGTCAGGTTGAGATCGTGCCGGGAAGGGCGCTCCTATACGCTGACCGCGTGGAGGGCCCCGGCGGCCTGCCCGCCGTCACTGGCGGCCGACTGATCGCGTTGCTTTCCGGCGGGTTCGATTCCGCCGTGGCGGCGTATAAGATGATGCGCCGTGGCTGTCACGTTATCTTCGTGCACTTTTTCGGCAGCCCCTCGCCCGGGCGTAATTCTTCGCGCGGGGTGGCGGAGGACTTGGTCCGCACGCTTACACCCTATCAGTTCACATCGCGCCTCTACCTGGTTCCTTTCGACGCTGTGCAGCGCCAGATTGTAGCGGGGGCGCATGAGAGCTACCGCATCCTGCTCTATCGGCGCATGATGGCGCGTATTGCACGAGAAATTGCTCGCGCTGAGCGCGCCCTGGGATTGGTCACCGGCGACAGCGTCTCGCAGGTGGCCTCGCAGACGCTGCACAACCTCACCGCCATCGACCGTGGACTTGACCTGCCGATCTATCGGCCGCTTGCCGGTGACGATAAGTCGGAAATCCTTCGGCTGGCACGCCAGATCGGGACCTACGGGATATCCTGCGAGCCGTTCGAGGATTGTTGTCCGCGCTTCCTGCCCCGCGCTCCCGCAATCTTCGCTCGCCCCCAAGAGCTCGATCGGGCCGAGTGTGGGCTAGACATCGAGGCCCTGGTGCGCATGGGACTGGAGGCTGCCACTACCGTTGATTACAAGTTTGAGGGCGGCGAGCTCATGGCGCGCGAAGGGGTGGCGCGCCGGATCGAGAATCGCCTGGCGGCAAAGAAAGGTGGCGAGGGGCAACCGGCTGCCCTCGACCCGGCTTCCAACTAAGCGGCGCTGCATGGGTCCGATACCAGGCGGGGAAGATTTCAACTTTCAGCCTGCACCCATCCGCGGCAGCCAGTCGGGGTTCGTTAATGGCTCTCGAAGCGCTTCCCCTAATCCTCTGCAGGAGGCGGTGTTCTCAGATGACAACTCGAGTTCTTGCAACAATCCTTTTTCTTTGGACGGTTTCTTGCTCGCTTGTGGCGCAAGAGGCCAAGCCCACTGCGCCTCCGGCCTCACCCCAAACCGCTGCCAGTTCCCAGGTTCTTAAGGTCCGGGTCGAACTCGTCAACGTGCTGATGACCGTGACCGACAAGAAGAATCGCACGGTCATCGACATGACCAAGGACGATTTCCACGTCTTTGAAGGAGGCCAACCGCAAACGATTCGCTATTTCAGCCGTGAGACAGACCTGCCCCTGCGCATCGCTATCCTGATTGACACCAGCAACAGCATCCGCGACCGGCTGCGTTTTGAACAGGAAGCGGCCATCGACTTCCTCACGAGCACGATCCGGAGGGGTAAAGACTTGGCCTTCGTGGTGGGGTTTGACGTGGAGCCCCAACTCGTCCAGGACTACACCGACAGCACCGAGAAACTTGCCGATGCCATTCGCAAGTTGCAAGCCGGCGGCGTCACCAGCCTCTACGACGCCGTTTTCTTCTCCTCCAAAGAGAAACTGTACTACTTTCCCCCGCCGGAGCCCTACCTGCGCCGGGTCATGATTATTATCAGTGACGGCCAGGACAATCAGAGTGAGCACACGCGCGAGGAGGCGCTGGCCATGGCCCAACGCGCGGAAGTGACGATCTTCACGATCAGCACGAACCGCACCGGGACCGAGGCTCGCGGCGATAAGGTGCTGCGGTACCTGGCACAACAAACCGGGGGGCGCGCTTTCTTTCCCTTCGAAGCAAGTGAATTGGCGGAGGATTTTCAGCAGATCGGGCACGAGTTACGCAGCCAGTACAGCTTGGCTTATGTTTCCACCAACGCTGTACACGACGGAACCTTCCGTAACATCTTGGTTCAGCCTTTGGACAAGAATGTGCATGTCCGCACCAAGGCGGGTTACTTCGCACCTTCGCAGTAGCGTCGTCGCCCACCTCAGGCCGGCCTGGACATTCATCTGCTCCCTGCCACTCGGATGGTGCGGCTGGACTTCCTATTCCGACGGGGCATAATATCCGCGACGGGCTACAACCTTGTAATCACCCCCTCGGACTTTGACCTCGATTCTTCGGAAGGTTCCATCCAGTTTTTTGTTGGTGGGGGTATAGCCGAGCTGATATTGGGTGCGGAGTTCGTCGGCAATCTGCTGGAAGGCGGCGCTGGCGTCCCTGGAGCGATTGACTTCAATCACTCGGCCGCCGGTCTCGTCTGAAAGCTTCCTCAGCACCGCGTCGCCACCGTATCCCATCATTCGCCCATAGTAAAAGGAGCGGTCGCTGATGTTGACGGAATAAATGATGACGTCCGATTTCTGTGCCGCCTCCAGTGCCGCGTCCAGCTTGATCCTGCTCCCCTGGTCTTCTCCGTCCGTGAGCAGGATGAGGACCTTTCGGCCGATCTCGTTCTTGAGCATATCGTGCGACGACAGATAAACCGCGTCGTAGAGGTGCGTTGCTCCACCGCTATCGCCGGTGGGAAACTGTCCCGGGGTGGGGCCGCCCCCTCCGCCATTGATCACGTTCTCATCGATGGCTTTATCGAGCAGGCGAAGATCCGCAGTGAAATCCTGCAGCAGCTCCACTTCCACATCAAAGTGGAGGACGAAGGTGAGATCCTTGGGGCGCAGAACCTGCCGGAGAAACGCCTTGGCCTGCTCTTCCTCTATTTGAAGCACCCGGCCCTGACTGGGGCTCGTGTCTACCAGGATGCCCATAGTCAGGGGGGTGTCGGTCTCGCGCGCAAAATAACGAATAACCTGCGGCTGCCGGTCCTCTTCGAGCAGGAAGTCGTCTTGGTTGAGGTTGGGAATCAGACGCCCGTTCTTCTGCTTCACCACCGCATAGACGTTCACGACTTCCGTCGTGACTTTCAGTGTCTGCCCGGGCGGAGGAAGTTCTTGTTTCTCCTGCGCGGTTGCAAAGGACGCGGCGAAGAAGAGAACGCAGAGCGAGCAGATAATCTCCCCCGCAGCGGCCAGTCGATGCTCTGAAGACTTCGGTGAGGTGTGCATGGTGATCCTTGGGGCGCCCTTAGCTCCCTCTGCTTAAGATGCAAGCGGGCGGATTCGCGTCGCACCCTCTGCCTGCTCGGACTCCGCAGGCGCCGTCACCGGGCGGCGAACCTGCGACCCAGTGTAGCTTGAGAGCTTACTGAAGAGCGAGGAATTCTCCTCCTGGCTGGCGCTTATCGCGTGCGCTGACTGCTTCTCTCTGCTCTCCAGCCTCTGCCAACCTCCATCGGCGCCTCACGCGGAGTCGTCTGCACAGTTTTCTTATCTTCACTTTTTCGCGTTCAACAATCACTTTCCTCTTGACAAGATAATTCGATGACTCTATACATGATGATTGAATACGCGCTCCGCCAGCAACGCTGGCGCGAAATTTCAGAGAGTTTGGAGGAGAATAGAATGGCAGCGAAGAAGAAAGCCAAGAAAAAGAGGTAAGCCTCTTTCCGGAATTAGAAAGGAACCTTCGGGGGTGCAGCGATGCACCCCCGAAGGCTTTTAAGGAGCCTTTCGTCCCCTCAGCCGCCCCGCAAAATCTCATTTGTTTATTCCTTACAATTCTCTCTCCGGCGCTGCCAACGCGCGCGCCGCCTTATCAACCGGTTCAAGTTCCGGAATTTCTTCGCCCGTGGCCGCGCCGAGCTCCTTGAATCTCCGTGCTGCGGGCAGCACTCGGCCCTCCATCGAACCCACGGCCTTGTTGTAAGAGTCCACGGCGTGCTCAAGCGACGACCGGAGAGCTTCGAAGTGGCCGAGGAAGGTTCTCAGCCGGTCGTGAAGCTCTCTGCCCAGGTCGCTGATTTGCTGCGCGTTCTGGGTGATCTTCTCCTGCTGCCAGAGGTATGCCGCCGAGCGCAACAGCGCGATGAGTGTGGTGGGGGTTGCCAGCACAACTTTCTTCTGCATCCCATCATCGATCAGTTGCCGGTCCTGTTCCAGCGCCGCACTGAAAAAAGATTCCCCGGGCAGGAAGAGCACGACCAGTTCCAGCTCAGGGCCGATTTGCTCCCAGTACCGGCGTTCCGCAAGCTGATTCATATGAACCCGCACTAATTCCCCGTGACTCGCGAGCGCCCTTCTTCTGTCCTCTTCGGGTTTTTCCGGGTCGACCGCATCGAGGAAAGATTGCAAAGGGACCTTTGCGTCAACCGCGATACGGCGACTTCCCGGCAGATTCACGATCATGTCAGGCCGCTGACGCCCGGCTTCTGTCGCGATCGTTTCTTGTTCCGTGAAGTCACAATGCTCCGACATGCCTGCCAACTCCACGACGCGGCGCAACGTCAATTCTCCCCATCGGCCCCGGACTTTCAGAGGTGAACTCAAGGCGCTCGCCAGGTGCTTGGTTTCCTCCTCCAATCTCTGATTTGCCTGAGCCAGAGAACGCAGTTGTTCATCCAGGGTGCCATAAGCCTTTTGCCGGGCCTTCTCCATCTCCAGAATCTGGTGTTCGTATCGGCCCAGCGATTCTTTGAGCGGGCTGACCAGGCCATCGATGGCTTTCTGCCGCGTTTCCAGATCGCCTTGGGCCCGTGCCTGCAAGGTCTCAAATGTGCTGCGCGCCAGCGCAATGAAAGACTGGTTGTTGCTTTTCAGCGCTTCGGCGGAAAGCGCCTGGAAGGTTTCCACCAGGCTCTTCTTCGCCTCTTCCAGCAGTTTCTTCTGCTCGTCCAGGCTCGTCTGCGTCTCGAACAGCTTGGTTTCCGCCGCAACTCGCAACTCGCCTTCGGCCTGCAAGCGCTCCCGCAATTGTTTCCAATCCCCCAGCGCGTTCCGGACGTTTTCAAGTTCCGTTTGCGCCTTAACCTTCTGCTCGCTCTCTTCACGGAGTTTCTGCTGCAGCCCGGCCAGATCTTTCTCACGCCCGCCCAGTGACGTTTGGAGCGCACCGAGCTGCGTGCGTACTTCCTGGAGAGTGCTTTCCGCCGCCTTCACCCGGCCCTCGGCATCCACCTGGGATTTGATCAACTCCGACTTGCCGCGGGTGGCCGCCAGCAGCCAGCCGATTGCGGCGCCCAACGCCACACCCAGTAAGAGGAGCAGGATGGAATTCATGGGGATCACCTCGGTTTTCCAGGAACACATGATAACTGAGAATTCGTCAGAAGGTTTCCTCATGCGCCGGACAGATCAAGGCGTAGTCGCAGTACTTGCACAAAAAGCCGGGCTTGGGCGGAAACATCTGCAGTCGGACTTGCGCGGCGACTTCGCGAACTTTCTTGACCACCAGCTCCAGGTCTTTCGCGGTCCGCACCGTCGAGACCGGCTCGTTGTTGGTCAGGCTATAGAACGTGAGCCGCGCCGGACTCAGTCGCATCTGGTCGCGCGCCGCCAGCGCGTACACGGAGAGCTGCAAACTCTTGTCCGCATCCTTCTGTGAACGTGGCCGGCCGGTCTTGTAATCCACCAACTCCACGGAGCGATCGGACAGCGGATTGACCTGGTCGATGCGCCCTTCCAGGACCACGTCGCCCAAGTCGAGTGAGAAGTGCGTCTCCATGCCGAGCGGGAGCGTCCGGCTGGTTTCGTGCTTCTTCACGAAGACGCGCAGTTGCTCGAGCCCGGCTTTCTTGTAGGCCTGCTCCTGATACTCATCCTCAAAGCCCACGCCCTTCCAGGTTTGCTCGAAGTACGCCTGCAGTTGGGCGAAGGTCCCCTGGCCCTGCTTCCGCAGCTCAAAGTGCCGGCGCACACACTGGTGCATGATGTTGCCGAACGTCAGTGCCGCCTGCGGCCCAGCGGGGATCCTCAGATAGTGGCTGAATTTGAATTTCTGCGGGCAGTCTTCATAGGTCTCGATGGCTGACGCGCTGAGCGGAAGTTTCTGCTCCGCCTCGGCCGCGAGGGTGCGGCTTGCCCACTCCGCGATAGGCGGATAGACCCCCGGCTCACCCGGTTCCGTACCAAACAAACTGGCTTGCGACGCCGCTTCTTTGGGGCGCTTGGGAAGGACTGGCTCCGCACGCGGCGCCTCCGCAGCTTCCGGCGGGGCTTCGGGGACCTGAATCCGTTCGAAGCCATGTGCCGCCACAACGGGGTCCGAGAGCAGGTCATCGATGAAAGCTGAGGTCTTCTTCCCGGGCTTCGCGACGCTCGAAACGTACAGCCGCTCCCGGGCGCGCGTCAGCCCCACGTAAAACAGCCGCCGCTCTTCCTGTTCGTGTATGTCGCCGGGCGGCTGCGGACCCTTGCGCAAGGCGTCAGGAAATTCGATAACCGGCTTCTGCTCGCTGTGCGGAAACCGCCGTGGCGCGACGCTCAGGATGAACACCACGGGAAACTCCAGGCCCTTGGCGGCGTGCACGGTCATCATCTGTACGGCGTTCGCGGCGTTGTCCGGCGCCGGCGCTTCAATCGAGCCGCCCGCCTCGAGGAAGTACTGGAAGTACTCCCTGAATTCCCGTAGTTTCCACGACTCGCTCGTGCTTTCCCATTGCTCCAGGAATTTTCGGAAAGCCTCAACATAAGCGCCGTCGGGATCCTGTTCCAGGAAGCTCAGCTCCAGCCGGCCCATCAGGCGGTCGAGCAGCGCCGTCACGGGGGCGTGCTCGGCGTATTTGTGCAGCTCCGCAAGCAGGCGCTTCAGTTCCGGCCAGCCGGTGGCTTCCAGGCGGCTTGCCTCCGCAGACTTCTCCCACGACTCCAGAACGTCGTAGAGCGAGCAACGGTCGCGCGAGGCTTGCTTGCGGACCTCCAGCGCGAGTTCCTCCGGGAAATTCCACCTCGGCGCAAGCAGCACCCGCGTCAGGCTGATGTTGTCGCGTGGGGAGTGGATGATATTCAGATACGCCACAAGGTCGCGCAGGATGATGGTGGAGAGAATCGAAAGGCCGCGGATGGCGAAGGGAATCCTGCGCCGGCGAAACTGTTCCACCAGCGGATCGCGGTAACCATGCGCGCGATACAACACGGCGATGTCGCCTGGCGCCGTGCCGCGCTCCATAAGACGCAGGATCTCATCGGCAATCCACACAGCCTCGCTCAGGAAGTCGGGAGATTGCAGGAGGTAAACGGGAGAGCCTTCCGCTTGGCTCGCCCGGAGCCTCGGCTTCGCTTCGTAGCGATCGTTCTTCGCGATCACCACGTCAGCGGCGCGCAGGATGCGCTGCGTCGAACGGTAATTAGTGCCGAGAAAAACCGTCGCATGGCGGGGAAACGCCTCGTCAAACATCTTGAAGGCCCCGTGCGATGCTCCTCGAAACCGGTAGATGGCTTGGTCATCGTCGCCGACGGCAGTGAGGTTATAAGGCGGCTTGAGCAGCCGTTTCAGCAGCTCGACCTGCGCGTAATTGGTGTCTTGGAACTCATCCACCAGCACATAGTGAAACTTCTGGCGGTAATGGTCCCCTACCTCTGGCTCACGGTCGAAAAGACGAATCGTTTCCGGAATCAGGCTGCCCAGGCTCGAGGATCCGGCCTCTTCCATAAGCAGCCCGCTGTTCCGGAAGACCCGCGCCAGTTCCTTCTTCTTCTGAATCTCCTGCTGCACGAGCGTGCGCTCGGCGGCGTCTAAGGAGGGCACTTGCGCGAGGAACTCCCTTTCCAGTGCGTCCGCATAACGCTCAAAATCCCCCGGCTCAATCAGCTCATCCTGGCAACGTGAAAAGAATTCGTTCAGCGAATGGAGGAAGGCGCCGGGCTCCGCGAGCTTCTGATAAAACTCGAGTTGGAGTTTCTCCATGCGCCGGCGGAGGAAGATCCAGACGTTGACCTTATCGAGCAGCGCGCGCTCGAAATGCCGCTTGCGCAAAACTTCATAACAGAAGGCGTGGAAGGTCGAGATGTGAGGGCTGGAGTCCATCTCCGGCAAAGCCTGGCGCACGCGGTGCTGCATCTCCGCCGCAGCCTTGTCAGTAAACGTCAGCGCCAGTATGTTTTCCGGCTGAATCCTCCCGTGCGGAGACTCCTCGCTGCGCCGAGGCGTCGCCGGGAGATCCAGGAGGAAAGAGGGATTTTTCGCGCCGCCTCCCGAGCCCGTCAGCAAATGAACGATCCGTTGGGTGATGACGCGCGTCTTGCCGCTGCCCGGCCCCGCGATAATCAGCAGCGGGCCCTCACCATGCTCGACGGCTTTCTGCTGTTCGGGGTTCAGCTTGAGTGCTGAGTTCATCGATCCATTATTCCGCGAAGCTTCGCAGGGAAGCAAGTGGAGGAGCACCGGGAACACCAAAAGATCCGCCGGGTGGGGTAAATTGCGCTCGCCGAAGTCACAAAAGCAGTAGAATCCACAGCGCTGGTGCGCTGGCCTTTTGACAGGCTGTTGAGAGACGTTCCAGGCATGTCATCCTGAGCAGAGCGAAGGTTCTGCATTTGAGGACCCATTCATGAACAACCGACGAAGCTTCCTGAAGCAGGTTGCAACCGCGGGCGCCGGACTGGCCGCGATGCCGCTGGCGATGCGCGGCTCTCAATTCGGAATCGTGGAGGCGGGCGACGAGTCGGCGACGGTGGTCGTCCCTCTCGCTTACTGGTCGTTTGGCCTCGACCCAGAGGATCGCGGCGAACGGCAAGGGTGGTTCGAAGAGATGAAAGCCGGCCCGGCGCCTTCAACGTGGGTTTCTGTCCCTCACACCTGGCAAGTCTTGCCGGACAGCGCTGAGTACCAGGGGATTGCTTGGTATCGCACGGGCTTTGAGGCTCCCCGGCATTGGACTGGCCGGACCGTTCGAATCGAATTTGAAGCCGTGTACCACAGCGCGAAGGTGTGGCTCAACGGGAAGCTGCTGGGTGAGCATCTGCGGCGGGGGTACACGGCGTTCAGCTTCGATGCCACGCCTGCCGTACGCATCGATGGCCTCAATTTTCTCGCGGTCAAAGTCGATAACTCCTTCTCTGAGGGAATGCTTCCCAGAAGGGACTCCTTTGATTGGGCGCAGGACGGAGGCATCACGCGTCCGGTAAGCCTGCTCGTTACTCCCGACGGTTACATCCAAGGTCTCCGGATCGACGCCGTGCCGGATCTCGAGGCCGGGCGCACGCCGTTGACGATCCGTGCGACCGTGCGCAATGCCGGCCAAACCGTGGCGCAGCTCGGCTTTGACTACCGCGTCGCGGAAGCAGACACGGGTTTGGCCCTCGTGAATGCGCAGGGCGCCGGCGAAGTGCGTCTGGAACCGGGGGCAACCCAAGAGGTCACGTTGACGCCGGCCCATGAGCCGATGAAACTCTGGCACTTCGACCATCCGCATCTTTATCGCGCCACGGTCCAAGTTTCGCGAGACCACAAGCCTCTGCACAGCGCCTCGCAAACTTTTGGCTCCCGGAAATTCGAAGTCAGGAATGCGGCATTCTATTTGAATGGCGAGCGGGTGCGGTTAATGGGGGTGGAGCGCATGGCCGGCAGCAATCCCCAGTACGGCATGGCGGAACCCGACGCGTGGATCAGGCACGACCACGAGGACCTGAAAGAGCTGAACTGCGTCTTCACCCGCGTGCACTGGCAGCAGGACAAGCGCGTGCTCGACTATTGCGATCGCCACGGCATTCTGATTCAGGAAGAGGTTCCTTCCTGGGGGCCTGCCACATTCGAGGGCATGGCTAATGAGCCATCGCCCGAAATCATGCAGAACGGGCTCGACCAATTGCGCGAGATGATTACGCGTGACTCGAACCACCCGGCGATTTTCGCCTGGGGGCTGTGCAATGAAGTGAATGGCCACAACCCCCCGGCCCAGGCGTTCATCAAACGCATGGCCGAGGAAGCGCGGCGACTCGACCCCCATCGCTTGCTGACCTATGCGTCGAACTCTCTCCAGGAGAATCCCGCGGGCGACGTCGCCGGGTCACTCGACTTCATCGAGTGGAACGAGTATTACGGAAGCTGGTATCCGGGAAACCCCGGCTCGGTGCGGCACAACCTGGAAGATATCCACCGTGCTTTTCCCGACAAGCCCGTGGTGATCTCCGAATATGGTTACTGCGAGTGCACACCGGAACGTCTGGGGGGTGACGCCCGGCGCATTGAAATCCTGCGCGATCACACTAACGTCTGCCGCGAATTCGATTTTGTTGCCGGGACGATTTTCTTCGATTACAACGACTATCGCACCCACATCGGCGACAAGGGAGTAGGGCCGCTCAAGCAGCGCGTGCATGGCGTCGTGGACCTGTATGGGAATCGCAAGCCTTCGTTCGAGGCACTGCGCCAGGAAGCAAGCCCTGTTGAAAGCCTGCAACTGGCTCCGGGCGAGGGATTGCTGAACGCCACCCTGACCACTCGGAAGACGTTGCCCGCCTATACCCTGGAAGGGTACACGCTGCACTGGGTTGTCTTCGGCTTTGACGATCTTCCGATGGAGCAAGGCTCCGCCGCGCTGCCTCCCCTTCCGCCCGGGCAGCAGGCTGGAATGCGCATTCAGTTTCAGGAGAAGAACCCCACCCGCGTGCGCGTTGACGTGATGCGGCCTACGGGTTTCTCAGCCTTCACTGCTTGGTGGAGGAACGGCGCCAAATCCCCATAAGGTGGATTCGAAGTGCGCTAGGTGAAAGCCGAGTCTATAACTCGGCAGGCTCTTTTACCTTGCGGCGCGGTGACGCCTTACGCGTCCCGCTTTTCGCGGCCGATTTGGCGGTGCGCGGCTTGCGTGGCTTGCGCTGCGGAACGGTTTCTACCGCAACAACTTCCTCGACCACGGCGGGCACGGGCGGCTCCGGGGGTTCTACTATTTCCTCGACGGGCTCGGCGGCCTCCCAAATCACATCGGTTTCGACGGGCAAGGGTTCCGCTTCGAGGTCCGGCGGCGCCTCGCCCACCGGCGTCAGCGTAACGGCGGGAGCCGGCGCGGGAGCGGCGGTGGGGAAGATCCGCCAGACCCCCTTGCGATCGCGATGCAGGCGAACCCAGCCTTCACGCTGGGCCTGATGGAGAATATCGAGCAAACCGCGAAAACCTGACCGCTCATCGATGGCGCTGCCGGCGGCGCGCAGGATCTGCCGAATCTGGCGCAGGTAGACCGGGCGGTTGGGAGCCTTCTCGAAATGGCCGGGCAGAGCCAGCCGCAGCACGGCCAGGGAATCTTCCAGGCTCGCGGGCGGCGTCACAGGCGCCGTCACTGGCGGGGCGGCGGAAGCAGGCTGGGCCTCAGGGATAGGAGCTTCCGCAGCCGGCTCGGGTTCCACTGCAACTTCCGCAGGCTCCGCCGGGGCTTCGGGGGCTGCCTCAGCTTCCAGGGCTTCCACGAGATAGCCGCGCTCCGTGCGGCGCATCTCCACCAGTCCTGCCTTGCGGAGTTTCTGAATGAAATCCAGAAACGAGCCGGCGCCGAAGTCGCGCTCGCTGAAGGTGGGATCGAGTTGCAACAGAGTGCTCTTCAGCAGGCCCAGTTGCGGGGCGACTTCCCGTTCGGCCAGAATCTCCAGCGCGCGCTCGATATTCGGCAGCGCGGTTGCGAGCGGCCGGCTTTCGGCGCCTCGAGCTGCGGCACGCTGGGAGCGGGCAGTGCGGGAGCCGTCGCCCCCCGTCTTGAGGAGATTCTCGTAAGAAATGAACTCGTGGCAGTTGCGCTGCAGAATGCCGCTCGTGAATTGCCGCCCGCCGACCACGAACACCCGCTTGTCGTACTGCTTCAGTTTTTCCACCAGCGCAATGAAGTCGCTGTCGCCGCCCACGATCACGAAGGTGTTGATGTGATCGCGCGTAAAAGCCATTTCCAGCGCGTCCAGCGCCAAATTGATGTCCGCGCCGTTTTTGTCGCCCCGCGGCGTCACGCTGCGCTGCACCATGTGCACGGCGTATTGGGTCATCTGACGGCTGTACTCGCCGGCCCGCGGCCAATCGCCGTAGGCAATCTTGCTGACCACCTCACCGCGCTCCTTCAGCGCCTCCAGGACGATGGAGACGTCAAAGTCTTTGCCGAGCGTCTCCTTTACGCCGATTTGAATGTTGTCAAAGTCAATGAATACCGCTAACTTCAGTCTTTCCTCAACCACGTTTCCTTCTTTCACTCGGGGCCGCGAGGCGCCCTGAGCACCGCGCCGGCATTCCCCGAGACGTTACACTACACTAAACATCATACTCCTATCCGCCAAGTCTTGGCACTTCCAGAATCGGGCAGCGCGGCCCGCATTGTTCGGACGCAGGGCTCCGGTGAAGTCGAGAGTCGAAGGTTAAAGGTCGAAAGCTAAGAGCTGCCACCCGAAACCCGCCCGTCGGAGCCCAGCCCTTCGGACCGGGCCTCGACGAATAGATGCCCTTCCAAAAATCTCCTTCCTCCGGCACGGGGACTCTCCGACGTTTTGTCACATTCCATAGTTATTAGCGTTCATGCAACTTTGTTCTTGACAAGATTAAGCTTAATTGTGTAAAGTAACCGGAGCCAGCATGCTCGCTGGCCGACTTGAGAGGCTGAGGGGAGGGAGGGTGCTGGGTGCCAGGGTCCGAGGAAAGCCTCGAGAACCGAGCGCCCAAGAGCCAGAACCCATTCCGTAGGCAAGTGCCAAGTGCCAGGTGTTGGGGAAAGAACTCCAGTCCCCAGCCCCCAGAACCCAGAAGGAGGTTTCAATGTCTTTAATTCAGAAGCAAGAAATGACGGAAAAGAACTTGGCCGCGAAGCGGTCGAATGGGAGTATGGCGCAAGGCCCAGTGACGCCCGAGGGCAAGGCCAACTCCGCTGCGGCCAATCTGCGTCACGGATTCTACTGCAAGGAGCCGAACCGGGCCTTGACCGCGTTGGGGGAAGACCCGGAGGAGTACTCAGGGCTCATGAATTCCCTGGAGAACAATTTGATCGAGGGCTTGGAAGGCGAGTTGGTGCAGCGCATCGGGCACGCCCTGTGGCGGATGAAGCGCGCCGAGCGCATGCAGGACGGCCTCGCCCTGAAGCGGATCAAAGTCGCGAAGGAAATCCACGAAACTACCACTCTGCCCCAGCGCCTTCGGGCTCATGAGAACCTGGACCACTACGACGAGCTGCTCCGCGCGCTGAGGCGCCGCGACGACGGTCCCACTCCCGCTGAAATCCAAACCTTTGTGAAACACTTTGACTATGACCCTTCGGAGGAGATGAAGGAGTTTTTCCTTCTCCTCAAGTCCCTGAATAAGCTGGAAGAAGGTCCGGAACGGAAGGCCGTGCGCCGCAAGGCCCGGGCGCAACTGCGTGAGATGGAAGAATGCTATCGAGGGGCCTGCGTAAAGTTCATGGAACAACTCGACGAAATGCAATCACCGGAGAACCTGGCGGCGCTGACGGCTCCTCAGGACGAAAAATCGCTGCTTATGCAAAGGATGGAAGATTCCAGCCTGCGTCATTTATGGCGGCTCACCAATATGCTTTTCAGGCTCCGAACCGGGGGATTGACCCCTAGAGATGTTAAAAATGAAGATCGATCCGACTATGTATATGAAAACACAGGCGAGCAGGACACAATGTCCAGCTAATAACACGCTCCTTACACGAAAATGCAGCAATTGTGCGGTAATCGACGGCAATTGTGAAGACTTCTTGACCGAGAATGCAAAAACTGCGCGATAAATCCGGCACCGATCTTTGGAGCAAGCGGCCCTACGCAGGAGGAAAAATGTCCCGATCCTCCGACCTCATTTTGGATTTAAACTTTTGGAAGTAACTTCCAAATCATCGTTGGCGTCTTTATTAGTACTGGCATATCATGAGAGGGAGGCCCTCGATGAAAACAATAACCCATTCCCACTTACTCACCGTTCGACATGCTGCGCGCCGCGGGCTTGCAGGTTGGCTCTGGAGCGTGGCGCTCTCGGCACTGCTTGCGACCTGGATAGTTGCCGGCAGCGGATGGTTAGGGGCAGCGCAACAGGCTCAGCCCCAGCCGGCGGCCTCGCCTTCCGAAGCCCAACCCACCTACCAGATACAGGTTAAGAGCAATGCGGTGGTGGTACGCGTCGTCGTGCACGACGCCCATGGTCAGCCGATCGACGGGCTCACGCAGAAAGACTTTCAACTCTTTGATGACGGTAAGCCGCAAACCATTTCTCAGTTCTCGGTCGAGCATCCCGCCTTAGCAGGGGAGAAAGCAAACCCGGCCGCCACTGAGAAAGAGGCGCAGGCGCCGGAATCGAATCCGACTTTCACCGCACCCCAGCGCTTTGTGGCGCTCTACTTCGACGACGCGCGCACCAGCTTTGCAGACTTGGCGCATGTCCGCGAGGCGGCGCTGCGCTTTCTGGCCAACGGGATTCGTCCTGAGGACCGCCTGGCGGTCGTTACCACGTCCGGCTTTGTCAACCAGGATTACACCAGCGACGTCACCAAGCTCGCAGCGGCCATCAATAAGCTCCAGGCCCGTCCCAATACGGGCGATCCGCGCGATGAGTGTCCCAACATGTCCGACTATCAGGCCGATCTGATTGTGAACCACGAAGACGCCGACGCGACCGCGATGGCCGTCAACGAAGCCATTAATAAGGGCTGCGTACCCTCCAAGCCAGGTGGCGGCGTCGCGGCCTCCAACTTTGAGAGTGGAATCACACAGCTCGTCATGGCGAAGGCATGGCAAGTGTTCGACTATTATGATCTCCAGGCGCACACCTCGCTCTACACCCTGCAGGACATGATTCGCCGCGTGGCCCGGTTGCCGGGGCAGCGCGAGATCGTGTTGGTGACGCCGGGTTTCATGTCCCTCAACTTCCAGTCGATGCTGGAGGACGCGGCGGACCTGGCGCTGCGCTCCAACGTGGTGATTGGCGCGCTCGACCCACGCGGGCTTCTTACCCTCATGCACATCAGCGACGCCGGCGAGCAGCAGTTCACCATCGATAATCCGGCCGATCCGCGGCTGGAGGTGGGCGTCCGGCTGCAATACGAGCAGGTGCGCGACTGGGCAGCCTGGTCAGTGCCCCAGGAGTTGGCCTGGGCAACCGGCGGCCAAGCTATTCACAACACCAACGACCTTTTGGCCGGCCTCACCAGCGTCTCGGCCCCGCCTGGCGTTTACTACACGCTGGCGTTCGCGCCCAGTGACCTGAAGCCGAACGGGAAGTTCCATACCCTCCATGTGAAGCTCACCGAGAAACGCGGCCTGATGGTGGACGCACGCCACGGCTATTTTGCACCGCGCCAGGCGCTGAGCGCCCAGCAGGTGGTCGACGAGCAGATCAAGGATGCCGCGTACTCGGAAGGCGTGACCATGGATCTGCCGGTGGAGCTCAAGACGCAGTTCTACAAGTCGCAGGACGGCCAGGCGCATCTCACCCTGCTCGCCCGAGTGGACGCGCGGAGGCTTGATTTCCGGAAGGACGGCGCCAACGACACGAATCACCTGCGCTTCGTAGCCGTGGTCTTTGACGTGAACGGAAACTACGTCGCCGGCCAGCAGAAAGACCTCGACGTGATAGTGTCTGAGGCCAACATCGCCGAGTTGCGCGCGAAGGGCCTGACCATGCGCACGGATTTCACCCTGGTGCCCGGAACCTACATGATCCGCCAGGTAGTGCGCGACTCAGAAGGCGGGCATCTCTCGGCCATGACGAAAAATGTGGAATTGCCGTAGGACTCAACCCCGTCGCATCCGTGGCTACTGTCATTCTGAGTGCGCCGCGGCGGACGAAGAATCCCGATCCTTTGGAGATCGTTTCCACGAAAAACGACGCCGACCCGTTGGCTTGGCGCCAGTGGCACCATTGGAACATCATGAAGGACAGGGCTATGGGATCATTGCCAAAGGGAAAGCATGTTCTCACCGTTCACATTCTCACCCAAGGCAACATGAATCTTGCCTATTTTGATTTCAAGGAGCGGAAGACTGCCGCTCCGGGAGGGTCAAGTGAGAAATAAGAAGTCCGGTGGCAAAGGCCACGATCGTCGGGAGTTCATCAAGATCGGCGGAGCCGTCACGGCGGGTCTGCTGGCGAATGTCGCGCTGCCGAAAACTGTCGGAGCAGATGCCGGTGTGCCATCGAACCCGGCCGCTCCGGACGCCATGCCTACCCGAAACCTGGGGAGGACCGGCTATCGAGTGGGCATCTTCAGCCTGGGAGGCCAGGCGGCGCTGGAGATCAAGAACAATGATGAGGTGGCGGTGCCCATCATCACTCGAGCCCTGGACCTGGGCGTGAACTATCTCGACACCTCCTCAATTTATGGGGGACCCGAGCGCTGGAGCGAGCGTTACCTCGGGCAGGTCATGAAGAAACGGCGCGCGGAGGCATTTCTGGCCAGCAAGACCAAGGAGCGTACTCGCGACGGGTCGCTGCGCATGCTCGAGAAATCGCTCAAACTGCTCCAAACCGACCATCTGGACTTGTGGCAGCTTCACGACGTCGGCACGCTGGGCGATGTCAACCAAATCTTTGATAAGGGTGGCGCCCTGGAAGCACTCACCGAGGCGCGCGAGCAAAAGATGGTCCGCTTTCTGGGACTCACCGGCCATTTTCGTCCAGAGCCGCTGATGGAGGCTATGCGCCGGTTTCCGTTCGATTGCATCCTGATGGTTGTGAGCGCGGCCGACCCGCACCACTTCAGCTTCCAGGAACAACTCCTGCCCATGGCCGTCGAGAAACAGATGGGCATCATCGGGATGAAAATACCGGGACGCGGACGGCTGCTCTCTTCTTGGACGCCGCCGCCGCTCGAGAAACAGCAACATTCCTGGGAAGGCGTGGTGATCGCTACCGGCCCGGGCACGCTGCAAATGCGCGAAGCGCTGTACTATACGCTTTCCCGTCCCGTCTCCACGGTGATCGTCGGGTGTGACTCGATCGCGCAGCTCGAGGAAAACGTGCAACTGGCGCGCGAGTTTACGCCGCTCAGCGAAAAACAGATGGCCACGCTTCAGGACAAGGCCGAGCCGGTGTCAAAGCAGGCGCTCTTTTTCAGATTTTTCGACCGCGCGTAGAGTGGGCTCAGCGCCGCGGGAATCAGAGGCTCTGTATCCTTAAGAGGCGCTCCAGAAGATGCCGTGAACGCTCCCTGCTATGGACGCGAGTAAACGCGAACGTAGTCAACCAGCATCTGTTGCGGGAAAACCGTCGTCTGGTCGGGGCTCCCAGGCCAACTGCCGCCGACGGCCACGTTGAGAATAATGAAGAAGGGATGATCGAAGACCCACGCGCTGGCGGGCAGGTCGGCGGAGGCGTGATTCTCGTAGAGGATCCCGTCAACATAGAAGCTCACCGCGTTCGGCTCCCACTCCACGCTGAAGATGTGGTAGTCGTCGCTGAACTTCTGTCCGCTCGGAAGCGTGTATGCCGCGGACAACGAAGCTTCTCCTGAACCCTGCGGCCCGTGCAGGCTGCCATGAACCGTGGACGGCTCGGAACCAATGTTCTCCATAATGTCGATCTCGCCGCAAGTCGGCCATCCTACCGAACTGATATTGGAGCCCAGCATCCAAAACGCCGGCCACATCCCTTGTCCGTATGGCAACTTGATGCGGGCTTCGAACTTGCCGTACCTCTGCGAAAACAGGCCTTGGGTTTTCAGTCGCGCCGACGTGTAGTTACGAGTAATGCCGTCCGTTCCCGTGTAGGTTTCCTGCGCTGCGGTGATGACCAAGTTGCCATTCCGCACTTGCACGTTTTGCGGCCTGCTGGTGTAGGATTCCAGCTCCTGGTTTCCCCATCCATTACCGCCGAGGTCATCCGTCCATTTGGTCGCATCCGGCGCGGAACCGTCCGCACCATTGAACTCATCACTCCAGACCAGGGTCCAAGTGCCGTTTGCGGAGGCCGATGTGTTACCGGCGCCGCATGACGCGGACACGGCAGTGGCAAGAGCCAGTGCCAAGACCAGTGCAGAAGGTACCATGGCCTGCGAGGCCTGGCTGGCCGCCCACCGGCAAATGCCCGTGCACCGTGCGAATTGGAATGTCGTGCCTTCAGCAATGCGTTTGCTCATGTCACACCATAGAACACATCGAGCCGCTGGATCGTCCCCAAGCGGCCGAAGACGGCAGCACTCGTCGTGGCATCCAACTCCAGTCCACCGACAAGTTGCGATGTTCCGTCAGCAAAGGTCACCCGGATGTCCTGTGGGCCGCTGCGATGCGCTACCACCGGAACCTGGCAGTAAGTAAAGGCCAGTGTGTCCCTCTCCAGATCCAGGGTCCTCCGGGCGCCTTCAACATCGAAGTAGTGAAACGTCTTAGGCTCGGCAAGAAACTCTGCCCTGGTCATGAGTTGCGGAACGAAAGCGAGCTCTCCATTTTCGACCTGAACGCCCACTTCGCCCATGCGCGCGAGGAAGTCTTCCTTCGCCTGGCCGGTCATTCCCGGTTGCTGCGCCCCCGCGAATCCCGGAGTGTGCGAATACGGATCGGTGGGAATAGCACCGAAGACGGCGGGAGACTTGTGCACTCCCAACCCATCATACACTCTATTGTAATGATCTCTCAGTTGCTGAACGATGGATTCGTCCGCACCGCCCGCGACCGCCCGCTCCAAAACCTCGCGCACCGCCAGCAACAGCTTCGAAACCATGTGCCAGTAAATGCACCCCAGGCCTTCGTACTTGTAGAAAGTACCCGAGCGCCCCGTGAACGATTGATGGTCGAATAGCTTCTCGTAGAGGTCGAGGATCTGTCGTTCTTCCTTCTTCGCAATTTGGCGGAATTCACTCTTCTTCAGCTCATCGAGCGCCTGCTTGAGCATCTCCGAGTTGCGAAATGAGGCATTAAAGTGAATGCCACCATCTACATCACGAACAACGATGCGGCGATCGTCCCGCTGCAGCATGGACATCAGCAGCTTCGACTTCTCAACTTCGCACTGCGGCACATTGTTCTTCTCGAGAAAGTGGGGCAGCGGCCGGTCAGGATACAGAATGTAGCTGTTCTGGTCAGCGCGGTACAGACTGCTGTGGCGAAGCACTTCCAACAGAGTCACGCTTTGGGCGGGGGAAAGCGCTCCGGAACTGAGCACCGCTACCTGGCCCTCCAACATCTCGTAGAGTCTCCGAATCCGGATCTCGTCTCCCGCGACGGTGATCAAATTGTACGAATGGTATAGCCCATCGCCTCTGCGATTGGCACGAATCGAATGATCGAGGTGCCGCAAGGCGGAATCACAGAACGACTGTAACCGCGCAACCGGTACCCTGCAATGTTCACCGGAAATACCCTGCGCGTAAGGCTTCTCCCGATAGATCGATCCGGCACTTCCGAGCGCGTCCAGAATTGATTTGCGGTCACGGTCCGAGATGGGAGCATGAAGAAGCGGCAGGTAGCTTTCGAGCGCGTCGAACACTTGGCCGAACAGCGCCGCCAGTTCCGCCGACAACTCAATTTCTTCTCCTTGCCCCGGTGTGAACAGTTCGCGCGTGAAAACGAGGAAGCGGCGCAAATAGTAAAGCGTAACCATCGAAGCGCCCGCGCCGACCAAGGCGTTATTGGCATCGTTCCACTCGGGCCGTTGCGTATTCATCCAGATGCCGGCTTCCGGAATGTAGTTCGCGAGCTTTGTCAGAATGACGATAAGGAGTTTTTCCGCCAGACTAGCGCGAGCCAATTGCCCGTCACGAGCGACCAACGCCTTTCCGTCCGCTCCCAGGTCGGAGGCGCGCTTCATGGCCTTGCGATGCGCCACGTGATCAAAGGTAATGGTATTCTGCGAATCCTCGAGCAGCGACTGATAGGGCAGGATCCGATAGGGCACGTTCGCATAGGTGAACACGGCGCTCGACAGCAGTTGTCGCAGGCTGTTCGGGTAGTGCCGCTTGGCCTGCTCAAGCAACTTCAGCAGGTAGATGACTTGATGATCGCCCCAGTAGCCGATGAACGTCCAAGGGTCATGCGGATCGATGAGCTCCCACTCATAGCCGTTATTGGTAATACGATAAGGGTTATAACCATCGGCCGTCGAGGAGTCCAGAAACTTATAGATCATGCTCTCGATAAAGCCGGGAAATGAGACGCTGAGGGCTTCCCAGTTTTGAAAGATGTCGCGCCAGTTTCCTTGGTAACTCAGGAGCTTACGGCCGTAATCATCTTTCACCTTGATTTCGAACAGGTTCCACGGCCGGCTGGGGTCACCATGACGGCGGCTGAAAGTCAGCGGCAGATACTCATGGGCAAGTCTCTCCAAATCCGGATCCCGCTGTTCCCGCACCCGCTCGAGGAGGGCGCGGTGCTCGAGCGACGCCGGCAATCCTTCCAGAAAGGCCTTGTGCCTCTGCGCGACTTGCCGATTGGCCTGCGAAATGAACAGTCTCAGATCCGCGCTCAAGATTCTGTAGTTATCGCTCGGAATGCCTCCGCGCATCACGTTGAAGAGGGTGCTCGAATAATGGTGCCAGGTGGCCGGTTCGTCCTGAGTGAGCTGGAGCCCGTCCGCCCCGGCTACAATTCTCGCCAGGTTCTCGGTGCCTCGGGTAACGTCCGCATCAAGCTGCGCTGCGAGGACGTCAGGGGAATGAAGGTCGTGAAGGATAGACCTCACTCCCGCCGCGTCCTGGTTGACTTCGGCGACGATCTTCCATTCGCTCTCACCGTCGGCGGGCAACGTGAGCGACGTCTTCAGAAAATAGGCGCCGCGGCGCCCGCGAATGTCTGTCTCTTGCGTGACCCCGCGGCCGCAGCGGAAGGCGTCGAGCTGAGTGCTGGAGAGCAGCCGCGCCTCCGGATCCAATCCCGCGGACCACGCCGTGTTTACGCGCAGCGACTCGCTAGGTTCTGGCCTGTCAACCGGAATCGACGATAGACGAAAGAGAGCAAGCCCGGTCGTCGGCTCCAGCTCCGTGCGCTTGTAACCATCCACCAGCGTGCTGTATTCCATCTGGAATCGTCGCGTGACGCCGCACGGCAAGACATTCTGAATACCGTCGAGCAGATCGACCGTGACCGCAACCGTGCGGTGGTTGACCAGTTGCGCGCTGCGCACAAACCCAAAACGCGCGCTCGTCATCCATCCATACGAGAACGTCAACCCCAGATCAGGGTTCACCTCTTCGAAGATGAGCTTGTTTCCATACACGCTTTTGTACAGGCTGCGTGAAACCGGATGGCGTCCCTCAGGCTGCCCTGAGAACGGCTCCCAGAGCACGACTTCGCCTTCTTCCATAACTCGAACGATCGTCTTGCTTCCCGTGCTCTCGCAGCCGTCGTGGATGCGATCCTCGGGGTAGTACGGGAAAAGCGCGTGGTCGGGATCCATGCGGCCCGCCGTCAGGCCACCGTTGCTGGAGATGAAAAGCCAATGATCCGAGTCGCTGACGATGCTCATGAAGAAGGGTGGCATGGCATCGTAGTGTGCGATGCGGTAGTACCGTTCACCGCGAAGATCGACGAAGGACCCCTCCGCGGCTTCAGGAGAGAACTGGGCCTTGCGTCCGGCAGCAAGCGCCTTGGCATTAGTCATTTTGCCTCTGGGGTGGAAGACAAAGCCTGGCGCTGCTTGAGATCCCTCTCAATCTGGACCATGGTGGTGTCGTCCAGCTTGTAGAACAGCACCGACGCCGCCGACAGGAAACCCACCACAGCCGGGAAAAAGCTCATCATGTACCGTATGCCGGTCTGTACGTGGAGAGGCTGCACTACATTAGCCTTGAACCCGATGTAGCCGATCAGCCAAAGAAAGAGCGAACTCCCCGCCGCCCACCCCAACTTCTGCGAGAACGATGCGGCGGAGAACACCAGCCCCGTCGCACGGCGCCCGGTCTTCCACTCCGAATAATCAGCCGTATCCGCGTAGAAGGCCCAGAGCAGAGGTGAGGTTGGAGCGAAAAGCGTCGAAATTGCAATGTGGGTTACAAAAATGAGGGGAATGTTGCTGAGCGGAACAAAGTAGAACAGCACCGTCAGCGTGCTGGCCAGGGTCATTAAGATCATGTATGCGCGCCGCTTGCCGCCGAGAAGCGTTGCCAGAGGACGCGCCATGGCGGCGCCAAAGATCACGCCCGCGGTCCCAAGTACCATGAACCACGATCCCAGCGCCTCAGGCGCGAGGTCACTCTTCAAATGGTGACCCAAAAACGTCTGTTCAAAGTGGTACAAGTGTCCAGGCTGCACGACGCAATACTTGAAGTAGTACAGGATGGCGCCCATGCGAATGGAGATATAGAAGACCGCGAAGACTCCGATGAAGCACACCATCACCCAGGGTACGTTCTTCAGCAGGTCGCGCAGATCGTCCTTCAGCGAGTCGCCCGCCCGGTGGGCCGTCTGCACACGTTCGCGCGTGGTGAAGAAAGTGGTGAGGAAGAGAGCGATCGCCAGAACTCCATAGACGACCATCGCTAACTGGAATCCCCTCTGATCATTGCCGTGGCCGAAGCGCTTCACCATGGGAATGGTGAGCCCCTGGACCATGAAGAGTCCGCCATAGGCGAGAACGAAACGGTAGCTCGATACACTGGTGCGTTCCAGAGAGTTTGGCGAAATCACTCCCATCAGCGCACCGTAAGGAATATTGATGAAGGTGTACGCCAGCATGATCAGGCCATACGTCACGTAGGCGTATACAAGCTTGCCCTGCGGCCCCAGATTTGGAGTGGTGAACATCGCCACCCCCATCAGCGCCATGGGCAGGCATCCCCACAGCAAATAAGGACGATAGTGTCCCCAGCGCGTCTTGGTGCGATCTGCAATCAGGCCCATCACGGGGTCAATGCAGGTGTCCGGAATGCGCACCGCAAGGAACATGGTAGCCGTGGCTGAGGCCGCGAGGCCATAAACGTCGGTATAGAAGAATGACAGAAAGTTGAGAAACGTCTGCCAGTAAAAGTTCGAGGCAGTGTCGCCAACGCCATAGCCAACTTTTTCGAAAAATGAAAGCTTACTGCTCTCAGCTTTCGTCTCTTCCGCCGACCTGCTGCTCGCATCTGCGCTCACACGATTCTCCGATTCTTCCTGACCAGGAATCCGGGTATCGTACCACCACGGCCCGCCAATGCAATGCCTGTGCTGCTCACGAGCCGTTTGGGCGGGGACATCCTACCCTAAGTCCCGCTTCACAATCTGCGAGCCCAGGCTCTGGCCGTCGAGAAACAGTTCGACCTGCTTCAGACGTTCCGCGGGCGTGATCTTTGGTTGTCAGATGGGAAGGTCTGACAATGATAGCCATGGTTTCTACAAGTTTGGCGGGACGCGCGCCTTGGTGCCATGGGGAACGGCTCTCACGTACTGTACGGGCCAGGGGACGGGATATCCCAGGTCGTGGCCGGCTCGCAATGGCCAGTAGGGATCACGCGAAAACTCTCGCGCGATGATGGCAACGTCCGCCTGGCCGGTGCGGATGATGTGGTCAGCTTGGGCTGGAGCCGTGATCATTCCCACCGCACCCGTCAGGATTCCCGCTTCGCGACGAATTCTTTCGGCGAAGGGGGTTTGATATCCTGGGCCGATAGGGATTTGGGCAGGTGGCACATTTCCGCCGGAGGAACAATCAACCAGGTCTACACCGGATTTCCCCAGGTGCTTGGCAAGCTCCACGGAATCGTCGAGGGTCCATCCACCTTCTACCCAATCGGTAGCCGAAATGCGCACGAATAAAGGCGCGCGCTCCGGCCACGATCCGCGAATCGCGGAAACCACCTGGAGCAGCAGGCGGATCCGGTTCTCGAACGAGCCTCCGTACTCATCGGTGCGGTGATTGGCAAGTGGCGAAAGAAACTCAGAGATCAGATATCCGTGGGCGGCGTGAATCTCCACCACGCGGAAGCCCGCTGCGCGGGCGCGGCTGGCGGCTTCGACAAATGCCCGGACAAGGGCCTGAATTCCCTCCTGGGTCAGCGCTTGCGGCATCACATAGTTACTGGCAAAGGGAATCGCGCTGGGGGCAACCACATTCTTCCAGCCGCCCGACTCCTCGGGCACGGCGCCATCCCCGTCCCAGGGACGATAGGTACTGGCCTTCCGCCCGGCATGTGCCAATTGGATCCCGGCGATGCTGCCCTGGGAGTGAATGAACCGGGTAATGCGGGCGAGAAAGTCAATATGATCGTCGCTCCAGATTCCGAGATCTTCGGGACTGATCCGGCCTTCCGCGGCAACGGCGGCGGCTTCCGTCATAATCAAGCCTGCGCCCCCCACAGCCCGGCTCCCCAAGTGAACCAGATGCCAGTCATTCGCAAATCCATCGGTACTGGAATACTCACACATCGATGAAACGACGATGCGGTTGGAAAGAGTCAGGTCTCGGATCGAGAGCGGATCGAGTAGATTAGGCATGAGTTTTGCTCCTCACTGGTCTTTTCTGATCAGGCAGGCGTCGTGCCCGCAAACTGGCGCAGACGGTTGCTTTTTAGCCTCTGCGCCAGTCCGCGAAGCTCAGCGTTCTTGACGTGTGCCGATTATCGCATTCTCGACTTCAGCTCGATCATCTTACCATCCACAGCAAACCTGCCGTATCCGTGATGGTGGATGGTCTTTGGATCCTTTTGCGCGGGATCGGTCCAGGCTTTGAGCACTTCAAGGACGAAGATATTGTACTTGTTGACGAAACGGGTATCGGCCACCTTACATTCGAGATTGGCGAAACACTCGGCCACCAAAGGCGGGGCTACAAGCTCGGCCGGCGCCGGCGTCAGGCCGAATCTCTCGAACTTATCCACGGTCCGGCCCGAGCAGTTGCCGACTCCCACGACTTTGGGCGCCAGTTCCACCGCGGGGACGGCGATCACGCACTCTTTCGTCGCCCGCAGTGCGGCAAAGCTGTAATTCCTGTTGCTGACGACACAGGCAACCAGCGGCGGTTCAAACTCGACCATCATGTGCCAGGACAACGTCATGACGTTGGCGCGGCCCCTGCGGGCGGTCGCCAGCAGGACCACCGGGCCCGGCTCGACCAACTGGTAGACTCTCGACAGAGGTAGATTCTTCATCACGATCGCGCCTCCTGGACCCGGTCTGCAATGATGGGCAGCCGTGATCTATTTTAGCTGTGCTGGCAGCCGCAAGGTGGATCATTCAGGATGTGCAGGCATTCATTGCCGCATCCTTAGCTCCATGAACCTGATGACGGCGATCTCGCGGGTCAATATCCCACCGTATGTTCGACCTGCGCGGTGCCAGAATCTCCCACGCTGGGAGAGCCGTCGTTGCACGGCGCGCTCGCGCCATGCTGGAAGCCGACGCCTATCGGACGGAATCACCCCGTGTGTCTCGTTCTGAGACGGGGACGACGCCTTATTGGGTCACGTCGATTGACCACGTCCACACCGACGTTAGGAGCCGGCTGCGGCTCCCGTAGGACTTCGTGATACACTCTTTACGCCACACCTTCGGCATTCGTTTAGGCGAGGTCGGGGCGGACGCTTTCGCGATCATGCGGGCGGCGGGATACAGTACCGTTACAGTCAGCCAGGAATACGTGCATCCGACACCGAAGCCAGGGAGCGGGCCCATAGCTCAGTTGGTTAGAGCAGCGGACTCATAATCCGTTGGTCCCAGGTTCAAGTCCTGGTGGGCCCACCAAGCCATTGCATTCCCCATTGAGATTTTCGGGCCCTGCGCATCTTTTCTGATGACCCTGTCTTGCCCGGCAATGGCGTGGACGGGCGCGATTGGTGCCACGATTTCCGACTGACTCTTTACTGCCCATGTTCCGACCGCTTCACCAGCTCTTTGCGCGGGGGAGCGGCGTCGGCGGCCTGCAACCCGACATTCCACCAACCATGGCGCATTTTCGATGGCCTGCGGAGCAGATCCGCCTTCGCAGGAATGACTGCATCTCGGAGCGCCGGTGTCTCGCAAAACGGCACCAGTACCTGCATCTGCCTGCCGACTAAGGTTGGCCGGGATAATCGGCCTGAATCTTGAGTTTCTTGCCCGGAATCACCGTGATACGTTCCTGGTAGAACGTGTGCCCACTGGAATTGCGCAGCTCGATGGTGTGGGCGCCGGCACGGAGAGGGAACTTCTTAAGCTGGCCGGTGTGGCCCGCCAACCCGCCATCGACGAAGATCGAGTCACCTTTATGCTTCGTGACGATCTGGACTTCCCCCACGGGCGGGCCGGGGTAATATGCCTGTCCTGACCAAGGGCCATACCACCAACCCGGACCGACGAAGCCGGGGTAATAACCCGGTCCGTAAAAGCCTCCGAAGTAGCCGGGGAATCCGAGAAAGATCCCGCGCGCTGACGCAACCGGCGCTAAAATCACCAGCGCCAGAATGGCAACTGCTGAGCTTTTCCAAAATCGCGACATGACACAGGCCCTCCGCTCCCGGCCTCGGGTACCGAACCGCGGGCCGGTCCAGTAGTTAGATGCAGAACGAGAGAAGCGTGCTGCTCGCCTGGCGCTGACCCTCAAAAGCTGTCTCAAAACTCAAAGGAGAGGGGGAGCACCGAAGGCATGCGCCTAATCTCGTGTCCACCTAATTTCCGGACACTGCACCAGAGATTCGAGCTCCCTACGACCCGTGGGAGGTCGGAGCGATCAAGACGGGCCGCGGCACGCGCTGCGGGAGGCATTGTCCGGGCGGCGCTTTCAGCATATAATCGCTTTTGGCTCCACTGATGTTCACAAGGCCTGCTCGCTGTCCTTCCTGACATGTATCTGGTTTACAGCATGCTGTTCACTCTGGGTGCAATTTTAAGTGCGCCGTTCTACTTGTGGCGAAAGGGCAAGGGACTGCAGCCCGGCCACTGGCGCGAGCGGTTCGGGGGCATCCCGTTTCAAGAGACCAATCCCGGGGCAATCTGGATTCACGCTGTTTCCGTAGGTGAAACGCTGGCCGTGGTAGGCCTGGTGAAGGAGGTCGAGCGGGCGTTTCCAGGGCGCAGAATCTTCCTGAGTCACGTCACCCCGGCGGGGCGCGCTGCGGGTGAGGCGCAACTGCCTGCGATCGCGGGCCGCTTCTACCTTCCCTTGGATTGGCGTTGGGCGGTACGCCGCGTACTGGCGCGTCTTAAACCGGCGCTGCTGATCGTGGTTGAGACTGAGTTGTGGCCGAACCTCCTGCGCGCCACGCAGCAGTCGGGGGCACGCGTGGTGGTGGTGAATGCGCGGCTGTCGCGGCGGTCGCTGCGCGGGTACAAACTCGCGCGGCCGTTCATGCATCGCGTGCTGGCTGATGTGGACGCGATCTGCGCGCAAACGGAAGCCGACGCCGACCGCTTCCGGCAGCTTGGCGCGAGGCCGGAGCGAGTGAGGGTGGTCGGCAACCTCAAGTTCGACGCCCAGCCACCACACCTCGGCGAGTTTGCGCGCGCGTTGAAGATGGCGTTGCGCCGTGCCCAGCGTGGTCCGGTACTGGTGGCTGCAAGCACCATGCCCGGCGAGGAACCGCTCGTCCTGGAGGCTTGGGAACTGATCCGGACACGTTATCGCCAGTCGCTGTTGATCCTCGCGCCACGCCATCCGGCGCGCTTTGACGAGGTCGCCCGGTATCTGGCGGGAACGGATTGCAGTTTTGTTCGTCGCACAACCCTGCAGGCCGGCGAGCAGGAGTTCGGGGCGCAACTCGCCTCCGCGACCATCCTCCTTTTGGACACGATTGGGGAACTGTCGGGAATCTTCGAGGTGGCTGACCTGGTTTTTATCGGCGGCAGCCTGGTTCCCACCGGCGGGCACAATCCGCTCGAACCCGCTTACTGGTCGAAGGTCATTGCCTTTGGACCTCATATGGAGAACTTCCGTACGATCGCGAAGCTGTTTCTGGACGCCGGGGCGGCGATTCAAATCCGCAACCCGGAGGAATTGGCGCACGCCGCCTGGCTCCTGGAAAACTCTGAGGCGCGCCGCCGCCTGGGCGCGAGCGCGCGGCAGGTGTTGGAGCAGAATTCCGGCGCCACCGCGCGCACGCTGGAGTGCCTGCGCGAATTTCTGGGCCGCGAAGCGCAGGCGCGACCCCCTCTCTTACGCGAGGCCAAGTGAATCCACTTTGGCTGCCGCTCTCGGCGGGATTTCGGCTGGGGGTTCAAGTCCGCCACACTGCCTACAAACGTGGCTGGTTCAAAACCCGCTGCCTGTCGCGACCGGTGATCAGCGTGGGAAACCTGACGGCGGGCGGAACCGGCAAGACGCCGCTCGTCGTGCTGATCGCGAAAACCCTTCAGCGGCACGGATGGAGGCCGAGCATTCTGACGCGGGGTTATGCCCGCCGCGGCAACGCTGACCTCCTCGTCATCTCCCCCGCACCGGCTCGCCACGCGGAGGCGCGGGAAGTGGGCGACGAGCCCGCCCTGCTGGCTGGCGCGCTCCCGGAAGTTCCCCTCATCATCTGCGCCGACCGTTTTCGCGGGGGGAGCGTGGCGGAGAAGCGCTTCGCGGTTGACATGCACATTCTTGACGACGGGTTCCAACACCTGGCTCTGGCGCGCGACCTCGACCTGGTGGTGTTGGACGCGACGCAACCACTTTCCGACTGGCGCCTCTTGCCTGCCGGCCGCCAGCGCGAACCCCTTTCCGCCCTCAAGCGCGCGCAGATGATCGTAATCACGCGAGTCGCTTCCGGTGATGCGAAACCACTCGAGGCAATCATTTCGAGGATCCAACCCGAGGCGAAGAGCTTTCGCAGCTCGACTGAACTCTTGGCCCTGACGGACGTGGCAAGCGGCGTGGCCCTTTCCGGCGAGGAAATTCGCCACCAGCGCGTGGCGGCGTTCTGCGGAATCGGCAACCCCCGTGCGTTCTTTGCGGACGTCCAGCGCTGGGGCTTCAACCTGGTTGCCGCAGATGCATTCTCCGACCATCACGTATACACTGAGCAGGAGCTTCACCGCCTGGTCGCGAGCGCTCGGAAGAACGGCGCCGCCGCTTTACTGACGACCGAGAAGGACGCGGTAAAATTCCACCGGGACTGGAGGCCGGGGCTGCCCATCGTGGCTTGCGTCATCGCGGCGCAAGTCCAAGCGGCTGAAGAGTTCGAAAAAACCCTGCTGGCGTTTATCGCCAGGCCGGAAAAGGCAGAATGATGACGACTCCCCTTCGCGGCGCGAACTGGCAGCGCATTATGGTTCGAGCCACCAACTGGGTGGGCGACGCGGTCATGTCGTTGCCGGCGCTGGAAGCCCTGCGCGCCCGCTTCCCGCGCGCGGAAATTGTCCTGGTCTCGAAACCCTGGGTCAGCGAGATCTATTGGCATCATCCTGCGGTGAATCGGCAGATCATCTATAAACCGAATAGTGAACATCGTGGGCCCCGAGGCTTTGGGAGGCTGGTCAAGGAGCTGCAGGCAGAGCGCTTTGACGCCGCCCTTCTTTTCCAGAACGCTTTTCATGCCGCCTGGATGGCTCGCCTGGCGCGCATCCCTTCGCGGATTGGTTACGCCGGGAATGGCCGCAGCTTCCTGCTCGACGACGCCATCGAGCCCCCCCCGCCCAGCGCCTACGGGCACCAGGTCTATTACTACTTGCAGCTCCTGTTCCGCGCCGGCGTGATTGACAAGCCCCGGCCGGTCGCGGAAATCCGGCTTCGCCTCACCGAAGCAGAGCAGCAATGGGCGGCGAAAAAACTGGATGGGCTCGGTTTGAGCGGCCCGCGGTTCCTGATCGGACTCACGCCCGGAGCTTCCTTCGGGCCGGCCAAGCGTTGGATGCCGGAGCGTTTCGCGGCACTGGCCGACCGCCTGATTGGTGCGCTGAACGCCGATGTGCTAATCTTCGGCTCCCCTGAGGAGCAACCCCTGGCGGAGGAGATCGCCCAGGCCATGGAGCACACACCTGCGGTCGTGGCGGGCGAAACCTCCCTGCGAGAACTGCTGGCGCTTATGGCCGAGTGCCGCTTGATTGTGACCAACGACTCCGGGCCTATGCACTTGGCGGCGGCAGTGGGAGTACCGCTGGTTGCGATCTTCGGGTCCACCGACGAGCGCGCCACGGGGCCGGTGGGGACACGGGTTCGCATTGTCAAGCATCATGTCGCGTGTAGTCCTTGCGGGTTGCGTGAGTGCCCCATCGATTTTCGTTGCTTGCGCGGCATTTCAGTGGAGGAAGTTTTTCGCGCCACCCTGGAACTGGTGAAGCAGTGGAATATCACGCATGAGCACCCAGCTTAACCGTGCAATCCCGGGGACGAAAGCCGCCGCACAGTGCCGGGGCGTCGCGGGAAACCTGCTCGCCACGCCCAGCATGATCCGGGAAGATTTCGAGGCGCGTTCTTCCTTGGTCGCGACCGCTCCCGAGGAGCCGAACGGATGAATCTCACGAGCACAGATCGTACTGCCTTGCTCGCCATTCTGGACCGATTCCACCGCCAGAAAGTGGTGGTGTTGGGTGACCTCGTGGCCGATGAGTCCATCTACGGCGAAATCGCCCGCGTCTCGCGCGAGGCGCCGGTGCTGATCCTGAAGCAGCGCGAAAAGCAGGTGACGCCCGGTGGCGGCGCGAACGCTGTGAATAACCTGGCGGACCTGGGGGCGCGGGTCATCCCCGTGGGTGTCGTCGGTGACGACGAAGCGGGCGAAGCGTTGCTGCGCTACTTCCGCGAAAAGCAAATTCCCATCCGGCACGTAGTCCGGGTCCGTCATCACCTGACTCCCACCAAGACGCGTATTCTGGGGGGAGTTACGCATTGGCAGCGGCAGCAGATCGTGCGCGTGGACCGCGAGCCGGCGCAGCCTCTCGCCCCGGGCGTGCGCGCCAGCCTGACGCGAGCCGCGGCCGCGTTGCTGAGCACCTCCACAGGACTTCTGATTTCCGATTACGGCTACGGCACGACCAACGCGCGGGAAGTAGATTCCCTGCGACGGCGCGTCGCTCCGAAGTTGCTGCCTATCACCATCGACTCGCGCTACGACCTGGGAAGTTACACGCATTTGACCGCCGCGACGCCCAATGAACCCGAGGTCGAGGCGCTTTTCGGACAGTCGATCGGCAATGACCTCGAGCGGCTGCATTCACTGGGGAGGAAGCTCCTGCGCCGCCAGGCTCTCCAGGCGCTGCTGGTGACGCGCGGGCGCGATGGGATGATGCTGTTTGAGCCGCGCCGCGCGCCCCGCCATCTTCCCATTTTCGGGTCGGAGGAGGCGGTGGACGTGACGGGCGCCGGCGACACGGTCATCGCCGCGTTCACATTGGCGCTCGCCGCCGGAGCAAGTTTTCTGCACGCCGCCCTGCTCGCCAACTGCGCGGGAGGAATCGTCGTCATGAAGCGCGGTACTGCCACGGTGAGGCTGAGTGAGATGACGGAGGTCATCCGCAACTCATGAGCGCCACCCTTGTCCGCCGCGACGAACTCCGCCCCCTGGGTGAGCGCTTGCGCCGGGAAGGCTGCCGGATTGCCTTCGCCAACGGCTGCTTTGATATCCTCCACGTCGGCCATGTGCGTTATCTGGAAGCGGCGAGGAAGTGTGGAGATGTGCTGGTGGTGGGCGTGAACAGCGACCGCAGCGTGAAGACGCTGAAAGGCCCGGGGCGGCCAATTCTTCCCGCGGAAGCTCGGGCGGAATTGGTGGCAGCGCTCGCCTCGGTGGATTACGTGGTCGTCTTTGAGGAGTCGACCGCCGCGGGTGTCCTGCTGGACCTGCGCCCCGACGTGCACTGCAAGGGCACCGACTATTCCGTGGAGACCGTACCGGAACGGGATGTTGTGAAAAGCTATGGCGGCGCGGTGCAAATCGTGGGTGACCCCAAGAACCATTCCACGCGAGAGCTCCTGGCGGAGATGGCCCGGCGCGCGCGTCAGGCTTAGGGCCTTGCCCGCGCTCCAGAGCCCTCCCAGGTGCAAAGGATGACTGATTCGCAGCAGCGATTCCTGATCGTACGCCTCAGCTCGATCGGCGACATCGTGCACGCTTTGCCGGCCGCGGCGGCGCTGGCCGAGGCGTTTCCGCGAGCGGAGATTCACTGGGTCGTGGAGAGCTGTCACGCCTTGCTGTTGGATGGCAACCCTTATGTGCACCGCGTCGTGAAACTCGATACGCTGGGATGGCGCCGGCGGTGGATGGAAAGCGGAACGTTGGGGGAAATCGAGCGGGGCTGGCGGGCGCTGCGCGAATCGCACTACGATGCGGCAATTGACTTTCAGGGGCTTTGGAAGTCGGCAACGGTCGCCTGGCTTAGCCGCGCGCGCCAGCGCGTCGGGTTCGCGAGACCCTGGCTGCGTGAGCCTGGCGCGGCGTGGTTGTACACTCAACGAGTTTCGCCGCGGCAACGCCGCCATATCATCGAACTGAACCTGGCGCTCGTCGAGCGGTTGGGTGCGCACACCGAACACTGGCAGTTTCCCTTGCCACGCAACGACGCGGACGACGCCTACGTGGAAACTCAACTCGCCGCTCTCCACGCGAAGGATTTCATCATCATCAATCCGGGCGGCGGCTGGCGGGCGAAGTGCTGGTCCCCGGATAACTATGCGGAACTCATCGGACGATTGGAAGGCGCTATTCACGAACAGATCCTACTGACCGGTTCTCCAGAGGAAGAGAGCCTGATCCTGGAGCTCTCGCGGCGCTCGGGCTCGACCCGCGTCAGGTACTTACCCACTACGCTTGTGCAGTTCATCGCCCTGGCGCGGCGGGCCAGATTGTTTGTGGGAGGAGACACCGGCCCCCTGCATCTGGCCGCCGCCGTCGCCACTCCCATCGTAGCCATCTTCGGCCCCACGGACCCGGTGCGCAACGGCCCGTTCGCTCCGGACGACATCGCCCTTTCCAACCTCGGCCCGATCAACCACACCCGCCGTGCGGCGAGCCCCGCCTATCTGCCCGGGATTTCCGTGGAGGCCGTCCTGGCCGCCATCACGAAGCGTCTGGCGAGGGCCCATGCATAGCGCCTATGCCCGCTGGGCCGCGCGCTGGCGCGTGCCGCTGGGGTTCACTTTGTCTGCGGCATACCTCATCTTCTGCCGGCCCACCGTGGCACTATGGCTGGCGGGCGGCGCCGTGGCGCTGGTGGGAATAGCAATCCGCACCTATGCCGCCGGCTACCTCGCCAAGAATCAGAGCCTGGCCACCAGCGGGCCTTACGCGTGCACGCGGAACCCCCTTTACCTTGGAAGCGCCTGCGTGGGCGGGGGATTTGCTCTGGCGGGAGGCTCGTGGATCTTGGGCCTGGCCTTGGTGATTCTATTCGTGGCGGTATATTGGCCCGTGGTCCGTCGCGAAGAGGAATTCCTGCGGCGGGAGTTTGGGGACGAGTACGAGCGCTATGCTCAGAGTGTTCCACTTTTGATTCCCAGATTTCGTTGCTCCGCCGGCGGGACGACATTCCAGTGGAAGCAGTATCGGAAGAATCGTGAATATGAGGCGCTGCTGGGGTACGTCGGCGGGATGATTTTTCTGGCGTTAAAGGTCTGGCTCCGCTAGAGTGTGCCGGGCCACTTGGGTAAGCCCCGCCGCGTCTAAGGGTGGGTATGCAAACACACATCTCATTTCCAGTCCGCGCGTTGCTCCTGATCCTGCCCCTCGTGGTCTCCGTCCCGCTGCGGGGGCAGAACGCGCCTGAGCCTCTCATCCCGGGTGAGAAGCTGACCTACGACATAACCTGGTCCGTCTTCCATGGGGGCGAGGTGACCAGCACCCTGCGCAGCGGGGGCGCGCCTGACACTTACGACGTCACCACCACGGCGCGGTCGGCGGGGGTCGTCTCGCTGCTGATCAACGTCAACGACGAACTTCATTCCTTCTTCAATGCTCAGACTCTCTGCTCGCAACGTATTACCAAGAAGATCAATGAAGGGACGCGGCACAAGGACACCCTGATCGTCTTCGACTATATCCGGAGACTCGCCCTGCTGGATGAACGTGACTTGAGCCTGCCCGGCGCGCCGGCCAAACACGCCGAAAACGAGATTCCTCCCTGCGTCGAGGATGTGGTGACGGGGTATTACTATCTCCGCCGCCAGCACTTGGAGATTGGCCACACCATCGAACTGCCTGTGAACGACGGCTCCAAGACCCAGCAGGTCGTCGTGGAGGTCCAGGCGCGCGAGAAAGTGCAGACTCCTCTCGGAACCTTCGACGCTTTTCGCGTGGAGCCGAAGGTCTTCAACAGTTTGTTCAAGAGGAAAGGCCGCATGCTCATCTGGTTCAGCGCGGATGACCAGCAATTGCCCTTGCGCATCAAGGCGATGATTAGCCTTGGTTCCATCACGGGCGTCTTGCGGTCTGTTTCCCACGTCCCACCGAATGCTTCCCCAGCCAAGCCGTGAGCACTGCCGGGCGGCTCAAATCGCCCCGTACTTTTCCGCGAGGAGCCTATTGAACCGGGATTGATAAAGCAGGTCATACGTCTCTTCCCGGCCAGGGAAAAGCCGGAGAGCGTACTGGCGGGTCTGAGCGACCAGGGCCGCGGCTTCCTCGCCCGGCAGGTCCGACTGCCAGAGGATATTCATCACCAGATCAACCACCACTTGCAGCCGCCGGACCCGGCGACTTTCTGCGAGGATTTCCTCTGCGGTGGCCACGATCCAAACTCCCTGGTCAGATACAAATACAACTGGCCCTGGAATGCGAGAATCGAGTATAAGCTAGAGTCAGGACCGGCGTGTGGATTTCACCATCCTCATCCGGCGGGCGCTGGCGTTCAGGGAAAATGCCAACCAAGCTCTCCACGGCCAATGCGGAACACAGTCCCCGGCGCGGCGCGAGGACCCGCCAGGTACTGGGCAAAGCCCTGCGGAAATTTCTCCAGGAAGATTCGCTCACGATTTCGGCATCCATCGCCTACCACACCTTGCTGGGCATTTTCCCCCTGCTCCTGCTGTTGCTCGAGGTGTGTGGGATTTACATCCGCCACTTCGAACTCGCGGGCCGGCTCGCCATCGTCCTGGAACGCTACCTGCCCGTCAGAACCGAGTTCATCATGCAGAACCTGGTCGCCATCTCGAAAGCTTCCGGGGGAATCGGCCTCCTCTCGATTCTGCTGATGCTGTGGAGCTCTTCGGGAGTGTTCATGCCACTCGAAGGAGCCCTGAACCGCGCCTGGGAAGTCACGCAGGGCCGCCCCTGGTGGAGGAGCCGGCTCTTGGCCGTCGAGATGGCGGTCATCGTGGGCTGCCTCATCTTCATCTCCGCGGCAGTTGTCGCCTTGGAGATTTATTTCCGCAATTGGCTGGGGGGCCTGCTGGCTCCCTCCCTGCATCCGTTGGTGGTTTTCATCTATCATCTGATGACGGCGACAAGCTCCTTCGGTGGGGCGCTCTTGGCGTTTCTGATTCTGTTCCAGAGGCTCCCCCATCGCGCCATGCGGCTCCGCCAGGCTTTCCCCGGCGCTTTGCTGACCGCCCTGATGTGGCAGTTGGCGCGCGGGGTTTTCGGCCTTTTGCTCCCCTTCTTCAATTACCGCCAGGTTTACGGGTCGATCGGTGTTGTCGTTGCTCTTATGACCTGGGCGTATATAGCCTCGGCAGTGATTCTCTTCGGCGCTCAGGTGTCGAACGCCCTCTACCGGACTTTGAACCCTTCCGCGCCCGTTCCCTCGACGCCGGCTCCCTCCGTGCCCACTCCCTCCACGCCCGCTCCCGACGCTGGCACAGCTTCCGGAGCGCCATAGCTCATTAGCTTCCGCGGAGGTCGCCCCTGCCATGTTCTGCCGCATTTCCGCCCTTCGGGTTTTGCCTTTTCTTATCACTCGCCTCTGATGATCTGTCACCTGCATGTTTCAATAACTCACTTTGTTTTCATCAACATAATGGCTAGACGCCTATAACTACCTTATTTTTCATCAACATAATGGCTAGGCATAAAAGCGACATTTTTACACCATTTGTTTTCAACAACATAATGGCTCTATCCTTCATTTTTGACCCCCGCGTTTTTTTAGCTAGGCTAGCACAAAAATAGACTAACTATATTAATTTCAATTAGATAGATTTTTACAAGTTTTTCGCTGTTTTTGGCTAACTCCTTTTCTTTTCTAGTATATAATGGCTAGCCGCTTATTCTGTAGCGCTGAATTTCAGTTCAGAATGTGCCGACCTGACCCCCCGTCGCACCGTTCGAGTGCGGTCTCGATTCCATTCTTGGTTCGCGTAGATCACTGCAAAAAACGCCTGAATGTCCGGCGCACGACTCCGCGCAGTATTTATAGTAAGCTTATTATAAATTCAATGTCAAGAGAGAAATATATCTTTTGAGCATCGATCGGAAGAAATAATCATGGGAGGGGGCCACTTCTCCGAGACGTGTCTCTCTTCCAGTTGGGGACCGCTGTCATTTGGGATTCCGTCTTCATTCTCCGGCCGACCGGTAACGTGCGCCCGACCTCATCTGAACTAAAGGTCCAGAGGGTGCTCCCGGCGCCAGCACGAGTTCCGGAGCGCCGTAGCTCTTTACCACCAGCGAACCCGCCGTCCATTGCACGGTCGTCGCACCGTCGAGTGCGGTCTCGAAAACCCTGGCCCCGGCGTTTTCCAGCATCTCTAGAGTCTCCGGATTCGGCAGGTTCCCGACGCCCCCTACCTCTGAGCTGATGACCGCAACGCGGGGCGCGACGCTCGTAATGAATTCCGGGCTGGAGGACGATCTTGACCCGTGGTGTGCCACTTTGAGTACCTGGCTCGCCAGGGGCAAACCTGCCGCCAGGAGTTGCTTTTCCACATCGCGGCTGGCGTCGCCCGGCAGCAAGAAGTTCACTTCATCCGATCCGATCCGCATGACCAGCGAGTCGTCATTGCTCAGAGAACGTGACAAAGGCCGTTGCCGCGGTGGCCATAGCACACGGGTCGAGGTATGGCCCCGCGCCAGGGTGTCGCCAGCATGGAGCGTGCGCACGGAAATATCCTGTTTTGCGAGTTTCTCGAGGAGTGCCGCGTATTCCGGAGTCTCCGAAGTGGGAGCGTGCCAGAACTCGCCCACGCGAAAGTTGTCGAGGATTGCTCCGAGCCCGCCTAGGCGGTCCTCGTGCGCGTGGGTCAGCACCACCACATCAATCTTCTTGATGCCGCGCGACCAAAGGTAGGGCGAAACAATATCCTCGCCCGGATCCCAGCGACGTCCCTGAAAGCCACCTTCCCGTGTGCCGCGCGTCCGGCTGCCTCCCGCATCGACGAGCATCGTGGTCCGATCGGGAAACACCAGGAAGAGCGCGTCGCCCTGACCGCAATCAAGCGCGGTCAGTTCCAGTGTCCCGCGCGGCAGGCGCGGTGGAAAAGGATGCAGGGCCACCAGAGCCACGAAGACCGCAGCCACTGCGAGCATTGCGCCCACAGCCCGCGGCGCGAATCTCAGCGCCCAGGCCGCCATGATAAACGCCCCGCAGAATCCCCACGCCACCCACTCCGGGGGTTCGGGCACTCGGTACGAGAGCCACTTCGTGAGTCCAGGCAAATGGGTCAAGCCAAAGAGCACGGCCATTACCATGCTCAGCAGCTTGGCGGGCCAGACCGCCAGCGCCGGAGACACAACGCTCAGGAGATTGATCGGCAGGGCGAGTGCCAGGAGCAGGGTCATGACCGGAATCGCCAGGGCGTTCAATCCCACGCCTGCAAACGTGACCCGATGGAAGGTTCTTACCATGGGCAGCAGCAAGCCCAATTGCAGAACGGCGGAGAACACCAGGAGGCTCGCAGCCCACAATAGAAACTTCAGGGGTGTGACGACTACGCCGCGGGCGAAGGTCGGGTGGCGATCCAGAAAGCCCGCACGGCGGCGCAGCGCGTGAACCAAGGCTCGCAGGTCCAGCCGCGTCTGTGCAACTCGCGGCGACAAGCGATCGTCAAGCGGCACGTCGTCCAACCGGTCGAGAGCGCGGCGGTACGGTTCAGTGGTCCGTTCCAGAAGCGGGACGGCCAGTCCGACGATCAGCAGTGCCGCGGCAAAGGAGAGCTGGAATCCTGACTCGAACAGCCAGGTGGGGCGGACATACAGGAGAATCAGCGCGACCCCACCGATGGAATTGAGCGCGGAGTGGTCCCGGTCGAGAATGCGCGCGACAAGGTAGAGGGCGATCATCAGTGTCGCGCGCAGCGTGGGCGCGCGTTGCTGTACCAGTAACGAGTAGGCTGCCAGAAAGCCGAGTACCAGGGCCGACTTCATTGCCGTGTTCCACGGGAACCCGCGCAGCAGGAAGCCCAGCAGAAGCGTAAGCAGGCCCACGTGCAGCCCGGCGATCACCAGCAAGTGGTAAAGCCCGGTTTTGCGGAACCCCTCGATGGTGTCGGAATCGAGCGAAGTGCGATCGCCCCAGAGCACAGCCTTCAGCACGGCGCCATAACGGCCCTGAGCCGACCACGGCGGATAAAGATCATCGATCCCGCGCAGCAACCGCTGCCGCGCGCGCTCCAAACCCGAGCCCAGACTGAAGCCGGCCGCTTGACCCAAATTCTCCATGAGCCGCGAATTCTTGACAGTCCCGATCCAGTAAATGTCTTCGATGTCTTCCATCCAGCGCCGGAAATCAAAGCTGCCGGGGTTTTGATAGATGTGCGGCCGGCGCAGACGAACCAGCGTGCGGATGGTGTCGCCGTATTGCAGCGAGAGCGGCTCCGGGCCACTGGGAGCGTCGAATTCTTCCGTGCCCTGCACGCGCAGCCGGATTTTCCCCGTCACTGTAAAGGCCCTGGCGCGCGACTCGATGCGTTGGGCCTCGAGATCGAATTGCATCCCGTACCCAGTGCGGTAGGGGGTTGAGATGACGCGTCCTTCCAGCCGTACTGGGTCGGCCAGGTCAACGCCCAAGGATTCCAAGTGAGCAACATGATTCCACGGAAACCGGCGCGCATGAAGGCGCAATGCAGCTACCCCCGTGGGTAGGAGGGCGGCTAGCGCGAACCAGACGGCCGTCCGCCGCCAACCGGAGCGCAGCAGGATGAGCCCGATGAGCAGGATGCAGCCCGCGCCCGCCAGGAACCACGCGACCCCGACCGTGGCCCGCATCGAGTGCGCCCAGGCAATTCCCGATGCGAAGCTTGCCGCCAGCGCCGCCAGCGGAGCCTTAAAGGCGGGCCGGGTACGTGCATGTCGGCTTGGGCCAGGCGACGGATCGCTATTCATTAGCCCGGAAGCATCCAGCTCGGTAGGACATTTATCCAGACAGTGGTGGCCTTGCTGGTCAATGACCTCGCATTTACTGTCTTACTGACAACGTGCCATTATTAGTGTTCCGGCGCATTATTTCAAGCCCTCAGAGCGCGGCAGAGTTGCGGGGCATCGCAGCGAGGTGGTGTGCCTTTGAGTATGCTTCGACGGCCACGGCGCGAGAGCCGGGCCAGGGATTCAATGTGGTAGGTTTGCGGGAAGAAGTCGAACATTTCCAGAGCCTCGAGCTGATAACCCTGCTGGAGCAGGAACCCCAGGTCCCGGGCCAGCGTGGGCGGGCTGCACGAAACGTAATGAAGGCGTTTGGGCTCGAGCGCCAGGAGCATCTTCAAGGTGGCGACGCCGACGCCCGCGCGGGGTGGGTCCATCACCACCAGGTCCGGTTCCGCCTGCGCGCAGCGCCGCAGGAAATCGAACGCCGTTTCCGCGACGGCGCGAATGTTCGGGCCGTTTGCGGCGCGAGCGTTCGCCGAGAGGTCGGCCGCCGCTGAGGAATGCGACTCCACCGCGATCACCTGCTCAAAGCGCCGCGCCAGTGGCAGCGTGAACAGGCCCACGCCGGCGAAGAGGTCGATCGCCACAGCTCCGCTTTCCTCCCCCACGACCGTGGCCACGAACTCCGGCAGCAGGAAACGCTGACTTTGGAAGAAAGCCGTGGGACTGACCTGATATGTCCAATCCCCGACGCGATAATGGAGATGCGGCGCCCCGAAAACTTGCAGGCCTGCGCCCGCCTCGATGGCGACGGTTACGACGCCCGCCAGTTCCACCAAGCCCCGCTGGGCGAGCGCGGCAGCTTCCGGCGCATTCCAGCCCCCCCGCAGCGTGAGCATCACCTTCTCGTCGCGGTCGTCGGCCAGGAGTTCGACCTCGCGGCAATTACCCAGCGCCTCCGCCCAGGGCTGGCTTCGTAACTCCGCCAGCAGCTTATTCAAGTGCGGCGAAAGGATGGGGCAGGAGTCGATCGGAATCAGCCTGTTTGATTCCGCCGCAAAGAATCCCAAGGCCGGGCTGCCGTGCTCGGAGCTTCCCACCTTCAATTGCGCCTGGTTGCGGTAATTCCAGGCAGGGCCCGCGAGCACCGGAATGGGCGCCTCCCAATTGACCTTTCCCAGCCGGCGCAAAGTCTCGCGCAGGATTTCCGGCTTCGCCGCGAGTTGGCTGGCGAGCGTCAAGTGCTGGTACTGGCAGCCTCCGCAGCGGCCGAAGTAAGGGCACAAAGGCTCCGTGCGGTCGCGCGAGGGTTCGAGAATCCGCAGCGGCCGGGCGTGTACCACGCCTTTTTGGGTGCGAACCTCCTCCACCTCGGCGCGCTCGCCGGGAAGCACGCGCGGCGCCAGCACCGTCCGTCCGGCGTGGTAGCCGAGCGCCTCGCCGCCATAGACCAGCTTGACTGGTGAGAATTCAAAAGATGAAGCCACGGGGGCACACCCTACAGGTAGAAGAGACTCAAGCGCGGAATCTTGTAGTGTTCGAGCAGGCGATTTTTCAGGAAGCGCCGTTCCAGAGACTCGACCTCCGAGTTTGCCATCTTGCGGCGGTAGGGCACAAGGCCGCGATCCACTTCCGCGCGGAACTCGGCCAGGAGCTCGACGGCGGTCGCGCGCAGCAGCGACGCCGTCAGTTTCTCCTCGAGCGCCGTCAGGTTTCTTTCGAGTGCCTCCAGGTCCCCTGCGGGCTGGGCGGATGCGCCCGCACGGAACGCCTGGAGCGAGGCCGTGATCCCGGCCAATTCCTCCGCCAGCACTTGTTGTCCGGCTTCCTGGGCGACCCGGCTCGCGCTTTCCACCGCCCCGGCTGAGCGCGTCAGGAATCGGACAATCTCGTCCGCCGAAAAGGGCGCTTCCGGTTGCGCCCTCACCGCCGGGCTCGCGCCCCCCTGGGCCTCCGCCGCGCGCGCTTCCTCGACAGCGCGAAAAACTTCCTGCGAGCAGTACGCCAGGTTATTCACCTTGCGATAACTGCGTTTCCCCGCCCGGAATTTCGCGAAGGAGCGCTCAATCCCCGCCAACACCGCCGGCAACGGAAAGTCCTGTTCTTTCCACGATTCGATCAGCGCCCAATCGAGCGGGGAGAGCAACACGGGTTCCGAGCGGCAGCGACGGAACTGCTCTTCGATTTCGGTGAAGTAGTTGAAGTAATTCTCCAACGCCTGGACCCTACTTGTGCCGTGGGGCGGCCTGGTTTCGTTCGTAGATGATGCGCAGGCCGTCAAGCGTTAAGGAAGAGTCGACGGGTGGCTTGTACTTGGACGCTCCCGCCACCAGCGCTGCCTGGCCACCCGTGGCAATGACCTTGACCTGCTTTCCTAGTTCCGCCATAAGCCGGTCCAGGATTCCATCCACCGCCCCCACGGCGCCGTAGAACAGCCCGGCTTGGATGCTCGAGACCGTGTTCGTTCCAATCACGTGTTCCGGCTCGCGGATTTCCACGCGGGGTAGTTTGGCGGTCCGCTCGAACAGCGCTTCCGCTCCGACACCGATTCCCGGCGCGATCGCGCCGCCCAGGTATTCACCCTTTTCCGAAATCACGTCAAAGGTGAGGGCGGTGCCGAAATCCACCACAATGCAGGGCCCGCCATACTTTTCATAAGCCGCCACGGCGTCAGCGATGCGGTCGGCTCCCACTTCCTGCGGGTTGTCATAAAGAATGGCCATGCCCGTGCGCGTTCCCGGCCCCAGGAACAGCGGCTCTATTCTGAAATACTTCCTGGCCATTTCCGCCAATACGAAATTGAGCGGCGGCACGACACTGGCGATCATCATTCCGGAAATACCGGAGCTGGGAAGCTTGCCCAGGGTGAAGAGGTTGTGAATCAAGATTCCGTATTCGTCGGCGGTCTGCTCGCGGCTGGTGGCCAATCGCCACTGCGCGCACAGGGTCGCGCCCTGGAACACACCGAGCACGGTATTCGTGTTCCCTACATCCAGGACGAGAAGCTGGGGGTTCGCCATATCCATTCCCACGATCGTTATGTGAAAGCGGGCTCGGAACGACAGCCTTAATCTTATCACGCCGGCATGCAGAAGGTTTTTGGTGCCATTTGCGAGGAAGGGGCTACTTCACTTCTACGACTTCCCCGGCCACCAGCAACTCCTCTTGGCCGTCGTCGCGACGGAGGCGCAGTGCGCCACTCGGGTCGAGGCCTGCCGTCGTGGCTAGCATGACGCCCGCGGTGGTGGCCACCCGCACCCGCTTGCCGCTCGCGAAGCTGGAAGCCGCCGCCCAGCGCTCCGTGATGGCCGTGCTCCCTTCCTTCAACAGCAGGCCGTAGTGCCGCTCCAGTTCGCGCAGCAGCGCCACCAGCACTTGCACGCGCGAAATGGCCCGGTTTGTTTCCAGGCGAAGGGAGCTTGCGGTGGCCCTCAACTCGGCAGGCATCTGGCTGTGATTCACATTCATCCCAATGCCGAGAACCACGGCGTGCAACCGGTCGAGCTCCGCGCTCATTTCCGTCAGGATTCCACAGACCTTCTTGCCGTTCACCAGCAGATCGTTCGGCCAACGGATGTCCACGGCCAGTCCGGTGCAGGAGACCACGGCCTGCTGCGCCGCTAGGCCCGCCAGCAGCGTCAGCACGGGAGCCGCGGCCGGTGCGAGCGGCGGCCGCAAAAGAACCGACACATAAATGCCGCTGGATTTTTCCGAGTACCAGGCGCGGCCCAGGCGGCCACGCCCGGCGGTTTGCTCCTCCGCCACCACCACGGTGCCGTGCTCGGCGCCCTCCGCGGCGAGCTCGAAAGCTACATCGTTGGTGGATTCAGTTTGAAAGTAGTGAACAATGGCATGGCCGATTGCCTGGGCGCCCAGTTCCGGACGCACCAGGCTGGGCGTGAGGAGGTCAGGGATCTTCATCAATTGATAACCGGTCGCCGGCACCCCCCGGATTTCCACCCCCCGGGAGCGCAGTTTCTCAATCCACTCCCAGACCTTGAAGCGCGTGACCCCAATCTCCGAAGCGATCTTGGGGCCCGGCACCACCACCGTGGCGTTCTTCACCAGCAGATGAATCAGTTTATCGATCCTGCGATCGGTGCTTGGTGCGGCCATGTGCGTATTACCTATCGGGAGATCAAATGATCGGGTGATCGTGTGAACAAAAACCGCTCAACCCGAGGAAGCTCGTAGTCAACCGATCACCCGATTACGCGATTCAGCAACAGGCGTGATGCGAAAGTTGATGTCCACTGCCGCAGCGGAATGCGTGAGGGCTCCCACGGAAATGTAATCGACGCCGGTCTCGGCATAGGCGCGAATGTTGCTCGCGTCAATTCCTCCGGAGACTTCCAGGCGCACGCGCCCGCCGGCGCGTTTCACGCACTCGCCAACCTCCTGCGGCGTCAGGTTATCCAGCAACACGCCGTCGGCGCCGGCGCGGATGGCCTCGTCCAGTTCCGCAAGGCTGGTAATTTCCACCTCCACGTGGTAACCCGCCGGCCGCTGTTCGAGCGCGCTGGCGACGGCATTGCGGATGCCGCCCACCATCCGAAGGTGATTCCCTTTGATCAGGATGCCATCGTCCAGGCGCAGACGATGGTTGCGCCCGCCGCCCACGCGCACCGCGTATTTCTGCAGGCTGCGCAGTCCCGGCGTGGTCTTGCGCGTGTCGAGAAACTCCGCGCGCGTGCCCGCCAGTTCCGCCTTCAAGCGGCGCGCAAAGGTCGCAATGCCGCTCAGGTGTTGCAGAAAATTCAGGGCCACGCGCTCACCCGACAGCAATGAACCGGCCGCCCCGCTCGCGGAGGCCAGCGGCGTGCCCGGCTCGACTTCCGAGCCCTCCGGCACTCCGCCCTCCCATTCCAGGGAGGAGTCAAGAATCTCAAAAACCTTTTGGGCAATGGGCAGTCCGGCCACGACCAGGCGTTGTTTACTCTGAAAGGTCCCGCGGCCCTGCACGCCCTCGGGCAGCGTAACGCGCGTGGTCAAATCCCCCTGCCCCAGATCCTCAGCCAGAGCGTGGAAAATAAGGCCGCGCAGCTCCTCGGAAGAAAGATCCAGCAGCTCGGAAGATTCGTCGGCAGCCGGAGGACTCAGATACCCTCCCACTTTTCAACCCACCCTTTCCAGTGATTCGACGACTTTCTGGTAATGTTCGGTCAATTGCTTTAGCCGGCGTTCGGCGCCGCGCACGACTTCCCGAGGCGCACGCGCCAGAAAATCCTGATTGCTCAGTTGCGCGCGGACCTGCGCGAGTTGTTGCTCGAGCTTTTGCTTTTCCTTCTCCAGCCGCGCCCGTTCGGCCGCGTGGTCCACCTTCTCCTCATGCAGAACGCGCAGATCGAAGGCGGCGCCGGAGCGGACATCCGACAGATCCGCGGCCAGCCGGCCCCGCTCGAGGTGCATCGCCTCACAGCCTGCCAGGCGCAGGATGGTGTCCTGATGAGCGCGGTAGAGTTCGAGCAATCGCAAATCCTCGGAGGCCACTTGCAGGCTGGGTTTCTGCTTCTGCAGAGCCATCTCCGCCTTGGCATTGCGCGCGGCCACGACCAGATCCTGCACTTTCTCAAATTGCTTTTCGGAAATCGGGTCCGCCACGCGCTCGCCCACCAGTTTGAAATCCGTCAAGGAAATGGACGGCCCCGGGTTGCGGTGCGGAAGCAGGTGCCATAACTCCTCGGTGATAAACGGCATGAAGGGGTGGAGCAAATGCAGCGCCGCTTCGAAGACGCGCGCCAGGTTGATCCACGAGGGTGGCGCCTTGTCACCCTCGACCGGGCGCGTGATATCCGGCTTCACCCATTCCAGGTACCAGTCGCAGAGTTCGTGCCAGAAGAAGTGGTAGATGTCGAACGCCGCCTCATGGAAGCGATAGTGGGCCAGCGCCTCTTCGATCTGCCTGGTCACGGTGGCCAGGCGCGAGAACATCCAGCGGTCCGCAAGCGCCAGGTGCTCGGTCGAGGCCACCGGCTCAAAACCGAGGCCGGGGGTGGGTTCCAGCGCCTGGGCGAGCTGGCCGCGCATCGCCTCCGGCAGTTTCTCGAGGTTCATCAGGATGAACCTGCCGGCATTCCAGATCTTGTTCGCGAAGGCGCGATAGGACTCGATCTTGTCATCAGAAAAGGCAATGTCCGTGCCCGGCGCCGCGCTGATGGCCAGGGCGAACCGCACCGCGTCGGTGCCGTACTTTTCCGTGACCGCGAGCGGATCGAGCACGTTGCCCTTGGTCTTCGACATCTTCTGCCGCTCCGCGTCGCGCACCAGCGCGTGGATATAGAGTTCCCGGAACGGCACATCCCCCGTGAATTTCAGACCTAGCATGATCATGCGCGCGCCCCAGAAGAACAGGATATCGAAACCCATGATCATCAGGTCGTTGGGGTAAAAGCGCTGCAGATCCTGCGTGTCATCCGGCCAGCCCAGCGTCGCGAAAGGCCACAGGCCGGAACTGAACCAGGTATCGAGCGTGTCCGGGTCTGCGCGCAGGGCGGCGCCGGAGCACTTCGGACAACGCGCCGGCGCGTGGCGCGCCACGATCACTTCACCGCAAGCGTCACAATACCACGCCGGGATGCGATGTCCCCACCAGAGCTGGCGCGAGATGCACCAGTCGTGGATCTTATACATCCAGTCGAGATAAATCTTCTTGTAATTATCCGGACTGATGCGGACCCGCCCCTCTTCCACGGCGCGGGTGGCCGGCTCGGCCAGGGGCTGCATCTTCATGAACCATTGCGTGGAGAGCAGAGGTTCGATGACGCTCTTGCAGCGCTGGCACGTCCCGACGCTGAGCGGGTAGTCTTCGATCTTTTCGAGACTTCCCTCGGCCCGCAGGTCTTCCACCACGGCCTCGCGCGCCTTGTAGCGATCCAGGCCGCGGTAGGCTTCACCCGCCTCGGCCGTCATGCGGGCGTGCTCGTCAATCACCACCACGCGTGGCAGGTTGTGGCGCTGGGCGATAGCGTAGTCGTTTGGATCGTGCGCGGGTGTCACTTTGACGGCACCCGTTCCAAACTTCGGGTCGACGAATTCGTCGGCGATGACCGGAATGATCCGTCCCACGAGAGGCAGAGAGAGCTTGCGGCCCAGCGCGGCGCGGTAGCGTTCGTCGGCCGGATTCACGGCCACGGCCGTATCGCCCAACATTGTCTCCGGGCGGGTCGTGGCGACCGTGATATAGCCAGAACCATCTACAAAGGGATATCGAATGTACCAGAGGTGACCCGGACGGTCTTCGTGCACGACCTCCAAATCCGATACCGCCGTGCCGCAGCGCGGGCACCAGTTGACGATATACTGCCCGCGATAGATCAGGCCTTCCTCGTAGAGTCGCACGAACACTTCCAGCACGGCGCGAGTGTAGGCGGGGTCCAGCGTGAAGCGCTCGCGCGTCCAGTCCACAGAGGCGCCAAGGCGCTCCATCTGGCGGCGGATGGTGCCACCATTCTCTTCCTTCCATTTCCAGCAGCGCTCCAGGAATCTGTCCCGCCCCATTTCGACCCGGAGACGTTGACCTTCGCGCTGCCAGACGCTCTTGGCCTGCGGCCCCTTCAGATCGGGGAAGGCCTCCCGACCCAGTTCGCGCTCCACGATCATCTGGGTGGCGATGGAGGCGTGATCCGTACCGGGCAGCCATAGGACGTTTTCGCCGCGCATACGATGCCAGCGCATCAGGATGTCGATTTCGGTGTGCTCCAGCATGTGGCCCATGTGGAGCGACCCCGTGATATTCGGCGGAGGAATAACCAGGCAGAAGGGCGGGCCGCCACCCTCATCCGAAGGGCGGTAAAGATTATGTTCCACCCACTGGCGTGCCCAGCGGGGTTCAATACTCTCCGGCGAATAAACCTTGGGAATTTCGGTTTCCAAAACCAATTTCTCCTGATTGAGTCGGGCCATATACTGAAATCCAACTAATATACCGGCTGCCCGGGAGTGAGTCAAACCTCAGCAATCACGGCTAGCGGGTCAGTTTGTTGTCCCGGCGGTTTATGAGCCCCGGAATCTACTGAATCAGAATCCGGCGGCCAAGTTGGCCTCGGCAGCATGGTCATCCCTGGACAAGGCATGGGGAAGAATTTCTGCGCAAGCAGGGCGGGATGGATCTCGGATCAGGTCTTGGGCGGTTGTAATTCGTCGCTCAGCTCGGAGGCGATTTCGTCGGCTATTTCCCTGGCTAGCTCCTCAATAACCTCGTTGCCCAAAGCTGGCGGCGACATCTTCAATACTACTTTACGGACGACAGAATAGAGCATCTCCCAATCGAATGCCGGGGGAGAGGTATAGGTGCCAGCGCCAGCCTTGGCCCGAGACTCCACAGGTGTTTCAAGTGGAGTCTCGGTCGGAATCTCGGTCTGGACCTCCGTCGGAGCTTCGCTGGGAGTGTTGGTCGGGATCTCGGCCTGGACCTCCGCTGGAGTTTCGAAGAAAGTTACGGCCGAAATCTCGGCCTGAACCTCCGCTGGAGCCTCGCTGGGAGTCTCGGCCTGGACCTCTGCTGGAGCTTCGCTGGGAGCTTCGGTCGGAATCTCGGCCTGGACCTCTGCTGGAGCTTCGCTGGGACTCTCGGTCGGAATCTCGGCTTGGACCTCCGCTGGAGCTTCGCCGAGAGTTGCGGTCGAAATCTCGGCCTGAACCTCCGCTGGAGCTTCGCCGAGAGTTGCGGTCGGAATCTCGGGCTGAACCTCCGCTGGAGCTTCGCTGGGAGTTGCGGTCGGAATCTCGGCCTGGACCTCCGCTGGAGCTTCGCTGGGAGTCTCGGTCGGAATCTCGGCCTGGACCTCTGCTGGAGTCTCTTCTGGCGCCACCTCCGTCGCTGGCGCGGCGGCCGAGGCGGGCAGGAACTCAGTCCAGTCATCGAGAGCAAAGTGCACTTGACCGGCGGCGGCATCGTCGAGTGAGAAGCTGTCCAAGCTCATGGCAGCCACCGCGGGAGTTCCTTGGGATGGCTCTGCCGGTTGCTCCACAGGTAATTCTATCGGGGCGGTAGGGGTTTCGGACTCAAGCTGCGGCTCCAGCGTGGCCACGCCTTCGGGTTCGCGTGCGGACGGGGGAGGAGCAGGCTCATCCCTCCAAACGGGCTCGGCAATCTCCACCGGAGCTCGGAAGATCATCGTTGTGGACTCGGGTTTGGGGAGCGGAGGCAAGTGAATCGGCACAGTCCGCTCCTCGATAAAGACCGGCTCGGAAGCTGCCGCAGGGGGTGGCTCGTGAACCACCGGAGTTTCAACGGCGGGAGTGGTATCTGGCGTAGAAGCAGCGAACAGCTCGGCAAGTTCCGGCGGCGGTTCCGACGCGGGGGAAACCTCCGCTGGCAGCGGCGCGGAGATATATGTTTCGGTTTCCGTTGCCACCGGCTCCGTCGAATAAGCAGGTGCCTCCTCCGCCAGAGGCTCCGTGAAAGCTATTCCCTCGGAGTCCGCCGAAAAACCCGTTACGGCCGGTTGTTCTGCTCGCGGCGGTTCCTCTTGGTCTTCACCCGCTACCACGAACTCCGGAACAGACTCCGGCGCGCGCACACTGGGCAGGGTCGAGAGACTCTCCAGTCTCATCTCCGCCTCGGATTGCGCGACGAACTTTGCCACGATCGCGATGAGCTCTTGCGGCTCAAATGGCTTCTTGATTTTTCCGTCCGCTTGCACCTGGGTGCCCCGGGCGTCATCGTAAGGCTCCATGTCGCTCGCGACCAGCAACACCGGCACGTGTGAAAGTTGTGCGGACTTCTTCACGAAGTCGCAAACTTCGTAGCCATCTCTCCCTGGCATGGAAACGTCGGCAAGGACTACCGCGGGTTGGATCGTCGCAAGCCGCTTGATGGCAGCGACACCGTTCGAGACGGTCTCGACTTCGTAACCCTCACCTTTCAGAATTCCCAGAGCCCTCTTCTGAATCGTGGGACTATCATCGGCAATCAAGACCATCCGGGCCACGGGGTTTCTCCTCTGCTACACCATACCCCAATTGCCTGACAAATACCACCACAATGGGCCGAAGTCAAGGCACAAAGGGTTGGGAATCTTGAGGTTGCGCTGGGCAAGCAGAAAGACTCAATGGGGCGCGACTTGCCCCTGAAGGATTTTATCAGTTTTCCCGAGGAGGCCAGCGGTCGCGTTTCGACACTGAATCAGAAAGGCTTAATAACTTTCTTCAAGATGTGGAAGCGGCTTTTCTTCTTGGGTGGCTCCGAGCCCGAGGTGGAATCGGGCGGACTTTTTTCGGCTGGGGTTTCCTTGGATTTCGCGGCGGCATCGCCGGGGTTCGGTTTCGGGTCCTCGGGCTTGCCCGCGGTCAGGCCTGTATCGCCCATGGGCTGGACCATGATATTGGCAGTACCGGCCGGGGGGAGGGTTGGAGCTTTGGCCACTTCGGGTCCGCCGGATGGCGGGCCGCCAAGGTGCACGGGGCCGTGGAGAGTGGCGCTGGTGTCGGGAGTACCCGCCATGACCCCGGCGACTTCGCTCAACCAATCGCGGTTGGTGTGACGCGCTGCATCCGCACGCGCCCGCGCCAGCGTGGCGCGGGTCGGCCGTGGGATAGGTTGATGCAGGGCGATCAAGCGGGCTTTGGCGTCGGCCACATGCGGGCTCAAGGGAAAGTCCGTGATGACCCGCCCGTAATAAGGTGTCGCGTCGGCTCCTTTGCGCAAGTGCTCCAGACTCTGCCCCAAGAAATAGAGGGCAGTATCACCGCCGCTGAAATTCGGATACTTGTCGACAATAGTCTGATAGCGCGCCTGCGCCGCCTTATAGGCGCCATGCGTGTAATAGAAATCGGCCGTCCAGTATTCGCCCTCAGCCAGCACTTCCTGAGCTTCCCGCAGCCGCGCCTTCACGCGAGGCATGGTCGGGCTGTCAGGGTACTTCAGCAGGAATTCCTTGAATTCGGCCTCGGCCAGTTGCGCTTCCGTCTGATCGCGGTCGGCCTTGGCCATCATCCGGTAGTGAGCCATGCCCACCCGGAATTGGGCTTCCGGCGCCTCCGGGGCCGTGGGGAAGAAAGTGATGAAATCCTTGTACTCCGCTTCCGCCTGGGTCAAACCGGAGACCCCCCCTTCGCTGTAATACGAGTCCGCAATCGCCAGCTTGGCTTTGGAGAGATACTCACTGTCCGGATAAGTGTTGATTAGCGTCTGGAGGGTCAGGCGTCCCACATCATACCGCCCGTGGGCAGTTTCGTTTGTGGCTTTCTCGTAGAGAATCTTGTCTGGCTGATCGCCGGGGGCAACACGCGTGGCCAGTTCCGGGTGCGTGTGCCGCCGCACCAGCGCGCAGCCGGGGAGCAGAATCACGGCGAGCCCCCCGAGGAGCGCCGAGGCAATGAGTTTTCGTGCAGTTGGCCTTGCCGATGTCTTGAACAGAGCCCTAACTCCCAATCAGAATCACACGCTGGAAACTTGGCGCGATGCCCGGCGGATCATCTCCGCCAGTCGCGCGCGGGGTTCACCGTTCTTAAAGATGTCAGAACCCGCCACCAGGATGTCCGCTCCCGCCTCCCGAAGCTCCTCCACTTGTTCCAGGCTGATGCCACCTTCAACCTGCACGGCAAAGTCCAACCGCCGGTCGCGGCGAAAGGCGCATGCCCTCAGCACCTTGTGGACTGTGCTCGGAATAAAGGCAGCGTTCTTGTATCCCAGTTCCGCCGCGAGAATCAACAAGTAGTCGATGTCGTCCAGCGCGCCCGCGACGGATTCGATCGCCGTCGAAGGGTTGACCGCCAAACCGGCTTGGGCGCCGTGGGCTCGAATCGCTCCCAGGACTTGGTGCAAATGCGGAGTTGCTTCCGCATGAATCGCGATTCGGTCCGCGCCGGCCTCCACAAATTGCGGGGCGTATCGTTCCGGCCGCTCTACCAGCAAGTGGAGATCCAGGGTGAGGTCCGTGGCCTTGCGCAAGCTGCGAATGACCGGCGGACCCACCGTAAGGTCCGGAACAAAGTGCCCGTCCATCACATCCACGTGAACCAGGGCGGCGCCCGCCTCTTTGTATAAATGGAGTGCCTCTCCCAGCCGGGCAAAATCCGCCGCCAGCAGAGAGGGCGAAATCAAGGCCATAAGCTCTGCCCCACGGCGAAGCGTTTAGCCGTGAGAAACATCCCCTATCAGGGTGCCAAAAACTCTTGCCGGTGAAGGAGTTGCGACCTTACCTCGTCGGGAAAGGCGTGCTTACGCAGCCCACGCGCCCTGGCAATCGCCGTCAGACTCTCTTCAACACCCTGTTAGATTAGCACAACTCCTCCCCTGCGTGTAGCACCGGACCGAGGAGGGGGACTAAGAACGTGCGGATGGCTGGAGGTTCGCCCGGCGCAATTCAGCTGCGGCGCGTTCTGGCAAGATGGAGTTGTAGTAAACCTCTTTGAGGAAGTAGGAGCGCGACGTGAAAGGGCGGACGGGCGAGATTTCGAAGTGCCAGTGGAAGTCCTCGAGCAGAGTCCGCCAGTGGTCGCTGCGTTCAGACTTGGCGCGGTGGTTGGGCGTGGTGTGCAGGACCAAATGGTAGTCCGGGGACACCGACTCCAGGCGGCGCACGATGGACTTGAGGAAGCGCGCCAAATGCAACTGGCGGTCCCAAGTGGTCAAATCCTCTTCGAACGCGCAGTGGTGCTCGATGGGAAGAATCCAGACCTCATAGGGCAGGCGGGAAGCAAAGGGGCAGAAGGCCACGAACTGGCCATCCCACTCGACCGTGCGAATTTGCTGGGTGAGCTCCTGCTGGGCAATGTCGCAGAGCAGGCAGCGCTCCTTCAGCGCGAAGTAGCGTTGCAGCGAGCGCAGCTCATAGACCACCCGGCGCGGGATGAAGGGCGTGGCGATGATCTGTGAATGGGGATGGTCCGCATCCTGCCCCGCCGGCTCGCCCTGGTTGCGAAAAACGCTCACGTAACGGAAGCGGCGGTCTTTCTTGAGGTCCGCGATGCGCGAAACGAATGCCCGCAGCACCTGGGCCACGTTTTCATCGCTCTGCTGCGAAAGGCGCAGGCGGTGTTGGGGGCTTTCGACCACCACCTCGTGCGCACCCAGGGTTCGCATCTGATCGTAGATGCCCTCAGCATGCCGCTGCGCGTCACCTTCAATCCGATAGAAGGGATGCAGATGGGGCGTGACGCGCACTTCCCACCCTCCCTGGCCCTTCGAGTACGAGTAGATCGTCTGAGGCGTCAGAGCTTCCTGCCCCGGGCAGAAGGGACACACGTCTAGATTCGGCCCGCTAGTCTCGCCGTCCTCCAGGACGACCCAATTCTGCGAGATGGGATCCTTGCGAAGCTGCATCGGTCCTCCAACCCACTGCCGTAATGGGGCGCGAGCGCGCCCGGCTGAAAACCCTAGCCGCGTTCTTCGTCCGCACAAAGGTTTCGCCGGTAGGCGCCACACGTCTGATGATTCACCGGCGGGTTCGCGTTTGGTCTTGACTCTGGGAGATGCGGAAGGGGCTTGAGAGTTGAAACCTGCTATGCTTCCAGACCTGCCTCGCGTTGCCCGGCTTCTAACAAGAAATTGCCGACGCCATCCACGGCTGCTACCAAACGACTCTTGCGTTCCTTACTTATTTAACGTCGGTGCTCCTTTCCTGTCAAGCCTTCGTCCCGGTTGCCCAGTCCCAGAACCGGGATTCGCCTGGCATTGGGACTTGCTTGACCGCGTGCGTATAATGACTCGGAAGGACCGCCTGCGGCTCCTCAGAATGACGCCCCGACGGGTTTTTCCGCAAGCCGCCAGGAGTCTTGGGGGCGTCGTTCCCACGCCAGCGGCTCGTGCGCGGGCTTTTTTCTATGGCTTATTTTCTCGGAATCGATGGGGGCGGGACGAGGACCACGGCGTGGCTCGCGGACGAGACGGGAAAGGTATTGGCGCGCCTCGAAGCCGGGCCCTCCAATCCTCTCAAGGCAGGATTTGGCGCGGCCGAGCGTGAACTTCTGCGCTTGACGCGCGCCGCTCTCCGCCAAGCAGGAATTCTCCGCTCAGCCCCGCTCCGCTCCCGCGCGCCGATTCTCGAAGCCGTCTGCGCGGGCATCGCAGGCGTCGACCGGCGCGCCGTGCATCGTCCGCTGTTCACGTGGATGCGCCGGCACATTCCCGCGCGCCATCATCTGCTGACTTCCGACGCCGCGCTGGCGCTCGCCACCGCCGTGGGGGATTCCCCGGGCATCGTCGTAATCGCCGGCACGGGTTCCATCGCTTTCGCGCGCGACAACCGGGGCCGTTTGCTACGTGCCGGGGGGTGGGGCATCCCCTTCGACGATCCCGGCTCCGGCTACGACCTCGGCCGCGGAGCGGTGGCGGCCGCGCTCCAGGCTTTCGACGGACGCGCCCCGCACACTCGCCTTACAGGTCGTATTTGCCGGGCTTTGGATCTTCCCGATATCGCCGCGGTCGTCTCCAGGAAACTCGAACCCCAGCAAATCGCCGCGCTTTTCGCGCAGGTGGAGGAGGCGGCCGAGGGGGGCGACCTGGCCGCCCGGCATTTGTGCGACCGTGCAGCTCGCGACCTCGCGAGCCTGGCTGTGGCCCTGCTGAAGCGCGCGGGCTGGATGCGCCGCAGCATTCCCGTGGTTTGCACCGGCGGTGTGTTCCAGTCCAGCACCCTCATCCAGCGCGCCTTCGCCCGTCAATTGCGCCGCGTCGCGCCCCTGGCGCGCGTCGAGTTGCTCCGCCGCGCGCCGGTTGAGGGTGCGCTGTGGTTGGCACGCAGGTGCGCCACCGCACCCGAATGGAAAGCCTCCCCGCAGGGCGGAGCGCGCTCCTAGCCCCGATCCGCCGTGGCGGGCGTGTGGCTCTTCCTCGGGCGCGCGAAATTTGTCATTTCCCAAAGCGTCATCTATTGTGGTAAGAAGTCAAGAAAGCGTTGGAAGATTTCGAGTGGCAATGGTTCTTTCCGGAACGGGTCCAGGTATGGGGAAACGGGGTTCGGTGAGGAAATCCTGGCTGCTGGCGGCGGTCATCCTGGGGGCGAGTCTGGCATCGGGCCAGCCCGCGCCGACCGGGACAGTTACAGCGAACGACGCGTACGACCGGCAATACGCCGTGCGCGGCATCGACCTGATGATGGACGGCGACCTCAGCGCCGCCATCGAGATCTTCCGTCAAATCCAGAACCGCGATCCTCAGTCCCCCCTGGGATTTGTGCTGGAAGCCGATGCGACTTGGTGGAGGATCTATTATGCTTCCGCGAACCTGATCGATCCGGACGTCTTCGACGTGAGCAACCAGGAAGCCACGCCCTACGACTCCCACTTCAATGACCTCGTTGACGTCTCCATTCGCAAAGCCGAGGCCCGCGTTCACGCCGACGAGGACCTGGCGCGCAGCTACCTTTACGAGGGATATGGCTATGGACTGCGCGCCCGCCTGGAAGGCCTGCACGACCGCGACCTGCCCACGGCCCGCGCCGGCAAGAAGATGCGCGCTCTCATGCTCCGGGCGCTGGAACTCGATCCCAACCTCACGGACGCTTATCTGGGGATCGGCATTTACAACTATTTCGTCGACTCGCTCTCGACCATCGTCAAGATCCTGAGTGTGTTCATCGGACTGCCGGGCGGCAGCCGCACGGAGGGCCTCCGCCAACTCCAACTCTGCGCCGATCGAGGTGAAATCGCCCGCGCTGATTCCAAGTTTTACCTTGCCAAGGATTACTCGCGCGCCAACGAAAAGCAGTTCGGGAAATCCCTGCACCTGTTCCTCGAGTTGCAGCAGGAATATCCGCACAACCCGCTCTGGCCGATGCTCGTCGGCAGCTTGCATTTCCGCCTGGGAGAATCCCAGCAAGGTGAGTCGATCTACCGCGAAGTTTACCAGAATGCTGCGGGGAAGACTTCCGAAGTTGACGTGGCCGTTCACCACGCTGCCGGCCACGCCCTGGAGCGGCTCCACCCCGGGCAAGCATTCCCCTGAAGAAACTGAGACACTGAATCACTGAGTCAGTGGGTCATTGAGGATCAACAGGCAAGTATATTTGCATTGGTCATGGGGCGGAGTTGCACGCGCAATGATCCAATCATTTACTGATTCAGTGATTCACTGACTCAGTGACTCAGTGATTGAATGACCCACTGACTCAGTGATTCAGTTTGCCTGCCTGTTCGTGGGCGTGGTAGGAGCTGCGAACGAGCGGCCCCGATTCGACGTGGCAAATCCCGGCACGCTCGCCGCATTGTTTGAGTGCGGCAAATTCTTCCGGAGCATAGAAGCGCGCCACGGGCAACTGCTCGCCGGAGGGCCGCAGATACTGGCCGATGGTCACGATATCGACGCCCGCCGCCGCCAGGTCCGCGAGCACCGTTGAAACTTCCTCGAAGGTTTCGCCCAGTCCGACCATGAGGCCGGATTTCGTGGGAATGGTGGGCGCGATATCGCGCGAGTGCCGCAGCAGGCGCAACGACCGCTCGTACCGCGAGCCCCGCCGCGCCACCGGATACAGCCGCGGCACGGTTTCAATGTTGTGGTTCAGAATGTCGGGCCGGGCACGCAGCACAACTTCGAGCGCCGGGTCCGAGCCCCGAAAATCAGGAATCAGGACTTCCACCTGGCAGGCAGGAAGTCGTTGCCGTAGCGCGGCGATCGTGCCGGCAAAGACCGTGGCGCCGCCGTCCTCAAGATCGTCGCGGTCCACCGACGTCACCACCACGTATTTCAGTTCCATGCCCGCCGCGGCCTCGGCCACGCGCTGCGGCTCAGCCCAGTCCACTCCGCCCGCGGGCTTTCCTTTTGGCACCGCGCAGAAACCGCACCGGCGTGTACAGAGCTCGCCCAGGATCATGAACGTCGCCGTGCGATGCTGCCAGCACTCGCCGATGTTCGGGCAGCGGGCACTCTCGCACACCGTGTGCAGCGAGAGGCCGCGCATCAACCGTTTCAGGTCGAAGTAGTTGTCGCCGCCCGGAAGGCGTACTTTCAGCCACTCCGGCCGGCGCGTCGCCGCCGCCGACATCCCAATTTGTACCAGCTCGCCCATGGATGAATCCATTTTATCCCGGCGGCTCGGAATGTGTCATGGAATAACTATCCCAACCCGAATCCCGGAATCCCACCTGAGACTCTTCCCGGGACTAGTCCGACCACGCCAGATAGCCGGGCACGATCAGATTGAGCCCGGGCACGATCAACATGATTCCCCACCAGCTCGGCTTGCCGCGTGCCTCAGCAATGGACATCCAGACGATAATCGCGAACACGACGTTCACGAAGGGAATGAAGAAAAGGATAAACCACCAAAGTGGCTTGTGGGCGATGTTCAACATCAGGATGATGTTGACGATGGGAATCCAGGCCAGCCAAGAGTTGTCCGTGTCGGTCTTCTTGGCGATGGTCTGAAGCGCCAGGGAGAGATACACGTAAAAGGCAGCGAGCAACAGCAGATAAACCACCATGAGCGTGTCTATCGCGGGGAATTGAGTGTCGCTCCCCGTCTGCGCAAACGCCGGGACGGCCAGTAGTAAAGCCAGGGAGGCGAGAACCGACAGGCCCGCCCGCCTTATTGCCCATTGATGCTTCAAAGGTGATTTCATTGCATCTCTCTTTCTCCCACTCCCTGCAGGTGAGTGTGGCTCAGCAAGAATCTGTATTCCGGATTATCGGCTCGATGTGCTGTCGTTTCCCTCTGTAGCTTCCTTTGGAGGCGGGCGGAACGCTTTGCGCCTGAGGCGCAATCTACGTCGAAGGAGGAAGCATCCGATGTATACACTTCTTTAGCCGGCTCGGCAAGAGGAACAGGAAAGTTCCCGAGCCCTGGCCTTGATTTGGGCGCGAAGGAAGCCGACGCCGGACGGACTGCGGATTCCTTTCGGCGGAAAAGAGCACGCCCGGGCCCGAGTAGTGGCATACTCTCGGGCGCTGGTCTCGTGAAAAACCTCGAGGAGCGTCACCGATGGGCCTGCTGTTTTGTTTTCTGGGAGCAATTTCTTTCGGCCTGCTAGGCAGTGCCTTGAAGGCAGCGGAACGGAGCAAGGCCAACGCCGCGGGGCTGGTCATCTCGGCCTATGCCTGGCCCGCCCTGATCATGTTGGTGAGGACCCTGCTTCTCCCAGCAGGGGGTCATCTTCCGGCAAAGGTGTATGTGATTGCCGTGATATTTGGGATTTGCGCGGCAGTTGCATCTTTGGCTTTTCAAGTGTCGATCAGCATCGGCAAGGTCACGGTGGGCTGGCTGATGATGAATCTCTCGGCGGGCATTCCAGTGGTGGTTTCGATCTGGATGTACCACGAGAAATTAACCATTCTGAAGGTTGTAGCGTTCGGGCTGGTGCTGGTCTCAATCCTTTTCCTGTCTTGGGGTCAGGTGATTGAGAAACGCGCCATCGCCGGCGCCGGCGCGAAAGGGGAATGAGTTCGCCATGTGGTTCCTGCTGATGCTCGTGATACTTCTCACCAACGGAATGAGCGCTTTCGGGCTCAAGATGATCGCGGGATGGGGGCTTCCGGAAACCGTCAAATATCCGTACTTGACCGTTTGGTACGCCGGCGGTTTGGCGGCGATTGCCCTGCCGATGCTATTGAAAGGGATGCGACTTGGGAAGAGGGAGCTCTTTTGGGGAGCTGTGGCAGGAGCCCTGAGCATCGGGGGGCAAATCGCCATGGCGGTCGCCCTGAGTTCAGGCGTCCCCGGGCACGTGGTGTTTCCCATCGCTATTGGCGGCTCGATTTTCGTCGTTGCCCTGGCCGGGCGCCTCGTCTTCGGCGAGCGCATGAATCCACCCACCGCCCTGGGCGTGGCCTTGGGGTTCGTGGCAGTCGTTCTTCTGGGTGTGAGCTGAAGAATCAAACCAGCGTTTTACTTCCGATCCGCTCCGAGCCACTCCGCGTTGACTTCCTCGATGACCTCCCGGGCGGCCTGCTCAACCTGTTGTTCTCCCCACTGGGGGTCAAAGTGGGTACGCGGATCCTGCGCCTCGCGCAGGGTGTGGTCGGGCGTGGGCACGCAATCGAAAGTGTCTCCATCCACGATGGCGTAGTCCACATTGCGCAGCTTGCCCGTGGCAGGGAGCCGGGAAAGATCAACCGAGCCCGGCCAGGTCGCCTCCAACATCGAGGTCTCTTCCGCGGCAGCATGGCCGATCGCCCCGGCCACCAGGGACCGCGGAAATCCCGGGTAGACCCACCTGACCCGCCGGGGCGTGTGGCCGACGTTGAATTCGCGGCAGAGCCGGTCCAACACGGCCCGCTGGTTATCGGCGCCGTGCCCGTTCACAATGAGCACGCGACGGAAGCGCATGCGCCCGAAGAGAATATCGAGCGCATCGCGCACCACCGCCGCAAATACTTCCTCTCGAAAATAGGCGCTGGCCACGGGGTTCTTAGGAAAATCCATTCCCTCGATGAAAGCATCGCGGCTGAAGCCCAGCGACTCCAGCATGTTGGGATTGCGCTCGCGCTCCGTTCCCACGAACAAGGGAGGATAATACGGACACTGGAATTCGCGAGCCAGGCGGCGGGCGAAGGCGTGCGCCAGCAGGTTGTCGCAGCCCATGGCCAGGTGCGGCCCGTGCCACTCCACGGGAGCCAGCGGCAGCAGCACCAGGCCGTTGCGTTCTCGGGCCGCAGCCACTTCCTGGGGAAATAAGAACGCCATGTTCCAGTCCCCTTGCTCGATGGGTCGTCTATTCCCGGTTCCCTTAGCATGAGGCATTTAGCTCCTCCTCCTAAAAACAGCACTCAGCATTGTGTCAAAAAACTCGCTCGGTCTGTCGTTCCGAGCATGGATAGCCGTTTTCGGCTATCCATGCTCAGCAGGTCGCAGATTCGTGTATCAAGCAAGGCGTAAGCGTCGCCGGGAGGAAGTGCGGTTGCCACAACTCACAGTCTCGCTCCGGCAGTTCGTCTTGCGTCCCCTCTATACCCCGTAAAGTGTCTCCGTATTGACAGGCAGGCCGAGCAATTTGAGATAAATGAAGAGTTGCATCTTGTGGTTGTCGAAGTGGCCGAGAAAGGAGACGCCCATGATTTCCATCTTGGCCTTCCATCCCCAGGGCACGGAAACCACCCGGTTCGTGAAGTCCGCCTCGCTGATCCCATCCAGCGTGGTGCGCAGAGTCTTCGCGTCCTTAACGAGCTTCTCCAAGGCCTCCTCAGGTCCACAAGAAGGCATGTTCTCGAGCTTCATGCCTGCTTCCATCTCTTCCATCGGCGGCCACTTGCCGGTCGCCAGCATTTCAAGTCCGCTGCCAACCCCGTCGCTCAGGTGACAAATGAGTTGGCCAAGGCTCATGAACGTGGGTCCGGGCTTCCAAGCCAGCTTGTCGGGCGGAACCAGACCAACGAGTCTTGCGGCCGGCCGGCCCGAATTCATGACGAGGTCGTAGAATTCATTCTTAGTCATATATCCTCCTCTTGTGGCGCGCCTGGTCGGGCGAGCATTTGCTGATGTGGATTTCCCTGCACTCTTTTTTTGTCCTCGGGAAACGGCGCGAAGCCGTCGCAACACATTCTACCTGAAATGCGGGGCAAAAGCGGGGTTTGCTGGCTGCGGAAGAACCATCAAGACTGTCATCCTGAGCAGCAGGATGACAGTTTGGGTGATGGGTTCTCCTCATCGAGTTTTTGCCGTCGTGGGCAGCCGAAAGGCTGTCAATGCTGAGGATGACAGCGTGGAGGAGTTTTCCCGCAGCCGGTTACGTCCGCGCGGCTTCCTCAAGGACCTCGCGCAGACGACGAGCCACCACCCCGTCCTCGCCGGGCTGGAGCATCCACACGCCCACCACGATAGTATGGGCGCCGCTTTCCAGCCCCTTGCTCGCGGAGTTGGCTCCCGTTGCGGGGTTGAGTTCGATGCGAGGTTTCCCCTGCCGCATCTTCTCCATCACTTCCTTTCCCGTCAGCTTGATGCGGTTGGGGTCGTAGGTGATCACGAGGTGCGGCACATGATTGGCCACCGGGGGTACGGAGATCCGAGTCTCGACGGTCGGCAGGCCCTTCAAGCCCGCCGCGATGCGCTGGGCGCGCCGCTCAAACTCCTTCTGCATGGCGTCTTCGTCCTGAGCGAGCAGCCAGTCCACTGCCGCCACCAGTCCGATGATCTCTTCCTTGGCGACTTTCATGCCCCGGCCGACGGTGTTGGAGTTGGGGGAATTGTTCTTCACCGCGGCCTCGATCAGGTCCTTCCGGCCCAGCAGCAGGCCGGTGCACTGCGGTCCGCGAATCCCTTTCCCACCTGAGAACGTCACGAGGTCGAAGCCCATCTGGGTGTAATTCCACAAATTTGCGATGGGCGGGATATCCGCGGCAGCGTCATTGAAGCAGGGTACACCGTGTCGATGCGCCACGCGCACCCAGTCTTCGCGGCTGATCTTGCCCTCGTCGGCGGCGTTGAAGAAGTGCGCCATCACGGTTCGCTCATTGAACGCGGCGTCGTATTCTTCCAGCGTCTCGATTTCCACGTAGCGAATTCCGCAGTTGCGCAAGGCGTGATCGTACTCGTAGCGATGGGTTTTCTGGACAATCACCTCGTTCTTCAGTCCCGACATGTCCAGAGGAATCCCCACTATCGCTTTCTCATTCCCGAGCGTGACGCATGCGGCTGTGCCCAGCGTGAGCCCGGAGGCAGCTCCGGCGGTCACCAGCGCGGCCTCGCATTGCAGGCGCTTCGCCAGGTACTCTCCAGAAGCGCGCAGCAACTCCTCCAGTTGGACGGGATACTTGGAAGCGATGCTGATGGCGGCCTGAACTTCCTCCGGCATCGTGGAGGCCGACAGGACGGTGTAAGTCCCCGCCGCGTTGATGAACGGCGTCACCCCGAGTTTTGCGTAATAGTCCACGCCCTTCGCATCGCGCCGCGTCGCGGCACGGGCCTCGAGGATTGATCCGCTGCACGCCGCTGCGCCGCTCGCCGCGAGTGCCTGGCCAGTCGTCCCGAAAAACTTGCGCCGGGTCATCGCCTTCGACATGGGAATCTCCCTTTTTGCCACCGCGAGACGGCAAACCCTAATGCAAAAGCTCACTTCGGTTCGCGGCGCGTTGTCATGTGATGCGCCTTGATTAGCACGCCAGACAAGAGGTGTCAATGCCGGATGGGGATGCACGTCGGGACCGCTCTCTCATTGGAGAAAAGACGATGACAGGCGCAAAAGCTCTACAGCATTTGAACCTCAGACTTAAAGTCCGATCGCGGGCATTTCTTCATGTTGTAATACCGGCTCTATCGTCCGTACTTCGTGGTCCGTTAAATCCTCCAATTGGCTATCTCACGCTCTCCAGGGCGTTCTAACTAAAACAAGTCAAAGGGCTTGCTCATCGAGATTTCAGAAAAACGCTTTGCATCCCCCAATCGACCTATGGCATCATTTCAGACAGTTTGGACCCCTTATGAATGAGTCGCTACCCGCCCCCTTACGGGGGTTGTTAGATGCTGGAGCGGGAGAGCCGGGGCAAGAATCCTACCTTCAATACACCTCGGCTCCTCCCGAGCTCCCGTCGGCGCAGCATGACGGCCGGAAACACTGGGACGATTATGGACAGTCAGAATCTTGATATAGACCACTGTTTATCGAATGACTTCCTGTCCCACGGCAGTGCCCGCAGGGCGAGTATTTCCTGAGCGACGAATTCCCTCGGCAAGCCGCCCGGGCAAGGCTAGAGTTGTGGCCTCTCACGTACTTCCGTGGTGAACTTCTGCCGGGGGAACCGGCAGGCCGTAGCGCGCAAGGTGGTTCGGCAGCCTCAGGCGGCAGAACGCCAAATCCTGCCCTGAACTCAGCGTGGCCTGGCTTCCACCCCTGTGGCGAAATGAGTCCTTGCACCGACCCGGTATTGTCAGTAGGGTGTCGGTGTGTTATATACGATGTACCCAAGAGATCGGCCTGAACCAGAAAGGCCTTGGCGGGGAGAACGATTAAGGGCTGTTGTGAAGCGGCGGTTTCGTCTTGCAGTAAAGCTGCAAGATTCGGGGAAGGGGATTTCACTGCGTGAGTTTCATCAACTACGCTGCCCGGGAAATTAACTGTAAGATCGTCTATTACGGCGCCGGCTTGGGCGGCAAGACCACCAACCTGCAGTGGATTTTTGACCAGACGCTCGGCAAAACGGGCGGCAAGATGATTTCTCTTGCCACGGAAACCGACCGTACCCTGTTCTTCGATTTCCTCCCACTCGACCTCGGCACCGTGCGCGGATTCAAGACACGTTTACATCTCTACACCGTTCCCGGGCAGGTCTTCTACGATGCCAGCCGTAAGCTGATCCTGCGCGGCGTGGACGGCATCGTGTTCGTGGCAGATTCACAGGAAGAAAGAATGGACGCCAACCTGGAGGCCATCGAGAACCTGCAGGAGAACTTGCGCGAGCGCGGGTACGACTTCCTGAAGATGCCTTACGTGCTCCAGCTCAATAAGCGCGACCTGCCCAGCGCCGTCCCGGTCGAGGAATTGAAAAGGAGTTTGATAAGAAAGAACGAGTCGGCCTTTGAGGCTGTGGCCTTCAAAGGCATCGGGGTGTTTGAGACCCTGAAAGAATGCGGCCGACAGGTTTTGGCCGAGCTGAAAAGGGGCTAGCGCGCCGCCATCCCTCCCCTGCCAGATCGCTCCCTCCCCCACTCAAACTCGGTCTCTTTGCGAGCAGCGCCAGTCCCGCCGCCGGACCTGGGCAGAGGGTTGAACGGGCCTTCAGGCCCTGAACCCGCATCGCTTCATGGCCTAAAGCCGCTAAAATCGACACGCGTTCTACGACGGGTCTAAAACCGCGTCCTTCCACTAGGCTAGGAATAATGTCGTCATTTCTGCAAGTTGGGCACTAGCCCGACTCGGCTGCCGCGGTGAGTTCGAAGAAATGGTGGCCCATGATGGCCAGGGTAACGGCCTTGCTGAAGTGGCGGCGGTGGCGGCTCACAGCCTGCAACAGGAACTTCCAATACTCCGTGCGGTAGTTGCTCAGCAGGCCCTGGCGCCAAAGCGAGCGGCCCAGCGCCAGCACATCCGAGAACACGAGCGGGGAGCGCGATCCGGAACCCAACTGCCCCAGGAAGTCAGAAGCGCGCTGGAAGTACTCGCGCGGGCTGTAGATGGTCTGCAGGATGCGCCGGTAGCCATCCACCAATTCCTTGGCATCCATGCGCGGGATGAAGTTCAGGTCGGTGTTGCTACCCAGGCTGGCCTTCAGAAGCCGGCCCTCTGCCTTCAGCCGTCGCCACAACTGGGTGTTGGGCAGGGCATTCAGGAGGCCGACCATGGAAAGCGGAATGGCCGCTTTGCGGATAAACTCAATTTGCCGGTCAAAGACGTCGGGCGGGTCGTTGTCAAAACCCACGATGAAACCCCCCATGACCTCCAACCCGTAGGCCTGGATCAGTTTCACGCTCTCCAGCAGGTCCTTGCGGAGGTTCTGGAACTTGGTGGTCTCCTTCAGGCTTTCGGCCACCGGCGTCTCGATGCCCAGGAAGACGCGGGTAAAATGCGCTTCCCGCATCATCGCCAGCAAATCCTCTTCCTCCGCCAGGTTCAGCGAAGCCTCGGTATAGAGCGTGAAGGGAAACCTGTGATCGTGCATCCATTGGATCACGCGAGGGAGCAGCGCTTTAACCTTATTCTTATTACCTATAAAGTTGTCATCCACCATGAAAACGGAGCCCCGCCAGCCCAGTTGATAGAGCTGGTCAAACTCGGCGCACACCTGGTCGGGAGTCTTGGTGCGCGGGCGGCGGCCGTAAATCTCGATGATGTCGCAGAACTCGCAGGTAAAAGGGCAGCCGCGCGAAAACTGTACAGACATGGAGCTGTAGCGCCCCAACCGGGCCAGGTGAAGGTCCGGCAGCGGCACGCGCGTCACATCCGGCATCAGCGTGGCCTTGTAGTAAGGCTGGGCTGTCCCCCGCTCCAGATCCGAGGCGAGTCGAGCAATCAAGTCCTCCGCCTCACCCTCCACAACGTGATCGGCTTGGGAAATCGCCGCATCGGGCGCGCTCGTAATCGGTCCGCCCACCACCGTCCGCCGGCCGCGCCGCTTGGCGCGCGCCATCTGATCCTTCAGGGAGGGTCCTTGGACGATCATCGCGCCAAAGAAAACCACATCCGCCCAATCCAGATCCGAATCCTTCAGGCGTTCGACGTTCAAATCCACCAGCCGCTTCTGCCAATGCTTCGGCAGCATCGCCGAAACGGTGAGCAAGCCCAGGGGAGGAAACGACGAGCGCTTGCCCTCGAAGGGCAAAGCGTGTTTGAAGCTCCAAAAGGTGTCGGGGAATTCGGGATAGACCAGCAGGACTTTCATCAGTCACCTCTTCAAGTAAAAGCGATAAATTGTCGCTGCAGGCTGCGGGGGCAATTCCCAACTGATGGCAGTCCCTAACAGTCGCGATATTTCAGGATATTTCAGGTATGGCCCTGTCCCTGCCCTCTTCAACCCACCACGCGCTTCCCAGCACGGCGCTGGGAACTGGCCATTACGCGGGAGCAGGATGCTCTTTAATAACGAACGATCATCTGGCCGCAAACCCCTTACGTGGCAGGTCCCGCAAATCGCACCTAGTCTAACATTATTAGAGTCATCGCTCCAGCAAAAAGACTTGATATTTTTTGCGCGGCACAAATGGCCGGCGAATCGCCAGGGCCGCGGCTGAAGAAACTTGTGAGAACTTCCGCTGTAGGTGCCCGTGCTTCAACGGCGACAGGCGATGAAAACATCGCTCTTTCGAGGACCAACTGCCAGCCATTTCGAGCGCCTGCTACCCGATGGCTACGCCTTCCATCGCAGTGAGGCCTTGCCGGCGCTTCCCTCCTGCCGCCGTATTGTCTTTTGGCTATTGCCTCCCCCAGACCGCCTGTCCGGCAGCTTACCTCCCGCGGACAAGAATTACTGATAACTACTTCGTTTTCATCAATATCGTGGAGAGCCAGAAAACCGCATTTTTTCTCCCCTTGTTTTCAGCAACGTTCAGGCTTCGTTCGCATGTCTTGGGGCGTCCTTTTTTGCCAGAGCTCGACCGCAATACAAAGCATTTGACCATTTTGATTTCAGCGGCTTGGTGATTTCGCAGAGTCATGATGAATATCGTTAAGTGCCTTTATTATCATAAATATTGGAGAAGATGGACATTTTCCCAAGTCTCACGCTCGTGGGGCTATTTCGATGGCCAGCAAGCCTTCAACCGATCTCGACGGTCAAGCGCTGACTACTTCGTATTGAGTTCCGCCGCCATTAGCTTCTTCGCCGTGTCGCAACGACAAAGCAATCTCCTGACTAGCTTGGATCTTACAGTACCTATTATATAATATAGCATACGTAACTCACTGTCAAGCGAAAAACCCTGCCTTCATGGGCTCCGACAGAACCCTTTGGGACTGTCACTCTGAGCATGGATAGGCACAAGCGGCTAGCCGTGATATCAGAAGCGGGGGCCGTGGAAGGAAGCACCGGCGTGACGCCGCCCGATGCGACCCTTTCAGGGTCGGACCTTATGAGGGGCGCGTGTCAGTTCTTCGCCGTTATGCGGGGAACCCCCTGTCAAGCCCGGGACCTGCGGTCCAACTCCATATGCAACCAAAACATCGCCTAGAGTTATGACGCCTTCCAGTTTGTGTATGTCAGCACGGCTAACTACCGGGAGAACGTCCAGCCGGGCCGCTCCCATGCGCTCGAGCGCCTGATCAAGCGTGTGGTCTCCGTGAACGTGGGGAAAAGTAAGTGCATCCACAAGCTCAGCAATCGGCATGGCAGCATCTTCCGCTAGTTCCCGCCGGAGCGTCGCCAGGCTAATAACGCCCACTACGCCTCGGTAATCAGTCACCGGCCAAGCCCGGAATTTACCCGACCTTACGTGTTCCAAGGCCTCTCGGACCGTCAGTTGTGCGGGGAGAACCTCAGTCGCACTGCGCATAATCCGGATTACCTGGCGTTGACCGTGCCGCTGCCGAGTCTCAGCCGTGGGGAGGTGTATGCCATCTTGTATGGCCAGGGCCTCGTAGATCGGTTGCTTTTGCAGCCGCGAAGAAATGAAAAGGCTCACCATATTCGAAATCATCAGCGGGACAATAACCGCATAGTCTTGCGTCATCTCAAAGATCATCACCACCGAGGTCATCGGAGCCCGCACGATACCCGCGAAGACCGCGCCCATCCCGACCAAAGCATAGGCGCCCGGCGTCGCGGTATAGGCAGGCAGCAACCAGTGCGCCAAAGCCCCCACGGCGCCTCCCAGCATGGAGCCAATGAAGAGGCTGGGGCCGAAAATACCGCCGGCGTTGCCCGAGGCGTAACTGGTGGTAACGGCGAAAAGTTTCAGAACCACCAGCAGCACCATCAGATTGATCGCCATCCTTCCGTTCAATGCGTCGCCGACGTACTTATAGCCCACGCCCAGAACCTGCGGCACAAACCAACCCATCAGGCCGACCAGCAACCCGCCCGCCACGGGTTGGAACCAGACCGTCTTCTTCGGGAAGCGCAGGAAGCGCTCCCGCATGCCCAGCAAAAGCTTGGTGAAGGCCACCGAAACCAAACCGCCAGCCAAGCCGAGGACCGCATAGACCGCAAACTCCAGCGGATGGACCAACTGGTATTGCGGAACCTTGAAGAGGGGGTTGTTGCCGAGGATCATGCGTAGAACTACCCAGGAAGTCGCCGAGGCCAGCACCACCGCGCCCATCACGGGTGCGTAAAGATCGCCCATGATCTCCTCGAGCGAAAACAGCACGGCTGCCAGAGGCGTATTAAACGCCGCTGCAATGGCCGCCGCCGCTCCCGCCGGGATCAGCCTCTTCACTTGCTCGGGACCAAGTCCCAAGCGGCGCCCGAGCACCGAGGCAATGCCCCCTCCAACCTGGACGGCGGGCCCCTCGCGCCCCAGCGGGATTCCACTGGCCAGCGTGGCTGAAGTGCAAAGGAATTTTCCGAAGACGGTGCGCAGCGTGATCACGCCTTTGCGGGCAAACAACGCCGCTTTCGTCTGCGGAACGCCGCTGCCCCGCGCGTACGGAAAATAGCGGAACAGCAGATAGCCCATGCCCAGCGATCCCAGCACCGGGATGAGCACCCGCCGCCAAGCAGAGGAGCCGACGGGATACAACCGCATGCCCAGTCGTTCAGTCAGCAAGATGAACGCAACGACTGCCAAACCCGTTAAGGCGCCTATCACTAGCGACAGCACCAGAATGACCTGGTCCTCACGTTTCTTCAGGTCGGCTAGGCGGTATTGCAAGAGGATTTTCCACCGATTCCCCTTCCTCTTGTCGCCTTCACTCATCCCAGCAATTCCCCCTCAACAGAATACCCTGATTATACATTTCCTTTTCGGCGATTGAGAACGCTCCACAGGTCCCTTCAACAAGCAGGCACTTTGCACGGGCCATTTCCGCTCATCAGATTCGAAGCCCCCCGCCCCACATTCTCTATCCCTGGGCGCCAGTCCACTCGCCTAGAATCTGCTAAAATGAGTCTTCGTGGCAGCATCGAGGACTGCAAACCCTCAGTCCATTCTGCAATCCTCAATAAGCAGAAACCATGCGCATTGCGGGCCGACTGCTGGCCATCCTGACCATTGCCGCTCTGCTCGCACCCGGCGTGCGGTGGGCCGCAGTACGCGCGGGCGGAGAGGCGTGCGCGTGTCCTCCTGCCGCCTGTACGTGTCCCGGCCACCAACACAACCTCGGACACGCTTCCAAGTGCGGCATGGCCAACGGCGGGCAGTGCGGGCTTGATTCGCCCCACGATTTCGTCAACTCGCAATTCCACAGCCTGGTCTTCATTCCCACCGCGCATCAGCTCCCCGGCGCCCCCGTACACGGGGGCTTCGGCCACTTTACTTCTCAACTGAATCTGTTGCCCTCGCACGCTCGACCTCTCGACCAACCTCCGCGCCTCGCTCTCTGATTTCCCTTTGACAGCCTGAGTTCGCGCCTTCCGGTGAAGGGCTGGGTGCCGCGCCGTGGAACTATATTCAATTTCCCATGGTGTCCCAGCCGTTCTCGTCTGGCGCCCGTATCTATTCATTCCGCTGGAGGTACAAATGAGGCAAACGGTTATCTCCACCATGCTCTTGGCCATTCTCCTCTGCGTGACGCCGGCGCTGGCCACAGATTTCGGCAAGGTTCGAGGCATCGTTCACGATCCTCAACATCGTCCTATTGAGAACGCGACGGTGATCCTCCACGCTCAATTCTCCCGCTGGTCCGCCACCACCCAATCCGATCCCGAGGGCGAATTCCACTTTGCCGACGTGCCGGTCGGGAACTACACTGTGAACGTTACGGCACCGGGGTTCAACGCTCAGGAGCAGTCCATTTCCGTTGTTGAGGGCAAGTCGCCTGTCCTGCATTTTCCCCTGGAGATTGCCACCTCCCGTCAGGTCATAGAGGTCACGGACCAGGAAAGTAAACTCAAAACCCAATCCTCCACGGTGCAGACGATGGTCTCAGCCCAGGAAATCGCCCGCACCGCCGGCGCTGACCAGACCAACAGCATGGCCATGATCACCGACTTCACCCCCGGAGCCTACGTGGTTCACGACATGCTTCACATGCGCGACGGGCACCAGGTGAACTGGTTTTTCGACGGCATTCCGGTGATCAATACCAACATCGCCGTCAATGTGGCGCCCTTGATCAATCCCAAGAACGTGGAATCACTCGAGGTCGAACGCGGTGGCTACTCCAGCGAATACGGCGACCGCACTTATGGCATCTTCAATGTGGTCACGCCTTCGGGATTTGAACGCAATCAGCAAGCCGAGCTGGTAACCTCCTACGGCAATTTCCACTCGACCGACGACCAGTTGAGCTTCGGCAGCCACACGGAGCGCTTCGCCTACTATGCCAGCATCGATGCCAACCGCTCCGACCTGGGCCTGACCACACCTACCTCCGCCGTAATCCACGATCAGGACAGCGGAGTGGGCGGATTCTTATCCCTGCTTTACAACGCGTCGCCACGGGACCAGGTACGGTGGATCATCTCCCTGCGCGACGACCACTACGCCATTCCCAACGATGCGCAGGCCCAAGCGCAAGGCATTCGCGATCTCGACCTGGAAAGCGATGACCTGGTCGGCTTCCAGTGGGTTCACACCGCACCCGCAGGGTTGATCCTTACAGTTTCACCCTACTTTCACTTCAACGACACCCACTACGTCGGCGGGCCTGGAGACACACCCACAATCCTGAACGAGGACAGCCGGTCAGACTACGTGGGTGTACGGGCCATGCTCCAGGGAATCAAGAAGCGCCACAACGCGCGCGTCGGCTTCGAGAGTTGGGGGCAGCGGAACAGTACCCGGTTCGACTTAACTGCCAACCCGGGCACGAATGTGTTTCGACAACAAGAGATGCACTGGGCGAACACGGAATCCATATTCGCGGAGGACCAGTACCGGCCAACCTCCTGGCTCACGCTGGATGCGGGGCTCCGGGTGATCCGCTATAGCGGGCTGCTCAGTGAAAACGCAGTTGATCCGCGGCTTGGCGGTGGCATTCATCTTCCCCATCTCGATTGGACGGTGCACGGTTATTACGCCTACTACTACCAACCACCTCCCCTCGACAGCTTGAGCGGCCCGTCGCTGACGTATGCCCTAACGCAAGGCTACAGCTTTACTCCTCTGCCGGGCGAACACGACATCCAACACGACATCGGCCTCACTGTGCCACTGCGCGGGTGGACGATGGAGGTGGACAACTACCACACCAACGCCCGCAATTTCCTAGATCACGATGAGGTGGGCAACTCCGACATCTTCATCCCGCTGACGGACGTCGCGGCGCTCATCAGCGGCACGGAGATCAGCCTGCGCACGCCGGAGCTGTGGGACCACGCGCAGCTACGAATTGCCTACGCGAACGCCGTGGGTAAGGGACTCGGCCCGATTACTGGAGGTCTGATTGAGTACGCTCCCACAAATTACTTCTATCTCGATCACGACCAACGTAACGGCTTCAGCACCGTGCTTTCCCTCAAGCTGCCACGCCGCTTCTGGGCCACGCCCGTTGCCAATTTCGGTTCCGGCTTCGTGAACGGCGACGGTCCCATGCACCTGCCGCCCCACACCTCGGCCGATCTTGCCTTGGGCAGGAACATCGGAGAAAACTGGTCATTCTCCCTGAACGGAACCAATGTGCTGAACAGCCGCTACCTTCTGGACACCAGCAATACTTTTGGGGGAACCCACACCGTAAACCCACGGCAGGTCTATGTTGAAGTCCGCTACCGCTTCCACTACTAGAAGCTCGCGCCGAGGGGCAGGTTTTTCGTGCCCTGCAAGGGCACAAGATAGTAGCGGGGGGCAACACCCCCGGAAAGCGTGATGTTCGACCCTCCGACCCTGGAGGGGTCGCATTACCCTGGGCCGCAGGACGCAAGACCGGCGTGACGCCGCCCGGATTCGACCCTTTCAGGGTCGGGCCTTGTAGGGGGCGCGTTTTCCGGGGGCGTTGCCCCCGGCTACTATATTTATCCCTTGCGGATCAAGGATGGTAGGCGTTCAGGCCGTTCCTGAGGTGCAAAAAACGGGTAACAGAGCTTTGCGGAGTTTGTGACATCGGGATAGACTGCACTACGAGTGGGAGGTCAGTGATGCGTGTGCGAAATCTGCTGGCTTGGCTCACCGGCTTGAGCTTGATCCTGGCTGTGACCGCGTGCCGCACGGAAAAGGCCCTGCCCCAACAGCGCTACGAGGTGCGGGGCAAAGTCGTGGCCGTGGACAAGCGCGGTGGCACCGTGACATTGGCCCACGAGGCGATTCAAGGTTACATGGGGGCCATGACCATGGGCTTTGTCCTCAAGGATCAATGGGCCTTCGATGTTCTCAAAGAAGGCCAGACTGTGCGCGCCACACTGGTCGTCCAGGGAGAGAATGCCTGGCTGGAGGGGATCGTCGTCACCGAGGAGGCCGTACCGGTGGACTCCGCACGTGCGCAGGCTGCGGCTGCGCACTCGCCGTCGCCAGGCGACGAGGTGCCGGACCTCCCGCTCACGAATCAGGATGGAAAGCGAGTTCACCTCCATCAGTACCGTGGCGAAACCCTGCTGCTGACGTTCATCTATACGCGTTGCCCGCTTCCCGATTATTGCCCCTTGTTGAGCAGGAATTTTGCCAAAATCCTGGACGAACTCAACCGGGACCCGGCTCTGGCAGCTTCCACGCATCTGCTGAGTATCAGCATTGATCCCGAATACGATACGCCCGCCGTTCTGCGTCGCTATGGCCTGGAGTGCGCGGGCAAGTCCTCCGGCATGCCCTTCGAACGGTGGGAATTCGCCTCCGGCACTCCGGAGCAGGTCCGCCAGGTTGCCGAATTCTTTGGCCTAAGCTACTGGAGCGACCGCGGCCAGATCGTGCACGCGCTGGTCACTGCGCTCATCGGCCCCGACGGGAAGGTGCGGAAGCTTTACCGCGGCAACCAGTGGCAGCCCGCCGAAGTACTCAGCGATCTCAGAAGCCGGCCACGGGGTTGAGGTTGAGGCCGGCGCCGCGCCGCCAGCGTTTTTGCCTTCCCGCGCACAATCGCGTAGGATGGTGCATCTGCTTATTCCGCCCGGGACGCGGCTGAATCGACTGTTCACGCCCTGGCCATCACCCGAATCATGAACAAAATCCGAGTTCGTTTTGCGCCTTCGCCGACGGGTTACCTGCACGTGGGCGGCGCACGCACAGCGCTTTACAACTGGCTTTTCGCGCGTCATGTGGGCGGCGTGTTCATTCTTCGAATTGAAGACACGGATGTGGACCGCTCGAAGCCCGAGCTCACCACAGCTATCCTGGAGAGCCTGGAATGGCTCGGCCTCACGTGGGACGAGGGCCCGATCTATCAGTCCCAACGTCTGGAACGATACCGCGAAATGGCCCTAGACCTCGAGCGCTTAGGGTACGCCTATCCGTGTTTCTGCACGCCGGAGGAGCTTCAGGCCAAACGAGCGCTGGCGGAAGCCCAGCGCCGTGCGTGGAAATATGACGGCGCCTGCCGCGCACTTTCTGCGGCCGAGCGCGAACAGCGGCGCATGGAGGGCCGACCGGCGGCGATCCGTTTCCGCGTGCCGGATTCCGGCCAGACGAGTTTCGAAGATCAGGTCTTCGGTCGTATCGAAGTCGAACACCGCGACATTGAGGACTTCGTACTGCTCCGCTCCGACGGCCACCCCACTTATCACCTCGGCGTCGTGGCCGATGATCTCGACCTCGGCATCACGCATGTGATTCGCGGCGCCGACCATATTTCGAACACGCCCAAACAGATTCTGATGTACCAAGCGCTGGAAGCGCCGGTGCCGGTCTTCGCACACCTGCCGCTGATCTTGGGGCCCGACAAGCAACGCCTTTCGAAACGCCACGGCGCGACAGCGGTGGGCGCCTATCGCGACCAGGGGGTCTTGCCCGAGGCGCTGGTGAATTTCCTGGCGCTGCTCGGCTGGACGCCGCCTGGCCAGAAGGAAATAGTGCCGCTCGCGGAAATGGTCCGCGATTTCGAGCTTACGGCTGTCTCCAAGTCGAATGCCGTCTTCGATCTCGAAAAGCTGGCGTGGATGAATAGCGAGTACGTGCGCGATTTGCCGGCGGCGCGACTGTTGCCGCTGGTCGAGGAGGAATTGGCGGAAGCAGGATTGCGGGTTCCGGACTCGGGATTCGGGACTCAGGAGGAAGCGCGGTTCCAGCAGACCGTTCTCCTGCTGCAATCGCGGGCACGGACGCTCAAGGACTTTTCGGGTGTTTTCCGGGCGTTTTTCACCGAGGAATTCGCTTACGACCCCGCAGCGGAAAAGAGATTCTGGAAGGACCCGGCGCTGCCCGACCTGCTTGAGGCGCTCGGCGCACGGCTGGCCGCCACGGAGCCCCTTGATTTAGGCGCGACGGAACGAACTCTGCGCAGTCTCGCGGAAGAGAAAAACGTGAAGGCGGGATTGCTCATCAACGCTACGCGCGTGGCTTTGACGGGGCAGGCGGTGGCGCCGCCGTTATTCGAAGTGATGCTGGCTCTGGGGCAAAACCGGGTAGTAGCGCGCTTGCATCGCGCCGCGACTTACCTGCGCTCCACAATGAGCTAAGAGCGTTTGGCCGTGTTCGCTTTCTTCCGCAGCGCGTCGTAGGTTTCCACCACCACGATGGCAGCGGCGAGGAGCGCCGCCGCTGTCGTCAGCACCTCGCTCGTGTTCTTTAGAAACCTCAGCACCTTCAACATAATTACGGTCCTCCCAGGGGCAGCCGGACGTCTCCCAATAAGTCCTCATTATACCGCGGGAGCGCACCCCTGCTTCTTGGAGTCTGGCGAGCCCTCCTGCCTGAACTGGCCCACTCCTCGCGGCCCAGTCCCCAAGGCTGCTAGTTGCCGGGAGCTGGGCGGTTTTCCCTCGTCCGGTGCGGGCGGCAGAGTGCTAGTCGAGTTGGATGCGTTGGAAGACATCGAATTCCACCTGCCTGAGCGGCACGCTGCGCGGAACAACTTTCACCGTCACCGTCAAGGGGACACTGGTCGGCGGTAGGCAGGCATGCTCGTTGCAGGCCTGATACCCGAGTTTCCCCTTCAGCCCGTAGGACCCAGGCGGCACGGCCTTGGCCACGTCCAACAGGGCCCCCACCAGCACTGTGCCCTCATACACGGAAAGCGGGGAATCGGAAAACGCCAGTTTCTTGGGCGTTCCCTTCGGGTAAACCACATTCTTTACGGTGATCTCGGCGCTAGGCTCGAGCCGAAGTTCGGTCGGAATCAGATAATCCAACGAAGGCTTGTGATCATTGATGTGATAACCAGGGGCAACCTGCGCCACCACCGCCACTTTCAGGGTTGAGTTGGGGTGAGCAGCGTCCGTCGCCACCACCACGTGTGCTTCTACCACCGGATTGTTTTGCGCTAGTCCGAGGCAGGCAGCCACCAGGACCAGCGCCACGCCGCAAAAAAGAGTCCTCATAGAATGCGAGTTTCACTCCTTGGGTCTTGAGATTTCAGAAATCAAGTGCCCCTTTCTTATGCTGGAGCATACCGCTGTCGTCTTCCCGCCCCCGCGCCAATCTGGACTGCACTCTGTTGGATGCTTTGACGCCCGCTGCGGCTTCTTCGCCACGCTCTTGCCAGAAAAATCCGTTTCCCTGTGCCGAGACGGGCTGGAGGGGGTCACTCAATGGTCTCAATTCGGCTGCCCTGAGAACCCTCACCTTTCCCGCCGGTCAGAACACTCTTGCGCCAAGGTAGAAGGCTTGAGTTGCTGAGGGAGCCCGGCCGCACCGGAACGGTTATTTTGCAACAACGCCTGAAGTCGGATTCTTCAGAAACGCTTGCAGTTGTTCCTGCGCCAGTTTCCGGCTGACGCCGCACGCGCGGTCAACCTGCCGGCATTTGAGCAGCGTGAATTTGCAGCCGCAAGTGCACTGCTGGCTCGCCAGTTGCTTCTTGAAGGCCTCCTTCTGGTCAGCACTCAGCTTGCTGAGGTCAACACCGGGGACTTCCGAATCAACTTCCGCGGGATTGCCCAGCTCGATCTTGTCCTCCGCGAACACCCGCCCGGCCTGCTGAAAGCTCGTGGCCTCCGCTTCCGCGTTCATGGCCAGCAGTTGCTGGATCTCAGCCTCGAAGACGTCGCTGTCGGTGGCGCCCACGTGCTTTGCATAAATGCGCCCGTCGCGCCCGATCAGGAGAGTGGTGGGAAGCCCCAGCACGCCGCCGTAAAGCTCTCCCAACCGTTCATTACCGATGGCCACCGGATAGTTCATCTTGAGTTGGTTGTAGAAATCAACTACGGCGCCCGAGTCCGAGCTGTCGTCCATCGAGATGCCGATGACGGCGAAGCCCTGGCTGCCATAGCGTTTTTGCAGTTCAATGAATCCAGGGATTTCAATCCGGCAGGGGCCGCACCACGTCGCCCAGAAATCGAGCATCACGACTTTTCCCTGGTAGTCACTCAGCCTAAGCGGCTTGCCGGAGATGTCGGTCAGCGAGAAACCCGGAGCCAGGGGATGATCCCCGCTGCTCTTCGCCTGGAGCCGCACGGCAGGCGAGATCCAATAGCGATTTGTCAGGTAGAGGCCTGCGACCAGGACCACGGCACACAAAGCGCCGACCAGCAGTTTCAACTTTTTCACTGCGGTCTTTTCGGAAGGTGTAATCTCCCCGGCCTTTGCCCCTTCCTGGGGCGGACTCTCCACCGACTTTTGTTCTTCCACAGCCCACACCTCTCAATCTCTCTGCGTTAACGCCCGCCGCGCTTGGATCCGGCGGCCTGCAATTTTGCGGCTACAACCGGCGCGCCCGGCGCCGGCACTTGAGCAGACTTGCTAGGCTGCGGCGCGGCAGCCGCAACTTGTGGACGCAGCGCCGCTCCCACGCTCGGATGCCCGCGCCGCCAGAGCACTTCCGCCGCAACCCCCGCCAACGCAAGCAGCGCAATGAACTGCGACGTCGAAAGCAGATGGTGAAACACGAATCCGCGGTCGGCGTCACCCCGCAGGTATTCCAGAAAGAACCGCGCCCCGGCATAGAGGCCGACATAGGCGAGGAAAATGCTCCCCTCGCGCCGCCTCCTTGGGAACTGCCATAGCAGGATACCGAAAATGAGGAAGGTGGCGAAGGATTCGTATAGCTGGGTCGGGTGTAATCGAATCCCCAAAGGGACACCGGAAACTTCATGTGCAAAAGCGCTGGTGAAAACGACTCCCCACCGCACTTGGGTCGGTGTGCCGTAATCGCAGCCTGCGTTGAAGCACCCCAACCGCCCGATACTCTGGCCCAAGACCACGCCCGGCGCCAGCACATCAGCCAATTTCCAAAAGGAGAGTTTCTGCACGTGCACGTACCATACGGTGAAGAAGAACGCCGCCAGGAACCCTCCGTAAAAAACCCCACCGGCCATCAGCGTCGAGAGACTAAAGACCTCGGCGGGATTGTCGCGGTAATAGCTCCACTCCCCCACAACCATCAGCACTTTGGCGCCAACTAGCGCGACCACCATAATCCACGTGCAGAAATCCAATATCAGACCGGAGTCTAGGCCTACACGACGGCCCAGGCGAATTGCGGTGAAGATTCCTGCCAGAATGGCGAGCACCAGCAGTACACCATAAGTTGGCAGATGAAACGACCCGATGCTGATCAAAATGGGATGCAAACTCTCTCCTCTTTCAGCCGCTGTAACACGGCCTTGTGAGATACCTCGCCGCTCAACAGGAAAACCGCAGGAGCGAGTCCGCGACTCGCCCCCTGAGTACGTGCAACTTCAACCTCTTGCCCTTACCGCGCACCCCGGCCTCACAGTGAGAATCGGTTCAAAAACGAGAAATGGCCGGAGATAATAGTCAGCTTATTGAAGGCCATGAGGATTCCCAGCAGAATCAGAAGCACACCCGAGGCCACTTCCACCACCTGCAGGTGCTTGCGAAATCCTCCGTAGAACTTCAAGAAGGTGCTTAGCCCGAGGCCTGTGAGCAGGAACGGGATGGCGAGTCCCGCCGAATAGATGGCCAGCAGGAACATGCCCTGCAAGACCGTCTGGCGCTGCGCGGCCAGCGCCAGGATGCTCGCCAGGATCGGCCCGATGCAGGGAGTCCAGCCAAAAGCGAACGCAAAGCCCAGCAGAAACGCTCCACCCAAGCCACGCCGGGGCGCCCCGGTATCGAGCCGCGCCTCGCGGTAGAGCAGCGGGATCTTCACCAAGCCGGTCAAGTGCAGTCCGAAGATGATGATGATGATGCCCGAGATGATGTTAAACACCGTCCGCTGGGTCAGCAGGAATTTCCCCACCCAAGTGGCGGAGGCGCCTAGGATCACAAAGACCACGGAGAATCCCGCCGCAAAAGCCAGCGAGTTGCGCAGCACGCGGGCCAGGAGCTGGCCGTTCACCTCACTCTTCAGTTCCTCGATCGTGGCCCCGGAAAGCATCGAAATGTACCCGGGCACCAGGGGCAGTACGCAGGGGGAAAGAAAGGAAACGACCCCTGCCAGTAACGCGATCGGAATGCTGAGTTCGTGGGTCATGATTGGACGAAAAACCTCACTTCACTGCCTGCGGCGTTTCTGCTCACGTGCCGGCCGCGGCAGGCCCCGCCAGTTCGTGCGCCATTCCACCAGGGTTCCGTCAAAATCGCGGGCGCCGCAAACCTCCAAAGTCATATGTGCATCACCAGCGACGAGACGCCACGGAAGAGGGTAGGTGAGCTGTCCTTTTCAACCTCATCGGAATTTGACAGAACCCTGGCCATTCCACCCTTGTCGTTGCTTCCTACTCAAGTGTACCATAGGGTTTTCTGGACCGGGTGCACTCAGACGAGCGTGGGCCTCGAGGAAATGCCTGCACTGCCTCTTGCTCGCCCCCCTGCTTGGCCCGCGGTCGCAGATTCCATCTGACAAGGAGCCTTCCCCAACTTGCTGCGCGCCATTATCTTCGACTTCGATGGCGTCATCGTTGACAGCGAACCTCTCATCCTGAAGCTGACCCGGGAAATGGCGGCCCAGGAAGGATGGACGGTCAGCGATGAAGAGTATTACGATGACTACCTTGCGCTCGACGACCGGGGTGTCATCGCGCACCTCTATGCCAGCCACGGGCGACCATTGGACACCGCACGACGTGACGAGCTCATCGCCTGGAAAGCCCGCAGCTATCAGGAGATTATCCGTGACGGTCTGCCCGCTATGCCTGGCGCCGCGGATTTTGTTGCCGAAGTGGCCAGCCAGTATCCCCTGGCAATTGCCAGCGGCAGCCTGCGTGTGGAGATCGAGCACCTGCTCGGCACACTCGGGCTGCGAGAGAAATTCGCCGTCCTGGCGACGGCGGACGATTGCCAGCGGTCCAAGCCTGATCCTGAGGTCTACCTCACGGCCTTATCCCGCCTGCGCAGCCTGCCGAGTTTCCGCGATGAATCCTTGCAGTCGGGGGAGTGCCTGGCCATCGAGGATGCGCCCCTGGGCGTCGTGGCAGCTCAAGCCGCCGGCTTCAAATGCCTGGCGCTCACCCATAGCCGGCCTGCGAGGGAACTCCAACACGCGGACTGGGTTGCGGCCGAGTTCGCTGACGTGAGCCTGGCCGATATTGGCGAGGCATTCCGGTAACCGGTGCTTCCGGCGGTACCTGCAAGAAATCCCCCATCCAACGTTCTATCTCGGGAAGCGTTTTGCGGACGGTCGGAGCCGGCGGGCGCGACTATCTTTCCGGGCCCACAAGCGGTAGGCTGAGCACTTCCGGGAAGCTCTGAACTGATCTCTCAATTGGGAAGGTGAATCATGGGGAAAGCACACTTCGCTCTGCAACCTATCCTCGGGACGGCGCTGGCCGGCTGGATGGCCGCGGGAACCGTCCTGGCACAGACCACGGTAACCTCCACCCATCAAGAGCAAAAGGAATTGGCCGTTACCGTCTATAACTCGAACGTCGCCCTGGTGCGCGACGTTCGCCGCCTGCGCCTGCCCGCCGGCACGTTCGACCTGCGCTACATGGATATCGCCGCACAGGTCAACCCCGCGACGGTTCACATTGTCTCCTTGACTGCCCCGAAAGAACTGAACGTACTCGAGCAGGACTATGAGTACGACTTGCTGAGCCCGGAAAAGTTGCTGCAGAAATACGTCGGCAAGGAACTGACCCTGATTCGTGTCATCACCGAGAACAATTCCACCAAGGAAGTCCCTGTGAAAGCGCTGCTTCTCGCCTACAACGGGGGGCCCGTTTGGAAAACCGGCGACGAGATCATCACGGGCATGGGAGCGGACCGCTACGTGTTCCCCGACCTGCCCGAGAATCTCTACAGCAAGCCGACGCTCGTCTGGCTGCTGGACAACCGCCAGGCAGGAGAGCAAAACGTGGAAGCCTCTTACCTGACGAATCAGTTGAACTGGAGCGCGGACTACGTGCTCACTGTCCACTCCGATCAGAAGGCTGCGGATTTGAACGGCTGGGTCACCATCGTGAACCAGAGCGGCACGGCTTTCCGCAATACCCAACTGCAACTTGTGGCGGGCGAATTGAATCGCGTCTACCCACCCCAGCCCATGAACGGGCGCGTCATGGCGATGAAGGCTGAACCTGCGGCGGCGCCGCAATTCGCGCAAGAAGCGCTTTCCGAATATCATCTCTATTCACTTGAACGCCACACCGACATTCAGAATAACGAGACCAAACAGATCAGCCTGCTCGCTGCCGCTGGCGCCGCCATCGAGAAAGTCTTTCAAGTCGACGGCCAGTCGTACTACTACCAAAGCCAACTAAACCCCGGACAACCGGTCAAGGAACCCGTCAAAGTGCTGCTCAAATTCAAGAATTCCGAAGCCAATTCGCTGGGCGTTCCGCTGCCGGCCGGGACAGTGCGGGTCTACCAGGGCGATTCCAAGGGGCGCCTGCAGTTTATTGGGGAAGATCGCATTGATCACACGCCGAAGGATGAAACCGTGAGCCTCCACATCGGCAACGCCTTCGACGTGGTGGCGGAACGCAAGCAAACCGATTACCAGCGCCTGGGCCCGCACAACGTGGAAGTGGCGTACGAAATCTCTCTTCGCAACCACAAGCCGGATCCGATTACGGTTGTGGTCAACGAACCCATCGGTGGCGATTGGACGATGCTCGACTCGAGCTTCAAGTACGAGAAGAGTGCGGCCTTCGCGGCCCGCTTCACGGTGCCGGTTGCCGCCAACGGCGAGGCATTGCTGAAGTATCGCGTGCGGGTTCACTGGTAATATGTGCGGAGGAAGAACAGGGGCAGTCAGCCGGATCCGTCAGTCGCACGTTCATTTCGGCCAATTACAGGATCAACATACAATCGCCGTAGCTATAGAAACGATACTGTGCTTCGACCGCGTGACGGTAGGCGCACAACACGAAATCTCTGCCCGCGAACGCGGAAACCAGCATGAGGAGCGTGGACTGGGGAAGATGAAAGTTGGTGAGCAGGCCCCGAATCACCCGAAATTCGAAACCCGGGATGATGAAGAGACTGGTTTCTCCGTGGCCGGCCCTGAGCCGCCCACCCTGCTCGCTTGCCAAGTGTTCGAGCGTGCGCGCGCTCGTGGTTCCGACGGCGATGACCCGCCGACGTTCATCGAGGGCCCGGTTGATCGCCGTCGCAGCGGTTTCTGAGACCTCATAGCGTTCTGCCTCCATGTGGTGGTTCTCCACGCGCTCAGTGCGGACGGGCTGAAACGTCCCCAGCCCCACGTGCAGCGTAATCTCACAGCTTTCCATGCCCCGTGTCTGCAAGGCGCCCAGAACCTGTTGCGTAAAGTGCAATCCCGCGGTCGGCGCCGCCACCGCACCGCGCGCTTTTGCGTACACGGTTTGATACGCCGCACGGTCGTGCGGCGTGTCCGTACGGCGAATGTAAGGGGGCAGCGGCACGTGTCCCAGCCGATCAATGGCTTCTTCCACGCTTCCCCGGCGCGCGCGCAGCCGGACCCGCCGCAAACCATAGTCCCGGCGTCCCACGACTTCCCCTTCCAACTCGTCGTCGCCGAAAACCAGCACTTCGCCCTTCCGCACCTTGCGGCCGGGATGGACCAACCCCTGCCAGAGGTCGCCGCTCTCCTGCTGAGTCAGCAGCAGTTCGATTTCGCCGGTCAGGAAGCCGCGCAACGTGGGATTGTTCTTTCCCACCTTCTGCGCCGTGACTCCGCGCCGCCGCCCGAGCAGCCGCGCCGGAAAAACCTTGGTGTTGTTGAACACGAGCAGGTCACCCGCCCGCAGCACTTGAGGTAGATTGCGAAATGAATCATCTTCGAATCCCCCAGCCGCGCGGTCAAGGACCATCATGCGTGAGGCGTCGCGTTCGGCGAGCGGCGTCTGGGCGATAAGTTCGGCAGGCAGCGCGTAATCAAATTCTCTGAGATGCATCCGGGAGAATTGTAGCAGGCCGTTCGTTCCGGTGCGGGACGGAAAATGAATTGTGATAAAGTGGCGGCATGAGTATGCCGGTAGTGACAATCACCGCACGAGCCATCGAGCGGATTACCTCGGGGCACCTGTGGATTTATCGATCCGACGTGAGCGAAGCCTCTGCAGCCGAGCCGGGTGCGGTGGTGCGCCTGCTCGATCGCAAGAAGCACTATTGGGGGCAAGGGCTTTACTCCAGCGCCTCCCAAATTGCGGTGCGGCTACTCACGCGTGAGGAACGGCCCTTTGATGAGGCCTTCCTGGCCGAGCGCATCAGCGCCGCTGCAGCATTTCGCGAGCAGATCGCGCCCGGGGTACAGGCCCGCCGGCTGGTTGCTGCCGAAGGGGATCTGCTTCCCTCTCTCATCATCGACGGCTACGGGGATTGCCTGGTCGTTCAGACCCTCAGCCAGGGCATGGACCGGCTGAAACCCGTCATCGTCGAAGTCCTCCGCAAGGAGTTCGCCCCGCTTTCGATCATCGAGCGGAATGACGTCGCTGTGCGCGCGCTCGAGGGCCTGCCGGGACAGGCGGGCGTGCTGGCGGGGGAGGACATTGGCGAAGTGGTAGTGGAGGAAAACGGGCGGAAGTTCTGCATCGATTTGCGGCGCGGGCAGAAGACCGGTGCCTTCCTCGACCAGCGCGAGAATCGCGCCGCAGCGGCAGGTTATGCGCGCGGGCGGGCGCTTGACTGCTTCACATATACGGGCGGGTTCGCGCTAACCCTGGCGCCGCATTGCGCATCGGTCCTGGGGGTCGAGGCTTCGGCGGATGCGCTCGCGCTCGCGCGCCGCAACCAGGAGCTGAATGGATTCACTAATCTGGAGTGGAAGGAAGCGAACTGCTTCGACTTCCTTAAGGCCGCCGATCAAGGGAAAGAGCGTTTCGATACCGTGGTGCTCGACCCTCCCGCCTTCGCGCGACAGAAGCCCAGCCTGGAATCTGCCTTGCGTGGCTACAAGGAACTGAATTTGCGCGCCCTAAAGATTCTGAAATCCGGCGGCTACCTCGTCACCTGTTCGTGCTCCTATCACGTGAGTGAGGCTGACTTTCTCGATGTCATCGCTAGCGCGGCACTCGACGCCCATCGCACCCTCACCGTCGTCGAGCGCCGCACGCAGTCTCGCGATCACCCCATTCTGCTCACCGTTCCTGAAACGCATTACCTAAAATGTCTGATCCTGCGCGCCTTGTGATGTGGGGCGGGACGGCTTATCCTACTCGGATGCGGAAAAACGCCGTAGTGCCGATACTGGGATCGGCACGCGCCAAGCTGAGGCTGGGCGCGGGCCTCGACATTTTCGCGCCCGTTGCCGCGCTCGCGTGCCTCACTGCCTTCTGCTTCCCGCTGCGTGCGCAAAACGCTGCGGCCCCCGAGTCCTCCGATCTTAAGCTCCTTATCTCCATCGAGCAGCAGGCCCTCGCTGAACCCAACCCTGCACGTATCACGCTGCATCTTCATAACGCTTCCCAGCGTACGCTCTGGCTCTACCGGCGTGCCCGCGCCAAGGAACAGCCGATCGAGAGCGTTTATGACGAGAGACGCTCGGCAGAGACCTCCGGCGGATCGACCCTGGAAGTCAAACTCGAGCCCGTGGAGGCCAGGGTCGCGCAGACCGTGGCTTCCCCTGCGGAAGGAGTAGCGCTTGATTATATCGGTTTGCCAAAACCCAAACTCGTGAGGTTGGCGGCCGGCGATGACTACGAAGAAAAGGCAACCCTGCGATTGCGGCCGGCCCGGGCAGAGGGGCAGAAAGCGGTCTGGGGAGCTTACACGTTAGCCGTGATCTATGGCGCCAGTTTTTCGAATGCCGCCGATTTCCAGCACAACCTGGGCGCGTGGCTTTGGCAGGGCGAAGTGACCAGCAACGCCCTGGCCATCGAACTACGCCCGGCCGCTGCCGAGGCGGCCGGAGCGTTGGGGGGAGCAGCAGTCGGGCCAGATCTGCAACCGCGCACGGCGATACGCGTTTCACTCGTCGACGAACAGGAACGGCTGATCGATCAGCAGGTCACCGGCCCGGACGGGCGATTCTCCTTTGAGCGACTGCCGCTCGGTCTCTACTGGGTCACGGCCCGGGACGAGGCGGCCACGGAAGACACGGCGGTTTTTCATCACGAGGAACTGAGTGCCGCCACGCCTCGTGTGGGCACGCAACTTGTCCTGTATCCGCCGGAGACCTACGAAGCGCAGAAGGTGCTGCACAAGCCCGTGCTGTTCAAAGTGGTCGACGCCTCCGGGCAAGCAGCCGAAAAGGTTACACTCGATGCCACTTGGTCGAATGGATCAGTGCTCGACGACGTCAAAGCCGTGACTGGTGAGGACGGCATGGCCGCGATGGAATTGATCCCCGGCCGCGATTTCGTGACCCTCAAACGCCGGGGCTGCCGCGACCAGCAGGAACGCGCAGACGTTGCGCCAGGGAGAGGCGTGGACGGCTTCAAGTTGGGATTTGAGTGCGAGAAGAAGTGATTGACGACACCGGGCCCATTCCTACAGCCTTCTCCTCTCGCGGGAGGCCAGGGTAAGCCTGCCTCACATAAGCGACTGCATTACCTCGTCCAGGAGTTCCTTAGGAGGGCGCACGGTAGATTCCGGCAAGGTGGCCAGCGGCTCCTCGACCACATTCAACAAGTCAATGAAACTCGGCCGTTGGGTGTTCACATAGAACAGCCCGGTCACGATCTCGCCCTTTTCATGAGACTCGATGAGCGCGCGCAGGGCTTCACCCCTTTGGGTGGGGTCATAGTCGGTTGAGAGCTTGCGGAGCAGGATGTGCGAGCCGTCGTGCAGAGTGATATCCGTCGTCGTCCCCGGATCGTACTCCACCGAAATGTCCTCAAAGAACGGAACAAAGCTTACCTCCGAGATCGGCTCATCGTGATCCTTCACATAGCTGTAGGACTTGGTTGAGCCTTCATGATCGTTGAAGGTGACACAGGGAGAGATGACGTCGAGCATGGAGGTGCCGTGATGGACGAGCGCGCCTTTGAGGAGGGCCAACAATTGCCGTTTGTCGCCGGAAAACGACCGCGCGACATAGGTGGCGCCGAGCTGGATGGCCAGCGCACAGGTATCGATAGGCGGCAGGTCATTGACGACTCCGGTCTTGAGCTTGGAGCCGATATCCGCAGTGGCGGAGAATTGCCCCTTGGTGAGACCATACACGCCGTTGTCCTCAATGATGTAAACGAGGGGGAGGTTGCGCCGCATCAAATGCACGAACTGGCCGATGCCGATGGAGGCGCTGTCGCCGTCCCCACTTACGCCCAGGGCGATCAGGTGACGGTTGGCCAACAGGGCACCGGTAGCCACGGAAGGCATACGCCCGTGGACAGCGTTCACACCATAGGCCGTGTTCAGAAAGTAGGCCGGGCTTTTCGAGGAGCAGCCGATTCCGGAGAGCTTGGCGACGCGATGGGGTTCGACGCCCAGCTCAAAGCAGGCTTCAATGATGCGCTCGGAGATCGCGTTGTGTCCGCAGCCCGCGCACAGAGTACTCTTGTTGCCCTTGTATTGAACCATCTCCAGGCCAAGGCGGTTGGTCTTGGCGGAGGGAGCAGGGGGAACCGTGGTTGTTGCCATGCTAGTTCGTAGCCTCCTGGGAAGCGATTTCGCGGGTCACGGTGAGCGCGTCGAGGGACAAGCCATTGTAGTGGCGGATGCTGCGGAGCTTGGAGATTTCGTCCGCATCACATTCCAGCCGCAGCAGGCCCAGCATCTGGGCATCGCGATTCTGCTCGACGACGTATACGCGCTGGTGCCGATGAATAAAATCATGAACCTCACGAGCGAAGGGGAAAGCCCGCAGGCGGCAATAGCTGGCGTCGATACCGTGCTCGCGTCGTAACTGGTCGAGGCTCTCCTCAATGGCCCAGTGGCTGGTGCCGTAAGCAATGACACCCACCTCATGCTGCGCGGATTCCGCAACGACCGGGCCCGGCACCTTCAGGCGCGCGGTTTCGAACTTGTGATTCAGCCGGTCGACGTTATTCACGTAAACCTCGGGCCGCTCGCTGTAAATGGCCTTCTCATTGTGTCCGCTACCGCGCGCAAACCACCCCGCGAGGGGTTCCGGCGTACCCGGAAGCGTGCGGTAGCCGATTCCGTCACCATCCACATCCTTGTAACGTTCGAAACCGCCCCTCCGCCGCACTTCCTCGGCGCTCAGCACCTTGCCGCGCCTCATGGGTTTGGCCGGGTACGGGAAGGGATCTGACATCCAGGTGTTCATTCCCAAGTCGAGATCACTCATGACAAAAACGGGCGTCTGCAGCTCCTCCGCGAGGTCGAAGGCGTCAATGGCCATAGTGAAGCATTCGCTGACTGAGCAAGGCAGCAACATCGGGTGCTTGGTGTCGCCGTGGGAAAGAAGGGCCGTGGAGAGAATGTCGCCTTGAGCGGTGCGGGTAGGCAGGCCCGTAGAGGGTCCCAAGCGCTGGATATCAAAAATGACGGCAGGTATTTCCGCGTAATAACCGAACCCTGTAAATTCCGCCATCAGGGAAATGCCCGGCCCGGAGGTGGCCGTCATGGAGCGCGCGCCAGCCCAGCCAGCGCCCAGCGCCATTCCGAGCGCCGCCAGTTCATCCTCGGCCTGCACGATGGCAAAGGTCGCCTTCCCCGTCTCCCTGTCGATACGGTAGCGTTTCATGTACTCGATGAGGGTTTCGCAGACTGTGGAGGAAGGCGTGATCGGATACCAGGTCACCACCGTAACGCCCGCAAACATCGAGCCCAGGGCCGCCGCTTGGTTGCCTTCAATCAGAACCTTACCCTGTGTGGCGTCCAGGCGCTCCAGGAAGTAGTGATCCGCTTTCACCAGGTTCTTCTCGGCATACTCGAAGCCCGCGCGCGCGGCGTTCCAGTTGAGCTCCGCGGCTTTGGCCTTTGTCCGGAACTGCTTCTGAAGTGCCCTGTGGATCTCCTCCATATCGACACCCAATAACCTGGCCACGACCCCGTCGTAAATCATGTTCCGAACCAGCTTGCGCAGGCGGACGTCCGGGCAAATCGGGGTCACCAGCGGATCAAAAGGAACGGGATAGAAAATCACGTCATCGCGGACCCGCTTCAAATTCAGCCGCTCGTCATAGACGCACGCCGCGCCCGGTAGCAGGCTCAGCACGTCTTCCTCGGCAGTCTCGGGGTTCATCGCCACCAGGAATTCGCAATCCTTCCGGCGAGCAACGTAGCCTTGCTTGGAAGCCCGGATCGTAAACCAAGTGGGAAGGCCGGCGATGTTGGAGGGGAAGAGGTTCTTCCCTGAGACGGGGATCCCCATCTGGAAAATCGCACGCAGCAGAACCAGGTTGGCCGTCTGGCTGCCGGAGCCGTTTACCGTCGCCACTTGAATGCTGAGATCGTTTACACTGCGGGCTTGGCCAGCAGGTGATGTCGCTTCTTTCGGCTCAACATGCGTAGTTGCCATCGGATTCCTCTGTAGTCACCCTTTGAAACCGGATTCAGATTGGGACTTGCTCCCTTCTCCATGCGCCCGGGGCGAGCCAGTGAGATTTAGCCCAGCGGTGCCCACTGCGGTGCGCACGTCAGACAGAAAAGCGAAACGGGGCAAGAACCCTCCGTCCGCAAACAAGCGCCGACCGGATTTTGAACAATGCCAACGGGCAGGACCATTAATAACTCACGCCTGCCGGTGCAGCCGTCAATTTGATACCGCGGGATCGCCCCAAGGCCCCTGCCTGCAATGCGGGCACCGCACTCGCCTGTAGCTAGCGGAGCCGCTACAAGTTGTTCGCACCCTGCTGGAAACGTGACGCCCTCTCCCTCGACTTTTTCATTATAGCAAAGAAGGTGCGCAACTTGGCCCACAACATGCGAGGGGGCCCGCGTCCCATAGCTTCGGGCTCACACAGACCCCCGGCGTGGTGGGGCGGGTCACTTCCGCGAAGCACGCTCTGTGGGCTTGGGGGGCGCGGCTTTGCTTTGGGTGCCAAACAGCTCACGAAACCGGGCGCGCAGGGCTTCATCCGCGGAGTGGAGCAGTTGTGCGCTGCGAGCAGTCATTTGCTCCGTAAGGTCCGCACGTAGGCCGATCAGCGAGGCCGCAGACTCTTCGTAGGATTGCTGGGAACCCTCGCGCAGCCGCTCCTCGGCGTCGCGGACGAGGACATCCACTTGCGCACGGAGCTCCTCCAGACTGCTGCGCGTAAGTTCCTCCGCCTGAGTGCGCAAGATCTCGAGAACGGACTCCACCAGTTGTTGGGCGCGCCGCTCGAAGTCAGCCAGTCGCTGGTCAACGGTGGGGGGGACCGGAGAGGGCACCCGTACTGGCACAACTGGCGCAGGCCCAGCCGCTGGGATAGGAGTCGCAGCTCGGGGAGGATGTTCGGCGGGCGCCGAGCGCCCCTGCACCATGCTCTTTGCGACAGATTCCCAGTCGGCGGGCGGGTTAGGCACTCCCCAAAGGTTCTGCGGTTTGATAAGTTGCAGCGCGATCTCGTGACCGGCGACCCCCTCCGCGGGATCCCAGATCTTCACACAGACGGCCTTGCCCATGGTACCGGCCTTGGGACATTCCACGGTGAGGAGCATTCCGACCAGGACGCGATACGAGGTGCGCAGCCTGCAGCCGTGCAGGTTCACAAGCGCGGTCTGCGTCAGCTCCCGAAACGGCTGCCCGGCAGCGTCCCGGCCGGAAAGGAATACCGGCGTGACGAATTCAATCCGGGTGCTCCGCCTTGGGCTGGTTGGAGCGTCCTGCGGTTTCGCCGTGTAAGAGAAGGGGTTGCTGTCCATATACGACCGACCTTCCATGAGGCGGTCGCTGCCGGAGTTCCGGGCCGGGTCGGGGGCGAAGCTTCAGCGGTAATCACCATCCGCGCGGTGCCGGATCTCCGGCCCATGTCCCTCGCGTCATTCTACCGGTTGTCCGGTCCAGGCGCAAATAGTCCCTGGAATCTAACCGTCTTGCGGGAGGCTGCCCTCGAGGCCTCTGGAGCTTGCCTGCACCCTTTGGCACATCACATCCGCCCCGAGGAAGACGACCCGGCAAACGGCCAATCGCGCTTCCTGTAGGCCAGTATGACGTATGCCACCAAACCCAGAACGATCGTCCCGAAAGCATACATCATATAGCTCCCACCGCCTGGCTGTTCCGCGGGGCTCACAAACGCGTAGAGCCAGCCAATCATTGCCAGGATCGCGGGAATCGGGTAGATCCACATCTTGAAGGGCAACTTAATCTCGTGACGGTATCTGTGGATGATGAACAGCCCGATGATCTGGCCGATGAAGACCACCAGGATGCGGGCCAGAATCAAGGCGGTGATGATCTGCACCAAGCCGAAGAAACTGGCGATGATGCAGAGCACTCCAATCAGGACCAGCGAACGGTGCGGGAACTCGCCCCGAGGATGCAGAACCCCGAACCAGCGGAAGAAAGCGCCATCCAGCGCCGCCGCGTAGGGAACGCGTGAATATCCAAGCATGAGCGCGAAAACCGAGGCAAACGCCGTGAAGAGAATCATGATTGAAATCGCGATCGCCGCCCAATGCCCGTAAATCCGGCCCATGAAAACGGAGGCTACGGCGTTATAAGCGACGCTTCCTTCCTTCACCATCTCCCGCCAGGGCACGACCGCCACAAAGCTGAATGAAAGCAGAAAATCAATGACCGTCACCCCCAGAATCGAAAGAATCACGGCATAAGGGATGGTCCTCGCCGGGTCCTTGACCTCTCCACCCAGATAACAAACTTGGTTATATCCGAGATAGTTATAGATTACCAGAATCGTTCCATTGCCCAGCCCTATGAAAAAAGCCCAATTCAAATCGAAGGCGTGGGGAGGGAAATCGAAAGCCAGGTGCGTATTCATTCTGGCCAGGCCGGAGATAATAACCCAACCCGTCGTAGCCAGAGTCGTGATCCAAAGAATCATCATGAGTCTGGCAATATCCTGGATCTTGCGGTACAGCGAAAACATGACCAGGGCCGAAATCCCGGCGGCCAGGAACTTGATTCTCCAGGGATGCAGAGTCAGATCCTTCCAGATGAAGCTCAAATACTGGACCATGCCAATGCTGCCGGAAGCGATTTCGAGCGTGCCTGAGAAGAGGAATTGCCAGATGAACATCCAGGCCATCAGCTTGCCCCAGCGTTCGCGGCCGTAGCTATCGCGCAGGAAAACGTAAGCTCCTCCCGAGCCCGGCAGGGCGGCGCCTAACTCCGAAACCACCATGCCATCGCAGATGGCCACGATCGCGCCGACAAACCAACTGATGAGGGCCTGCGGTCCGCCCAACGTGGCCAGAATCGGCGGTACCGTGATGAACGGCCCGATGCCGATCATGTTCGACATGTTGATGGAAGTGGCGTTCAAGATTCCCAGCTTGCGCTGCAATTGGGGCTGCGCAGCACCCGCGCCTTCAGCCTGGTTCGGTGTATTTCCCATGGGGCTCCTCTGGACCGATTTAATTTCAAGCCCGCGCAGCATACTTCAGGACTTCCGCCTTGGCAAGAAGCCTGTCTATCCAAGTTCGGCGGCCCCCGGGTTAGCGAATCGACGTCATACCTTAAGAGCACCGCTCCCTCACGCCCGGGTTTCGAAAGTAGATATTTCGAGCAGGAGGGCGAGGTTGGCTCTCAAAGCCCTCCTCCTGACGCCTTGGCTTGCAGCGCCTGAAACTGAATGCCTCCGAGCGGGGCTACTAGGGGGAAGATCTGCTCCTTGTGCCCCTCGCGCTGGGGCAAAAGCCTCTGCGGCGCCGAACGCGGGGCTGTCTCGCTGCTTGTAATTCGGCCAAGCGTTTGATATTAAATGGTTTAAGGCCAGTCTAGCGAGTTGCCGGCTAAGCCTTCCTCATGGCAACTTAGGTGCTTGGCTGCCTTTGTGGAAATGGCGCACCCTGGAGCGGACTCGTGACTGGCTGGCCGAGCTCGCCGATCTCAGCAAGCCGCGCCCCAGAAGGGCTCTGGGGATAACCGGGCCGGTTATTCTCACGACTCGAAAAGGAACCACCGATGGAGTTGCTCCGCTATCTCCGCGAGAAGTTTCCCTGGTTTCCCACCATTAATTACGAAGCCTGCATTAAGGATCTCAAATGCCTCAACTTTTGTCCGCACGACGTGTTTGACTGGGATTCGAAAACCGGCAGGCCTTTCGTGGCCCACCCTTTGCGATGCCTTCCCGGCTGCGAAATTTGCCTGCAGGGTTGCGACACCGGAGCCATCTCCCTCCCCACTCCAGATGAATTCCACGCCAAACTTGAGAGAGCGCGCAACGCAGACCAGAAGTCCAGGGCTTTGCGCCCCATCCCTTAATGGGTGAGGCAATGCGCCAGGACACTTAGAGGAAGCGCACCGCACCCTGAGAGGTGGCGTCTTCCTCGCAGGACCTGATCTGAAAAGGAGGAACCTTTTCGCGAAAACTCGGGCGTGGCTGTCAAGCCCGGGACAGATTGCGCATCAGGAAGAACAGGTTGGCGGGCCGCTCGGCGAGTCGGCGCATGAAGTAGGGATACCACTCGCGCCCGTAGGGTACATAGACGCGCACCCGCCATCCCTGTTTCAGGAGTTCGTACTGTAGTTGCCTTCGAATACCATAGAGCAACTGAAACTCGAATCTGTCCGGGGCGATGCCCTGCTCATGAGCGAATCGCCCCGTGGCGGCGATGAGGCGCTCATCGTGTGTGGCAATGGCGTGATAGATCCCGCTGGCCAGAAGCTTCTCCATCAGGTTCTGGAAGTTCCGGTCCACATCCCGTTTGCGGGGAAAGGCAATATCGGGGGGTTCCTGGTAAGCTCCTTTCACCAGGCGGATGCGCACGCCACACCTAAGAAGTTCCTCTACGTCGGCCTCCGTGCGGCGGAGGTAAGACTGGAGGGCGATTCCCATCACGTCGCGTGGCGCATCCACGGCGCGCAACACCCGTAAGGTAGCCTCCGTGAATGCCGAGCCCTCCATGTCGACACGCACAAAGTTCCGGTGCCGCACCGCCCGTTCCGCCAGCAGCGTCAAGTGCCGCCGCGCCAGCGCTTCGTCAATCGCCAAGCCCAATTGCGTGAGCTTGACGGAGACGTGTGAGTTCAGCCCTTCGGCCGCGAGGCGATCCAGAAGCTGCAGGTAGGTTTCGCAGGCTGCTGCGGCTTGCGCTGGCTCGTGAACACTTTCCCCCAGGCAATCGAGCGTTACCGCGAAACCCTCGGTGTGGAGCCGGCGAATGACGCCCAGGGCATCCTCGGGTTCTTCACCGGCAATGAATCGAGAAGCGAGCCGCCGCCCCAGGGCGTACCGTGTGAGGATCTGCTTGGGACTTTCTCGCTCGGAAAGGTAGAGCAGCAAGGAACGTAACATAACCAGTGTCTAAGCAGTTTAAGTTGTGGGAGCAGAATGCAGCCTGTGGCTCCCGCGGTGGGACTTCCCGCCGGCGAGAGGGATGGTCCGGTCGGCGCGCGTGAAAGCGGCCGCCTGCCCCCAGGACCTGGACCTTTCACTCAGAGTTCGGCTTCCAGAAACCTCTCAGCATCGATTGCGGCCATACAACCCGATCCCGCCGCCGTGACAGCTTGGCGATAAACGCGGTCTTTGACGTCACCAGCCGCAAAGACGCCGGGGACGTTGGTCTTCGATCCCTCCCGCGTGAGGAGATAGCCCAGATCGTCCATCTCAAGCTGACCACGGAACAGGTTGGTGTTGGGGTCGTGGCCAATCCCAATGAAGACTCCGTCCGCGCGCTTGAACGTTTCTTTCCGAGTCTTGAGGTCCCTGAGCCTAACTCCCGTGACTTCTCGTTTTTCCGCGTCCAGGATTTCCTCCACAACGGAATTCCAGATGAATTTAATCTTCTCGTTTCGGAGCAGCCGGTCCTGCATGATCTTGGAGGCGCGCAACTGCTCGCGGCGGTGGACGATGTTAACTTGTGTGGCGTAGCGGGTCAGAAATAGAGCGTCTTCCGCCGCGGTGTCGCCCCCGCCGACCACCATGACTTCCTTTCCCCGGAAAAAGTATCCATCGCAGGTAGCGCAGGTGGAAACCCCGTACCCGAGCAGTCGACGCTCGGATTCCAGCCCCAAAAGCCTGGCCGAAGCCCCGGAGGCTATGATGAGCGCGCGGGCTTCAATCCACTCTTTTTCCACCTCGAGGGCGAAGGGCCGCCGGGAAAGGTCCACGCGCTCCACATTGCCCCCCCTGAACTCAGTTCCGAACTCGCTGGCCTGCCTGTGCATCAGCTCGATCAGTTCTGGGCCCTGCACCCCCTCGGGGAATCCCGGATAGTTCTCCACCAGCGTCGTCAAGTTCAACTGCCCGCCAGCTTTCACGCCGCGGATCACGAGTGGCTCCAAATTGGCGCGAGCCGTATAAATCGCCGCTGTCAGGCCTGCGCACCCCGAGCCGATGATCACTACATTGCGCATGTTGGGTTGTGTCTCCAGTCGTGTTTCTACGAAGGGACGCCTATCTTACCCGATGCCCGTGTCTGCGTACAGCCACTTCTTGCCGGCGCCCAAATCCCCAAAACTCTCCCTTGGAATCCGTGAGAAAATGCGCTTGCCGGCGGCTGGACCGCCGCTCCCTCCTGAACGAGTGTGTTGAACGCTCGGTTCCGGCTGTCCTAAAACAGCGCTTCAACAGAGGGCGCGCGCCAATTGCGTACTTCACTCATTTGATGCTACAAGTAGCACTTGGTTTTGTTCAGTGCCGGGAACACACCGGGTGCCGCGGAAAGAATCTCCGATGGAAGCCATCCTCCTTGAGAATGTCAGCAAGCGTTTCGACTCCGTCGTCGCTGTCGACGATCTCAGCCTGCGGGTCAGTCAGGGGGCGGTCTTTGGACTGCTGGGGCCCAACGGCGCGGGAAAAACCACCTCGCTGCGTATGATCATGCACATCCTGGCGCCCGATGCGGGAACCATCCAGGTGCTGGGGCAGCCCGCGAGCACACACACGCAAGACCTAGTCGGATACCTCCCCGAGGAGCGGGGCTTATACGCGCGCATGAAAGTGCGCGAGGTGCTGGTCTTTCTCGCAGCACTGAAGGGGTTGAGCGAGGCGGAAGCGACGAAGCGGGTACGTGCCTGGCTCGAGCGCCTGGACCTCGGTGCGTGGGCGGAGAAAAAGGTCAACGATCTTTCCAAGGGGATGCAGCAGAAAGCGCAGTTCATCGCGGCGGTCATTCACCGGCCTCCGCTGCTGATTCTCGACGAGCCCTTCACCGGCCTCGACCCCGTCAACGCCACACTGATCAAAGACATCATGCTGGAACTGCGCGAGCAAGGATCCACCATCATCCTTTCCACGCACCGCATGGAGCAAGTCGAAATGATGTGCGACGCCATCTGCCTCATCCATCACGGGCGCAGCGTCCTGGCCGGCGATTTGCGCGCCATCAAGCAGTCCTACGGCAGGAACACGCTTCGTATCGAGTATGCCGGCGATGGTGATTTCCTCGACCGGCCTGACTTAGTGGAAAAGGTCAACCACTTCGGCGCTCTCGTGGAAGCCAAGCTGCGGCCGGGCGCCGACCCCCAGGAAATCCTGAAGGCCGCCATCCAGCGCGGCGTGCGCCTTTCACGCTTCGAGCTGGTCGAGCCGCCGCTGCACGATATCTTCATCGAGAAGGTCTCGGGGGAACATGCGTAAAATCTGGCTGGTCATCAAGCGTGAGTACCTGACGCGAGTCCGCACCAAGGGATTTATCCTCAGCACGGTGGGACTCCCACTATTTAGCGTGGGAATTTTTGCCTTCGCCCTGGCCCTGGCGACCCGCAAGCCCGACCATCCGCTCAAGATATCCATCCTGGATAATCTCGGCGGCCTGGCGCCGCAAATCCTCCTGTCGCTGAACGAAAAATCACCCGACGGGCAGATTCACTTCCAACTGGTTCGCGCCTGGGACCGCCCCATATCCGAGACGATGGCTCACAAGGAATTAGCCCAGCAGGTTCGCGACGGCCAACTGGATGGTTTTCTGGAAGTGCCGAAGGAAATCCTGAACGGCAAAGATGCTGAGCTGCACACCCGCAACACCAATGACTTTCAAACTACTCGAGCCATCAGCCGCGCCGTCAACAACGCGATTATGGAGCGCCGGCTCGGCGATCGCGGCGTTCACATCGACAATCTGAGCGAAGTCATGCGCGAAGTGGATCTCACTCTGGTGAAGGTCACCAAAACGGGCGAGTCCGAGGAGAACGAACAGAGTCTTTTGGTGCAGGTATCCATTGTCATGATCCTTTACATTACGCTCCTGGTGTATGGAGTCATGACGATGCGATCAGTGCTTGAAGAAAAAACCACCCGCATCGTTGAGATCCTGGCTTCCTCGATCAAACCATTCCATCTCTTGACCGGGAAAATCCTGGGCGTAGCCGGCGTGGGATTGACGCAATACCTCATCTGGGTGTGTACCGCCGCGCTTGTCTCCGCTTACGGCGCCGCCGCGGGTTCGGCGTTCTGGCCTGGAGCGGCAGCGCCAAACTTCCATCTGCCCACCTCGTATTTGCTCTACCCGCTCATCTTCTTTCTGGTGGGATATTTCCTCTACGCCTCGCTTTATGCCGCCTTAGGTTCCATGGCGTCCAGCGAGGAAGACATGCAGCAGGTGCAGATGCCTGTCACTCTGGTCATCGTTGCTTGTATGGTCCTCTGTCCCATCATCCAGCGCGCGCCCAACTCGCCGCTGGCGGTGGCCTTAACCATGTTCCCTTTTTCCAGCCCTATCCTGATGGTCTTTCGGATCACGGTGCAAACCCCGCCCTTCTGGCAAATCGCCCTCTCCCTGGCCATTTGCGTGGCAACTACTGTAGGCGTGATCCAGGTGTCCGCGAAAATCTATCGCGTGGGGATACTGATGTACGGAAAACGGCCCTCGCTGGCGGAATTGCTCCGCTGGCTTCGCTACACATAGGGGTGCCGAGGCGGTCACGCCGCGTGGTAATCCCACAACGCCCGATAGTAGAGCATCAAGCGGACAGGCTCGCAGCTTTCCGGGATCTCCGCGAACGTATAGCGGCTGAACCCAATACTGCGGAACAGCGTGAAGAGCTCGCGCCAGGGATATGGCTTCTGCCACTCCGGAAAACCCGGGGTGAAGCTTTGAATCCTCACTCCCCCGTTGCCCCAGGGGGCGACCGTCCTCCAAAGCTCGTTGATGTGGCAACTCCGGATCCAAGGTTTAAGCAGATCAAACGACGGCTCCACCGAGCCCTCCACGATATCGTTGTCGTTGGAGTTCCAACATGCCCCCACGGCCGGATGATTCGCGACCGATAGGATGCGGTGAATGTTCGAGGGAAGCTCCGTGCCCTCCCCGTGCACTTCGACCCAGATCTCCACACCGTGGTCGCGCGCGATGTCGCCGCACCGGGTGAGGGCACGCCCGATCTGGTCGAGGGTCTGGTCTTGGGGAACGCCGCGCGGGAATCCGTTGGGCCGCACTTTCACGCCCAGGCAACCCAGATCCTGCGCCAATTCGCACCAGCGCCGCGTGTCCTCAATATTCTTTTCGACGACGGCCGGCTCCGGCGACTCGTACTCGCAGGTGGAGCCCAAACTCACCAAACGTACACGCGAATCGGCAAAGCGCTGCTTCACTTCTGCCCGGCGCGCTTTGTCGAGCGAAACTTCCACGCCATGCTTGTGCGTGGTGCGCAGCTCCACGCCTTCAAATCCCGTCTTCTCGCAATTCTTGATGATCGTTTCGATGTCCCAATCATGCGCCAGATTGTAAGTGACCAGTCCCAACTTGAACGGTGGCGGGGAGGCCGCCGCATCCAGCGGGATGCCGTTCGGGGCGCTCGCGAGAACGCCCCCGCCAGCGGTTCCCAGTGTGCTCAAACTCGCCGCGGAGATTACCCCCGTCTTCAGAAAAGCTCTTCTTCCGGATTTATGCATCGTCGTGTCCTCGCTTGCCATGCCTTGCCCGGCGGTTGCTTCCTTCTGCCCGCATCTCAAAGCCAGCGCGCATTCTACTCCTTTCGCGTTAGCTGAGGGTAGTGGTGACTGCGAGCGTGTCGTTCGTATGTGATCTGTCCAGCAACTCCCCCGGCGCGCCCTGCATGAAATCGCCAATGCTGCTAGAATACCGATGACTTATCCACATTCAGGAGGCATGAATGAAGGTCGCGGCCGTCCAGATGGACATCGAAATTTTCGCCAAGGAACGTAATCTCGAAAAGGTGCTCACCCATCTCGAGACGGCTGCGCACGCGGGCGCGAAGTTGGTGGTCTTTCCCGAGTGCGCGCTGAGCGGCTACTGCTTCACGAGTCGCGAGGAAGCCCGCCCGGCGAGTGAAGCAGTGCCCGGTCCTTCCACGGAAAAACTGCTGGCAGCCGCCCGGGCCCTGGATTGCACGGCCGTCCTGGGGTTACTCGAACGGGTCGGTGGCCAAATTTTCAATTCCGCCGCCGTCGTCACGCCCCAGGGAATCCTCGGAACATATCGTAAGCTGCACCTTCCCGGAGTAGGCTTTGACTGGCACGCTACGCGCGGCGACACGCCGTTCCCCGTGTTTGTCACGCCGCATGCGAAGCTTGGCATCAGTATCTGCTACGACTGCAGTTTTCCTGAGTCGGGCCGCGTCCTGAAGCTAAAGGGCGCGCAAATCCTCGTCATCCCCACGAATTGGCCGGTCGGCTCCGATTCCTACGAGCATACGCCTTATGTTCGCGCCACCGAAAACCATCTGTACGTTATCGCTTGCGACCGCGTGGGCGAAGAGCGTGGCGTGCGCTTTGCAGGCCGCTCGCAGATTATCCATTTTACCGGCAAGAAGCTGGCGGAGGCGGGAGAAACCGAGGAAACGATCCTCTACGGCGAAGTGGACCCCGCGGCGGCGGATTCGAACCGCGTCATTCGCGAGGCGGGCAAGTGGGAATTCGACCGCATCGCCGCGCGCCGGCCGGAGATGTATTCCGTTCTCACCGACCCGCCGGGCAAATCCTAGCAGCGCAGCCCATTGAACCGCGCTGAGATTTCTCCCAAAGACGAGGTAGTGAACGGCCATCGACGAAGGGCCCGGGCTGGATAACGGCGCGGTGGTGTTGCGGCCCGAGGCTGCTACTAGCCACTCAATTTGTTCCTGGGTGACCCGCGGCGGGGGAAACCACAGGTCTTGTCATCGGCAGGTTCAGGCCGCGGCAGAAGTGGGCCGCGTTGAGTTTCGGGACCCTTTCTCGCTCGATCCCTCCGCATCGACTACGAACCGGACTAAACCGAGACAGTCGACACAAGTCGCGGTCTGTTCGCCCTGCCCCACGGTGCGGCTACAAAGGATCTTGAAGGAACGCAAACAATCCGAACAAGGAATATCGTAGTGGCCGTCTCCATCCCATTTCGCCCGGCCCAGCCTGCCACTAAGGCCCGGTGCGGGACTTCGCGCCGGAGGTTTTCCAATCAGATCCGCTACGGCCTCTAAGAGATCTTCGGGTCGGAAATCATCCTTGGGAAAGCATAGGTCGGCCAGCGCACCCTCCGCGATTCTAAGCGAACCGTGATCACAACTCATAGCAATGACCGGTATTTGAGGCAAGCGTTGGCGCACTACCGTGAGAAACTCGAACCCGGTCATGCGTGGCATCATTAAATCGGAAATGATGAGGTCGGGGGCACCCTGCCGAAGTTTCCCTATCCCATCGAGGCCGTCGACCGCCGTCCGCACGACATATCCCGCACCCACCAAAATATTGGAAAGAACCTTTCGAATAGACAGCGCATCATCCACGAGCAGCACCCGATGCGTCAATTGTCCCTGCATGGCTCCCTCCTCCAGAACCCGGTAAAGCGCGAAATCTACATCTTCTGCTCAGCCGTTGTCTGTTCAAAATTGCTCACTTCCGGCGGGAAGTCGCCCTTAAGGCAGGGCTTGAAGGGTGGCGTTCACGAGGTAGGGGTCGTCAAATTCGGTACGCTGGCCGGCAGTCTTTCCAGCCGCTGGAAGCAAACGAGCCGACAGCGGCTTGCGCAGCTTGACCGCCAGGCTCGCCACGTCACCGATGATTTTGGCAAGTTGTTCTGTGGAAATATCGCCCGGGAGCGGGACGGTATCCAGGCCGGTTCCACAGACCGCAGAATAAGCCAGCAGCGAATCCAGTTTCAGCGCGCCTTCGCTCCAGCGCTGGGCCAGTACGCTGTCTTCCAGCACGGGCAACATCAGTCCGGAATATCCCGCGCGGCGCACGGTAGTATCCTGCAAGGTTGCGGTGATGATGGCAACGGCGGTCATGGTGCCGGGGGACCCAAACTTAGCCCCGGTGAAGCGCTCAATTGCCGCGCCAATGGAAACTTCCTTTAGGGGAGCCGGGGAAAGGTCGATGCCGGCGTAGAGCCACCCGGTTTCCTTCTGTATCGCCTCCGTGACAGTCTCTACGGCGCGCGCGCTTTCCTCCAAATCGTCCTCGAGGAGCACGTGGGCTTGTACGGGATTCTGGGTTTGGGAAAAAGCTTCCGCCACCAGATTGGCGGATTGCAAGGCCACTGCAAACGCGCGCCCGGGCCCAAGATGGTAGGATCCCGGATAAAAGGGTGTCATCGGTGGCACCAGGGCGAGGGCGGCGAAATGAAAGTCACCCTGGCTGTGGGATGTCCGTTCGGAGAGCGTCTTGACCACGTGGGCCGCCGCCTGCACACTCTTCCGGTGGATTCCGTCCTGCGCCGCGACCATCAGACTGCTATCCAGGTTAGTCGTGGCGCCCAGAATCTCGGCCAGCAGATCAGCCATGCGAGAATCATCGAAATCCGTCATCATGGCCGGGCCGATGGCCATGATAAAGCCCTCCTGGGTTGCCAAACGATCGATATCCCGGAACAGAGCTAGCGCCTGCTCGCGGGAAAGGTCGTGGATGTACTCCGGAAAGGGTTGCGTCGTGATGCGAAGTGTCTGGACCTCAAATCCGGCCTTTACGAAACCCGCGCGCGCGCTCCGCAACATCGTCATGGTCTCAGCAATCTGCTTGCGGTACTGGTTACGGTCCAGGCGGATAAACGCCGTGACGGCCCGGACCTTGGGTTTCTCCTCGCCCCCCCAAGCCAGCAAGGGAAGGGTGTAAAGAATCCCGAGCAGCAGGCACAGTCGCATCAGAATCGCACGTCTCATGGATTTCGCCGGGAAAGCTCCTTCACCGGACCCCGCCGGTCAAGAGCCCCCTCACCCGGCCCGCTCCGGCTGGTGAAAGCGCCGGCAGCGGTCCACCCTCTCCCGGCAGGGGAGAGGGCTGGGGGATTGCGTTGGCCAGGCGACCTCCTCATGGCAACAAGCCATACACGTCCACTTCACTTCCCGTCCCGATATACACCTTGCCATTGGCGACCGTAGGAACTACGAATTTTACCGCCGGGCCCGCTTGGTCGCGGAAATTCAGAGCCTGCGCGCTGTTATATAATTCCGTGGCAACGTTGGTAGCATCAAAAGCGTGGAGAACCGCGGGGCCGCCGCTGCCGAAAGCGTCCGCTTGCACCATCCACCCAATGCCGTCGCTTGTCCCATTCGCGGAGACAACTGCGGGAGCGCCGGGATATCCGATGAGAGAGCCGGCCAGCGTTGGAGACTGGGCCATACCGCTTTGGAGTGGGAATTCTTTAAGATAATCGGTCACGGCCTGGAAGTAGAGGTTGCCATTCCAGTAAGCCCCTCCGGCGAAAAGCATTCCGTTGAAACCCTGTATCACCTGCACCGCCCCGGCGTCTTGCTTCTGCAAATGGCCCAGATTATCCCGGTTTAGGATCCAGAGCCGACCATCCTTCCCCGCCGTGGCCAATAGGTGAGGGTAGGGGCCAGGCTGATCCGGAAGCACCAGGCCGGGGTCGGAACCAAGGTCAAGGTCCTCCGCCTCCATGGTCGCTTCATTGTCAGGAGCAAAGTAGTCCAGGACTTGGAACTGGCTGGAGTTAAGCTGCAGTTTCACCGCGCTGTCGCCGTAATCGACCCCCCCAGTGGCATTGGCATCGAAGGTCCCGTTGGCGGTTACGAGGAATAGGTTCCCTTGCGGGTCAACAGAGAACCCCCCGCCGCCCTGCCAGAGAGCCCCTCTCGCCCCGTTGGGCGTGACATTGAAGACCGCGATCTGTTGCAGGTTGGTGGCGTTGTATGCCATCAGCCAACCATGATATGGGTCGACGTCACCGTGGGAACCGAATCCGATATAGACCACCCCGTTGAGCAGAAGCAGGGCCGGACGCTGCAGTTGGCGTAACGCCCCAAAGGTCACCGTGCCATTGACATTGTCGTACCCGCTGCCGGGAACGCTGGCTGAAATCATCACCGGCCCGCCGAGCTTCTCTGCCCCCGTCGTAATGTCCAGCGCGTGCAACCGATGGACATAGTTGTAGTTGCAGTTCGAGGTGCAGGAGGGGACCTGCAATTCCTTTGTCTTGGCGGTGAGATAGATCGTGCCCCCGCTCGGGTCGATGACAGGAGTAGAGGTGATTCCGATCTCGGGAGTGATGTCAGGAGCTCCCACATCCTGAGACGGGACCGTCGTGACTCCGGTAAGGGGATTCAGGAAACTGGTGTGCCAGAGAGGTGTTGTGGATTGGCCATCGGCGTCGAAGGCGTAGACGCTGTCGTGCTCCGTGGCGACAAAGAGCACATTGTGCACAGCCCCGTTAATCGACACGTTTTGCATGTACAGGGGTTCGGCGTAAACCTGTCCATCGACCGGCAAGGAGAACAGCTTCCCGAATTGGTTCTGGTTCACATTGGCCGGAGTCAACACGGTCTCCTGCGCATTCAGCCCGATCCGGCTGTTGTCGTAGCGTTGCGTCAGAACTCCGCCGGGAAGATTGGTAACGTAAACCTGCGCGGAATCACTTTGACTGCCCATGGTGGCTTGAACCGTGTGCTGTCCGACAGTCGAAGGTGAGGTATAGAGGCCCGACGAAGAAATTGTTCCCACACTGGAGTTCCCCCCTGCGGTGCCGTCCACAGACCAGGTTACAGCTCCGCTGGCTTCATCAATGAAGGCAATTTGGAACTGCACTGTTTGGCCAATAACCAGCGAGATCTGATGGAGGTTGAGGGCAATGGCTTGTATGGACTCACCCGAAAGGGCGACAGTCTGCGGGCTGTTGTAACTGTTATCAGTTATGGTCAGACTGCCCGTGCGGGTTCCATTTGAGGTCGGAGTGAAAGTCACGTTGATAGCGCAACTGCCACCTCCGCTTAAACTGCTCCCACAGTTGTTCGGCGCCGCAAAGTCGCCGCTGGCTACGATGCTTGTGATATTGAGGACAACGTTACCCGTATTCGTGAGCGTCACGATCTGCGCCGGGCCGGCGCTGCCGACGCTCTGGTTCGCGAAAGTAAGGCTCGGGGTGGATAGTTGGGCTACTGGACCGACTCCCGTCCCCGTCAGGCCAATCGTTTGAGGGCCCCCGCTGGAGTTATCGCTGATAAGCATGCTGCCTGTTCTGGTGCCCCCCGCAGTCGGAGTAAAGGTCACGCTGAAGGTGCAGTTGCCTCCTACTGCTACGCTCGTCCCGCAGTTGTTCGTTTGAGCAAAATCACCCGTGACCGTAAGGCTCGAAATAATAAGTGCGCCAATGCCAGTATTGGAGAGCGTCAATGTCTGAGCCGCGCTGGTGCTGCCGACATTCTGGTTCGCGAAAGTGAGACTCAAAGTGGATAGTTGCGCGAGGGGAGAACCAGACGTTCCAGTCAAATTGATCGACAATGGGAGGGCCGTGCCCGCAGTGCTGACCGACAGTATCCCCGTCCGGGTCCCCATCGCCGTGGGAGTGAAGATCACCTGGATACTACAGCTCGAATTGGGGGCCAAACTGGCGGGGCAATTGTTGGTTTGCGAGAAGTCCCCGCCGGCGACCACTCCCGTGATAGCGTAGGCTACCGCCCCGGCATTCTGCAGGGTCACGGTTTGTGCGGCGCTACTCGTCCCCATAGTTTGACCTGCGAAAGTCAGGCTGCTGGGGGAAGCTGTGACCGAGGGCTGCGCCGCAGTTTGCGGGGTGCTCTGCGTTCCGCCACCGCCGCAGCCCGCCCAAAGTGCTGTGACAGTCATCAAGATTGCCAGGCGAGCCTGGGCGTCACGGCGGAGGCGACCGCCTCCCCCAAGAGGTGGTTCTTCCTTCAAGGTGCGGAAACAGCTCTGAAGGTGGCCTTCCTGCCCTCGCGCAGTCATCACTCGAATCCCCCGGTACCACCAGGATGGGACGACAGACTTTTAATGCTTGATTTTTGGTCTTCGACGAACTGGCTCCTTACTCGGTTACATGATGGAGAGAACGCGAGCCCGCCCGGGCGCGCGAGCAGATCCATGGCGCGGGGAAAGCCCGTCCAGTTGTCCTCTTGCATCGAACAGGCGAACCCATGCAGCGCCAGTACCAGCAGGACCGCGGGGCCACGAATGCCATCCAGTTCCGGCACTCGGACCTCCGCCCGTGCCTTGGATAGCGGGTTCGGAAAAGCCCTGGGACTTTGGCTTCGGTCAACACTGCCTCAGGGACGGATCAATCAGCCTTGTCGCACGCCGCTGAACGAGACGGCGTCACGATATCCGCCAATGGAGCGGATGAGTGTGTCCAGGGTTCGCTTCGACCGGCGGTCACGAAAGGCGGAGGGCTGGGCAGGTTGCGGGTGACCGTGTTCCTTCCATGCGCCCTTGCTGGCCCAATCCAACTGAAAAATTGGGATTCCTTTAGCATCGTTGAGAGTTTTTGCTTCTCAAACGGGTTCTCCCTCTTGCCTTCCCGGATAGCCGAAAGTGTATACCAAAACCCTTTCTAAGGGAGGTTCCCCCGGAGACAATGTATTTGGAGGTGTTCTGTTGTAAGTCACTGGCTCGGGTTCCGCGGCCCCTCGAGGCTTGGTACAATCATTTGCGCCAAGCCGCCTTCCAAAGACTCCTGTGGCGCTCCTAGCCCGGAGCTGACTTCCCGTCAAAGGGATTCCCGTTGTATTATCCTGGCGGCACTGATTTTACATGGAAGTGCGTCCCGCAACTCGGTCCTTGGGTCAGCCCCCCTGCGCAGAGGTTCTCGGCGCGCCCGTCCATGTTATTGATCTCCATTATGTTCTGCGAACAATGGAGCAGTGGATCCGGGAACGTGAGCGGCCCCACTGGATCGCCGTAACGGGATCTCATGGTGCGCTGGAAGCGCACAAGCGCCCGGATTTCAGGTCGGTTCTACGTTCGGCGGATCTATCGATTCCGGATGGTATGTGGGCGGCGCGAGTGGCAGCTAAGAAACTGTCCTGCGAGACCCGGCAAGTTCGCGGGGCGGATTTATTAGCGGCCTTCTGCGAACTGGCCAGCTCCAGGGGCTACACGAATTATTTCTTCGGGGATACCGAGGAAACTCTCGCCTTGGCCAGTGACCGCCTTCGAAGAAAATATCCGGGGTTGCAGATTGTCGGCGCCTACTCTCCGCCCTTTCGCGAACTCACACCCGACGAAGACACGCAGATCGTCGCAAGAATTAATCGAACCAACCCGGATGTGCTCTGGGTGGCGCTGGGCCTTCCCAAGCAGGAGAAATGGATTTTTGCCCACCGCGCGCGCCTGCGTGCGCCTGTCATTGTGGCGATCGGTGCAGCGATCAAGTTTCATAGCGGCAAGGTCCAGCCAGCGCCCCTCTGGGCCAGCCAAGCCGGGCTGGAATGGCTCTGGCGCTTTTTCCATGAACCGCGCCGCACTTGGCGCCGCGCCTTCGTCTATGGGCCCCAGTTTGCGGCGCTTTCTCTGTGGGAACTTGCGCGGCACAGGGCGTCCGGGGAATGAGGGTGAATTAACTTGAATTAGCTTGAACAACTGGAGACGAAATGGGTCGATTCGTTGATGGGTTGTCATGCGGATGCCCTCCAACTGTGCCTCGGGTTTCGCCGCAGAGTCGCCGATCAATTAACCCTCATGCCGGGGGAGACTTCCGAGAGATTCGGACATCTAGTCATGTTTTGGGAGGAAGTTGGAAATGCCCTTGTTGCGCGCCCGCAGACTCTTTGAAAAGATCGAGATTTTCTTCTTTCTTGCCGTAGCCTTGGGGGTCCTTATAACCTTCGCGAAGGTTGCCGAGAGTGTGGCTCTCCCCTTTCAGATTGATTATGGTGAAGGATACACCCTGGCCAGCGCCCGCAGGATTGCCCGGGGATTAGCCGCGTAGCCTCGGCCCACTGATCCTCCTTAAGCCTTGCAATGTTACGGCCCCGGCCCCCTATATCTCGTTGCGCTCTGCGTGAAGGCCTTCGGGGTCAGCTTCACTATGCCCCGGATTCTGGTCTTCGCCGCAAGAGTTTGGTGCGCTGCCCGTATTGCCCTCACCCTCGAACTTCTTACACGAAGAAGTTGACCTCACCTAACCCGAAGCTAGCTTCCCGTCAAAGGGATTCCTGTTGTATCATCCTGGCGGCACTGATTTTACATGGAAGTACATTCCTCAACTCGATGGTTGGGTCAGCCCCCCTGCGCAGAGGTTCACGGCGCGCCTGTCCATGTTATTGATATCCATGGTGCTCTGAAAACAATGGGGCAATGGATCCGCCCAGAGCGCTTGCAAGCGCCCGTCATTATGGTGATCGGCGCGGCAATCAAGTTTCATAGCGGCAAGGTGAAACCCGCGCCCTGTTGGGCAAGCCGGTCTGGCTTGGAATGGCTTTGGCGCTTTTTCCATGAACCACGCCGCACCTGGCGCCGAGCCTTCGCCTACGGCCCCCAGTTTGCCGCGCTTTCGCATTGGGAACTGGCTTGGAACAGAAAGTGCGAGTGAGAAAGAGGACCGCCAGTCGGTGAATCCCGTCCAACATATGCCTTCTAGTCCGCTCATCAACAACCCGCCCCGAGCTTCCGATTCGCCGACCGCCACGCCGGCTGACGCGGTATTCTCCCTACGACCTTCTCGTGAGGGCTTCTCAGAGGTCCTCAACCTGAGGAGGGTCCTCGAGCGAGCGCGTGCCTTGAGGGGCGTGCTGAGACTGAAGCCCTTTGACACCTCGACTGTGGAAGGGCGCTCGCAGGAGCGTTATCGTCGCGCGGCGCTGACGAGCTTCACTTCCGTCCTCATCCGAGCCGTGACCATACTCACGGGGATCGTGACAGTCCGACTGACGGTTCGCTATCTGGGAACGGAGCGCTATGGACTATGGATGACGATTACCTCGGTCGTTTGCATGATGTCCTTCGCAGACTTGGGGATCGGAAACGGTCTCTTGAATTCCATTTCCGAGTCGTATGGAAAGGGCGACCGCGAGTCCGCGCGCCGCTACGTGTCCAGCGCATTTCTAGTGCTCTTCGGAATAGCGGTGCTTCTGACGGGGGCGTTTGCTATCTCTTACCCCTTCGTCAATTGGCCGCGGTTCTTCAATGTCTCCTCCACCATTGCTGCCCACGAGGCTGGGCCGGCTGTCTTCGTGTTCCTCGTATTCTTTGCGCTTAACATGCCGCTAGATGTCGTCCAGCGAGTGCAAACAGGGTATCAGGAGGGATTTGTAACCAATCTGTGGAGCGTCGCGGGAAACCTGACCGCGCTGGGCTGCTTGCTAACGGCCATGCATGTGAAGGCGGGACTGCCGTGGCTGCTTTTGAGCGTTTCCGGAGGCCAACTCCTCGGTGTTCTTGGCAACTGGAGTCATGAGTTCGGATGGGTGCGCCCTTGGCTAGTTCCCTCTTGGAGGTGCTGGGATTCAGCCGCTGCCCGGAAAATCATGGGTACAGGTGTAATGTTCCTGGTACTGAATGTCAGCGGCATCTTTACCGCGACCGTTGACAACGTTGTCGTCGCGCAAATCCTCGGACCTGGAGCCGTCACGCAATATGCGGTTCCTATGCGCCTTTTTCTGCTCGTCGTGTCGGTTTCACTGATGCTTACTTCTCCCCTTTGGCCTGCTTATGGAGAGGCAATGGTCCGGGGCGATGTGCAGTGGGTCAGGAGAACTCTCGCCCGCTCTTTGGGCTATAGCGTGCTCATCTTTGGCCCGATCGTGTTGGGGCTTGCCTTGTTTGGGAAGGTGATCGTCCACATTTGGGTGGGACCCCAAATCCAGCCATCCTATGCAATGCTACTAGGGATGGCGATTTGGGCTGTGATCGCTGTTTTCGGCAACGCGCTCGCCACTTTTTTCAACGGTACGAACTTCCTGAAAGTACAGGTACTAGCTGCCGTGCTTATGGCCATCACAAATCTGATTTTGAAAATTGTGTTTGCAGAGAAGTTTGGCCTATGGGCGATCCCTTGGGCGACCGTCCTCAGTTCAGTTCCTTCTGGTGTGCTGCAGACTATATACGCCTACAGGCTTTTGACCAAGTCGGGAGTTTTTGTGCCGAAGGTGCGGGAGGCGTTGCCGCTCTCGAAGTGACGATAGGAGACCGCCAAGGAAGGGTTCCAGGGTGGAGCCCTATGGTGTTTCTGTTTACTTGCTATTCTCGTCGCCAGATGCCAGTCGAGGCACCCGTGGTAGTTTTGACAATGATGGAAGGCCCTAGGAATTCAGCGGGGTGATGGCCCGGGGGGGCAGGAAATGCCGGCTTTGCCATATCGATGGTGCTTTGGAAAGATCGGCTTCTTCCTTTCTCTGGTGGTGTTGAGGATGCTTTTGGATATCGCTGGCGGACCTTGGGAGCCTTCGGATGCCTGTGCTGCCGAACGGCATACTTCGTCATCCGCGCGAGGGGAGGTTACGCCAGAGCTTTTTGCGACCGGAGCGGGTACCGAATCAGCTCCTTTTACGTCGCGCGATGGACTCGCTGGGTTCGGCGAAGCCCTCTTGACTCTGTCGAGATCACGGGGGGGGGTAGCGGTGGTTGGAACCGGCCGATACGACGTGACCAGTCTGTCCGGTATTCCACTTAATACTCCTGCCCTCGGAATCGTGGGCAGGATTCCCGGGTTCAACATTGACCCTAATGGCGAGGCGGAGGGCACGATCGGGGGCAAGATCCGATGCAGCGGAACCTGCATCACTTTCAACCCCGCGGGAGGCGCCAAGATAGGTGGGCTCGTTGCCCAAAACCTCTATCTGTGGTCCGCAGCGGGAAAATCAGCAACCTATTATGGTTTGTACTTCCCCAACTGCACCGACCAACCGAATGTAGAACGAATTAACATCTCAAATTTTGGTTACGCTGTTTACGTGGCGGGCGCAGGAACGGTAGACGCTGGAAATTTCACACGACTCAGCCTCTTGAACAACACGTACGGACTGTACTTTAGCGACGGCTCGGTCTACGGGTACAGCAAAGTCATCGCCTCCGAGTTTTCTGACAACGACAGCGTGGGTATTTACGTCGGGACATCCACTCATCCCTGGCTGAAGCTGCTTGGGAACACGGTGGTGCGCGACGCGCGAGCGAGCGGCCTTGCCAACATTGTGCTCCGGGGAGGTGGCGCCATCCTTAGCGACAACGTCATTCGTGACGCGGGCCATAATATGGTTGCTAGCACATACCGTGCTGCTGACTGTGTTCTTGTCCAGTCTGACGGCAATCTCATCGTCGGGAACTGGATCGGCGACTGTACGCAAGGCGCCGCCGTACATGTAAGTGGAAATAGTAACCAAGTGATCGCCAATCGATTCTCCGGAAACTCGGTTGATGTGCTTCTGGACCCGGGTAGTTCCGGTAACCTGGTTGTCGTGCCGGACGGCACGAACGTCGTCGATAAGGGGACATCAAACAGGATTGTCCGCCAGTAAAGAATGGTGGCCGCGCTTGAAACTTAGCCGCCAGTTGCATAACCGGTGCTATGATGCGAGCTGTCCTGTGGATTTCCATAGGAGGATTTCTTCATGATACGTCCTTTAGTCTGCGGTGCAGCGGACCAAGTCGACCCAATCGAACCGAACTTGATTGCCGCTTCAACCTACGTGCTCTAATGACCCTCGAACCTCCGAACCCGGCCTATCCGCGGGTTTTCCGCATTTCGCTCACTGCAAATCTTCCGAGGTCGGGGAGCAACGGGTTGACACAACCGTCTACATCATTGCTGGTTTGTGGCTTCAGGAGCCTAGTTCGGATGGCATTACTTTGCGGCCAAAACGAGGGGGTTCGCTGCCCAGTGCAGGATTGGGCAATGCTCCTATTGAAAGGAGGATGTAAGCAGCGTGATAGACGCTCGGCGGGACCCACAACTAAAGCGTAATGCGCAGAGTTCCGGTCCAAGGGACGGAGGCAAGGTCGGGTTCGTTTTCAGCACGAAGGACCGTGTGGACTATACCCGTCACTCGCTCGCGAGCCTCGGTACGTGTGACGGGTTCGATTTGGTCTGGGTCGATGGCAGTGACTCACCCGAAGGGAGGGCGCTGCCTGAATCCGTCAAGACTCAATACTGTCGTATCGTTGAGGTTCATCACGATGTGAAAGGGGGTCCTGATGCGGCCATCCGCTTTGGTTTGAAACGGCTGCTGGAGCTTGGGTACGAATACTGTGGATTGATCGAGAACGACATACGATTCGAGCCGGGGTGGTTTCCTAGATTGATGGAGTTATTTCAATTTGGAGCGGAGGAACATCTAAATGTAGGAGCCGCAACCGTCTTTTCCTTGGAAAGCCGAGTAATGATTCACCGACCTCGATACGCGTTTATGTGGAACATGGGAGCCTGCATGGTGCTTTTCACTCGAGAGGCGGCAAGGATCGTGCTCGCAACTTACAGAGCTGTGGGCTCCAGCGATCTCGTCCGATTCTATAGTTGCACGTTCGGAGTCGATCTTCGGCGTGTATGGGAACTCATGATGGATCAGCCTGACCGTCGTCTCGGCTGTGATTGGGCGTATGCCATGTGTTTATATAAGTGTGGCTTGATCTCGCTGGGCACCCTTCCCTCCATGGCTATTGATATGGACCATGATTTCGAGAAACATTTCCGTACGACTTACGTGCAGAGAAACGTCGAGCATCTGGCAGGTGAGGAGGAGATCCATCGTAGACTCGCGGGTGTCATGTCGGATCGCTGGTTCAATGGAAGGGTCATTGGTCAGCTGCGTTTTCTTACAGACTGCGCACGGAGTAGAATTTACAGGGCAGCGAGACGGTACAGGCTCATTCGCATTCCATATTGCGTTGTTTCGTCACTTGCAAAGAGGTGCCGATCCCTCATAATGGGATAGCATCCTCAGGCCAGATTGGTTTTAATTGATTGAAGCGATCACCCAGAGCACTTCGAGTGTATCTGAAACTGTCAAGTCGAGATCAAGCACTATGCCATGCACCTGCCACTTAAGGTCTTGATTAACGCTCAGATGACTCCCGGCGGCGGGGCGGGAGGAATCGAACAGTTTCTGATGGGCCTCGTATCTGCCCTGGGGCACCTGACCGACGGGGACGAGCAGTACATCTTAATCACCAGACCGGAAAGTCCAGATTGGTTAGACTCTCTCTTGGGACCGAACCAGAGAGCTGTCGCGGCGCCCCGGCGGGGAGCCGGACGATCGGAGCGTGCCAAGCAACTGCTTGGACCGCTCCGTAGGCCTGCGGGCAAGCTGCTGCGGGGCGTACGCCGATTCGTTGGGCATGGCCGTGACGGATTCGCGCTCCCTCAGTCCGACGGCTTCTACGAGTCGTTAGGTGGGGATATCATTCATTTTCCCTATCAGGAGTTCGTCCGTTGCAGGCTGCCGGCAATCTTCAATCCTCATGACCTGCTTCATCGCCGCTATCCGATGTTTTTCGAAAAGACTGACATTGTCAATCGGGAGGCATTGTATCGAGGAGCTTGCTACTGCGCACAAGCGGTTGCGGCGGAGTCAGGCGCAGTCAAACTGGACCTGGAACAATATTACGGACTCGATTCTGAAAAGATATTTGTTGTTCATCGTGGTGCTCCGACTGCTCTTTTGGGAAGCATCACGAGCGAGACTCTGCGCGAGGTGCAGGAGAAATTTGCCCTTCCGCCTGCGTTTGCGTTTTTTCCGGCGCAGACTTGGCCGCATAAGAATCACTTGCGCCTGCTGGAAGCTATTCGGATGCTGGGCGACCGCGACTGGGTGACATTGCATCTGGTGTGCACTGGCACCCAAAACGAGCATTGGCCGGCTATCCAGCAGTGTATTGCCAACTTCGAACTTCAAAAGCAAGTCATGTTTCTTGGGTTTGTAAAGCCAATCGAGTTGCGGGCGCTCTATCATCTGGCCCAATTCGTAGTTTTCCCCAGCCTCTTTGAGGGCGGGGGCTTCCCTGTCGTCGAGGCCTTTCAGGAAGAAGTACCCGTTACCTGTTCGGACCTGCCTCCCTTGCGGGAATACGGTGGTGACGCCGTGTTGACTTTCGACCCGCTGTCCACAGAGAGTATAGCGTCCAGCTTGCTGCGCATGGCCACAGATGCAGAGTTGCGTGGAGAACTGCGGGAGCGGGGGAAGGAGCGGGCTCGCAGATTTACTTGGGAACGCACCGCGAAGACCTACCGGGCCTTGTACCGGAAGGTCGCCGGCGTTCCGTTATCGGAGGAAGACGTTCATCTTCTATCCGGAACGACCTAGCTGGTTGCGGGTCCCGCTACAGCTGCAGCATCTGACCGCTGCCATCGATCGGACACCGACGCTACCATGAGCGTCTTACTGCTTACCAGGTTGGGGTCAATAGCGCTATGGTGACGATTTTTGGTCTCCCGAGACCATTCCGGGGACACATCGACGTGATCCAACGGAATGCCATAACAAGTTGGACCCGTCTGCGCCCTAAGCCTGAGATTGTTCTGTTCGGTAATGAGGAAGGCACGGCTGCAGTCGCTCGAGAACTTGAGGTAAATCACGTCCGAGAAGTGAAATGCAATGAATTCGGCACACCGTTGCTAGACGACGTGTTCACCAAAGCGCGAGAGATGGCAACCCATGACATTTTGTGCTATGCGAACGCGGACATGGTTTTCATGAATGACTTCATGAAGGCGGTGCAGCAAGTGGCAACCTGGCGCGACCGTTTCCTGATGGTGGGCCGAAGGACTAACCTCGATCTTAATGAGCTCCAGGACTTTGAGTCGCCAGGTTGGGAAGCCCGCCTGGGCGTACTTGTTTCGAAGCAAGGCGTTTTGGGCGGCCCCGGGTCAATCGACTATTTCGTCTTTCCGCGTAGTCTGGAACTAAACATGCCACCGTTTGCGATTGGACGGCCGTGGTGGGATCAGTGGTTTCTCTGGAAGGTCCGCGCGCTCAAAGTCGCTATTGTGGATGCCTCGAGAGTTGTCACGGCCATTCATCAGAACCACGACTTCTCCCACGTCCGTCACCAGGGGAGCTTAGGAGTTTACAACAGCGAAGAAGGAATGAGGAATTACAAACTGGTAGGTCCTGCAAGGGTGCGCACGATCGACGATGCCACCCATAAGGTCACTGCCAAGGGAATCAAATGGTACGGCACGCACTTGTTCGTGCCCAGTAGTAAGCGCGGGTGGGCGGCTCTCATGAACAAAACCGGACCGATTCGGCATCGGCTCGGCATCCGTCGCACCACTCTCACGCGGCTCGCCAATCTTGTTGGCGGGACCGGAACAGCCAAGAAGTGATAACCCCACGACGGCGGGGGCCCCAAACCTAAAGGCGGCACGTATGCCGAAGCCTTCTCGTCCTTGAGCCACAAGATCGAAGAGGTGGTGGCGTGCTTCACGGGGCCGATCTGGCCAGATGCCACGACGGGGTATTTCCACCACGTGGGCTACTGCATGCGGGAATGGATCAAGTCCTGCCGCAGGCGAGGTGCTCGTTAGTCGGACAGGAACTCAGCTGCGCGCGCAAGGCCGAAGAAACTAGCCACAGGAGGGTGTCGCTCTATCAATGTGAGCGCCACGCGAAGGATGAGAATCAGCTTTATCCTACCTTGCTATCCCTGGAAGCCGATCGGCGGCTTCCGGGCCGTTTACGAGTATGCGAACGGACTGGCGGCCAGGAGACACCAGGTAACAGTTGTGCATCCGAGCCGGATACCGTTAGTGGACACCCCTTTCTCCGTCAATCCATTGACGGGTCTACGTACGCAAGCCGCGAGGCTGCGAGATTTACTACTCAGTCCTCGAATCGCCTGGCAGTTCATAGATGAACGCGTTTGCATGTCCTACGTTAGGAATCTCGACGCTTCCCGGGTTCCGGATGCGGACGCCGTTTTCGCTACTGCCTGGGAGACGGTCGATCACGTTTTGGCCCTTCCACCTTCGAAGGGCGCTAGGTTCTATCTGATCCAGCACTATGAGACGTGGCAAGGGCCCACGTCAAAAGTGGATGCGACTTGGCGCGCTCCTTTGCACAAGGTCGTCGTATCAAGCTGGCTGGGTGAAATCGGACGAAAGCTGGGCTGCGAAAACGTGTGTTGCATCCCTTACGGAATCGACCATGAGAAGTACTGCATGTCGAGTCCCATTACCGGTCGCCCCAGAAGAGTAGCGATGCTCTATGACCGGCAGAATTGGAAGGGTTCCAGCGACGGTCTCCGGGCCCTTAGGATTGTCAAAGATCGGTACCCGGACCTTCGCGCTGCCTTCTTTGGAACACCCCAACCCTCGGAACCGCTCCCGGACTGGGTTCAATACTTCAGAAATCCTCCGCAGGAAACGCTCGTGATCGACGTTTATAACGGCAGCAGCATTTTTCTCTGCTCGAGCTGGGCAGAGGGCTTCTCCCTTCCGCCCGCAGAGGCGATGGCTTGCGGATGCGCGGTGGTGGCCACGGACTGCGGGGGCATACGCGAGTTTGCGGAGCCGGAGGTGACGGCCTTGCTGTCACCTCCCCGCGACCCGGAAGCGCTGGCGCGGAATATCCTGCGCTTGCTCGATGACGATGCCCTTCGGCAGCGGCTTGCCGCCGCAGGCCACGAGCGCATCCAAAGCTTCACTTGGGAACGCAGCACCGATCAACTGGAGAGGTTCATCGAGAAGCAGGTCGGTTCCGGAACCGGGACCTTCTCGCCAGGAAAACCGGAACGGATTCGAACTACGGACGGCCCTGGGCGTGTGTAGCGTGCTCGAGAGAGCGGGAAGCGAGATATCGGGCCAAAGCATCGTCCCATGCGGGCATTCGAATCCCCAGTTTGTGAAGCCCTTGTTTCCCCAAAACTGAATACGCGGGGCGTTTGACGGGGCTGGGAAACTCCTCGGTCGACACCGGAAGGAGACAACCTCAGGACGCGCGAGGATGGAACCTCTCCCTCCTCGTTCGTCAATACTTAAAGTTATCGGATTGGGGTGAGGCGAGCCAGTCTCGAAACGGCTGCGCGTTTCGATCCTTCTCGGAAAGCACCGGGTCCGCAACGGGCCACGCAATGGCGAGGTCGGGGTCGTTCCAACGAATTCCTGACTCACCCTTCGAGTTGTAAATGCCCGTGCAGAGGTACTCTACCCTGGTGTGCTCTTCGAGCGCGCAGAAGCCCCTGGCGAAGCTGGCCGGCGCCCAAACCTGTTTGCGGTTCTCAGCCGAGGCTTCCACTCCGACCCATTTCCCGAGGCTGGGCGATCCTTTGCGCAGGTCCACGGCCACCAGGAACGCCGCCCCGTGCGTGACCCGCATGAGCTTCCCCATGGGAGGGTTCCATTGAAAATGCAGGCCGCGAATCACCTTCTTCCTCGAAGCTGATTCGTTCATCTGCATAAACTGATGGGGAAGGCCTAGTTTCTGGAACTTGTCGGCCCGGAACAATTCCGTGAAATAACCGCGCGAATCCTGGAAAGCTTCTGGCGTCAAAACGATAACGCCCTGAATCGAAGTCGATTCTGCTTGAAATTCCATTGTGGCCCCTTTGGGTTCTTTCCTGCGCACCGTCCTAAAGCTCACCACGACAGGTATGCACAACCCGGCGCACTCACAGGCATGCAGTTCTGATTCCTAATGCCACGCGGTGTGCGAGGGAGGCGAAGTTCGGGACTTGGCGCGAGCACGCATGGGCTCCCGTCGCTGAGCCGTGGCTATAATATCATTAACGGATGCTGCCGGCCATTGGCGCGCCTACCCTGGCATGCCTAGCCTTTACCCGAGCACCCAATGGTGATATAAGTCAAAACAGGAGTTGGCGGCTGGTCGGCCATATGACGTGCAATTTTACCTCTGTGAGCAATGTCCTTTGGGTTAACCTTTATCCATTCGGTGGGCGATAACCCGGGTTCATGTGAATACCGCCCACCTGATTATGAGGGGCGGCTGCGCGGTCGTCGTTTATCTCGGGGCCACTTGGGAGATGAATCGAAGCCATCGTGGTTATGGCCACAACACGGGGGATGGGTAGATACATCTTAAGGCCATGTTTGCCCCGCCCGTGCCAGTGCGCGATTTGCTAACGCACGTTCCGAAAAAGGCGGTCATTCCATGAGCGTTCCGGCGAATATCTTGACCGACCAGCCTAAAGCAGACCATCCGGATGTGGAGCGCGACCCCGCGCAGCCCAAGGTTGCGATCTGCACCCTGAACTGGAAACGGTGGCGGGATACGGTGGAGTGTCTGGAGTCGCTCCAGCATCTGAAGTACTCGAACTATCTGAGCGTTGTCGTCGATAACGGCTCGGGAGACAGTTCGGCGGACAAGATCAAAGCCTGGGCGGAAGAGAACCTGGGGCCTACCCAGGTCATCGCCGACTACTCCCGTGAGACCGCGCTCGGGGGAGGGGAAGCAGCGACCGAGAGGGCACTTGATGCTGCGCCCTCTCGCTCCCGGTTGGTGCTGATCCGCAACCAAGAGAATCTGGGCTATACCGGCGGCAACAACGTTTCCATTGCCTATGCGCTGCACCGGAACGTTTCCGCTGACTATGTCTTTCTGCTGAACAACGACGCCGCGATGGACCCGGAGTGTCTGGCGCGTCTCCTGGAAGTTGACCAGAGCACGGGAGCCGGCATCGTCGGACCCTTGGTGATGAATGGCGAAGGTGACCGCATCGAGTTTGCCCGGAGCGGAACCCTGCGGGGATTGTTTTTTGCTCCGCTCCTCAAAGCCTATACCCCGATGCCGGAGGCGGGCGTGGCCTTCTGGGATTCGCTTTTTGTGCATGGTGGGGCCATGCTCGTAAGAAAAGTGGTCCTCGAAGCCGTTCGGGCGGCGCAGGGAGCTTATTTGGATGAGCGCCTGTACTTGTACTGGGATGAAGTCGCCTTCTGCCATGCCGCCTGGGAGCAAGGGTTCAAGTGCTTCATCGTGCGCGCTGCCACCGTTCGCCATAAGGTGGAACGAGCCTCGAGTGGATATCAGAGCCCGGTTTGGTACTATTACTCCGGCCGCAATCGGATCCTGCTGGCCAGGGAACTGCTCTCTCCGGGGTGGCGGATTCCTTTCCACTTCGTGCACGTTCCCCTGAGGCTCGCCAGCATCTTCAAGAACCTCAAAGCCCGCCGTTTCCCTTCCGCCCGCGCCGTCCTCTGGGGATTGATCGACGGTTACCGTGGGGTCACGGGCAGGTGGAAGTACCACGACCAGGTAACGAGGGGATATGGCCAGGCTTGAAATTGCTCGGGGGCGACAGGTTGCGGAAATACTCGTAGGCGCTGTCATTCTGAGCGAAGCGAAGAATCTCGCTCAGGGTTTTTGCGTGAAAGCAGGTGCAGCGCGAACCTGTCTTGTAGGTCCGCGGCTCGTCGCCTATGAGAAAGGAAAAGCCGCGGACCTACAAAACAGGTCTGATGCGCTACCCTTCCTCGACTCAGGACACCAACGCTTGTCATGCTGAATTCGCGAGGTCCGAAATGAAAGTCGTGATCACGGCCATGGAGGTCGGGGAAACCAACGGCGGGAAGGGCCGGTACACCCTCTGTATTTTGCGGGACCTAGTACCGCAGCTCAAATCACACGGATGCGAAGTTACGATCCTGGCGGCCAAAGACGCCCCGCTAGGTTTTCTTGAATCCTATGCCCGCATCGTGCGCCTGCCGGTCCCCAAGAATACGGGCATTTGGCGAGCGGTTTGGGAGGAGCTTTACTTTCCCATTTATGCCTGGGGTGCGGATGTGTTCCTCTCCATGAATGGGGTGCTTCCGCTCGGCCCCGTGTGGTCGAAACGCAAGGTAGTGGTTTTCTATGACATTCATCCCCTGCAACATCAGGCTGACCCGAAGCGATATCCCGGTCACTACTCCCGCAAGAGCTTGCTGCGGACCTCCTATGCGATGCAGAAGGCGGCCCGGGATGCGGACCAGATCGTCACCATCTCGGAATCCACAACCCAGGAGCTCCAAACCTTTCTGGGAGTTCCTCGAGATCGGATGGTGATGATTCCCTGCGGAGTTGAGCACGTTATCTTCTATCCGCAGGACTCCGCGCGGGTAGAGAAGCTCCGCAAGCGCTATGGTTTGCCGGAAGAGTTCTACTTGTTCATCGGGGTTCCCCATGCCGAGGCCGGAGACAAGAAGAACCTGCATTTGATTGTGGAAACGTACGCCCAGGCGCATCCGCCTGAGAAGTGCTTTCTCCCCGTGGTCATTGCCGGCGGGGAGCGGGCGGGTTACCGGAGCAAGCCGGTCGAGGTCGCCCTGGGCGGGCCCGGGGTCCGCGGCCGGTTCTTGTACCTGGGGTTTGTTCCCGACGAAGACTTTGCGGCTCTGTATACCGCCGCGCGAGCTCTCATCTTTCCTTCCTTTCATGAGGGGTTTGGGATTCCGCCTCTAGAAGCCATGGCGTGCGGCACTCCGGTGATTGCCGCAAACCGGCCCGCCATTCCGGAGGTGGTGGGAGATGCCGCATTGTTGATTGACCCGGAAAGTCCCGAGTCTCTGCGCGCGGCACTGCGCAAGGTGAGCGAAGCGAGTGTCCGGCAGGAACTGATCGCTAAGGGTTTCGCGCGCGCGCGTCTTTTCTCTTGGGAACGCAGCGCGGGCCTCATGCTACACTTGACCCTTTACACGGCGGCTGGTGGATGGGTCGGTGATAGCCATGTCTGATTGCTGGCTCGAGCCCCGAGAGTTCCGCGGTTTATGCCCAGCCTTGGGCGCCGGTGGCGCCGGAAGCCGAAGACTCGCCTGGGTCGTGGATTGGGGAGTCCAAGCGGTATGTTAGCAGTTGAACAAAAGGTTAAAACGGAAACTTCGGCTAAGGTCGATCCCTCGGCAAGGAAGGAAGTCAGAATTCCGGAGCTGGATGGCATTCGAGGGATAGCCGTTTTGCTGGTACTCGCGCTGCATGGCTTCGCCTGGTCGATGCAAGAAGATACCTGGAAGGGTTTTCCTCGAGTGATCGAGCTCCTCACGCGCCCCGGTGGGCTGGGTGTGGACTTGTTCTTTGTTCTTTCGGGATTTCTCATCACGGGAATTCTCCTCGATTCCGCCGGCAAACCGCATTACTTCCGAAACTTCTATGGACGCCGGGCCCTGAGAATTCTCCCACTCTACTATCTCATGCTCCTGCTGATTTTCCTGTTTTATCCGCGTTCCGGGAACTTTGTTCTGCTCGGTCTGTTCTATATTTCCAACATGACCGGGATATTCGGAGTTCCCAACGTCTACGGCCCACTCTGGTCGCTCTCTGTGGAAGAACACTTCTATCTGCTTTGGCCGTGGGCGGTCTCCACGTTGGGATTGCGCCGGATCGCCTTGGTGACCATCGGAATTATTATCGCGGTTCCGATCGTTCGTGCGGTGTCCTTCTGGCACGGCTGGGATGTGTTCCCCTATTCCTGGTGCCGTTTTGACGGCATTGCTTCAGGAGCGTTCCTTGCGACATTTGTAAGGTCGCCCGGCCACACGCGCAGCCGGCTGCTCCGTCTCTCTCTGGGTTGCTTGGCGGCCGGAGCCCTCCTTGCCGGCGGGGGATTGCCGTTGGGGATATACACGCGCTCCAGGCTGTTCGGCGCCACATTCTTGTTTACAGACGTCAACCTGTTCTTCACAGGATTGGTCGCCTTGGTTGTGAGTGGAAGCCTTCCGGCACTCACTGCCCTGATGCGCCTGCGGCCCCTTCGCTGGTGCGGTGACCTCAGCTATTGCCTTTACATCATCCACTTCTTCATCTTTGACACGTGGAATTGGCTATTTGGAAAGTATCCTCCCGGACTTGTTTCCAGTCTGGGAAGGTTCGGGACGCTGTGCTTGCGGGCCGGAATCGTCTACCTAGTTTGCTTCCTTGTCGCCGAGCTTTCGCGTCGCTACTTTGAGGGGCCTATCCTGAAGATGAAACGGATCTTCACCTGAGCCAGCGCGACTTCTGTGATTTTGAAGAGGGAATGGAGCTATCAAAACTATGAAATCGGCACTAATCACGGGAATCTCCGGCCAAGACGGGAGCTATCTTGCCGAGTACCTACTGGAGCGTGGTTACCAAGTCTGGGGCCTGGTGCAGCGCGATCCCGAGTCCGCCCGCTGGCTGCGGCCCATTCTCCCGCGCCTGGAATTGCTTTCTGGGGACCTGCGGGACGCGGAATCGCTGGCCGTGGCCTTCCAAAAGGCCTGGCCCGATGAGCTTTACAACTTGGCCGGCCAGGTATTCGTCCCCACCAGTTGGGAAGTTCCGGCCGAGACCTTTGACATCAACGTGGGAGGATTGGCCCGGCTGCTGCAACTTGTGGAGCGGACCAAGCGCGACACGCGGGTCTACCAGGCTTCCAGTTCCGAGATGATCGGCAATTGGGACGGGTTGTGCGATGAGCAGACGCCGCTCCAGCCGACTTCGCCGTACGGAGTCTCGAAACTGGCGGCGCACCGGCTGGCAGGAGTCTACCGGCAAAGAGGGTTGTTTGTGGTGGGCGGCATTCTCTTCAATCATGAGTCGCCGCGCCGGGGACCTGAAATGGTGACGCGCAAGATCTCTCGCGCGGCGGCGCGCTGGCTGCTCGGTGATCACACCAAGCTGGCGCTGGGGAATCTGCAGGCGCGGCGCGACTGGGGCTTCGCGGGGGATTACATCAAGGCCATGCACGCCATGTTACAACAGCCGGAGCCCCAGGACTTCGTCATTGGCACCGGGGTCTCGCACAGCGTCTCCGATTTCCTTTCTGAGACCATGGCTGCGATGGCTGAAATTGGACCGGCGGCGAACGTGCCCCACACGGTGGAAGAGTGGGTGGAGGTCAACCCGCAGTTCCTGCGCAGCGGCGAGATCCATGATTTACGGGCCGACGCACGCCGGGCGCAGCGCGAACTGGGGTGGCAGCCCACCGTGGATTTCAAACAATTGGTGCGGATGATGTTGGAATCTGACCTCGCTGTCGCTCGGGGCAAGTTACCGGCATGACAGGCTGCGGGAAAAAAGCGCTCATGATGTCATCCTGAGCATTGACAGCCTATCGGCTGCCCACGATCGACAGACACTCGATGAAGGGAACCCATCACCCAAACTGTCATCCTGAGCAGCGGCGAAGGATCTGCATGAGTTTTCGGTAAACAAGACAAATGCAGATCCTTCGTCCCAAAAGAACCGGGACTCAGGATGACAGTTCCAGAAAGCGCATGCCTTTCCCTGCCGACAAAATCGCGATTGTCATTCCCACCGTTGGACGTTGTGACGAACTGCGGAGAATGCTGCAAAGTCTGGCCCAGCAGTCCCGCCGGCCCGATCAAGTGGTCTTGGTGGATGAGGCCGGGGAGGGGAACACCTTGGCACGAGAGTTCCCCGCGTTGCGGATCTCCGCGACGACTTTCCCGCGAGGCTCGGCCTCGGCGAAGAGGAACCGCGGCGTGGAGTGTGTCGCGCCCGAGATCGAACTGATCGGGTTTATGGACGACGACATTGTTCTTGAGCCGCAAGCCGTAGAAGCGATGCTGGATTTCTGGAAAAGCGCCCCGGAGGATACGGGAGGAGCAAGCTGCAACTGGATGAATCAGCCTCCCCTTTACGCCTCGCGCCTGAAGTCGTTGCGGCTCGCCGCACGCCTGGGCCTTTATGACGCGCGCGGAGGCCGGGTAATGCGATCGGGGTTCCAGACGGTCATCGGGATTGTCCCGGAGACCCGCTACGTAGAGTGGTTACCCGGCGGCGCTGCGGTATACCCCCGTAGCATCCTTCGGCAATACTCGTTCGATGAATGGTTTCGGGGGTATAGTTATCTGGAAGATCTGGATTTCAGCTACTGCCTAGGGAAGAAGCACAGACTCGCGGTGGTTGCCGCCGCCCGTTTTTACCACTATCCCTCCGCGATTGGCCGCATGAGTGCCTATGTCTTTGGGAAGAGAGAGGTTACTAACCGGCTGTATTTCGTCAGGAAACACCCGGAACTCTCGCCGGCCTTGTGCATTTTTTCGCTCATCGTCAGGACTCTACTCAGTATTTTTCTAGGGCTAACGCGCTTCGAAGGGGATCAATTCCGGCGGGCCGGGGGAAATCTGGCGGGTTTGTTTTCGACCCTCGCGCGCAGCCCGGAATCCATGTCATAATGGTATCCCTTTCTTTGGCAAGTGGTGTAGCCGGGCGGCCAAATCAGAGTCTTCACCCGCACGGGACGCTGGCAGCAGGCAAGGTCTCAGGTAGATGACGGACTCCAACATTCCGGCCGTGAGCGTGGTGATCCCGACCTACAACCGCAGAACGGCCCTGGCTCGAGCCATTAGAAGTGTCGTGGCCCAGAGCTGTAGAGATTGGGAACTGATAGTTGTTGACGACGCTTCGACAGACGAAACCGAAGGGGTTGTTAGATCATTTGGGGATCGGCGGCTTCTGTATGTTCGCCACACCCAGAATCGCGGTGGCAGCGCCGCGCGCAACAGCGGCATAGGCAGAGCTCAAGGAAGGTATGTCGCTTTTCTCGACTCGGATGACGAATGGTTTCCCGAGAAACTAGCAGGTGATATCGCGGCGTTTACATCATCGGGCGATGGTGTCGGCCTGGTGTACTGTGGCAAGGAACTTGTGGACCCTGACGGACGCCTGCTCCTACGACGGATTCCTACCGTACAGGGAGATGTCTATCGGCAACTCCTGGCGCATGATTTCATTGGCTCGTGCTCGCGTGTGGCGGTGCGCAAAGATGTCCTGGAGGCCGTTGGCGGATTCGATGAGAATCTTCCCTCTGCCCAGGATTGGGACATGTGGTTAAAGGTCGCCAAGGTGACGAAGCTGGCGTGCGTTCCCAAATGCCTGGTGAGGCGACACCTTGGACATGAGCAAATCTCAGGTTCCCTGAAGAGGATTTGCGATGGTCACATGAAGGTTGTCGAAAAACACCTGAAGGAACTTGATGCGGCGATGTTGAGTCGGCATTGGGCAGGCCTGTCGGCGATTCTAATGAATTACGATGTCCCTCGTGGCAGGGAGATGGCGTTTGCGTCCCTAAGATTACGGCCCTTTCAGCCCATGGTTTATGCCAGTCTGATCGCATCCTGTCTAAGTTTGCCAAACTACCGCTGGCTATTCCGGAAGTATACACGGTGGCGCCACGCGCTCTATACAGGGCGTGCGGCAGTTTAAGCGTGGAACCTCGCGATGCGGAAGTTTCTAAGACAGCTGAGCGCGCTAATCAGGGGTCCCGCCCGGAGGCTCGGTCTAACACCCCTCATGCGGAGGGCTTATCATCGCTGGGTTGCTCCCGACAATATCTTCAGAGCCCAGCTTATGGGCATTCCGATTATGTTGTACGCAAAGACGGGCAGAGAGCTGTTATGGCTCGAAGGGGCGGTGATTACGGAAAGAGAGTGGTCAGAAAGACGTGCCCTGGAAGCAATGCTGTCCTTCCTGAACCCCGGTGACATCGCCTACGACGTGGGAGCCAACTTCGGTCTCTATTCCGTCGCCTTGGCAAAGAGAGTGGGCGACCGGGGGAAGACCATTGCATTCGAGCCGCGCCGGAGCACGTTCGAGTTCCTGCAAGCCAATATCGAACTCAATAATCTGAAGAATGTTCGTTGCTTCCAGAAGGCGCTGGGTGAGCAAGCGGCCAAGCTGCCTATGTACACCTACCCAGAAGAGCCTTGGTGTTCGAGTCTTGTGGGAAGACAGGACAAGCCCTCGGGAGGGTCGGTGGGGGTTGAATCCGTGGAAGTCGTAGCCGGGGATTCATTTCGCATAGTGCACGACCTTCCGATGCCGCGTGCGGTCAAGATTGATGTGGAAGGGTACGAATACTCAGTCATCCGGGGCCTTCGGCAGACCCTGGGTGATCCGCGTTGCCAGTTTGTCGGCTGTGAAATTCATCCTCACCTCCTTCCCGCGGGAATAACACCCCAGCATATCATCGATCTGTTGCGGTCCTTCGGCTTCCATCGCGTGGAGATTAGCCCCAGCGGACTTGACCAAAAGATCGATTGCTACAAGGCATAGTTCTTCGTCGCCTGGCCAGTGCTGCTCAGTGTGTTCTGGGGCGGTACGCACTTAAAGGAGCGCCCTTCCCACAGGCCCGGAGAAATCTGGCGGAACTTTTTTTCGACTCTGGTGGTGCACAGGCATGGACCCGTGCCATAATGGTTACCGTTTCTTTGGCGAGTGTCGGAGCCGGGCGGGCAAGCCACGTTTTCGCTTGCGCCGCAGCAGGCAAGAATTCACAGATGGCGGACTCCAACATTCCGGCCGTCAGCGTCGTGATCCCGACGTATAACCGCGCACGCACGGTGGGCAACGCCATCCAGAGTGTAATGGCCCAGACTTTCGGGAATTGGGAATTGCTCGTCATCGATGATGGCTCGACCGACGACACCCAAGGTGTTGTATCCGCGTTTCGGGACAAGCGGCTGAGGTTTCACCGCCTCGACCGAAATCGCGGCCAATCTGCCGCGCGCAACACTGGCATTAACCTTGCCCGCGGAACCTATGTCTCGTTCCTGGACTCCGACGACGAGTGGCTGCCCGAAAAGCTGGCGAAGGAAGTTGCGGCGTTCGAGGCCGGAGGCGAGGCGGTCGGACTGGTTTACTGCGGCAAGGAGCTTTACGATTCCGACGGGCATTTCCTGCGGCAGCGCCTCCCCACCTTCGAGGGTGACGTTTATCGGCGCCTTCTGGACGGTGATCTCATTGGTTCCTGTTCGCGCGTGGCCCTGCGCAAGAGCGTGCTGGAGGTGGTGGGCGGATTTGACGAGACCCTTCCCAGTTACGAAGATTGGGATCTCTGGCTCCGGGCGGCGAAAGTATCGAAGGTGGCGTCGGTCCCGATCTGCCTCGTGAGGCGGCACCTGAGTGGCGCACAAATTTCCGGATCGCTCAGGACCATCTACGAGGGGCGCTCCCGGGTCGTCGAAAAGCACCGTGCGGATTTTGATACCGCGCAGTTAAGCCAGCATCTGAGTGCCCTGGCTGCCATCCTGCTCAATTACGACGTCCCTCAGGCCCGCAGGATGGGATGGGAGTCCTTGCGATTGCGGCCGTTCCAGCCCATGATATATGCGACCCTGGGCGTCTCCAGGCTGGGGGTGCCCGTCTATCGCTGGCTGTTCTCGAAATACACCCAGTGGCGGCATGGGCTCTATACGGGACGTGCCCGAATATAAGGTGAAGAAGCTGCGTTTATTGGCCTGTGCTTTTGCTTGCAGCCCCTCCGGGAACAACCGGTTGGGCAACGGCGAAGCTGTGCTCGGTTGGAACCTGGTCACTCAACTCGCCAGGTTTCACGAAGTTCACGTCCTGACGCATCCCTCGAACCGGGAAGGAATTGAGAAGCGCCCCGCTGAACCGGCCTATCCCACCCTCCACTTTCACTTCTTCGAACTGCCGCGTTGGCTGTCAGTCTTGCAGAAATTGCAGGGATGCTTTCAGGTTTATGCCTATCTTTGGCAGATCCAAGCCTATTTTGTGGCCCGGCGGCTCCACCGAGAGATCCCGTTCGATGCCTTTCACCACATCACGTATGCGAATGATTGGGGCGCAAGCTATGTCGGCGCGTTCCTGCCCATTCCCTACCTGCGCGGCCCCTGCGGCGGGGCCCAGCGGACCCCGCGCCAGTATCTTTCCGAGTACGGACTGCATAATCGCTTCTGGGAGCGAATGCGGGCAGGCATGGGGTGGATCCTCCGCCACGACCCCTTCTTCATCCGCAGTCAAGCGCGCGCGCAAAGGATCCTGGTCTGCAATCGTGAGTCTTTACAGGCCCTGCCCAAGCGGTTTCAGCGCAAGGCTATCTTCTTTCCCGTCAATGGGATATCTTCAGAAGATCTGAAGATTATCGCCAGCCGGAATGGTTCCAAGAGGCCCCAGCATGACGACGCGAGGCCCGCGGGGAGTGTACCTACGCAGGAATTCCGCGTATTCTCTGCTGGCAGGCTGATTGCCCTCAAGGGATACAAACTCGCCATCCGGGCGTTCGGACTTTTTGTCAGGCAACATCCGGAGGCGAGGCTGGAAATAGTCGGCGAGGGGCCGGATCTCGAGCGTTTAAGGGATATTATTGGTTTATTCAAGCTCGACAACCATGTAAACCTTCCCGGATGGATGCCGAGAGATAAAGTTTTGGCCGCCATGTGTGCATGTGATGTGTTCCTGTTCCCAAGTTTCCGCGACGGAGGAGGCGCCGTGGTGATTGAAGCCATGGCTGCGGGCAAGCCGGTGATTTGCCTGGACCTGGCCGGCCCGGCCATGCATGTGACGGAGGGGTGCGGCATCAAGATCCCCGCCGGTTCTCCTCGGGAGACTACGGAGCTGATCGCCCAAGCCTTGGAACGATTGTGTCGAGATCCTGAATTGCGCGGTAGGATGGGTAAGGCGGCTCGCCAGAGAGCCGAACAGATGTACACTTGGGATCACCTTGGGGAACGACTCCAGAAGATTTACGAGGAAGCGTTGGGAGCGCACTCTTCAGAGGATTAAATGGGCGTGGATCTGGTAAGACAGTTTCGGCGCGGTCCGGGCGCGAGCCCCACCAGGGCGGCGACTCAGGCGGTGCCCCGTCCCCAGGGAGTCCGCCTTAACGCGGCATTGGCGGTCGGGCTCTGGGTCCTGCTCTGGGCGGGGTATAACACGGGCCTCTGGTTCGTGGAAGACCCCAAGTTTCCGGCCAATTTTATGCAATTGGTTCATGGTCTCCGGGCCTTTGTTCCCCTGGCGGCCGCCTGGTTTGCTCTCCTGCTGATGCTCACCCGCATAAACCGCTTGGTGCGCTGGATCCTCGGTCCGCTGGGATTACTACTGCTGTACGCCGTAGTGGGAATGGCTTCTTCCGCGTTCGTGTCGATCGAGCCGGCGGATGCGATGTATTGGGGCGGCATGTATCTGTCAACGATCATGGTGCTACTGGCCATTGTTTCCGTTGAGGACCCCCTCCCCGATCTCCGCCAGGTGCTGCTTCTAAACTGGATTGTGGATGGAGCGCTCACCTTGAGCCTTCTCGGGGCAATACCGTTCCTCGGTCGGCAGGCGATGGCGGAGGCGGAGGCCGGCCCCATCGGCGTGCGTGCTTATGGCGCAAGCTACGGAGAAATGTTGGGTATGGCCTCTACCCGCAACACCGGATTTGGCCGGTACGCAGCCATCTCCGGAATCGTCGCGCTGGCCAGGGTTTGGGAGGGCAAGCGCCTCACGCGGTTCATTTGGGCGGGCTTGCTTGCGGCTTCGCTCTATGCCCTGGTCCTTTCCAATGGCCGCACGGAAGTGCTGGCGTTCATCGCCGGCGCTTTCCTGGTCCTGGCTCCGCTGAAGAAAAAGCGGGCAGTTTTCCTGGTGGTGGGAATAGCCTCCGCTGTGCTGCTGGGCTTGGTGGGGTTCTACGATAAGTTTTTCCGCTACATAACGCGCACCGGACGCATGGATGTGACCATGATCACCATGAGCGGGCGCACTCACACTTGGGAGCATGGCTGGAAGCTCTTCCTGAGCTCGCCTTTATGGGGCCTGGGCTTTCAGGCTGACCGTTACTACCTACACCAACACATGCATGATGCCTTCTTGCATGTCCTGGTGCAGTCGGGCATTTTGGGGGGTGGCGCGATCCTCCTCGCGCTTCTTGTTGTGTGGTTGCTGGCTGCGAAGTACTTCTTCCTACGGCCGCCGCGCGACAAAGCTCTGATTCCCCCCGAAATCCCCGGCGTCTTGCTGTTTGTGACCATCTCTTCTGTGGCGGAATCAACTTTCGCATACTATTCGGCCGCTTGGTTGCTCAGCGCCCCAATCTGCGCCTACGTCCTGGCGCTGGACCGGCATGTTCACAGATCCCAAGCGAAAGCAGAATGGGATAGGTTACAGAGGCGTCCGTCGGCAAGGGCGCGCCATCAACCGGCGGGTTCCCCGGGTGGGGGAGGCCGGGCGCGTTCTGCTCCTCGGTAGACGGGCTGTAGAAAAAATCTCCCTGCCGTCATTCTGAGCCCTTCACGGCCATTCTGAGCGAAGCGAAGAATCTCGTCCTACCGGCTGAGGGCAAACTTCGCGAAGAGTCTCAGTCTTTGTAGAATCGGGTGCGGAGGTCTTTCGTCTGTCGCCTCGGCGACCTTCTCAGGGTGACATTCTTGGCGGTTTTTCCGCAGCCTGTAAAGACCGCCGCGGCCCTGACGGGTTCGGAGGAAACCATGCTCGCAAGGTCGATAGATTTATTCCTGCGGTTTTATGGCCACTACGTGGGTTACCATCCCGGCAAATGGCGCGTGTTTGTAAAGCTTTATCCATTCGCTCGGCCCACCTGGAAGGGCAAGCGAATGGTCAAGACAGGGGGTGCTTTTTTGAATGTGATCTCCAGGACTTTGTCCAAAGGGAGACCTACTACCTGGGTCTGGAACCTTACCAGACCAATTACTTGCGAGAGTTTATCCAGCCAAAGTGGACCGTAATCGATGTCGGCGCGAACTGCGGGTACTACTCGATTCTGCTGGCCAAATGGGTGGGGAAGTCGGGGCTGGTCCACGCTTTCGAACCTTCGCCTGGGAACTTGGTAGCCCTTCGCCGCAACCTCCAATTGAACCCGGGCAGGGACGTCCTGGTCCACGACCTCGCGCTCGCAGAAAGGGCGGGCTCTTGCAATGTCGAACAGCCGGAAGCAGAAAACGTAGGCACAACCCGTATTTGTGAGGGGTCGTCAGTTGAGATGACCACCTTGAATTGCTTCGTGCAGAAGAACCGTATTTCCAGCATTGATTTCATCAAGGTCGACATCGAAGGGTACGAAATGCGCTTCCTCGGTGGCGCGAGCGAGACCTTGCGGAAGTTCCACCCTCCCATGTTGATCGAGATCAATCCCGACGCCCTGGCCTGCTTCGGCGTGACCCCGGAGGATTTGGAAGGCAGACTTAACAATCTGGACTACAACCTTTTCGATTTTGGCTGGGGAGGGATCAAATCTTATCGGCGACCCCCCGGCAGGGGGTGGTATCGAACCGTCCTGGCCCTCCCCTGTTTGTGATCCCAAGGTTCTCTCTTAGACTTTACAAGTTTCTCCTTTCTTTAAGGGGTGTAGGAAACCTCCCTTCTTGATTTGCAGGAGGCGATGAGAGCAAGGGATATCTCCCCGGCGGGAGTTTGTGCAGGACGGCGACCAAGGGTGGCCCTTAGAGGCCGTGGCGCAGGCGTTCGTTGCCAGCCTTGCTGATGCGCCGCTTCTATCGTGCTGATGCGGCCATCCCGAGCTGAGCGAGCGTGTTGTCCGATTTCCAGCACTCGACGCGCGCCCTACCTTTGAACTCATCTAGGCCCGGGAGTCACAGATTGACATGAGGAACTGCCGGGAATTGTCACATTAGCATTTTTCGTCTCCGGGAACAATGACGCTATTGCAATAGGTCTACTAACTTATTGAAACGCAAGGATAAACTTTACCAATGAACCGAAGATCGCGACGAAGCTGGCATGTTAATTGCTCGCCGGAGTTAGTCGGAAGTGGAAGGCAGATTTCTTATGGACAAGCCCAAGCGAAAACTACCCATCACGTTTGTTCATGCTCTCGTCCTAATGGCCATCTTGATGATCCTGTCGGCGTTGATAGTGCCGGTCTTCATTCCGCCTGAAAGCCGGGCCGCTTCCAGGGGATCGGCACCCCACACCTCGTCGATACCCACCAAACGCTGACTTCGTTCCTTCAAGGATTCTGCAATCCTAAAGTCCACAGGGCAGCAGACTGACGCCTGCTCTCCCGTAGCCTGTTGAATTCCAGTCTCAGGCTCCGGCGATGGATGACGCGATGCGTCAGCAGGCGGCATGGATCGCGCTCGCGGCCGTCACTCAAAAACCTCCTACTCAAGAAATCTCCGTCTTGACACTCCTTCCCTGCGCCAGTACGATACTGAGCCAGTAAGGGTTTCTCCTAGTGATTGATCTTCGAAATGAGGTGTGGTATGGGCGCATTCAACACACGTCGAGTTGCGTTGGGGACGTTGGCAGGTGGTGTGGTTTGGGGAATATGGAGCACCATTATCAATATGGTGGTTCTGGCCCCGAAATACGCGGAGGCGCAAAAGGAGAATCTGTTTCGAATCGAGCCACGCTATCCACTCTTCGTCGTTTACTGGTTCATCCTGCTGTTCTTGCTGACGTACATTCTCACCTGGGTGTATGTTTCGGTCCGCGGCACACTCGGTCCGGGGCCCATCACCGCCCTGCGAGTGGGCCTGCTGGTGGGATTCATGAGCGGTTTCCCTATCAGCTTCTCGCTGGCAACCTGGGCGCCGTTCAGCCGCGCCATTCCGCTCGGGTGGATGCTTGACCTCTGGGTCGGTGCGACGCTGGCGACGCTGGTTTCGGCCTGGTTGTACAAGGAGGTCTAGCGGCAGCAGCGTCCTCGCCGCTGAACCCTACTCCACCACAGAGAACTCCAGCTTGCTGCCGGACTGATCGATGCGGTCGAGTCGCACGCGCACTCGCTCGCCGAGGTGAAACGCGCGTTGGGTATGCTGCCCGATGATGGCGCGCTGCCGCTCGCGGTAAACGTAGTAGTCATCGCCCAAGGAAGCGAGAGAAACAAACCCCTCTACGAACAAGTCGGTAAGCTCCACGAAAAATCCAAACTTGATCAGGCTGATGATGAGGGCGTCGAACTCATCGCCAACGTGCTGCGCCATGAAGGAGACCTTCTTCCATTCGATGAGCTCACGCTCGGCATCGGCGGCACGCCGTTCGGCTTCGGACGTCGCCACGCCGAGTGCGTGGAGTTCCTGCGGAAAAATGAAGGCTCCGCCGGGCACGGTTTGACCGGCGAGGGCCGATCCTCCGCCGAGCGAATCCCGGCCGGCGCGTCGGCCCACCCCCGCGCGGTCTTGGTGGGTTTCGAGGGGGGCCTGCGCGTCCGCTCCCATCGCCGCGCGGGTTGATGATTCCGCAGTGGGTTCGACTGTGCAGGCACTACCCCCTTCCTTCTCCAGCACAGCTTTCAGAATCCGGTGCACGATCAGGTCCGGATAACGCCGGATGGGTGAAGTGAAGTGGGTGTAAGTTTGCGCCGCGAGCGCGAAGTGCCCCACGTTCTCTTCCGAATAACGCGCCTGTTTCAGTGATCGCAGCATCAGATAGGAAAGGACGCGCTCTTCGGGTTTGCCTTCCAGTCGCTGCGTCAGCCGCTGATAATGGCGCGGGGTGATTTCCAGTTCCTGGTCGTTCAGGCGCTCCAGGAAGCGCGGATAGCGCTCGCGCTCCTCCCGCTTGCTCACGCGCAGACGCTGCGCCGCAGGCAGTTCCACACCCAGCGAGTAGCCAAACGTCGCGGCGATTTCTTCAAACTCGATGACCTTCTTGAGGGCGGGCTTCTCGTGGATGCGGTAGAGCGAGGGAATTCCGCGGCGTTCGAGGTAACCGGCTACGGCTTCGTTCGCGGCGAGCATGAATTCCTCAATCAGGCGGTGGGCAGGGTTGCGTTCCGAGCGTGTGATGCCCACCATGCGGCCGTACGCGTCAAACTCAATGAGCGGCTCGGGCAGGTCGAAGTCAATGGAGCCGCGCTGCTCGCGTTGCCGGTTGAGAATCAGCGCGAGTTCCTCCATAAGTCTGAAATTTGGGATGAGCGATGCGTAGCGTTGGCAGGCTGCGGGGTCGCCCGCCAGGATGTCGCGCACCGCCGTGTAGGTCATGCGCTCGGCGCTGCGGATGATGCCCGGCAGAAGTTCACACTCGACGACGCGTCCCTCGGGGTCAATCTCGAGCAGCGCTGACATCACCAAGCGATCGACGTGCGGGTTCAGGCTGCAAATGCCGTTCGAAAGTTCGAGCGGCAGCATGGGGACGGCGCGATCGGGAAAATAGACAGAGGTGCCACGCAGGCGCGCCTCGCGGTCGAGCGCCGAGCCGGGTCGCACGTAGTGCGCCACGTCTGCGATGTGAACGTGCAGAAGATAATTTCCTCCCAGCAGCCGCTCCACGTAAACCGCATCGTCAAAATCCTTGGCGGTCTCACCGTCAATGGTAACGATGGGTAGCCCGCGAAAATCGCGGCGGCCGGCGCGGTCGCGCTCCGGGATGTACTGTGGTGTGGCGCTCGCTTCCGCCAATACCTCGGCGGGAAAGCGGTGCGGCAGGTGGAACTTGCGGATCACAAGTTCCACGTCCACCCCGAATTCATCGCGCCGGCCCAGCACTTCGATGACGCGCCCACGCGGTAACGCCGCGGGACGTGGAAAACTGGTGAGTTCGACATCCACGATCAGGCCTTCCAGGTCAGACGCGGTGCGCCGGACTGGCGTTCGCTGCGGCGAGCCACCGCCCCCCGATTCGCCGCCAAACTGGCGGTCGCGACTACGGGGCTTCGTGTTTGCGGAATCCTCCCCGTCGCCCCCCTTGTCATCCGGCCATTCGTGGCCGCGCGGAATGACGATCTCAAACGGGATACGATGATCGAAGGGCAGAACGTAGTTGTAGCGTGCGCCGCAATGGAATTGGCCCACCACCGTCTTCTGCGCGCGCTCGGCGACGCGCAGGATGCGGCCTTCCACACGCCCGTCGGGTTTGGCGCGCAGCACTTGCACTTCCACGCGGTCCCCGTGCATAGCGGAGCCCATGCCGTCGGAAGAGATGAAGATGTCAAGGTCGGTGCCCGCCAGCGGCGCGTCGGGCACCACAAAGCCGTAGCCATCGCGATGGCCGATCAGGCGGCCGCTCACCACGTTCGGCCCGCGAGCCCGTGCGGCTGGGGTGATGATGGAGGAGGCTCGCGGCAGCACCTCCGCAAGGCCGTGACGCTCCTTGTCTGCCAAAGCGAAGTGATTCTTCTTGAGGTAAACAATACGGCGATGGCGCGCAAGGTCTTTCAACACCTGCTTGAGCTCGCGCGCCTGGCTCGAACGCAAGCCGAGTTCGACCACCAGTTCGCGCAGGCGAAACGTCTTGCGGGGGTCCCGCTCGAAAACCTTCAGAATTTCGGGTTGCGATGGGAATTCGCGCATGGGGCTTCTCAAGCCATTTTACCATGCACAGGATGGTTCTTCTTTTCAAGCGCTGCCTTCGGGAGTTCGACGAACCTGCGCGGGTTGTCCTGGCCAGGCAAAGGTTCGGCACGGTTGCAAATTAGTCGCATCCGACAGGGCCCACGCGCAACTATGCGAGCTCGGGCGTTGCCGCAATTAAGGATTGAGTCGGGCCATTGGCTGCCCTATAGTTTGGGACGAGGGAAAGGACCGACGGGAGATTACCGGGAGGCGGGCATGACGGGAAAGCGTTGGTTGAGTGCTGGGGTGATGGCGGCGACCGTTCTTGCCGGGAGTTGGGCGGCGGCGCCCGCCTGCGATACCTGGGTAGCGTTGCCGGACGCGACGGCCGACCATTCAGTGATCTTGGCCAAGAACAGTGACCGTCCGCCGATGGAAGCTCAGGTTTTGGTGCAGTTTGCCCGCGAGCGGCATGCGCCGGGCGAGAGCGTGAAGTGCACTTACATTGAAATCCCCCAGGTTGCCGAAACCTATGAGAACCTCGGCTCCAAGCTCTGGTGGGCCTTTGGTTATGAAGAAGGGATGAACGAGCAGGGCGTGGCCATCGGCAACGAGGCGGTGTTTTCCAAGGAACCCGTGCAATGGGGGGACGGCCTCTTGGGCATGGACCTCCTGCGGCTGGGCCTGGAACGCGGCAAAAGCGCTTATGAAGCGATGCATGTGATGATCGATTTGCTCGAAAAGTATGGCCAGAGTGGTGACTGCGAACACGCGGGCGAGTGGGGCAAAGCGAATTATCACAACAGCTACATTATTGCTGACCCGCAGGAGGCCTGGGTGCTCGAGACGGCGGGCCGATACTGGGCAGCCAAGCGAATCACCCACGGCGTCTATTCGATCTCCAACATCTATTCTATCGAGAGGGATTGGGACGAAGCGCATCCACGCCTGGTTGAGCACGCGATGGGGATGGGCTGGGCAAAATCCGCGCAAGACTTCAACTTCGCGCGGGCTTACGGTGACTATTGGAGAAAGGAATCCAAGAGCGCGGGCGCCATGCAAATTCGCCGTAATATGACCTTGAGTTGCCTGCGCAGGGACTTTGCGCACGTCACTCCTGCCAGCATGATGCAGATTTCCCGCAGCCACCTGGAGGGGACCGTCGTGGAGCCGCGCTGGGCAGCGCCTGAAACCTTCTGGCCAACGCCCTGCATGCACGACTCGCCACAGTCCGGCTACCATTCCGCTTCCTCCATGGTAGTTCAACTGCGCGCTGAGATGCCTCCGCAACTTCGTCAGGTCTATTGGGCGAGTTTTTCCAATCCTTGCTGCAACGTCTTCAAGCCCTTTTACCTGCACGGCCCGAAGGTCCCCGCCTCTTACGCGATCGGGACAAGCTCATATGCGACAGACTCTCCCTGGTGGTGGGCGAATCGCGTGAAGCTGCTGTGCGACCTCAATCATCCGGCCCTGGCTCCCACTGTCCGCGGCGTGTTCGACCAGACCGAACGCTGGGAGATGGAGCGGCAGGCGCAGGTGGAAGCCGACGCTCTGAGGCTGATCAAGGCAGGAAATGATGCGGATGCCACCTCGCATCTTGCGCAGTTCATCAACGAGAACTGCGAGCGCGTGGAGAAAGAATACCGCATGCTGAACCAGGTTCTGCCGGCGACGCTTGAAACCGTGGGTGTGAACTACCTATACACGGACTACATGAAGGAATGGACTTCCCAGAAAGGCGTACCGCTGCCCCTGCCGTGAGACTTCCAGCGCCTGATCAGCGGCGGCTTGCCCTTTCGCAATCGCGCGCGAGTTTTGCGTTTCTAATCGCTTCGCAAGAGTATAATGGGCCCAGGGAGTGACCCTCAACCGAAGCGTTCGCAGTAGTGAAGGATTTGCTTTATGGCCCGTGTATTCACAACCGAGCAGCTCGCGGATTTCCTCTTCGATCGCATTATCGTGAACTGTCCCAAGTGTCTGGAGACCGGTTGCCTCAAGATCGCCTGCCATATCACGGCCGAAGAACTCCTGGAAGAAGCCGATATCGTTCACAAGCTCGAGCCAATTTCAGATGGCGGCGCGTGAACAGGCAGTCTTGCGAACGGTCGAAGGGCGAGCCTACAGGCCAGAATAGGCGGTCGACAATTGCAAAGGCTACCCTCAGGCCTTTGCGATTCAACGCTGCCCTGTTCGCAATGCAGGTTTGCAATGCAAGAGTGCGCCGCTGACCACTTCATTCATACCGCAGCGCCACAATGGGATCGACCTTCGTGGCGCGGCGGGCGGGAACAAGGCAGGCCACGAGGGTAACGGCAGTCATCAGCAGCGCTACCCCAGCGTAGGTCAGTGGATCCGTAGGGCGCACGCCGAAGAGAATGCTGGTGAGGTAGCGGGAAAGCGCCCAGGCCCCCAACAATCCCACGACCACGCCTGCCAGGGCCAGCCGCAGTCCTTCCCACAGCACCATCCCGAGGATTTTGCGGACGTCGGCGCCGAACGTCATACGGATGCCGATCTCGCGTGTGCGCTGGGAGACGGAGTAGGCCACGACGCCGTAAATGCCGACCGAAGCAAGCACCAGCGCTACGGCTCCGAACAACGCGAGCAGCAGGGCCACGAAGCGTTTCTCTCGGGAGGAGTCTGAGACCAATTCCTGCAAAGTTTGGACTCGGTACCACGGCAAGTCCTTATCCAAACCATGCAGGACGTTGCGGATGGCCGGCACCTGCGCTTGCGGGTCATTGGCGGCCCGCACCACCAAGACCAAATCAGAGGACGTGCTCTGGGACTCGGGATAATAGGCTTCGGGAATAGCGGGCTCGGCCAAACCGAATTCCCTGACATCGCCCACCACACCGATGACGGTGGTCCATTTCGAGTCAGGGTCATTGTGCTTGAACCGCTTGCCGACGGCGTCCTGATTGGCCCAGAAACGGTGCGCCATGGTTTCGTTGATGACGGCGACCGGCGGCGCCTCGGGCGTGTCCGTCTCGGCCACGTCGCGGCCGCTAAGCAGCGGAATGCGCATGGTGCGGAAGTAGTTCGGCGTGACGGTACATGACTCCACCAGGGGGCTGGACCACATGTTCTTGGGCGCCGGCTGGCCTTCAATAACGATGGCGCCGTTGCTGCCTCCCTCGAGCGGCAGTTCCGAGGCCGCTCCGGCGGTAACCACTCCTGGCAAGGCTTGCACGCGGTCGAGCAGGCTCCGATAGAAGGCACTCTGCTGGGGATCTTTCGGATAGCGCGAATCCGGCAGTGAAATCTGCCCCGCCACCAACTGGCGGGGGTCGAAGCCGAGGTTGACGCCCAGCAAGCGGACGAGGCTCCGGGTGGCAAGTCCCGCGCCCACCAGCACCACTAGAGCCAGCGCAATTTCCACGCTCGCGAGAAGGCCGCGCGAGAGGCGGTGCGACGCCGCCACCGCGGAACCGCTCTCCTTGAGCGTGTCGTTGAAATTCACGCGCGTGGCGTGCAGAGCGGGAATCAGCCCGGCGAGTGTCCCGGTGAGAAAGGCGATTAGGAAAGTGAAGCCAAATACGCGGGAATCGAGGTGCACAGAGACCACTTCGGGGATGTAGCCGGTAGGCGCCGCGTGGAGAAGGAGGTGCAGCGCGGCAGAGCCGACGATCAGGCCCGCCACTCCGCCCAGCAGAAAAAGCAGGACGCTCTCCGTAAGCAGTTGGCGCAGCAGGCGCCAGCCGCCTGCCCCAACAGCGAGTCGAACGGCAATCTCCCGCTGACGGCTCACGGATTTGGTAAGCAACAGGTTGGCAACGTTCACGCAGGCAATCAGCAGCAGGAATCCCACGGCGGCAAAGAGTACCCACAGAACTTCGCTGACATTGCCAGTCAGTTGCTCGTGCAGGCTCTTGACCCTCGCGGTCACGCCCGTGTTGGACTGCGGATACTGCTGGGCGAGTTGGCCGGAAATCGTCACCATCTCGGCGGCGGCCTGGGGGAGCGTGACACCTTGCTTCGTGCGGGCCAGCACCCAGAACCAGTGGTTCTCGCGGGAGGTTTTCCATTTCGGCGCGTCCATGGTAATGGGCATCCAGAATTGCGGATTGCGCCCCCAGATGGTGGGGAATCTCAGGTCCTTCGGCATGACACCCACCACATCGTAAGCCTCGCCATCCATCGTGACTTTGCTTCCCACGATGTTCTTCTGTCCTCCAAAGGTACTCTGCCACAGCCCGTAGCTAAGGATGACGACGTGATTGTGCCCGGTCGGACCCTCGTCCGGTGAGAAGCTCCGGCCAAGTTGCGGCTGCACGCCGAGAACCTGAAAGGTGTTGGGCGATACCGAGAGGCCGCGGAGTTGCTGCGGCTCGCCAGAACCGGTGAGCGTGGCGCCAGCGACGGTGATGGCGGACATTCCCTCAAAACTATGGTTCATCGCTTGCCAGTCCTTAAAGTCCGGGCCGGTGTCGGGAAACAGGCCTCCTGGACCGCTGGGTTCCGTCACCCAGATGACGGCCAGGCGATCCGGGTTGGAATAGGGTAACGGTTTGAGCAAGACGGCATTCACTACGCTGAAGATTGCGGTGTTGGCCCCGATGCCGAGCGCCAGGGTGATCACGGCCACGGCGGTGAAACCCGGATTGCGGGCCAACATTCGCAGACCGAAACGGACGTCCTGCAGCAAGTACTCAAGCCAGTTCCATCCCCACATGTCGTGACTCTCCTCTCTCAGCACCAGCTCGTTGCCGAAACGGCGGCATGCAGCAAAGTGAACTTCTTCGGGTGACAAGCCGCGCTCGGTCTGTACCCGCTCGCGCAGTTCGCGATGCAGGCGCATCTCTTCGTCCAGGTCGCGGTCAAACTGCCTCCGCCGAACCAGCATCAGCATCCGCCGCCCGAGTTGGCCCCACCATTCCATCGGCTTGTTCTGTTCAATAGTCGGCCATCACTGGTACCGCAGCGCCACCAAGGGATCGACCTTCGTGGCACGGCGGGCGGGTACGTACCCGGCAATAAACGCCACGGCGCTCAGGAGCAGAATGATTCCCACAAAGGTCGCGGGATCGGTCGGCGTGGTTCCGAAGAGGAGCGACGCGATCCATTTTGCGGCGGCGAGGGATCCTATGGTTCCAAGCGCAACTCCCATCAGAGCCAGCCGTAGCGTTTTCGCGATCACTCCGAACTGCACGTGCGACGCCGTGGCGCCCAAAGCCATGCGGATACCAATTTCCTGTGTCCGCTGCGTCACCGAATAGGAGATGACGCCGTAAATCCCCAGCGCGGCCAGAAGGAGGCCAAGCACGGCGAAGCAGATGACGAGCGACACAAAGAAGCGGCGTGGTGAGACGGCATGATCCACGACCTGCTGGAGGGGCCGGAACTCCGTCGCTGGTTGCCCAGAATTGATCTGGCGCAGCATGCTCATCACGCTGGAAGCCACGGTTTCCGGCGGCAACTTCGTGCGCACCACCAATTGGGCTCCCGCCGGCCCCCACTGTGTTGCCGGCAGGTACATCTGCCAGCCAGCCTTGCCTTCCACGCTGCTTTCGTGAACATCGGCAACCACGCCAATCACCCGGGTGTCGCTGCCGTTCACTTGCGCGATGCGTCCGATGGGGTTCTCCCCTGGCCAAAGGCGGCGCGCGATGGTTTCATTGATAATCACGACCTTCTCGCTCTTGGGGCCATCCTCCCAACTGATGTCACGGCCGCTGACCAAGTGCATTCCCATGGCGCGCAGGTAACCCGGCGAGACGTTGTACACAAATGTGCCCGGAAGTTCCCCTTGGCGATACTCCTTGCCTTTGGCCGAGATACCCCAGGCTCGATTGGTGCTCATGGGGATATAGTCGGATATGCCGGCTGTCTCCACCCCTGGGATCGCCTCCACGCGCCGGATAATGTCCTGCCATATCGCGCCTCGCTTTGCCGCATCGTTTCCGTCGTCATAATCCACGCTGATCGCCGCGGCCCGGCTGGGTTGGAAGCCCAGATCGACGTCGAGGATGCGGAGAAAGCTGCGCAGCAGCAGCCCGGCGCCCACCAGCAATACGCAGGCCAGCGCCACCTCTGAGACCACCAGCGCCGCGCGCATTCGCTCGTGCTTTCTTCCTGCACTCGTGTTGTAGCCCGAGTCTTTCAGCGCTTCCTGCAAATTGCCGCCGGATATTCTCAGGCCCGGGGCAAGGCCGAAGAAAACCGCCGCGGTAACAGCAATCAGCATCGTCCATCCCAGCGCGGCTCCATCAATCCGCACGGTGCTCAAGAGCGGCAAGGCAATCGATCCCTGGTGGGCAAGATACCGGGTCACGGCAAAGGCGAATCCCAAGCCCAGCACTGCACCCGCGCCCGAGAGGATGAGACTCTCGGTGAGCAACTGGCGAACCAATCTGCCTCGCCCGGCTCCGAGCGCGCTGCGCATGGCGAATTCCCTGCTCCGCGCCGCCGCACGCGCCAGCAGCAGGTTTGACAGGTTCACGCAAACGATCAGCAGAATCATGCCCACGGCGCACCACAGCACGATCAGCGACCGCCGCAACTTGCCGCTTACGTAATCCTTCAACCCCAGCACCCTGCCGGTGTAGTCTCCTCCCCATTCCGGATGTTTCGCATTGAATTCAAGATGAGGAAAAAGCAGGTCTGCCTCTGCCTGGGCTTGGGCCAGAGTCACTCCCGGTCTCAAGCGGCCCACGAGCGCCATGATGTTTCCCCACTCGCGCATATCATCCAGGATGGCGGGCGTGTAGAGATCGATTTTCGCGCCAGGCGAGAAGACCGACCCGAAGTCGAACGTCTCCGGCAGCACGCCAATCACCGTTACCGGCGAGCCATTCAAATCAATGGCTTGTCCCACAATTCCAGGATTGCCGGCAAACTGCCGCTCCCAGAAGGCATGACTCAGCAGCGCGACAGGTCGGCCGTTGTGCACGCATTCCTCGGCTGTGAACAGCCGTCCCAGCGACGGCTCAACGCCCAGCGCGTGAAAGAAGCTTCTTCCCACCATGAGACCCGTGACCGGCCGCGGCTGGCCCTGTCCTGCCAACTTGAGGTTGTCGGGTCCGGTGAAGGCGAAGTAGCCTGAGACCTCTTGAAAGGAGCGGTTTCTCTGCTGAAATTCCTCCATAGCATCGGAAGAATAGGTCATGCAGGATTCCCCGCACGCGGCATTTTTCGACAAAATCCGGACCAACTGCTGCGGGTCAGGAAACGGCAGCGGGCGCAGCAGAATTGTATTCACGACGCTGAAAACCGCAACATTGGCGCCAATTCCCAGCGCCAGGGTCAGAACCGCCACGGCGGTGAACCCGGGATTCTTCGCCAGTATCCGCAAACCGTAGCGCACGTCCTGCCATGTATTTTCAAGCCCGCTCCATCCCCACATGTCCCGGCTCTCCTCTCTCAGCACGAGGTCATTTCCGAATCTCCGGCGCGCCGCATACCGCGCTTCTTCAGGCGCAACGCCCGCCTCAATCTGCTCCCGCTCACGCAGTTCGCGATGCAGGCGCATCTCTTCGTCCAGGTCAGCGTCGAAGCGCTCCCGTCAGAACGCAATCGCTAGCCGCCTGACGAGTGCGCGGAGCCAATTCATATCGCCCCCTCCTTTCGCGCTGTCTGAATGACCCGGGCAATTGCTTCCACCACCCGCGCAAATTGCGAGACCTCAACCTCCAACTGCTTCCGGCCCAGCGCAGTGAGCCGGTAATAGCGCGCCCGCCGATTCCCGGTCGTGAGGCCCCACTGGGCCCTTACCCAGCCCTTCACCAACATGCGCTGCAGTGCGGGGTGGAGCGAGCCCTCCTCCACTTGCAGAACCTCGCCGGAAACTTGCTGGATCCAGTCGGCGATCTCATAGCCGTGCATTTCGCCGCCCCGCGCTAACGCTTTGAGGATTAGGAAGTAAAGGGTCCCGGGCGGAATCTCATCGTGGTGAATCAAACTACCTCGTTGACATAGTTAGACTATTCCAGCGCTCAGAAGTGAGCAAAGGCTCGAAGGTATTTACGCTTCTTCTTAGTTTTAAGTTCCTTTTGCGTTGGCGGCGCCGACATCCAACGTTGTGGGACAATCACGATTCGAGGACAGGCCATGGGTAGCACGGGATGGCAGAGATGTTACGCGTGTTCGTGGGGCGCCAGCATGAAAGACACCGTATGCGCCAGCCGCGGATCTATAGGACAGGTCCGCGCTGCGCTGCTCATGTTCTTCGACCAACCCTTTAAGCGATTGGTAAACAGCCAAACCTTATCCCATCGGTGATCCCCTGAATTCCGTTCCAGCAGGACGGTGCGGCTCGTGCCGGGGACCGAAGAGCTTCACCCGGTTCACCGGCGGGCCGACCCGGTCGCGTCCGAACGGCAGGGACTACGGGCAATGCGCCACTTTGCATCCGGACGCCTGCCGAGACGGTAGAATCCGGATTGTGCCCAGCTTATATCGCTTCTCCGCATCCTGTCCCTGGATGGCCAGATTGATTTGCGGTTTCCCGGTTTCATCCACCAGGGCCATGCGGACGTCGTACTCCCCCGGCGACAAATCCTTGGGGAGATGGAAGATGTTGATGACAGGATAGGTTTCGCCCCGCACCCAACTGCTCTCATCAAATCCGCTATCCACTTCGCTGAATTTTTCGTTCCCCCGCGCATCCGTCAGATATAGCTTCAGCGGCAGGCGCTGATAGAGGCGGCCCACATTGCGGTTCACCCAGGTCTCGCGCATCAGGAAAAGGTCCCCGGCCGGCAGTTCCGCAGGCCAACTTACTCGCGTCGGCAGGAGCCGAAAACCGAGTCCACCGCTTTCGAGGCCACGCTCAAATGAGGCGCGGTCTTCCCGCATGGCACGTTTGTAACTCTCCGCGTCCATGTAGAAGTGCCCCCAGTTGGAGTGCCAGTCGAACATGACATCGATATTTTCGTCCAGGGTGCCGTGGATGCCCTCGTCTTTGACGGCCGTATAGGCCCAGTTCCCCTCCGCCCACATGGGATCTTGTTTCCAGTAGGTTTCCATCACCTGCTTGTCGTAGTAGTCAAAACCATCGATAAAGGCATGACGGGCCAGCGCGTAATGTTTGGGGATCGCCGCGTCCAGCCCTTGCCGGTAAAGATAATCGCCAAGGCTGGTAACTTCTTTCAGGTCTGTGTCAAAACAGTAGGAAATAGAGAGTTTTTTCACCTTGTAGATATCCGCGTACAGGTTCACAAGTTGGGCGAGAACCTTGTGTTTGACGTCTTCATTCGGCCAGGGGTAGTGGGACCATAGGGTATGCCACTCTCCCCACTGCCCGTACCCAAACAATCCCCAAAGCACGACGGGGCTTTGCGGCTTGTCGTAGCGCTCGGCAAGCGCCATGAGGAACTTCCGCGCCTTGGGCAGATAGACCGTCTGGTAGGTCGGATCGGTGTAGTCGGGCTCGCGTTTTTTTGAGCTGCCTTCGCCGGTGTATTCTCGATAGCGTGCTCCCGCCTTCCACAGCCATTCGGGGCAAACCTCGTTCCCAGGAGCGCCAGCCCAGCCCGGATCGTCAGTGATCCAAATCCGCAACTCAACCTGTTTACCCCGCGCCGCCCAATAATCCATGACCGTGTCGAGGTCCTTCCAGTAATACTGGCCCTCCAGCGGCTCGAGGTCAGACCACATCCAGTCAATCAGTACCCAACTGAAGAGCGGTGCGTCATCGCCGAAGCCCGTGGTGTTGTATGCGAGAGTGAACGGACGGCCATCGAAATATCGCGGCCCAGCCCACAAGCCCCAACCCATGTAGGGATTGTTCACCGGCCCGTCAATTTCCGCCGGGATGACCGTCTTGATACGCTGACTGGAATCAGCAGCCCCGGCGCCGGTGATCCCCACCAACCAAAAAAGCAGGCAGGCCATGGCCACTTGCAGTCTCGCAGGCGTGCCAATCGCTCGAAACATGTGCTCCTCCTCGCCGGACTCGGCGGGTCACGCGACATTTGAATCGTCCCTTCCTCCAAGGCCGCCATCGGGTGCCCCGAGTCAGGACACCAGCGGTTGACCAGCGTCATGCCTTGACCTGTCCGGCCACCGCCGCGGCGAATTCTTCGGTGGTGTTCTTTCCGCCCAAGTCGGGCGTGCGCACGCGGCGCTGACCCATCACGGCCTTGAGTGCATTCATCACCTGTTCCGCCGCCTTCTTCTCGCCCAAGTGTTCCAGCATCAGGGCCGATGCCCAGATGGCTGCCGTGGGGTTCGCGATGCCCCGCCCCGCGATGTCCGGAGCGCTGCCGTGCACGGGCTCAAACATGGGCGGGCCGCGGCGCTCCACGGGATTCAAATTGGCGCTCGCCGCAAGTCCCAGGCTGCCCTGCAAAGCGCCGCCCAGGTCAGTGAGGATGTCAGCGAAAAGGTTCGAGCCCACCACCACGTCCAGACTCTCCGGGTGGGTGATCATGCGCGCCGCGAGCGCGTCCACGTGGTAGCTGGCCACGCTCACCTCGTGATATTCGCGCGCCACTTCCCGCACGACTTCATCCCACAGCACCATGGTGTATTGCAGGGCATTGGATTTGGTGGCGCTGGCCAGACGCCTGCGCGGCCGGTGGCGCGCCTGCTCAAAGGCATAACGGACCACGCGCTCGACGCCCCTCCGCGTGAACACCGCGTGCTGGATAGCGACTTCATCCGGCGTGCCCCGCTTGAAGCGGCCGCCCAGCCCCGCGTATTCGCCTTCGGTATTCTCGCGAACAAAGAGCATGTGGATGTCTTCCGCGCGCTTGCCGCGCAAAGGCGGCTCCAGTCCGGGCAGGATCTCTACGGGGCGCAGATTAACGTAGAGATCGAAGCCGCACCGGATGCGGAGCAAAAGGTCGCGGAGCGAAATGTGGTCGGGGACGGTGGGGTGCCCGATGGCGCCGAGCAGAATGGCGTCGAACGGGCGCAGCGTTTCGAGCCCGTCCGTGGGCATCATCCGACCGGTGCGCAAATAGTATTCGCACCCCCAGTCGAACGGGTCGAAGGAAAGGGCGAACTCCTGGGCAGCCGCGTTGAGAACCCGGACTGCGGCCGCGATGACCTCCTTGCCAATTCCGTCCCCGGGAAGCAGCGCCACGTGATAGGTTTTCATGGTGGATGCGATTCTACACTCGATCCGCGTGGGAATGACCACTGTTTCGAAAGGAATCCCATTCCAAATGACACCAGCAGTCAGCGAGGTAGAACCGTCCCGGCGCTGCCCTAACGCAGCGACGCCGCAGAGAATGCCCGATTTCAGCCGCCGGGTGTACAATCCACTGGCATTTCCATCCAGGAGACTGAGCTTTATGCAAAAGCACAGCAAGTGCGCAGGTGGGACCTTTGCTGGACTGATTGCGGCAGCCCTCGCCTTATCTTCTCTGGGGCTCAGCCACGCCCGGGCGGACGGACCGCCCGCCGCGGGGTCTGATACCCGGTGGACCGTTGACGACTTCGTCGCGCCGGAGCAGGCGGAGGCGTTCCGGATTTCTCCGGACAGCCAATGGGCAGTGTGGGTGAAGACAGTGCCCGATGCCGAAAAGGACGACCGCGTCTCACAGCTTTATTTGACCAGCCTGAAGGAGAAGAAAGAAATTCAGCTCACGCGCGGCGCGAACAAAGACGAGGCTCCCCGCTGGTCGCCGGATGGCCGCCTGGTGGCGTTTCTCAGCGACCGCCCGCTACCCAAGGTGGCGAAAGACGAGGCGCCTGCTGCCGAGTCATCCAAGCCCCAACTCTGGCTGATCAATCCCTTCGGGGGCGAACCCTGGCCGCTCACGCGCTCGGAGCGCGGCGTGAAGGATTTCAGTTGGATTGACGGCGACACAATTCTCGTTGCCGCTGAGGAAGACCCCTCGCTCTACGAGCGCAACTTGAAAGAGAAGAAGGATGACTCGCGTGCCGTGGACGACGCTGTCCACACGCCTCCGGTGCGGCTTTTCAAACTCCAGGTGAAAACCCTGGAAGTGTCTCGCTTCACACACAACGACGATTGGATCGATCTCCTAGCCGTTTCGCCCGACGGAAAGAAAGCCGTAGCTGTGCATCAACGCAGCCTGAGCTACGAATTTGACCAGCGCGTAAAGCCCGTGACGTTCCTCTATGACCTCGCCAGCGGCAGGAGCCGCGAGCTCTTCACGGACGGCAACGTATTGCCCCAGAAAATTTGCTGGAGGCTCGACAGTACGGGATTCTATGCGGTCTCGCCCTGCTCGACCCACCCGGTCTACCGGGTGGCTGTTGTTGACCAACTCTACTATTACGACCTGCCTGACGAGCACACGGTGAAGGTCGATCTCGGCTGGGAAAATGAGTTGGGGATAGATGCGGCCAACGAAATCGCGGTCACGGCTGATGGCTTTCTTGCCCTGCTGGCCGCGGGCGCGCGCTACAAATTGGCTCGTTACACGCGGGACGGCGCGGCGTGGAAACGCACCTGGATCGATGGGGAACACGCCAGCAACGTTTTCGATCTCGACGTGAGCAAAGACGGGCGAACGATCGTCTACAACTACAGCACCGCCAGCCGGCCTGGCCAGTGGTTTCGCGCTTCTCTTGGCGAAGGCTCTCTGATCGCACCGGTCCAGATCACTGATCTGAACCCCTCATTCCAGAAGAAACCTCCGGCAAAGTCGGAAGCAGTGCGCTGGAGAGGCGCACAGGATGAGGAGGTCGAGGGCATTCTCTATTACCCGCAGGGTTACGTGGCCGGGAAGAAGTACTCGCTGGTGGTGATGATCCACGGCGGGCCGCTGGGCGCCGACATGGATTCCTGGGACCAGGATTACGCCTACCCCGTCAATCTTTACACCCAGCGCGGGGCCTTTGTGTTGCAGCCCAACTACCACGGCAGCGGGAACTACGGCCTGAAGTGGGCGGAATCAATCGGCAGCGGGAAGTACTACGACCTGGAAGTACCTGACATCGAGAAAGGCGTGGATGACCTCATCGCACGCGGGTACGTCGATCCCGAGCGCCTGGGCGTGCTGGGGTGGTCGAACGGCGCAATCCTGACCTGGGGCGTGACTCTCAATAATCCACGTTTCAAGGTCGCTTCGGCGGGGGCGGGCGATGTGGAGTATATCAGCGACTGGGCCAACGTGGATTTCGGCGCGGCGTTCGACAACTATTATTTGGGCCAGCCGCCCTACGACAACCCGGAGCTTTACATCCATAAGTCGCCGCTCTTCCGCCTCCGCAGCTTGCGGACCCCTACGTTGATTTTCTTTGGCACCGAGGACCGCAACGTTCCGCCCAGCCAGGGCTGGGAAGAATTTCGCACCCTGCAGCAACTAGGACAACCGCCGGTGCGGTTCATCCTTTTCCCAGGCGAGCCGCACGGACCGCGCAAGCTTTCGCACCGGCGGCGCAAGTTGGACGAAGAACTGGCCTGGTTCGACCAATACCTCTTCAGCCCCGGAGCGGCTTCCAATGAGGCCTTCCGCGCGGATTCTCCGCTCGGTGAACTCATCAAGCGGCAAGGGATCAAGAAGGTCGGCTTAAACTATGGAGTGGAAGTGAAATCCATGCTGGTACCTGAAACGGTGGCCTATCTGGGTCTCACGATTGGCCGCTTCGAGGTGACTCGCGCGCAGTATGCGGCGTTCGCCAAGAGTTACAAGATCGAACCGGGCACCGAGAACTATCCCGCGAATGGTCTCTCTTTTGAGCAGGCGCAGGCTTATTGCGCGTGGCTGAGCAAGCTGGCGGGCGAGACCTATCGCTTAGGCAGCGAGGCCGAGATGGAGCCCGTTTACAAGGCCTCGGCGACGAGTGAAAACACGCTCGATTATTGGGCCGGGTACAAGCCCAATCCTGGCGATGCGGCTCGCCTTGCAGCCAAGCTCAAGGATTTGAACAGCGCGGCACCGCTGCTGAAAGAAGTGGGCAGCTTCCGTGGCGTGGGCGAGGACGAATTGGTTTTTGACTTGGGCGGCAACGTCGCGGAATGGTGCGTGGGCAAGGACGGCAAGGGCAAAGCCCTCGGGGGGAGCGGCGATCGACCGGCCGACCCCAAAGCCCTGGACACGCAACCCGGTGCGGCATACGTGGGATTCCGAGTGGTCAAGGGCGCTCCGCCAGCGGCCATGAAGTAGTTCCAAGACTGCTGGCTTGCGTCTTCACAACTGCACGGTAACGCTGGTTTCGGTGCGGGTGACGGGGCGGTAAAGGGTATCGCGCTCGCAGGGTTCGCAGCCCGCCTCATGAATCAGGCGGACGAGCTGCGCGCGGGTCATGGCCTGGGGAGTCTGGGCGCCGGCGTCGTGATAGATCTTTTCCTCCACGACGGTGCCGTCCAAGTCGTCGGCGCCGAAGCGCAGCGCCACTTGCGCTACTCGCGGGGTCATCATGATCCAGTAAGCTTTGATGTGCGGGAAACTGTCGAGCAGCAGGCGCGCCACGGCCACGTTCTTCAAATCCATAAAGCCGCTCGTCTCCGCGCGCTCGACCAGCTTGCCGAGCTCCGTGTTGGCTGGGTGAAAGGCCAGCGGGACGAACGTCTGGAACCCGTGGGTCTCGTCCTGGAGGTTGCGCAGTTGCAGCAGGTGGTCAACCCGGTCCTCGGCGGACTCGATGTGGCCGTACAGCATGGTGGCATTCGAGTGCATGCCCATTTCGTGCGCCAGCCGGTGCACCTTCAGCCACGTATAGGCGCCGATCTTGTGGTCGCAGATCAAGCGGCGCACCGCCGGCGCGAATATCTCCGCGCCGCCGCCCGGCAGCGAGTCGAGGCCGGCGTCCTTTAGGCGCGCCAGGACTTCGCGAATCGAAAGCCGCGTCAGGTGCGAGAAGTAACCAATCTCAACCGCCGTGAACCCCTTCAGATGTACCCTGGGGAATCGTTGCTTCAGGCCGCGCAGTAAATCAAGGTAATACTGGAACGGCAAGTCGGGATGCAGGCCGCCCACAATGTGAAATTCCGTCACCGCCTCCGACCAGTTCTCCCCCGCAATGCGGAAGGCTTCATCCAGCGCCATGGTGTATGCGCCCGTCGCCTCAGGCTTGCGCCCAAAGGCGCATAGCTTGCAGCTCGCCACACACACGTTGGTCGGATTGATGTGCCGGTTAACGTTGAAGTAGGTGCGCATGCCGTGCAGCTTCACACGCACCTGATGGGCCAGGTAGCCAAGGGCCAGTAAGTCGGTGGAATTGTAGAGCGCTACCCCTTCGGCAAAGTTCAGCCGCTCGCCCACCTGAACCTTCTCGGCAATGGGCAGCAGGGAAGAATCTTCGATACGGAGGTTCTGAGGAAGCATACCCGAGCTATTGATTTTACTGGTATGGAACCCGATTTGCAAATGGGGGCGGACCCCTAGCAATTCGCTGGCCATTTCGTTCTGGCAACAATATTGCAAAGGGGCGCCTTCGTCAAACCCGCATGAATACTGATTAGGGCTTGACAATGGGTTTATCATTATGATTCCGCGCGGGGGCACGCGGGAAGAATTTTGCTGGCGCGCTACGGCTTTTTCTGGTTAGAATTTGGTTTGGGAACGTCGAGCATATGGCTACTGCCAGTCTCAATTTCGTCGAACCCCAGCACGAAGCGGCTTTTTTCTACGGCCTCTTCCTGCGCGGCCACCCCCTGCAGAAACTGCGTGAAGACATTGACGTTCCACCCCACGTGCTGGCGCGTTGGCAACTGTTGGCCGAGCGCGATCCCTTGTATCACGGCATGCTGGACCGCATGCTCGCCTACCGCAAGCACGTCCTCGCTATTTTCGATTCTCTGGTTTTCCGGGAAATGCCCGTCCCCCATCGGACGCAATGAGACTGGATCACTGAATCAGTGATTCAGTAATTCACCGATCCAGTAACTCAACGGTTCACTGATTCAGTGCCTCAGGATGTCCGCTCCCCAAGTGGCCAAGAAGAGCAGACTGATATAGCCATTCACGGTGAAGAAGGCGGCGTTGAGGCGAGAAAGATCAGAAGGTCTGACGATCCAATGTTCGTAAGCGAGCAGAGCCGCCATCAGGGCAAGCCCGGCGGCCGCAATCCAGCCCAGGCGCTCCATTCTCACCACCCATACCAGCAGAGCCACCATGGCGAGGTGGCAGGCGATGGACCCATACAGAGCCGCGGCTACCCCGTAGCGTTGCGGAAGGGAATGAATGCCCACGCGGCGATCGAACTCGACGTCCTGGCAGGCGTAGATGAGGTCGAAGCCCCCCACCCAAAAGGCCACGGCGGCGCCCAGCAGTAACGCGCTCAGGCTGACGCTGTTGCGCAGGGCGATCCAGGCGGCGACGGGAGCGAGGCCGTCCGAAATGCCCAGCACCAAATGCGAGAGGAGCGTGAATCGCTTGGTGTAGGAATAGAGAAGTAGGATGGCGATGGCCAGGGGCGAAAGCTCGAAAGCCAGCGGGCTGAGCTCCCCGGCCGCGAGTACCAGCAGCGCGCAGGAGAGCACGGTGAAACCCACTGCGAAGCGCAGCGTGAGGCGCCCCGCGGGCAGAGCACGCATCCGCGTGCGTGGGTTGAGTCCGTCGAGTTTGCGGTCCACGATGCGATTGAAGGTCATCGCCGCGCTCCGCGCCCCCAGCATAGCCACGATGAGCCAGAAAACCTCTCGCCACGTGGGCCAGCCCCGCACCGCGAGCATCCCTCCCACCAGCGCAAACGGCAGAGCGAAAATCGAATGCTCGAACTTGATCATTTCGAGCGTGGTGCGGAGCTTGCCGACCAGGCCCGTGGCAACGCCGGTTGGAGCCGGCGGCAGCGATTCGCTTGAGAAAGTTCCGCCCATGGGAGAGATTCCATGATGCCGGGTAAAACCGCGAGCCGTCAACCCGGGAAAGTGAGGCAGGATCGAGGTCGAGAGTTGGCGCCCCGGCACACGCGCGCTGGGACCATGGGAAAGGGGCCTCTTCCGCACCCGCCAGACTACAGTCACGAAACGAACTGTCCGGGCCAGCCCGAGGTGAGCGGTCAGCACCCGGCGCGCCACTATTTCTTCGGATACCCCACGGTTTGCCCCAGCAGGATTTTCTGGTCGGGACGCAATTTCATCACTTTGGCGAGCGCCACCCGGTCGATGCTGCCGCGCACCACGACAGCCAGCCCTTCCGAGGCGCAGAAGAGGTACACATTCTGCGCGATGAAGCCTGCGTCTGCGGCCGTGTAGAAACTCTTTTCCTCCGCGGAACTTTTCCCCGTCTTGGCAAGATCCGCCACATAGACAAGCCCCACGGCCGCGTCTTTTACAAACGGCTGCACGCCGGTCGCGCCTCGCACATCTTCCGCCACCACGGGGTCGAGTTTGTTCCCCTTGGCATCATAGACGTAGAGCCCGTCGGCGGTTGCCACATAGACGTCAATCTCCTGCCAGTTCATCGCGGAAGGCGCCGTGCGCTTGCCCGTGTCCGGCCGATTGATGCCGAAGGCCGCCCAGAGCAGGTTCGAGAGTACCTGCAGCGGGAGCTTTTCGGAGCTGAATTCGCGCGTGGAGTGGCGATCCTTCAGAGCCTGCATGAGCGGCTTGCCGCCCTCGGTCTGCGGGGCAGGCAGGCTGACGGGTTTAAGCTCCTGCGCCAGGCTGAGCGCCGGACAAAGGAGCAGCACAAACATAATGGAACAAATTCTAAATGACGCATGAGTTTTCATCAGAGTCTCCTCGGCATCGGAATGCGCATCACGGACGGACTTTGCAACGAGGGCCTAGGCAGCAATGACGATCAACAGGACGAAAAGCGCGGCATTGATCGCATGTGCAGTGTAGCAGAGAGGGCAGGCGATGTGAAGTTTGTGCCGTAGAGCATAGATCAAGTAGAAGCCGAGGATGATCGTCCCTGCACTGATGAGAATCAACAACGCTATGCCAAATGGAACTGCGACGTGGGTAAAACGGACATACAGGTTAATGCCGAAGGACCACCTTCCCATCGCGCCGGCTATCAGCAGAAAATAATACACGATCCCCAGCAGCGCGTTCGGCACGCCAAATACGCGCGCGTAAGGTGTTTGGAGCAGGGTGACGCACTTTGAGCCCTCGCGTGCGCAGAGAATCTCCGGCACCCACGGTGCCTTCTTGATGCGGCCGTAATATGCGAAGGCGAAATAGAGTGCGTCGGCCAGGCCGGCGATGGCGAGAATGACGATGAGGACGGGGAGCGCCACGTCGAGTCTCTAATCCCGGTTTGTTGCGCCTTGCCAGCGAAACTGCTCCGGTTGCTCCAGGTCAAGCAGCGCCAGTACGCGGCAACAGAACTGGGTGACGAGGTCATCGAGTGTCCGGGGCCGGTGGTAAAACGTCGGGATGATGGGGAAGATTACCGCGCCGGCGGCTTGCGCGCGCAGCATATTCTCAAGGTGGATGCGGTTGAAAGGCGCGTCGCGCACGGCGAGGATAAGCTTCCGGCCTTGCTTCAGACAAACGTCCGCCGCGCGTTCAATGAGCGTGTCGGAAATCCCTGCGGCGATCTGCGCCAGGCACCCGGTGGTACAGGGAATCACCACCATGCCGTCCACGGCGTAAGAACCGCTGGCGATGGAGGCGCCGATGTCGGAGTCCAGCAGGTATTCCGTCTTCGGGGTGGGCCGCCCCGCCAGCGCAGCGGAAATTTCGGCGGACTTCGAAACCTCGAGGTCCAGCTCGTCGCGCAGGAGCTTGAGGCCGCTGCCGGAAATGACCAGGTGAATCTTTTCGACGCGTGCGTCGGCTTCCAGCATCTCGAGCGTGCGACGCGCGAACAGGGCTCCGCTTGCCCCCGTGACACCCAGAATGACCCGTTTCGTGCCCACACCCTGCGAGGAACTCATCGACCGGATGTTAGTCGGCATAAGAAGCGAAGTCAAGAAAGTGAGAAAGGCGGCGGGGGCTGGTATACTAAACATCCGAGCAAGAACCAGCAGCCAGCGCTCAGCATCCGCCAGGCAAGGGTGGTCAGTTGAGTGCTGCAAGGTCTGTGCCGGGCATTAACTCTTTGGATGACAGCGGAGGAATGTCTTGACTCTCGAAGAAATCACCAAAATGTTGAATCAAGTGCGCCGCGGCAAGCTTTCCGTGGAGGGGGCGGTCGACCGCCTGCGCCATCTGCCTTACGAGGACCTGGGTTACGCCAAGATCGACCATCACCGCTCGCTGCGGCAGGGGTTTCCGGAAGTGGTTTTTGCGCGCGGCAAGGACCCCGCGCAGGTCGAAGGCATCGTGCGCCGTATGCTGCGTAATCATCGCAACATCCTGGTGACGCGCGGTGACCGCGGACTCTACGAACTGCTGCGCCCACTCGATCCCAAAGTAGAGTTTCATGCCCTCTCCGGCGTCATCGCTATTCGCCGCGACTGCAAGATTCGGGGCAAGGGCAAGATCCTGGTGGTGTGCGCGGGCACCTCGGATATACCCGTGGCGGAGGAAGCGCTGGTTACGGCCGAATGCATGGGGAACCGCGTGGAGCCGCTCTACGACGTGGGCGTGGCAGGCATCCACCGACTGCTGGGTGAGAGCCAGCACCTGCGCGAAGCGCGCGTCATCGTCTGCGTCGCAGGGATGGAAGGCGCCCTGCCCAGCGTGGTGGCGGGCATGGTGGGTGTACCGGTGATTGCGGTGCCTTCGAGCGTGGGTTATGGCGCCAGCTTTCGCGGCCTTGCCGCGCTGCTCGGAATGCTGAACAGTTGCTCGCCCAACGTGTGTGTTGTCAATATCGATAACGGCTTCGGGGCGGGCTACTTGGCGAGTGTGATGAATCGGTTGTAAGGCAGACGGCGTCTGCCGGGAAAAGGGCGCAGGCGGGGAGTGGGAGGGCGGACTCTCCTTTACTCCGCAAACACGCGCTCGAAGATTTCATCCACGTGGGTAAGGTAGCGCTCCACCTGGAAGATTTCAGCAATCTCGCTGGGTTTCAAATGCTGCCGGATGTCCGGGTCGCGCTCCACCAGCGTACGAAAATCCTCGCGGGTCTCCCAAACCTGCATGGCGTTGCGCTGCACCCAGCGATAGGCGTCTTCGCGCTGCGCTCCCTTCTCGACCAAATCCAACAACAACTGGCCTGAGAATATCAAGCCCTTCAACAAGTCCAGATTCTCACGCATGCGTTCAGGGTAGACGAACAGGGTTTCGACCAGGTGGGTGGTCTTGGCGATGAGGTAATCGAGCAGGATGGTGGAATCAGGCAGGATCACGCGTTCGACGGAGGAGTGTGAAATATCGCGTTCTTGCCAGAGCGCCACATCCTCCAGCGCCGCCTGGGCATTCGCCCTCACCACGCGCGCCAAGCCGCAAATCTGCTCGGCGGTGATGGGATTCCGCTTGTGTGGCATGGCGGAAGAGCCTTTCTGCTCGGGCGAAAAATACTCTTCCACCTCGCGCACTTCCGTGCGCTGCAAGCCACGGACTTCCAGCGCGATCTTTTCGAGCGAGGCCGCGGCGACCGCCAGCGTCGACATGTAGAATGCGTGGCGGTCGCGCTGAATGACTTGCGAGGAGACGGGCGCCGCCTCCAAGCCCAAGCGCTGGCAGATTTTCTTTTCGATCTCGGGCGGCAAGTGCGTGTAAGTGCCCACCGCGCCGGAAATCTTGCCGACCCGCATCTGCTCTGCGGCGTAAGCCAAGCGCTCCACATTGCGCTGGTTTTCCGCGTACCAGATAGCGAGCTTGCAACCGAAGGTGATGGGCTCAGCGTGAATGCCGTGGGTGCGCCCGATCATGGGCGTGTGCTGAAACTCATAGGCGCGCTTCTTCAGGACTCCGCCCAGGCGGTTCAGTCCCGCGAGCAGCAGGGCGGAGGCTTCGCGCACCAGCAGCGCCTGCGCCGTGTCCACCACGTCGTTCGAGGTGAGGCCATAGTGCAGGTAGCGGCCCTGGCGGCCTACGTGCTCGGCCACGTTGGTGGTGAAGGCAATAACGTCGTGCTTCACCTGGCGCTCGATTTCCAGAATGCGCTCGACTTCGAAGCGCCCCTTCTTGCGGATGGCGCGCGCGGCGGCTTTGGGAATCAGCCCCGCTTCGGCTTCCACCTCAGCCGTGGCGATTTCCACGTCCAGCCATTTCTGAAACTTGTTTTCGTCAGTCCAAATGCGGCCCATTTCCGGGCGCGTGTAGCGGGGAATCATGGCTTAGGGGTTTCCGATTTTCGATTTTGGATTCGCGATCTCTCCCCTGCCGGGGCGGAGAGTCACAAAGAACATCCTATCACAAGACTGGTTCTGGGGACTGGTGTCCGGGGAAACGGGTCAGGCGCCGCTGGCACTACCCGAAATGGAAGATCTGCGTAGGCCTGGCTTGGCTGGCAAGATGCAACGCGGCTCGCTCGCCGCCGGGGCGCTGAGAGAGCGCCTGCTCGGCGGTGAGGCGGGCGATTTCGGGATGATTGTTGGTCTCGCTCAGGTGGGCGAGGACGAGGACTTGGGCCGTGCCGTCAAAGTCAGCCATGAGAAACTCCGCTGTCGCGAGGTTCGAGAGGTGGCCGTGGCGGCTCATGACCCGCTGCTTGACGTACCAGGGATACGGCCCGACCTTGAGCATATCCAGATCATGATTGGATTCGAAGATGAGGCAATGACATCCCTTCACTCGTTGCTTAACGACTTCGTGGACATAGCCTAGATCGGTGACCACGCCGATTTTGATGCCCTGCGACTCCAGCGTGAAAGCCACCGGATCAATGGCGTCGTGGGGAATGGAAAAGGGCGTGATTTCGATATCGCCCACCGGAAACTTCTCGCCGGCGGTGATGAGCTCAAAGAGGCCGGCCTTGGGGCGCCACGGGACGACTTGGCGCGTGAGCCGGGTGGCATAAATGGGGACTTTCAGGTCGGAAGCCAAGGCCCGCAGGCCGTACACATGGTCGGTGTGCTCGTGGGAAACCAGGATAGCGGCAAAGTCGCAGGCGCGCTCACCCACCGCGGCCAGGCGCGCGAAGGTCTCGCGACGGCTCAGGCCCGCGTCAACCAGCAGGCGAGTCTTTTCCGTTGCCACCAGCGTCGCGTTGCCCTTGCTGCCGCTGGCCAGGACGCAGACGCGCAGACTCACGCACCCTCCTCGCAAGGGTCATTGACAAGTGGTGAGTGACGAGCGACCAGCAGGAAGCCGCAAGCCGGAGCAGGGGCGGCTCCTCCCATACGGAAATCCCTGTCGCGCGCTACGATGTTTGTGTGCTGCAAGTCTTCGATTCTCGCCCACCGGAGTCAAGTCCGATTATAGGACGGTTCAAAGAGAATCACAAAAGCAAGACGCGCCGCAGGATCACGACGCGGCGTGATGTCCGGAATGCCGCCGCCGCTGCCCGTTCGTGCCTGCAGGCTTCTCGCGCGCAAACAGCGCTTGGGGAGATGAACACCCGGCGCTAGTTGGGTTTGGCGACCACCAGATTATTCGTGACCGAGAAGACCTCGGGGACGCCGTTGGCGCGAATGTTGACCAAGTCCTTGTCGCTCTGGCTGTCCACCACACCTTCCAGCGTGACTTGCCCATTCTTCACGATTATCCGGATGGGTTTGATTACAGGCATGGCGTACTTCTCTAGCGCCGGAAATCCATAGATGGCGCGATAGAGCTGCATGCGTAGCCTATCATCCATGCTCGAGGGAGGAAGAACCTCGATCTGGTTCACGACCTTCTCCACTCCCTCGATGTGCTTCACAGCGTTTTCCGCGTCCCGCTTGAGCGTCGGATTCGTGACTTGCCCCATTAGGGTCACGTCGTAACCTGATACCGAGTACTTGATATCGTCGAAGACATTGTAGTAGGGAAGCATCAGAATCTCGTGGCGGACTTCCTTCTGAATGCGCTCCTCCGCCCGCGCCGGCACCTCACGTTGAGTCTGGGCAGAGAGAAAGGACGAAGCCAGGAAAACCGCAAGCAACAGCATCTTCGTGCGCATTTGCACACCTCCAATTTGGATCGGGACTGCTTGCCAATAAGCCGGGACGCCCGGACGGCTATAGTCTACCACGATCCCAGGCACAATACCCTGAGTGGAGGAACCCGAGGGAGGGTAAAGAGCCGCGAGAGCAGCCCGCTGTCTTCTGGCGGGCACGGGCTCGGTTCAGCAGGCGAGGTCGGCGGGGGAGAGCTTGAGCCCGTTCAGCGGCCCGAGGGCGGTGATGGCGAGGCGGTCGGGGTGGAAAAACTCTCTCGCCACGGCCAGCACCTGCTCGGCCGTAACCGCATCGACGCGGCGCGCAATTTCGTCCTGGGAGATGTAGCGGCCGAAGTACATCTCCTGGCGCGCCGCGTTTCCCATGCGGCTGGTGGAGGACTCCAGACTAAGCAGCAGGCTGCCCTTCAAGTAGTCCTTGGCGCGCTGCAACTCTTCTGCACTGAGAGGGTTGGCCTTCAGGGCGCAGAACTCCGCGAGCACCAGTTCAATCACCTGTCGCGCCTTTTCGGTGGCGGTACCCGCATAAACACTCAAGCACCCCGTGTCGTGATAACTGCTAAGGCTGGAGAAGACGGAGTACGCCAAGCCGCGCTTCTCGCGAATGTTCTGAAACAGGCGGGAACTGATGCCGCCGCCCAGCACGGAATTGAGGATGTACGCCGGGAAACGGTTCTTATGGGGCTGCGGATAAGCCGGTGCGCCCAGGCAAATGTGCACCTGCTCCAGATCTTTCTTGCGCCGCACCTGAAGGTGGGGATGCGCAACCGGAACGGAGCCCCTCGCGAGCGGCAGACCGGTGGGCTGGTCGCCAAATTCCTTTGCGACCAGGTCCATCACGCGCGAGTGCTGGACGTGGCCGGCGGCGGCGATGAGCATGTTGTTGGGGATGTAGTGGCGGCGAAAGTAGCGGAGCAACCGCGGGCGATCGAAGTTTCCCACATTGCGGCGCGTCCCCAGAATGGGGCGGCCCAGCGCGTGCCCGCGCCAGTAAGTCTGCGTAAAGATCTCGTGCACCAGGTCATCAGGAGTGTCCTCGACCATCTTGATTTCTTCCTGGATGACCCGGCTTTCGTTCGCGATGTGCGCAGGCTCGAAAAGCGGGTTCTTCACGAGGTCGGCAAGGATGCCAAAGCCCCGGGGAAGATGCTCGTCCAGCACCTTGATGGAGAAGTTCGTGGTCTCCTTGGCGGTGAAGGCGTCGAGGTGCCCACCGATGGAGTCCGCAGCACGGGCAATCTGCTCGGCGCTGCGGCTCTTGGTTCCCTTGAAGAGCATGTGCTCGATGAAATGCGAGACGCCGTTTTCCTCGAGGCGCTCTTGCCGCGAACCCGTGCGCAGCCAGATGCCGATGGAGACGGAACGGACGGATTTCATCGGCTCGGTGAGAACCGTGAGTCCGTTGGGAAAAACGTCTCTGTAAATGGTCCGCATCCCTCAAAGTCCCTGGCGCGACGATGATGCCTTGGCCCGAACTGCGAATGAGGAAACCCGCATCTCCCCTCTACTACTTTTGTACCATAGGGGGAACAAAAAGGCCACGACCCTAACGCGCTGCCCGTCCAATTCCCCTTGCACGCAAACTGGCGTCTGCCTATACTGGTAAGGTTCTCACGTGAGTGGCGAGATTTTTCGTGAGCGTTCCTCCGCGACAGGGAGGACGGGCCTGTAGCTCAGGTGGCTAGAGCGCACCCCTGATAAGGGTGAGGTCGGTAGTTCAACTCTACCCAGGCCCACCAATCAATTCAATAGGTTACCGACTGCCCCATTCTGGGGCATCCCAAGTTGGTTACCTTTTTGGTTCCCCTCACCCTCAAAAACGGCCGGTTTCCTGTCATCGTGTTCAGGCAGGAAGGCCGGCCACGCACGACCGGGGGCGCGAATGGTTGTAATACTTGGTGTCAGATGGTAGTCTTTTAGGCAGTGGAGAGAGGCTGGTAATGAGTCGCACCTATGAAGTCGAAGCGCACTGGGATTCCGAGGCAGGGGTCTGGGTCGCGGAGAGTGACGACATCCCCGGCTTGGTGGCGGAAGCCGAGTCAATGAATGCCCTGGTGGAGAAGGTCCGGGTTTTAGTGCCGGAGCTTTTTGAGTTAAACGGCGGGTTGGAACCGGGGCAAAAGGTGGTTGATGTTCTGGTTCGCGCCCACCATGAGGAGACTGCTTCTGTACCTGTCGGGTCCTGATGGTAAGCTACACGCCGAAACTGAAGGAGGTTCTGCGCGCTCACGGATGCTATTATGAGCGCCCCGGCCGTGGCGATCACGAGATTTGGTACAGCCCCATCACTCAGCGATATTTCCCGGTAGACCACAAGATTCTATCCCGCCACACCGCAAACGGAGTCCTGAAGCAAGCTGGCATCCCGAAGCAGTTCTGATTTCCTTTCCGTAATCAAGGCGCCTCGCGGAATGCCCCGCCGTTGCGCCACGTTTCCCCAGGACCCGTCGGGGGGATGCGGGTACGGTAATCCCTCACCCTCGACGCCGCCCGGTTGCCGGCTACCATTTCAGGGCAGGAAAACTTGGTTACCCTTTTGGTTCCCTTCCCAGTCAAAAACCATCGTAATCGGTTACAATCAGCGCAAGGCCACGACCCACATGGAAGGTGAATGAGTATTATTTAACTGCGTATATCGTAATTTGGAATAGACCTATTTATAACAACTGATAAGGGTGAGGTCGGTAGTTCAACTCTACCCAGGCCCACCAGCATTCGCCGTCATGGAATGATTTCACAGCCGTGCCACATCAGCCAGGATGCATGTTGCCATTGAGCGCAAGGTCTAAGTGGGCAGGGTTTGCAGAAATTCCAGGCCCGCAACGTACCAGAGGCCGGACTCTCCTCGCACCCACACCACACGGGCCGGGATCGCGTGCGGGAATTCGCCCTTGGGCACTATTCCAACCTGCTCTCCGGGAACCAGCTCCAGAGCAGTCCGGATGCATACGCCGCGGAGCGAGATGTCAATCGTGTACGCTTCGTGGTCCACCTTGCTGCTTTCAGATCGCACCACCAGAGTAACCGGAATTGTCGCGATGTCACGTTGTGACCGGCGCAGGTGACCAAAAGGAGCGGTTTGCATCGGCAGTCTCCCAGCTAGCCGTTAGGCTACCGGGTTATGCTTAACTTAGGACTCCGATGAGAAAAAGTCAAGCGGGCTCCGAGCCGTTGCCGCAACAAACCCATCGCGGAGTCTGGCGGGGCCGGCCGCTCCGAGCCGGCGCCGGGGCTGAGCCGCCCCAGGGGTGACGCTGCTTTCCAGAAACCCCTTGGGATCGTAGGGTCGACACCTGCTTCCGGCTCTGGAAATACAATCGTTTGTGCGGGCTTCGGGGGAAGGCGCCGGCCAACGGTCAGGAGGGGGGAGTGCGCTGCCCGCTGGGCGACGAAGCGATTCGCTCGCTGACATAACAAACGCCATAGGCGGTAACACCTGCAGCGCTTGCCTTTTCCGAGTACGCAACGCGAACGGGCACGAAGATGTTGACGCCTCCCCGGGCATAAGGCACGGCCACCTCGATCGTTGCACCCATCTGCAACTGCGCTTTGCTCCGGAACCGGATTCCCCCTCGTGAGCAGTTCTCGGTCACCACGATCTCTTCCACCTGCCCGGGAAGGCGAAGGCAGGCTTCTACTTGGATGTGCAACCGCGGGTATTTGCGGTCGTTCTGGGTTCGAGGTGGAGGAGCAGGCAGCAGCGCTGCTTCGGCGGCGTGCTTTTGCGCGTCCTTCTCGGAGGCTTGCTTCCACACGCTGGAATCCGAGCACCTCTCGCAGTAACGCAGGAGGCGCTGACTGGCCATCAGCACTTCCAGCTCAAAAACTCCCAGGCACACAACCTCCAGCTTATGACAGCCGAGACATTCCAGGAGTGTCTTGCTCCCGGCCACCTCGCCCTCGGGGAGGGGCGGAAACTCAATGTCCCACATGTTGAATTCGGGGTCGAGGGTGGCGATTCCATAATAGTAGCCTTCCGGAGATTCGCCAATCGTGCCCACCACATACGCCACAGCTTCCTTGTCGGTCTTCAGGCACCGGATGATCACTTCCTGCTGGGGCACCAACTGGTACCGGGATATGATCTTCGCCCCGTGCCGGCTCAGGACCAGGGTTTGGGTCCGCTCCACGAATTCCCTGCCCGAAAGTTCGGAGCCAGTGACCACAATATCCAGTTCCAGGAAGACCCGGTCGCTGCGTCGTGAAGTTCTCGTTTCCATCGGATTCCAATCCTATCCTCAGCGCCTTCCGTTGTCGCGGCGGTCGATGACCACCGCTCGGCGCGCCTGGAGCACCGCTGCAATTCCAGCTACTCTGTGTACCTTGCTAAGTCTATCACTCCCTGCCCACGGCAGGGCAGGCAGCCGGAGTGGTTGCAGGGCACTGGCGCTATCGAACGGATGCGGTCACAGATAATTGACGCCATATTGTTGCCCTTCGGAGAGGTGCAACGATCGCACAATCCTCCCTTTCGTCTCCACCGGCATTTGCCCGCGGGGCGGAGGGAGTCTGAGGAAGACATCTTCCCCCACTTGATATCGTCGCCGGCTGATAAAGCATATTCCGGCCGTGGAGGCATCAACCGTTTGTACGACTTCGGTCTCTCCGCTGCCCCGGCGAATGCGCACCAGCATCGTCAAGTTGCGCCGCCGTCGCCGCCGGCGCTCCGTCCCGGACTGGGGGGCTAGCTTTCGAGCTTCGGCGGCCGCCGGCTCGCTCGGCATCCAGCGCGTGGCCTCCCCGCACTGATCGCACTGCCGCGTGATCATCCCGGTGTAAAGCAGAACATCATACTCAATGGAGTTCAGCAGACTCAGTTGCGTAGCCTGGCAGCGGGTGCAAGCGACCATGATTTTGGGTTGATACTCGACCGGGGGTGGGTTGAAATCTATCCCCCATATCGGGACAGCCACGTCAATCAACTCCAGGCCCCACTCTCCCCGATCGCCAAAAATGTGGCGGACCTCCCCCACCACACGAAAGGCCGCCTGGGTCCCACTGCGCAGGTTGGTTATGACGGCCTTTGAATCCGGGCGAGGGGAGCACGAAAGACTGATGCAGGCGCCGTATTCGCTGAGGCTGACCGTTTGCGTGTCTTCCACGAACTCCGCACCGGATGCGTCCATACCGGCCACGCGAATCGGCACGAGAGAAAAAACTCGGTCGCTGCGGCGCCGATCGGCATCATTCACGGTCGGGTCGGCAAGCAGGCTTCCTTCGTCGGCCATATGAGTCGCCTCCTTGAGATCTTCCGGACTTACCGGTGATCTTTAGTATTGCGCCGCGACCCTAGCGTAGAATACCCTTGATCAAGAGCAAAGCATAAAAACCAAGCGGCGGCGAGCGCGAGGGAACTCACGGCTGTTTACTCATCGGTACAGTGCTTAGCCAACGGATTAACCCCATTTCCTTTTAGAACTTTATGGAGTTTACAGGCTGAGAGCCTTCAATGCAAGGACCCAAATCAGTTTGCTGCTGGTGTCATTTGGAATGTTGGCCCTGCTTGACATGTTTCCGGCTGAATGGCAAGATGAAAAACTGCGGTCGGCGCGACCCTGCACTCGGTAAGCGCCCCGCGGTTCGAGCTAAGCGCAAATTGCACGTGCCGAAGTGGCGGAATTGGCAGACGCGCTACATTCAGGGTGTAGTTCCCGTCAGGGAGTGGAGGTTCGAGTCCTCTCTTCGGCACCAAGAGTTCAAGAATACCAGTAAAAGAGCAGTATTCTTCACTTCCAGGAAGCCGTCCTACCGTTCTTTGCAGGGTGTCCTCAAAAATACGCCGGAACTCAGCATTTATCCGGGAGCTATCGCACTCAGCCAAAGCAGGGGTAGCCGTCCTAAGGATTTTTCCTAAGTGGATAATCGTACAATAATTGTCTTGACACTCACGATGAATTGCGCTAGCCTGCAGGAGTGGCTACTCTGGGGCGCGGCGCGCAGCGGCGATATAAGAAGTTATTTGACGCAGCTAGCGTCGTGGAAAAAAGGGGGCCCCAAAATGAAGGTAAGTTCCACGATCTTATTGAAAACAAATGGAGAAAAAATGTCTGTTTGTTTGTCCTCCACGATCTCAATGAAAACAAAGTAGTTATGGGTTTTGCTCCACGATGTTGATGAAAAGAAAGGGAGTTACTGGAATCATTGACCACTCATCCGCCATCGCACGTCGGGCTGGGGAGACAACGAAGACTCAGGACAGCGGGCACTGGCTCGGCAAGTTAACGGCTATTCGCCCAGGACTTGGACAACGTAGGTCCGCTCCAGGGGGCCGTCATACTCCATGAAGTAGATGGTTTGGCGGGAACCGCGCACGACCTTCCCATTCTCGATGGCAAAGCAGCAGCCGATCCCACCCAGCAAGCTCTTCAAATGCGCGTCGGCGTTGAAGCCGAGCCTACCGTCGTAGTCGAGATAACGCCGGTGGTGGTAATCCTGGTCCTCCGGGAAGAGGCGTGAGAAGTGCGCGAGGATGTCTTTCTCCAGGCAGGGGATGCCTTCGGTGACCAACAGGCCGGAAGAGGTGTGCAGGGTCATCACATTGACCAGGCCGTTCTTGACGCCGCTGTTCGTCACCACCGCATCGACCTGGGCGGTGATGTCGATGGCTTCTTCGGACTTCCGGCTTTGGACCTTGATGCGCTCAAGTTTGATGATCATGGTGGGTTGCCGATCTGGGGATTCCCGGCGCAGCTTCACGATGCCGCCGGAGTTTCTCCTAACAGCCGCAAGGCATTCGAGCACAGGATCTTGTTCAGGCACCGCTCCGTCAGCGCCAGGCTGCGCAGCGCGTGGACCATGTTCTTGATCTCCACGCGCGGATAGTTTGAGCCGAACACCACCTGGTTACGCAGGCTGCGCTCGATGACGGTGGTGGGAATCTGCCGGCTGAACACGAACTGGTAGAACTCCTTGGGGCTGTCGTAGTACAGACAGGAAGTGTCCAGGAAAACGTTGGGATACTTCAGCGCCAGCGCCGTGGCTTCCCATACCCAGGGCCAGGCCCAGTGCGCAAGGACGAAATGGAGCTTGGGAAAGCGCCGAATCGCGGGCTCATGCAGAAGCGGATAGCCGCGCTCCAGGGGCGTTTCCGGCGCCCAGCTCATGCCGGTGTGAAGCAGCACCGGGAGGCCGAGGGAATTTGCCGCCTCGTACACGGCGAAGACACGGGGGTCGCGGGGGTCGAAGTCCTGCAGCGCCGGGTCGAGCTTGAGTCCGCGCAAGCCGAGCTTCTGGACCGCCGCTTCCAGGGTCTGAGCCGCGCCCGCTTCCAGGGGATCGACACTGGCGAAGCCGATGAAGCGCTTGCTCATGCCGCATAACTCCGCCACCTGCTCGTTGGAACTCACGGCGTCCTGCCGCGCGCGGGCGCAGGCGATGGGCAGCAGCACGGCGCGCTCGATGCCCGCCACGTCCATCTGCAAGAAGAACGTCTCCAGGGGTTGGAAATTGTTCCCGATCATGAAAACTTCCCGCGCCATGCGCGCATAGTGGGGATATTTCTGCGCGAATTCCTGGATCAACACGGGATGAGTATGGAAATCAATCATGGTTTTGCCCTGTGCGCTTTTCTCGCAGGCCCTCGAAGGGTCGGGGGCTGCTGCTCTGCCCGCTTGAACTTCCTTCCCGTCCTACGCGTGGTGATCGTTCAAGATAACGGCCCGCGAAAGGTTGCGCGGCCGGTCGGGGTCGAAGCCCTTCTTCAAGCCCGTGTACAGTCCCAGGAACTGCCCGGTGATGATGTAGGCCGCCAGGCGGGCATATTCCGGAACGTCCAATTGGAGTTCTACCAGGAAGTCCGCGGCGCGCCGTGCCGCTGCATCCGCCTGGTTGGCAATGACCATAGTTGTCGCGCCCAGGCCTTTCACTTCCTCCAACACCTCGCGCTCCGCTTCATAACCGCTCTCGGAGAGGAGGAAGGTGACCAGGGTTTCCGGCCCCACGATGGACTTGGGCCCGTGGCGAAATTCCAGGGTGTGGAAGCACTGGCCATACGAGCACGACATCTCGGTCACTTTCAGCATGCCCTCGTTGGCGATTCCGAAGAACGGTCCCTGGCCCAGATAAACGTAGTCCGCGAAGGTGTGGGTTTCCACAAATTGCTCGACGCGCCCCGCCAATTCCTCCATCCGCGGCGCCATCTGGGCGGGCAGGCGGCGCAAGCCGGCAGCGAATTCCTTCTTCTTGGCCCGCTCGGCGGCCAGGGCCTGCAGCCCCAGCAGCATGGAGGTAAAGGAGCGCGTCATGACGGTGCTCTGCTCATCCGCCGGCAACTGGTAAATCGTCAGAGCGGAAATCTCTTCCAATTTTTGGTGGGTCGCGCAACTGATGGCCAGAGTCCGGATGTTGCGCTGCGCTTCCAGCAGTTCCGCAACCCGCAGGGCTTCCGAGGTGTGTCCGGATCGTGATATCACGACCGGCTGGCAAGGCCGGCTCTCCAGGAGCACGAGGTTCGGAAAGAGCAGCAGTTCCGACGCCGGCACCGCCCGCGCGGGCTGTCCGGTCACGGCAGTCCAGGTAGCCGCCGCCCCCAGCGCCACGTAATAGCTCGAACCGCAGCCGATGAATACCCAATCGGGGGGCGGAGTCCAGCGTTCGCCCACCTGCTGCAATTGTCCGCTCGCATCGAGTGCCTGAAAGCAATCTGCCCAACAGCGCGGTTGCGAAAAAATCTCACTGCGCGTATGGGCTCCGGTTGATGATTCCACCCTCGGTCTCCTTCGATTCAGCATTTAAGGCGGCTCGGCGCCTGTGGAGTTACACCTGCATGACTTCTATTCCGGCGTCCGCCAGCGCCTTGAGATCGGATTTAGATATGCGGCTGTCCGTAATAGCCTGCTGCACGGAAGAGGGCGGCGCGATCAAGCTGAGGCTGCGGCGGCCGAACTTGCTGGAGTCGCACACCGCCACCACGCGCTTGGCAATCTCCATCATGGCGCGATTGACGCTTGCCTCCAGCAGGTTCGGAGTCGTCAAGCCGAAGTGCACGTCAAACCCATCGACTCCCATAAAGCAGATGTCGGCGGTCAAGCGGTGCAGCGTCTCCTCCGCCAGCGGACCTACCAGCGAAAACGAGTTCTCCCGCAGAGTCCCGCCCGTCAGGATCACTTCGATGGCCGTCCCGGCCAGTTCCGCGGCAATGTTTACCGCGTTGGTGATTACGGTAAGATGGCGGAAACCCCGCAGGTTCCGTGCCAGGGCGGTGGTGGTCGTCCCGGAATCGAGGATGATCGACTCACCTTCCTGCACCAGACGAGCGGCCGCAGCGCCAATCAATTGCTTCTCCTTGCGATGCAGCTTTTCTTTCTCCCGCAAGCTGGGATCAAGCAGAGCTCCCGTGGTGACGGGCAACGCTCCACCATGCGTCCGGTACACCAGCCCCCGGCTGTGCAGGATTTCGAGATCTTTGCGGATCGTGACCTGGGAGGTCTCGAAACGCGGCCCCAGGTCCTTCACCAGCACCCGGCCCTCGTGGGTCAGCAACTCCAGGATAGCGCGACGTCTTTCTTCATTGAGCACGTGATTGATCGAGGCGCCGGGATAGCTCCCGCCCTCGCCTCCGGACTGTTACTTTCTCTTCCTTATGAATATGTTTCCCTTCGACTTGCGAAGCACACTTTGGCACAAAAAACCAGACAACACAAGGTCCATTTGCCGTTTCTGCCGAGTGAGAATAGACTGGTCCAATCCCGGGAGCCCGCCTGCTGAAGTACGCCCAGGCTCGGAGGCCGCCGGCCGGAAAGGATGCGTTCAGTTTATGGTTCAGGAGTTTCGAAAGGCAGTGTCATGGGATTTACCCTCAGGATTCAGAGTCTCGATGCCCCTCGGGTGGCTGGCCTTTCTGGCTTTGGTCATGCTTTCTGGGCGTGTCCTCACCGCCCAGGAGCAGACCGAACCCATCGATGACATCACCGGCAAATACCATTTCCTCTCCGCCGACGACACCCTGGCGATCCTCGACGAGGAGGGGAAGCTCAAGGGCTACATCGATGTCTCTCAGACCGAAGAGGAGTCCGACGACTTTCTCAGCTACAACCTCATCGCCGGGACTCGCAAGAAGACGCACGTGGAATTCCGCACCAACAAGATCCACGGCAAGTACTTTCGCTTTTCGGGGACCGTGGAACGGGGAGCAGGGCACAAAGAGGGCGATCCGGACTACCTGCGCCTGGTCGGAGATCTGGAAGTCGTAACTAGCAAAGCCGATAATAGCGGGGAAGCGGTCCAGCTCGTGCGGGTGCTCCTGAAATCCTTCGGCAAGTCCGAGAGAGTGGAAAACTGAAGCATGGCTGAAATCCATCCGTTTCGCGCGCTCCACTATAACTCCGCCCAGATCACGGACCTCGGGACGGTCGTGACGCAACCTTACGACAAGATCTCGGCAGAGATGCAGGCCCGTTACTATGGCTTGAGCCCGCATAATCTGGTGCGCATCATCCGCGGGGGCACTCGCCCGGAGGATAGCCCCGCGGACAACGTCTACGTGCGTTCGGCGCGCGACTTTCATGAGTGGATTCGGAGTGGCGTGCTGGTCTCTGAATCCGAGGCGGCGATTTATCCTTACTACCAGGAGTACGAAGTACCGGGACAGCGCGGCCTCCGCAAGCAACGGCGCGGCTTCATCGCCTTACTGCGCCTGGAAGATTACTCGGCGCGGGTTGTGCACCGGCACGAGGAGACGCTCTCAGGTCCCAAGATGGATCGCCTGGAATTGCTCAAGGCCACGCGTGCGCACTGCGGCCAGATCTTCATGCTTTACAGCGACCCCGCAGGCCAGGTGGAAAATCTGCTGGGCGCGGCGGCGCAGGAACTAGCTTGGGAGCAAGTGAGGGATGAGTACGGCACGCAACACAATGTGTGGCGCATGGCCGATCCCAAGGCAGTCGCCGAGGTGGCCGAGGTGATGCGCACGACGCAGCTCGTCATCGCCGATGGGCACCACCGCTATGAGACGGCCCTGGCCTATCGCGACCACTGCCGCGCGCTCGGCCTGAAGGACAATCGTGCGGAATTCGTGATGACAACATTTGTTCGCATGGAAAGCGCCGGCCTCACCATCCTGCCCACGCATCGTCTGGTGCACAGCCTGACGACTTTTGATTGGACAAAGCTCGCAAACGACGCGCGCGCGATTTTCGATTGGGAAACGGTCGCGGTGCGGCCCCCGGCCAGCGGATGGGTGGGACGGGTGCTGGCCAAGCTGGCGGAGGCGGGCCGCGAGCGGCCTGCGCTGGCGGCGTATGCGGGGCCGGGCAAGCTCGCGTTGCTGCGCCTGCGCCCGGATTTCGATCTCAACGCCGCGCTGGCAGATCTCGGGCCAGCACTGCGCCGGCTCGATGTCGTCCTGCTGCACCGGCTCGTGCTCGAGCGGCTGCTCGGCATCGATCCACAGGCCGTGCGCGAGGAAAGCCATCTGTCGTACGTCCGCGAGATGGAGCTTGCGGCCCAGCAGGTCGAGCAGGGCAAGGGACAGGTTGCGTTCCTGCTCAACCCCACGCCGGTCGAGGCCGTCCGCGACTGCGCGCTAGCCGGCTGCGCCATGCCGCAGAAATCTACCGACTTCTATCCCAAACTATTATCCGGATTAACGATTTATTGGCTGGATAATCCCGCGGGAATGTGAGGGCTTCGCAGGCTTGGGGAAAAGCGTTTCGCCGATGTCATTCGGAGCCCTTCGCTGTCATCCTGAGCGTAGCGAAGGATCTCGCTCTGCCCGCTCAGGGTAAACTACGCGAAGAATCTCGCCCTGTGCATTCTCATGAAGACACGAACTACCCCGTACGATTTGCGCGCCCCGGCTTATCTCTTCCCAATTCCGCCCGTTTAGGTTCATCATGGGAAGGGGATTGTATACAAGTTTGGCAGAGCTCCATCGCGAGTGAATATCCTCGATTCCGGAGGTCCAAGCGTAGTGCCAACATTCAGTGAAGTCTTTCGGGCCTCCGACGGCCGTCTCGAGTCGCTCGCGGTACTCACGGAGCCCCGGCGTCCCCTGCGTGCGATCTTTGAGGCGGCGGAAAAGAACCCCGGCCTCGACGTGGAGGACGCAGCTTCGCTGATCGCCTGGGCGCGCGAGGCCAAGTATCGCGCAGAAATCCACGCGGCGGCACGGCGCGTGCGCGAGCGCCTGGCTCGACCGGCCGTCGAGTTCGTCATCCCCGTCTATCTCACCAGCTTCTGCGAAAACGAGTGCCTCTACTGCGGCTATCGCCAGAGCAACGCGCTGGCGGAGCGCGTCCGGCTGAGCTTGGACGAGTTCAACCGCGAGCTCGACCTGATTCTCTCCTGGGGCCACCGGCAGATTGAGCTGGTGCTCTCGGACGACCCCGAGTTCGGCCCGGAAGTGCTGGGCCGTTACGTGGAGTTGACGCGGCAGAAGCTCGACGGATTGGGCGGCGGCGTGGTGGGCCTCTGCTCCCCGGTTTATGAGCAGCAGGATTACGTGCGCCTGGGCGAGGCCGGCCTCGAATGGGTGGTCGAGTGGCAGGAAACTTACCACCAACCGCACTTCGACCGCTGGCACGTCATCGGCTCGCCCAAGCGGGACTTTGAATTTCGCCTCGATTTGTGGGACCGGGTCATCGCGGCGGGCATCAAGAAAATCGCGCTCGGCGCATTGCTCGGCCTCTACGACTGGCGCTACGACGCGCTGGCCGCGATCGAGCACGGGAATTATCTGCGGCGCACCTACGGTCTTGAGCCACACGCCCTGGGCATCCCCCGCCTGAAGCCCGCGCGCGGCGTTCTGGCGTCGCAGAAGGCGTCGCGCTTTACCGTGTCAGACGATGACTACCGCCTGATCCTGAGCCTGTATCACCTCGCCTTCCCTCGCTCGCGCCTCTTCTTCAACACTCGGGAGAGCTATGAAATGAACATTGCCATGGTGGAAGCCGGCGATCTTTTCACCGCGGACTGCGATACCTTCCCGGGCGGCTACCTTCGCCATGATACACCGGGCCAGTTCTCAACCCACGGCTTTCCCCCCCGGCACGAAGTCGTGCGCGTGCTCGCCAGCCGAGGCTTGGCGAGCGTGTATCTCGAGCCCGAGACGCCGCCCCCCCCGAGCGAATCGGCGGCCCCAGTTTTGCCACATGACAAGGTGAAATGGCTTGCGGAACACGCTGAGATCCGTGCGGGCCTCGAGGATTGGAAAGCGACCCTCGCTGGCCTGGCCTTGCACAGCGGAGAAGCTGATATCGAGGCACAGGCGGCGCTCGCGGCGCTGCGCATGACGATGCAATTCTTCAAGACCTTTGTGATCGACCATTGCCGCCGCGAGGAAACCAGCCTTTCCCGGACCTTCGCGCCATCACAACTCCAGGCGTTCCGCGCCGCGCATGAACGCCTGGCGATTGATCTGGACAAGTTCGAAAGGCAAATGGCCTCCTACGAACTTTCCGGCGATCCCAGTGTTCTGCTTACGGTGGGAGAACGCGTCATTCGCGAACTGACCGCTCACCTCGCGGCCGAAGAGGAGTTGGCAGGATAGCGGCCAAATGTGCGCGGTCAGACCTTACGAGTGCGCGCGGTTTTCAGCGGGATTCGGATCAGCACATACGCGATGATGGCGAAGGCTGCGAGCGAAATCCATCCACCCCAGCGGGCGACGAAGGGAAAAACGTCCTGGCCGGTGAAGAGATGGGTGATCGACTTGACCCCGGCGAGGAAGAGGGTGGCGAGTAGAATGCCGGTGATGGCTTCGCCGGCGATGAAACCTGAGGCCAGCAACGTGCCGCGTTCCTCGAATTTCGCTTTCTCGTCGCCGACAAGCTTGCGCCGCGCCGCCCCCTGATCGGCAATCCATTTTATGACGCCGCCCAGGAAAATCGCTCCCGTCGTTTCCAGCGGCAAGTACATGCCGACGGCAATCAGCATCGGTGAGGGCGCTCCAATCATCACCAGCGACACGCCGAACAGGCAGCCGATGAGGAGCAGTCCCCACGCCATCTGACCGCCCACAATGCCCTGCGCGAGTTGCGCCATCAATCCGGCTTGCGGCGCGGGCAGTAGCTTGCCGCCGATGCCGCCGCTGGCGAGATTCGCTTCGTGCAGCGCGATGATGGGCAGCAACAGAAAGAAGGAGACCGCGACGACGCTTAGTATTTCCACGACTTCCATCTTCCAGGGAGTTCCGCCCAGCAGGTATCCGGCCTTCAAGTCCTGAATGAGGCTGCCGGAAACGCAGCAGGCGCAGCAGACCACCGACGCCACGCCCAGCACCGCTGCGACTCCGCCCAGGCCCTTGACGCCGATGGCGACCATCATGAGGGCGGCGATCACCAAGGCCGCGAGCGTAAGCCCGGAGACGGGCTGGTTCGACGATCCCACCAATCCCACCAGGTATCCACCGACGGCGGAGAGGAAGAATCCACTCAGGGTCATGACGATGGCCGCGACCAACGCTGCAACCCAGCTCTGTGCGAAGGAGTGGTAGATGATGGTAATGGGAATCAGGAGTGCGGCGATGGAGATAATGATCCACTTGATGGGGATGTCGGTGTCGAGGCGCGTGCGCTTCACGGCGCCGTCGCCCGTTGCCGCCGAGGCCTGGAATGCACCCTTGATGGAACGCAGGACCGATTCGCGCATACTGTAAAGCGTGTAGACTGCGCCCACCAGCATGGCGCCCACCGCGATGGGACGCACCACGTTGTACCACACCGTGTAACTCACCAGGTCCCACGGCGCCATACCACCTGTGGTCGCGCCCACGCGGTGGGGGAGCTCAGGGTCAATAAACAGAATCAACGGAATTAATACCAGCCAGGCAATTACCCCGCCGGAGAAGTTGATGGCCGCCAGGCGCGGGCCAATGATGTAACCGATTCCGATCAGCGCAGGCGAAGCGGAGGGCGTTGCATAGGCGACCCCGCCGGTGTAAGACACTTCGCCGAGCAGTTCCTTCTGATAACCGAAGTAACGCACCACAGATTTGGGAAAACGCCAGAAGAAGCTGACTGAATCCTGAAAAAGCTGGAAGCCCTTATCGTCTTTGAAGAGCTGCAGGAGCGCTCCCAGACCCATAGCTCCGAAAATGTATTTGGGCGCGTCGGTCGAGCCGTGCTGCCCGGCCTTGACGATTTCGGCGCTGGCGGTGCTTTCCGGAAACGGCAGGTCTGATTCCACGCACAGTGGGCGGCGCAAGATAATGATGAAGAAGACGCCCAGTAAGCCGCCCGCGAGCAGAATCACCGTTCCCGTCCAGTAGTGGCTGCGCAAGTCGGTCCATAGCCGCTGGCCTCCCACATTGACCATCAGGAAGGCGGGGATGGTGAAGATGGCGCCCGCCACCAGCGCCTCACCCACGGAGGCAGCCGTGCGCGTCAGGTTCTGCTCCAGCACGCCGCCGCGAAAGAAAGGCAGGCGGAAAAGCGCGATGGCGATGACCGCGGCAGGGATGGTGGCCGCTACCGTCTGCCCAGCTTTCATGCCCAGATAGGCGTTGGCGGCCCCGAAAATGGCCGCCAGGATGATGCCGGCCAGAACGGCTTTGAGCGTGAACTCAGGTTCGGTGGAATCTTCCGGAACGAAGGGTTTGAATTCGGGCATAGGAGTATAGTCCAAGGTCAAGAGTCGAAAGTTGAAGGTTGAAAGTTGAAGGCGTACTAAACTACCCGTTTGCCGACGCTCGGCTTCGGGATTCAACTCTCAAACGCAGGTTGTGAAGCCTCCTTGCGATTTTGCTGATTTCACCCAGGATGCCAGCCACCGCTGCATCCGACGCAAAGTGGAGGTCACGACAGAGCATGATGAGGTACTCAGTCTCCGCCAAAGAACCTTCTGCAATGTTGAGGAAGCGCGAGTAATCTCGATACCCTTGGCGTTTTGAGCCTTCGGCGACGTTGGTTGGCACAGATACGGCGGCACGTCGGGTCTGTGAAACTAGTCCGAATCGCTCGTCCGCCGGAAGTCGCATCGTAAGCCTGTAAATCTCTTGGACGAGCGCATGGCTGTGTTGCCAGACTCTGAGGTCAGTGAATCGTTGCACAGCTTCGCCCTTAGAAAACAGGACTTAGGGGCCACTCCACCCCAGAAGGGCTCCGTGGCGCCTTCAACCTTCAACCTTCAACTTTAAACTTTCAACTTTTCGACTCTTCGACTTTTCAATTCTTCAACTCTTCGGCTTCTTCAAACTGCCCTTCCCGCTTACTGTCCCAACAACTCCAAATACCTCCCCACCGTTTCGATGCCGCGATAGAAGTTGGGAATATAGAATTTCTCGTTGGGAGCGTGGATGTTGTCGTCGGGCAGGCCGAAGCCCATCATGACGCTGGGAATCTTCAGGCAACGCTGGAAGGTACCCACGATGGGGATGGATCCGCCGGAGCGCATGAACACGGTCTTTTTCTTGAAGACCTGTTCCAGGGCCTCGGCGCCCTTGGCGATCCAGCGGCTGCCCGTGTCCACCACCGAGGCCGGCGCGGAGCTGAGCAGGCGCACGGAAGTCCGGATGCCCGGAGGCGTGATCTTCTTCACATAGGCCGAGTACTGCCGAAAGACTTCTTTCGGATTCATCTCCGGGACGAGGCGCATGCTGATTTTCGCTGTCCCCACGGCGGGGATTACGGTCTTGGCGCCTTCCCCCGTGAAGCCGCCCTTGATGCCGTGCACTTCCAGCGTCGGCCGCGACCACAGGCGCTCGAGCACGGAGAAGCCTTTCTCTCCGACTAATGCCGTCGTGCCGATTTCATCCTTCATGAATTTCTTTTCATTGAACGGCAGCTTCTTCCAACTTGCCAGTTCCTGTGCGGTGGGCTTCTTCACGCGTTTGTAGAATCCGGGAATGCGTATCTTGCCGTCCGGCCCTTTGAGTTCGCTGATCATCTCCGCCAGCGCCTGCATGCAATTGGGCGCCGCCCCGCCGTACTGTCCCGAATGCAGATCATGCGCCGCGCCGCGCGCCTCAACTTCCGTATAGATAAGGCCGCGCAGGCCGGTGGTGAGGGTGGGCAGCTCCGGCGCGAACATTTCCGTATCGCAGACCAGCGCCGCGTCGGCCTTCAGCCGGTCCGGGTGCGCCGCGACGTATTCGTCAATGTGCTCGCCGCCGACTTCTTCTTCGCCCTCCAGCAGGACTTTGACATTAACGGGCAGCTTGCCTTCCGTTTTGAAGAACCCTTCCAAGGCCTTGCAGAGGAGATAAACCTGCCCCTTGTCGTCCACCGCGCCGCGGGCATAGATGTTCTGGTTGCGGATGGTGGGCTCGAAGGGTGGGGAGACCCATTCCTCCAACGGGTCAACGGGCTGCACGTCATAGTGGCCGTATAGCAATAGCGTAGGCTTGCCGGGCGCCTCCAGCCACTCGGCGTAAACCAAAGGATTCTGGTTTTCCTTGCCCTCGATGATCTCCGCGTTCTTCAAGCCCATGGCGCCGAGATCGTTGGCCAGGAACTCCGCCGCGCGGCGGATGTCGGGTTTGTGCTCCGGTAGCGCGCTGATGCTGGGAATCCTCAACAGTTGCAGAAGCCCTTGCAAGTTCTTTTCACGATTCGCCTGATAGTAATCCAAGAGTGCTGTGCTCATAGTCCTCCTGTTCTCCCCTCAAGGTTCACCTTCACCTGCTCGCGGCAGGGAAGGCCGCCGCGGCTGTGAGGCCGGGCGCTCTGATGCGAAGGGGCCAGTGTACTCTCCCCTTCGCGGGGCGTCAATTTGGCAGCCACGAAGGGAGACCCGCGCCAGCGGAACACTCGCTTGACACTGCTGCCCGCAAATGCTTAATATATGGACATGCCATATATGGACACAACACGGTCTGATATCGAATGGAAGAAGGGCAGTGCGGAGATGCTGATTCTCTCGCTCATTGAGGCTCGGCCCCGGCATGGCTATGAAATCAGCAAACTCATCGAGCAACGCTCGGGCGGCGCCGTGCGCTTTCACGTGGCCTCACTTTACCCGTTGCTCTATCGCTTGGAGAAGCGCGGCTGGGTGCAAGGCCGATGGGTGGAGAAAAGCGGGCAGCGGCGGCGGCGCTATTATCGCCTGACGCCCGCGGGCCGAAAAGTTCTCGCTTCGCAACGTCATGGCTGGCAAGCGTTTGTGGAGGCTATCAACCGCATCACGGAGGTTGAACATGCCTGATTGGAAGGAAGAAATCACGAAGCAGCTCGCAGGCTTGAAGTTGCCGCCGGCGCGTGAGGCGGAGATCGCTGAGGAAGTGGGGCAGCACTTGGACGATCGCTACCGCGAGTTGCTGGCGGGCGGCGCAACGGAAGCAGAGGCCTATCGGACAGCACTCGAAGAGATCAGCGAGGAGAGGCTTCTCGCCAAGGGACTGGAGAGAGTCGAACACCAAGCGACACAGGAACCCGTCGTTCTGGGAGCAAGGGAGAAGAAGAACATCCTGGCAGACCTTGCGCAGGATCTTCGCTACGGCCTGCGCATGCTGCGCAAGAATCCCGGTTTCACCGCGGTGGCGGTCATTACGCTCGCACTCGGAATCGGCGCCAACACCACGATTTTCAGCCTGGCGGATGCGCTGCTCCTCCGGCCCTTCCCCGTTGTTGAGCCTAGCAGGCTCGTTGCTTTTCAGCGGCAGCAGATTGAAAGGCCCGATTCCTACAGTTCATTCTCGACCCCGGACTATCAGGATTTCGGCGAACAGAGCAAGTCCTTGTCCGGGCTCGCTGCTTATAGCCCAGTTACCGTAAGTGTGACTTTGAACGGCGAGGCCCTGCGAATCGATGGGGAAATCGTCTCGGGGAATTACTTTTCGGTCCTGGGGGTTAAACCCGCCTTGGGGCGCACATTTCTTCCGGAAGAGGATCAGGCTGCGGGAGCGCATCCGGTGGCCGTATTGAGCGCCGACTTCTGGCATCGCCGATTCAATTCCGACCGTGGGATCATGAGCAGATCGCTTACCGTCAATGGCCATAGTTTTACAGTAATCGGAGTTGCCCCCGCCGGTTTTCGTGGCTTGTCTGTTGGTTCCTCGCCTGCCTTTTGGGTTCCGTTGGCGGTGCACGACGAAGTGATGCCATCGTTCATGTTCGAAGGGCATTCGCTTTTCTACGCTCGCGGATGCGATTGGCTGGACTTCGTGGGCCGCCTCAAGCCGGGACGGACTGTAGCCGACGCTGCGGCCGAAGCGAAAATCCTGGCGCGGCGAGAAGCGGCAGCTTATCCGGAGGCAAGAAAGGGCTGGACCATCGTCGCCTCGTCGCTCAACGAAGTGCGGCTGATGCCCTGGAACGCGGATATGACGAGATTGATGGGCCTGCTCATGGCCGTGGTGGGCGTCGTACTGCTCATCGCCTGCTCCAACGTTGCCGGCCTGCTCCTGGCCCGTGCTTCGGCGCGGCGAATGGAAATCAGCATTCGCATCGGAATGGGCGCCGGTCGCGGTCGGCTCATCCGCCAGTTACTCACGGAGAGCATCCTGCTTTCGATGTGCGGCGGCGGCGCCGCGCTTGTGCTTCTGCCCTTCGCAACTCGCCTGCTCGCATCCTTTCAACTGCCCGGAATCGACATGGCGGCCCTGGACCTTCGAGTAGACTGGCGCGTCCTCAGCTTTTCCCTGGTCCTCGCGGTGATGACCGCCATGATCTTCGGCGTGATCCCGGCTCTCGAGACTTCGAAGGTTGACTTGGCGGCGACCCTCAAGGAGTCTTCCCGCGCCGCCGGGGCACGCAAGGGTTTTCTCCGTCAAACCCTCGTCGCCTCGCAGATTGCTTTGTCCCTTCTGCTGCTGGTGGGCGCCGGACTTCTGCTCCGCACGCTCAGGAATCTTCTGGGGGCGAATCTCGGCTTTGATCCTCGCAACGTCGTCGTCGCGTCTGTTGACCTTGGACTCCAGGGCTACACGGAGGCTCGTTCGCGCCAATTGTATGGCCAAGTCCTAGAGGGGATGCAGCACTCGGCCGGAGTCCGTGCCGCGTGCTGGGCTTCCACCGCTCCCCTCAGCGGATGGCACATCGCCTTCGATGTCGTTATGGAAGGCAGAGGGCAGGGGCGCGATCAACCTATCAATACAGACGGCAACTGGGTGAGCCCTGGGTGCTTTGCGACCCTTGGAATCCCGATCGTCGCGGGACGGGATTTTACTTCACAGGACCGGGAGGGAACCCCGCGAGTTGCCATCGTGAACGAGTCCACGGCACAACGCTTCTGGCCGGGTGAAAATCCTCTGGGCGAACGCTTCTGGCTGCATGGGCGCGGAAATCAGCCTCCCCTGGAGGTCATCGGCGTGGTCAGGGACGGGAAGTACAACTGCAGTTGGTGCAATCTGAGAAAGAACCCGAGTCCGTTCATGTTTCTGCCCTTCAACCAGACGTTCCAATCGCAGGGGACTCTGCTGGTCAAGGGTGATATGGGCACCGGCAGCATGGCCGCATCCATCCGAGATGAAGTGCAAGCCCTGGATCCTAATCTGCCGATCTTCGATATCAAGACCCTCGAGCAACAATTCCGGGAAGGATTCCTACTGGAGAGATTGGGTGCGGTGACGGTAGGCGCTTTTGGTGCATTGGCCTTGGCGCTGGCTGGCGTGGGGCTCTTTGGGCTCGTCTCTTTCTCGGTTGGCCAACGCACCCACGAGTTTGGCGTCCGCATGGCGCTGGGGGCTCAGCGACGCGATGTGATCAATCTCGTCCTGCGGCAGGGACTCGTCCTTACGGCGGTCGGCGCTGCGGTCGGATTGGCTGCGGCCGCCGGGCTCATGCGCCTCATGGGCAGCTTTCTCTATGGCGTTAAGCCTACCGACCCGATCACCTTGACGGTGGCCACACTGGCCCTCGCGGGCGTGGCCTTCCTCGCGTGTTATATCCCCGCCCGCCGGGCGACCAAAGTCGATCCCATGGTGGCGCTGAGATACGAATGAACTTGCTTCCGGGGAAATTCTCTAAGGAAACGCCAAAGTAAATTAAAGGGTGCTTTATGCATGATTGGCGGCAGGAAATACTTAAACGGCTGGCGGGGTTGAATCTGTCTCCGGCGCGGGAAGCGGAGATCGCCGAAGAAGTAGCACAACACCTGGAAGATCGTTACCAGGAGTTGGTCGCGGGTGGAGCGACAGAAGCGGAAGCCCGCCGCCTGGCGCTCGAAGAGTTGAGTGACGAGAATCTCCTGGCGCGTGGCCTGCGGCAAGTGGAGGCCGAGACGGAGCAGGAGCCCGTGGTTCCAGGCGGAGGAGGGGGAAACAATCTTCTCGCCAGCCTCGGGCAGGACATTCGCTATGGCCTGCGCATGCTGCGCAGAAATCCCGGTTTTGCGACGGTCGTGGTGCTGTCGCTGGCATTAGGAATCGGGGCGAACACGGCAATCTTTAGCCTGATCGACGCCGTTATGCTTAGGATGCTGCCGGTGAAGAGTCCGGAACAACTAACGCTGCTCAACTGGGCCGCGCAAGGCTCGCCCGGGATCATGCCCGCGAACGGGATCATTCATTCGCTCAGTGGGAATATGGATCAGGATAAGACCGGACGGTTCACGAGCACGTCGTTCTCTTATCCTACCTTTGAGCAGATCCACGCGGATAACGATGTGTTTTCAAGAGTGTTTGCGTTCGCCGATCCGGACCCAGTGAACTTCAACGTGAACTGGCAGGCCGAATGGGCCAACGCCGAGCTTGTCTCCGGGGATTATTTTTCAGGGCTGGGCCTCGCAGCGGTTGTCGGTCGGACGATCACTGAAGCGGATGACAAGGCGGGGGCCGCGCCGGTCGCGATGATCAGCTACGGCTACTGGGAGCGGCGATTCGGACGCGAAGCCTCCGTGGTGGGAAGAGCGACGACCATCAACAACGTACCTTTCACCATCATTGGCGTGACACCACCCGAATTTTTCGGACTGCAACCTGGCCGTTCACTCGACGTCTGGCTGCCGCTCCATACCCAGCCTCAGGTTGAGCCGAGTTGGGCCGAGGAAGGCCATTCGAAGTTCATCGCTAATGACGACTGGTGGGTGGTGATCATAGGGCGGCTGAAGCCCGGAATCAGCGAGCAGCAGGCGCGGGCGGCACTGGAAGTTGCTTTCCAGCAAAGCATGGCCGCACAGGAAGAGGCAGCCCGAAAAACGGGCCCGCCTCAGAAACCCTCTGAAAATGAAACTCCAGCAGGAGCGCAGGGACTCCCTCACCTCGAACTCGCGCCGGCAAGCAAGGGGCTAGACTACTTGCGCTGGGAGTTTTCCAAACCTTTGTTAGTTCTCATGGCGGTGGTTGGGCTGGTGCTACTGATTGCCTGCGCCAACGTGGCGAATCTGCTGCTGGCACGCGCCACGACCCGACAGAAGGAAATCGCTGTGCGTCTCGCCATCGGCGCTGGACGGCGGCGGCTTATCCGACAGTTGCTGACGGAAAGCGTTCTGCTCGCGACGCTGGGTGGAGTGGTCGGACTTGTCCTCGCTTACTGGACCACCAGCCTCCTGGTGGCGTTCATGTCGAGCGGGCGGGAGCCTGTCGCCCTGAGCGTGCATCCGGACCTGCGCGTTCTGGGCTTCAACGCAGCCGTTTCGCTGTTCACAGGCGTCCTCTTTGGGTTGGCCCCGGCGTTTCGTGGCACTCGTCTCGACTTGACTCAAGCCCTGAAGGAAAGCGTCGGAGGCGGATCGGTTGGGGCACATCGAGGCGCGCGGTCGGGACTGGGAAAGGCGCTGGTGGTCGTGCAGGTGGCGGCCTCGCTCTTGCTTCTGGTCGGCGCGGGCCTGTTTGTCCGCACGCTTCAGAATCTCGAAACCCTCAACGTCGGATTTAACCGATATAACATCCTGCTCTTCGGAATCGATCCTACACAGAACGGCTACAAAGGCGAGAGGCTGGCATCCTTTTACCAGGAATTGCAGCGGCGCCTTGAGGCGCTGCCCGGCGTGCGCTCAGTCAGCGCGTCAAATCACACGCTGATTGGCGGCGGCGTCAGCATTGGCGGCATCTCTATCCAGGGATACGCCGCTAAGCAGCCCGAGACAGGGCGTGGCGCGTCGGATGGAGTCCATTTCAACAGCGTCGGGCCACGATTCTTCGAAACCATGGGGATTCCACTCGTGTTGGGTCGCACCATTGGGCCCGAAGACACGTCTGGCGCGCCCAAGGTCGCCGTGATTAACGAAACGCTCGCGCACAGATACTTTGTAAATTCCAACCCCCTCGGACGGCGTATTGGCGGCGACGAGAAAACCAGTGGAGACATTGAGATTGTGGGCGTAGTGGGAGACGCGAAATATGCAGATTTGCGCCGGGAAGTCCCGCCCACGATTTACTTCCCTTACTTGCAACAGGGGGAGCGGCTAGGACCGATGCACTTTGAGGTGCGGACGGCGGGCAATCCCATGGAGATGGTGACGAGCGTCCGCCGCGTCGTGCAATCGCTCGACAAGAACCTGCCGCTGATGGAGGTAAAAACCCAAAGTGAGCAAATCGATCAAACTCTGTTCCAAGAGCGTTTGTTTGCGAAGCTTTCGAGTTTCTTTGGCTTGCTGGCTCTGGTGCTCGCTTGCGTGGGCCTCTATGGCATCATGTCCTGTGCCGTCGCGCGAAGGACGAACGAAATCGGCATCCGCATGGCGCTCGGAGCCGAGCGGCAGAACATTCTCGGAATGGTACTGCGCGAAACGCTCATTATGGTGGCGCTGGGTGTGGCAATTGGGATTCCGGCGGCGCTCGCTGCCACACGCGTAATCTCCAGCATGTTGTATGACGTCAAGCCGACCGATCCGTTGACCATTACAGTGTCCGCGTTGGTCATGATCGCCGTGGCCGCCTTTGCGGGGTACCTCCCCGCCCGCCGCGCGACCAAAGTCGACCCCATGGTGGCGCTACGGTATGAATGAAGCAAGGCGTTTGGGCGGTTGATTTCTGCCCTCTCCCGAGGCGAGAGGGTAGGCCGCGGCCGGCGGGTTCACCGGCCGGCGCGGGACGCGTGAGGGGTCTCTCCGTTTGCGACGGGCTGGTTGCGGACAAGACCCCTCATCCGGCCTCCTTCGTCGGCCACCGTTTCTTCCGCCACCGCTCCCAAGTTCGCCTTCACTTCCTCGATCATCGGCACCAGCATCTGGTTGTCGGATTCCGCATTAACCGTGGGCCTGAGCGAGCGCAGAAACGATTTCGGAGAATTAGCCCCCTAAAAAACGCTCTCCTCCCGGCAGAGGGGATCTTTCCATCTCAGTTTATAGTATTAGCTCATATACTAATTTTATTCTTGACAAATACTAGGGCGTAGTGATAAGCTGGTAACTCAAGCCAGCGCCGCTGGCTGACGCGAAAGGACGCGGACCTTTGGAAGGGGTCGAGGTAGAACAGTAGGCAGAGGACGGTCGGCACCAGGCAGAACGCCGATTTCTGACTCCTGGCTGTTGAATGCGTTGCTTATGCAAAGAACGGAAGATCCAAGCCCACGCCAACCACGGCAGCTCACTCAGGTGCTCTTCAAGGCTCGAAAGCCGAGCGCTGACCCAAAGAGATGTTAAGAATGAAGGAAACCTCCTGGCGCAGGAATATGGATCAAGTTAGGTCGCCCCAGAGGCCGCCCTGAGGACTGCGAAGGAACGTGCTGAACTAAAGTTCAGCGCTACAAAGGGCTGCTGCTAGCCATTATGTTCTAGAAAACAAAAGAGGTTAGCAATGAATGGCGAAAATCTCGAATAAATCTATCTCATTGAAAATAAAATACTTAGTTCATCAACAGCGGTCAAGTAGCCAAAAAACGCGGGTGCTAAAAATGAAGGATAGACCCATTATATTATTGAAAACACATGTAGAAAAAATGTCTGTTTTATGCCTAGCCATTATGTTGATGAAAAATAAGGTAGTTATAATCGTCTAGCCATTATATTTATGAAAAGAAAGGTAGTTATCTAACATGGGCGTGACGAGTGGTGAGTGACAGAGTATCCGAAGTCCGAGGTTCGCGATTGAAAACTCCAAATCACCCAATCACTCGAGGACGCAACGCCGGATGACCCTATGAGCCGAACACGAAAGCAGTGGCAAGTGAAGAGTGACGAGTGATGCGAAAAGGCAAAGCCCAAGGGCGCGTTCAGGGCGAGATCCCTCGCGAGGCTCGGGATGACAGCGCGGCGGCGGGGACGATGCCTAAACCCGAGCGTGACAGACTTGAAATGCAATGGCGAGTGACGAGTGACAAGAGACAGGCTACGGTCGAAGCCGGAAAGGCGGGGGCGCCGACGGCCAAACCCCACAGTGACACACCACCCCAAATCGGTTATCGGTAGATTCCGATGAGAGCATGAATCGATACGCTGTCTTCGAGACTAACAAATCGCAAATCACAAATGACTCAATCTCCCGATTGCCCGAAGGACTTAGCAGGTGGCGCGGACCTGTCTTGAAGTTCCAGGGCTTCTCGTGCCCTCCGGGCTCGGTGACACGATTACTGGATGTGCGGCTCTTCGGTCCGGCTGCTATAATCGCTTGCAGACGGGAACAGGGACAGAAAAAGGGACAGCATGAAACCCGTGGTGATTGCCGGAGGCGGTCTGGCGGGCTGTGAAGCGGCCTGGCAACTCGCCGAGCGCGGCGCGGCCGTAACACTTTATGAGATGCGGCCGGCGCACCCGACTCCTGCGCACAACACGGACTGGCTGGCGGAACTGGTTTGCAGCAACTCGCTCAAGTCGAACGCGCCGAGCTCGGCATCCGGGCTGCTCAAAGAGGAGTTGCGCCGCGCCGGGTCGCTCCTGCTGCGTGTGGCGGATGCCTGTGCCGTGCCGGGCGGGGCAGCGCTGGCCGTGGATCGCGAGCGCTTCGCTCAGGGCGTAACCGCGGCGATTGCGGGCCACGCGATGATCAACCTGCGGCGCGACGAGGTGGTCGAGATTCCGCGCGACAATCTTGCCCTGATCGCCACCGGACCACTTACCTCGGAGGCTCTTGCCGCCCAACTCCAAACCTTCACGGGTTCCGAGAACCTGGCTTTCTACGACGCCATCAGCCCCATCGTGGACGCCGAAACGCTCAACCTGCTGCGTATCTTCCGCGCCTCCCGCTATGGCAAGGGCGGCGAGGATTACCTGAACTGCCCCTTCGATGAAGAGGAATACCGGCTGTTTTACGAGGCGCTGACTGGCGCGGAGAGCGTCGCGGCGCACCCGTTCGAGGATGTGAAGTTCTTCGAGGCTTGCCTTCCCATCGAAGAGCTGGCGCGGCGCGGTTACGACACACTGCGCTTCGGCCCTATGAAACCTGTCGGACTGATCGACTCGCGCACGGGCCGGCGACCTTTTGCAGTGGTGCAACTGCGGCCGGAGAACCTGCGCTTCTCCAGTTACAACCTGGTGGGTTTCCAGAATCACCTGAAGTTTCCGGAGCAGAAACGGATTCTGCGGCTGATTCCCGGGCTCGAAAACGCGGAGTTCCTGCGCTTCGGCCAAATCCATCGCAACACTTATATCAACGCACCGCGTCTGCTCGATTCCGACTTGAGCTTTCGCAGCGCGCCGCAGGTTTTTGTGGCGGGCCAACTCTCGGGCGTAGAAGGGTACGTTGAATGCATCGCCACGGGCCTGGTGGTGGGGCTGGCCATAGCCGCGCGCGTTCAGGGGGAACCATTTGTGACGCCCCCGCGCACGACGGCGCTGGGGTCGCTCGCGCATTACATCACTCACGCCGCCGCCGGCAACTACCAGCCCGCCAATATTTCGTTTGATTTGCTGCCGCCGATGCCAGACCTGCCGCGTTCGATCGCCCGAGACCGCCGTGCCCGGCGGGAGAAACAGTGCGAGCGGGCGCTGGCTGATTTTGAGGGATGGGTTGCAAGCATGGCGCGTTCCCGGCTGGTAGGCAGCAAGCAGTAGGCAGCGAGAATGGGGAATGGTGAACGATTAATCGTGAATGGTGAATTGATTAAGATACCGGATCAGTTCTTCTTCATAGGCGATGGCCTCACCAGCGAGATAACGAAGCGAGTTTCTGAGGTTTCAGCTTGAGAATTTCCAACATCCCAGAATCTGCTGGATTCGGGGCGGCGGCTCGCGATGATGCTCAGGTGCTCATCCTTGGCTCACTTCCAGGCAGAGAATCGCTCCAGCGAGGCGAGTACTACGCGCACCCCCGAAACGCGTTCTGGCCGCTCATGGAAAGGCTGTTCGGAGCTTCACCTGACCAACCTTACGCGGACCGTATTCGTCGGCTGACGGAGAGCGGAATCGCTCTATGGGACGTCTGTGCTTCAGGGTGTCGCCCTGGAAGTCTCGATTCGGAAATATCGGCGGTCATACCAAACGACCTCAGTACGTTTCTTGGCAGTCACTCGCGCGTTAAACTGATCTGCTTCAATGGCGTCGAGGCCGCCAAGATTTACCGTCGTAGAGTGCTACCGGACCTTGCTCCCCACTTTGCAGAAATCCGCCGCGAGGTGCTTCCCTCCACCAGTCCTGCTCATGCGGCGATGCCATTTGAGGAAAAGCTGGGGCGCTGGCGCGAGATTTTGGATTTTGCTCTGCGAGCGAAGCCCGCTTTGGAGTGCGGTAGCAGCAGCTACCGCCTACCGCCTTTGTCTCATACCGCAATCGCGAAAGAGCGAGAAAAGCGGTAGCTGCTGCTACCGCACTCCAAGGCGCTTCGCGCAGGCTTAAACCATGACTTGTTTTGAGTGGGCGGGAGCAAATGAAAGCTGATTGCTGATAGCCTAAGACCATGGATGAACTGATCGAACGCTACATCCACTACCTGCGGTACGAGCGGAACGCTTCGCCGCACACGATTCGCAATTACCTGAGCGACCTGCGGCAATTCCGTGACTACTTGCGGGGTGGAGATCCCGGGGCCACGATCGAGGTGGGCTCCATCGACGCGCTGCGCATTCGAGGGTTTCTGGGCTTTCTTTTCGAGCGCGAAAGGAAGAAGTCTTCCATCGGACGGAAGCTCGCCGCGGTGCGGGCGTTCTACAAGTTCCTCGCCAAGGAGCGGGTGTTGGCAGACAATCCCGCCGCCACGGTCTCCACCCCCAAGCTTGACAAGACGCTCCCTCGCATCATGACCGAAGAAGAAATTAATTGCTTCCTGGACTGTGTTGCGGAGGCGGTCCAGACCGGCGACCCACGGATGCGCCGTGACCGCGCCATTTTGGAATTGCTCTATGCTTCCGGCTTGCGCGTGAGCGAACTGGTGGACCTGGACCTGCGCAGCGTCAACTTCGGGGACGGCATGCTGCTGGTGCGCGGCAAAGGCCGCAAGGAACGCATCGTTCCCTTCGGCTCCAAGGCGCAGCAAGCTCTGAACGACTATCTACCCGTTCGCGAGAGGATTCTGAGGGAGGGGAAGAGGAGCGGGCAGACAGCGCTCCTGCTGAATGCGCGGGGCGACCGGTTGACGACTCGCTCCATCGACCGGTTGGTAAAGAAATACGTGCGGACTTACGGGCCGGATGTGAAAGTCAGCCCCCATTCACTGCGGCACGCCTTCGCTTCCCACTTGCTTACGGAGGGAGCGGACCTACGCGCCATCCAGGAGATGCTCGGACATCGCAGCCTGGCGACCACACAGAAATACACTCAGGTTTCGATCAAGCAACTGATGGATGTTTACGATAAGACCCACCCGAAGGCGTAAGAGAAGCGGGCGGCTTCCCTGGGCCCACGTCACCCAGGGCCGGTTAAGTCAACAGGAGATAGTTTGATCTTAAGCCCAGTGAAGCACGGTACGTGCCAAGACTTATTCCCGGAAGCGCGAACGAAACGATGCTTGAACTTCAGGAGCGCGCTCGCGCAAGTACCACTCACCAACTTCTGCCGAAGCCTCCGTGAGCACCCCAAAGATCCGGACGACAATCCGGACACCCAGCGCCAGAGCTTTCACCCCCAGCCACAGGAGCAATCGCTCCGCCGAACCCTCCGGGTCTCGGAGATGGAATATGGGTCGAGGCTGCGGCCCTTCATTCCTGTAGCTCGCCAGCACGCGGCCGGAATAGAGGGCTCCTCCGGCCAGAATCGCCAGTTTCAGAAAGCCAGTGAAAAGCGAATTGAGATCAAGCGTAGCCATTCTTGCTTCGTCTCCTTCCCCGAAACGTTACCTAATAAGTTTGATTCGCGACGGCCGAAAACGGTTCAGCCTGCAGGAAGAAATCTGTAAGCCTTTACTGCGAGCTGGATGAGGAAGACGCCTTAGTCCCCCCTTTGCGTTTTGTCCGCATAAAACTGACGCGCATCAAGAGGACTCTCCTCTATCCCAATGTCAGATTGGTCGGCGATACGACGCTCGGTTTAAGGGGCGGGGCCGATCACGAACCGGCCGAGGGCTTCGATGAAATTCCTTCAACCTTCAGGTCCGTTCTGCCGAAATAAAACTTGATTAATGAAGGCGAGGCCTTCATGAGAGAAACAAATCCGGCCGGCGGCCGAGTGCTGTCTCTGACAGTCATGATTGGAAAAGGGTGAAAAGATGCGAGTCTTAATTGCCGAAGACGATAAACCGGTGGCCAGCTTCGTTCAGAAGGGGTTGGAAGCCGAGCAATATGCAGTGGACGTTGCCCAAGATGGAGATGAAGCGCAGTTCATGGTCGGTCAATTCGACTACGACGTGGCGGTCCTCGATCTAACCCTACCTTGGGTGGATGGGCTGGATGTCCTGAAGCACATCCGCGAGACCAAACCCGCCCTGCCCGTCCTGATTCTGACCGGCCGCAACCGGGTTGAGGATCGGGTTAAGGGATTGGATTCGGGAGCCGACGATTACCTGACCAAGCCTTTTTCTTTCAGTGAACTCTCCGCCCGGGTACGCGCCCTCATGCGACGTGCGGCGCAACCCGTCGAGATCATACTGCGGGTGGAGAATCTAGAACTGAACCGCGTAGAGCGATCCGTGAAACGCGCCGGCCAGCCCACGGAGCTTACGCCCAAGGAATTCGCCCTGCTCGAGTACCTGATGCGCAACGCCGGCCGCTGCGTTACCCGCGCCATGATTATCGAACACGTATGGAATCTTTCCTTCGATACCATGACCAATGTCGTGGACGTGTATATCAATTACCTGCGCAAGAAGGTGGACAGCGGCCACGAAAAGAAGCTGATTCGCACAGTTCGTGGCGTGGGCTACCAAATTGGGGATGAGGCCTAATGCTATGCCGGACCAGGTGAAACTGGCTTCTGTGCCCCGACGTGCTGGACCGGGCGACGGTTGGGCGCCCTCGGCAACCGCCCCGGGAGGAAGCCCTGTGTCTCCGCTGCCCGCCCCTGCCGACGGGACGCCGGAGTGCTGCCGCGAATGTCTGGGGGCGTTGGCACACCGCCTGGCTCAGCCCGTCACGGCTTTGCGGGGCGGCATGGAGTTGGCACTTCTGGGAAAGCATACCGTTTCGGAATTCCAGTCCATCCTCGAACAGTCACTCGAACTCGCCGACCGCCTGGTGGAGTTGATTGTCTCGCTCCGGGATCTGGCCGAATCCGGCGCTCCGGCTGGCCCTGCTCAGCCTGTCAATCTGGAGTCTGTGGTGCGCGAGGCGGTGGCGGAGATGCAAGAGTTGGCAGAATCCCGAGGACTCCGCTTGCAACTCAGGGCGGACGGCCCAACTGGGGTTTGCGTGAACCCCAACCGTCTACACGAGACCCTGCAAAACCTTCTCGCCTGGGTCGCCCACAATAGCGCTGGAGGAGGGGTCATCGAAATCAGGGTTTCCGCCTCTGGCGGAGAGACTCAGGTGTCTTTGGCGGTGCCCCGTCTGGACTTACAGTACCTGCAGATCAAGATCCTCGAAGACATCACCAGCCTGGGCTCGCTTTTCTCGCGTGCGACCAATAGCGGCGTGATGGGCTGGGCGATCAACTGCCGTCTGGTTGAGGGCCTGGGGGGCAAACTCGAGATGGTGACCGAAGGTATGGGTGCGGGCTGCATCCGCGCCCGCTTCCCTCTGGCTCCTGCCACCTGAGGCAGGGAGCTTCTCATGCAATCCCTGTACCCCTGGCAGGAGATGGCTGTCCGGAGTCGCCGCTGCGGCCTGCCCGGCCTATGGAGCTAGAAGAATTTAATCCGGGGTTAATCCCCGCCCAAGAATGACGTGTTAAGAATAGAGCTTACGTGATGAGGGAACAATGATGACGGCCATTGTAAACGGTGTTCACAACAACCAGTTCACGACCATTGTGGCAAGTCCTGATCCGCTCTTCCGCCGACGAATTCTCCAGGACCTCGCAACGCAAAGTTGGCCTACGGAGGAAGCCTGTGGCGGGGCGGAGGCCCTCGCGCTGCTGGAGGGAGGCAAATGCCAGACCTTATTACTGGATCGATGGCTTCCCGACCTGGATGTTGATGAGCTCGTAGGCACGATTCGGGCGCGCCATCCCCATGTCGAAATCATGGTGCTCGACACCGAGGGTGTGAACACGGACGCCGGGGACGGGCGGAACCTTTTTCCAGGCTCGAGCGCGCTGTTCCATTTGCTGCAGAACTCCAGCGCGCCGCGCATTCCTGCCGAGCTCGAGAGCCCGCTCCCGCGCCACTTGTCCAGTTCGCTCGTGCCCCAAGAGGACTCCCCACCCTTGCCCGGCATGCTGGGCCTCAGCCCGGCGCTGAGCCGGGTCTATCGCCTGGCCCGACTGGTGGCTCCGCGGCAGACCACGGTGTTGCTGACGGGTGAAACCGGCACCGGGAAGGAACTGGTGGCGCGGGCCCTGCACGCGCTGAGCCCACGGTGCGAACAGCCGTTCGTGATCATCAACTGCGCAGCCATTCCCGAGCCCTTGTTGGAGGCTGAGCTGTTCGGCTATAACCGTGGGGCGTTTACAGGAGCCTTCCAGTCCCGTCTAGGCCGCTTGCAGATGGCGCAAGGTGGGACGGTTCTGCTCGATGAAGTCGGTGACCTTCCTCTCTCCATGCAGGCCAAGCTCCTCCGCTTCCTGCAGGAGGGCGAAGTCCAGCGCTTAGGCAGCCCGGAAACCTTGCGGGTGGATGCGCGCGTAGTTGCCGCCACCAACGCCCAGCTCCCGCGGCTGATCAAGGATGGGCGCTTCCGCGAGGACCTTTTCTATCGTCTGGCCGTATTCCCCATTGAGATTGATCCCCTGCGTCAGCGCCGGGCAGATATTGCGCCGCTGAGCGAGCACTTCCTGAATCTCCTCTGCCAGGAAGCGCGGGTTCCCACTAAGACGTTCTCGCCGCAGGCGGTACGGGCGCTGGAGCAATACGCCTGGCCGGGGAATGTTCGCGAGTTGCGCCAAGTCATTGAGCGGGCCCTCATTCTGGCCGAGAAAGAGACGGAATTACGCGCGGAGCACTTCTCCTTCGGAACAGGAGAACCCTTGTCTGAGAGGAATGTAAGGACATCGGCCTGAAGTTGGCCCCCCCCGTGCTCCCCACTTTTTACGCCATGCAGAGTTTGCCTATGGATCGGCAAGAAAAGCTGACTCGTTCGGCCGGGCCCACGCCTTCGGCTCACTGCCTGCTGGCCGAGGCCTTCGCGTCCTTCACCCAGACCGCAGGGGCCCTGGAAACGAGCTACATCAAACTCCAGACGGAGGTCGGCCGCCTACGGTACGAACTCGAAAACAAGAATCGTAGCTTGGCGCAAAGCCTGGAAGAAAACCAGCGCATGCGCGCTTACCTGGGCAGGATTCTGGAAGGGCTGCCCTGCGGGGTTCTGGTGTTTGACCACAACCAGAAACTACGTCTCATCAACCCCGCCGCGCGCCGATTTTTGACCGGCGCTGAGTCATCGCCCTCTCCCGAGGCCCAGGTCACCCGCCTGCTGGGGTCCCTGCTCGTGGGGTTTCCCGAAGGAGACTTCACCCACGAACAGGAGTGGACCATCGAGGGCTCGGAGGGCGAACGGACAATGGGTGTGACGCGCGCCCTGTTTACGGTCCACGGAGCAGGAGAAGAATCCATCGTCATCCTGCGCGACGTGACGGAAGCCAAGCAGCTGGAGCGGGAACGCGAGGCTGTGCAGCGGACGCAAGCGCTGGCGGAGATGTCGACTCTGCTCGCGCACGAGATTCGCAATCCCCTGGGAAGTCTGGAGCTTTTTGCCGGGCTGCTGGCGGATGCTCTGGAGGAGCAGGCGGAGCTACAGCCCTGGATTAATCACATACAAGCCGGCTTGCGCACGCTGGCGGCAACCGTCAACAATGTCCTGCATTTCCATAGTCAGCCCCCGGCCCAGCTCCTACCCGTGAACCTCTTGCGAGTGGTGGAGGAGACCGTAGAGTTCCTTCGGCCGCTGGCGCGGCAAAAAGGGATGCGCATCGAATGGCACGCGCCGGAGGCCCCAGTCCCCATCCGGGCGGATTCCCCCCGGCTGCAACAGGCCTTTTTCAATCTAGCGCTCAATGCCTTCCGGGCGATGAAGCCGGGCGGGAGTCTGCGGGTGAGTGTGTTCCGCGGCGAGGGAGTTTCCGGCCCTGTTGCGGTCGCCACCTTTGCCGATCAGGGAGCGGGCATCCCCGCAGAAGATCTGGAGAGAATCTTCAAACCGGGGTTCACCACCCGCCCCGGCAGTCCGGGGATCGGGTTGGCGGTGACCCGGAAGGTGGTTGAGCAACATGGTGGCACGATCCGAGTCGAGAGCCGGGAAGGGAAGGGAACCACTTTCACGCTGGGCTTCCCGGTCCAAGGAGCCGAGGGATGAACCAGGTTTTGGTGGTGGACGACGAAGCCGCCATGCGGGCGGCGCTGGAGGCGAGTTTCAGCCGGCAGGGTTGGAAAGTAACGACGGCCTCGGGGGCTGGCGAAGCGCTGGAGCGCTTTCGCCTGATGCCAGTCCCTCTGGTCGTCACCGATATGCGCATGCCGGACGGGGACGGTCTGCGCGTCCTCGAGGGTGTGCGTGCCCTGGCGCCCGAGACGGCGGTCATTTTTCTGACGGCTTTTGCCAACGTGCCCGAGGCCGTCCACGCCATGCGCAACGGGGCCTGCGACTACCTGGTGAAGCCCGTCTCCTTCGAGCAATTGAAGGAGGCCGCAACGCGCGTTCTTACCCCTCAGAAGGAAAAGCGGGGACCCCCGAACCGTGCAGAATTTATTGGCAGTTCGGCGGGCACCCAACGGTTGGTCGAGCGCGCCCGGCAGGTGGCACGCGCCGATGCAGACATTCTCCTCGAGGCCGAGAGTGGGACCGGCAAGGAATTGGTCGCACGGTTGATCCATCGCGCCAGTCCGCGCAGCCAGGGCCCTTTTGTGGCGGTGAATTGTGCCGGTTTTCCCGAGACGCTGCTCGAGAGCGAGCTGTTCGGACACATGCGCGGCGCCTTCACGGGGGCAATGAGTTTCAAAGCCGGCAAGTTCGAGCTGGCGCAGGGTGGCACGCTCCTCCTTGATGAAATCAGCGAGATGCCGCTCAGCCTGCAACCGAAGCTGCTGCGCGTGCTGCAGGAGCGGGAAATCGACCGGTTGGGTGACACTCATCCGGTGCGCGTGGATGTGCGGGTTATTGCCACGACGAACCGTTCGCTGGCCGGGCTGGTGGGGGAAGGTAAATTCCGCGCGGACCTCTTCTTTCGACTCAATGTGATTCCGCTCTCGCTCCCGCCCCTGCGCGAGCGCCGTGAAGACATTCCCGAATTGGTCGAATACTTCGTGCGCAAATTTCGGGCCGCCTCCCGCTCGCACGTCGTGGAGTTCTCCCCGGAGCTCCTCACGCGGCTGCAGGCCTACGACTGGCCTGGCAACGTACGCGAGCTGGAAAACTGTGTGCATCGCGCCTTAGTGCTTTGCACCGGCCCCGTGGCGGGTTTGGAACTGCTTCCGGAAACCGATCTACAAACCTCCGCCGAGCCCAAGGCGGGAATCGAGCCTGGGCTGACTTTGCGCGATCTCGAACGCACCCTGCTGGAGAAGACCTTGGAAGCAACCGGAGGCAACCGCACCCGCGCCGCCGGAATGTTGGGGGTAAGCCTGCGCACGGTGCGCAACAAGATTCGCGAATACGGTTTACCCCCCCGGAGGGCCGTATGAACTGGCTCGAAACCCCTACCCTACGCCGGCTGGAGCAATACCTGGATCTCGTAGCATTTCGCCACGAGCTGATCTCCAGCAATCTGGCCAACGTCGATACCCCCGGCTATCGCACCCAGGACGTGGACTTCGCCAGCGAGATGCGCCGCGCCGAGTTGCGCCTGGAAGATGACCCGGTCGCGCCGCACGTCAAGGAGATCAAGGGCCTGATCGAGCGCCCGGACGGCAACAACGTTAGCTTGGATCGCGAGAGCTTAGCCCTGGCACGCACCCAACTTCAGTACCGAGCGGGTGTGGAGCTGCTAAGAAATGAGTTTCACACGCTGCAGTCGGCCATCAACGAAGGGAAATAAGATTATGAATCTTTTTGGAGTTCTGGACATCAATGCCTCTGCCTTGACGGCGGAGCGGGAGCGTGCCGAGGTGGTAGCCAGCAATCTGGCGAACGCCGAGACCACCCGCACGCAGGCGGGCGGTCCTTACCAGAGACAGTTTGTGATTTTTGGCACGAAGCGGCCGGGCAACGGCAGCTTTGCTCTCACCTTGACGCGTTTCGGCGATCTGCACGCGCGGGGCGTCAAAGTGGTGCAGGTGGTGCCCGACAAAACGCCCCCGCTACGGCGCTACGAGCCAGCTCATCCCGACGCCGACGCGACGGGTTATGTCTCCTTCCCGGATATCAACCCGGTGGAAGAGATCGTCAACCTGATGGGCGCCGCTCAGGCATATCAGCTTAACGTGGCGGCGGCGCAGGCCACCAAAGCGATGATCTCGGAAACGATTCAGATTCTGCTCTAGCGGCTGAGAACGCGCCAGGAGGAATACGGCCGTGGGTAACCCGATTTCAGGTCTGCCTCAGATCGACTGGGGAAACGTCCAGCTGGAGATTCATCCGCCCTCCAGCCCGCAGTCGGACTTCTTCCACACGCTGGAAAGCGCCATGGGCAAGGTCGGAGAGTTACAGGCCGGAGCCGAACAGCAGGTGGCCAGCGTCTTGCAAGGCAACGGGCAGGATCTCCACGCGGCGCTGATTGCGGTCGAGAAAGCGGATCTTTCCTTTCAGTTGATGATGCAGGTGCGCAACAAGATCGTGCAAGCGTATCAGACGATCTCCCAGATGACCTTTTGAGTCTGAATCATGGCTCTGAACGCGGAACAGATCACCAACCAGCTCGGGGCCTTCTTGCACGGTCTGACCTTCCGCCAAAAGATGACACTGGTGGTGGGAGTGCTGGTGGTGGCGGGAACACTGTGGGCGTTCGTAACCCTGCTGGATAGGGCTGAGTACAAGACACTCTATTCCGGCTTGTCCACAAGTGATGGGCAATCCTTGGCGCGTCGGCTGACCGAAAAGAACGTCCCCTATGAGCTTTCCAGCGATGGGACCAGCCTGCGTGTTCCCGCTAACCAGCTCGACAAGGTGCGGCTCGACCTGGCGGCCGAAGGCTTGCCCCAGACGGGAAGGCTCGGTTTCGAGCTATTCGACAAGCCGAACTGGACCGGGAGTGACTTTGCCGAGAAAGTGAATTACCAGCGGGCCCTGGAAGGGGAGCTGGAGAGAACGATTCAGACCCTCGGAGAGATTGAGGCGGTGCGGGTGCACCTGGTTTTGCCCCGAGAATCCCTGTTTACGGAACAGGACCGTGCCGCCAAGGCCTCGGTGGTCGTCAAGCTTCGGGCGGGACGACTGGGCGATGAAGCCCAAGAAGCGATCACGCACTTAGTGGCCAGCGCTGTGGAAAACCTGAAGCCCGAAAATGTCACGTTGATTAACGCGGATGGCGGCGTCCCGATCCTGGCGCGGGGCGGCGGCCCGGGAAGTCGTCCCCGGTACTGGGCAGAATTCGAGACGGCCCTCGCCGAGAAGGTCGTGGCCACCCTGGAGCCTGTCGTAGGACCGGGCAAGGCACGGGCCAACGTCACCGCGGAGTATGATCTGGGGACCAGCGACAGTACACAGGAAACGTACGATCCGAATGCGGAAGCGCTTCTCACGACCCAGATCTCCACAGAGCGGGTAGACCAAACCAATGCGGAAGGAGCTCCCGGAACCCCCTCCAACGTTCCGGGAAAGCAGGCCGCGACGGGAGTAAAGCCACCCTCCGAGGATGGCACTGAGACTCAGGGTCTGCATACGGAGAGCAAGACTTTTGCGGTGAGCAAAACCGTCCGGCATGTAGTTCAGCCGTCCGGAAGCCTCAAGCGGGTTACCGCCGCTGTACTCGTGGACGATGCGACAGAAAGCAAGGAGGAAAACGGCAAGAAGACAGAGACGCGCCGCAAACGGACCCCGGATGAAATGAAACAGATCGAGGAACTGGTGGCGGCCGCCATCGGGATCGACGCCACGCGCGGTGACAAGGTGGCAGTCGCCAATCTCTCTTTTCAAACGCTGCCTTTTGAGGCACCGCGCCGGCCTAGCCTGACCGACCGGGTGGCCCCCCTCGTGGATAAGTGGATCAACGTAGTCCGGTACGGCGCGCTCCTGGCTCTGTTTCTGCTCGTGTACTTGCTCATCCTGCGGCCCATCAAAAGCCAGATCGTAGCCACTTTCCGGGATCTTCCCCGCCAACTGGCAGCGGCCAAGAGTGCGGGGGCGGCCTTGAAAGGCGGGAGCACTCTGGGACGAGCCGTGGGCAAGGACGGAGCCCCGCCAGAGACCGAGGAAGGGATCGCCCCGGAACTGGGAGCATCTGTGGACGGGGTCAGGCAGGCCGTCCTAGTGAAAAAGAGTCTGCTGGATAAGGCGAAAAAGGAACCCGCGAATTTCAGCCGCCTCATCCAGAACTGGTTGCGGCAGGAGACGAAGATATGACGGTGGCCGTGCAATCCGTCAAAGCCGCTTCGGAAGCGTCCAATCTGCCGGGGCTCCGCAAGGCGGCTATTCTATTGGTTCTGCTGGGCGATGAGGCGGCCAGCATGGTCTACCGCAACCTCCCCCAGGAAGAGCTTCAGATGCTGACGGAGGAGATCTCCGAACTCGAATACATATCTCCTCAAATCGCCGGCCAGGTGCTCGAGGAATTCTATCGCTTGACGGTGACGCAGGAGTATCTCGCCCAAGGAGGGTCCGAATACGCCCGCCAACTCCTGGTGAAAGCCTTCGGAGAGGACGGGGCGAGGGACTTGCTCGACAAAGTCATGCACTATCAGGAAGCGCGCGCCACCACCCTGGATTCGCTGCAAAAGGCTGATCCCCAGCAACTGGTCATGTTTGTTGAGGGCGAGCACCCCCAAACGATCGCTTTGGTTCTGGCCCACATGGGTTTGAAGTCCGCCTCAGCGCTCCTGCTTCTTTTGCCTGAAAAGACCCGGGCGGAAGTTATTCGCCGACTCGCGGAAATGCACCAGTTCTCACCCGAGATGGTGCAGAAAATCTCTCTCGTGCTTAACCGGAAACTGAAGGCTTTGGGAGAGCAGAACCGCCGCGCCTACGGCGGCATCAAGGCGGTGGGCGATATGCTCAACCGTCTCGAGCCGGCCATCGCCAAGACTATCCTGGAGACAATCGAGCAGGACGATCCCAAGCTCGCGCTCAATATTCGCAATTTAATGTTCACTTTCGAGGATCTTCTTTCCGTACCGGAAAGCAGCATCCGTGATCTTTTGAGTCAACTGGACAAGAAGACGCTCGGTCTGGCATTGAAGGGTTCGTCGGAGGAAATCCGAAGCCATTTCTTTAAGACCATGTCTACGCGTGCTGCCCAGATGCTAACCGAGGACATGGAGGCGTTGGGCCCGGTGCGAGCCCGGCAGGTTGCACAGGCCCAGCAAGAAATCGTCCAACAGGCACGGAAGCTCGAGGCCGAGGGAAAGTTAACTCTGAAGAGCGTGGGGGATGATGCGTATGTGGTCTAATCCTGACCCAGCAGCCCAGTCAGCGGAGTCGCTGGCGCATACGTATGTTTACCCACCCGCCCAGGACGTTAGTCCGGGCCTAAGGCCCTCCTCGCCCCCTGGCAATGATTCCACCTTGGAACTTCTTTTGAGTCCGGAAGCACCCAGCCCAGCGTTGGTCAGCGAAGAGCAGATTCAAGCGCGAGAGGGCCGGGCCCGAAAAGAAGGCTGGGAAAAAGGTCGGAAGGACGGAGAAGCGCAGGCGCGCGAGGAGTACGAGAAACGACTGAGCGCCGAGCGCGGAACACTGGCCTTGGCCGTCCGCGAGTTTGCGAGTGAGCGAGAAACATACTTCAGCCGCGTCGAAGGTGAAGTCGTGGAACTGGCCCTGGCGATTGCCCGCAAAATCCTGCACCGGGAAGCGCAGGTTGATTCCCTGCTTCTGGCAGGAGTGGTGCGCATCGGATTGGAGAAAACCGCCGTCGGGACCCAAGTCAGACTGCGAGTGCCTCCTGATCAGACGCAGGCCTGGCAGGAGTTTTTCTCGCAACAGCCTGACCTCCCGTCCGTCCCGGAGCTCATGGGCGATGCTGCGCTCGGCCCGGGGCAGTGCCGGCTAGAAACGGAACTCGGCTCGACGGACCTGACCCTGGAAGTCCAGCTCAAAGAAATCGAGCAAGGCTTCTTTGATCTCCTGGCCCAGCGGCCTGCCCAACACACATGACAAGCCCATCGCTTCTGGCCCCCTACTTTCGGCGCTTGGAAAGCCTCTCCACCGCACGCTGGTATGGCCGAGTGACGAAGGCCGTGGGTCACGTTGTGGAGTCGGAAGGACCGTTCTGTTCGCTCGGAGAATGCTGTGAGATCATCGGGCCGGAGGGCCACGCCCACGCGGGAGAAGTGGTGGGATTCCGCGGTCGCACGGTCCTCTCCATGCCGCTGGAGAGACTCAGCGGCATTCGTTACGGGGATCGGATCGTGACCTGGGGCGCTAGGCCGACCTTGCGGGTGGGAGAAGAACTGCTCGGGCGGGTGATCGACGGCGCGGGCAAGCCCCTGGACTCGGGGCCAGATTACCGGGCCCGGGAGTACTGGCCGTTGTACTCCCCCGCCCCCCTGCCGCTCGATCGGGTTTCGATCCGCGACGCCTTGGGCTGCGGCGTGCGCGCTATTGACGCCTTCCTTACCTGCGGACGCGGGCAGAGAGTGGGCGTTTTCGGAGGCAGCGGGGTCGGGAAAAGCACGCTGCTGGGGCTGATGGCCCGCGGCAGCGCCGCGGATTTGACGGTTATGGCCCTGGTGGGAGAGCGCGGCCGCGAGGTGAGGGAGTTCCTGGAAGGAACCCTGGGCGAGGAAGGCCGCCGACGTTCGGTTGTCGTCGTGTCCACTTCGGATCAATCGCCCCTGCTACGGATCCGTGCGGCGCTGGTGGCCACGGCCGTGGCGGAATATTTCGCCATGCGAGGCAAGCATGTGCTGCTGGTGCTCGATTCCTTGACGCGCTTCGCCATGGCCCAACGCGAAATCGGACTGGCGGCCGGAGAACCTCCCACCGCGAAAGGCTACACGCCCTCGGTTTTTACGCTCCTGGCCCAACTCATTGAACGCGCCGGCCGCTTCAACGGTGGGAGTATCACAGCCTTCTATACCGTCCTCATGGAAGGCGATGATCAACAAGATCCCCTGGTGGATGCCGTCCGCGCGCTGCTCGATGGCCACATCGTTCTCGATCGTCGTCTGAGTATGCAAAACCATTATCCTGCCATTTCGATCCTCGACAGCTTGAGCCGACTGATGCCTGCGGTCTGCACTCTGGAGCATCTCGAGAAGGCGCGCCGCCTGCGCAGACTCCTGGCGTCTTACACCGCTTCCGAGGACTTGATCCGGGTGGGGGCTTACCAGAAGGGCCTGGACCCTTGGCTGGACCAGGCTATAGCGATCCTCCCCGCTCTGACCGCATTCCTCCAGCAGCAGAGCGATGAAAAAGCGCCCCTGCTTGAAACCCTGGCAGCCCTCCAGGCACTCCCGGGCTAGTGATTTCATGGCTTTCCACTTCTCTCTCCAGGCACTCCTCCGCTATCGCGAGAGTTACGAGCAGCGCGAGCGTCTGCGACTGCAGATCGCGGCCCGCGAAGTGGCCAGGGCGCACCAGAAATGCACAGAGGCCGAACAGGAAAGGGGCAGGGCCTGCGAAGAGCTCGCGAAGAAACTCGGCCAGGGCATGAACGCGTCCGAACTGCGTTTCGAATTGAGTTGCGACCGGGCACGCGCCCGCCGCGTTGCAGCCTGTAAGGAACAAGTCGCCAAACTTGAGGAGTTGCGGCTTTGCCTGTTGGAGGCCTTCCACAAAGCGCACCGCCAGCGTAAGATTCTGGAAAACCTCCGGAACCGCCAGCTTGCCGCCTATCGCCAATTGCACGACCGGCGCATGCAACAACGATTGGACGAGAGATTTCTCACCTTGCACGCTGGGCTGCCCTCCAGCTAGTTGTTGCCCAGTCTACCGGCAAACCTTTCCCGCCGGGACACTCTTCCGCCCCCACGGGTTTTCTCCCCCGAAGTTCGGCCCGGATCGAAATCACTTTAGTTCACAATGCCATCGGCGCCTCGCGGGCCTCACCCGGGGCCAGGCCGGGTTTGGCGTCGGGCATGCTCCTTGGTGAGTGGTCCACCCGGCTAAGTCACATGGGAACCACCTTGGTCCAATCCGCAGGCGCACCGGCATCGACCTCGCCCATCTCACTCGCTTCCGGCAGCGTGCTGGCTTTGGGTGATTCCTTCGCCGTGACGCTGGGCCGCGTTCTGGGGACAGCGTCCACACCCATCCAAGCTGCACTTTCCGGCAGACCCCAAGCAGCGCCAAGCGCGCGCGCCGCTTCCGACTCCGACAAGTCCGCCGGCAATTCCTCCGCGGCGGCGGGATACTTGCTAAGCTGTCTCCTGATAGGCTATGCCCAACCTGCCCCCGCCTTGAACCCTGGGGGCCAGCCGGCCGCCGTCGGCAAAGAGGCCTCCGCGGCAGCCCTTCAACTTGGCTCCGAGGGCACTTCTGCACCCTCTCGAGTGACTCAACAGGTAAAAACTGTTTCCACCCCGGCGGCCCTCCCGGGGGCCGCGGGCTGGAATGACGCCGCGGCTTTGGTGGGCAAAGTCGTGGCGACAACGGGGACCCCCTTGGCGGGGCTCCCGACGCCAGGTATCCGCGACGCCGGAAGTGTGCCGACGAACGGATCAAGTGGGGCGGCATCGGCTCCTCCATCCAGATCTGCAAAAGCCGCATCTACTCCCGCTGGTGAGCTTCCGGGTTCACCTGCTCTCCACATGCCTTTTGGGAAGGAGGCCCTAGGGGTGGCTTCCCCCAAGCCGGCTCGGCAGCTCGCTAGCCTCCCCGCTCCCCAACTGCCAGCAAACCAGTCGAAAGGGTCGCAGGCGTTACAGGCGCAGAGAACCGAAAAGCCCGCGCCCCCTCAGGGAGGGCAGGCCATCCCAGCCCCGGAGCTGGCCGTTTCCCTGCCGGGAGACAACCGGCACAAGCAGCTAACCAGACCAGTTCAGCCGACTCAGGGACCGCAGACATTAACAAGCTTCCCACCACCGTCCTCTCGAATGGAACCCTCCGGGCCTGTGCAGGCGCAGGTAATCACGCTGGGCTCGCCCATTCAGGGCCCAGACACGGTACCGAGTCTCACGCTGCCATCGTCCCAAGGAGAACAAACCCGACCCGCGCCCGCCTGGGGAGCGGGCGTACCCCTGGCGCGTTTCTCCGAGCCCGGCCCCTCTGACCTGACAGAGGCTTCGGGCCTCCTGACAAAGCTCGCGGGAACAGAAGTGAATCTCCAGGTTACAAGGGCTGACTCAAGACCGGCGGGAGGGAGCGAGAACGCCGCGACAACTGGGCAGGCCAGCATTGAACCGCCCAGCGCTTTGGCCGACTCGCGCCAGACAGAAGTGAATCTCCAGTTTACAGGGACTGATGCAAGACCGGCGCGAGGGAGCGAGAATGCTGCGACTGTCGGACAGGCGCGCATGGAACTTCCCAGCGCTCTGGCCGACTTGCGCCAGGCAGAACTGAATCTCCAGGCTACGGGGACTGACACCAAGCTGGCGGGCAAGACCGAGAACGCCGCGACGATCGGGCAGGCCAGCATTGAACCGCCTAACACTTTGGCCGACTCACGCCAGGCAGAAGCGAATCTCCAGGTTACGGGGACTGACGCCAAGGTGGCGGGGAAAACTGAGAACGCCGCGACTGCCGGGCAGGCCAGCACTGAACCACCCAGCGCCCTGGCCGGCTCGCCCCAGAACGAGTTCCCTCCTGCCAATCCCGTCGCCAGCCCGGCGAAGGAGACTTCACATCCCGCCCCGGTGTTCAGCGGCTCAACGCTTGAGGGCGCTTCGCCGAAGGTTGCAGAGCCCGTGGTCGCGAACCTCCGCGGACCCCTGCCTGTGGCTGCCGGCCTTACGCCGACCCAGCATCCCAACACGACTTCGTCCCTAACCACGCCCGAGACAGGCCCGCGCAAGGAGGCTGCTGCCGAAGCCATCCCCTCACAACCACAAGGAGCTTCGCTTTTCAGTTTTGCCGCTGGCACGCTGCAAGCTGAGCTGTCGGACCAAGCGGCGAGTGACGAAGGGAACTCCGGACAGAATGGGGGGCCATCCACGGCGGGGAATTCCCAGAATACTAAACCACACGCGCCAGGACTCGCTGACAGCACCACCCCCAATTCGGATACGAACCTGCTCTCGCCTCAGGCGCCGGAGAGTTCGGTGAGCCATGCCAGTACCTCGACTGTCCCACCCCCGCCGCCGGCAAGCCAGCCTTCCGCGATACTCGCTGCCTGGCAAAACTATGAAGGCAGTGCCGGCAAGATCGTCACCTCGGCGCGGCTGAATGACTTCGTAAACGGTGCCGAAATGCACGTGGCCCTTCGCTCTTCTAGCCTAGGCCCTTTGGAAGTTCGCGCCATCGTCCACGAAGGCTCGGTCGGGGCCGAAATCCACGTGGAGAATCGTGAGGCACATAGCCTCCTGGCGGCCAGCTTACCCTCTCTCGAACGGGCGCTCGGCGAGCGAGACTTGCGCGTGGGGAGTCTGGCGGTTTACCAGGATCACGTCGGGGGAGGAATGAGTGGGGGAGAAGGACAAAACCCCCACTCCGGCTCCTCCCCTTCGCCGCAGCGGCAGAAGTTGCCGTGGGATACCTTGTCTCAATCGGGCAGCTTGGCGAATGGCACACTGGAGATTGAAGAGTTTGTAAATCCGGCAGGCGGCTTGAGCATCCGCGCTTAGCCGACGCCCCTAGGAGAGTAACACCCATGACGATTGACGGCATTAGAGCATTAGACGCGAGCATGACCGCCAGCACTTCTAGTTCTTCCACTTCCACCAGTTCAACAGCTTCACTGAATGGCCTCAACCCCAACGATTTCATGACGCTCTTGGTCTCTGAAATCCAAAACCAGGATCCGACGCAGCCCTTGGACCCCACAACCTTCATGTCACAGCTTGTGCAGTTGAATCAACTCGAACAGACGATGCAGATTAACCAGGTCGTGCAACAGTACAACACCTCGTCAACAACCTCAACGTCCGCTAACAGCGCGATTTAGGAGGAATAAACATGTCATCCTTTTCCACATCACTTTCCGGTCTCAATGCAGAGGAGCAAGCCCTCTCGGTCATTTCTAATGATTTGTCCAACTTGAACACCACTGCATTTAAGTCGGGGACGCCCATTTTCAGCGACCTGTTTTACCAGATGTTGGGCACAGACGGGGCCGGTGACCCGGTGCAAGTGGGCGTTGGCACCACGATGAGTTCCGTCGCATCGCCGTTCACGCAAGGCAATATCTCCACGACAGGGGTATCGACGGACGTTGCCATCCAGGGGAACGGGCTCTTCGTACTGAACCAGGGTGGTACGCCGGTTTACACCCGCGCAGGTGATTTCAGTCTCAATTCAACAGGGAATCTTGTGGACAGCAACGGGTCCGACGTGATGGGCTACCCCGCCGTGAACGGTGCCGTCAGTGCCAGCCAGTCCCTTGCCCCGATCATCATTTCCAGCGGCAAAAACTACCCTCCCAATGCCACTTCCAGCGTGCAATTGGATATGAACCTGGACGCTTCGGCCAAGTTGGCGATGGCGACCGGGACTCTCACTGTGCCGCCTCCACTCCCAACCGCGGGCCAGACCGTTAGCATCGGTGGGACGACCTACACCTTCGAGACATCGTTCATTGGCAGCCCAGCCAACAGCGTTATGATCGGAACCGACGTCGGATCGACGCTTGCCAATCTGGCGGGCGCCATCAATGCGGCAACGACAGGAGGGCAGGGGGCAGGCACTACTTACGACAATCTCGTCGGCGCCAACGCCAATGTCACTGCCACGGGTTCTACGGCCACTGCGCTCAACCTGCAGGCAACGCAACTTCAAGCAGGGGCACTTGGCAATGGCGAAGCCATTTCGACCACCTGGCCATACGGTTCATTCGGGCCCGCGGTCTTAGACCTGGGTGGAGGCGTGACCGATGTGCAGGCGATCGGGACTCTCACTGCTGCGCCAGGTGCGGCTCTACCGGGCGTAGGTAATTCTGTTACCATCGGTGGAACGACCTACACCTTCGTGGGGAGCGTTGCGAACCTAACCGCGCCCGACGACGTTCTGATCGACCCGGGCATAGGCGGACCCGGCACTGGCACCGTCGCACAGACCCTTGCCAACCTGGCAGCCGCCATCAATCAGACCCCAGGACAAGCTGGCGTCACTTACGGAGGAGGCACCGTCGCCAACACCTCGGCCACGGTCACGGGCTCTACGGCCACCACGCTCACCCTGACGGCAACTCCTGCTCAACTTGGGACAGATGGCGACAAGGTTTCTACCTTGAGCACCTGGGCCTCGTGCTCATTCGGGGCCACAGACTTGGCTGGAGGCGTGGACGCTGTGCAGGCGACCGGAATTCTCACGGTGCCGCCTCCCCTTCCGACCGCAGGCCAGACCGTTACTATCGGTGGAACGAAGTACACCTTCCAGACCGTCCTCGCCAATCCCAACGACGTCCTGATCGGAACCGACGTCACGTCGACCCTTGCCAACCTGGCGGGCGCAATCAACGCGGCCACGACCGGAGGGCAGGCGCCAGGCAACACTTACGGAGCTGGCACCGTCGCCAACGCTTCGGCCACTGCCACGGGCTCGACGGCCACCACGCTTACTCTGCAAGCAAGTCAAAGTGGGGCCGCTGGCGATAGTGTCCCCACCTCGACGAACTGGAGTAGTGTTGCCGATGCCGGGATTACCGGTTCATTCGGAGCCGCAGACTTGTCTGGGGGTGCGGCCGGTCAGTCGTTCAGTACACCCATAACAGTTTATGATTCACTCGGCACCAGCCACGTCCTAAGTTTCAATTTCACCATAAATTCACCGGGAACCTGGTCCTATCAGATCACGATCCCTGCGGCGGATGTTGGGGCAACCGGCAATCCCGTGGTGGTGGGAAGCGGGACGTTGCAGTTCGACTCGTCCGGGAATCTGATTTCACCGTCGGCGGATGTGGCGGGAATTAATGTCAATGGGTTGGCTGACGGGGCAAAGACCCTGAGCCTCAATTGGCAACTCTACAGTTCACCTGGGACTGCTGTCGTTACGCAGACGGCAGAACCTTCTGCAACCTCCGGGACAGTGCAGGATGGCTATAGTGCCGGAACCTTGCAGAGTTACTCCATTAACTCTACCGGAGTCATTGACGGGGTTCTCTCGAACGGACAGACCGTTGCCTTAGGCCAGATTGCCCTCGCCACTCTCCCGAATTACGACGGCCTGACCCGCATCGGTGAAAACGACTACCAAACAAGCTTGGCTTCCGGGGCTGCCAGCGTGGGGACACCTGGAAGCGGCGGCAGTGGGACATTGGACGGGGGCTCGCTGGAGGCGTCCAACGTAGACATCGCCACGGCGTTCACCCTGCTCATTCAGGCCGAACGCGGATATGAGGCCAATGCCAAGGCAATCACCACGGCCGACGACGTCATGCAGGCCTCCATCAACTTAATAACGAGTTAGATTATCGCAAGCCGCTCTCCACGCCCCGCCCCCAGCAGAATAGCGCTGGGGGCGGGATTATGCCCTTTATTGAAGCACCTTAATGAGTATTTCCGAATTTAGAACTGATCAAGCCGGCTCTCGAGTTGGTTCTGACGCGCGGCTCCCGATCTGAATGCCCTCAAACTTCCGCAAACATAAGGGATTCTAGACCTTTCCCCGCATAATTCCGACCCTCTTGTGAGTTCTCCCTCCTTTGGGCAACGACTTGCTTTTCCTAGCCATGTATCTACGACTGAGGTTGCTCAAATGGATAGGAAAGTAAGCCGGAAGCCATCGTTGTGGGCTGTAATCTGCACGGTGGGACTGGCCGTATTTGCCGGGATGGGCTGGTTCGGGTGCAGCGACCTCCAATCTCCTGACGGTGCCGGGAGCAGCCCAACTTCAGGCAGTTCAAAACCGGGGGGGATGCTGCACCTGGAGAGCTTCGTGGTGAACCTGGCGGATGCAGACGGAGGGCGGTTTCTGCGCTTGGGAATTGACTTGGGTCTGGAGTCTCCCCTCCCCACCGCGTGGGGGGGAGAGAAGGGCCCCGGGGTTCCCACGGCCCGCATTCGCGATTCGATCTTGGCGGTGCTCACCACATGGCGCTCAGACGCCCTCTTAGCGTCCGACGGCAAGCAGAAACTCAAAGCAGAACTGGTGCGCGCGCTGCGGGAACACGTGCCCGAATTGGGTGTGCGAGAAGTCTACTTCACAGATTTCCTCGTGCAGCGTTGAAGGATGGCAAACGAGGATCAAACCCGGGTGGATGAGCCGACTTCCTTTCCCCCGGAGCTCTGGGCGGAGGTGCAGGACCTTTCTTGCCGCCTTTCCGTGGCGCTCAAGGTGCCTGGCTTCACAATTCGTGACCTCCTCTCTCTAGGTGTTGACTCTGTCGTAGATACCGGACGGCCCGAAGGTGCTCACGTGCCCGTGGTGGTGAATGGCGTCATGGTGGGGTGGGCAGAGTTTGACGTGATTGATGGACAGCTCGCGGTCCGTTTGACGGAGCTGGTTTGACCCCTGACACCCATCTGTGCTGGGGAAAAGGAGTAGGCCGTTATGGAAGACAATCCTACAAGCCAGGGCAGGCCGCGGCTGGGAACAACTTGGACCGCTGCCCTCAAGGGAGTCTCGGAGTGGGCGCAACGTGCCGTAAGGTCCCGCAAAGTCCGGCGGCTGCGAGTGCGGGAGACGCTGTCGCTCGGTGACAAGCGGTTTCTGGCGGTCGTGGAATTCGACCGCCAGGAATTCCTGGTGGGCGGCAGCGGGAATTCTCTTGCCCTCTTGGCGCGGCTGCAGGCAGGGATGGTCGTGCCCGAGCCACCACCGCCCACCGGGGCTCGGGTTGCCTGAGCGCCGTTGAGTTCTGCCATGAAGCAACTTTGGCTCATTCGGTTGGCGGGATGGTCCGCGACCTGCGTCGCCCTAGGGGTATTCCCCACTTCCGTCTGGGCAGCGCCGCCCACCCCGCAAAGCGGTTTGATGATTCCGGGGCTCAACCCAGGGGGCGCCTCGCTGCCCTGGACCATTGTCGTCCTGCTGACGCTGCTGACCCTTCTGCCTGCCCTGCTTCTGGCAATGACGCCTTTCGTCAGGTTGCTGGTGGTCTTTCATTTTCTCCGGCAGGCGCTGGGAACGCAGAACACTCCGACCAACCAAACACTGATCGGCTTGGCGCTCTTCTTGACCTACTTCGTGATGCAGCCGGTCGGCGCGGAGATCTACGAGGCCGCAATTGTTCCCCTGCAAAGCAATCAGATCACGGCGATGGAGGCCCTGGACCGGGGCGCGATGCCGATGAGGCGGTTCATGTTGAAGTATGCGCGGCAGAAAGACCTGGCGCTGTTTGTGGAGTTAGCGCGCGAGCCTCGCCCAAATCGCCCGGAGGACCTTCCGATGCGGGTAGTCGTCCCGGCGTACATCCTCTCGGAGTTGAAAGCCGGGTTTCAGATCGGGACGGTACTCTTCTTTCCCTTCTTGGTAATCGACTTGGTCGTCGCCTCCGTCACAACCTCCGTGGGGATGATGCAGTTGCCTCCCGTGGTGATTTCCACCCCCTTGAAGATCCTGCTTTTCGTCATGGTGGACGGCTGGAACCTGGTCGTGGGCTCCTTGATGAAGAGTTTCTACTGAGGTCGCGTAATGTCTCTGGATGTGGTCGTGCAGCTTGCTCGTGAAACCCTCCAGACAGCCCTCTGGCTGGCGGCTCCTATCCTGTTGATCGTCACCGCGGTGAGCTTGCTCATCAGCATTGCGCAGGTGATGACTTCCATTCAGGAGCACACCGTGGCCACCGTACCGAGGCTGACCGTCGTGGCCGTCACGACCTTCGTTTTCCTGCCGTGGCTGTTGCGGAAACTGATGAGCTTCACCCTTCAGCTCTTTGCCGACTTCCATAGCTACCTGGGGTGATGTGCGGGGATTGAAACATGGGATCAGGGCTCGAAACGATGGTCTTTCGTCTGGCCGTGGTGGGAGCGCGGGTGAGCGCCCTTATGCTTTTCGCTCCTTTTCTGGCCGGTGCGACGATTTCACCCCGCATCAAGGCGGGTTTCACTGCGGTGCTAACCGCCCTTCTTTACCCGGTCGTAGCAGCAAACTTGGCCACCCTGAGCGCGGCACGGGCGTGGCAGATGGTGGGCGGGGAGTTCATCATCGGTCTGATTATGGGGATTACCCTCCAGTTCGTCTTCGAGGCCGTGCAGTTGGCGGGGCAGATCGTGGGCTTTCAGGTCGGCCATTCGCTGGCGAATCTCATTAATCCTCTGACGGACGTCGAGACCACCGTCCTTTCGAACTTTTACCAGGCGGTGGCACTGCTGATTTTCCTACAACTGGAGGTTCACCATTGGGTGCTGCGGGGCTTGGCCAAGAGCTTCACCTTTTGTCCCCCCGGAACTGTGGTGGTGACGCCTGCCGTGGCAACGGAGGTCTGGCGCGCCGCTGGGGGCATGCTGATTGTCGCGGTCCAGATCGCCATACCGACGCTGCTGGCGACCCTTCTCATTGATCTCGCCCTGGGTTTGTTGGGGAAGGCCTCGCCGCAGCTTCCGGTGTTGCTCGTAGGGATGTCCCTCAAGAGCATTGTGGCGTTGCTGGTCTTGGCCGGAGGGCTGCGCTTCTGGCCCGCATTGCTGGAACGGTATTTCGGGGCAGCCTTGATGACGAGCGAAAGGCTGCTGCGTTTGGCGCGCTAGGGAGCAGGACAAGTGGCGGACCAAAGTCGCACGGAAAGCGCAACTCCCCGACGGCGATGGAAGGCCCGGCGGGAGGGAGAAGTCCCCCGCAGCCGCGAGTTGCCCGCCGCGCTGGCACTGATGACCCTGGTGTTGTTTCTGGGGTGGTACCCCCAGAACTGGAGGAATGAATGGCGCGACCTCATGCAACAATTGCTCACCTCGGCCACGCAGGGTGACCTGGCGGCCGGCACGCCGCTGCTCAATTGGGTTGCCTGGAAGGCATGTGTCTGGACGGCTCCCGTCCTGCTCCTGGCCTGGCTGGCGGCGATGGTGGGAAGCTTCGCTCTGGGAGGATTCGTCGTGGCTCCGGGCGCCTTAAGCCCCAAGACGCAGCGTTTGAATCCTGCCAAGAACCTGCAGAAGCTATGGTCAATCGGAGCTCTGCAAGGACTCTCGAAGTCCCTGGTGCCCACGGCATTCCTGCTCTATCTGGCTGTGTCCCTCATGGCCCGGGACTGGAGCCAAATCGTGCAGATGTCCCGGACGGGCATCCGGTCATCGCTGGCTTGGATGCTCACCCGCATCTTCGAGTTCGGTTGGAAAGGCGGTCTGGTTTTCACTTTGTGGGCCGGCTTGGATGTCCTGCTGGCTCGCTTCAACTACGAGCACTCGCTGCGCATGACCCGTGAGGAAGTCCGCGAGGACTTCAAGGAGACGGAAGGCCACCCCACGATCCGCGCCCGCATTCGGCGATTGCAGCGTGCCATGCGCCGCCGCAGAATGCTGCACGACGTGGCACGCGCAACCGTGGTGGTGACCAACCCCAGTGAATTCGCCGTCGCTCTCGAGTACAGACCCGAAAGCATGGGAGCGCCAGTGGTGGTGGCTAAGGGTCGCAACCTGCTCGCGCAACAGATCAAGCGTGAGGCGCGCTGGCATGGCATCCCGCTGGTGGAAAACCCGCCGCTCGCTCAGGCCCTCTACCGCGCCACGGAAGTCGGCCAGGCGATTCCGGCCAAGTTGTACGCAGCCGTCGCTGAAATCCTGGCGTTCATCTACCGCACGCAGGGACTGATGAATCCACCCCCGGCCCGCGGGGGAAATTCGCCGCGAGCCAACTAGGCGCGGGCACGCCCGCGTCGCGCCGAACGAAGGCAAAGCCTGGCTATAGGCATTGAATATGAAACCGGCCGTCAAATCGGCTCCCAGCATGGCAAGCACAGCCATGGACTGGATGATTCCGGTGGTCACCGTGGCATTGGTGTTCGTGATGTTGGTGCCCATGCCACCCTTCGCGCTCGACCTCCTCCTTTCTGCGAGCCTTACCGCCTCGGTCCTGGTCTTGTTAGTAGCGATGTACATCTCGCGTCCCGTCCAATTCTCCGTGTTTCCCTCGCTCCTGCTACTTCTCACCCTGTTCCGCCTTTCGCTGAATCTGGCCAGCAGCCGGCGCATCCTGATGCACGGCAATGAGGGCCCCACTGCCGCCGGACACGTGATCGGAGCCTTTGGGCAGTTTGTGGTGGGCGGGAATTACATTGTCGGTTTCGTGCTGTTTGTGGCGTTGATTGCGATTCAGTATCTGGTCATTAACCATGGTGCGGTACGCATCGCGGAAGTGACAGCGCGCTTTACCTTGGACGCCTTGCCAGGCAAGCAGATGGCTATTGATGCCGACCTGGGTGCGGGGCTCATTGATGAAGCCCAGGCGCGCACGCGTCGCGAACTGGTGGGCCGCGAAGCGGAATTCTATGGCGCCATGGACGGCGCGGCGCGCTTCAGCCAGCGCGATGCTCTGGCCACGGTGCTCATCACGGCCATCAACATCGTGGCGGGCTTCTTGATCGGCGTCTTCTACCACGGCGTTCAGTTCACCGAAGCCCTGAAAACCTACACCATTCTCACGGTGGGGGACGGGCTGGTCACCATGATCCCTTCGCTCCTGGTTTCCGTGGCCGGGGCGATGGTGGCCACACGGGCTTCGTCCGAGTCGAGCTTGGGAGTTGACCTCAAACGGCAACTGCTTCCGCGGAGCCACCCATTGTGGATCGTCGCCGGAGTGATGGGATCGTTGGGGCTGATCCCGGGGCTGCCGAAATTTCCCTTCTTCCTCATGGCGGGGCTCCTGGTATGGCTGGCGCGGCGTGCGCAGCGCGCAGCCGCAGCCGAGACCGCCGTAGCCGTGACGCCCGCCACGACTTTGCCGCCTGAAAAGGCTCAGGAGCAGTTGGAGACGCTCTTGCGGCTCGACGACTTGAGCTTGGAAGTGGGCTACGGATTGGTGCCGCTGGTTGACCAGGGGCAAGGTGGACAGTTGTTGACGCGCATCCGAGCTCTCCGCCGCCACCTTGCCCTGCAATTGGGTTTCATCGTTCCGCCCGTCCACATTACGGACAATGTGCAGATCAATCCGCGTGAGTATGTCATCCGTCTCCGCGGAGTGGAAATCGCCCGCTGGGAGATGGCTCCGGAGAGTCTGCTGGCCATCAGTTCCGAAGCGAATGCGCAGCCGCTGGAGGGGCGTGAAACCCGCGAGCCGGCTTTCGGGGTTCCCGCCAAATGGATCGCTCCGAAGCTGCGCGAGCACGCCTTGGCAGCCGGTTACGCGGTGGTGGATCAGACTTCGGTCTTGGCGACGCATTTGGCCGAGGTCATCAAGCAACACGCCCACGAACTCCTGACTCGCCAGGAAACCAAGCGGCTGCTTGATGCCCAGGCGGAATCGCAGCCCAAACTCGTGGAGGAACTCGTCCCCAAGCTGCTGAGTTTGGGCGAAGTGCAAAAAATACTCCAACAATTGTTGCGCGAGCAGGTTTCCATCCGCGATTTGGTAACGGTCCTGGAGACCCTTCTCGATACGGCACCCGTCAATAAGAACCCCGTCCTGTTGGTGGAGGCCGCCCGGCAGTCGCTGAGGCGTGCGCTCGTACAACCCTTGCTGGGCGACGATGGCAAACTCACCGTCATCCAACTCGACGCCAACATGGAAGAACAGCTCGCCCAGATTCTGGACCCACAGGCAGCGAACCGTCCTTCCAACGCCCTGCAACCCTCTCTGATTCGCCGAGTCTTGGACGGCATGAAGAGGCTTCTGGGCGAGCCGCTGACAATTCCTTCGCCGATCGTGCTCTGCAGCAGTCCGACTCGCTTCCACCTGCGACGCCTTCTGGAGCCGTTCCTGCCCAGGCTGGTGGTGCTTTCGCCGGCGGAGATTCCCGCCGCGGTTTCGATTCAATCCTTGGGGGTCGTGCAGTAGGTGAGTGAGCGGGCGATTGAACCCGCCCCGAACAAAAGGGGGAAGAAGATGAAAGCAGCCAAGAAAGCCTATGAGTCCGTCGCGCATCTCGAATCTCCAGACCAGGAACGCCTGCTCCTGGAGCAGCTCCCGCAGGTTCGTTACATCGCCCGCCGGATTCATGATCGCCTGCCCTCCCATATCCTGTTGGACGACCTGGTGCAAGCGGGCATTCTGGGGCTGATCGAAGCCGTCCATAAGTACGACCCCAGCAAGAACGTGGAGCTGAAGACCTACGCGAAGCACCGGATTCAGGGGGCCATCCTGGACAGCCTGCGAGATCTCGATTGGAGTCCGCGCCCGCTGCGCCGGAAGGCGCGCCAACTGGAGCAGGCGCATCAGCGACTCCGGGCGCGGCTGGGCCGAGCGGCGACGGAACCGGAACTGGCGGTGGAATTGGGAATCGAGTTGAAAGAGTTGCAGCGCCTTTTGGGCGACTTGCGGGGACTTGACCTCGGCAGTCTGCAGGACGAGTTTAGCGAGTCGGGCCAGAGACGCGACACCCTGGTGGCGAACCCGGAGGGGTCCGGCCAGGAGCCCTTTTCGATGTGCCTGCAAGGAGAACTTCACGGGTTTCTGGCACGCGCCGTGGGTGAACTCCAGCCGCGCGAGCGCCAGGTCCTTTCTCTCTATTACGTTGAGGAGCTCACCATGAAAGAGGTAGGCGCCGTGCTGGGTGTAGGGGAAGCACGCGTCTCTCAGATTCACTCGGCAGCCCTCGTCCGTCTGCGCGCCCGCATGCGCGATTTACTGGAACAGAACAAGCCTGGCTTGGAAAGCCTGCCCCCAACTCCTCCTAGCGCGATGGAGACGTCATGGAGAAGATTCTAACTCAGGACGAGATTGACCAACTGTTCCGCGCGACGCAGGCGGGGGTGGCCGAAAAGCCGAAATCCCCAACCGCCCAGCGCACGTCCACGCCCTGCAATTTCCGGCAGTCAGCCAGGATCTCGAAGGAACAACTTCGTTCCGTAAGCCAGTTGCACGAAGCCTTTGCGCGGAGTCTGACCCACTCGCTGGGCGCCTACCTGCGTGTGGCCTTCGAGGTCAATCTGGTCTCGGCGGAGCAACTCTCCTATGGCGAGTTTCTGCAGCGTATCCCGGAGGTGACTTACCTGGTGTCCATGACACTTCGCCCCGTGGGGGTCTCGGCGGCGGTGGAGATCGACTTGCCGCTGGCATTTCCGATCATCGATTTGTTGTTGGGGGGACCCGGACGATCCGAGGCGGCCGTGCGGGAGATTACGGAAATCGAGGAGCAAATCCTGGAGAGTGTCGTGAAGATTATCGAGAGAGAACTGCAAGCGACCTGGCACACCGTGCTGGAGGTGCAGTTCTCCTTCGACCAGAGACTCCGGCAAGCGGAAATTCCCCGCCTGATGCCGCCCAACGAAAAAATCCTGTCTCTGAGCTTTGAAATCCGCATGCCCGAGGCCAGGGGGATGCTGAATGTGGCGCTGCCGGCCGCCGTCTCGAACGCCCTTTTGCGAAAACTCACGCAGCAAGGCACTTATCGCAAACACCGAAGTACGACGGATAGCACCTCGCAGATCTCGAAGCACCTCGAGCGTTGCTCTTTCCCCCTGGAATTGATTCTGCCCGAGGGGCGCGTCCCGGTATCCCGATTGTTGGTGTTGGAGCCCGGGGACATCCTGAAGTTGCAATGCCGGTTGTCGGCGACGGCCAATCTGTTGGTTAGCGGCAAGACGCTGTTTCGTGCGTATCCGGTTCGCTCCGGCGGTCGGCGCGCCGCGCAGGTGGAGCGACGTGTGCACCAACCGGGTTCCACTTCTTAAGGAGAATGTATGGGCACGGAAAACCAAACCCCGCGCAGCGCGAAACTGCAGGAGTACATCCAAACCTGGGCCGCGAGTATCGGACGCGTCCTGCAGGAAGTGGCCGGTGCACCCCACACCGCCGAGGAACTCCCGGCAGCGGCGATGCCGGCACAACTTGAGGCCTTGAAGGACAATGGCATCTACGCCCAATTCCAGGCCATGCAACACCTGTCTGGAGAGCAAGGGTTTGTTTTGTCGAAAGGCGACGCCGTGCGCATGGCGCAGTTGTTGCTGACGGAACCCCAGGACCCCGACGCTGCCATGAGCGATGATCATCGCGACGCCCTCGGCGAGCTGTTCCGGCAATTTGCGGGTGCGGCGGCGAGCGCCCTCACCGGGTTGGCGGGCGGGGAGGTGGGCTTCAAGTGGTCCGGCATGGAGCGCCTGCAAGGTGAGCCCGCCGTGCGGGTGGGCATGCGGTGGAGCAGCCCGAAGTTTCCGCCCTTCACCATGATGGTCGAGCTCAGTCCGGCTCTGGCGACGGCTCTTCATCCTGTCACCCCTTCCAGTCCCCCCACTCCCACGCCCGCCGTTTCAGCCGCACCCTCCAACACTTCGGGTCCAGCCCGTGACCCCAAGCTGGAACTGTTAATGGATGTGGAACTGGATGTGACTCTGCGTTTCGGTGAACGGCAAATGCCGCTGCACGACATCCTGGATTTGAATGCGGGTTCGGTGGTCGAACTCGATCAAGAGGTTCAGGATCCGGTGGAGCTTCTGGTGGGCGGAAAAGTGGTCGCGCATGGAGAAGTCGTGATTGTGGATGGCAGTTACGGGCTGCGGGTCGTGGAAATCGTCACCCCTCTGGAAAGAATTGAGTCTCTGCGCAAATGAACCCGGAACTGCGGTCGACGGTCGCAGGGACTTGGGGAAGAGTTGCTGGCCAGCATGAAGGCTGAACATTTTACGAGACAATGCGAATCCCCGAATTGCTCGCATCGCAAGCGGGCGTGGCGGCCGTGGCTGGAACCGCCCCGAAGCCTCTCCCTGGATGGCCACTGGTATTGCAGTGGGGAGTGTTTTCAACGCGCCCTGATTGCCGCCCTCGAGCCCTTGCTCGCCGTTACGGCTCGACCGCACCCGGCGCCGCATCGGGTTCCCCTGGGATTGCTGCTGCTTTCGCGCGGCACCGTGGACAATGACCAGCTCAAGAAGGCTTTGCAAGCGCAGAAAGACTCTGGTAGTGGGCGGGTCGGAGAATGGCTTCGGCATATGGGCGCCGTCACGGAAGAACAAGTTACTCAGGCGCTGGGGTTGCAGTGGTCGATCCCTGTCTTCCCCCTCCCCGGAACTCGCCGCTATCTGGAGTATGCTCACCTTATACCGTTTCCTCTGCTCGAAGCCGTGGAGATGATCCCCGTCCACTACCTCCCGGCCAGCCGCTACCTCTATATGGCTTTCGTGGATCGGATTAACTACACGGCTCTCTATTCTGTCGAGAAGATGCTGGATTGCCGCACCGAGCAGTGTTTGGCTTCGCAGTCGCATATTCGACAGGCGCTTGACGAACTCCGCAGCATGCCTCGACCCGCCGAGATCCGAGTCGACAACTTGGATGACCCCCGGCAGATCGCCGAAACGGCCTTGGACTACTTCTCGAGGTGCGGCGCGGAGGGCGCAAGAGTCAGTGGATTTGGTGGCTTCATTTGGATCCGCATTCTGGCCGCCGCGGGGTTCAGTGACCTGCTGTTTCAAGTCAGCGGCGATCGGCCGGAAACCGTTCTTCCAACCGGACCGGAGGAGTAGCTTCTCACCAGGCTGCCTTTTCTTGTCACTCGCCACTCGCAACTTGCCACCTTTAGGTCAAGTAACCACTTTTGTTTTCATCAATATAATGGCTAGACGCCTATAACTACCTTATTTTTCATCAACATAATGGCTAGGCATAAAAGCGACATTTTTACACCATTTGTTTTCAATAACATAATGGCTCTATCCTTCATTTTTGACCCCCGCGTTTTTTTACGTAGCCTAGTACAGAAATAGACTAATTATCTTAGTTTCAACGACATAGATTTCTGCAAGTTTTTCGCCGTTTATAGCTAACTCCTTTTCCTTTCTAACACATAATGGCTAGCCGCAGTGCTCTGTAGCGCTGAACTTCAGTCCAGCATGTGCCGATCTGGCCCCCATCGCAGTGTTCGAGTGCGGTCTCAATTCCGTTTGGTTCGCGTAGATCCCTGCAAGAAACGCCTGAATGTCCGCACAATTTGTTGAAATGCCCATTTTATCGAAAGAAATAGCGCTCGAAATGACACGAGCACTCGGCTTCGCAGTTGTCTCTTTTGCTGTCAGTGAGATGCAGGCTAAAGTCTTCACTCCGCAACACCTCATGAGTCCTCCAGGCCAGGGATCGCCATGCGGCAGAGCGACATACAATGCCTCGCGGGAGCTCATGCGACTCCGTCCTATAATTTATATTAAGCTTATTACAACTACGATGTCAAGAGAGAAATGATGTATCTTCGGAGCGTCGATTGGAAGGAATAATCACGGGAGGGAGCGTCCGAGACTTTCACGCCGACACCGGTTTTCATCTCGGCGACTCTTGCGGAGCTACGTCAGATCTCCCCAGCGTCAAGCCCTTGAAACGCCGCGCCCAGGCCATGACGTTGGCCGGGGGTCTGCGCTCTCGAAGTTCTCCGGCCATAAACTTCATGTAGGGATCGATATGGTGGAAGAACATCTTATATCCTGCGCAGAGATAGTTCAGTCCTGCTTCCCCATCCGCCGCCCGGATGAATCGATGCTTCGGGCACTCACCATTGCAGGCAAACCTTACTTCACATTCCCGGCAGTAACGGGGCAGCGTTTCCCACTTGTCCAAGCCGAATTTCCTCTGCTGAGGAGAATTCACCAGGGACGCAAGAGGCCTTTCCATAATGTTGCCCAGCCGGTTCTGCGGGTAAACAAAATGGTCACATGAATAAAGGTCACCGTTGTGCTCGATTGCCATGGCCATGCCGCAGGTTTTTCGCAGGACGCAAAGGCTCGGCTCCATGCCTACCCAGCTCTCCAAGGCCACATCAAAGATTTGAACGAAGTATCGCGCCACGTCGTTACGAATCCATTCATCGAAGATGGCGCAAAGGAATTTCCCATATAGGAGGGGTTCGACAGACCACTTGGAAACAGCGGTTTGTTCGCTGGAATGGGAGGAGTTACGAACCCGGCTTGGGGAGTCGGAATCCGGAGCTGCCCTTTCCACACACGGGATGAATTGCATGAATTCGCTGTGGATCTCTTTCAGGAACCGGTAGACTTCCAGCGGATGAGTGGAGTTACGTCTTTGGACAACCGTGAGTGTGTTGAAGCTTACGCCATGCTTCTTGAGGTAGTCTAATCCCCGCATCACACGGTCGAAGGTAGGCTGTCCACCCTTGCTCACGCGATAGACATCGTGAAGCTCGCGAGGGCCGTCAATGGATATCCCCACCAGAAAATGGTTTTCAGCCAGGAACTCGCCCCAGCGGTCGTCGAGGAGAGTCCCGTTCGTTTGAAAGGCGTTCTCGATTCGCTTACCACCGGCGTACTTATGTTGCAACTCGGCAACCTTGCGGAAATACTCCACCCCCAGAAGCGTGGGTTCACCCCCCTGCCAAGCAAAACTGATGACGGGTGAGCTTTGCCCCTCGATGTATTGGCGGATATAAGATTCCAGGACGTCGCCCGGCATCGCCCAGTCGGTTTTGCCCGGGTAGAGGCTTTCCTTCGCCAGGTAGAAGCAGTATTGGCAATCCAGATTGCACAGGGGGCCCACCGGTTTCGTCATGATGTGGAAACCCTGGACCTGATTCTCACCTCCATCTGGCACGGCGTTTTTGATTTCACCCATCAACGGCACAGCCTCCGAACTCTCTCCCAGTGCTGCCTTACTCCTCAATGACGATCGCTTTGGCCTTCCCAAGGTGTCAGCGCAAGCATTGCGGTCCGGGTTCTCCGGCAGTAGCGGCTACGTCTCCCCGGTCTCGTTACGGAGTTGCTCGAGCCGGCGGAGCAATTCTTTAGTCAATTCTGCGTAGGTCGGATCACCATAAAGATTGTGGTTTTCCCCGGGATCGGTTTTTAAATCGTAGAGCTCATACTCTTTGGGTTCTGCCTCATAATACTCGATCAGCTTGTAACGCTCCGTACGGACGCCGCGATTCTTCGGCACCATATGCCAGCCCGGATACTCGTAATACTCGTATAACCAATCCTTGCGCCAGTCCGAGTCGTTGCCTTGGATAAGCGGCACCAGGCTGCGGCCTTGCGTGTGCTCCGGAGCCTTGAGTCCGGCCAGCTCCAGCATGGTTGGGGCAATGTCGATGTTGAGAGCCATCCTGTCGTTGAGGAAACCCGGCTTGATCATTTTAGGGTATCGGATGGCAAGGGGAATTCGGATCGAAGGCTCGTGCATCAGCCGTTTGTCAACGAGTCGCCACTCCCCCAGAAAGTAGCCATGATCCGCCGTAATCATGACCACTGTATCATCCAGCTTGCCGGTGCGAGTGAGCACTTCGAGGACTCGACCCAGGTCGTCATCGGCAGCCATCGTCGAGGCATAGTGATTCTTGACCACGGATTCCAGTGTAGCCGCCCACTCGAAAGTGCCGATCTTATTATCGGCCCCGGCAAAGACCTCCGGTTTTCCTGGATAGCCTTTGAGGTCGTCATCGAAACTAGCAGGCTTGGGAATAACGACATCGCGGAACAAATCCAAATCGTGCCGGGGACGGAGGAAAGGGCTGTGAGGGGCATAAAGCCAGAGAAACAGGCAGAAGGGTTTCTGTCGTCTCCCCTGCAACCATTCAACCGCCGCCGAGGTCACGACATCGTCGACGTATCCCTTATAGACCCCCTCTCTGCCGTTGGCGTTGAGACCAATCTGGCCGTCATAACCTTCGGCAATCGTATTCACGAAGTAGTCCGCCTGGTCGACATAACCGAAGTAGTAATTCCAGTAATGATCTCGCAACGATCCCTTGACGTGGGACTTCCCACAGAACGCCACCTCGTATCCCGCCTCGCGCAAGAGGTCAGAAACGATGGGAATTCCGCTCGCGATGGGGCGCTCCTTGTTGTCGATCACGCCGTGCTTTTGGGAATACATCCCCGTGAGCGTCGAGGCGCGGCCGGGCGCACACAGAGCGTTCACCACGAAGGCATTCTGAAAGCGCATCCCTTCGCGTGCGATACGGTCCATGTGGGGAGTGCGAATGATCGCGTTCCCCGCGATGCTCATTTCGTCCGGGCGTTGGCCGTCGGTCATGAAGATGACGAAATTAGGCCGATGGTCTCTCTCCGTCGCTCGGGCTGGTTGGGCCCCTGGTGACTGTCCTGCCACCGCCACACTTCCCAGTGTGGCAGCTCCCAGTTTCAGGACATCCCGCCGGGTCGGCCCTCCGTTTCCACCGTCTTTGCCTCTTCTCATCTCTCACCTCGATTCCAAGGGTCACACGGCACTTCCTCGCGGGCACGCACATCTCGCGCTTTCCGCGGGCTTGCGAATTACGCCAGCGAAGAACAGACCGCGGGTGGCGCGGACATGCCGTCGTTCTACACGTGTGCGACCGATAGGCGCAAAACCAAGTTTCGCCACATAGTCCTAAGCAGGCCAGCCGGCGAGTTTTATATGCCCGATTGACCAACAAATCAAGCGTAGCGCCCCCATGCACCGGGCCAGATGTGCCGCTGCTGGTAAACGATTGCCAGTTTGCTTACTGCCCCATCCGCCACCTCTCCAACTCAAAATCTAGAATCCAAAATCACCGCACCAAGGGTATAATCCCCCAAACAGCGAAAGGAGTGTTTTCTCATGTCCAAAGATTCAGAACTGAACCGCCGCGAGTTCCTCAAAACCGGCGCGCTTACGAGCGCGGGGCTGGCGGCTTTGGGTGGCATCAGCTTTTTTCCCAAACCCGAGAGGATCTTCGGAGCGGGCGACCGCGTGCGCCTGGCCGTGATTGGCCTGCATGGGCAGGGGTGGTCGCATGTGGAAGAGTATTCCAAGATGCCGAATGTCGAGATTGCCGCCGTCTGCGACATTGATGAAAACGTTATGAATCAGCGTCTGGGGGAGATGGAAAAGATGGGGCTCAAGAAGCCGGCCACCTTCATCGACCTGCGCAAACTTCTCGAAGACAAGTCCATCGATGCCATCTCCATCGCCACCCCTAACCACTGGCACTCGCTGCAAGCGATCTGGGGCTGCCAGGCCGGCAAGGACGTTTACGTGGAGAAGCCCATGTCCCATAACTGGTGGGAAGGGCGCCAGTTGATGCGTGCCGCGCAGAAGTACGACCGCATCGTGCAGCACGGCACCAACAGCCGCTCCGGCAAAGCCATCATCGAGGCCATGCAAAAGATGCGCGACGGCCTGATCGGCGAGAGGTATCTTTCGCGCGGCATCTGCTACAAATGGCGCAACACGATCGGCCGCACCCCGGAAGAACCAGTGCCCGCGGGCGTCCACTACGACCTCTGGACCGGACCCGCGCCGCTCAAGCCCTTCACCAAGAATCGCTTCCACTACAACTGGCATTGGATCTGGGACACCGGCAACGGCGACTTCGGCAACCAGGGCATCCACGAGCTCGACGTGGCGCGCTGGGGATTAGACGTGAAATTCCCCAACCGGATCGCAGCCATCGGCGGGCACGTGATGTTTGATGACGACCAGCAGACACCCAACGTGCTGAACGTCGCTTACGAGTTTGATATGCCGGACGGGAAGAAGCGGCTCCTGGAGTTTGAGGTCCGCCACTGGATCACCAATCACGAAGCCGGCATCGGGACGCCGGAGTTCGGAAAAGGCGATGTCGCCCCGGCGCTCGGCAATGCGGCTGAGCCCCGCAAAGGCAGAGGCCCGCAGAATACCATCGGCAACATTATTTATGGCTCCAAAGGGTATCTCGCCATCGGCGGCTACGGTTCCTATCGCACCTGGCTCGGTGAAGAACAAGAGCCGGGACCCTACGCGGAAGGGGAAGGCAACAACTGGGCCAACTTCATCGACTGCGTCCGCAGCCGCAAGAAGGAAGCACTGAACGCGCCCATCGAGGAGGGCTACATTTCCTGCACGCTGCTGCACCTGGGTAACGCGTCGTATCGCGTGGGCCGCACCTTGCAGTTCGATCCGGAGAAGCAGGAAGTGATCGGTGACACGGAAGCCGCGCGCATCCTCCGCGACGCCGACCGCGGCTACCGCGCACCTTACCTCGTGCCGGAGGAGGTGTAAGCTCGCCTAATAAGAACTTGAACGGGTGGCCATCGACAGTACTTTTCTGTCAGGGTTTTTGCGGGTGGCTGACAGAAGGGATGCGGCACGTGTTCGTCCCAGCAGTTGCTTGGTCCTCATGGAGCGCTTTAATGCCCATGCTGATGCGCGGGCGTTTTGGAACAAACCGAATTCACACCGAATCAAAACACGAAGCGAACCCAACCGCATCCTGCGAGAAGGCCACACGGAGATTGTGCTGGCTTTTCATGGGCCTCGATCTCGTGTTTTGCCTCGCCTGTGGAGGCTCCAATCCGCAGCCCGCCCCCACTACTTCCGACACCATGGCGGGCAGTCGCAACCAGCTCACTTGGCCGTTCTCGCAGAAAAGCATCTGGAATCAACCGATCGGCAGCGGGGCGGTTTATGTCGCCGCCGGCTTTACGCCCGCCTCCAACTTCAGCCCGGACGAGGACTGGTGGATCATCACCAGCAGCAGTGATCCCACCGTTGATGTCTATAATCCGCACGATTGGTCACAACGCTGTGGCGGGACCGTGTGGAATAGTACGACGCACTTCCCGGTCTCGTTGTTGGTCCCCGACGCTCAGCCCCCGAACACACCGAATTACGCCTCCGCAATCCTCCAGCCCGATGGCCGCACTATCCAGCAGTATGAGCCCACGGCCCGTTGCACGGCAGGAGGTTCCCTCTTCGGATATCAGGCGGCGACGGTGGATATTTACGGCGACGGCACTTACGGTGGTCACTTCGGCTCCGGGCTCTCCAGTATTGGGGGCACCATCCGCGTAGGGGAATTGAGACCTTCTTCCGGGCCCATCCACCATGCCCTGAAGCTCGAGGCGTGGGCGCAGACCTATTATTACTATTCCTCTACCCGGCCAGGCTATCGCTGGCCTGCAGACGAAGCAGATGACTACGCCGCCAGCCAATATCATGGAACCAACCCGGCGCTGACGGAAGGGTCGCTTCTGGCGATTCCTCCCTCGGTCAATATCTCCAGCCTGGGACTACTGACGGACGCGGGGCGCAAGATCGCGCAGGCCTTGCAGGACTACGGCGGCTATATCGTTGACGACACGGCGTGGGATGACTTCGCAATCGCCACGGAAATCAACCCTACCGACAGCGTCAGGGCCGAGTTCTTAGCCGATTACGGTTATCACATCGACGACGGCAGTGGGACAGCCTTTTTCGGTGATATCAACACGATCTTTGGCGCACTGCAGGTCGTCGACAACAACGGGCCGACCAGCGTTGGGGGAGGTGGCATACCGCTCGTCCCCCTGGCCCCTGCGTTGTCCCAATGACCGCCTCCCGACACTTCTCCCACTCGGCAAGCGTTGACGGCGACACGCCTCGGTCCTGACCTCCGCAGCGGCCCAAAGAATAACTGCGGGTAACTCACCACCAAGGGCATGGAGCGGCGTACTCTGCATCATTGGAGTTTATTCCCCTTGGCTCAAGGGCTCCTGCATAAATGACAGCGTATGGAGCGCCATATGCGAACAGGGAAACGTCTCCTTGGTAAAGCCTACGTGAATTGCAAGGCCTGCCTACTTCACTTTCGTCGCCGTCACTTCCACCTCAAAGCGATGGGTGGAATTTACGTCATCTATGCTGCCAACCAGCGTGGGTTTACCTGGGGTGACGGAAGTGGTCACGTTGAGTTGCTGCTCCCGTAAGAGAGGGGAGGACGTGACCTGCTCCGGGTTGGCTAGACTATTGGATTGCACCTTGATGCCAAGCTGCACTTCTTCCCCTACTGTTTCCGGCCGGCAGTCAATGTTCATGCTTACGTTTTGGTACTGGAACTGGATGGAACTGCTATTCATGGGCACAGGCACACGGCTCTGCGACCGCACCTGTCCCCAGTCCTTCTCGATGACATTCATCAGGTAGCGCCGGGAATTCACTAGCTTGTTCCCGTCCAACTCCCTGATAGTGAACTCCACGTGGTAGGTGTCCCTCCGTTGGGGTTCCTCAGACTTCTTCTCAGGTTTCCCTTCTTGCGCCAGACTGAGCCTCACCCAGCAAGGCAGCAAGGCCAATGTCAAGAACAGCACCAACCTTAAGAGCTTAGACTTCTGCATGAATCCTCCTCAATTCTCCGGATTGTCCTTTTCGCCCTCCAGAGGGCTGATGTTGAGTGCCGTGATAGTCAGCGGCGGAATCTCCAAATTGTCCTGCTGCTCCTCGACTGTTGGGTTCTCCTGTGGGTTGGACGCCAGCCAGCGCGTATAAGCCAGCAACAGCTTTTCCTGCTCGCTCAGCGGCCGGGGTGTCGGAAACTGCGCGGGCCAGTGGGCATTTGCAAGCTGCGGCGCCAGGCCGTAAGTTCCTGTTTTTCCCGTAACATGCTCCGTGTGTGTAGGGCCACCCCTTGGGGTGGCCTTGGCCAGGTCAAGCCCTGGCCCTACAAGACCCCGCGTCATGTTTGGTTGCGGCTGGGGGCCATGCTGCCAAGCAACCGCCGGTCTGACCGGAGCCGGCTTGCGGAGGGCTATTCCCGCGATGATCACAAACGTGGCCGCGAATCCCACAGCCAGCGCCCAAGCCCACTTGCGAGGAAATTTCGCTGCCCGCGCAGAGCGGAGACCTGCCAGCACGCGGCCTTCCAGCCCCTCGCGCGGGACCGCCTCGGAATAATGCCGAAGCGAAGCATCCAGCAGCTCGTCCAAAAACCTGTCATCCCTTTCGTCTGGCATCTTTGCACTCCAAGCAGCGGCTCAGTTTCTCTTTAAGAAGGCCGCGCGCGCGCATCAACCGCTCGCGCACGGAGCCCTCGGGAATCCCCAGAACTTCTGCAATCTCAGGAGAGGTCAGCTCCTCGACCGTGGAGAGCGTGACGACATTGCGCAGATCTTCAGATAACGTCGCAATCAGCTTCGCCAGCAGGGCCGTCATCTGCTCGCGCTCGGCGATTTCATCCGCACCGGCGCCTGCGGCGCGCAGGCCACGAACCGCGCCGGCTGCGTCCTCCAGCGAAATTTCCGGCGCCGCGCGGCGGCGGTCGAGCGCTACGCGCCAAGCCACCCGTGCCAGCCAAGCGCGCCGGTCGCGGACAGCCGCCCAACCTTTTTGGTGCCGCACCAGCCGCAGGAAAGTTTCTTGCACCGCATCTTCAGCATCATGATGATTGCGCAGCACCGAGTACGCTACCCGGTAGACTGTACGCGCGTATTGCTCGACCGCCGCCTCCAGGTCTTCGCCCGCAGCGTCCGCAATCGTCCTCAAGCCGCTCAATGTCTCAGTTCCTGGGGCGTGCATTCCGGTTCCATCCTATATGACGGATCATAATCCACCGGCGTTCAGATTTCTTGGATTCCGGGAAACCCCAGCGGCTCGTAGCCAGTTCTTCATGGCGTGGAAGTGCGCGCGGTCGAATTGCCCGTGAAAGCTCAGAACACCTTCGATAATTCTGGAACTTTCTCCCGACTCAGCGCGTTAATGGCTCTAGGAAGGAGTCATACAACCATGAAACGCAACCTGTGGGCACTGGTGATAATGGGGTGGGTCATGACGGCGGGCTTGGCGGCCGCAGCCGACCGTTGGGTACACGTTCGAGTCATCGAAAATGGAGAAGACGGGGAACGCGTGCGCATCAATATTCCGCTGAGCCTGGCGGAGAAGGTACTGCCGACCATCAAGGCCGACAAACTGCGCGAAGGAAAAATCAAGGTGGACGACCTCACGACCGACAAGGTGGACTTGCGTGCGTTGCTGGAGGCGGTTCGCGACGCCCAGGACAACGAGTACGTCACGGTGGATTCCCGGCATGAGACCATCCGCGTGGCGAAGTCGGGGGGCTTCATGCTGGTCAAGGTCCAGGAGGCGCAGGGTGAAAGCGGCAAAGGTTCGCACGCTGCCGGGCAGAAAAACTCCTCGAATGTGGATATTAAGATCCCCTTCCCGGTTGTTGAGGCGCTGCTCTCGGGTGAAAAGGACGAAATCAACGTCCTGGCTGGGCTTCGCGCCCTGGGCAATTACCAGAACATCGACCTGGTCACCGTTAACGATGCCGACAGCACGGTGCGCATTTGGGTGGATTCCTCAAACGTGGCCGATTAAGTCGGCCGCGCCGCAACCGCGGGGCGCCACCTGGCGCCCCGCCCGTCCCCCCGATTTAACGACGGGGCGCAGACGGCCCGGGTGGGACCGGGGCTCGAGCAGGAAGCAGGTGGTATCATGACCCCGAAAATGGCTTTCTTGGGAGCGTTTGTTGCCTTTCTCGCCCTCACCAGCGCCTTCCTCTTCAGCATGGGACTGGTACGTGTGGAGGTCAACTCCAAGCAGCCCGGGGGTGAACACGTTCACATCATCGCGCCGGCGGTGCTGCTCCCCGTGGGGGCCATGTTCATCCCCCAGCGAAAAATCCACGCGGCAGCGCACGACCTCCAAGAGTGGCTGCCCACCGTCCGCGCCGCCGCCACAGAGCTCTTGCGCTGCCCCGACGGCCCCTTGGTGCAGGTTGACAGCCGGAACGAACACGTGAAGATCGCCAAGGTCGGCGACTCCCTGGTCATCGACGTGGACGACCCAGGGGAAACCGTCCACGCCACCGTCCCACTGAGGGCTGCGGCATACGCTTGCAATCGCTTAGCTGACGAAGCGCAGGCCGAGCCCGAAGCAACGGGGCGCCAGCCGATCTAGCCCGCTGTATTTCGGGACGCTCAGGGCCGAGAGCCGTTCGGCCACCTGAGAAAAGGGCCCGCCTAGCATACAGCCTGCCTCCAGCGGAAGTGGGCCTTCTCCCATTAATATTCAGTGAATACCCTGACAGTTTGCCGATAGTCAAGAACTGTAAGAGTGTTTTTGTGATAGCGCCCTGAGGAAAAAGATGCTATGGTCTAGCCGCAGTTTGTTGTTGTGATTCCCGCGAGTCTCGCAAATACAACCGGGTTCGGCTCGGAGATTTGCGATTCGAGGTATTACGGGTGCTATCGGGGGTTCCCGCCGGCGCCATCGGCACAAATTGCCAAATCATCTTCATTAGGGTGCTTGCAGCATGAAAGAACAAGGAACAGTCAAGTGGTTCAACGCCGCCAAAGGTTACGGATTCATTCAACGTGAAAGCGGCGAAGACGTATTCGTGCATTTCTCGGCCATTCAGGGTGATGGGTATCGCTCGCTTGAAGAGGGTGCTCGAGTAAGTTTTGAAGTCAAGACGGGTCCGAAGGGATTGCAGGCGGCGAACGTCGAGCGCGTCTAGTCCCCCCAAGTCACGGTAGCTCGGCCGCTGCGGGGCAAGAAGTCTTCGCCCCTTGGGAAATCGTCCGAAGGCGGCGGAGGTATGCCTGCGTCAGGGTGAATTGTCCTTCTGGGGCCTGGCGAGTTGTGTCGCGAGCCGGCAGCGGGAATTCTGTTGCCCCGCCTTATTCGATTCCGAATCAAGAGGGCGCGTCTACCCAAACGGACTGTCGCAACCGGCCCCGACATCCACGGGGCTGGCGTGCGGTTTTTGGTGCTTCGTTGCCGACCTGTGCATGACCGGCGCCACAATTCCCTCCCTACACTTTCCTGACTCCGGCCGCGTGCGCTGGCGGATCATCCTTATCTAGCTCATCATTGTGGCAGGTCCTGTGGCTTTCTATAAGCAGGGTAGCCCGGGCCTGTTTTGCAGCTCTGCGGCTTTTCCTTACCCATGGGGGACGGGCCGCGGACTTACGGAGCAGGTCTGCGCTTAACCTACTCTTGCTTTTTGACCCTCTTGCTTGTGGGGAACAACGCTTCAATCGTTAGCGGTGAGCTCGTATATTTTCGCGTCCACGAAGAGCTTATAAAGCTCGGGATCGAGAAGCTGCGACTTCACTTCATCGCCGATGATGGACAGGGCGCGCTCGACGGGCACGCGCGCCTTGTAGGGGCGGTCGTGCGCGGTGAGCGCATCGAAGATGTCGGAGATGGTCATGATCTTTGCCTGGAAGGGAATCTCCTCTGATTTCATGTGGAAGGGATAACCGGAGCCGTCCAGCTTCTCGTGATGCGCTTTGGCGATTTCGGGGATGCGCTGCAATTCTTTCGTCCAGGGGATCTGGCTCAGGAAGTGGAAGCTATGGATGACGTGCGACTCGATCTGCAGGCGCTCATCGGGATCCAAGCTGCCCTTGTCAATGGAGAGCAACTGCAGCTCCTCCGGATTGAGTAAAGGCTCGGTCGGGCCGGATGGATCCGTGAAACTCCAACCCGCAATCTCCACCAGTTTCTCGGAGATTTTCTCCGGCAGCACCGTGGGCTCGTTAGCCTGCAGGATGTCCTGCATGAACTCGTCAAGGTTCTGGAGCTCGCGGCTCTCGTCCCCCTCGATCCTCGCGAAGAACTCTTCAAAACCCTGATTGCCCTGGCGTAGCACGTGGTCAAGCTTGCGGCGACAGCTCTCGAGTTGGAGGGTCTTGCGAATGTAGAGAAAACGTTTCTGGATGAGCTCGAGCTGTTCGGGGTAGAGCTTCTTGGCCTTTTTCAGTACTTCTTCGCTCACGCCGACCTTGCCAAAGTCGTGCAGGATGGAAGCATAGCGGAGCTCGCGAATGTCCTCCTCCGTGAAATGCTTCTCCCGGTAAGGGCCGGAGTCCTGGCGGTCCACGGTTTTCGCCAGCTCCACGGTAAGTTTGGCGACGCGCTCGGAGTGGCCGAAGGTTGTGGGGTCGCGCGATTCAATGGCCGTGACGGAAGCGTGCACGAAGCCTTCGAACAACTTTTCAATACTGCCATAGAGCAGGTTGTTTTCGAGCGCCACGGCGGCCTGGCTGGCAAGCGAGGAGGCTAACTCCTGGCTCCGCGAGGAGAACGGGCCGACTTCCGCCAACACCGCCGCGAGCGAGGACAACTTTGCTTCCCGATGTTTCTTGGAATTGATGAGCTGCAAAACCCCGATCAGTTCGTCCTTCTGGTTTTTCATGGGAAGAACCAGCATGGATCGGGTACGGTACCCGAACTTCTGGTCAAAATCGCGATTGAGCCGAAAGGGACGATTCCGGATGCGATAGGCGTCCCTGATGTTGAGGACCTGGCCCGTCGCGGCGGCATAGCCCGCGATGCTCTGCGTGTCGATGGGCAGGGTGAACTTCTTGAACGGAACCGAATGGCTGTCGCTCTGGGTAAGTTTGAAAACCAGGTGCTTGGCGCCACTGGGTTCTTCCTCTACGACGTACAGCGAGCCGGCGTCGGCGGAAGTGATCTCGCGGCTCTTGCTCAGGATGAGTTCGAGCAGCGCATCGGTGTTGCGCTCCGTGGAGAGCGCCACGCCAATCTTATTGACCGTCTCGAGATCGGAAGCCGCACGCTGCAATTCCCGGCGCGTATTGCGGCGTTCCTCCTGCGCGCTCAGGTACTCAAAGGCGCCCTCGATCGTCTTCTCCAAGACCAGAGTGGGTACTTGGCGCGGGAGCACCGCGAAGATACGCGGGTGGAGCTTGGCAGGAGGGCGCGCCCCGCTGTCCAGAAAACAGATAGCACGCCACCCGTCCGCCTTGGGCGCCGACTTGGCAAGCCGGGCTATATCCTTCCCGGCGGCTTCGGCCAGTAGAACCGCAGGCAATTCCAAGGCCGGGAGCTTTGCCTCGTCGCGCTCGAGGGGGATGAGGCGGTACTTCACGCTCAACTTCCGCAAAATCGCGCGCGTCAAGAGGGGCCGGGAATAATAAACGTTAGCTGCCATCGTCTTTCGAAGCCCCGAAGCTCAGGTGGATTATACGCCTATTCCCCCAGAGAGGCACAACGGGCCCTCGCGAGGCTGAATCCTTCGCTACGCTCAGCATCACAGACGCAGGGGTCAGAATAACACAGCCCAAACGTTCTTCCTCAACCCCCTAAAGCCCTACCGGACCAAGCCGATTAACCCCATAGGGAGAATTCTACATGGGGAGCCCGCGCAAGGGGCACTGACTCCGGGCCGGAGCCGCACGCGTGGATTAGGTATGATTACTCGATTACTTCCAAAGGTGCTGGTGGTGGACGACGATCCGGGTATTCGCCTGTTCCTCCGGGAGGCGCTGAAGCCCATCACCGCTTACGTGGCCGAGGCCGCGGATGCCCCCAGTGCGCTGGAAGCGATCGAAAGCGGCGACTTTGATGTCATCGTATGCGACATTTGGATGCCTGGCGCCACTGGGTTGGAGCTTCTGGCCATGGCACACCAGACGCGCTGGGACGTCGGTTTTATTCTGGTCACCGGAGAATATCAGATTGAAACAGTCATTGCGGCGCTGCGTCTGCAAGCGTCCGATTTCCTGCTCAAACCCCTGACGCTGCAAGAGATGACTCGCTCCGTGATGGGGGCATTCGAACGCCTGGTGTTGCTGCGGCTGGCGCGGGACTACCAGGGTTCGCTCGAAGCGAGCATCCAGCGGCGGACCCACGAACTGCAGGTGGCGCTGAGTGAACTCGAATCCAACTATCAGATGACTTTAGAGGCTTTGGTCGCAGCGCTCGATGCGCGTGAGCACGAGACGTTTTCCCATTCTTTGCGAGTGCGCGCCTGTACCCGCCACCTCGCCCGCCGGGCCGGCTACCCGCCCGCGCTGCTGCCCGCGCTCGAACAAGCAGCCTTGCTGCACGATATCGGCAAGGTCGCCGTTGCGGACTCGATCCTGCTGAAGCCCGGGAAGCTGACGGCCGAAGAATGGGTAGAGATGCGCAAGCATTCCGCGACCGGGAGCGAGATCCTCAAGCGGGTTCCTTTCTTGCGCCCCGCCAGCGCCATTGTTCGGCATCACCACGAGCGATTTGACGGCTCGGGTTATCCGGATGCGCTCGCAGGCGCCCGGATTCCCCTCGGCGCCCGGTTGTTTGCCGTAGCCGACACGCTGGATGCCATGACGAGCGACCGCCCTTATCGCAAAACCCCAGGCATGGATGCGGCGCGGGAGGAAATCCGCCGCTGGAGTGGCAAGCAGTTTGATCCTCATATTGCAGACTTGTTCCTGGGGATCCCTCCCGCCACTTGGATGCAGGTCTGCACGGAGGCCGAGCACACCACGTCCCACGCCAAGTGAACCTTGCCCTTTGCTTGCCTCGATTTCCATGCGCTGCATCCTCTCGCGTTTGCATTCAGCCGCGCGCCCGAGGCCAGCCGCGAGCCTGAGGGAACATGAGAACCCCCCTGACACTTCCGGCAAAGACCATAATCCGGGCAAGCCAATTCCCACGGAGGTTTGAGCGCCATGACGAACACCCCCTTGCTTTGCTCGCGCTCATTCTGGAGTTGGCCGCGAGCGTTGGATTAGTCGAACGAGGGGCAATCGCAGCCTTTGGGGTTCTCGAGAGCGGCCCCGATGGCCCCTCCCCTGGCCTGCGGAAGCACCTTGCACTGCAAACCCGACTGACAATTGCGTTCAGCGGCGGTCAGGCGTAATGTTAGCGGTCGGGCTGGAGGTCGATGGTGGAGATTCCGGATAGAATGACGCCCTCTATTCTCTGCCTGTGTTCTACCGGTTCTCATTGGCCGCAAAGCAACACAAACGGCTAGGAGGAGAACTATGCCCTTTTGGTTACGGATCGCTCGACGGATCGCTCGACAGTCGCTCGGGGCAGCGGTGTTCGCAAACTTGGCATTTGGCCCGGCACAGGCGGCGACGCTGCGCCTGAATGCCCGCAAGATTTATGAATGCGCGGTGAACAGCAACATTACGCTCTCTAAGGACGGTGCGGCGCTGCAACTGAAATCAGGGGAAGTGTTCCAGGACGACGGGCCCGCCTCTGGCTTCTCCTATAAGCCGAATACAGAGATGCTTTCTCCGGGCATCGAGATTCGCAAGCAACTTCTGATTCCCGATCCACGGGCGAGTAAGGCGTTTCTCATGGTGAGCCACGGCGGCGACCTAAAAGTAGAGGTGAACGGCAAGCCCCTAAAACTCGGAGCGCCCCAGGAAATAGTCTATGGACAATGGCAGGCGTACGACATTGATCCGGCGGCGCTCAAGCCGGGAACAAACAGCATCGTCATCTGGGGAACCGGGGTGGTCCGGATCGCGCGCGCCGACGATTCGTACGCGGAATTACCGCATAGAAGCGCGCGCAGCGCCGACGGGGGCAAGTCGTGGAACGTAGACGGTCTGGGTCCGGCAGGCGATACTGCCGGAGAGTACTACGTTCGCGTCTATCTTGAGCACTTTCTGTCCAGCGGTTCCATACTGCTACCGGTAATGGACGTAGCCAATCTGAAGGGAGATACGCTGGCCCCACCTCTTACGGCGCCCGGTCCGCTAAGTGTCTCCGTTTCCACTGCGACGGACTCAAAGGGCGGTGTGACCCTTCGAGTGCGATCTGGAACGGCGTATGTTCCGAGTCCCGCGACATGGTCAGAGTGGATGCCCTTGGATCACGATGGGAGTCTCGAAACGCCGCGGGGCCGCTTTGTTCAGGTTGAGGTGACACTCCGCACAACCGACCCGCTGGTAACGCCCCGGTTGAACGAGATTACCCTGACGACCAAGCCCGAACTGGCGAACGATTGGACGAGGGCGCTCAAATTGATCGATTTCCACAATGAAGAGATCGTGCGCACGTCCATTCCATTCCGCTACGAGCCGTTCACGCAGCCGAAACTGAAGGAATTGCGAGCCCGCTATCGGCTCGACGACGTCGTCGGCGGCGCGAAAACGGAGCTCGACATCATCAACAGACTGGCGGCGTGGTCATCGCGCCAGTGGAAATGGCAGGAGTGGCACCTGGATAAGTTCTATCCTGCCTGGGACGCGCTCGAAATCCTGAAAAAGGGCCCTGACGGGAAGCCGGTCGGCGGATTCTGTCAGCAATACGATCTGGTGTTTTTGCAGGCGTGTGAGAGTTTCGGATTTGTGGGCAGGGATATTTCCATCAGTTGTGGTGCGCTGGGTCGTCCCACCATTGTGGGTCATGAGCCGATGGAGATCTGGTCGAATCAATTCCGAAAGTGGATCTGGATCGACGGAACGGGCGCCTATTACCCGGAGGACAACGCCACTGGCGTACCGCTCTCGTTATGGGAAGTGCGCCGGCGCCAGCTCCGTGTCCTGAACGGCCAGAAGGCGGAGCCCATTCGTATCGTTCGTATCGTGGACACGCTGCACCAGTGGCACGGTCTGGATACTGACATGTCGTTCGCGGAACTGCGGCTCATCCCGAGGAGCAATTTCCTGGAACAGAAGTGGCCCTTGCCGCTAAACAATGGCAAAGGGGACTGGACCTGGACCGGATTCGAAGTGTGGACCGATGCGGACGTGTCCGCCGAGCTGATTCATCCAAACCTGGTCACGCGGCACGGTAATTTCGAATGGACACTCAACCAGGCCCACTTCGCTCTCGAACCCGCCTTAAAGGGGGGCGAATTTCTGGTCCACCTCGACACCGAGACCCCTGGGTTCGAAACGTTCTTGGCTGAGATCGACGGCGGCGAAAAGTCCCCTGTCACCGCAATCTTCCGCTGGAAGTTGCATGGCGGACGCAATCACCTGAAGGTCTGGCCGCGAAACAACGCAGGACGCGACGGGATTTCCAGTTGGATCGATCTCGAGATGCCGCCGATGTAATCTCCGTCTACTGCACGGGAGGAATGCGAACCAGGTCCACGCGCCGTCGACCGTTCCCAGGGATATCGGTGATGCAGTACACCGAACCATCCTTCCCCACCGCAATCGAGTTGACGAGGCCGGGTCGTCCGCCATCGCTGAAGAAAACTGCTCCGTGGTCGGCGTACCTCGCGACGGGAATATCATAGGTTATTAGGTGCAGATCCTCTATCGGGTCCCCCGCTGTTCCGGGGTGGTATCTGGCCACACGCTTTCCATTCTCGACGATGCCACCTTCCGTGAGGTAATACAGGGTATGGCCGTCCGGCCCGAGCGTGAAGCTGAGATAGCCAAAATGGAAATTATCGTACATGCCGCTTCGCTGGGAGGGCTCTGACGCAATGCGCTGCAGCACATCCACGCGCTCCGCCTGCGGATCGAACCGGAATAAATAGCTTGAGCGGCCGTGTATGGCGTAGATCGCGTTTTCGGGAGCATACCAGATGGCCTGCCGCCAGCCGTATCCCATGTTCTCTCCAGCCAAGGGATTCCAGGTGCCAAAGTAATCCTTCCGCAGGTTGTCTCCCTGGACCGTTTCAATAGTATCGCGATCGTAGCGGTAGCGTAGGATATCGCCATCGGCGTTGGTGAAGTAAACGGAGCCGTCCCTGGGATCGACCGGCAGCGCTCGGCACAGAACCCGAACGGTCCAGTGGCCGTCCTCCCCATCTCTGTAAAGCGGTCCGAGGTTCTTCAACTCTCCCGACTTCAGGTCATAACGCAGGAAATAACCGGAAGGCCAGGTGAGGCCGTAAAGCCGGCCGCGCTTGGTATCCATATTCATCGAGATAATCCCCTGCCCTTGCGGCGCTTTCCCGAGGTTCTCGAGTTTTCCAGAAGCCATGTCGTAGGCGAGGAAGTGGCCGCCGGGATAAGGCTTATACCCAGGCGGGGGCGGGGCCATCTGTTCCAGGCCACCTTGCACAGAGTACCAGTCGACGTGCGTGGAGAAGTAGAGCTTTCCGTTGGATTCCACGAAGTTGACGTGGCTCTTGCCTTGGGGGATGGTCTTGAGCCCTTTTTCACCAGAGGCCTCCGTCAAGTCGCCCAAGTGCTGGATCTTGTCTATGACGGGGTCGTACGAGTACATCTGGGCGCCGGTGTCGATATTTTCCGCGCAGAGAACGTAGTAAATCTTGCCGTCGCTCGCGGCTAACATCCCGTTGAAGGTTCCGTTCGATAGTTGAAAACCGGAGTCAAGGGCACGGGCCGTCAGATGTTTCATTGCAGGATCCTGTGCCCTCGCGGCCGGGCCGTGACAGAAGGCACAGAGCGCTAGAAAAGCGATTGGTATGCCCCACCTTCTAAGCATGTAAGTACCTCCGCTAAGCATTTAAGTACTTCGTTCCGTCCAAAGAACTCAACCCCGGGGCTGTTCCCTTCCTCGGCAATTTCCGATTAGACCAATCCCGGTCACCACGAAATGAACCAGTCACTCGCAGGGCCAGCATAAGAGGAAACCGTCGCCGCGACAAGTGTAACCCGCCCCTGTTTCCGAAGGTCTGCGGTTTGTCGGCCGTTGCTCAGATTGGCATCCTTGGGGATTTTCGGCACCCTGTCAGACAAGGGCCGCCGGTCCACGCCCCGCCGTGGCAGGCGATAACCGACGCTTCGATTTTCCACATTTTTCTTCTAAGCTTGCTTTGTAGCTTAGAATAGGCAGCGCTCGGTTGAGGCATTGCCCGCGAACGCGAGTTCACGTCAAAGGAGTTCAACCTTGAAACGCGCCGCCCGTCTCTTGCTCGGATTCACCATTCTCTCCCTGCTTTCGCTCCCCATAGGACCGAAAGGCGCCTCTCTGAACGCAAGCCCACAAGGTGCGAGCGCCGCTCGCCCCAATGAAGCGCCGCCGGCCAAGAAGCTTCTGACGCTCCAGGACGTCATCCACAGCGGCAGTATCATCGCGCCAGGAATCTCCGCCCTGCGTTGGCGTCCCGGCGGCAAGCAGTTGACCTACGTCCGTCCCGCCGCGCCGGGGAAGGCGGGACAGTCTGCGCCGGCGGGCGCTGCCAAGCTCTGTGCCTATGATTTGGAGCGCCGCACCGAGACCGTCCTCTTCGATCCTTCGACCCGGAAAGAGAAGCTGGCACTTGATTCCTACCAGTGGTCTCCGCGCGGCGACACGATCCTAATGGAGGGGGAAAACGATCTGTGGCTGCTGGAGGCGCAATCGGGGCAACTGCGGCGCCTCACCCAGGACGAAGAGGCAGTGGAAGTTCCGGCTTTCTCCCCCGCGGGTGACCGGATTGCCTTCGTGAAGAAGCACGACCTCTATGTGCTGGACCTCGCGCGGGGCGAGGCGCGGCGCCTGACCCAGGACGGCAGCGCCACGGTCTACAATGGGCGGCTCGACTGGGTCTATGAGGAGGAGCTGGCCGACCGCTCCACGGCACGGGCCTTTGAATGGTCGCCGGACGGCAAGCACCTGGCCTACCTGCGGCTTGACGACGGCCCCGTCCCCGAATATCCCATCACCGACTACCTGGGAGCGCACGTGCACCTGGTCCCCGAGCGCTTTCCGCAGGCGGGCGACCCCAATCCCCGCGCTTCGCTGCACGTGGTAGCAGTGGATGATCCCTCCACGCAGCCGGCCGCGATATCTCTAGACGCCAAACAGGTGGAATACCTCGGTCCCGCGTTTACCTGGACGCCGGACGGGACGGCCCTGTGTTTCCTGGCCCTCAACCGTGCGCAAACCGATGTTGCCGTGCATCGATGGGAACCCGGCTCTGGACGGGACCGTGTCCTGTTCGTGGAACATGATCCCTACTGGGTGAATTCGCTTGAGCCTCCCCGCTTCCTCGAAGGCGGCCGCGAGTTTTTGTGGGCTTCCGAGCGTGACGGATGGCAACACGTCTATCTCTATACGGCCGAGGGAAAGCTGGTTCGCCAGGTTACGCGCGGGGCGTGGATGCTCGACCGGCCGGTGTTCCAGGAAGCGCCCTTGTTCCAATTGGACCCGCAGGAAAAGTGGCTTTACTTTGCCGCCACCCACCCTGACCCGCGCGAAAGGCAGCTTTACCGCATTCACCTGGATGGCGGCGGCCTGGAGCGGATTACTTCGGAGGCGGGCTCGCACACACTCGACCTTTCGCCGGATGGCCGTTTTCTGGCCGACCGCTTCTCCTCGCCCGACATCTCGCCCGCGACGCGCCTCATAAATTCTGACGGCACGCCGGGCGCCCTGCTCGATAATCCCACGCAGCACCTGGACGACTATGCTCTGGGCCGGCGCGAGTTTCTGGAGGTGAAAGCCCACGATGGGGCCACGCTTTATGCGGAGCTCCTCAAGCCCCCGGATTTCGACCCCGCGCGCAAGTATCCGGTGATCGTCGATGTCTATGGAGGGCCGCACGTTCAGCTTGTGCAGAAACACTGGGAGGGTGGGACCCTTTTCGAACAGTTGCTGGCCCAGAACGGTTTCTTGGTGTGGACGCTTGACGGGCGCGGATCCTGGGGGCGGGGCCACGCCTGGGAGTCGGCTATCTTCGAGAACATGGGCAAACACGAACTGGAGGACCAACTGGCGGGCGTCGATTATCTGAAGTCGCTACCCTACGTGGATAGTGCGCGCCTCGGCATCCGGGGATGGTCCTACGGTGGGTATATGACGCTCTATGCGCTGACGCACGCCCCGGAAGTCTTCAAGTGCGGCGCGGCGGGAGCGCCGGTCACGGATTGGAAGTTCTACGACAGCATCTACACGGAGCGCTATATGCGCACGGCCAGCGAGAATCCCGAGGGCTACAAGAGCGCCTCGCCGCTCGAAGCTGCCGCGAACCTGCGGGCCCGGCTACTCATCATCCATGGCACGTCGGACGACAACGTGCACCTGCAAAACACCGTCAACTTTCTTGACGCTCTCATCCGCGCCGGCAAGCCCTACGAGTTCCATCTGCAGCCCGGACAGAAACACGGCTTCCAGGGAGACACTCCGCGCAGCTATCTCGACCAGCGCATCCTGGATTTCTTCAAGGGAAATCTGTGAAGGCCGAGGGCAGGTGCCGGCGGTCAGGACGGGGCACTCAATCCCGGGTGACCATGTTGGAGGCTTGGCGTTCCATCTCGGAAGCCGAGGTGACCTTCTCCGGGTAGTTCATGACCTCGATTTCCGCCGTGAAACGGTTGCTGGCGCCGGAAGCGCCGGCCAAACCCTCGGAGAGGCGGTCGGCGGCCTGTTTGGCCCCCGCATCGTTCATGCCGGGCAGGACGATCCCGAATACCCGAGTCGCGAGGCGATAGAGGGAGTCTTCCGCCCGCAGTTTGCCGCTGAGGACCTTCGCAGCGTCACCGAGCGCCACCTGGGCCTGCGGACCTGTGGCGAACGGCTTCGATGGCTTCAGGCGCACAAGGATAAGTGAGAGAGGCTCCTGGGTTTGAGTGGAACGGCGGAAGTCCATGGCCAGCCGGTCCTGAAAGTGACTGAATCCCATCAAGGTTCCCAGAAGTTCGTTGCTTGACTCTTCCTGGAGTCGCGCCATTTGCTCCTTTTCCTCGATGAGTCTGCTGCGGAGCTTCTGGACCACGAACTGGCGGTTCACCAGATAAGCCACCAGCAGGACGGATAGCGCGCAGAAGCCGAAGAACAGAGTGCGCGAGGGTGCCCCTGGACCGGCGTTCTTGCCGAAAACCGCCGGATACATCAGCAAGGCCATGCCCCCTTCCAGGATGAGGATCATCGCGAGCGCCAGCATAGACAATTGCCGGTCGCGGCGGTCGAGCGTCTTCTGATTGACCTTGTCAAACACCTCCATGCGGTTCCTCCTCTGCAAGAGGGATCGGGAGCAAATCCCCACGGCAGCTTCTCGTCAGCACCTCGCACGGGAGGCGCCGTTTGCGCATCGTATAACACTGCCCGCTTGCAGTGTCAATCAAGACTTGCGCGGGGCTTGCGCCTTTGACCGCCTGTACACCGTGATTTCAAGGTTAGCCCGAATCTCTCAGCACGCTGAGACGGCATTGGTTTGCGCTCTTCGAGGGCGATCTCAGGCGCTAAAACGCAAGCGTCTGCGCCCGCCCGCGTTAGGTTTTGAAGACGACTTGAAGAATTCGGCGGGTTCCAACCCGGAAGGTTACTGAAGGGTGCTGGTGGGGGTCGAGCTCCCAGGTAGGGTCTGTCAATCTCTGCCAGGTTGCTTGATCCGGATTCGCCACCGCCATGTAGACTGCGCCCTCTTTGATTTTACGTTGAGCTTCGCTATTCGAGGTGAAGAGTTTCAGATCCACAAGCAACCGGAACAGCTTCCGCGGTCGATCTAGGGGAAACACCTGGCTTTCGATGACTGAGGGCAAGGCCTTTTCTCGGAACTGCGCTTCAAAATCCTGTTGCGCCTGAGTGGCGGCATCCGCACTGTGAAAATCCGTGATGATGCGGCGCGCCAGAGCCTTCTTCACGTCGAGGGGATGGTCTTTGCCCGAAGCCACCGAATCCTTCAGCGCCTCGATTTCGGCCGGGGTCATGTCGGTGAGAAGCAGGTAATAGTTCCACATCAGCTCGTCCGAAATTGACATGAGCTTGCCGAACATCTCGGCGGGCGGCTCATTGATGCCCACGTAATTGCCGAGCGATTTCGACATCTTCTGCCCGCCGTCGAGCCCTTCGAGAATCGGCATGGTCATGATGACCTGCGGCTCCTGCCCATATTCCGGCTGGACGTCGCGCCCGACCAGCAGGTTGAACTTCTGGTCGGTTCCGCCCAACTCGACGTCGGCCTCGAGCGCCACGGAGTCGTAGGCCTGCGAAAGCGGGTAGAGCAGTTCGTGCATGGAAATGGGCCGCTGCTCTTTCATACGGTTGGCAAAGTCATCGCGCTCCAGCATCCGCGCCACGGTGTAGTGCGAGCAAAGTTTCACCCAGTCGGCGCTGGAGAGTTTGCCCAGCCAGCGGTTGTTGAAGTCCACTACGGTCTTCTGTGGATCGAGAATCTTGAAGACCTGTTTCTTGTAAGTTTCCGCGTTGACGGCGATTTCCTCCGCCGTCAAAGGAGGGCGCGTCACATTCCGGCCGGAAGGGTCACCGATCATCCCGGTGAAGTCGCCAATCAAAAAAATCACCGTGTGCCCGAGATCCTGGAAGTGCTTGAGCTTGCGGATCAGCACCGTGTGGCCCAGGTGAATATCCGGCGCCGTAGGGTCAAACCCCGCCTTCACCCTTAGCGGCTTGCCGGTCTTCGCGGAGCGCTCGAGCTTGGCCCTGAGTTCTTCCACGCGGATGGTCTCTTCCGCGCCTTTGGTGAGGTACGCGAGTTGTTCGTCGATGGTCATTAGGTTCGCTCGGTTAGTTGCAGCAGGCGAAGGGAAACGATCTTACGTAAATGGCGAGCTTTGCGCAAAAAGACCTCATCGGCGGTTATCAGCACGCTGTCGGTTTCGAGCGCCAGGGCCAGAAAGTAGGAGTCGTAGATCGCCGCGCCACAGGCCGAAGCGATCTCAACGGCCTTCCTGAGGGTCGACCAATCCAAAAGCTCCACTTCAATATTCAATCTCTGGAGGGAATCAAGCGAGTCAACAACCGTCGAGCTGGAAAGCTTATACGAATGTATCAAGGCGTTGGCTATCTCGAAGAAAAGGAGCTGCGGAGCTCTTAGTTTACATTGCCCTTGCTCGAACGCCTCGAATAATTGGACAGCTTTCGCTTGTTCCGGTCCGCCCTCGTCGGCAAACCACTTGACCGCTACCGATGTGTCAAGGACGTAGGCAGGGGGTGTATTCACTTTTTTTCGTTCACCAGCCGGTAGCGCCAGTCATGAACAATTTTCGTGGCTGGCCAGTTCCCCGCTTTCTTCGCGATCCTCCGAATAGCTTGAAAAGCTTCATGTCGCTGTTGGCGTATCTCTTGCTCCTTGTCCGCAGCGTCGTTTCTGGTCGCCTCGGAGCGGACGGCAGCGCGGATAAACTCGCTTCGCGAGGTTCTGCGGCGTCGCGCCTCGCGGTTTGCCAAACGCAGGGTTTCGCGGTCTACCGTAATGTTGATTCTAGTTTTCATCAAAACGCCCAGTCTACGTAACAGTCTATCACACCCCTCCTGCCGGGCTAAGGTTCAGTCCTTCTTGTCCACCTGCCAGCGGTCTCTTGCCGCCCGCAGGAATTTCTCCGCCGGCCAGTCTCCGAACTTCTGGGCGAGGCGTTTCATTCCCTCAATCGCCCTCCGCCGGCGCTCAAGAACAGCAGCTTCCCCAAGGGCTTGTTCATTTTCCTTAGCGGCAGAGCGGATGGCACTACGGATAAAGTCACTGCGGGAAGTCTTCCTCCTACGAGCTTCTCGATCAGCCAAATGCAATGTTTCCCGGTCAAAGGTGATCCCGACTCTGACCATGACGCGCGCGTCCCTATACACACTGGAGTGTATCATGAGTGGCGAGGAAGATTAATCATCCCCAAGCGGACGCAGATTTCAACTTCGTAGCACCCGCCGGCCCTCGAAGCGCACCTGGTCTTCGAGCAGCAGGCAGATTGCCTCAGAATAAATCCGGTGCTCTTCTTTGAGAATCCGCGCCGCGAGTGTCTCCGGCGTATCGTCATCGCGGACTGGCACGACCGCCTGGCACACGATGGGGCCCGTATCTACGCCTTCATCCACCAGGTGAACGGTGCAGCCGGTGAATTTCACGCCGTATTCGAGCGCTTGCCGCTGCGCCCCTTCGCCCGGAAAGGAGGGTAGCAGGGCGGGGTGGATATTCAGGATGCGGCAGGGAAACTCCCGGATGAAATAGGGGCTCAGAATCCGCATGAAGCCCGCCAGGCAAACCAGGTCAACCTGGAATTCTCGCAGCGCCGCCACCACTTCGCGGTCGAAAGCCTCGCGTTCTTTGCCTTGGGACGGAATGAAGCGGGTGGCGAGCCCCATTTCTTTGGCCCGTGCCACGCCCGGCGCGTCCGCCTTGTTGCTGATCACCACGGCGATTTCCGCCGGGATCTTGCCGGCCTGTACGTTGCGAGCAATCGCCTCAAAGTTTGAGCCGCGACCGGAAAGCAAGATTCCCAGTTTTTTCATGGAAGCTACTCGCAAGGGGATTCACCAACCAATATCGCAAGGGTTCGGGGCGTTGGAGCAGCTTTGCAGGCTACGGGGAACACCCTCGGCTGCTGTCATCCTGAGTCCCGGTTCTTTCGGGACGAAGGATCTGCATTGGCCTTGGTTAATGAAAACCCACGCAGATCCTTCGCTGCTGCTCAGGATGACAGCGTGAGCGGTTCTCCCCAGCTTGTTTAGGCGTCCACGTACTTCACGCTCGGCCGCCCGCGGACGATACGGCCAACCGCCCAGAACCTTTCCCGGCGCTTCTTCAGGGCCGCAGAGACCCTTGCCAGGTTACGCTCCGCAACAATCAACAGCATCCCCAAGCCCATGTTGAAGGTCCGCAGCATATCGTCTTCCGGGACGTTGCCCAGCTTGGCGATCAATTCGAAAATGGGCAGCACCGGCCAGCTCCCCCGGCGTACTTCCGCTTGTGTGCCAGCGGGGAGAATGCGCGGGGTGTTGTCCGTTATGCCTCCGCCGGTAATATGCACCAAACCTTTCAGCCATCCGCACGCGAGCAGGGGCTGAACGGCCGGCCAGTAACAGCGGTGTGGAGCGAGCAGTTCGTCCCCGAGGGTGCGTCCGAGCTCCGGAATAGTTTCGGCGAGAGGCAGGCCCTCCTGCTCAAGCAGCACCCTGCGCGCCAGCGAGTAACCGTTCGTATGCAGGCCCACAGAAGGCAACCCCAGGATCACATCTCCCGGCCGGATGCTGTGGCCGTCGATAATGCGGCTGCGCTTGACCCAGCCCACGATGCAGCCCGCCAGGTCGTACTCGTCTTCGGGGTAGAAGCCGGGCATCTCGGCGGTCTCGCCGCCGATCAGCGCGCAACCCACCTTGCGGCAGGCGCGCGCCACGCCGCCCACGACTTCCGTTACCACGCGGGGGTGCAGCTTCCCCGTCGCCAGGTAGTCGAGGAAGTAGAGGGGTGCCGCGCCGTGCACGGCAATGTCATTCACGCAGTGGTTGACCAGGTCTTCTCCCACCGTATGATGGCGACGCAAGGCGAAGGCAACCTTAAGCTTGGTGCCGACGCCATCCACACTCGACACCAGCACGGCGTCGCGGGGCAGACCCTGCAAGGAGAAGAAGCCGCCGAAGGCGCCGACCTCTCTCAACACGCGCGGGTTAAAAGTGCTGCGCGCCAACTTTTTGATGCGAGCTTTGGCTTGGCTCGCGGCGTCGATATCGACGCCGGCGTCACGATAGCGCATAAAAAGTCACAAGTAGCGGACGAAAATAATAACACACGCCGTTGGTCCGGGCGGGGCGTTTTGTGCGCTGGCTTGTCCAAATCCCGCTCGGTCCGGCAGGCGGCAACGTGGGGCTCCGCCGCCCGCTGTTTCGAGCCGGCGGCGACGCAACGCTTGCAAGTGCCGTACCTTATGCTATGATGGCTGGCGAGTAATGGAAAGAGGAAGCATCTCCCCGGTGGAACGCATGGAAAGCGCTTCAACAGACCGGGCAGCACGGCGACGAAGCCAGCGAATCGTGCTGAGAGTGCCACTCTTCGTCAGCCCCGCCGGGGCACCCCCGAACGCCGAATGGGAACCCGTCGAGACTCTAGTCATCAGCTTGCACGGCGGCCTGATCCGCAGCCATCAGCAGTTTCCGGTGGGTACAACGCTGGACATCCGGATGCGGAACAAGCAGAGTTCCACGCGCGGCCGGGTGGTTTGGACGGGCCCGGTGGAAAACCAAGTCACTTTCGAAGTGGGCTTTGAAATCCTGGGGCCGCCGGGCTTTTGGGAGATCAAGTTCCCGGCCGATCGATTGGCTGAAAGTGCGGCATTCTTCTCCCGCCAACCCTGAGCGCGGCTCCAGATTTAGCTCTGCCCAAGGATGGGCCCATGCTGGTGCGTGACTTAATGACAACCGACCTCACCACCCTTCAGGAGAGTGAATCCCTGATGGATGCGGCTCTGATCTTTGCCCGCTCCTCGCTCCGTCATATTCCCATTCTGAACGGCACGAAGCTTGCCGGTATCGTCACGGAGCGGGACCTGAAACGCTACACCCCATCAGTTTTGTCGGGAATTCCTGCCGCGGAGTACAACCGGCTGATGGAATCGACCGCCCTCTCCAAGATCATGACCCGCGACCCGGTCACCATTCGGCCGGACAGACCCGTGTCGGAAGCCACGCAAATCCTCTACGAGCAGCGTATTGGGTGCCTGCCGGTAGTCGAAGATGAAGAGCTGAAAGGGATCATTACGACCACGGATATGCTCAAGCTGCTCGTGCAATTGCTGAGTAAGTAGGAAGTATCCTAAATTAGAAAAACTGTGCTGGTGGGAGTTGTGCCGGGGCTTTGGCCTGATCGGGTCGTACGCCGTGGGGGATTTTAACGGGATGCTGAGAAAGGGCATCTGTCGTACTCAGCGCGGCGATGTCAGGGCCAGCAGACTGGCGCGTGCTTTGGTCCTGGCGCTGGCTTGTGGGCTCGCCGGAGCTACGGCGGCGGCCAAGGAGAAGCCGCCAGTCCAATATCAGATTCCTCTTCCCGCGCCGCCTGATTTCTCCGAACTTGATTGGCTGCTGGGCGAGTGGACGGGCAAAACGCTCGCCAACAGTCCCGCCGGTGACGTTCGTCTCTCCGCCAGCCTCGACCTGGAAAAACACTTCCTGATCTTTCGAGGAGAGATTTCCCTGGCCGCGACCCAGACAGTCCCCGCGACTAACGAGTCCTGGCTGGGAATCCTCAGCGCGGACTCGAACAGAGGGGGATTCACTCTGCGAGTATTCTCCAGCACCGGCTTCATCACGTGCTATCGGGTGACTGTGGAAGGGCCGCAGGTCCGGCTGAATCCCGAGGGCGGCGACCGGCCCCCCCCGGATTGGCTCTTCCGCAGAGTCCTGGAACGTAATGGGCCGGCGGAATTCACAGAAACTGTGCAGGTGGCGCCTCCGGCCAAGCCCTTCTTCGACTATTACACCGCCAAGCTCACGCGGGTGCCTGCCCCGGAAAAACCCAACCCTGCCCCCTGACTGGCAGTGTTATATTGTCGCCTTGCTGCTCCCGATAACCTCTTTTGGCGCGCGAAGCCTTGGCGTGTGGCAGCTCGTTGCCACATGACTTCCCGCACGCTCACTCACCGGCAGGATGCCAATGCCTCAGCGGCCGCGGCGCCCGCCTGACGAAAACAGGGCGCTCTTTTTGCCATCCTGGCGATGCGCTAGAACAAAAGTTTCAACGCAAACTGCAAAATTCGCGGCGAACTTGACGTCGCGAGAATCTGCCCAAAAGTCGGATCGGTCAAGGTGGCATCCGGCGCGCCAAAATTGACATTGTTAAAAGCGTTGTAGGCCTCGGCGCGGATCTGGAGCGTGCAGCGCTCATGGATCTTGAGGTCTTTGAGTAAAGCTATATCCGTATCGAATGCTCCCGGTGCACGCAAATTGTTTTTTCCGCTGCTGCCAAAGGTTCCAAGGGCATTGGGTCCGAAAACCGCGGTGTTAAAGTACTCTTGGGTCAGTGCGTTGTGAGAACGGTTGGGGTCCAGCTTGGCCTGATTGAAATTCGTGCCGATAAAGTCTGCCCGGTCCACAAAATCCCCGGAGAAGGAATTGTCGTATCCGCTCATGATGGTGAACGGAAATCCGCTCCGCCAATTCACGATGGGACTCAATCGCCACCCGTTCAGGAACTTCTCGGCCGTTCCGCTCAGGTGGAAATGAGGGATCTCCCAGATGCCGGAGAATTTGATGACGTTGGTCAGGTCGGGCGTCCCGGGGCCGTAGTTAAAATTCCGGTCGAAGGGATTTGTTTGATAGTAGCTCGAGTTGACCGTCTCGGAGAAGTCATTGAGCGCCCGGGACCAGGTGTAATCCGCCAGCAACGAAAGCCCGTGGCTCGCCTTCCTTTCCACGCTCAACTGACCCGAATTGTAGTTGGAATTGAACCCGGAATCGATCATTCCGATGGGCCCGAAGTTGGGATACGTCCGGCGCTGTTGCAGGTTGTCTTCGGTGGAATCGCCCGGCACGTAGAGGCCGGCGTTAATGTCGGCCATGGGCTCCTGGTCCGATGTCCCAAAAAGATGGGTGGCCTTATTCCCGAAATAGGCCGCCTTGATCAACCAACTCGATCCGATCTGGCGCTCAAGCGTCAAATTCCAGATGGTGATTTCGGGCATCTTGAAGCCGCGGGAGAAGAAGTAGGCGACCGTGGCGGGAAGGGGGAACGTGGTGCTGGACGGCGGCACCAGGGGGCCGAAATCCGCCGGAAAGGGGTTGGCGATTCCCGCGCTGCCATAGGGATCGGCAAAGCTCACACCATTCAGCGTGACGATGGGGGCGAAGGGCGCCACACCCGCGTCGTCCTGGTAGGCGAGAGTCTCGGGGGGCTGATAATAGAATCCCGCACCTCCGCGCAGACTGGTTTTGCCGTCGTGGGTCAGGCGGTAAGCAAATCCGATGCGCGGCGCGAAAGTGCTCAGGCTACTGTAATAAGTCCCTTGGGGGCAACCCGGATCACCTGCGAACAGCAAGCCCGCCGGAGCATTGGGGTAGCGATTCGAGACCTTGCCCGGCTCAAAACACGGCAGGCGGCTCTTGCTGTCGGTAAACGGCAGCAAAGGTTGCCACCGCAGGCCGCCGTTGAGCGTCAAGCGCTCGGTGGCTCGCCAGTTGTCCTGGAGGAAGACGGCGAGGTTATATCCGGTTACATTGGCGTAAATGCCGCCACCTTGAGTAAAAGTGCCGACGTCGCCGAGCATGAAATCGGCCAGATCGTCTCCGGACAAGGCGCCTCCGAACTGGAATTGGCCGCCCTCCAGGTATTGACTGGAGATGGGCGCGTCCACCCTCAACATCTCTCCCCCGAAGGAGAGCTGGTGCTTGCCTTTCATGAGGGTCGCGACTTCCCGCACAGTCTGGTCACCGCGATTGTAGGCGCCGACCTCGGGCCCAATGAGGTCAAAGTAACCGTTCACGAGAATGCTGAGCTGCGGTGAAGGTGACGGCGCAATATTCGCCCCCAAGGAGTTGGCGGAAAAAGGTACGCCGACGAGGTAACCTCCGTTCTGCTGGTTCCATCCAAACCACGTATTGAACAGCAAATGAGGCGAGGCGGTGTACGTGTCATTCACAGAAACCGTTTGCACGCGCACTCGATTGGCATTGGATTGAATGGTCAGGATATTGTTGTTCATCACCGGGGTGGCCGGCTCCGTGAACTGGGTGAAGAAGTAGTGCCCGCTCACATGGTGGTTGCCGCGGGCGTAATCGATCTTGGCCAGGAATTGGTCGTCGTTCGTATTCGTCGCTGCTCCCAAGTAGTTGAGCTCCTGGCCGCCGGCATTGGGCGGGGGCAAATCCTTGAGCAGGTTCAGCGCGACCGGGGAAAGTGAGCCCCCCGGAAGCTGATTGTAGGCAAAAGGAATACCCGTGTTGGGATCGCTGAGCTGAACGCCCCCATTGGCGATGGCGTCCGCGGTGCAGAGACCTGAGGCATCATAAGCGGAGCAGTAAGAGGAAAAATCACCCCCCCGCTGGGCTGCGGTCGGCACCTCGACAATGTTCCCATTGGGCGCCGTCCGCGTGCGCGTGCCTTGGTAGCTCCCAAAGAAAAAGAGTCTGTCTTTCTTGAGGGGTCCGCCCAGCGTGCCCCCGAATTGGTTCTGCTTCAGCGTGTCCCGGGTGGGGGCAAAGTAGTTGCGCGCATCGAACGCGTAGTTTCGAAGAAACTCGAAGACGTCTCCCTTGAATTGGTTCGTCCCCGATTTGGTGACAATATCCACGACGCCGCTGACGGCGTTGCCGTACTCCGCGCTCATGTTCCCGGTTTGCACGTTGAATTCCTGAATCGCATCCGGATCGGGGAAGGGCAGGTTCGTGTTCATGTAAGTGTCGTTGTTGCCGGAGCCGTCCATCTGATAGTTAACCCCGTTCGGCCCGCCGCCATTGACCGCAGCATATTGTTCACCGGGATAAACTCCACCCTCACAGCCCGCGCCGCAATAATACGGCGTGACGTCGTTCGCCCCGGGAATGAGGAACACGAGGCTTTGCGCCATGCGTCCATTCAAGGGCAAATTCTCGACGTTCTGCCGGCTTACCAACTGCCCCACCGTCGACACCTGCGTGGTCACGAGAGGAGCGCTGCCCGATACGCTAATTTGCTCGGTCACCGTTCCGACCCGGAGAATCACCGGCTGAGTGGCCGCCTGGTTCACGCTCAGCGCAATGCCGCTTTGGATGTAGGGACGAAATCCGCTCTTTTCTACCGTCAGCTTGTACACCCCCACGGGCAAGGCGGGAAAAAGATAATGCCCGTCGGGTCCGCTTTGGGTGTTGCGGATAAGGCCTGTCTCGGTGTTCTCCACCCTGACCGCAGCATCGGGAACTGCCGCACCCGACGGGTCAACCACGGTTCCGTCCAGGCTTGCCGTGGTGAACTGCCCCGCCAGCGGCACAGCTCCAATCAGCGCTATGAACAGGATCATAAGACAGGGAATGAGGCGATCTCGCGTGCTCCGGTGGACGTCTGCCATACTTTATCCTCCCAATCCTGAGAATGACAAAATCAGAGCATGCCCCTAACATCAATATATGGTTTGAATGTCGCGCCCCAGTTGCCGATGATGATCCACCAACCACTCCTATCCGTTTGGGTAGGAATGGCGGGCGAAATCCATACTACGGGAAGTATAGCGCAAGCATCGCATGAAGATTCTCCCATTTTTGCTGAGGGTATTGGTCAGCCGAGTCAGCCATCGCATCCGCATGGTTAGGTTTTGCCGCTCGACATGAGACGTGCTGATCGTGCTGGCGTAAGGATTACCAAACACAGGCACCTTTCTGCCCCGACGCATTCAGCTGGGAAATTCGGATTTCTGGCCAGCAACGCAACAATATCAGACTGCTCCCTGACTGCCCATCGGACCCGCAGGAGGTGTAATATTCTAATGGGGGGTATTCGGGCCGGCCTCCTGCGCGTCTGGGCAGGGAACCTCGCCTGAACTCATCCGCCCGATCCCCGAGGAGAAGATTCCGTGTCTACTTGGAAAAAGGCCGCACTGATTGTGGCGATTGCCCTGGTCGTCATCGTGGGAGGGCTGGCTATCGCCATCCCCATGCTATTGGATGTGGATCGTTATCGGCCGGAAGTCGTCGCCCATATCCAGCAGGAGACGGGAAAACCCTCCCAAATCGGGCGCTTGGCACTAACCATTCTCCCGCAAGTCGCCATCCGGGTGGATGATTTCACCCTAGGCAATCCCGCCGGATTTCCGCAGGGAGACTTCGTGAAAGCGCGGCGAATCTATGCGGTCGTCAACCCCTACGCGCTGTTGCACCGTCAGGTCGAAATCACTTCTCTGGAATTGAATGATCCCGACATCCATCTGCTTTCGGATGTTCATGGCAAGTGGAATTTTGAAGGCCCACCAGCCAAAAGCGCCGCGCCGGGCGATCCGCCGGCCGATGCGAAGGCGTCTTTCGCACTGGGTTTGATTTCTAAACTGAGCATCAAGGGAGGCCAGGTGGCGGTCGAGAGCCTGCTCCCGTCCGGGGCGCCTGGGCCCGCGGTCATGGAAGTCCGCGGAGCCTCCGTCGACCTGCGCGACGTAGACCTGAACGCCCTCAGCACCGCCTCGCTCGCCAGGCCCGGTTCGCCACCGGGCGGGTTCACAGCCTGGGCAGGCGCACTCAACGCCGTTGTGCACGCTGCCGCTGCGGAGGCGCCATTGGTCGCGCAGGGAACGCTCAAGGCGGACGCGCTGCGGTTTGAGACCTTCGCCGTGACCAAGTTGAAGTCGAAGATGCGCCTGTATCCCAAACAAGTGTTCTTCGACGATCTGGATGTGAAAGGCTACAGCGGCGATGTTACCGGTAATGTTTCCTTAAGCTTCGGGGGCGTCAACCTGCGTTACGCTGTGGATGCTCGCCTGAAAGGTATCAACGTCGCTCAGTTCCTGGATGCCTTTCCGCAAACCCGCGGCAAGATGACGGGAACGCTGGTAGGGACCGCCAAGCTGAATGGCGAGGCCACCCACTCACCCGATCCCCTGGCCGGCATCCGCGGCGCGGGCCAAATGAGCATCCAAAACGGCGTCATGCCCAGTATGCAGCTCAATCGCAATTTACGGCTGTTGGCGCAGATGGCGAGCCTCGGCCCCGCCAATGGCGACCCGTCCTCGTTCTCCTCGATCTCCGCCGATTTCACCATAGCGGATGAGAAGCTCTCGAGCACCAAGCTCTCTCTCGTCGGCAATGGCGTGGATGTGGATGGTTCCGGCCATATGACCATGGCCGGCGATGGGACCCTGGATTACCAGGGCGTGGCCAAGATCGCTGCCGGCTCTAGCCCCCTTACGAATGTCCTGATGGGCCTTTCGGGCGCCACGCTGGCGGAGGGTAAGCTGACGTTCCCCTTCACGCTGGGCGGAACCCTCGCAAATCCCAAGTTCTCCTTGAAGGGTGGCGGCGCTTCCGGACTGCCCGGAGCAGTCCAGGGAGCTGCACAGCAACCCGCTGACCTCGTGCGCGGCATCGCAGGGATGTTCAAAAAGAAGAAGAAACCGCAGTAAAGATTCCCAGCAGGTTCATGAAAAACTTCGCAGGCGTGTCATTCTGGGCGCAGCGCGCCGAGGACTGTCGGTTCTGAGCGTAGTGCCCCGAGAACGGTCATCCTGAGGAGCTTGCGTTCCCGTTCGCTTTGCTCAGGGCAGGCTCTGAGTGAAACGAAGGAAGGATCTCTCTATTTGTTTTGTAACTTCAGCAGTTTCATAAAATCCCGCCATGGCCCGAATGTGCCGATTTTTTCGGCATATGTGCCGATTCAAACGGCACTAAAGTGCCATGTCAAATTGTCCACATTCTTGAGACAAATGGAGGGCCTGTCGAGGTGGGTCGGAGCTTCCGCGTGTGGTGCGGACATCTGTTTGAAGCTGTGAAATAATGGCTGCTCTCGCGCCGAGAGAGAGCCTTTTGTTTTCAAACCTCCGTGCCTGCGCGACTCTGCGGTGAGAAGGTCCTCGACGCTATTTGCTGACGATTAGCCAATGCCCGTTTGCTCTCGGGTTGGGAACCACAGAAGTATAGAATAGCCGCAGACCTCCAGGACGGAGGCCTGCGGCTCTGGGTTGTGGAATCTTGAACGGACCGCGGACTTAAGAATCAGGTTCGCGGTTTGTGCTTTCAATAACCGGCGGGCCGACTCGCTACAGGCAGACCGCGTTCGTTCCCGCCCCTAGCGGGCCACGCTGACTACGACTTCCGCCGACGGACTAGTCCCGCCAAGCCGAGGAAGCTCGAAAACAGGACCAGGGAGACAGGCTCCGGGATGGTACTCGGACCCGGAGTGCTGCTGCCGAAAGTGACATCATCGAACACGATCTGATTCGCGGTACCACCGAAATTGATGGACTCCGCGGTACCGGGGAAGGTAACGCCGATGGGAAAGAACGGGCAGAAGTCAGCGCCGTACCCTGGACAGGGGCCGCTGGGAGTAGTGGGCAGGGTCAAATTGGCTAGCTCCGTGCCGGTGCCGTCCAAGCCGCTGTAAACCTGGATGCTGCCGCCTACGTTGATGGCAGTGTAGTTGAAAGAGAAACCGGTGGTGAAGCCGGCAGGATCATCGAGGTAGGTGCTCGAACCCGTGAGGAAGAACAATGCACCCTCTTGAGAACTCGGATCGCCCAGTCCACCCCGAGAGGTGTTCGAACAAGCGACACTTAGACTGTTCAGGCAGATCAGCAGCGCATTGCTGGGGAAAGAGATGCCGTAGTTCGGCCCGGTCGTTCCGATGCTGCTGGTGCCGCCGTTGTAGTAGTTTTCGATATACACGTCGTTGCTGTTGGGATACGGCGCGATGCCCTCAAAAGTGAGGTCGATGGTGGAAGCCGTCGCAAGCGAGACCGACAGGCCCAACATCACGATCAGTAGACCGACAAATCGTTTCATGGAGTTATTCCTTCCTTCCCATGTCGCCAGTTGAGCGGCCTAGACGTCCGACACAAGGCTTAGTCTGGCTCGTAGCTACATGGAGTGAGTTTCCGCGTGTGGCACGGACTTTGTGCCCGAGAATAAATAGATGTTCGCATTAATTCGAGATAAGTCAGGACATTTTCGAGAGGAAAGCAGGAACTTGTCGGGCGCAATAGCGAGAAAGTGGACGATCGCCGCGGATTAAGCTCAGCGACCCCGCCCCGAGCCGGCGCAGGTTTGACGTGCCTGCGTGTTTCTGTTACAAACGGACCATGCCCATGATGCATCCAGTCAATCATAGTAGCGTTGTGAACGCCGCCACGCGGCTCAAGCAGGTCCGTTACGCCATACGTGATGTGGCGGTGCTGGCCGAGCAATTGACGCGAGAAGGCAAGACCGTCCTCCCGCTGCATATTGGTGATCCGCTGAACTTCGACTTTCATACTCCTCCCCATTTGATCGAAGCTGTCCACAAAGCCATGTGCGACGGCAGGAACGGCTACGCGCCCTCGCTCGGCGTCCCCGAAGCGGTTGAGGCCGTCCGTACCGAGGCTGAGCGCAAGGGCATTCGCAACGTCCAGAGCGTTTTCCTGACGGCAGGAGTGAGCGAAGCTATCGACCTTTGCCTGACGGCGCTCGTGAATCCCGGTGAAAACATTCTGACGCCCTGCCCCGAGTACCCCTTGTACTCGGCCGTGCTGGCCAAGCTAGGTGCGCAGCCCAACCACTACCAGCTCGACGAGGGAAACCTTTGGGAGCCGGACCTGGATGACCTCGAGCGCAGGATTTCTTCCGGCACGCGTGCCATCCTGGTAAGTAATCCCAACAACCCCACCGGCGCGGTTTATTCGCGGCAGACGCTGGAACGAATTGCCGAGCTGGCGCGCCAAAAACACCTGGTGATCTTCGCGGACGAAATCTACGACAAACTAATTCTGGAGGGGGCCCCGCACACATCGCTCGCCGCCTTGGCGCCCGATGTTCCGGTGGTGACACTGAACGGACTCTCCAAATCCTATCTGGTTCCGGGCTGGCGCGTGGGTTGGGGCGTGGTGAGCGGAGAGGCGGCGGTCGTGAAGCCTTATCTGGAGGGGATTCATCAGTTGCTGCGGGCCCGGCTCTGCTCGAATCATCCCCAACAGTACGCTGTCCGCCCGGCGCTGGAGGGTCCACAGGATCACTTGGCCGAGGTCCGCGCCAAGCTGCGGGCGCGGCGTGACTTGACTGTAAAATGGTGCCGCGCCATCCCGCACATGAGTTGCGTTGAACCTCGCGGGGCGTTTTACGCCTTCCCCAAAATCGACGTTCCGGTCAGCGATGAACAGTTTGTAAAGCAGTTACTGATGGAAAAGCAGGTGCTCGTGGTGCATGGCGGCGGCTTCGGCGAAGCCCCGGGAACCAAGCACATTCGCATCGTGTTCCTCGCGGATGAGGCCACGCTCATGCGCGCTTACGAGGGCATGCGTGCCTTCATCGAGGAGCATTACAGTTGAGGACTTGCGCAGCGGCGCATTTTCAATGGAATGCGGAGTAGATTCCGCTCCCCGCCTTCGCGGGGACAAGCTTCACGGGAATGACCACCTGGGAGCGCCCGGGTCTCGCAAATTACACCACTCCCCAGAGAACCCCACGATTTACTTTGCGGCGGGAGCCCTGTAGAATGCAGGCGCGCAGTGAAGTGGGTAGCCCTGGGTTTGCGGCAGGCGGCAAGATGTAAGGTTTTCCGGTTCCCGGGCGTGTCCCGCAGGACGCATCTTTCTTCCAAGTACCGAGGGCTGCCCAGATCGGCTGCGGGAACCGCGGCGGCAAGGCACGAGCCTCCGCCGGAGGTCATGAGAGGAGGGTAAACATGGCATTGAGTTTAGTGGAGAAGCAAGTGAACGGGGTCACCGTACTAAAACTGTCAGGACGCATTACTCTGGGCGAGGAGAGCAGCCAGCTCCGGACCAAGATCAAGGAACTGCTGGGGCAGGGTAAGACGCGCCTGGTTCTCGACCTCTCCGACGTGGCTTTCATTGACAGCGCCGGGTTGGGTACGCTGGTGGCGGGATTTACCTCGGCTCAAAACCAGGGTGCCAACATGAAGCTGGCCAATCTGACCGATCGCTTCCACGAACAGCTCAACATTACGAAGCTGGTCACCGTGTTTGACGTCTACAAGAGCGTGGAAGACGCGGTCAAGTCCTTCGCCAAGGGTTGACCGGCAGAACGTCTTCACACTTAAATCTTCCCTCTGCTTCCCATCCAGGTCGGCGGCGGGCACTTCTCGAGTGCTCCCGCCGGCCGGTTTCCACAAATGCCCCGAAGACCAGGGCTGTCTTCCCACTTTCCGCGGGAATGACCAGTGTCTCGAAAGAGATCCCATTCCAAATGACACCAGCGCCGCCGCTCGGTTTCGGATGACAGGGCAGCAACGAAGATGATATAAGGTCGGCGCGTGCGGGCCCGACCCAAGCGGATCGTCCGCTGGGGAGCCTGGGACGCCTGCCCCGCACCGGCTCGCCGGCTGGGCGCGCCAGTTTTCCACGGGAGGGTCCATGGGTCGTGAAATCGGCTGGGGCATGATGCTCGTGCTAGTGGGAGGCATGCTCAACGGCAGCTTCGCTGCCCCCATGAAACGGCTCTCGGCGTGGCGTTGGGAGAACATCTGGCTGGTATACACTATCGGCGGACTCGTCGTCTTTCCCTGGGCCATCGCACTGGCCACCGTTCCTCATCTCGCCGGCGTCTATCAGCAAGCCCCCGCGTCGGTGCTGGCTAAGGTCTGTCTCTTCGGATTCGCGTGGGGCATTGGGTCCGTTTTGTTCGGCCTGGGAATTGCGCGGGTGGGGCTGGCGCTGGGCTTTGCGGTGATTCTCGGCATCACCTCTTCGTTCGGTTCGCTCCTGCCGCTGGTAATCCTGCACCTTGACCAATTGGGCACGCGGCGCGGCTTGGCGCTGATGGCCGGGACCGTGGTGATGACCCTCGGCCTGATCTTCTTGGGCATGGCGGGTATGCGCCGCGAACGCGATCAGGCTTCCGGCACGACGTCGGCGCGCTCGGGTTTCGGCGCGGGCCTCCTCATCTGTATCCTCGCTGGCATCTTTTCTTCCATGTTCAATTTCGCTTTTGTTTTCGGTGAAGAATTGCGGCAACAGGCGCTCCAGGCCGGGGCCTCAACGGCCATGGCCGGCAACGCCATCTGGGCGCCCTCCGTCAGTAGCGGCTTCATCGTCAACGCCGCCTACTGCGTCTACCTCCTGAACAAGAATCGCACCTGGGGCGCCTTCCTCCCAAAGCCGGCGGTCACAAGTTACTGGCTGGGCGCGGCCCTAATGGGAGCGCTCTGGTTCGGCGGCATCATTGTTTACGGCATGGGCGCCGCCGCGCTCGGCCCCCTGGGCGGCATCATTGGTTGGCCGGTGTACATGGCCATTAACATCATCACCGGCATCGCATGGGGATTTGTGGGCGGGGAATGGAAAGGCGCCGGCCGTCTCGCCCTGGGCTATTGCCTGACCGGTATTGGAATACTGCTCCTCGCCATCGCCGTGATCTCACTCGGCAACGTCACTTGATTCAGTTGCGGAAGGCGGACAGAGCGAGATCCTTCGCTACGCTCAGGATGACAGTAGGGAAGCGTCTGGCCGCAGGCACTTCATGGCGCCCGCAGCGGTGCGAACCAGACAACCCGATTGTGAATTCACAGAGGTCGAGCCGCTTTCACGCTCGCGCTTCGAATACGAGGTTGAACGGCGTCTCGGCGGCGCGACGAAAGCTCTTGAACCCGCCTTGCATCACCACAGCGCGCATGCGGGCTTCGCCCGCCTGGGCGCCCAGCGCCAAGCCCACTTCCTGCGCGCGCGACGCGGGCGTGCAGACCATGGTGGAAGCGGAATAGAACACCCGTCCCAGGGGATTCAGATTCTGCTCCACACGATCGTGCGCGAAGGGCTCGACGATCATCCACACTCCGCCCGGCGCCAGCGTTTGCCGCACGTGCGCCGCCGCGCCGGCCGGATCGCCCATGTCGTGCAGGCAGTCGAAGAACGCCACCAAGTCGTATCCCTTCCCCGGGAACTCCTTGGCCCAAGCCACTTGAAATCCTATCCGGTCGTGCAGCCCCGCCTTTTCCGCGGACTTCCAGGCAAACTCGATGGAGGGCGCGTGATAGTCGAAGCCCACGAACTGCGATTTCGGATAGGCCTTCGCCATCAGCACAGTCGAGGCTCCGTGCCCGCAGCCTACGTCTGCGACCTTGGCGCCGGATTTCAGCTTGGCCTCCACGCCTTCCAGCGCGGGGATCCAGGAGTTCACCAAGTTGGCGGCGTAGTTCGGCCGAAAGAAGCGCTCGGTGCCCTCGTACAGGTCGGCGCAATGTTCATGCCAACCCACGCCAGCTCCAGTCCGGAATGCCTCCGCGATTCGCGGCTCATCCTTCAGGACGGAAGCGATAATCTGATATGCTCCGGGCAAATAGACGGGACTGTCTTCAACCGCCAGCGCCAAGGCCTGCTCGTCCGGCAGGGTAAAGCGTTCGGTCGCAGCGTCGTAGGTAACAAAACCCCCTGCCGCTTGGGCACTCAGCCACTCGCGCACGTAGCGTTCCGCCGTGCCGGTCTTCTGCGCCAGCTCTGCGGAAGTCATCGGCCCGGCCCCCGCCATGGCTTTGTACAAGCCCAACTTGTCGCCCACGATCACCAGCGCTGCGTTCATTGCTGCGCCGATCTCACCCACTGCCTGTCCCATGAATTTCTCGAGCTTGGCTTGATCGATTTGCATGGTTCCTCCTATGTGTAAAAGTGAAATCAGGAAGGAATAGTCCCCGCGCAATGCGTCAAGAACCAGATTCCCAGGCGATTGAGTTGTTAGGAATATGCCCTTACTGCGACAAATATTCTAAGCTGAAACTCTTCGCAAAGCAACCGGAAAGCGCTGGGGCGGGCTATCTGGGCTCGCCGGGGTTCTCAGAGGTCCGACCCTCAAAACACCGTGCGGAACCGTGGGGGAGGGCAGGTCGCAGCCGTTCCCATTCTTCACCAGCTAGCCAGGACGCTGTCCAATTCCGGCAGCGCCGTGATGCGCGGGCCTTCGGCATGCGGATAGGCGCCGACGCGGTCGATGAGCACACCATGCAAGCCGGCGAGTTGGGCACCTCCCATGTCCGTCGCATTCGTGTCGCCCACAAACACGGTCTCCTGCGCCGCCGCCCCGGCGCTGTCGAGCGCCAGCTGAAAGATTTCAGGATGGGGCTTCTCGACCCCCACCAAGGCGGAGTCGAAGACCGCCTGAAAGTAGTCGCGCAGGCCCTCATGCTTGAGTTGATCTTCCATCGTGCCCACGGAATTCGAAATTACTCCTAGGAGGTAGCCTTGTTGTTTCAGGGAGGCCAGGTAACCGGGCGTCTCAGGCAATACCACGGACCAGCAACGAATGTCGCGGAACCCGTCCGCCACCAGGCGTATCAAGCGCTGGTGCTCGGGCTCGGGCGCGCCGATCAAGCCCATCAGAGCCTGCAAGTATGCGGCCCAGTAATAGTGGTCGATAGTGCGCGGCACCTCGCCCCTGCGAATCTGCGGCCATAGCCACTCGTCCAGTTTCTGTTTAGCGGTGCGCTCGGCAGCGTGGAAATCTTCCACGCTTGCCGGGAATCCCTGCGCGGCAAGGTCGCGAACCCGTTCGTCGAGGCGCGGATAAAGCAGAGTGTTACCCGCGTCGAAGAAAATAGCGCGGATGTGTGAAGATTTCATTCCCTCTCCTTCGGAGCGTTTATGATGGCGGAAGTTTCTCCCGCCTGGCCAGATTCCCGGAAGCTCGGATTATAGCAGCCGCGCGGCATTTCCCGCCGCCCTGGTTGTAAGGGTACGGCTTGCTGCACCCTCTTCGTGTATGGCACGATTGAACCTAGAGGGTACGGCAAGCCGCACCCCCTCAAGCAGGCAGTGCCGTCTGACCATGGTCAAGAGTTAGGTGTCACGCGGCACTAGATTAGGCAGAGGCTTTTCACGGAGAATCGGGGTATGAGGGAAGCAGGGAACGTATCGTGGGAAAGAATCGCTCTGCGGTTCGGCCTCGGCCTATGCTTACTTGCGGCCGTCGGGCGGTGTCCCCTTCCGGCGGCGCAATCGGTTCCCCAGCCGGCCGAAGAAAAGTCAGAGAAGAAAACCGCGCCGGAACCCGACGAAGATAAAGCCCTGGGTGAGGCTTTCCGCTCGGCGGAGAACAATCCTCAAGCCCTCCTCAAGAATCTGGAAGATTTTCTGGCGCGCTTCCCGAAGACTGTCCGGCGCGAACTGGTTTTGCGCACGATTTGCCGCGAGGCCGTGGAAGCCAATGCCCCGGACGTTACCTTGAAATACGGGCTGATGCTGCTGGAAATGACCCCTGACGATCCGACCCTGCTCTCCCTGCTCATCGAGGCGCTGGAGCGGCAGAACGACCCAGCCAGCCGCGCGCGTGCCATCGAGTGCTCCACGCGCCTGCTGGCGGCCGTGGAAAAACTGCGCGCCCAAGCTTCCTCCCCGCCATCCCCCGAAATGGGCGCAGCGGAGAAATGGGCGCAGCGACTCGCCGGGATCTACACGCGGCGCGGGGCGCTTTATCAGGATTCCGGCCAGCTCGACCAGGCCCTGGCCGATTTTCGAGAGAGCTACCGGATTCGTCCTGCCGCCCGCGCGGCTGAACATCTGGGAGATGTGGCAGCGAAGCAGGGCGACTCCACCCGCGCCGTGGATTACTACGTTACCGCCTTCGCCTTTCCCGAGAAGGATGCCGACTCCGCTCACCGCCAGGAGATTCGCCGCAAGCTCGGCAGCGCCTACGTGGCCTTACACCATTCCGAGCAGGGTTTGGGAGACCTGGTGTTGGCGCGCTACGACGAGCTCATGCAGCAACTCGGGGCGCGCTTTGCGAGCGAGCCAGCGCAGAATGCCGGCCGTCGCGATCCTTTCGACTTCGTCCTCGAGCGGCCGGATGGCAAACCCCTCCGCCTGGCGGATTATCGCGGCAAGGTCATGGTATTGGATTTCTGGGCAACCTGGTGCGGCCCCTGCCGCCTGGCAGGCAGACTCCTCGAGCAGGTGATGGGAGACTTTCGCAACGAAACCGCCGCCGCTTTTCTGGCCGTGAATGTGGATGAGGATCGCAGCAGTGTGCCCGCCTTCCTTAAGGAGGCTGGCTGGACTGTTCCCGTGGTTTACGGGCAGGAACTGGATCAACTGCTCAGTGTTGGCGCCCTCCCGACCATAGTCATCTTCGATCGCCAGGGCCGCATCGTCTTTCGTCAGGAAGGTGTCAATCCCGAAGGCTTCGTGGGAGAACTCGAAAAGCGCCTGCGCGAGGTACTGCATGACTCTGCGGGAGGCCGGAGCTGAAACGGACGGGAGGGAACTGCCGCGGGCAGGGCGGGATTCCTCACTGCGCTCGGATTGACAGCGCCTACAAGTTTTTCCGCAGCCTGTTCCATCCCGCCGTGCGCCTAAGTGGGCAGGTTGAGCAGTCGCTGGGCGTTTCTGCAATAGACCTTGTGGAGAATCTCGTCCGGCAGGCCGAGCCCGTAGATTCGCCACCGTCCCTGGGGAGGGACGGGCGCCGGTGCGTAATCGAAATACTCGTCTTCAGTCTCCAGAAACCGGTAGTAGATCTCATACAACTCATCGCCGAAGATCTGCTGCGGAGTTGCCGTGCCATGCGGGACCGCGTCCGTTCCCAGCATGATGCGGTCCTGGTACTTCTCGAAGAATTTGCGCGCCTGGCGCGGCTGCCGGCCGAGTTCGTTGATCCGGGCGGCGATCTCCACATGCATGTTCGGGAGGCGGTCCAGGCATTCCGAAACATAGGCCAGGTCCTCTCCTCGATTCCCCACGTGCAGTGCGATAAATTGGGTCTTGGGATGGCGCGCGAAGACGCGGTTGCGGGCTTCGAGCAATTCGCTCTTGCTCGGGAAATCACGGTCATAGAACGACCAGTCGGGATGGTTGTTCAACTCTTCGTAGCGCTCGTTGAAGCGGTCGGTAGGCAGAAAGAACGCGTCGGGATCGGACGTATGGATCGCCACGGGCATCCCGAGGGCGCCACAGGCTTCCCACATCGGGTCAAAGCGTGGGTCATCCAACTTCACCAACTTCCCCGTGGTGACGTTCTCCCGCAAGTACAGCCCCATCACTTTCGTAATCTTTAAGCCCTTGGCGCCGGCCTGGTGGGCACGCGTGATCTCATCCCCCTGGAACTGACTGTAGCCGGGCTGGTTCGAGCGCTCGTACCACGGTTCGGTGAACACCAGGAAGCGGCCCGGATGAGCCGCCTGCCACTTCTGAACGGCCTCCACCAGGCCGGCGCCGTGTCCGCCGGTAAGATCCACCATGGTCCGAATATTCTTGCGATCCATCACCGGCAGGATTTCCTCCGGTGGCGCCGGGTACCGCATCTTCTCCCCCAGGGGAACCCCGTTCTTGGATTCTGCCTCGAAGGAAAGGTGCGTATGGACGTCAATCACCGGGAACTTGGCGCGCGAGACTTTCGACTCCGGCACGTGCAGCATGCTCTTCGGCCGGAACTCGCCCAGGTCCAGCGGCGTGGCGTGTTTTTCATCCGGTTTCCCAAGGCCCGGCCCCGCCAGCGCCCGCCCCGGCGCAGTAACCGCTCTGCTTCCGACCATTGCCGCGACGGCTCCCTGCAGCCACTGCCTTCGATTCCAGAAACTCATCTTGTCCTCCTTGCTTGCTTCGCCAACTGTCAGATGTCTCCCCAGCACCCTCGGGCGCGACCGCGAGCCACTAGCTTAGTTTTCCGTTTCTGGAAGGTCAACAGGCTTCTGATCCGCTGCGAATCCCGTTGTTAATTTGCGAGCCCTTCGCGATAATGTGCGATGCATCGCGCTTATGCCCGTTCCTCAAAGGAGGCCGTTGATGTCCTTCCGAAACCATCTCACCGGTGCAGTCATCGTCATCACCGTCGTTGCCGGCTGCCTGCTCGCAGGGCAGGAGGGATTGCCTGACCCCAGCCCCTATGACAACGAACTCCAGACGACCTCCAAGTTCACCGCCAAAGAATTTGTCCCCGACGGAAATCTCGACAAGCAAGTCTGGCGCGACGCGCCCTGGTTCAAGGTGGATCGCGACGCTTTCAACCAGACGACCTATCCCCAGTCCGCGATGGAGGTTGCTTCCCTCTGGACGGCGGCCCACGTGTTCTTTGCCTTCCGGTGCAAATACACGACCCTGAATTTGTATGAGGGCAAAGATCCCAGCCGGGACTTCTGGACGCTCTGGGACCGCGACGTGGTGGAGGTTTTTCTGAATCCGCAACCCGAGCGCTGGAAGCATTATTTCGAGTTTGAGGTGGCGCCCAACAACCTTTGGATCGATCTGGAAATCGACCTGGATAAGAAACCCTTCAATGATCCGGGGTGGGATTCGCAGTTCGAGCACGCGACGCACATCGACGCCCGGAAGCAAGTGTGGACTTGTGAGATGCGGATTCCGGTCCGCACCATGGGCGCGGTTAGGCCGATCCAGGCGAACGACCTGTGGCGGATCAATATCTATCGCGCCGATGGCCCGGGTGACGATTCCAAGCGCCGCTTCCTTTCCTGGAGCCTGGTGCATAACGACAAGCACTCGTTCCACGCTCCGGCGTCGTTCGGCCTGTTGCGCTTCGTCCAGTAACGCCGCCGCAATCGTGAAGTGGCAATTGCGCAAGGCGGGTGGCGCTGACATCGTAGTTTGATGTCTGGGGCGCACGCCGAATTGGCTGTAATCGTTCACCCCGGACGCCTACACTTGGCCCCCCGGAATCAGAAGCACTACATCATTGTTTCAAGTCTTGGACGGCAGCGCGCACCTTGGGAATGAGTGCGGCGTAATCCTGAGGGGAAGCCTTGGCGAGGAATTGCTGGTAGTAGCGCAGCGCCAGGGGTTTGTTGCCGGCTTTGTCAAAGAGCACTCCGAGGTTGAGGAGCGGCTCCACCTCGCTCGAGTCCAGCTCGATGGCTTTCTCAAAGTCGCGGCGCGCCGCATCGCCATCGCCATGCTGGATGGCCACCAAGCCCAGGCCATTGTACGCCGCGCTGTAATGGTCGTTCTGAAGGTTAATGGCCTTAAAGGCCCTCTCCGCCTCATCGACGCGCCCCATCTGCAATTCCGCGGTGCCCAGGTTTCGCAAGTTATCGAGGTCGGTGGGATTGATCTCCCTGGCATGCGTCATGGTGTCCACGGCCTTATCCAGTTTGTGAAGACGTAAGTAGAGCTTACCTAAACGTGAATAGATGAGATCCGTGAAAATTTGCCGGTCGATCGCGTCCTGGTAAACCTGGATGGCCCGGTCGAACCGGCCGGCGCGCTCCTCGGCCATGGCCAGGTAAACATGACCCATGGGATTGCCGGGGTCCTGCCGGAGCGCCTGCTCCATGGTCTGCGTGGCGCGCGCGTTGTCGTGCGCATTCAGGAATTCTTCCGCCCGCTGGATGATCTTCAGAACTGGGATGCGATCCTTGGGGTCAGCGGCGTCGGAGCCGAGCTGGATTTCGCGCGACGCACCCCCACTGATATATCCCAGAGACTCCAACTCTTGGCGAGTCTGTTCGTCCACCGGCACGGTAGTCACTTTCTCGGTCTTCGCCTGCGCACCGGCAACTTCCCAGATCTTCTTTTGCAGTTGGTCGGCTTCGGCGGGATGGTTCGCGACCAGGTTCTGGGTCTCGCCGGGATCATGCTCAAGGTTGTATAGCTCGGGGTGCGGCGCCAGGATGAACTTCCAGGTGCCCGTGCGCATGGCGCGCAGCTCGGACCATCCCATGTAAGTGCGCGGATAGATCGTCTCTCCGTAGGAATAGTTCGATCGCACAGGGGCTCCCTGCCGCAGGAGGGGCCAGAGGCTGACGCCTTGCGCTTCCGGGGAGGGCGGCAAATTCAGGAATTCCATCACCGTGGGGTGGATGTCGACGGAGCGCACTTGATCGTCAATCACCTTGCCGGGCGGGACGTCCGGCCCCGCCACGAGCAGCGGGACGTGCAGGGTGGCATCGTAGAGGAAGATGCCGTGCGTCGCTTCGCCGTGTTCACCCAGGCTCTCGCCGTGATCGCCGACGGCAATGACCAGGGTGCGCGAGGCAATCCCCAATTGGTCGAGGCCCAAGAGGAGGCGGCCGACCTGCTCGTCCATATACGCAATCTCGCCGTCGTAGAGCTTCTTCGCGTACTCGTGCTTGTAAGGCTCGGGAGGGTCATAGGGTTGGTGGGGATCGTAGTAATGCGCCCAGAGGAAGAACTTCCTGTGGCCATTCTGTTTCAGCCAATCGAGGGCGCGGTCGGTGACCACGCCGGCGCGCCGCTCCGGGAAAACACCAGGGAGCTTCCCTTCCTCGGTTTGGGCTCCCATGTCATCGTCGTAAAGGTCAAAGCCGTGGGAAAGGCCGAAATGCCGAGCCACCGCACGCGAGCCCACAAAAGCGGCAGTGGCAAAGCCTGCGGATTGCAGGAGCGAAGCGAGAGTGGGATGAGACTTGTCGAGGACGAAGCCGCCCATGTCGCGCAGGCCGTGAACAGTGGGATATGCCCCCGTCATGATGCAGGCGTGGGAAGGAAGGGTCAGGGGCACCTGCGCCGTGGCGTGGGTGAGCCGAACCCCACGTGCCGCCAGCGCATCCAGGTTCGGTGTCCGGGCGTGCCCCGGAGCATAGCAGCTCAAGTGGTCGGCGCGCGTGGTGTCCAGAGTAATCAGCAACACGCTCGCGTCGCGCGGCGCCGGTGTCGCCCGCTCTGGCTCGCGTTGGCGGCAGGCGCTGAGCGAGAGCACCAGTACGGTGGCTATCGCCAGGATTTTTCCAGGAACTCGATTTCGCAACCCCTTGTTCTCCGGCACGCGCGTCTTCGTGAGGTATTTTACACCGAACCGGGCAGTCGCAAGGCTGTACTTTCCGCCCGCGGGCGGAGTATCCTCGTCTGTCCGGCTTCGTCCTGCTTGCGGCTTTGAGTTCTGACCGATGACAGCGGCGATTAGCTCCTGGAGGTGGAGGAAAGGTGAAGGCTCGATTTCTTGCCCTTGTGGCCGCCTGCCTGGGCGCGGCGATGTACCTTTTGGGGCAAGCCAGCGCCCCGCCAGGCCGCGGGAATGCAAATCCCTCCGAGCCCCTTCTGGTCCAGGCGCAGTTGCTTGTGCGCGATGGGAAGCTGGACGAGGCGCTGCCGGTCATCCACCGATTTCTCGAGCGACAGCCCGGCTCTGCCGACGGACACGCCGTTCTCGGGTTTATTCTTTTCAAACAATCAAAGCCGGCGGAGGCGTGGCGCGAGTATGAAGAAGCCGCCAAAATCCGCCCGCCCTCTGCTTTCGAGTCGAAGATCATGGGCCTGAGCGCGGCGATGCTCAATGACTATGCGAGCGCCGACCTGTGGCTCTCGCGATCCTTCCATCTGGATCCCCATAATCTCGAGACCTGCAATGATCTGGGGCAGAGCAAGTTCCTGCGCGAGAAATACAGCGAGTCCGTGAATGTTTTTCGCGAATGCTTGGAGTTGGACGCGAAGAACGTGTATGCCGAGAATGGCCTGGGCAGCGCCTATGAGCGCCTGGGCCGTTGGGACGAGGCGGCGGCAGCCTATCGGAACATCATGGCGTGGCAATCGTCGGAAGCGGCGCCGGACACCACACCCTATTGGAATCTCGGCCGCGTCCTCCAGAAGCAGAACAAACCCCAGGAGGCGTTGACGTACCTTACCCGAGCGGTCGCGCTTGACCCGGACCGCGCCGAGGCGCTGGCGCGGCGCTACATTCAGACAAGCGCGGATTCCGGGGACGGTCATGCGTTGCTGGGATTCATTCACTTCAACCAACAGAGGTGGAAGGATTCGATAGCGGAGTACATCGAAGCCTCCCAATACCGCGATCTCACGGCTTCGGAGCTCAAGACGTTGGCGCTCGATTGCGCTGAGCTGCATCTTGCCGGCGATGCCGATAGGTGGCTCACGCGCTCCCTGGAAATGAACCCCGAGGATGCCCAGGGCTGGGAGGCGCTGGGACAAATCAAGGGCGACGAGCAACGATTCGAAGAATCTATCCAAGCGTATCAACATTCTCTTGCGCTCACCCCGCGGGTCGTTTCCGCCGAAACCGGCATCGGACTGTCCTCGGAGCTATTGAGCCGGTTAGAGGACGCCAAGACGGCGTACCAAGCGGCGATCGGCTGGGAAGCGCCGAAGCCGCACGATCCCACGCCGTTCCATGGCCTCGGCCGCGTGCTGCTGAAACAGAATAGGCCGGCAGAGGCTTTGCCTTATCTTCGGCAGGCGGTCCAAATGCAACCGGCCTCGGCCGAGGCGCATGAAGAACTGGGGAAAGCCTACTCCGCGCTGAATAAGCTCGCCGCCGCTCAGCAGGAGATCGAGAAGGCGATGGAGCTTGCTCCCAAGCTGGTGCGTCTGCACTTCATGCTTGGGCAGTTGTATCGCAGAGCTGGGCAAATGGAGAAGGCCAAGGCGGAACTCGATACCTACGCGGCCCTGGTGGGCACGAGTTCGACTCCTCATGAGGAACCGAGGTGATATGAGCTTCCGGCGCGCCGCCGCCGCGGCCGTGCTCTCAGTGCTTGGTTTGTGGTTTCTGGCGGCCGGCGCAAAGCCCGGAACGCCAGAGCCGCAGCCGGACGTCGTGCCGGGGAACTTCGTGGACGTCGCCGCCGCGCGCGGCATCGAATTCCATCACTACGCCTCCCAAACCGCCAGGAAATACATGCTGGAAATCATGGGCTCCGGCGTCGCCCTGCTCGACTATGACAATGACGGCCGGCTGGACATTTTCCTGGTGAACGGCGCGCCCATCAGCGATCCGACTCCGCTGGGCACCATCCCGCGCAAGACCGATCCCAAGTACTGGAACCGCCTGTACCACCAGAAACCGGACGGCACGTTCGAAGACGTGACCGAGCAAGCGGGTGTGCAGGGGAAGGGTTACGGATACGGCGTGGCGGTCGGTGATTACGACAACGACGGTTTCGAAGACTTGTTCGTCACCGAATACGGGGGCAATCACCTGTACCACAACAATGGCAACGGGACGTTCACCGATGTTACCGAGAAAGCAGGCGTGGGCGGCAGCGGCTGGTCAACCAGCGCGGCCTGGGTGGACCTCGACAACGACGGATTCCTCGACCTGGTGGTGCTTCGCTACGTGCAGTGGGACTTCGAGGACCGGCTGTGCATGGTGAACGGGACCCTCCGAACTTACTGCAACCCGGACAATTTCCAACCCATCGCACCCCTGGTGTACCACAACAACGGTGATGGAACGTTTACCGAGGTGTCGCGCCAGATCGGACTCTCCAAGCCGGGCAAGGGTCTGGGGATTGCCATCGCGGATTACGACCGCGACGGGCACATCGACATCTACGTGGCCAACGACTCGATGCCGGGGTATTTGTATCACAACAAGGGCAATGGCACCTTCGAGGAAGTGGCCCTGCTGGCGGGGGTCGGGGTGACGGATAGCGGGCGCACCTATGCGGGCATGGGCGTGGATTTTGGCGACTACAACAACGACGGACTCCCGGACCTGGCGGTGGCCGACCTGGCGCTCGACAAATATGCCCTTTACGAGAACGTGGGCAAGGGGTTTTTTCAGTATGCGACGGATTCGAGCGGACTGGGAAACATCACGGAGCAGCATTCCGGCATGGGCCTGCACTTCATCGACTACGACAACGATGGCAGGATCGACCTGCTCGCCTCGCAAGGGCACGTGATGGACACGGTGGACCTGGTCAACCCCAATATTCACTACCGCGAGCCGATGTTTCTTGCCCGGAACACCGGCAAAGGCTTCGTGGATGTCTCGGCGGCATCGGGCGATATTTTCCACCAGGCGTGGCCCGGCCGGGGGCTGGCGGTGGGTGATATCAATAATGACGGCCGCATGGATGCCGTGGTTTCGACCAGCGAAGGCCCGGCGCACATTTTGCTCAACCAGACGGCCACGGCGAACCATTGGCTGATGTTGAAACTGACGGGGAACAAGAGCAATCGTGACGCCATCGGGGCAGAAGTAAAGGTGGTCACCGCTCGAGGCGCGCAGTATGCCACGGTGACCACCGCCAGCAGTTACCTTTCCGCAAGCGACAAGCGGGTGCACTTCGGCCTGGGGCCGGAGGCGACCGTGCAGAAGGTGGAGATACGCTGGCCCAGCGGGATTTTACAGACCCTCTCCGGCGTGAAGGCGGACCAGATCCTGGCCGTGGATGAGCCGCGGTGAAACCGCCGCGCCACACTCAATTTTCGGTCGTTTGAATTGTCCCCGTCTGCACCACTTCAAAGGCGGTGCCGGAGACGGTTTTAAGCTGGTCCAAGTCATCGTCACTCCAGCCGGGGTCGGGGGCGCCGGTGATGAACCAACTGCTGCCGTTGTCCGCCACGATCATGCCGTACTTCTTGAGCGCGGTCAGGATGACGAGAGATTGGCCGGTGAAGGACGAGATGTTGTAGGAAGCCTTCAGGCGCAGGCGCAGACCCATGGGCGGCAAGGTGGGATCACTCGAATCACTGGCGAAGTGGGTGGCGGGGTGAATGTAACCCCTCTGACTTTGGTACACGGCGAACCGCAATGCATGTTTAATCTCGCCCGCAGCTACCTCATCATAACGCGCCAGTCCGGCGAGAATGGGTAACCCGGCGGCGTCGGCAGAAGTCCAGCCGTCGGGCCGCAGCTTATCGGAATACAAGTTGAAAATCGCGCCGTTGGACGCCGTCCAATTGTTGTCGTTCGCGTCTTTAACTGCTTGCCACACTTCATACAACGTGCAGTTGTTATGCGTGGGATCGGCTAAGAGCGTCAGCACGTGGCGGTCGCCGGTGGAACTGCTGCCACTCTCGACCGGGGCAGTGGGAGGAAAGGGGTAGCAGCCGCTCGTGGCGGATATGGTGCAGTTGCCGCCGGAGGTCCCGAGGTCGCTATCGGCAGGATACAGATTAAAGATAACCGACACCAGCGGCTGGGTGCCGGGCACCACGACGTAGGGAATGCCGTCGGTAGGATCAGGGCCGAAGTCGGCATGGAGGTACTGCTTTTCCTGGCTGATACTCGCCACGTACTGGTCCGAGTTGGGGTCAACACAGTAGTTGGAGACGTCGGCGTTCCAGGGGTTATCCGTGGGAAACACCGGGCAGCCGGAAATCATGGGGCTGGTGCTATAGTCCGTCGAGCTGCCGGTTGCGGCGTTGCTGCAATTCGGCTGGGGAGAAGGCGTCGGGGCCGGGCTGGAGGAAGAGACACAGGAGAACAGGAAAATCGAACCCAGAAGGATTGCGGCGAAACGCAAATGACTAAGCTCCGTCGAATGGTCCGCCATGTCTCCGTCCGCGCGAAACTGGATTCGCGAACCGCTGCGCAAGTGTGTCGGTTCAGCCCCTTGGGGGCTCACGGGAAAAAACGGCCCGCCGCAGGGCGGGCCGTTTTGAGAAACTTCAATAACTCACAATCAGAAGGTCAGGTGTCCGCCGATTTGGATGAGCCGCGGACCATTCATCGAGCCGAAAATCAAGCCGAACGTGCCGTCGTTGACACCCGTATCCGGATCTCCTCGACCAACGCGGTTGAAGACATTTTGGAAGTCCGCGCGGATCTGGAACTTTACGCGTTCCGTGATAGTGGTGGTTTTGAGGATACCGAAGTCCTCCTCCTGGTGAGCGGGTCCGCGGAGGTTCGGAAGCTCGCGGGGCGCCGTTCCGACCCTCAGCGGGAAGCTGTTGGCCGGAGACAAGGGTGGGTCAGCAAACGCCGCCTCATTCAGGTACGGTGTGCCATTGACTGCGTCCAATCCGTGTAGAGGAAGGGTCTGTTTTACTCCGGCAACGACGTCCGGCCGAACCGTGGGAGTGATGACAGTCGAAGCATCGGCATCCCCGAGTGACAGTGGATCCCCGGAGCCATACCGTTGGCTGGCGGTCAACTGCCAGCCACCGAAGAGCCGGTTGACGGCTCCGCCCGAATTCAACCATCTCTGGCCACGCCCTAAGGGTAGCGAGTAGATCCACGTCAGTTTCAGGATCTGCGGATAGTCGAATGAGGCAAGGGATTTCTCCAACTTGCGGTTATAGAAATCCTGGATGTAGCTCGGGTTGTACATGACGGAGTCGCTGTCGGTGATGTCTTTGGAGAGAGTGTAGGCAGCGATGAACGTGAGGCCGTGTGAAGAGTTCTTGCGCGCCTGGACCTGGAGAGAGTGATAGATGGACATGCCCATTTGGGATTGATCGTTGAACAGGCCGCTGTACTGCGGGAAGGGCGCCAGGCCCGCGGCGATCGTCTGCGTGTAGTTATCGCTTTCAAAGGTGGGATAGGGCAATTGCGTGATGCCGTATGTCGCGAGTGTGGCCGCGGTGGTGGGATTGCTCAAATCCGCCTGGAAGTCATCGACAAGCATATCGCCCAAGCCCATGTACTTCGAGTTCGCCTGGTTCCAGTCGCCACCGAAGCTCTTGTTGAACAGGCGAGTCCCCCTCGACCCTACGTAGTTCGCTTCCAGGAGGACCCTCTGCGGGAGTTCGTACTGCAACCCGGCGCTCCAGTTCTGGACCAGCGGCATGTCGAGAGAGTGGGCCGGGAAGAAGTCGGGCTCGTAGCCGTTCATGCCGGTGGGGTCTCGGTTCGGCAAAGTGGGCAGAGTGACGCCAGCGAAGCCCAGCGGGCCCGGCGCCGGACCGCCTGCGAAGTCGGAGAGGTAGAGTAACGGGTTTACTGTCGCCACTTCGCCCGAGGCACGGAAACGGGTGTAATTCTGGTTATAGCCAATTAAAGCCTCGGGACCCCACCCGTTCTGGGTGGGAGGCTGATAGGAGATTCCGTAGCCGCCCCGGAAGACCAACTTCGAGTTGATCTGGTAGGCCAACCCGAAGCGTGGCGCCAAATCCCCGAAGTAATAATCCTGGAAGGAGCTGCGGTGAATGCAGGTGGAGCAACTGCCCAGCCAGACGATCGCGCCGGGAAGGGTGGCGCCGCTTGGCAAGGTGTCCGTAGCCGTGGGGCTGAATTGGGACATCCGGTCGAAGGCCTCAGACTTGGGCAAGGGGATTTCCCAACGGATGCCGAGGCTGAGCGTGAGCTTCGAGGTAGTCCGCCAGTCGTCCTGAGCGAAGAAGGCCCACAGTCCCGAGCGATAGCCCGGCTCAGTGGTGAATTCCTGCGCACTGCCGCCATTCGCGGCGCCGAGCAGCCAGCTTGCGAAGGCATGCCCGGTGTATTTCGAGAAACCGGGGAGTTCGGTTTGTAGGTTGCTGAAGCTGAAAGCCCCTCCCAAGTTACCGGGTTCATAGGTGTCGTAACGATAGCGCAAGAATTGTCCCCCGAACTTCAGGCTGTGCTTGCCGCGCGTGGTGGAGTAAACGTCCTGGTAAGAATAGCTCTCCACCGGATCCCGGCTGGGGCAGCCAATCCCGAACTGGGAAAGGAAGGAAACGGAGTCACTGTTCGACAACGTCATCGTCGGGAAGCAAGTGTCGACAACCCCCGGGATGCCCATCGCCTGAGCGTACTGGGCATCGGGAGTGTTGTTGTTGCCGTTGCCAAAGCGGTTGTAACCTAGTGATAGCGTGTTCACCGAGTGGTCGTTCACCGTCCAGCTATGCATGATGCGCAATTGCGGACCGCCCACACTCTGGGTTTTTTCGGTGGTGAGGGGGAAATCACTGAACCAGGGGAACCAGGTGTCCGCTGCCTTGTTGCGCATCTGGCGATGCCGGACTGCTTCCGTTAGGGAGCCGGACAGTTTCTGTTTGGCGCTGATATCGAGATCGATCTTTGCGGTTTCGGCGTCGCGTCGGAGGACCGGACAGCAAGTGGCGCCGACATACGGCAGGTTCCTAAACAGGGAACTGTAAAGCGGTGTGGGGAAGCGGCCCAGGAGGGTCGAGGTCGCTTTACTGAATTCTCCCGCCGAAATTTGGTTGTTGGGGAAGGGATCGCGGATGACCGCATCCGCCCCGCTGTTATTGGTCAATCCCGTCACCGGATCGGTGGCGCCAGCCGGGACGTCCCGAGTAGTGGTGGGGTCATAGATGGCCCATTCGTTAACCGGCCGGCCCAAGGCGTCGGTGCCGACCACGGTCGGTGAGGAGTTGGCGCTCAGCACACCCATGGCGCCGGTGTTCGCCACAGGGTTGCTGGCATAAAGGAAGTCGCTAAAATCTCCCTTGAGCATGTTTGCGGTCGGCACCGAGGTAAGGCCACCGATGGCAAAGAGAGATTTGCGATCACCCTCGTAATTGAAGAAGAAGAAGGCCTTGTTCTTGCGGATGGGTCCGCCCAGGGAGGCGGCGAAATTGTTTTCCTTCTCATTGGCCTTCGAGCCGCCAAACGCATTGTTCGACCAACCGTTGGCATCCCATATCGGGTTGTTGTTGAACTCATCCGCATTGCCGTGGAATTGATTGGTGCCCGATTTGATGGTGAAGTTTTCGATGCCACCACCCGTCGTTCCGTACTCCGCCGAGTAGTTGGACATCTGGACTTTGAATTCGCCCACGGCGTCCGTGCCGGGGGTTTGCTCGCCCAGGTCGGAACCCCAATCGTAACGGCCGATGGTGACCCCGTCGATGAGGACGGAGTTGCTGGAGTCCTGGCCGCCGCTGATGGAAGCATAGGGCGCCCAGTCCGGGGTAGTTCCCGGCAGGCTATTCCAAACGAAGGTGTCAATCTGCCTTCCGCCATCACTGATGAAAACGGGAAGGGTTTGGAATTCCTCCGCGGTAAGCGAACTTCCCACTTCTGCGGTGGAGGGCGTCAGGAGCGGCGCCTCTGTGGTCACCGTGACCGATTGGGTGGCACTGCCCACCTGAAGCGTCAGATCGATGGTTACGACCTGGGCCACCGCGACTACCACGCCCGTCGCCACGGAGGTTTTGAAGCCTTCCATGCTCGCTCCGACCTTATAACTTCCCGGCGGAACGGGCACGCGGTAGTAACCCGCACTGGAACTCTTTACCGTATAGAGGGCTCCTGAGTCCATGTTAGTGATGGTGACTTGCGCTTCCGGAATGAGCGCGCCGGAAGGATCAAAAATCGACCCCGTCAGTGCGCCCAATACGCCTTGCGCGCAAATCCATCGGGGTATCAGCAAGAGTGCCAAACACATGAGAATGATGCGCAGAGACTTGGGCATAGAACTACCTCCTTATAGTTCCCTGTTTTCCCAATCGACGCTTGAAGTGAGTAGCGCGCACCTCACAATGGTGCGCAAAAGAGGGAGCCCTTGTACCTAGTACTCAGATACCGGTCGCGTGTCTCGGCTCTCCTCGAGTAAAAGCAACACGCCTTTCGGGTCGTTTCATTGTCTTCTATTTAGACCATGATTCGACCTCTGTCAAGAGTTTTTTCGCAAGAGAGCAACGAGGCCGCCATGGACAATCACAAGCCGAAGTTGTGTACCATTATTTTACTCTTGACATCTATAATGACTGTTGATATAATAATACTTTAGACTGAGGCCCGCTGGCTGAGCCGAAGGGCTGCGGCCGGTTCCGCGCTGCCGATGCCGGAGCGGCCGGCAGAAGGCAGTGGGCAGAAAACGGTAGGTGCTTTGTGCTTGATGTCAGCCCGCATCTCTCACCACGGAATTGGAGGGCGGGGCTGACGCCCCGCCCTTCCAAGGCCCTCCTGATTATTCCCGTGTGCTTCGCCCCCAGCGTGATCAGGAATTAGGGCTGGGTGTTAGGAAAAAACCTCCAGCCCCTAGCCCCCAGAGCCCAGCCCCTAGAACGGAGGTTTCCATGTCTCTAGCAAGAAAACCGCGAATGACCGAGAAGAAACTGGCCGCGAATCGACGCAACCAGAAGCTTTGCAATGGTCCGGCGACGGCCGAGGGCCGCGAGCGCATCCGCGCCGCCCACCTGCGCCATGGGTTTTACGCGCAAGCGGAGGAGGTGGCTCTGCGCGCCCTGGGCGAAGACCCGGCCCAGTTCCAGGAACTGCTGGAAGGACTCTGGAAGAAATGGAACCCCAGCGATGCCTTGCAGCAGAAACTGGTGGCCCGTCTGGCGCGGGCCGTATGGCGGTTGGAGCGCGCGGACCGCATGCAGGAAGGATACGCCCTGCGGCAGGCCAAGGACGTGAACAACACCCGGGAGGACCGGCTGCACGCGCAGATGATGCGGCTGAAGATGACGGCGGCCGGTTTGCAGTCGCTTGCCCAATCGGTCGAGCGGGAGCATTACGTCACGACTCCCGCCGACCTCGAGCTGATGAAGAGCTTGGCCGAAAAAGGGATGATGAAGGAATCGGGCCCCATCACCATCGCCCTTTTTTACCAACTGCAGGAGCCGGGCGCGCCGGGCCCGGGCGAGACCGAGGAAACCGAGGTCTCCGAGGCGGAGGCTCGCCAGATCGTAACCGACATCCGGGCGATCTTTAATTTGGACCCCCTCCCGGCGCCCCCTGCGAACGCAGCGTCGACTTCTGGCCGACCGGAAGGCCAGCAAAGGGCTGGCGGTACCGAAGCGGCGGAGGAAGGGCCGAACCTCAGCGCGGCGGAATGGGAGGCGCGTGCGCCGCTGCGCCAACTTCTCGAGAACATCCTCAAGCGGCAGGCGGAGCTTTGCGAAGCTCAGCGCCTGGTCCACCTGCGGGAGTGCGTGGCGGGTCCATCGCCCTACGAACGCGCCGCGGAAACCGCGCCCACCCACCGCAACGCGACGCTCATGCAGAGAATGGAAGATTCCAACTTTCGCCAGGTGGCGCGCGTAACCAGCTTGCTCATGAGGATGAAACGGTTCGAGCGTCAAATGGAAGCTCGGCAGGTTGATGAAAAACTCGTCGCAGTGCCATCCTGGAGAGGTCGCCGCGGCGGCCGGTCCTGAGTGAAACGAAGCAAGAATCTTGCAGTGTCATGGAGATACGCAGAGCGAGATCCTTCGCGCCGCTCTGCAGAAACTCGATGCGTAAGTCGATTCACCGTCGCTGGCAGTGTCACCCTGAGTCCCTGTTCTTTCGGGAGGAAGGATCTGCATTTGCTCTTGGTTACTGAAGACCCGTGCAGATCCTTCGCTGGCACTGTCATCCTGAGTCCCGGTTCTTTCGGGAGGAAGGATCTGCATTTGTTCTTGGTTACTGGAGACCCATGTAGATCCTTCGCTGCTGCTCAGGATGACATCGAAAGGCTCAGGATGACACATCGAGGGGCTCAGAATCGCAACGAAATGCTGAAGAGGTTAGCGAAGTGATGAGGAAGACAGCGGACGAAAAAAGGGGGCCCCAAAATGACGGTAAGTTCCACGATGTTATTGAAAACAAATATAGAAAAAAAGTCGCTTTCCTCGTTCTCCACGATGTTATTGAAAATAAAGTAGCTATACTCTTACCCCACGATGTTGCTGAAAACAAGGGAGAAATACGTTGGACGCGACAGCGGGGAAACTGATGATAAGCGCGCCCCCGCAGTGAATGGGCGCGTCCACCATTTCGCCTGTTCCCTGCCACATCTGTCAGCGCTTCGAAACCAAATCCCCAAAAGCCGGCAACAGCTCGTATTTATTCTCCCAGGTTGTGTACATGATGCCCTGGGCGCCGGGTGTGCGGTCGAGTGATTCCAGCCAGCCCTTCGGGTTGTCAAGGTTGTCGGCATCGTAGTAAGCGCCGGCCAGCGTGTGGAAACCCAGCTTCGAAAAAAAGCCGAGGCTCAAGTCCCGCTTTTCGTAATACCAGCATGCCATCACCACGTCTTTGGGGATGTACTTCCAGGTGCCGTCAAAGCTCCCGTTGACCAAGAAGTATTTGTCGTGGGCGTTGTGATTGGGATCGAACATGTCAGACCAGACGTAGACCTCCGCTTGGGGGTTCGCCGCGCGAATCATGTCGTACTGCCGCTTTGCGCAGTCGCCCAGGATCTCGGCCATGGAAAGGTGGCGGCGCTGGCAGGCTTCGCAGAATCCGCCCACGCGCACTTCGTCCATGCTGAGGAAGTACTTCTCGGGCGCGAGATATTTCTCGATCAGCGGAATCTGGTGCTGCCACACTTCATAGACGGCCGGCTCCGACATGTCGAGGGCGGTCTGGTCTTGATAGATGGTGGTGCCGTGGTAGTAGTCCACACGCAAACGGTCGCCCGCGTGGATGCGGCTGCCGGGCGAAAGCTGGATCGCGGGGGCTTCGTGATTCCAAGCGAAGTCGAGTTGCGGGTCGCGAATGGCCGCGTAGTCCCGGCCCTCCTCATAAACCTCACCCGTCTTCTCGTTGCGCACTTTCACCGGCGTCCCGGGACGGCGTATAACGTTGGTCAGACCCACTTCTTCGATGGCGACGTCATCGATCCAGACCTTGCCCCGCTTCCCGTCCGAAATACCCACCCGGAACTCCACGTGGTCTGCGTACCAACTATTGAAACCCCACCTAACCTCGTGCCAGTCGCTGGTCTCCGGCAGGGGCGGTTCCATGTAAGAAAGGTCGCGGCCGTCGGGTGCCACCGCCAGCAGATGGATGGCCATGCGCGGTCCGGCGTTCTCGGTCCTCACCCAGGCCCGCATACGATAGCAGCGATAAGGGTGCACGCGCACCGACTGTGTGATGAAAACCCCACCTTCCTCCCCCCTCCAGTCCTCGTCAGGGTTGTAGGGGTTCTTCTCATTGCCGACCTCGAAACGCACGGAAGCTTTGCCGGAGTGGGCAACGCTGGTGTCGAGTGTGGCCCGCGCCCCCTGTACCGTGAATCCCGCCGGCAAGTCTCCCTGCCGCTGCTCGAAGCCGGCATTGGCGATCTTCACGGGCGGGTCCGGAGCGAAGTGCGCCTCATGCTCTTCCGCCAGGAAGAGCGCATCGCGCACGGGCTGCCCGGCCGCCAGGTTCTTGTCATGTGCCATCACGCCCCCGCCGTAGCCGACCCCGAAACCCGTGGGAATAATCTCCACGTGCACTTTGTCGCAGGTCTGTTTCAGGCGTAAGAGTCGCTGCAGGTCCTCCGGGGATTTCAAGTCCATCTCGTCAAAGCCTGCCGACAGCAGCATGCCGTTCACGCCGTGCTCGCTCGCGGTGCGCGCAATACCCTCCACCCGCGCCAGTTCCTGGTCGGTTTCGAGACCCGTGGAGACATAAACCCAGCGGTCGCGATACACCTTGGGTACGCCCAGCATCACCGCCGTCAAGGCCGCGAGACAACCTAAGATGATGATTAGCCTTTTCATTCCAATTCCCCCCTAGCTTACTGGACTTCGATCGGAGCGAGGTCGTACCAGCCGTCCGGCTGAAGTCCTTCGTTGGCAAGCTTTATGGCTGGCTGCCCGGTGCGCGGGTCCAGGAGCGCCACGCGCAGGCGGTAGCCCCCTGGCTTCAAACTTCCCGGAATATAGACCGTGCTGTCGAACACGACATCGCCGGGCAGCCACTTGCGGATGTCCACAGGCAACTTAATTACGGCGCTCGCGCCCGCCGAGCGCAGTTCCAGCGCCAGCTCATACTGTCGGTAAACCGGCGCCACTCCGGCGTTGAGCCACCACATATGCAGCGGCTGCATGGTGCCGGCCTGGACCGCTTTCGGATACTCGAGCCGCCGCAGGATGATACGATAGCCCATCTTCTTCTGAAATTCGTCGAAGGCCTTCTTCCACTCCGGCGGGATCGCCGACGACTTGATGTTCACCGACGACACGTGCCAGCGCAACGCCTGGGCGATGATGTAGTCCAGGTCGTAGCCTTTTTCCTTCCAGCCGCCCGGCACCCAGCAGGTCTCGAGCGACACTGGGCTGCGCTGCCACACGTCCTGAATGCCGGCGCGAACAATCTGCTGCGGATACAAGTCCAGCATGTGGCACCAGCGGCCGTTGGCAGCGCCGCGCATATCGCCCCAGCAGTCCAGCCGCCAGCCCGCGCCCTGCTGAGTCCCGTACGCCAGGGCTTTCTCCTCGTCGAAGTTCATCAGCAGCGGCGTGCGCCGGAACGCTTCCAGCCAGATATCCACCAGTTTCTTCTGCACCTCGAAAGCCGGCATGTATGGACTCCAGCCCTCGCCCCAGTAACCCACGGAGGAAATATCCACGCTGTCCAAATCCGGATGCCCGTCGTAGCGCTCCCCTGCCTCGGCCACCACCGCTCCCCAGTGTTTCAAATACAACGGGTCAGCAAAGTCCGGTTGCCAGATTTCTCCGTCCTTGTCTGTCGACTGATTGGCGCGTCGCGCTCCCGATTTCTGATACCACTCCGGCAGCGGATGCTTCTGATCGTACGGCATCAGCCGGATGGCCAGCGTCTGATGGTGCGCGTGCGCCTCCCGCAAGGCTTCGTCCAGGATCTCCCAGCGTACCTTTCCTTGTTGCGGCTCGAGCGTCTCCCAGAACCAGCGGCAATAGGAGATCGTGGAGGCGGGGAAATCCACTGCGCCGGCCGGCGTCAGCTTTACTACCGGGCCTTCCTCCGACCATCCCAGCCCCGGGTTGATAGCATCCCCATTGAAGCGCTGGAAGGTCTGAATCCCCATCCCCGGGTTCACCAGCACCGCATCGATTTCCTTCGGCCGGACGATGCTGGTTTCCGCCTGCCCAAGGGCAGTAGCGGCGCAGCTCAAAGAAAGAAAGGCCAACAGAATCAGTCGTGATGTCATGATAGTCCCTCTGCTCCCGTTAGGGCCGAGGACGATTCAGCCCAGGGCGAACGCCACTCACCCCTTCGAATTCCGCCACCCCCGCGCCACGCGGGTGCGCTGGCAGGGCTTTTGTACCACTTTATGCGAAAGGTTACAAAAAATTTCTGAGGGTTGTGATAGCTTGCGATAGAATCCGGACTCTGACGCCGCGTGAAACGAAAATCCGTCCCGGGTAGCCAAGGAATGAGAGAGCTCGCTGGGGGATTCCAATGAAATCCATGCTCCTGTACGTGTCATTGATATCGGTATTTATTTGCGCCTCTCAAGCCCTCGACGGGCAAACGCCGCTGACGCCGGCGGACCTCCGGGTGGGGGAGGGGACGCCTGGGGAGGCCGAAATGCACGAGATGCTGCCGGCCTATTTGAATAAGCTTGCCCAGGACGCCACCCAGAATCGCCTGGCGCGCTTCAACCAAATCCAGACGGAAGCCGATTTCCACAGTTGGCAGAAAACCAATCGCCGCAAGTTCCTGGATTTGATCGGAGGCTTGCCGGCCGAGCGCTCGCCGCTCCACGCGCGCGTGACCGGGGAGATTCAGCGCGAGGGATATATCATTCGCAAGGTCATCTTCGAGAGCCTGCCCGAATACTACGTGACCGCGAACCTCTATGTTCCGACCGTGGGCCAAGGGCCATTCCCGGCCGTGCTCGCGCCGTGTGGTCATTCCGCCAACGGCAAAGCCTATGATGTGTACCAGCATCTTTTCATCGGGCTCGCGAAACGCGGTTACGTGGTTCTGAGCTACGATCCGATGGGCCAAGGTGAGAGGTATCAGTATTGGGATTTCCTTCATCATGAAACCTTCTTGAAGGGCACTGACAACCAGCACGCCATGGCGGGACTCCAGGAAACCTTGCTGGGGCAGAACCTGGCCCGCTACTTCATCTGGGATGGAATTCGCGGCCTCGATTACCTTACGAGCCTTGCTGAAGTGGATGCCTCGCGCCTCGGCGTGACCGGCAACTCCGGGGGCGGCACGCTGACCACTTACATCACCATGCTCGATCCGCGCGTCAAGGCGGCCTCTATTGTCACGTTCATTACTTCCCTGCCTAAGAAGATTGAAGCGCGCAGCTTGGACGTGGAAGCCGACCCGGAGCAGGACATCCCGGGTCTGTTGGCGGCGGGCCTCGACCACACGGAATTCCTGGGCATGATCGCTCCCCGGCCCGTCCTTATCGGCGCAGCCGTGCGGGACTTCTTCCCCATCGAAGGAACGCGCCGGACTTTTGCCGAGGCCCAATCTCTGTATCAGAAACTCGGTGTACCCGAGCGCATCAAGATGGTGGAGTTCGATCACCGCCACATGTATAGCCAGCCTCTGCGCGAGGCCACTTACACATGGTTCGGCCACTGGCTAAAGGGCCTTGAGGCTGAAGCCCACGAGCCTGAAATCGTTACGGAGAAGGACGCGACTTTGGAATGCACACCCACCGGCCAAGTGATCACCTCTCTCGGCGGGAAGCGGGTTTACGACTTCAACCGAGCGCAGGCGGAGGAGGAATTACGCCAACTGGAGGCGCGCCGGCGCGCGTCGGACTTCCGCGCCACTCTGGCCGGGAAAATCCGAAGCCGCCTGGCGCTTTCCGCCGGCGCGGCGCCTCCGGCGGCGAAATTCCTCGCCCAGACCGAGGTGGGAGACTTAGTGGTCGAGAAGTTCCAGCTCGAGACCGAACCCGGCATCTCAGTTCCGACGCGGGTGATTCACCGCCAGGGGCTGCGCGGCCCGTCCCCTGCCGTTGTCTATTTGCGCGATCGGCTGGGAGAGCGCGACAGCCCGGAGCTTGCCGCCTCGCTGGCCGAGCAGGGTTTTGTTGTGGCGGTCGAGGACGTGCGCGGCTTCGGAGAGACTTGGGCCACGCGCAGCGTGCGGGATCAAGGGGAAGACTACTTCCAGCCCCGCGATGGGACGGACGCGGACTTTGCTTACGCAGCGTTCCTCCTGGGACGGCCGCTCCTGGGAATGCGCGTCAGCGACGCGCTGGGCGCCGTCCGCTATTTGCGTACGCGGGCGGATGTTGATCCCCATCGCGTCGCAATGGCAGGCCGAGGCTGGGCCGGAATTACGGCGCTCTTCGCTGCTGCGCTCGACCCCGAAATTTCGGCGACGGCTGTGGAAGGAATTCCCGCCTCATACGGCGCGCTCGCCACCGCGGAATTGTACCAGCAGCCCGCCTATATCCTCTTGCCCGGCGCGCTTCAGGATTTCGACCTCCCGGACATCTTCGCTTCCCTCGCGCCTCGGCCCCTGCTGGTCATGAACCCGCAGGACCACTTGACGCGCAAGCTGCCGCAGGATGAGGCGGGGCACGGTTCGGGAGCGCTGGAAGTCAAGGTCGAACCCTTGGATACGAAAGTCCCGAAAGCAATGGAGGATTGGCTCCGCGCGCATTGAAATAATCGGCAGTGATGTAGAGAAACGGTTGGCCGGAGCTTTCGCGCCGCCTCGACATCCTGATTGTGCTATCCTACTCTCCATGGCTGAGCGGCGGTCTAGCTCCCATTAGCAATCTCGGCCCGGTGTGAGCTTTCAGACGCCAACCTGCCCCAGCTCCGTGAGAGGTATGCCATGGGTAAGACCACCAGTTCGCTTCCCTTGCGCCGCAGTCCGCGCATTAACATCGGATGTCCCGTTAGGATTTCAGGAAAGCTGGCAAACGACGCGCCTTTCGTAGAGGACACGCGCGTGGTCACGATCAGTAAGTACGGGGCAAAGATGAAGACTCGTCTGCCCCTAAAGGTGGGGATGCACGTGAAAATCCGGCCCCTTCAGACGAAGATCGCGGGTGTTTTCAAAGTGGTTTGGATAGGCCGCGAAGGAACTCCCCGGGCTGGGGAAGTGGGCGTTGAGTACGCTGGAAAGGCGCTCAACTTGCTCGGGGTGAGTTTCCCGTCCCGATGATTGGGTCGTGGGACTGCGGGGTCCGTGATAACAGGCCGGCAGGTCTTGCACCACCGCTCTGTGAGCGGCGGAATGGTTGAAGAAGCAAGGCCGCTGGCCATCGCCCGCCTGACTGAGCGCAATTTGGACGGCCCTGATCATAGACCGACGCTACAGCAGAGGCTATCACACGGACACTCGAGGCCTCCCGTTTGCCTGGCTTTCCGAGGGGAATTCTGTGGACCGAGATTAGGACTAAACCCAAACATCAAATTAGGTGCGTCGGACAAGACGAGGGTGCAGCCGATGGTCCCCCAACGCACGGCAATATTGACCAGTTCTCTGCTCGCCGTTTTCCTGCTCTCCGTAACCGCTCTGACCTATGCACAATCCTCTCTGGCCTTCTCCTGGGCACAAGACATGAACTTCACCTTGGAAGGGAAAATCACCTCGAGTACCGCGAACAAACTTACGGTGAGCACCGAGGAGAATATGGTTTTCCACGTCCTATACAATGAGAAAACCGAAATAAAGAAGAAGGACGGCAGCCCGGGCACTGCAAGAGATCTGCAGGTCGGAATTCGGGTTGCCGTCGCAGGAGATCTGGCCGAGAGCGGCGAAATCACCGCCAAGAGAATTGAAATTCAGACAGACGGTTCGGAGAAGAAGTCAGCAGGTGAAAGACTTCTTCACTAATGCGAACGCAGCTAGAAGGCGAACTTCACTGAGGAACGCCCGCTCTCTCCTCGTAAACCGCCAGTGTCTGATCGAGTTCTGCCACAAGCGTGCGCCGCAGACGTTGGGCTTTCGACGCGAGTGACGGGATATTGAAAGATATGATTAACAGGCGCGTCTGGTGACGCACCAACCACCAGAATCTCCCGAGGTAGGCGCCCGACACCAGCAAGGCCGGTGCGTAATACCCAGCTCCCGCCCTGCCCCACCAATGCGTCACCAGGAGAATCTGCAGGGCGTAGCACCCCGGCACGACCGCGCCGCGAATCATCCACTCTGTCGAGCGGGTACGATGACGGTTCTTCTTGAACGAGCCCGCCACTAGCAACAGGGCCCCGATCAGCAGGTGATTCAGCAGACCGAACAGGGCAATCGGAAACCCAAGCAGAGTCTCCAGCCACACCATCGCGCGGCGTAGGCCGGAGTGCAGCCAGGAGCCCGCGGCCTCGACCTCCAACTGGCGCAATGCTATTTGCTGTTGAAGACGCCGATAGTTGTCCAAGGATTCGCGCAGGGTGACCAGCCGGCCCGGTTGCAGGTAATTCGCCTGTTTAGCCCATTCCGCCACAAGCCGGCTCAACACGAAACCTTCGGCATCCTGCTTCCAGTTGGGGCGAGCCCCCCAATCGTCCTGCAAGCCGGCTTGTAAGACTTCCTCCAGGTCCCCCAGGAAATATCCCAGGTCTGGCGGGCGAAGCTGGAAAGCATTCTCTCGGAACCTTGCTTCGAGGGCAGAGTCCAGTGCCAGCACTTCGTCATCACCGTGATCTGCCGCGCGAGCCAAGGGAGAGTCAACGTAGATCAACGACTCGCACGACTTCGACGGTGGGACCGGCAGAAAGAGATGGACCGGGTAGATCGTCACTTGGAGCCCTGCGAGCTGCGACTCCGCTTCCCAAACCACGGAGACTGGCGTGGAGGCGACTGCATCGCACGCGCCCTGTGACGCAGGGCTTCTATCAGCGAACATCACCAGTGTTCCCCCGCTGGCCAGAACTTCGCTTGCCGCCTGCATGTCCTTCTCGGCGGATGTCTTTTCATCTTCCCAAAGGATGATACCCAGGCTGCGGGCCACGAGCCGCGCGAGCGCGCCTCCTGCAGAAGCCTTCGGCAAGACGCAATGGATGGGACGCTCGAAAGCAGCCACCAGAATCAACGCCTCCAGGAAGCCCGGCGGCTGAGAAACCGCGAACATGGCCGGCCCCTCCCCGCTCAAATCCCCCGCAGGCAGCAATCGGATCTTGCGCGACGAAAGAGTAAACCACCGTCGCACGAGCCAACGGCAGAACCGGTAGGTTCTCGGAATCCCTGGGCCCTGCTCCGTGGGTGAACTCATGGGCGTTACTGTCTCGGATGTCTCCGGCGATGGGTTTCCATTGTGGTCGGCATGGCATCGCTCTCCCAACCCGGGACGGTTCCAACCACGCGAGTAATGGTGTCAAACAACCGATACACCTTCTGGTATTCCTTACCTTCGTCATCCTTTAGTCGCAGACGGAAGTAGTGAACACCATTAAGAAAAGCCACGCGGATTGGAAAGTAACCATTCAAGTCGCTCTCCACGTAGGCGGTCACATATTCGTGGTTCTTCAGCCACCACGTGAAGAGCCGGATGTGCGTGAAGTCGACGTCCTGCGATCCCATTCGATCCGCGGTGATATATTCGGGAATCGATCGTCCGCCGTCATCGACCGTATTGATGACCAGCCAAGCCACCAGGTTCGTCCCCTGAGCATAACGGGACAACCCTTCGGGGATATCGAGGGCCACGAATCTTCCCAGTACCCAGCCGGCGCGAGAGTCGACCCGAATGAGATACCACGCGTCGCGGATCTTCTCCGCGGAAGGCTGGTCGGCGGGGCTGGGCCGCTCCACCATGCGCCGGCCAACAACTTGCAGCTTCTGGGATTCCGCCAACTGCGCAAGTTGCGCAGCCTCGCGGGACGGATCGAGGCGCAGGTTCAGCACACCGGTCGTGTGGCCTTCGGCTTGGGGCGGGAGACCGGCCACCTCGCGAAGCAATTGCTGGCCGCCTTCATAGGTTTTAGCATCGACCAAGTTCCTTGCCTCCACCCACCCGGTAAGCCCCTCGGCTGTCCGCACTCGGGCCCAATTGTGTGTCCGCGCTAAAATTTCGAGGCGGTCCCCGCTCCGCAGGGAGGCGACGACGATTCGCACTTCGGCCGGTGTATCGACGAGTTCGACATTCTCCGGCAACACATACGCGGCCTCACGCACGACGCGGTGCGCCGGCCTATACACAAAGAAGTAATAGGCTGAGGAACCCATTATGAGGAAGAGCACGAGGAGGATTTTGAGTCGAATAGAATTACCCCGCCGGTTTAACCTCACTGCTGTTTACGTACGCTTTGTTGTTCCCTGCTCGAGCTTGCACCCCCTCGTCCCCGGCACCCCTCTTCCAAAGGGGCGAGGCGGAGCTTGTTTGAATTTACTGCCCTCGCCCCCCCTTGGGGCAGGGAGTGGACCGCAACCGGCGCTTTTCCCAGCCGGGGCCGGAGGGATGAGGGGTCACTTCGGAACGATTTCAGAGATAATCTCCTGGTACCCCTTAGGTGAACCGCATCGGGCTTTAACCTGACCACGCCCCGAGCTTTGCCCATCCCCTGGGAACAACCCGGTGCAATTGCCGCAGTCGCTTCATCTCACCCTAGCGTTGCCTTCCCGCCGCGAGATTGATGGCGCACGCTGTTCGCACGCCTTCTGCCTCCCGGGGATGACGCAAGGCTCCCCTGTATTCTACACTATCTGATTGCGCCCCAGGCGGCAGGCTGCAAATCTTGGGCGGCCGAGAAAGCTCGGCACCTTGCGGTGAAAGCAGCAGTAGAGGTGGAATACGAAAAGCGAACGCATTTTCATTCCCGGACCCGCCGGACCGCTCGAAGCGCTGCTCGAGTGGAATCAGCAGATCACTCCCCATCATGCGGCGCTCGTTTGCCATCCACACCCCCTCCATGGTGGAACGATGCACAACAAGGTCGTCTTTCGCGCTGCCCGGGCCGCGCTCGAAGTCGGGCTCCCGGCGCTGCGCTTCAATTTCCGTGGGGCGGGCAGGAGCGCTGGGGTGTTCACCGCGGGCATAGGCGAGAGAGGGGATGTACACGCAGCCCTCGATTTCCTCTCGGGCCGCTTCCCCGGGTTGGCGGTATGTGTGATGGGATTCTCGTTCGGGTCATGGGTCGGCCTGGAGGTGGGCGCAACCGACCCGCGAGTATTCGCCCTGGTGGGCTTGGGAGTTCCCGTGCTCTCGTTCGACTTCGGTTTTCTTCTGGGCATCCGTAAACCAAAACTGCTCATCCAGGGAACGCTCGATAAATTCGGACCACGCACCGAAGTCCAAACACTCTATGACTGCCTCGCTGAACCCAAAGAGATCCACTGGGTCCATGAGGCTGACCACTTTTTCACAGGGGCACTTGTGGAAGTGCAGCAGGTACTACGCGACTTCCTCGTGAGGATTACACGCTAGGTGCGGAACGCTCCCAGAAGTCCTTGGCAACCAGGCGAAACGCGCGTAGATTAAGGATAACTGTGCGAGGGAACGGATGGCTGAGACGAACGAAGTGGAGCCCGAGCCCCTCTTCTGTCCCACATGCGAAGTGGAAGCAACACAGCCTCTCGTTTGCGGAGACTGCGGCGCGGTCATTTGCCGCCAATGCGGGATGCCCCTGGAAAAGATTGACGAGCTCGGAATGGGTTAGGGTTCTCCGGCCCCGTCGCGAGGCGAGGCTGAAATCCTCAATAGGCTGTCACAGCCCTTACCGCCTGCACAATATCCGCAACCTGTGGAAGCACGGCGTCTTCCTGTGCGGGGTGGTAGGGAATAAAGACGTCCTTGCCCGCCAGTCTGTGGACGGGCGCATCGAGAAACCCAAACAATTCGTCGGCAATCCGGGCCGCTATTTCCGCGCCATAACCCCAGGAAACATTATCCTCGTACAAAACAAGAACGCGGTTGGTCTTCTTGATCGACGCCGCAATCAGATCCCAATCGTAGGGATTGAGCGAGCGTAGATCCAGGATCTCCGGTTGAATGCCCTCCTGCTCCAGAGTCTTGGCCGCCTGTGATGCGCGGATGACCAGCGACCCGTAGGTCACAATCGTCAGCGAGGCGCCCTGGCGAACCAGCTTGGCCTTGCCAAACGGAATCATGTAGTCGCGTCCCGGGTAGGGTGCGCGATTGTGCGTCTGGCGATACAGGTGCTTCGGCTCGAGAAACAGGACCGGGTCGTCGCAACGAATCGCCGTGCGCAGCAGGCCGTTCGCATCGAGCGCCGTGGAGGGCATCACCACGCGCAGTCCGGGCAGGTGCGTGAAGATCGACTCTCCGGATTGGCTGTGGTAAATCGCCCCACCCGCCAGGTAACCCCCAATCGGTACTCGCATGACCAGTGGACAGGAAAAGGCGTTGTTTGACCGCCAGCGCAGGTTGATCATCTCATCCCGGATTTGCATCATGGCCGGCCAGACGTAGTCAAAGAATTGAATCTCCACCACCGGCTTGAGTCCCCGCGTGGACATGCCAATCGCCCGGCCCACAATGCAGGCTTCTGCCAGAGAGGAGTTGTAACAACGCGTGCTTCCGAATTGCCGTTGCAGGCCGTGCGTCACTTTGAAAACGCCGCCCTTGCCTTTCACCTTGGGCAATTCATCTTCGTGGCTGCAGTCGGCGACGTCTTCGCCGAATACCACCAAGCGGGGGTCGCGAGCCATCTCATCCTTCAGGCAGGCGTTGATGAGATCCACCATCGTCCTAGGCTCTCCATGGAATTTCGGCGGGTGGTCGAAGTGCTCGGAAGTCGGATCTACGCCCGGTGAGTAGATGTATTGGAGCACGGTATCGGGCGACACCGGCTCAGCCGCTAGCGCTTTGTCCGCGGCCTCACGAACCTCCTGCTCGACCGCTGCCTCGATTTCTTTTAGCTCCCTTTCCGTGATCAGCTTTTCCAGTTGGAGGAGCTTGGCCAGACGGGTCACGGGGTCGCGCTTCGCCTCTTGCTGGCGAACTTCCTCCGATTTGTAGAGCCGCTCATCGTCAGATAAGGAATGGGAGTAGGGTCGGACCACGTGGGCGTGAACCAGTGCTGGACCCTTTCGCTGCCGCACGTATTCGACGGCTTTTCCTGCCACCTCGTAGCTCTCGGGAAAATCCGTGCCGTCACACTCCAAAGTCAGCAGATTCGGGAAATTGCGGACCAGGGCGGAGATGCTCCCCCCGGCGGTTTGGACGTCCACAGGCACGGAGATCGCGTAGCCGTTATCCTCGACCACGAAGAGAACTGACAACTTGCGGTTGCAGGCCCAGTTCAAAGATTCCCAGAATTCGCCCTCACTTGACGCGCCATCGCCGAGCGACACGTAAACCACCTCGTCTGCATGGAAACTGGAAGCGAGTTCCGCCGCTTCATGTACCTGCGAGAAATACCGGCTCGCCTCCGCGGCGCCCACGGCGTGAGTGAGGCGAGTTCCCGTAGGGCTTGAGCCCGTGATGATGTGGAGTTTTTTCGATCCCCAATGCGAAGGCATCTGCCGGCCCCCGCAGGCGGGATCGTCCTTCGCTCCCACGGACGCCAGCAGCATCTCGTAAGGCGTCATGCCCACTTGCAGGCAGAACGCCCGGTCGCGGTAGTAAGGGTAAAACCAGTCGTAGCCTGGCTTGACGTGAAGTGCCATCGCCACGCCGATGCACTCGTGCCCCACGCCGTTGATCTGGAAGAAAGCTCTATTCTGGCGCTTGAGCTGAATCTCTTTGTCGTCCACGCGGCGCGACATGTACATCGTTCGATACGCAGCGACAAGCAACTCCCGAGAAAGCTTGGCAGCTTTCAGGACATGATTCATCGTCGTGGGCATGGTCCCTCACCGGAGGTCGTAGGCGGGAAGAGATCCCCATACGCATGGTGCACTTCCGCCCTTCCCTAACGAATTATCATATTATGAAAGTCCAAAGTCAATCGCCCGGATGCCCTCAGAATTGAGCCATCGGGTGACGCGTTCCCTGACCCAATTCCCCTCTTTGAACACCCACACAAGTGTGCTAAATTGAGCGAAGAAAAGGCGAATCGACCTTGCCGTCCTTTGATCCGCTGATAGGAGATTCAAGAGGAGCACGGGTGGCCTAAAGCTGTGTCAGTCACCTCATACACAGGGAGGAATCTGGATGGAGTCAAAAGCAAACGCCTTGGCGAGCTTCCAGGCACATGATCTGGCCCCGCTGCAAAGCGCGCTCATGGAAATCGAAGAGAGATTCCGCACCCCGCGCATGCAGGGTGGCCTGACGGCGATCCGTCACTTCCCCGCTCGCCCGCCGCGCCTCGTGCCTTTCCCCCCATCCCTGCCGGCCCGCCTCTCAGATATTTTGAAGGCCCGCGGACTTACCTCGCTCTATTCCCACCAGGCGCAGGCCTTCGCGCTGGCTCGCGAAGGCAAGAACCTGGTGGTCGTCACGCCCACGGCCTCTGGCAAGACCCTATGTTACAACCTGCCAATTCTGAGCGAACTTGTGGAAAACCCCGAGGCGCGCGCCCTTTATCTCTTCCCCACCAAAGCCCTCTCGCAGGATCAGCTCGTCGAGCTCAATCGTTGGACCGAGCAGCTCGGCGAAGAAGTTCGCACCTTCACTTACGACGGCGATACGCCGCAAGACGCTCGCCAGGCCATCCGCGCGCGCGGCAACCTGGTCATCACCAACCCTGACATGCTGCATGCGGGGATACTGCCCCACCACACGAAGTGGCAGCGGCTTTTTGAAAATCTCCGTTACGTGGTCATCGACGAACTGCATTACTACCGCGGGGTCTTGGGCAGCCACCTCGCCAACGTCTTGCGCCGACTCAAGCGCGTGGCGCAGTTCTACGGGAGCCAGCCTCAATTCATCTGCACGTCCGCCACGATTGCCAATCCGGAGGAACTCGCCGCGCGCGTCCTGGAAGAAGATGTGGCACTAGTGGACGACAACGGAGCACCCTCGGGGGAGAAGTACTTTGTCTTTTACAATCCCCCCATCGTCAACCGCCAACTGGGCATCCGCCGGCCGTACTTGAACGAAACACGCCGGCTGGCGAAGATGTTCCTGTCGCGCCACCTGCAGACCATTGTCTTCGCCAACAGCCGCCTGGCCACTGAAATCCTGGTCACCTACCTCAAGGAAGATTTCCCGCAGGCGCCCGGCGGGGCGGAAGCGGTGCGCGGCTACCGCGGTGGCTACCTGCCACTTGAGCGCCGCGCTATCGAGCGCGGTTTGCGAAACGGCCATTTGCGCGGCGTAGTTGCGACCAACGCGCTGGAGCTTGGGATTGACATCGGCAGCCTCGATGTGGCGCTGCTGGCCGCCTACCCGGGAACAATCGCCTCAACCTGGCAGCGCGCGGGCCGTGCGGGCCGCCGGCAAGGACTGTCCGCTGCCGTGCTCGTCGCCTCGAGCGCTCCACTCGACCAGTTCATGGTGCAGAACCCGGAGTATTTTTTCGGCCGGTCACCGGAGCATGGCTACGTGAACCCCGACAATCTCTTTATTCTGCTGAATCACCTGAAGTGCGCGGCTTTCGAACTGCCCTTGCGCGCGGACGAGAAGTTCGGGTCGCTCGACCTCCCGCGCCTCTGCGCTCACCTGGAAGAGACTGGCTTCCTGCATCAAACCAAGGATGGCTGGCACTGGGTCTCGGAGAGCTATCCGGCCGACGCCATCAGCCTGCGGTCCATCTCCTCCGACAACTTTGTCATTGTGGACAACACCGGTGAGCCCCGCGTGCTTGGCGAAACCGATTTCTCCAGCGCACTCACCATGCTGCACGAGAAGGCAATCTATATCCAGGACGGTGCGCAGTACCACGTCGAGCGCCTCGACTACGACGATCGCAAGGCTTATGTCCACCAGGTGGATTCCGAATACTTCACCGATGCCATCTCCTACACCAAAATCAAGATTCTTGAGACCTTCGACTCCGCTCCGGCTGGGCTGGCGAGCAAGAACCATGGCGAAGTCCAGGTGAACACCCAGGTCGTGGGGTTCAAGAAGATCAAATTCTATACCATGGAGAATATCGGATCGGGAGAGCTCACCCTGCCCGAACAGGAAATGCACACGACTGCCTTTTGGTTGACGCTGCCGCGTTCTATGATGGAGGAATTACCATATAACTCCACCGAGCGACTGGACGGCGTGAACGGACTCTCACACGCGCTCGGCGCTATTGCCACGCTGCTCGTTATGTGCGACGCTCGTGATCTGGGAACTTCCGTGGGAGAGAATGCCGAACTGGAAGTTGCCGGGGAACCGGAAGCAGCAAGCGCGCCGTTGAACAAACGCACAGTGGTGCGGAAGGTGTTCGAACCGAACATTTACCTCTACGACTGCTACCCTGGAGGCGTCGGACTGAGCGAGCCGATCTTTCGCTTGAGCGGTTCGTTGCTCGAAAAAACCTACAAGCTGATTTCGGATTGCCCGTGTCCCTCAGGCTGCCCGTCCTGCGTGGGCCCTGTCGGCGAAATTGGAGAAAAAGGGAAAGAAGTTGCGCTCGAAATATTGCGGAAGATGGTTGTTGCGTAGGGCGCGCGGCCGCGCCCCACTGCGGTGTGAGAATGAACCTCGAAGAAAAACTTTGCCAGCTCAAGAAGGCCTCGAAGCCGCGTGACCCCGACCGCGAGTTGGAGCAGACCCTCGCCTATCTCCGCCGCCTGGAGCAGCCACCCGGCCTGCGCCAGCTTCCAGCACAAAGGGCAGCCCAAGGCATCGAAACGTACGTCGAAGGTACACTCGCCAGAAATAACAGGGGCGAATACTTCCTGGCCCGGCAGGCCTTGCCCTTCGGAAGGCCTTACGGCAAACTGCGTATCGGCGACATCTCCACCGCTGACCTGAGCCCACTCCATCTCGTTCTCTCCGGGGCCGCCATGCCCGCGCCCGAGCGGTTAGTTTTCCTTGACACTGAAACGACCGGACTGGCGGGCGGCACGGGCACCTGTGCTTTTCTCATCGGCATCGGCACGGTCGAGGGAACTCAATTCGTGGTCAGGCAATACTTTCTGCGCGACTATCCGGAGGAGAAAGCTATTCTGCAGGACCTGGCCGAAGTGCTGGAGTCCTTTGACGGGCTTGTCACTTATAACGGGAAGACATTCGACGTGCCGCTGCTCGAGACTCGATACACGCTGGCCCGCCTGAAGGCGCCTTTCGGGCGGCTGCTGCACCTCGATACCCTGCACCCGGCGCGGAGGTTGTGGCGACTGCGCCTTGAAAGTTGCCGGTTGACGGATCTCGAAAGCGCGGTGTTAGGGATCGGACGCGAGGGCGACGTTCCCGGCTCAGAAATCCCCGGTATTTACTTCGATTATCTGCGCACGGGCGACGCGCGAGGGCTGCAGCCGGTGTTCTACCACAACGCGCTGGATATTATCACCCTTGCCGCACTGACCGTGGAACTGGCGCGCGCCCTCGGCGACGCCGGCGCGAGTACGCTTAATTCTTCCGTCGATCTCTTCAGCCTCAGCCGCATCTATGAATCTGCTGGTTCACGGGAGCAGTCGCTCGAGACTTGCCAACGGGCGCTCTCCGCAGGATTACCGGAACTCATCGAGGGCCAGGCACTGTGGCAATTGGCCCTGCAGCATAAGCGGCAGCGCCAACCCGAATTGGCTGCGGAGATTTGGCACGAACTCGCGCGACGGCCGTCACCAATTGCCCTGAAAGCGTTTGAGGAGTTAGCCATTTACTATGAGCACTATCGGCGCGATCCGGAAACTGCACTGGAGTTTGCGCAGGCCGCACTCGATCGTCTGCATGAGGGGCCGGCGCCATCCTCGCATGCAGCCCGCTTCAGACACCGCCTGGAGAGGCTGCGGAAGAAAGTCGCCTACCGGCAGGGAGTAACGCACCTGCCCGTTACCTAGTCTCCTGTCCTGCATTACTATTGACAATGAGAGATCTGGCTGCTGCAATGGCCTCAGCAAACTCGACCCGAACAGTCACGTTCCGAGCATCAAGCCTGCCAGTGGTCAGAAACCCAGACTGACCTACCATTCCGAGTTGACATCCTTGGAACGTTCTTGAGCAAACTGCTAGAATGGCAGGTCGTCAAATCACGGCCGCTGCTCCCCGGGGTGGCAGCCGCGGGGGCTGCCACCGCGCCCCAGAGGACGCCTTTTGTCGAGAGGCCGCAAACATGGCTGAGCTTCGCTTAGACCCCTTCACGCGACGCTGGGTGGTGACCGGCAAGCGCCCGGTAATGCCCGACGTTCACGACGAGAGCGGATTGTGCCCCTTCTGCCCGGGGAACGAGTATCTGACACCTCCCCCCATTCGCGAATGGCGTGACGCGAGCGGGGCTTGGACAGCCCGGGTCTTTCACGATCGCGCCCCGCTATTCCGGGTGGAAGGAAGCACCGAGCGCAGGGCCGAGGGCATGTTCGACCTCATGAACGCCGTCGGCGCACACGAAATCGTAGTGGAAACAGCGCAGCACGGAGTGACCCTGGCTCAGATGCCCGAGCCGCAGATTGCTCAGACGCTGGAGATCTTCCGCGAGCGCATTCTCGACCTGAAGCGCGATCACCGCCTCCGCTACGTCTCAATCTACAAAGATCAACACCCCTCCTCCGCCACGTTACAAGGACACAGTTACTCCCAAGTGTTGGGAACGCCCGTCCTGCCGCAATATCTGGAGATCGAACTTCGGTGGAGCCGGGCGCACTTCAGGAAGCGGGAGCGCTGCATTTACTGTGACGCCTTGCAGCAGGAACTGCAGGAGGAAAGACGCGTCGTTGATCAGACCGCGGATTTCGTGGCCTTTTGTCCTTTTGGCTCGCGCTGGTCCTATGAGCTGTGGGTGGTTCCCTTGCGTCATTCCTCTTCATTCGAAAACGATTTGTCGGAAAGAGGGCGCAGTGCGTCACTCGCGCCTTTTCTCAAGTCCTGCCTGCAACGCGTGGAAAAGCTCTCGCCGAGTCTCCACCTGGTGATTCACACCGAACCGAATTTGCAGGCATCGAAGCCCACTAAATATTGGTGGCAGACCTTGCCGGAAGATTATCATTGGCACATCGAGATTCAGCCGGATGTCGAGGGACGGCGCCGCTTTCTGGGTACAGAGGGCTTCCACTTTAACCCCATCCCGGCGGAACAGGCCGCGCTCGTCCTGCGCGCCCTCGAACCCGGAGTCGAATCGGCGCCGGCGGCGTGAGGATGCAAGGTAACGTGATCCCAAGCTGGAATCAAGTCCGCCTGGTCGTGTTCGATCTCGACGGCACGCTGGTGGACAGCGAGCAGGACCTGGCGTTGAGCGTGAACGCCATGCGGCAAGACATGGGTCTAAACCCGCTGCCGCTCGACTCGATTGCCTCTTACATCGGCCACGGCGTGACGGTTCTGGTGCGTCGCGCTCTAGGAGAGCTTGCTACCGCTGAAAATATGGAAAAGGGTCTAGCCTTTTTTTTAAATTATTATCAGGAACACATGCTCGATCACACGGCGCCCTACCCAGGTGTTGTGGAGGCCCTCGACAAACTCCGGACCCATAAGCTGGCGGTACTGACAAACAAGCCGGTTGGTTTTAGCCGGGAGATGCTGACTCGACTTGGTCTCGCGCCTTACTTCACGTTCGTGTATGGAGGGAACAGTTTTTCGCAGAAGAAACCCGACCCTATTGGAGTGCACAGAATGATGGAAGATCTGGAGTTCCGCCCGGTCGAGACGCTCATGGTAGGCGATTCTGATACGGATGTGCTCACGGGTCGGAACGCCGGCGTATGGACTTGCGGGGTAACCTATGGACTCGGAGCACACACGCTGCACGAGACACCGCCCGATCTCGTAATCGATGATCTGCGTGAGCTTCCCCTTTTACTAAACAACCCGCAGACAGGGTGACGTGAAGGGTGTGTCGGAGGTCGCGGAGGTTCCTGTCTGAGCTCGGCGCTCGGCGCCCCTTCCGCTCCGGCAGAACGGGACCACCTTCAGGCGATTTGGGCAAGGCTTGCGCCGCCCGAGGGGCGCGCGGCAGGCTTTCCAACGCGCTCTGGTATCTTTGCATCGAATTGAAGGCAGGACACCTTATGACGAATGGCGTGGGTCGAAAGCTGCGGGGGTCGCCCTGCGGGCAGCGACGGAAGAGCAGCACGGGGCTGTGCGTCACTGCCACGCTTTGTATGCTGATGGGCCTTTGCCTGTTCCCCGGCTCACCAGGCTTTTCACAGCAACCCGTCACTACGCCGCAAACGGAAAGTGCCCCGGCTCCTGAGACGCCACCTGCAGTAGCGGAGGAGGAACAGCCCGCGCCAGGTGATTGGGCCCCGGAGCTGCTTTACGGTATTGTGAACTCCCCCAATCAAGAAGCTCTGGATGCGCTTCTGCGCGCGGCCTTCGCGGCGGGGCCGGCCATCATTCCGCAACTCACCGAGGCGCTCAAGGATGATCGCACCGCCGAATTTGCGGCGCAGGCCTTGGCTTTCATCGGCGGCGATCAGGCCTTGGATCCTCTGTGGAAATTGCTTGCCGACCCTCGCGACCTCAACTTGCGACGCTTCACTTACGGGGCGCTGGCGGAATACGAATCGCCGCAGGCCACGGACCTGCTCTTCGATATTATTAACAAGTCCGACACCGAGCCGGACCGCACCGTTACGGAAACTGCGGTCATTGCGCTCACGGTCCACTCCGACGTGAACTTGCTCTCCCGCCTGCGCGAGGTCGAGAGCAAGCTACAGGACGTCGTCATCCGCGACGACCTTGACAACGCCCGTGCCGTTATCGAGGCGCGCGCTAAATACCTGGCGTCGCCGGAAGGGAAGAAGGCTGGTGGCTCAGTGGAGTCCGCCGTTCGGACGTACTTCATTCCGGCACTAGAGATGCCACCCTCTCCGGAAGTTGCTTCGGCTTCCCCCGCCAGAAAGGCTGCCGGGAAGGTTGCACCTTCGCCGGCGCGCACCCAGTCCAAGCCGCTCGTTTCGGTGGAGATTCTCAGTCTCACTCTCGCGCCGGACCGGAACCGCGCCCTCAGCCGGGTGGTGTTCGAAGACCCCACAGCGATGGCGTACTACGACATCGTCTTGCAAAAACGCTCCGGAGATTGGACGATCTCGAGCGTCTGGTTGGGCCCCGAGGTCGCGAAGGTGACCCCGGCTGCTGGGCATCTACCCGCTGGACCAAGCCCGCAATGAGGCGCCGGCGGGCGGCGATGGCCAGTAGGATGCTGCCGAGGCACTCTCCGGCGCTTTTCGGCGCAGCGCATCGCCCCGGCCGACTCTCTCAGAATGTCTGCCGTGCCTGGGTTGTTACCACATAAGCAGGATTCCATGAAATACGTCATCGTGGGGACCGCGGGACACATCGATCACGGGAAATCGGCGTTGGTCCTGGCGCTCACGGGGACGGACCCGGACCGCTGGGAAGAAGAGAAGCGCCGTGGCATCACCATCGATCTGGGCTTCGCTCATCTGGACCTGGGCGAAGATCTAAGGATAGGATTCATTGACGTCCCCGGCCATGAACGCTTTGTGAAGAACATGCTGGCGGGAGTGGGCGGCATCGATATCGTCCTGCTGGTCGTGGCCGCGGATGAATCCATCAAGCCTCAAACCCGCGAGCACTTCGACATCTGCAGGCTGCTGGGCATTCACCAGGGCCTGATCGTGCTCACTAAGGCAGACTTGGTGGAGCGTGAGATGCTGGACTTGGTGCGGCTGGAAGTTCAGGATTTTATCGCGGGATCATTTCTGGAAGGCGCGCCGATGCTTGCCGTAAGTGCACGCTCGGGCACGGGCTTAGAAGAACTGAAGAGCGAACTGCGCCGGCTGAGTTTGGCGCTCCCTGCCAAGCCGGCTGACCTTCCCTTCCGGCTTCCCATCGATCGCTCATTCGTCATGAAAGGATTCGGCGCGGTGGTTACGGGAACGCTTATCGCTGGAACCGTTGAAAAGGAAACCGAGGTGGAAATCTTCCCCTTGGGCAGGCGAGTGCGCGTGCGTGGCATTGAGGTCTACAATGCGTCCGCCGACCGCGCCACAGCAGGCCAACGAACTGCTCTCAACCTGGCGGGCGTCGAGGCCAAGCAGATCACTCGCGGCATGGTGCTAGCCGTGCCCGACTTGTTCCAGCCGACGGCCCGCCTGGATTGTACAATGAACCTTCTGCCCAGCGCGCGCCCTTTGCGGAACCACGCGCAGGTGCATTTCCATTGCGGGACGGCGGAGATGTTGGCCGAGGTCCGGTTGCTCAAAGGCAGAGAACTGCCGCCCGGCGCGACTGGGTTCGTTCAACTCCACCTCGCGGAGCCCGGTTTGTTCGTACCCGGCGACCGCTTCATTGTTCGCCAGTTCTCACCTGTCACAACCATTGGTGGCGGAAGCGTGCTGGATAGTCAGCCGTCCAAGCACCGTTCCGGGGACGCCGCCGCGCTCGAGTTCTTGCGGGTTTTGGAACGGGGAGAACCGGAAGTCCGGTTGGAGCTCCTGGTGCAGCAGGCAGGTGAAGCCACAGCCGCCGCGCTGGCGGCCCGCACGGGCTGGAAGACGGCCGACGTTCTGCGTGTCGCAAGATCCCTCGAGAGGCAAAACCGGGTTGTGCTCCTCGGACAGACGCCTGACTTGGTGGTCCACGGCCAACACTTCGAGCGGTTAGCGAAGCGGGTCGTCGAGCGCCTTGAGGAGTTTCACGCCGCGAACCCGCTCCTCAGTGGGGTGCCAAAACAGGAGCTACGGTTCAAGTTGGGGACTTCAGGCATTACGATCGACGTTCCCACGCCCACGCTCCTCAACGCGCTTCTGCACTCCCTGGCAGCACAGGGGAAGGTCAACCTGCAGGGTGAAACGGTCCGGTTGGGCGGACGCAAAATGCAATTGTCCTCGGAAGAAATCAGTGCGCGCGACCAGATCACCGCGGCTTTCGAGAAGGCCGGACTGGCGGTGCCCACCGCCAACGAGGTTCTCACGAACCTCAAAATCGATCGCGCGCGCGCCGAAAAGCTACTGAGGATTCTTTTGAAGGAAAATGTCCTGCACCGGGTGAGCGAGGACCTGATCTTCCACCAGTCGGCGCTCCGGGGACTACGTCAATTCCTAGCGCAGCGCAAAGCGCGGAACAGCCGGCTGAGCGTCGCGGAATTCAAGGAACTGACCGGGCTCACTCGCAAGTACGCCATCCCGCTGCTCGAATACCTCGATCGAGAGCGCCTGACCTGCCGCGAGGGTGACGAACGGATCATCCTTTGATGAGGTGAGGGTTTTCAGGCGGCCGGGGGATCCTGGCCGCTGGCAGTCGGCTTCGGAAGATTCTTGAGCATGTCCCACAGGAGAGAAATGGGCAACCCCACGACATTGAAATAGCATCCGGAAATACGTGTCACCCACCTCGACGCCCATCCCTGGATCGCGTATGCGCCGGCTTTATCGTAAGGTTCTTGAGTGGCGACGTAGCCGCGAATCCCATCTTCGTTGAGTTCGACAAATGTGACGAACGTGACTTCGTGTTTGAGGATCTCGGCATTTCCTGGCGCTTCCACCAAGCAGATTCCCGTAATCACCTGATGCGTTTGGCCGGAAAGCAAACGGAGCATCCGAGTGGCATCGTAAGGCCCGCGAGGCTTTCCCAGGATCAAGCCGTTGATCGTAACAACCGTATCAGCCCCAAGTACCAGGTTACCCGCGGGGAGATTGACGGCTGTGCTGAGCGCTTTGGCGCGGGCGTTGCGCCGGGCGAACTCCTCGGGCATCTCGCCGGGGCTTGGCTGCCCTTCTTCGACCCCGCTGGGACGCACCTCGAATTCGAAGCCCGCGTTACGAAGCAGCTCCTCCCGCCGCGGCGATTTCGATGCAAGTATCAACCTCATATGCGTGGCATTATAGAGGCGTGAAGCGTCCCTCTCAAGCGGATTCCCCGCCCACGCGCAATGTGCTAGACTGTGGTATTCCTTCGGGTCCGGGAGCCCACGCTGGGAACGTCAAACGTGCATGAAATCGGCAAGCTCTTACCATCAGTGTTCCGAAAGCAGATCCGCCGCGCGGAGCCACGCTTGCTTGAGATCCTAACTCCGCTCTGGCCCCGCATTGTGGGCAAGCCCATGGCGGAGCATTCTCAACCGGCGGGCTTCGAATACGGCGTCCTGTCGCTCAGTACCGACTGCGCCACCTGGGGTGCGCAGCTCCGGCAGATGACGGAGGAGATTCGTGCGGAGGTCAACAGTTTCCTGGGTCAGCCGGCTGTGCGGAAGCTGCGAATTGAGAAGGTGGCCCGACTCGGCTTGCTTCCGCGCACGGACCGGTCGCATCGACCTGCCTTGGTCCCCTCAACTCCTGAGGATGCAGCAGTTGACACTACGCCAATTCGTGACCCGGAGGTTGCCCAGGTTGTCGCAAGATCGTATTGCAAGTACTTTGCTCACCAACGGAGATAGTTAGCCCCATGGCTTTGACCGAAAAGGACGTCCGCTACGTAGCGGACCTCGCGCACCTGGAACTCACTGAGGATGAGGTGAAAACATTCCTGCCACAACTTGCTTCGATCTTGCAGCACGTTGAGAAGTTGAACGAACTCGATACGTCGCAAATCGAACCCATGGCGCAGGTCACTTATCCAGGTTCCCAGAACCGTTTGTTGCGCGCGGACATACCGCGCAAGACTTTTGTGCAGGAGGAAGCGCTGGCAAACGCGCCCGAGCAGGGCGCAGGGAGCTTCAAGGTGCCGCGAGTGATTGAGCGTGAGGGATAGATCGCTTTGGATGCTCCGCACCGTGAACCCCAGAACCGCCAAGCCGGTTTCTTCATGCCCCGCCAGCTTCTATCGAGCCATCTAAGATGGACTTGACTACTCTGACCATAAGCCAGATTCGGGAACTATTGAGGAGCCGGCGGGCGACCGCGGTCGAAATTGCTGCGGCCCACTTGGCGCGCATTAAACAGAACGACCGGGAAGTCCGCGCCTACCTCAGCGTCTACCCCGAGCGGGCGCTCGCACAGGCGAAGAGGGTGGACGAGAAGATCGCTGCAGGCGAACCGCTTGCGCCTCTTGCCGGCGTACCCGTCGCCGTCAAGGATGTCATCCTGACGCGGGGTCTCCGCACCACTTGCGCCTCACGAATCCTGGAGGATTTTGTCGCTCCTTACGACGCCACGGCAGTTCAAAGGCTCGAAGCTGCCGGCGCGGTCGTTTTGGGCAAGACCAATTGCGACGAATTCGCCATGGGATCTTCCACGGAGAACTCTGGTTTCTTTCCTACGCACAACCCGCACGATTTGACTCGCGTGCCGGGAGGTTCCAGCGGGGGTTCCGCAGCGGCCGTCGCCGCGCAGTTCGCCACGGTCGCGCTGGGTTCGGATACTGGCGGTTCCATTCGTCAGCCGGCGGCGTTCTGCGATATTGTCGGGATGATGGGGACTTACGGGAGAGTTTCGCGCTACGGTCTGGTGGCGTTTGCATCCTCTCTCGACCACATCGGGCCGTTTGGGCGCTCCGTGCGCGATGTGGCCCTCGTGCTTGAAACCATTGCCGGCCACGACAACATGGATTCAACCTCCGCGCCCGTTCCCGTAGACAATTACGATGGAGCACTGACTGGTAATATCAGGGGAGCCCGCGTCGGAGTTCCGAATGAGTACCTCAAGGGATTGAGCCCCGACATCGGGGACAACATCCAGAAGGGCATCGATCTGTTCAGCAGGCTGGGTTGCAATATCGTTCCCATCAGCCTGCCGCACACGGACTATGCCATCGGGTGCTACTACATCATTTGTACCGCTGAGGCCAGTTCCAACCTCGCTCGCTACGATGGCGTCCGCTATGGATTCCGCGCCCCTCAGTATGAGGATTTGCGGGACATGTACAGGAAGACTCGCGACCGGGGTTTCGGCACAGAAGTCAAACGGCGTATCATGCTGGGCACTTATGCTTTAAGTTCGGGGTATTATGATGCTTACTACCTGCAAGCTCAGAAAGTTCGAACTCTTATTGCGCGGGATTTCGTCGAGGCTTTTGACGAAGTAGACGTTATTGTCACGCCCACTTCGCCGATTCCTCCCTTCAAGCTCGGTGAACGCATGGATGACCCCCTCCAGATGTACCTCGCTGATATCTACACTGTCACAGCCAGCCTGGCCGGCATTCCAGGGATCTCCGTTCCCTGCGGCAAGACATCGAGTGAGCCCCATCTCCCCGTAGGCATGCAGATCCTCGCCAAGCACTTTGACGAGTCGCGCCTGCTCCATGTCGCTCATGCCTTCGAACAGGCGGGCGGGTTTGAGATCGCTTAGCCTTGCTGGTCAGTAGGAAATTTCCATCCGCAAACCGGAAGGGTCGAACTCGGGCTCCTCGGGTATGTGGGTGGCTTCTTTCCTTCCGATACGTACCGCGGTCCATGCTGCTGCAGCAGCGTCCAAAAGATCGTCAAGTCCTGCTAGCTTCCTGTCCAATTGATCGCGGTGGGCCCGCATCTGCGGGAAGGGCTCCGATAGCAAGCGCAAGCGTTTCTGTCTCCCACTTTCGGAATGCTTCGTGGCCCGCAGCGCCCGTCCGGCGTTGAGCGCCCAAAAGCAGAGATCTGGATGCACCTCATAAACCCAGTTCTGCAAGCCGGCGCTCATGACTTGGTCTACATCTCGAATCTTGCCGAGGATGGCAAAAGCCTGCCGGGAGATCTTCTTGCCCCCAGTCACAAGATTCTTCTGACATGCTTTTTCGTAAGTCCTAGTCCGCAAAACTGTGCGGATCGGTGCGGCGAAGACGCTGCTGCTCCGCGGCATTCCGAGCAGCCGGCGGGCCTGAACGTCACACGTTCTCACCCCTTGTTCCGGGAGGCCTACGGGAATATCAACTGCGATCACTTTCGCACACTTGTACCTGATGAGCACGTCGGCAAAGTGAGTTGCATACTCTAATCCCGTGTCGTAGGCGCCCAGGTCTACGGTGAAACATAGCCATCCACCTTTGCATCCGTCCACTCCCACGAAGAGGCCGCCGGCTTCCCCCTTTGCGGTTGGGGCGGGTGTCCATGTACTGAGTTGCCGGGAAGTGTGTTTCATACTTGATCCAGAATTCGAGATCTCAGACTCAAGGTCACTTGACGCTTGAATCGACCACATCCGCGGCGCGTGGGGCACCGCAGGGACACAACTTGTTTGTAGTCGACCCGCTGCCAGCCGAGCACTTGGAGCCTGGCAATGCGATGAGTCTAACATTTTGCAGGGAGTCGTTCACATAGTTTCCTGCAGCGGGGGCAGCAGTGCAAGGTGGAGCGGGACTGGGGCAGGCGTCCGGGCGGAGCTTGAGGGTCTTGGAGAGCCAGTCAATCGGAAAGCACCTCGAGCTTTCAGCAGTCAGCCATCAGCCAGAACAGAGAGGCAAACCCGCGTAGCTGAAGGCTGACCGCTGACTGCTGATTGCTTCCTTACTGCGTTCTCGCCTCGTCCTCGTCGGCCAATTCGGTGGCCACGCTGGGCGCGGCGGGGATGACGGGCTCCGTGGGTAGGGGAGTAGCTTCCGTCTCCGGCGGCGGCGGCCCGGCTTCGGTGAGCAACTTGAAGTTCCTGTAGTATTCCAGGCCCGTACCGGCCGGAATCAAGCGGCCCATGATGACATTTTCCTTCAGGCCCCGCAGGTGGTCAACTGCCCCGCGGATGGAGGCTTCGGTAAGGACGCGGGTGGTTTCCTGAAACGACGCGGCCGAGATGAAGGAATCGGTGGCCAGTGATGCCTTGGTAATTCCCAACAGCAAAGGCCGGCCCGTAGCGGCCTTTCCACTCTTCGCTTTGACCCGCTCATTCTCCTCGCGGAACTTGAACTTGTCGACTTGTTCGTCGAGGAGGAACTCCGTATCGCCCACTTCTTCGACTTTCACCCAACGCATCATCTGGCGGACGATGACTTCGATGTGCTTGTCGTTAATGTTGACGCCCTGCAGTCGGTAGACTTCCTGGATTTCATCGACGAGGTATTTCTGCAATTCTTTCTCGCCGAGGACCGCCAGGATATCGTGCGGGTTGCGCGGGCCGTCCATAAGTGGCTCGCCGGCGCGAACTCGTTCGCCCTCTTGCACGGAGACATGCACGCCGCGCGGCAGCAAGTACTCCTTGGTTTCTCCCTTGTCGGGAAGCACCAGAATCTTGCGCTGGCCTTTGACGACCTCGGTGGCGTACCGCACGGTGCCGTCGATTTCCGTAATCACCGCGGGCTCGTGCGGCTTGCGGGCTTCAAAGAGCTCGACCACGCGCGGCAGACCACCCGTGATGTCCTTGGTCTTGGTGGTTTCGCGCGGGATCTTGGCCAGAACATCGCCAGCACTCACCTCATCGCTATCCTGAACCATCAAGTGCGCGCGGGAGGGCATCAAGTACTTCTTCGTGCCTTTAGGTCCTGTCCCCTTATCGTTGCGGATGATGATCTGCGGCTGGCATTTTTCGTCGGACGCCTCTTTCACCACCCATTGTGACAAGCCAGTCACTTCATCCACCTGCTCCTGCAGCGTGACGCCGGTCTCGAGGTCTTTGAACTGAACCGTGCCGTTCACCTCCGTCAGGATGGAGAAGGTGTATGGATCCCACTCGACGACAATATCTCCCATTTTTACAGGAGCCCCGTCAGCCACTTTGATGCGGGCTCCGTACACGACCGAATACCGCTCGCGCTCACGGCCCTTGTCATCCACGATGGCGACCGCACCGTTGCGATTCATCACGACATGGGCGCCTTCCCGGTTCGTCACGGTCTGCACACTGTGATACTTCAAAAAGCCGTTGTTCTTTGCCTCCAGAGTGCTCTGCTCGGTGATGCGGCTGGCGGTGCCGCCGATGTGAAAGGTCCGCATGGTGAGTTGTGTGCCCGGTTCGCCGATGGACTGAGCCGCGATCACGCCCACGGCCTCGCCCATCTCCACCACCCGGCCGGTTGCCAGGTTGCGCCCGTAACATCGCACGCACACGCCTCGGCGTGATTCACAGGTGAGCACCGAGCGGATCCGAACTTTTTCAATACCCGCGGCCTGGATTTGCGAGGCCAAGTCCTCATTAATTTCCTGGTTGACATCAACAATGATGTTGTTTTCGTAATCCCTTATCTGCTCGAGCGAAACCCGGCCTACGATGCGGTCACGGAGTGGTTCAACCACTTCCCCGGCCTCGACGATTGGCACCACTTCGATCCCGTCCAGTGTCCCGCAGTCGAACTCAGAGATAATCACATCCTGCGCCACGTCCACCAAGCGGCGGGTCAGATAGCCGGAGTCTGCCGTTTTGAGGGCGGTGTCGGCCAGACCTTTGCGGGCGCCGTGGGTCGAGATGAAGTATTGCAGCACGTTCAAGCCCTCGCGGAAATTCGCGGTAATGGGCGTTTCAATGATCTCACCGGAAGGCTTGGCCATCAGGCCGCGCATGCCGGAGAGCTGGCGGATTTGCTGCTTTGATCCCCGCGCCCCGGAGTCGGCCATGATGTAAATGGGGTTGAGCTGGCCAGACTTATCCTGCGCTTCCATCGTCTTGACCATCTCGTTTGCCACGTCATCGGTGACGTTCGACCAAATCGCGATGACCTTGTTGTAGCGTTCGCCGTGAGTAATGGCGCCTTCCTGGTACTGCTTCTCAACTTCGATTACTTCTTTTTCAGCAGCGTTAACCAAGGCGGCCTTGTTGCGCGGCACCACGAGGTCATCAATTCCAATCGATATTCCCGCCTTGGTCGCATAGAGGAAACCAAGGGTTTTGATCTCGTCCAGCATCTGAACCGTGGTTTCGAGGCCAAAGCGCAAGTAACAGTAGTTCACCAGCGCGCCCAGCCCTTTTTTCCGGAGCAGCCCGTTCACAAAGGGCATCAAGGCTTGCCCCGTCGTGACATCCTTCGGCAGGTGGTCATTGAAGATCACTCGGCCCACGGTGGTATTGACAAACTGGTTCTTGACCGTGAGGGGCTCTGTATGCAGTACGTCCTGGTCATCGTAAGCCGTAGTCAAGTCGATGACTCGCCCGGTATAACGCAAACGAATCGGGCTCAGCGTTTCAACTTCACCTGCTTCCAGAGCCAGCAGAACGTCCTCCAAATTCGCGAAAGCTCGGCCGTCCCCCTTGGCTCCGGGCTTGTCCTTTGTCAGGTAATAGACACCCAGGACGATGTCCTGAGTGGGAACAGCGAGGGGCTGCCCGTTGGCCGGCGAGAGGATGTTGTGCGATGACAGCATTAGAACCGAAGCCTCGATTTGGGCTTCCGGTGAAAGCGGGATGTGCACCGCCATCTGATCCCCGTCGAAGTCAGCGTTAAATGCCGTGCAAACCAAGGGGTGAATCTTAATGGCCTTGCCCTCGACGAGCACCGGTTCGAACGCCTGGATGCCCAATCGGTGCAGCGTAGGAGCGCGGTTCAGGAGCACCGGGTGGTCCTTGATGACTTCTTCAAGAATATCCCAGACGACGGATTCCTGGCGCTCCACCATCTCTTTCGCGGCCTTGATAGTTGTGCAATGGCCCTCCTGCTCCAGCCGGTGGTAAATGAAGGGCTTGAAAAGTTCCAAAGCCATCTTCTTGGGCAGCCCGCATTGATGCAGTTTCTGCTCCGGCCCCACGACAATCACGGAACGCCCGGAGTAATCCACACGCTTTCCCAAAAGGTTCTGACGGAAGCGTCCCTGCTTGCCTTTGAGGGTATCGGAGAGGGACTTGAGCGGGCGATTGTTGGCGCCTCGCAGCACCCGCCCCCGGCGGCCGTTGTCGAACAGCGCGTCTACCGCTTCCTGTAACATGCGCTTCTCGTTGCGGACGATCACGTCCGGGGCGTGCAGCTCGATCAACTTCTTGAGACGGTTGTTGCGATTGATGACGCGGCGGTAGAGGTCATTAAGATCGGAAGTCGCAAAACGGCCGCCATCCAGAGGAACGAGTGGGCGAAGTTCCGGCGGAATCACCGGGATGACGTCCAGAATCATCCATTCCGGCTTGTTCCCTGACTTGCGAAACGCCTCGAGCACCTTTAACCGCTTGGCATACTTGACCCGCTTCTGTTGCGAGGGGTCGCTTTTCATTCTTTCCCGCAGCTCTTCGGCCAGGGGCTCGATATCAACCTGCTTCAGGAGTTCCTTAATAGCCTCGGCTCCCATCCCGGCACGGAATTTGCCGGGGAACTCCTGCTGCAACTGCCGGTAGCGCTCTTCCGTGAGCAACTCCTTCTCTTTCACCGGTGCTTCACCCGGGTCGACGATCACGTAGTTCTCGAAGTAGAGGATGCGCTCGAGATCTCGGAGCGAGATATCCAGCAGGTGGCCGATACGGCTGGGGAGACCCTTGAAGAACCAAACGTGCGAACAGGGAGATGCCAGCTCGATATGCCCCATGCGCTCGCGGCGGACTTTGGACAGTGTCACCTCGACGCCGCACTTGTCGCAGATCACACCGCGATGCTTCATGCGCTTGTACTTGCCGCACAAGCATTCCCAGTCGGTCACGGGGCCAAAAATCCGGGCACAAAACAGGCCATCGCGTTCCGGCTTGAAAGTGCGGTAGTTGATGGTTTCCGGCTTGGTTACTTCCCCATGAGACCAGGACCGGATCTTTTCAGGCGACGCCAGGCTGATGCGGATTGCATCGAACTCACCAATCAAACTCACTCGATCGTAAGGGCTGGAGCGAAACAAGGTATTCCTCCTTTGAAGGAGAGAAGAAATTCTAGAAAGCTGCACCCCCGAGCGGCCCGCAGGTTGCGCGGCGCGGCTCCTGCTCGGCGGCAACTTACTCAGTTACTCAGCGCCCACAGGCGCGAGCTGTTCCTTGGGCTTCTTGATCAGTTCCACGTCGAGGCAGAGGCTTTGCAACTCCCGTACCAGCACGTTGAACGACTCCGGCACACCCGGTTCAATGGCGGCCTCGCCCTTGACGATGGCTTCGTAGATCTTCGCGCGGCCATAGACGTCGTCGGATTTCGCCGTAAGGAGTTCCTGCAGGATATACGCCGCGCCGTAAGCTTCCAGAGCCCACACTTCCATTTCTCCAAACCGCTGGCCACCAAACTGGGCCTTCCCGCCGAGAGGTTGCTGTGTGATGAGAGAATAAGGACCAATCGAGCGAGCGTGGATTTTGTCATCGACAAGGTGGGAAAGCTTGAGCATGTAAATGTAGCCGACGGTTACGGGCTGTTCGAACGCCTCGCCGGTCATGCCGTCGAAGAGATTGATTTTTCCGGAGAGCGGCAGGCCGGCCTTTTCCAGATAGTCCTTGATTTCGTGTTCGGTTGCGCCGTCGAAGACCGGCGTCGAGAAGGGGATTCCATCCGTAAGCGACCGGGCAAGATCGAGAACCTGCTCGTCATCCAGATTGTCGACGGCTGCGGGCACGGGACTGCTCTGGTAGAGACTTTTGATCTCCTTGCGAAGCAGTTCGGCGCGGGACTCCGTTGTGAAGAGGTGACGAATCTTGCTTCCCAGTTCGCGCGAGGCCCAGCCGAGGTGGGTCTCCAGGATTTGTCCCACATTCATCCTCGAGGGGACACCCAGCGGATTCAGCACCACTTCCACCGGAGTGCCGTCCGGCATATAAGGCATGTCTTCTTCCGGCAGGATGCGTGCGATGACGCCCTTGTTTCCGTGCCGGCCTGCCATCTTATCGCCGACGGAGAGTTTGCGCTTCATGGCGATATAGACTTTGACGAGCTTGATGACTCCCGGCGGAAGCTCATCACCTTTCTTCAACTTCTGAATTTTCTCATCGGTGATCTTTCGCAGAATGTCGATCTGCCGCGACGTCATCTCTTCGATCTCATCGATTTTCTCGATGAGGGTCGGATCCTTCTTCGCGATCCTCAACCGCTTCAGGTTACGCGTGGAGATGCGCGCCAGGACGTCACGAGTGAGGATGGTCCCCTTGGTAACCAGGCGTTTGTTAGTCTTCTCGTCATGTAGGTCGGCCAATAGCTCCTCGCCCTCCAGCAACACGCACAGGCGTTTCAGACGCTCGTCTTGGAGGATGCGGATTTCGTCGTTCAGGTTCTTCTCCAAACGGGCCACCTGTGAGCCCTCGATGGCCTTCGCGCGCTCATCCTTGTCCGTCCCTTTACGCGAGAAGATCTTCACATCCACCACAATGCCTTCTATTCCAGGGGGGCAAGTCAGTGAAGCGTCACGAACATCCCCGGCTTTTTCGCCAAAGATGGCGCGTAACAGTTTCTCTTCTGGTGTGAGTTGCGTCTCGCCTTTGGGCGTGACCTTTCCAACCAGGATGTCGCCCGGCTTCACGTAAGCGCCGATACGGATGACGCCGCTCTCATCCAAGTCCTTCAGGAGAGATTCCGCGACGTTGGGGATGTCCCGCGTGATTTCTTCTGGCCCGAGCTTGGTGTCGCGCGATTCGATCTCGAATTCCTCGATGTGGATCGAGGTGTAAGAATCCTCTTTCACCAGTTTCTCGCTGACCAGGATGGCGTCTTCAAAGTTGTAGCCGCGCCAGGGCATGAAAGCTACCAATATGTTGCGGCCCAGGGCCAGCTCGCCGTGGTCCGTGCAGGGGCCGTCCGCCAGGACCTGCCCGGCCTGTACTCGCTGTCCTCTGTGGACCACAGGTTTCTGGTTAATGCAGGTGTTCTGGTTGGAGCGGCGGAACTTGATGAGCTGGTAAATGTCAGCGCCCACTTCGCGGGAAAGTTGTCCGCTGTGACCATCGCCCTCGACGCGCACGATGATACGCTCGCTGTCCACGCTATCCACAACGCCATTGCGTTTGCAGATCACCACCGCGCCCGAATCACGCGCCGTGACTTCTTCCATCCCCGTGCCGACCAGGGGAGCCTGCGCGCGCAGCAGGGGAACCGATTGCCGTTGCATGTTGGAGCCCATCAGGGCACGGTTGGCGTCGTCGTTTTCAAGAAACGGGATAAGCGAAGCCGCTACACTGACCAACTGCTTTGGACTGACATCGATGTAGTCAATCTCATCGCGCCGCTTGAGCACGAAGTTGCCCGCCAGGCGCGCGTTGACCAGTTCGTGAATGATGCGGCCCTTCTCATCGACAGCCACATTGGCCTGCGCAATGACGTACTGGTCCTCTTCCCAGGCCGATTGGTAAAAGGAGTAAGGTTCGCTCTCTACCAGCTTGCGTTTCTTCTCGCGGAGTTCTTCGTTGGTTTTTTCGACCTGGCTCAATTCGAGGTGCTCGCCCACTTTCCACGGACCGTCGCCGCCGTGGGTCACGGTGACATAATCGACGATGCGCCCGCTGCGAACTTTGCGGTAGGGACTTTCGATGAATCCGTACTCGTTAATCTGCGCGTAGCAGGAAAGGGAAGAAATCAATCCGATGTTGGGACCCTCCGGCGTTTCGATCGGGCAGATGCGACCGTAGTGCGTGGGGTGAACGTCGCGCACCTCAAAGCCCGCTCGCTCACGGGAAAGTCCGCCCGGTCCGAGAGCCGAAAGGCGCCGCTTATGCGTAATCTCTGAGAGCGGGTTCGTCTGGTCCATGAACTGGGAGAGTTGTGAGGAGCCAAAGAACTCACGGATTGCCGCCATCACGGGTTTGGCATTGATAAGGTCGTGCGGCATGGCGGTGGACATCTCCTGGTAAACCGACATCTTCTCCTTGATCGCCCGCTCCATGCGCACCAAGCCTAGGCGGAACTGATTCTCAAGCAGTTCGCCGACAGCGCGAACGCGCCGATTCCCCAGGTGGTCGATGTCATCGACGGTGTAAATCCCGCCGGGGTTTTTCCGGAGCTTCAGCAGGTAGCGGATAGCCGCATAGAAGTCCTCCGGCTCGAGCGTCCGCTTGTCGAGTGGCAACTGCACCGGCGAATGCTCTGAGTGATCGGTGGCCAGGGTGCCTTCGCAGGCGCGGACGACTTCCGAACAAATGTTCCCCTCCCGCTTGCCGACAAACATCTTCTCGTCGTCCACAACTACATAGAAATTGGCCTGCGGCAAGTTGCGGGCATCTTCGATCTCAAATTCGACCGCCTTTTCATCGAGGCGGCTCTTGAGCTTGGTGTAGTAACCAAGTTTGATATTGAATTTCAGCCGGCCGACGCGAGAGAAATCATATTTGCGCGGATCGAAGAACATTCCATTGAACAAGGAGGTGGCAGTGTCAAGCGTCGGCGGGTCGCCCGGCCGCATTTTGCGATACATTTCAATCAGCGCTTCCTGAGACGTCTTCAGGGTGTCGCGCTTCAGGGTCTGGCTGATGACCACGCCGGCATCAGCGTGTTCCGGGAAGAACACGGGCAGTTCCGGAATGCCTGCCTCCAAGATGGAATTCAGGCCGCTGGAGCTGATTTCGTTGTTGGATTCGAGCAGAATCTCGCCCGTAGCGGGGTCGACTATGTCGCTGGCGGCGTAAGCCCCCTCCAGATCATGTGCAGCTACTTCCACGTGCGTAAGCCGCGCCTTTTCGATTTCTTTGAGAAGCGCGGTGGCAATCTTTCTTCCGGCGTGCACGATGGTCTCATGCGTGCGGGGATTGTCAATGTCCTTGGAAATCTTGTTGCCGACCAATCCCTCCGACACCTCCCAGAAGAGCTTGCGCTCCTTGAGCTGTATGTTCTCGACAGGGTAGAAGGCTTTAAGGATTTCGGAATCGTTCTTCAACCCCAGCGCCCGCAGGAAAATTGTGGCCAGGAACTTGCGTTTCCGGTCAATTCGCACATAGAGAAGATTCTTCGTGTCGTACTCGAACTCCACCCAGGAGCCGCGATAAGGAATAATCTTCCCCAAAAAGTACGTCTTCTGGGAATTCGCCTCAAAGAACACACCCGGAGAGCGGTGCAGCTGGCTGACGATGACGCGTTCGGTGCCGTTGACGATGAAGGTACCGTTCTCGGTCATCAAAGGAATCTCACCGAAGTAAACTTCCTGCTCTTTGATGTCGCGGATGTTCTTGTGGCCGGTGTCGGCATCTTTGTCGTAGAGGGTGAGACGAATGGTGACTTTAAGGGGGGCTGCAAAGGTCATGCCCCGTTCCTGGCATTCCGTCACGTCGTATTTCAACTGGAGGGCCACCGGGTCGCCGCACTTGTTGCAGAACGTCACCACGTTTTTGTTGAAGGTTCCGCACTTGGTACAGAGGACGTCACCCACCTTGAAGGGATCGGTGATGACCGTGTGCCCGCAGTTCTTGCAGGTGCTGCGCAAGTGGTGCAGCCCCTTCAGGCTTCCGCATTTGCATTCCCAGTTGCCGATAGAGTAATCCACGAAGTCCAGTTGCGCAATACCGCGGAAATCCGTGATCGGGAACACGGAGTTGAATACCGCCTGCAACCCTACGTCCTCTCGCTCGGAGGGCAGGAGGTTCATCTGCAGGAAGCGTTCGTACGAGCGCCGCTGCACCTCAATCAGGTTGGGGATCTTGATGACGGTCGGAATCTTGGAGAAATTGATACGCTGACGGACAGCGCCGTTCCCGCCGTTAGGCATTCCTTTTGCTCCTTGCTTGAAGTTTCAAAGGTCTTTCGGACAATGGTGACACAGCGCCCTTGTTACTATGGATGCACATTTGGCCGGTGGGGATGTAAACGGGTTCCACCGATGGCCCAGCAATCCATGGGATCATTCGTGCCACTTGCGAGTGAGGGCCTTGCCACCAAGCGCACTGCTCAGGGAAGAGCCGCGGCCAATCCTGCTTCTTCCCTGCGGCCTGGCGGAAGGGCGACTATTTAACTTCTACGGTAGCGCCAGCTTCGGTGAACTTCTTTCGGATGCTCTCCGCCTCGTCCTTGGAGACAGCCTCTTTGATAGGCTTGGGGGCGCCATCCACCAGGTCTTTGGCTTCCTTCAGTCCGAGGCTGGTGACCTCGCGGACAGCTTTAATGACGTTGATCTTGTTGGCTCCCACGGCGGTCAGGACGACCGTGAATTCCGTCTGCTCCTCGGCGGGAGCAGCGCCCGCTGCGGCTCCTGCCGGCGCGCCCGCGACGGCCACGGGAGCAGCCGCGGCCGCAGTCACACCCAGGACCTCCTCGAGCCGCTTCACAAGATCCGCGGCCTCCAATAAAGACAAGCCCTTAATCTCTTCGACGATTTTCTCAACCCGTTCCGACATGCGTCTTTTTCCTCCTCAGAAATCGAACTCCATTAAAGGTTAGCTGAACGACCCGGCGCCTCGGAAGCCTAGTTGCCGGACGCCTCCTGGAATTTCTCTTCCTTGACGGCCTGTTGAATGATAAATGCAAGATTGCGAGATACTCCCGCGACTGTCGAGGCCACGCGTTGCGCCGGCGAATTGACCAGGAAAAGAACCTTAGAAAACAACTGTTCTTTGGAGGGTAGGGTGGCGAGTGCGTTTAAGTCCCTCAGGGAAACAACCCTTCCCTCCACAACGCCGGACTTAAAGGTCAGGACCGGATTGTTCTTGGCATATTCGGTCAAGGCCTTAGCCAGTGCCACGGGGTCCGTTTCCGTGAGCGCCAGAGAGGTCATTCCGGCGAGATTCCCTGCCACCGGCTCGGCTCCGGTCCCCTGCGCCGCGCGTTCGATCAGGCGGTTCTTCACCACCCTGTACTTGGCGCCCGCCCCGGCGACTTTCTTGCGCAGTTCAAAATCCTGGGCCACGGTAATCCCCTGGAACCCCGCCAGGATGATCCCACGCGCCTTCATCAGCTCCGCGTGCAACAACTCCGTTTCTTTCTTCTTTTCTTCCCGATCCATGCGCACTCCTCAACGACGTCTATAGTTCTGTTACGCGGCCTCCACCGAAGCCGGATCGATTGGAACCCCTGGCCCCATGGTAGAGGAAATCACGATGCTTCGAACGTACTTCCCCTTGGCTGAGGCGGGCTTGGCCTTGATGATGCTGGAAATCAACGTGCCGGCGTTTTCAGCCAGCTTCTCGGCTTCAAAGGAAACCTTTCCCACCGGGCAGTGGATAATGCCGGTCTTGTCGACGCGGAATTCCACCTTTCCGGCCTTCACTTCTTTGACGGCGCGCGCTACGTCGACCGTGACCGTCCCCGTTTTGGGGTTGGGCATCAGCCCGCGTGGACCCAGCACCTTGCCTAACCTGCCGACCGACTTCATCATGTCAGGCGTAGCAACGACAGCGTCAAAATCGACCCAGCCCCCCTGAATCCTCTGAACCAAGTCGTCGCCGCCGGATTCGTCGGCACCCGCTTCCCGGCCTTCCCGTACCTTGTCGCCAGAGGCGATCACGATCACCCGCTTGGACTTCCCCAGCCCGTGGGGCAGAACCACCGTTCCGCGCACCATCTGGTCCGCGTGTTTGGGATCAACTCCCAGGCGCATGGCGAGTTCGACGGTCTCATCGAACTTCGCGAATGCCGCCTTCTTGACTAACGGCATGGCATCGGCCAGGGTGTAAGCGGGCTTGTCAACCAGCTTGGCGGACGCTTCGTATTTCTTCCCAACTTTGGCCATTCCCATTTCTCCACATCGCAAATCGAGACTGGCTTGCCCTCGGACTTTGAACTTCCGAGTCCTGACCTTAACAGACTGCTGAAGAACCCCTGACGCACGACGTAGCGGCGATTTCATATCGCCAAAAAGGTAGCGGGATCAATCCGGCGGTGGCGACGTCATGTCACCGCTACGTGTTTCTCAGCACCGTTTTAAGGGATAACTTCAATTCCCATGCTCCGTGCCGTCCCTTTAACTGTCAGCACTGCCGCCGCCAAACCTCGAGCATTCAAATCAGGCAGCTTCAATTTGGCGATCTCTTCCACCTGCTTTTCCGTGACCTTTCCAACTTTGGTCCGGTTGGGCTCACCCGAACCCTTAGCCACCCCCGCTGCGCGCTTCAAGAGCACCGAGGCAGGAGGCGTCTTCGTCACGAAGGTAAAAGTTCGGTCGTGGTAAACCGTGATGACCACGGGAATGATCAAGCCTTCCTGATCTTTCGCTGAGGTCTTGGCGTTGAAGGCTTTGCAGAAATCCATGATGTTCACGCCGTGCTGGCCCAAGGCCGGCCCCACCGGCGGCGCGGGGGTTGCCTTTCCCGCGGGAATCTGAAGCTTGACCATCGCGGTGACTCGTTTTGCCATGCTCTTGTCTCCAGGAGAAACTGGAAACTGGAAATTGGAAACTGGAAGCTCAGCTATCCAAGCCGCACTAGGAGCTCCAGTTTCGAGTTTCTAATTTCTGGTTTCCGCTCTTAAATCTTCTCCACCTGGTAGAAATCCAACTCCACGGGTGTCTGGCGCCCGAAAATCGTCACCATCACTCTTAAGGTGGAGCGATCTTCGTTAATCTCATCCACGACACCATTGAAATCCTTGAAGGGCCCCTCGGTGATCTTCACGTTCTCGCCCCGATCGAACTTGAGCTTGGGCTTGGGATGCTCGGACGCCACAACCACGCGGTGAACAATGCGGTCAACTTCCTCGGGGCTCAGAGGGCTAGGCCGTTGCCCGGAGCCCACGAATCCCGTGACGCGCGGAGTGGAGCGCACCATGTGCCAGGTGTTGTCGTTCATCTCCATCTCGACGAGCACATAGCCAGGATAGAAGAGTTTGGGGGTAACGACCTTCTTCCCCTGGCGCATTTCGATCACGTCCTCAGTGGGAACCATGATCTCCCCGAACTGCCCAGTGAGCCCCTCGGCGTCAATGCGGCTCTTTAGGGTCTCCGCGACCTTCTTTTCAAACCCGGAATAGGTGTGGAGGATGTACCAGTTCTTAGCCATGCTCGTCTTTCCGGTATTGAGATCTTGTTCCGTCAATTTCTCACCCAGTTCAAGGGGAATTCTCGTCAGCCGCGATGCAGGAAGAACTTCAGCACGCTCGCCACGGCGTGCGAGAAAGCCTGATCGCAAATCCAAAAATAGATCCCAAAGAGAAACGTCGTCAAAATTACCATGACCGTAGTGCCGTAAATCTCCTGCTTCCCCGGCCAGGTCACGCGCTTCATTTCGACGCGCACGTCTGAAACGTACTGCCGGAACCCCGCCCAAGCGCTCTTGTGAATACTGACTTCGTCACCCATATCGCTCTCAACCCGGGCAAGCGGTCTTTCGCTCCCCGGAAATAATCCTCACACCCTGGAACCTGGCAGGGGCGGAGGGACTTGAACCCCCATGACCGGTTTTGGAGACCGGCAGATTAGCCGTTAATCTGACGCCCCTGCGAAAACCAGTCGCCAGTAAGCAGTAGGCGGTAAGCAGCAAACCTTGAACTCCCGCCCTCGTTGACTTTGTGCTGCCGACTGCCTTCTGCCAACTGCCTACTTCACTTCCTTGTGGACCGTATGGTGCCGGCACGTGCGGCAGAACTTCTTGATCTCCAGCCGGTCCTGGTTCTTCTTCTTGTTCTTCGTCGATGTATAGTTGCGGTTCTTGCAATCGCCGCACTGCAAGGTAATGATTTCGCGCATCGCTCTCCGAGCCTTTACCCTTCGGCACTCCGCTTGAGTCCCGCTGGCTGCTGAGTGCCTTACGCCAAGATTTCCGTGACCGTACCGGCGCCGACGGTGTGGCCGCCCTCGCGGATCGCGAAGCGCAGCCCTTTCTCCATGGCGATGGGCGTGATCAATTCGATCTCCAGATTCACGTTGTCCCCCGGCATCACCATCTCCGTCCCCGCCGGCAAATCCGCCACCCCCGTCACGTCCGTGGTGCGGAAGTAGAACTGCGGCCGGTAGCCCTTGAAGAACGGCGTGTGCCGCCCGCCTTCTTCCTTCGTCAAGATGTACACCGAGGCCTTGAACTTCGTGTGCGGCGTGATCGACCCCGGCTTCGCCAGCACCATGCCCCGCTCCACCTCGTCCTTCTCCGTCCCCCGCAGCAGCACCCCGATGTTGTCTCCCGCCTGCCCTTCATCCAAAAGCTTCTTGAACATCTCCACGCCCGTCACCACCCGCTTGAACGGCTCCGGCCGCAGCCCCACAATCTCGATCTCTTCCTGCACCTTCACCTTGCCCCGCTCCACCCGTCCCGTCACCACCGTCCCCCGCCCTGAGATCGAGAAGATATCTTCCACCGGCATCAGAAACGGCTTGTCGATTTCCCGCTGCGGCATCGGAATGTAGCTGTCCACCGCGTCCATCAATTCGTGAATCGACTTCTCCCCCTTCGCCTCCCCTTCCAGGGCCTTCAGCGCCGAGCCCCGCACCACCGGAATCTTGTCCCCCGGAAACTGGTACTTCGACAGCAATTCCCGCACTTCCATTTCCACCAGATCCAACAGCTCCGGGTCCTCCACCGCATCGCACTTGTTCATGTACACCACGATGTACGGCACGTTCACCTGCCGCGCCAACAGCACGTGCTCCCGCGTCTGCGGCATCGGCCCGTCCGTCGCCGCCACCACCAGAATCGCCCCGTCCATCTGCGCCGCCCCCGTGATCATGTTCTTGATGTAGTCCGCATGCCCCGGGCAGTCCACGTGCGCATAGTGCCGGTTCTTCGTCTCGTATTCCACGTGTGCGATGGCAATCGTGATCCCCCGCGCCTTCTCCTCCGGCGCGTTGTCAATCGAATCAAACGCCCGGTACTTGACCTTGGGGTTCTCCTTCGCCAGCACCTTCGTGATCGCCGCCGTCAACGTCGTCTTGCCGTGATCAATGTGCCCAATCGTCCCCACGTTCATGTGCGGCTTCGAACGATCAAATTTTTCCTTGGCCATAGCTCAGTTCCTCGTTTGTGACAAGAAAGGAATCATGCTGCCTCGTCCACTCTCCGCCACGCTGCGCACTGCCGCCGGGGCCTGCTCCGGCTTGGTCCTTAAACCCGGCGCATCTTTACGGGCTGCCGCCGGGCAACTCGGGTACAACTGCCGAACTCTGGAGCCGATGAGCGGAATTGAACCGCTGACCCCGTCCTTACCAAGGACGTGCTCTACCAACTGAGCTACATCGGCGCCTCAAAACCAGTGACAAGTGAAGAGTGACGAGCCAAATACCTGCTATGGGTCTTCCGACTGCTCGTCACTCTCCACTCGTCACTGCTTTTCTGGAGCGGGAGACGGGAATCGAACCCGCGACCAACAGCTTGGAAGGCTGTGACTCTACCATTGAGTTACTCCCGCCCCCAACCGCAGTGACAAGCGAAAAGTGGCGAGTGACGAGCAAGCAGGCCCACCTTGGATTTTCTTCTCGTCACTTGTCACTCGTCACTTTTTTCTTGGTGGACAGGGGAGGGTTCGAACCTCCGTAGACCACAGGGGTCGGCAGATTTACAGTCTGCTGCTTTTGACCGCTCAGCCACCTGTCCGCTCTGATTCTCCCTGAAAGGTCCCGCTGCAGGCGCCTGCACAGGGTTCCGCTCTGCCCCAGAGTCGAGTTCATTTAAGCCAAGTGGGTCGAGAAAGCGGTTGGGCGCGGAGACACCTATCTTCCGCGCAATTCTGAGTGCTTCCAGATTCTGGTAAATCCGCTCCCGAGTTTTCCGTCTAGCGCCTGCCTACTAAATTCTTTTGCGGCTCCACTCGCTCAACCTGGATGGAGCTGGCGAAGGGATTTGAACCCCCGACCCTCTGATTACAAATCAGATGCTCTACCAGCTGAGCTACGCCAGCCGCTGCAAACTTATAATTATACCAACTGGCAGCCATATTGCAAGGGGAACCGCAAACTTTTTTCTCGCCTGCCCCGGAAGACCTGCCCCCACTTCCCCTGCCCAGATACCGACCGTCCGGCTCCGTCGGTTGCCACCCAACCTTCGCTGGTTTTCCGCCCCAAGAACCCCCCGCGCCAGTGAAACTCGAACTCCCGGCCCAAGACCCCCGGCAGGATCACGTCCACCCGGAAACGGTGTTCCCGGCTGCAGCGCGGGCAAGTTCACCTCAGGCACTCTATTCGGATCGCGGGTTAATCGTGTAAGTACTTCGTCGGGTTGACAGGGGTGTCGTTAACGATCACTTCATAGTGCAGGTGCGGGCCCGTCGTCTTGCCGGTCATTCCTACGGCGCCGATCACTTGTTCTCTTTTGACCTCCTGGCCCACCATGACAAAAATCTTGCTAAGGTGCCCATACTTCGTCGTCATCCCAAATCCGTGGTCGATCACAATCTCGTTGCCGTATCCAGATTCGGGTCCGGACTGCACAACGATGCCGTCCGCCGAGGCATCGACTCGGGTGCCAAAGGGAGCCGAGATATCCACCCCGGAGTGAAAAACCCCCTCTCCGCTGAAAGGATCCAGCCGTTGGCCAAAACCGGCTGTGACCTGCCCCCGAACGGGCCAAATGGAAGGTACGGTTTCGCGTCCCAACTCCGTGCTCGGGAAGATGCCCATGGCAACAGAGCTGTCCGCAGGGTTCAGGGCGCTACGCCTGATCAAATTGAATGCGTAAAGGGAGGCCCGATAGCTCGACTCCACTGTGGAGTTGCTCTGGGTTGCCAGGGCAAGCGCCGCCTCCGGGAAACGCAGGCGATGCTCTTGACCGAAGCCGTAGGTCAGGGCAACTTCCGCCGCCAAAGACTCCAGGGAGCCCAACTTGGCATTGGCCTGACTTACAACGTTCTCCAGGCTTCGGTTCTGGGTCTTCAGGGCTTCCCGTTCAGTTCTCAGGCTGTTGTAATTTGAGACCTTCAACAACATCCGGGCATAGCTGTTGGCCAGCGCCGTAATCGTCATGATTCCCACGACACTGAATGCCAGCACCAGATGCATCGCGTAAAATGGAAGGCGGATCCTGTGGAGCTTCCCATGGGCGCCAGGAAAAATGATAAACGTATAAAATTTCTTATCCATTTGTTAGGTCACTCTAAGAAGATTATTTCGAATCAAGAACTAACTCAACCTGCAAGAGGGGATGTGCGGGACAGGCTAACCCTCCTAATCGCTAAGGCTGCGGACGCATGGTATTGAAAATCCCATCCGTTGTCAAGTGAATATGTCACGAATGTTTCATGAATATGTCGCCTCCACCTCAGCCTTCGAGCCACTCAGCGGCTACTCGGCCCCATTCTTCGTCTGGCTGGACTAAAAATCGAATACCGCCTTGAGCCCGATTCTGTGCGAAAACCCTCATCGCACTATCGAATTTACTTAACAACTTCGATTCCGCAAGGACATCACCCTTAGGGCCTAAGCAGTTTAGGAGCCAACAGCGGCGCGGGGTGAGGGAGGCGACCAGGTCGGGCAGGTCAAATTCCTTCAGAATTCCATAGATGAACCACGGCATTCGTAGCTGATAATCTTCGCTCTCCACTATCGAACGGAGATCGGCGTTCGTCCGCCTCAGAAGAACTGACCGCAGCCGGTCATCGAGCGCGGCAGCCATGAGCGCCGCCAGCCCCTCGCTCGATTCCCCCACGATGTGGATGCGGGAGGCCTCGACGTCGGGCCTGCTTGTGAGGTAATCGACACAGCGGAGGACGTCCCATACCCTTTGGCCCGCCACCGGTTTGCCAAGCGCCAAGCTGGCCCAGGCGTACCGATCCTGGAGAGGCATACCGTCGTAAAACAGCGGCCCGGCGGAAGGTGGTCGCGGGAAAGTAACGCCCAGGCCTCTTGTGTCTATGCTACAGACCGCGTGGCCCTTCTGTACCAGGGCCTCCGTTTTGGCTAGTTCGAAAGCAACCTCGTCCTTGCCCCCCTCTAGGAGGCAAATTACGGTGGGAAAGCGTTGACCGCTCTGATTCGGGCGGATGAACCACCCTGGAATGCGGAGGGCGAATTCCGAGTGAAACTCGAAGTCCTCCATATAGACGTTTTTGCGAACAAAAGAAGCGAGAGTAATAGGCCTGAGTTCGCCGCGTTCCTCCGGCAGCGCCAGAAGCTTCCTGAGCTTGGCGCGAATCTCGTCCCTGACGGACCCCAGGTCAGGTGTCCCATCCCGGTAAGGGGTGGGAGGAATGAGGGCGCGGGCTCTGTCGGTATTCACCTGCCAGACAGACCGTCCACCGAGCGAGGTCAAAACCTGGCCGGTGGAAGTGCAGTTGAGTGTGCCGGGCGTGGAATCGTCGAAGTCGGCCTCACGCACCTCGGCAGCGTCGTTCCTCAGCCAGCGATTGAACCAGTTATAAGCCGCCTGCCGCGTAAGAGCATCAAAATCGTGCGGCAGCGGCGAGCTAAAGAGTTGGACACGTTCCTCGGCCCCCAGGATGCGATACGCGCTTCGCAGTTCGCTATAGATCTGCTCGGTGGCCTCCTGGTAAGTGGGCGAGTAAGTGGTGCCGACGTCATGCGGTGTGTAGGTAAGGAGGAGGGGTTTGGGGGCAAAGGCCATGAGCAGGTCGCCGCGGTCGAGACCCGCCGCCAGGCTGCCCACAAGATTCTGTTCCGGATCGGCGATAGCGCCGGGAGGCTCATAATGTGGCCCGGCGAGATTCTCGCTGTTCCCCTCTGTTTCCACAGCTACGCGGATACGGGGTTCGAGGCCGCACATATAAATCGTCATAGTGCCGCCGCCGGACTGGCCGGTGAAGCCGACCCGCTCCGGATCCACTTCCGGGCGAGTGAGCAGGTAGTCGATGGCGCGGACCGCGTCCCACGACCGGTACTGCGCCAGCGTCGCTCCCAAAAGCAAAAGCGGGTGGCCCGCCTGGAAGTGTTCGCCTGTGGGTCCAAGGCGCGACAGCCCGGTGTTTGGGTCGAGATACTGCTGCCTCTCGCCCTGACCGAAAGGGTCGAAAGCCAGAACCACGAACCCATTGCGAGCCAGCGTTTGGAAGACGTACTGATAATTGCGATGGGCTTTGCCGAGGGGCGCGTGACCCATGGAGGCGACGACCGCCGGAAAGGGGTTCTTTCCGCCCTTGGGAATGTAAAGGTTCGCCGTAACATAGACCTGCGGCTGGCTTTCGAAGATCACCTTTTCGATTCGATAGGTCGCCCGCTCAACCGTGCCCACCATCCGGGGGTTCAGCGGGGAGGTCTCCAAACGGCCGCCAATTGATTCCCAGACTTTGGCGCGGGTCATCTCGGCTCTCGCCCGGATCTGGGAGGGGGTCGCGAGCGCACCCAGCGCAGCCCGACGCCGGGCGCCCGCATCATTAATAGCTGCTCCGAGGTAAGCGGGCCAGTCGTTCCAGTAGTCCCGCCTGCCTGGAGGGTGTGAGGGCTCAGAGACAACGGAAGCGGTCTGACTCGAGGCAATGCCCTCGAGAGTGGGCAAGGAAAGGGCTGCGGCATTGGTCTGTAGGAACCTTCGGCGCGAAATCATAGGGAACCTCCGCGTGTTTGGGTGGGACGCGATTCTAAACCCGATTCCCCTGTTTTGCCAAACCGGAATCAGCAATTGGGGATTTTGGGGACGCCCGATTCTCCCGCCATCGGAGGGAGCTTTGGGCTAAGATGAGGAGCAGAGGGTTGGGCGGAAGCTTGCCTCCCGTACCACATGCGTGACAAACGTGCCTTCCAAAGCGAAAGTGAATTCATAACCTGGGTCGAGCGCCGGACCCGGAGGCGAACGCCCGGCGTCTATCTGGGCATTGGTGATGATGCTGCACTGGTGGAAGTAGCGCCTGGGCAAGAGCTGATCCTCACGACGGACATGTCGATCGAGGGCGTTCACTTCAAACCCCGCCTTCACCCGCCGCAGGCGGTTGGACACAGGGCGCTGGCTCGTTCCTTGAGCGACATTGCGGCGATGGGGGGAACGCCGCGTTATGCCCTGATTTCCCTGGCCTTGTCCAGGCATACGAGCCGGGCCTGGGTCGCGGGCTTTTTCAAGGGATTGCTGGCTCTGGCCAGGCGGTTTGGGGTGGCGGTAGTTGGAGGTGACACGGCTGTCGTCCAAGGCCCCACGGCAGTTGACGCCATCGTGGCGGGCCAAGTCCCGCGCGGGAAGGCTTTGCGTCGTTCCGGCGCCCGGCCGGGAGATCTGATTTTCGTCAGCGGACGACTTGGCCTCGCCGCGCTGGGCCTGCGCCTGTTGCAGTCCCACTCCGGCCGGCGGCACGCGGCGTCGGCCGCGATTCGGGCTCATCTTTTTCCGCAGCCCCAATGTGCTCTAGGTCAATTCCTCTCCAAGCACGGTTTGGCTTCGGCTCTCATGGACATAAGCGACGGCCTTTCGATCGATCTGAAGCGGCTTTGTGACGCAAGCGGCGTGGGCGCATGTCTGTTGTCTGACCGGATTCCGTTGCCTCCCCTTCCCGACGCGGCGGATTCACTCGCGATGGCGCTTCATGGCGGCGAAGACTACCAATTACTTTTCACCGTCCCACCGGCCAAGCGGCCCCAAATTCCTTCGCACTTCGGCAAAATCCCTCTGCATTGCATCGGAGAAATCCAAGCTACCCGGCGCCTTCACCTCCTCACCCCTGACGGCAAGTCGCACCCCCTCGAACCACGCGGCTACGACCACTTCGCGCGACGATAATGCGGAGGTAGGCCTCCCAAACCCCCACGAACAGCGTCTGGGCCAGCCTGCGGTTGTCGAAGCCGCTCGCATTGCCTGTTCGCCTGATTACGCCCAGCTGGCGGGAGCGGGTAGCCTGAAAACCACCACCCTAGCTGGAAACCACCACCGCACCGGCACTGCGCCATGCTGGCGTTCTGCCGGTATAGCCGGAACCGCATGAAATCGCGATATTTCGGACAATTCACTTTGGCAGGGCACTTGCCCTATCCAGGTTGCAGTTTGGGGATTGAGGATTCGAGGAGGAACGAAATGCGAAACCTAAAACTTCTGACCTTACTGGGCTTGTGCTTGTTGATCGCGCCGCATGCCTATGCGCAACGAATCGCGGTCGGGATAGGAGTGGGTCCGGTCTACGTGGGGACACCTCCGGTTTGCCCGTATGGCTACTACGGCTACTATCCCTACGCTTGCGCACCCTACGGCTACTACGGACCAAGCTGGTTCTCAGGCGGAGTCTTTATCGGCGCCGGGCCGTGGTTCCATCGCTTTTCCGCCGGTCCGCGCTTCTACGGGGGACGTGGCAGCTACGGACGCATGCCCGCCTTACCCGCGCACCCAGCGTTTCGGGGTGGGTCCAACCGTGGTAGCATTCGCGGCCACTTTAACGGTGAAGGCTTACATGGCTACGCGCGTGGAGGCAGTGGTGGATTCCATGGTGGTGGGCGCAGGTAACTCCATCATCAACTCGAACTCTCACGGCCGACGGCGTTCGCCGTCGGCCGTTTAGCATACATCGCGCCGCACTTCTTCAGTGCTTCGTAATCCTCTTTGGCCAAATGGCGTGGTCCTTCATTTCTTGATGCCATCGTGGAACTTCATGCTGGCGTGGCTGCCATTGCAGAAAGGCTTGTTGTCGGAGGCTCCGCACCGGCACAACGTTACTCGGTTGCGCACCTCATAGCGCTTGCCATTCGCGGACTCGATCGGAATGCCCCCTCGAACCCAGAGTGGCCCACTGCATCCCAGTACGGGATCTTCGACCACGCCAATCGAGGCCGGCAGAGGTTGCTCGATTTCCTTATGCGTTTTCTTGTCGTGAATGACCAAGCGGCCCGCCGGACAATGCATCGCCTCGCGGATCACCAGCTCACGAACCTCAGGCTCATCGGTCCTTTCGATGAGCGACCAAATCTTTCCGCCCGGATCGCAGAACCGGGCGAACGCGCATAGGTTTTCAGCATCGCTCAGAACCAAGGCGGGCCCATCAAGGGTTTCTGCCTGCCGGGCGTAGGGCACCCGGGTCGCGGTCTCTTGGCCATCGAACCCGGCCTTGGTATGCGAACCGTCACAGAAAGGTGCGTTCTTGGAATGGCCGCAACGGCACAGCGCGTAACCTGGCTTCGCGTCAAACGCTTTGCCTTCTTTCCATTCCCAGGACATTCCCTCGCTGTTTGGGGTGATGACCTGAAGCGTGAGAGGTACGTCTCCCGATACCAGATAAGGACCATCCCTGCTCACCACAATCTTTCTCTCTTGCGCCGAGTCCGTCATGTGCGTGCCTCCTTTAGTACGCTTTTTTGACAGTTGAGATGGTGGATTTCTATTTTGGCCCTTCTGGAAGTATACACCCATGCAAGTCGCTCGCCCTGACAATTTCTTGACGCCAGCGTGCCCCAACCCCGAATCCCGAATCCTGCCCCTGACAAATGAGACTCGGCGCCCGACGCCTGACTCACCTTTCTCTTCACTCGTCACTTGCCACTCGTCACTGTTCTTCTGACCTCGGGCTCTCTTTCAGGTCACTTATCACTGTTCTTACGATCTCGGACTTCGGACCTCGGACTCTCTTTCAGGTGCCCTAAGCAAGGTTCGCAGGATGTAGTTTCTATTTCCTGGTGAGCTTTACTCGCGCAAAAGGCGTTAGCTTGCCGCCGTCTTCGTTATCTATAAGCCAGCTCCAAGTGTCGGCGCCTTTGCTGTAGACGAACGTTGTGTGGACGCCGCTGTCCTTATCTTTGTCCCTGAACAAGAACGCGATTTCGTCATTGCCCCGTTTGCCTTGGGCAATAGGGGCCGAGAGACCACCGCCAGCGGTCGAGTCGAGCCACAGGCATCGGTATTCGTTCGACGATTCGTCCCATTCAATAAAGACGATCGCTTCATACGCGGGCTGGCCTTGGACGTTCTTCTCGCGCGATGTTTCGTGGAGTCGCAGGTATTCATGCCTCAGCACCCATGCGGACTCGATATCGTGCGTGGTCGCGTGTCCAGCAATGGTGCCCTGAAGGATCCAACTGCCGGTCAGACGATCGAGTAAAGGATCTTTGCGGGTTGGCTCCTGTGCTGAAGCTGAAGATGAAGTCATGAAAAGCAAAGCCAAGATTGCAAGAGTCGTCTTCATTGTGTGACCTCCTGGTATCGTGTTGTGGAAACATATTCGCATGCCTTGTGATAGGCGTTTATCGCCGGGGCCCCGCCCAAATCCGCAATCTCCAACTCCGCGCGCCGCCCGTCAATCTTAAATCTTGAATCTGCAATCTCCAAATCCGCGCGCCGCCCGCCAGTCTTGAATCTTAAATCTACAATCTCCAAATCCCCGCGCGCCCTGTCAGTCTTAAACCTAGAATCTGCAATTCCGCGCGCCGCACCCCGATCCCCGAGCCCCTAGTCCCTGTTCTTGAGACCCCGGACATCGGACTGTCTTTCTGGTCACTCGTCACTTGTGCTTTCATCGCGCGTCCGGCTTGCGGTTGCTGTACACTGAGGATTGAGAGGGCTGCATTAAGACTCCTGGCCACGCGAATCGACTCATGGAATTTGAATGGGATGCCCGGAAAGCAGCCTCAAACGTCGCGAAGCACGGCGTCGCGTTTCCCGAAGCCATGACGGTGTTCGGCGACCCACTGGAGATCGTGATTCCCGATCCACACCACTCCGCGGGAGAATTCCGGTTTGTCAGTATGGGTCTGTCGGCGACCCGGCGCCTGCTCGTGGTGGCATACCCTGAACGCGAAGGGCGAACCCGTATCATCAACGCCCGTGAAGCGACTCCCCGGGAGCGGAGACAGTATGAATCAACACGTTCACCAAAACGATGACGACGAAATTCGAGCCGAGTACGACTTCTCGCATGGCGTTCGTGGAAAGCATTATGAGGCTTACCGCGCCGGCACGAATGTGGTGTTTCTCGATCCCGATGTGGCCAAAGCGTTCGCCGATTCAGCCTCAGTCAATCAAGCTTTGCGCCTGCTCTTGCAGCTTGCCCGGACGAACATTCCTTTAGACATTCAGCCTGACAAGGCGGTGCAGCGGACGAGCCGTGCCCCGCGCCGTGCCAAGAAGCCCAAGCCCGCTCGCGCCGCCCGCCAGTCTTGAATCTTGAATCTGGAATCTCCAATTCCACCCGCCGCCAGTCTTAAACTTCGAATCTGCAATCTCCAAATCCACGCGCGGCCCCGTACTTGCAGTCCCCAACCCCGAGCCCCAGCCGCTAGTCCCTGTTCTTAGGACCTCGGACTGTCTTTCGCGCCGTGCCCCGTAACCGCACCCCGAGCTCCAGCCCTGCTCTTACGGGAAATCGCAGACCCTCTCGCGCCTTATTCATGCGCAAGGGGAGATCTAGGACAATTAGACGCTTTCCCATTACGATTTGTCCTACCGGTAGCCTCAACAGACATTAACTCTATTGACAGACCAAAGCTACAGTGCTAGCCTGCAAGCGTAATCCTGCGGCCGAACAGGGCTCGGCGACGATGATCAGTTTGGAAAGAAGGCGCCATCCAGGCCCGCGGCCGGTGGTCAACCGAAAGGGAACGCGCTATCGGGGCTTGGCATGAGCGCGTCCCGGTCAATTGATCAGCCGAGAATCACACGACTTTAATGGCCTCGAACGGCGAGAACGCGATGTTCATGGAAATAATCGAAGGTTCCAGCCTAACGCTCCCAGGTGCGATCATTCCGCGAAGGCGAAGAAGTATTCGCCAGATTGTATCACGGCCAGGTAGTACTGTGATTTGCGAGAGCAGGACACGCTCAAGTGCGGCATTCCCGCGCAAGCGGGAATCTACTGCGCAAGCCTTCGGAAATGCGTCGCTGACGGACTGGATTCCCTGGAATGGCCATCGCTCGCGAATGTGGTCATCGAGTCCGAAATAGGGGGGTCTACCCCTTAGAGATGTTAAAAATTAAGATTGATCCGACTATGTGTATGAAAACAAATGCCAGATGACAATATGTCATGCTATTTTGCAGGCCTTTTGCAAGATAATTCACGAATTGTGCGGTAATTCGACGCAAGATGACCGTATTTTCGCAAGAAAAGCAGGAATTTGCGGAGCACGAAGGCGAGAAAATAGAACATTAGCAAGCCTGCGCGGACCGGTTTGGAAGCTCTGCTGCTTCTCGCGCCTGCCACGCGGGCTGGTGGTTGCAGCCTGCCAAACGACCCCTCACCTGACCCGCTCCGGCTGGTGAGAGCGCCGGCAGCGGGCCATCCTCTCCCCTCGGAGAGGCCGAGGAACCGCGTTAGGGGGAGAGGGCTGGGGAATCGCGGTCAGGGAAGAGGGCTCTGGAATTCGAGAAACGGCGAACCAGTTGCGCAGCGCGGCGGACCCGCAAACCCCCCTGGCCGAGGTGGCTCAATGGTTCGATGGGTTCGCTCCACCGATGACCCGATGAACCGATGCGCCGATGAACCGATGGCCCTACGCCCCGATCTTTCCTACCGCCGTGACACACTTCCCCGCAACGGTTATCGGTGGGTTCGGCATGTGGGATGAGGATTTCTTTGAGCGCAGGAGATTAATCTCGATTCGACAACGAAAATCTTCTGCCGACGTGAGACAATTCCCCGGCGGCACGATGCATCGAGAGCCGCCTTGCCAAATCCCTGCGGAGTTTCAGCGATGAACCGTAAGCTCAAGATCGTGCTCATGTTCGCTCTCGCGGCCAGCCTTGCCGTTTATGTGCGGCAGGCGCCACGCGGCCAAGACGCGCCGGATCTCAGCGCGGTCTTCCACAAACTCGACGTCATGATTCCCATGCGTGACGGCGTGCGCCTGCACACGGAAATCTACATCCCCAACAACGCCGCGCAGCCGCTGCCGTTTATTTTCGAACGCACGCCCTACGGAGTGGTGGACGACGAGAAGGGAATCACCAGCATGTTCAGGAACTACGGCGAGCTGGTTTCGGAAGGTTACATCTTCGTCTTCCAGGATATTCGCGGGCGATACAAATCCGAAGGCCAGTTCGTGATGCTGCGCCGGCCGCGCGACCCACGCGACCCCCAAGCCATCGACGAGGGCACCGACACCTACGACACCATCGACTGGCTGCTCAAGAACGTTCCGAGCCACAACGGACGCGTGGGCGTGCTGGGAATTTCCTACGGCGGCTGGCTGACGGCCATGGCCATGATCGAGCCGCACCCCGCGCTCAGGGCCGTCTCCGAACAGGCGTCGCCGGCCGACATGTACTTGGGTGATGATTTCCACCACAACGGGGCCTTCCGCCTGAGTTACGGGTTCGAGTACGCCGCCATGATGGAAACGGGCAAGACCAGCTTCCATTTCCAGTTCGACCGTTACGACACCTTTGAGTGGTACCGCGCGCTGGGACTGCTCGGGAATGTCAACGAGCAATACCTGCACGGCCGCGTGCCCTCCTGGAATGATTTCGTCGACCATCCCAACTACGACGAATTCTGGCAAAAGCAGGCCGTGCCGCCCTACCTCAAGCGGGTGACCGTCCCTAACCTGAACGTCGCCGGTTGGTGGGATCAGGAGGATTTCTACGGACCGCAGAAGATTTACGAGACGTTGGAGAAGCAGGATTCCCGGCACTGGAACTATTTCGTGGCCGGGCCATGGAATCACGGCGGCTGGGCGCACGGCGCCGGAAGTTCCCTGGGCAGAATCCAGTTCGACAGCGAAACCAGCAAGTATTTTCGCGAGAAAATCCAGGCCGCATGGTTTGCTTATTGGCTGAAGGATAAAGGCCAACTGCCCTTCACGGAAGCCATGACTTTCCAGACCGGAAGCAACCAGTGGCAAACTTATGAGGAGTGGCCGCCGCGGCGGAACATCCAGTCGCGCCGACTTTACTTTCAGGCCGGCGGCCGGCTTTCTTTCGATGCGCCCAAGGAAGCGACTGCAGAGGCCTTCGACCACTACCTCTCGGACCCCTCGCATCCTGTGCCCTACCGGCATCGGCCGATCGAGCCCACCTATCCCGGAGGCGGCTGGCCTACTTGGCTGGTGGAAGACCAGCGCTTCGTGGAGGAGCGCCCGGATGTGTTGAGCTGGGAAACCGCCCCGCTGGGAAGCGACCTGACCGTGACGGGCGATATCGTGGCGCACCTGTTCGCTTCCACCACCGGTACGGATAGCGATTGGGTGGTCAAGCTCATCGATGTCTATCCGGAGGAATACCCGGCCGACTCCACCATGGGCGGCTACGAATTGATGATCGCCGACGAGGTCTTCCGCGGCCGCTTCCGTCAGAGCTTCGAAAAGCCGGAGCCCATTGCGCCGCACCAGGTGGCAGAGTACGTGATCGACCTGCACACGAACGACCATTGCTTCCTGCGCGCGCACCGGATTATGGTCCAGGTGCAAAGCACTTGGTTCCCCTTGATCGACCGCAACCCCCAGAGATTCGTGCCCAACATCTTCCGGGCCACGGAAGCCGACTACCAGGCGGCGACGCAGCAGGTGTACCGCTCGCGGGAATTCCCTTCGGCGATCGAGTTGCCCGTCAAGGTGCAGTGAGGGCGAGGAAGGCTGGAGGAGGCTGCGGCAGGAAGGCTGGGGGAGGAAGCCCGGGGCATGAAAGGGAAAGGTCAATCGGCGGCGCTTGGCGAGATGCGGGATGGCGCCCCCACCCGCACCCCTGCAATGGGAACGCTGCCCGGCCTTACAACGATTCTCCCGCGTTGGGGAGGGCGCTTTCCGCCCGCCCTGGCGCTTTGTGCCGCTCGAGATTGAGCAGGGCGCTGAGCAGCACCTCGAGCGAGTCCAGCAGGCGCGCGTCGGCCGTCTGAATCAGGTAGTTGGCCATGCGTAGCAACTGCAACTGGCGCGGGGTGTATTGCCCCATACGAGGATCCGCGGGCCTACCTCGGCTCGAGCGCAGCAGGTCGCCGATGCAAGTTCCCGACGTGCTAATAACACACCGCGGCGTCCCGAGCTTGGCGGGGCCTTCTTGAAAAATGTCGCTCATGGGAACGCCCAGGGCTGCCGCAATCTTGCGCAAGGTGCGCGGGCGCGGCTCCAGGCGGCGGTTCTCAATGCGCGAAAGATAGGAACCGGCCAGTCCGGTGCGCTCGCTCAGAACCCGTTGGGTCATACCCATCTGGTCACGGAGCTGAATAATTCGAGTTCCAATACTCATGGAGGGTTCTCCCTTTGACCAACAAGCCCTAATCTTAACACAAATGTAATAATAGTGCTCAACAGACTCCAACTCCCTTGACACTGCTGTAAAGTAGAGTAACCTGAAATAGGGAGCAAGCAGCAAGCGGAGTGGTTTGCAGATTGCAGTGAAGTTGAGCCGGAATCCTGCTGGTCTCCGGCCGCCTATGCCAGGCGGGTGACAGCACGGCTCACCAGAGAAGGCCACGTGCAGTGGCCAAGCCGATGCTCCAGGGTGTAAGTGCAGCAGGCAAGGGGTCGAATCAGGCGCGCCGTGTTAGGCCAGCGAGGGCAGTGCCAGACCCCAAGAGAGCCTAGCCCCTGGCGGCAGGATTCCTTATTCTGAGTTTTGGTAGGAGGAGAGAGCGCGGCACGTGAGACGCCGACACTACTAACAAGCCCACCGACCCGTCCGGGATTTGTAATAAGCAACCCCACAATCCTTCCTGATAAGCCCTGAGCCGGACGGGTCTTTCCTTTTCCGCATGCCCTGCCAACGTTCATTGAATCAAATGGTTTCCCTGGCGGACCTCGACGAGGTAGACTTCCTTCAGGTGTCCTGTGGATTCCTCCCAGATCCAATTCGCGGCGGATCGGATGCTAGGGCGGTTGGCCAAGATGCTACGCCTGCTGGGTTACGACACATGGTATGCATCCGACAGTAGCCCCGCCGAGCTGCTCGAAGTCGCCCGGCAAGACGAACGCCTGGTCCTGACACGCGGCGAGCTCCAGAAGCGCTTCCCCGGCATCGAGCGCGTGTACAGCCTGAAGAGCGAGCACCCCCCGGAGCAGTTGCGGGAACTGGTCGAGCATCTTGGCCTGGACACACGCTCTGCCCTCTGGACGCGCTGCACGCTGTGCAATTCTCGTATTGCCGGAGTGGAAAAACACGCCATCGAACCCAATGTTGCCCCCAAAATCTTCCGAGTTTATGAGGAGTTCTTTCGCTGCACAGGCTGCGGACACATCTACTGGCGCGGCTCGCACGTCGAGCGCATCCTCAAGAACCTGGAGTCGGTGCTGGGCCAGTCTGCGAGCTGATCCTCAGAACTCCGCGCTGCTCCCTGGGCCGGCTCGCCTCGCGTCTCGAAAGGGTGGTTCACATGGCCGCCACGATGAGGAATTCGGGTTGCGCGGCATGAGGTAGACGCGATATGTTGCGGCGCGACCTGGAAGCGACACATCGGCAAAGCTGCAGGAGGATGGTGCATGCGGGTTTTGGTGACGGGTGGGGCGGGCTACATCGGAAGTCACACTGCCAAGGCTTTGGCGAGGGCCGGCCACGAACCCGTGGTTATGGACAACCTCAGCTTCGGCCATCGGTGGGCGGTGAAATGGGGACCTTTCTTCGAACAGGATCTGGCCGACACGGAGCCATTGCTGCGCGTAATCAGGGACCAGCGCGTCGAAGCCGTTATGCATTTTGCGGCGAGCCTGCTGGTGGGCGAATCGGTCCGGGAGCCCAGGAAATACTTCTGGAATAATGCGGTCAACACTCTGCGTCTGCTGGACGCCATGCTGGAGGCGGGAGTGAAACGGATCGTGTTTTCCTCCTCGGCGGCCATTTACGGCGAGCCCCAGAAGGTTCCCATTCCAGAGGAACACTCCGCCCAGCCTGTGAACCCGTACGGCGAAACCAAGCTGATGATGGAACGAGCCCTCAAGTGGTATGGAGATGCCTACGATCTGGGATGGATCGCCTTGCGATATTTCAACGCCGCCGGAGCGGACCCCGGGGGCGAGCTGGGCGAATGCCACGACCCTGAAGCACACCTCATACCGCTCATCATCCAGGCCGCGCTCGGCCGGCGCCCCTATGTTGAGATTTACGGCACCGATTACCCTACGCCGGATGGCACCGCCATCCGGGACTACATCCACGTCACTGACTTGGCCCAGGCCCACGTGCTGGCACTGGAGTATCTCTTGCGCGGAGGCCCCAGCCGAGCACTGAACCTGGGCACCGGCAGTGGACACTCCGTGCGCGAGGTCATCGACGAGGTGCGAAGAATCTCATCCCAGCCTGTGCCGGTTCGCGAAGGACCAAGGCGCGCCGGTGACTCGGCCGTGCTGATCGCCGATGCCAGCCAGGCGGGCAAGACTCTTGGCTGGGTACCACGAAATCCTGGATTGGAACCGATTGTGCAGAGTGCCTGGAATTGGCACGCGGCCGGCAAGTGCGAGAATTAAACTGCCTCAACCGACCGGGCAGACAGGGACTCCGCCTGGCGCAGGCACGGGCGCGGCTCCGTTGCCGGCCCTTAGCTGGCTGCTGAAGAAGCCTCGTGCCAATGTCATCCAGAATCCTTCGCTGCCATTCTGCGTGAAACGAAGGGCTCGGCATGACAGATGCCGTTTTTCCGAAGCCCGTTAGAGATACCCCAATTCCCTCCCCAAAGCGCGGAGTTGGTCCGCGTCAATTGGGAGTTCGGTTTGCGCGGCATCGTAACCCCGTTCCAAGGTCCGACGCAGGGCAAGCGCGGCAATCTCTGCGAGTTGTTGGTCGCCCAGATATTTCCCGTCTTTCTCACGCAGCTCTGTCAGGGCTGCGCAGGAGATTGCCACCGTGGCGCGCTGTCCTTCGACCAGAAACACGCAATCAATCGTGTCGCTGTGCCGAGTCGCGATGGCGGGAAATAAATGCACAAAGCGGACCTGGATAGGCTCCCCTAGTCCCCGCGAACAGACTTGAAATGGCGTAATCATGTAGCTCATATGGATAAGTCCTTGGGGGCTCAGGCCTGGGAGGAATCTCGAGCCCGAAGCAGCCATTATATACAGAGCAATAGAATTCTGAGCGACATGAATTGTAGTGGCGCTCGGCCTGTCCCGATGCTTTGTGCCGGGGATGAGCGCCGGCTTCTCCATGAAAAAGAACCCACATTCACAGACCGCCCCGGAATGCACGAGATCTCATGTCGCTCTGCATGATTCAGCTTCCTCAAGCAGACAGCCTGGCGCGGGCCCAATCAAATCATTAACGCTTCCTCATCCCAGTTTTCCCTGGCCTCCGCACCGGTCTGCGCAGACCGTCCTGGCATGAGGATTGCATACAAATCGACTCAAGTTTTCTCGCCCGTGGCCGATTACAGAGACAGTGGCATCATAGCCCGCCAGTGCCGCGAATTGACCCGCCCAATTGCGGCGCTGAGCCCTTGGCGGCAAGTTTGAATACCCTTCGCCCCGACGAACACCCTTGCCGCCAAGGCTCCCTTCCCAGCGCCCGCCAGTCGAGGGTATAGATGTCATGGGTTCTGACGGCGAAACGGGTCTTGCAATCGCCCCCAGGCAGGAGTAGAGTCTGCTCAGCAGGGTTCTTCGGGAGAATACGCTGAAAGGAGAAAGACATGTTCTGCAACCGTCTTGCACGGGCATTCGCCGTAGCAACGTGCCTTTCTGCTGCAGCAGGCATTCTGGTAGCAGCGAACGCGCAGAACCTAGGCAACGAACCAAACCTCACTGGGGAGCAGAAGAAAGACTTCCTGCTGCACGCCAATGTCGTGGACAGCCATCAGCTCGGAGTAGGCAGTACTCACCCCTGGCGGTTGACGCTGAGTGACGGCACGCTGACCCACGATGCCGCGTTTCAGGCAGTCGACGAACGCAAGAACGTCATGGAGTTCGCCAACGGCCGCACCGAATTTAACTTCCGCGACTCCTACCACTTCAACATTGCAGGCTATGAGCTGGCCAGGCTTATCGGCCTGGACAACATGGTTCCGGTGACGGTGGAACGGAGATGGCAGGGTAAGAGTGGCGCGCTGAGCTGGTGGGTCCCTTGGAAGTGGATGGAGTCCATGCGGATCAAGGAGAACCTTGATCCGCCCGATGCAGAGGCCTGGAACAAACAGATGTACAAGGTGCGAGTGTTTGACCAGCTCATCTATGATACTGACCCCAACCTTACGAACGTCTTGATCACGGAAGATTGGAAGATCTGGAGAATTGACTTCACCCGCGCCTTCCGGCTGTACCACGACCTGCGGAACTCCGAGAATCTGGTGCAATGCGACCGGCAGTTGCTGGAGAAGTTGCGTCAGTTGAACTCCGACGAGGTTCTGGACAAGACGAAGCCGCACCTCACCCAGTCGCAGGTCAAGGCGTTGATGGCACGGCGGGACAAGATCGTGCAGTATTTCGAAAAGCTTGCCGCGGAGAAAGGGGAGGGCGCAGTACTTTACTAGCGCCATTCCAAACTAATAAGGCTATGCGTTAGCTTCTGTCTTGCACCGCATCGGCTCACCACCTGGCTTACGTGGAGCGGTCCGAAGAAGTCGGAATGGCACTAACGTTCTGGAAACCGCGCGTGTTCCGCCGGTGCCCATCCAGTAGCCAGCGGTCGCCCCGCTGGCGGTGCGGACAGGGCCATGTGATTAAAACTGGTTTCAAAACCCATTTCAGGTCGTGTAGAATGCGCAGGCTAGGGGGCCTGCCAAACGGTTGTAGAGTGCTGATCAGAGCAGGTATAAAGAGGGAGGATACGATGAAAAGGACAATAGTTCTGCTGTTCGCTCTTTGCGTTGTAGTAGGACTCGCCGCACCCGCCCTGTTGGCTCAAGAAAACCCGCAAAGTGCGGGGAAGAACGCTGCCGGAGCCAAGGAAGCCCGATGGCACGGCATTATTGTTCGAACCAGCAAGGATCAGTCCTACTTTGACGTGCATAGACAAAACGTTGACAAGCGCATCTACTTCGATAGTTCAACAAAGTGGACCAAGATGAACAAACCGGCTGACCAGAGCGAATTCAAAGAAGGCGCCGACGTCATTTGCCTGGGGCAGTACGATGAAAAAAAGGAGTTCCACGCCACCCGAATCGATTTGCGCATCAAATAGGGACTAGTAGATCCCCTAAACCCTAGTTCGCACAAGATGGCTGAACTTCGGTGGATTACGCCGCCGCGGGTGGGGTGTCCCAGCGCTATTTTCCTGCCAGGCGGGAGATGAAAAGGTCAATAAAGCGCCGGGCGTCCGATTCCACGGCGACGTGGACGTTGGGCTCAACCTTCTCGATGCCATCAATAGCGTAATGGTCGCCGCGCCGGACCTTGCGATCAGAGGAATTGTGCCGGCTCGCCACGGTTTCGCCGCGCGTGAACTCACCTTGCGTCTCGACTTCCACCCACATATCCCGCGTGGTAATCAAGCTGCGGTCGATTACCGCACCCACGGCCAGCGGGTCATGCATGGGGGTGCCATCGGCTCCGAGGCCGCTGGCGCGGTCCACCAAGAAATCCAGCACCCGCACGGCGAAGTCGTTCTCACGGCCCTCGGTGCGGGCCAGCCGGCTCCGATCGGCGCGCGTGAAAAGTGTCTTCTCCGTCACATTCAGCCCCACCATCGTCAAAGGCCAGCCGGCTTCAAACACGGCGCGCGCCGCCTCCGGGTCATTGTAAATATTGGCCTCCGCCGCTGCCGTGGCATTGCCTCCGGCGATCGAACCTCCCATCAGCACAACTTCCTTCACGAGCGCGACGATGGAGGGATCTTTCCGAAGGGCCAGCGCAATATTCGTTAGCGGGCCCACCGGCACGAGCGTGATTTCGTGAGGGTATTGGTGAATGAGATCAAGGATGAGATCGGGCGCGAAGCGCAGATCCGCCACGCAGGCGGGCGCCGGAAGTTCGACATTGCCCAGACCGTTCGCCCCGTGAAAGAACTCAGCCGTGACCAACTTCTGGACCAGAGGACGGGAAGCGCCCCGCGCCACTGGCACTTCGCATCGACCGGCCAACGAAACCAGCTTGAGCGCGTTTGCGACACCCTGCTCGACCACCACGTTCCCCGCCACCACCGTGAGGGCTTTCACGTCAAGTTCCGGCGAGTTCAGTGCGAGCAGTATCGCCATGGCATCATCGGCCCCGGGATCGGTGTCCAGAATGATCTTGCGGGCATCTGCCGCTGCGCTCATACCGGCAGCGCAAATGAGCCAGCAAGCCACGAACAAGGAATAACGCCCCAGCCTGTTCATAAATACCTCCTGGGTAGGTTCGACGGAAGGGAAGCTCCGGGAGCGACCAGATCAGGTTAGTCGTCGCAGACGCAGGCAAGTAATCTCCGGCGGACAGCCGACGCGGAGCGGCACAAGAACCTTGCCGATCCCGCGGCTGACATAGATCTGCGTCCCGTTCAGTCGGTTCCAGCCCTCCACGAAGCGCTCACCAAGCTTGGACCGGCCGTAAACCGATCCGACCACCGGCAGGCGAACCTGGCCGCCATGCGTGTGACCGGAAAGCACCAGATCGACATCACGTTCGGAGGCCGCGTGGATGCCCAGCGGGTTGTGGCAGAGCAGGATTTTGGTATCGCGCGCCGGCACCGAGTGAAGCGCTCGGTCCATATCGTCGGCCCGCCACCAAAGGTCATCGACACCCACTATCCACAGGGTGGCAGAGCGGGACCGCAGCGCGCAATGGGAATTGCGCAGTACCCGGATGCGCTGCGTGTGCAGCGCACGCGTGACCTCGCCGGGGTTAACTTGAAAATCGTGATTTCCCAGCACCGCGAAAACGCCCAGGCGCGCGCGCAGCTTTCCCAGAGCCTGCGCCAGCGGCCAGATGTAGTCGCGCGACAGCGTGACGTAGTCACCCGTCAGAGCCACCAGATCGGGCCGCAGACGGTTGCTGAGGTGTACGGCGCGCTGGATTTCCTCCCGGGGCGTAAAGAGGCTATGGTGCAAATCGGTGAGCTGGACGATCCTCAGGCCATCATGCGCCGGGCTAAGCCGCCGCAGCCAGATGTCGGTTTCGGTGATTTCCGGATCGGGAGTGAGAAGAGGCGGAACGGTCTGGGGCGCGGCGCCGCTCAAGGAGAGCGTGATCAAGCCCCCGCGCCGGAGAAACCGTCTGGATGGCGACCGCCTTGCCAAGCGAGACTCCTGAAGCCCTTTCGAAAGCGCCGGGAGAGGAAACTCCCTGGCTGGTTCCGTGTCATTTGCCAGGCACGGGCGTTCCCAGGCGGGTCATTCCCGCTTGCCCGGGCATGAACGCCGTTCCGAAAGGGATTCCATTCCAAATGGCGCCAGCACCACCTGGCTACTTTCCGCCCTGCGCCATGATTTCGGCGAATACTCCCAACATCTGTTCATGAATCAGGCCATTCGATGCAAACACATCGTCGCCGAGCAAATCGAAAGGCAGCCCCTGAATGTCGGACATGCGCCCCCCCGCCTCCGTGACCAGCAACGAGCCGGCCGCTTTGTCCCAGGGGTTGAGCTTGAGCTCCCAGAATCCGTCGAAATGGCCAGCCGCGACGGAACAGAGATCGAGCGCGGCGGAGCCACAACGCCGGATGCCATGCGAAAGCTCGGTGAAACGGAAGTAGAACTTGATATTCAAGTCATGGTTTGTCGCAAAGGGCGGGAAGCCCGTGGCCACCAAACACTCGCACAGTTTCTCCGTGCGAGAAACCTGCAGACGGCGGCCGTTCAGATAAGCGCCACCGCCGCGTTCGGCAGTGTAGAGATCGTTGCGCGTGGGATCGTAGACCACCCCCGCAATCACTTCGCCGCGACGTGCGAGCCCCAGCGTGACGCAGAACATCGGGAAGCCATGTGCGAAATTCGTCGTTCCATCCAGGGGATCAACATACCAGCAATACTCGGAGGGCGCCGAGTGGCCGCCGCCTTCTTCAGCAACGATGCTGTGCCCGGGAAAGTGGCGCCGCAACCGCTCCACAATCAAAGCTTCGGAACGGCGGTCCGCCGCCGTCACGAGGTCCGATCGACGCTTGTAACTGATCTCCACTGGCTCTGTGAATAGCTTCGCCAGGAGCGCGCCTGATTCGCGCGCGATCTCGACCGCCGTATTGAGATAGTCCGGCATAGTTTCCACGTCCCTAAGGATGTATGGTTCGAAACGCCCAGGCAGGTCCGTTCGGCACTTCCCGGGACGCCTGCCACTCCGCGGCTATTCGCGGGATTCCACCAGGATATGCGTCTGCCCTTCTCCTTCCGCCCACACCGCGCCGTCTGCGAAAAACTCCTTTTTCCAGATCGGCACGACTTGCTTAAGACGGTCGATGGCGTACTGGCAGGCGGCAAAGGCGGCGCGCCGATGCTCAGCAGTAACCACGATGGCAACACTAATTTCGCCGATCTCCAGGCGGCCCAGGCGGTGAATCATCCCGATCCGATCAATCGCGAATTTCTGCTTGGCCTCACGCCCGATCTCTTCCAGCTTGCGGACCGCCATCGGCTCGTAAGCCTCATATTCAAGATGCAGCGTGGCACGGCCCCGCGAATGGCTGCGCACGACGCCTTCGAAAACCACCACTGCCCCATCTCCCGAAGCCTGCAGTTGCTGCGCAAGCTCACAAACGGGAATAACTTCACGCGTGACGCGGAAGAAGTCTCCGGCGCCGCCGCTCACGGGAGGCAGAAACGCCACCTCGTCGCCGTCGCGCAAGGGCGTGGGGCGCTTGGCGATTTCCTGATTGACCGCCACCAGGAGCGAATCCGCGATGGACCCCAGGCGCGGGAAGCGGGTCTCCAAACGGCGCCAGAGACCGTCCAGGTTCTCCCCTTCGGGAAGTTCCACCTGCTCCTGCGCGAAGCCCGTCAGGTCCCGCGTGATGCCGAAAAATAGAACGTTGACCTTCATACTCTCTTCGAAACTCCGCGCCCCGTCAGCAGGTTCACCTCATCCCGTTCGCCCGAGCACGTGACGCAGGGCTGCTTCGAGCTGAGGAAAGCGAAACCGAAATCCTGTGGCCAGAAGGCGCGAGGGTTCCACGCGCGCGCTCGCCAGCAGCAGGTTGTCCGCCATTTCGCCAAACACTAAGCGGGCTGCAAACGCCGGCAGGGGAAGAATTGTGGGGCGCCCCAAAACGGAACCGAGAGTCTTGGTGAATTCCAGATTCGTCACCGGGTGAGGTGCAACTACATTGACCGGCCCGCGCAGGGCATCTGTGCCCAGGGCATGCCGAACCGCTCCCAGGACGTCATCGAGAGCCACCCAACTCAGGTGCTGGCGGCCAGTCCCTACGCGCCCGCCCACCCCCCATTTGAAAGGCAACAACATCGCGGGCAGGCCGCCGCCTGCTGCGCTGAGCACAAAGCCCATACGCAGATTCACCACGCGAATGCCGCGGCGCGCGGCGGATTCCGTCGCGACCTCCGAGGCCGTCGCAACTTGGGAGAGAAACAGCGAGCCCGCTTGGCTCTCCTCACTCAGTATCTCGTCGCCGCGATCTCCGTAGAAACCGCTGGCCGAAGCGGAGAGCACTACCCTGGGGGGATGCTGCAATTGCACCAGGGATTCGCACAGCAGGCGGGTGCCCTTTGCGCGACTCTCGATAATCCGGGCTTTCTTGCTGGCCGTCCATCGGCCCGCTACGGTTTCCCCGGCAAAGTGCACGACGGCGTCAAAACCCTCCAGTCTGTCCCTCGAGATGGTTCCCGCGCCGGGGTTCCACCAAATCTGGCCATCCCCCGCAGGGCCCAGGGACCTGAGCAGGCGTGCTACCTGGTGGCCATCCGCAGTGAGAAACGGGATCAGCGCTTGACCAATCAGTCCGCTGGAACCTGTCAATAGGATTCGCACACCGTCTCCCGCGACGCACCATGTTCAGACGACGGTTGGACCGCAGGTGTCAGACTCAGATTACCACTGCCACTTCACTCGTGCAATTTTGGATGCAGGTTCTCGCCTGTGCACTCACGGCGTGGGCGGCAGTTCTGAGCAGCCGAACGAGCTAGGTGAAAAATGCTGCGCTCGCAAGATTGGGTGGAAAACAACTGGGTGTACACTGTCAGGCGCCGGAAGGTGAAGAGAATGAGCGCGGCGGGCGGCACCTGCTACGAGGATTCATCCATGGACTTGATGCACATGAGGCGGACTACTGTGGGTTTCTTCCTCTTTTGTTTCCTGCTCCCACAACTCGCCGGGGCGCGCACCTTTTATGTCGATTGCTCAATCGGGTCAGATGACTCCGAGGGCTCGTCTGCGGCAGCGGCGTGGCGCACGCTCACCAAAGTCTCCGGGATGCGGTTCTCTGCGGGTGACTCAATTCTATTGGCACGCGGGACTCGCTGCCCCGGGCAACTGTGGCCGAAAGGTTCGGGCGAGGAAGATAGGCCAATCCACGTGGGCGCTTACGGCGTCGGGCCTCTGCCGGTCATTGACGCGGGCAACTTTGAGTCCGCCATCAAGCTCTTCGACCAGCATCACTGGGAGATCGAGAACCTCGAGACCGTAGGCGGAACTCCTTATGGCGTGTTCGTCAGCGGAACGCACGGCGATCTGCGGCACTTCGTGCTGCGGAACCTGGTCGTACACGACGTCACCGGAGAGGCGAAGACAAAGGTCTCCGGCTTGGTGACGATTACCGCGCCGGGACCGGCGTACCTGCAGGACATCCTTATCGACGGCGTTACGGCCTATAACACCGCGCAATGGGGTGGCATAGTTGTGAACGGTGACTGGCTCGCCGGCCGGGTTCGAAACGTCGTCATCCGTAACTCGATCGTGCATCATGTCTATGGCGACGGCATGGTCCTTTGGGCGGTGGAGGACGGCCTGATTGAGAAGAGCGCCGCCTGGCTCACCGGTCTCCAGCCGGTTGAGAACATCGGGACTCCCAACGGCATTTGGACCTGGATGTGCCGGCGTTGCACGGTCCGGCTCACGGAAGGCTTTTTCATTGATTCGCCTGGCGTGGATGGTGGGGTCTTCGACATCGATTGGGGCAACGACCACAATCTTGTCGAATACAACTATGGGCATGATGCGCAGGGCTACTGCGCCGCCATATTCGCAGCCGAAAAGCTAACCACCCAGGACAGCGTCATCCGTGGCAACCTGTGCATCGACAACGGCCGCAGCCCGAAACTGGCGCTCCGCCAAGGTGACATGTACATTTCGACGTGGGATGGCGGCCGGCTCGACGGCGTGCGCATCGAGAACAACACGTTCCACTGGAATCCGCCACTCGATGCGCCGGCCATTCAGATGGACCACGCTGACTTCGCCGGGGCAAACTCCAATATCCTCGCGGGGAACACGATCTGGACCGCAGTCTCCCATGCCCTGCATGTAAGCGATGCGATCCATTGCGAGCGCAATACCGTGGCGCGTGCCGGCGCACCGCCTGCTGCCGCGCCCTGCTCAGGTCCGCGCCGTTTCCGCTTGGTGCTGACGGGCGCAGACCGCGGCCAACTGGTGTTTCTCCAAACGGCCCTGGCGCAATATCCCTCTTGGCTCGAAGCAGAACTAGTCCTGCCGGGAGCGGCGGCGAACCTGGTGTACGATTGGAACCTCGGCAGCGTCCGCCTACTGCAGGGCTCCGGTGAACCTGGGCTGAAGCTTCTCTCCCCGGAAGGCCAAGTCATGGCTCAGTGGTCCGGGTTTGCGCCCCCAGCCGAACTGGGACTCGCGCTCCGCCGCGCTTTGGGGACACCGACGCCTTTCGCGGCGGGCGGGCTCCCATAACCATTGAAGGTACTAAAGAGCCTGCGAGTGGAGGGGGCTATAGCCTGGGTTGCTGTTGCGTGAGGCAATGCAAAGCCCCGAGGCCCCAAACCAGATCCACGGCGTGAATCCCCACCACCTGACGATCCGGTAAAAGTTCCGCGAGGGTTCCGAGCGCGATGCGGTCTTGTGGGCTGTTGAAGGTCGGGACCAGCACGGCGGCGTTCGAGATATAAAAATTGGCATAGCTTGCGGGTAGTCGCTGGCCATCGAGATAAAGCGGTTCCGGCATGGGCAGCGGCACGACCTCGAGCTTCGAGCCGTCCTCGAGCCGAAGGTCGCACGCCCGTTCCCAGTTTTCCTGAAGGAGTTGGCAGTTCGGGTCCGCAGGATTTCTTTCCTGGCACAGCACTACAGTGCGCGGCCCCACAAACCGGCACAGGTCATCCACGTGACCGTGCGTGTCGTCGCCGACAATTCCTTTTCCCAGCCACAGAATATTCCTCACGCCGAGATATTCCCGGAGTGCCGCTTCCACCTCCTGGCGCCCGAGGCCGGGATTGCGGACTTGCGTGGCCGGGTCAAGCAGGCATTCCTCGGTGGTGAGCAGGGTGCCTTGCCCGTTGACTTCGATGCTCCCGCCCTCCAGGACAAACGTGCGGCCATTCACCTTGGCCTCGAAGCGCCGCCGGTGCAGCGCGAGCGCCGCGCGTCGAGGAACTTGGCAGTCCCTGTGCCAGTTCGGATACTTCGCCCAGCCCGTGAACCCGAAGTCGACGACAGCCACTTCCGCGCGCGGCAGATCCTTCTTGATGAACATCGGTCCGAAGTCGCGCGTCCAGCCGCGATCCGTGGGAAAGCGGAAGAACTCCACGTGCTCGAGATCCATCCCGCTGCGTGAAAGGATGCGCCGGGCCCTTTTCTCATGCGCATCCGAATTCACCAGAATACGCACGATTTCGCCGGGTGCAATCTTCCGCACGATTTCACCGTACACCCAGGGGATAGGCGCAAATTTGCCCGGCCAGTCGCTGAGGTTGTGCGGCCATCCGAGCCATGTAGCTTCATGCGGTTCCCACTCGGCGGGCAGGCGGTAGCCGAGCCCTGCGGGGGTCTTACCTGCTTGCTGGGTGCTGGGTTCTAAGGACTGGAGAGGCGCCGAACCCGGATCCCCAGAACTCAGCACCGAGCCCCTGGAACCTAGTCTTTTCGCCACGGTTCCTCGTTCCGGAAACGGCTGGTGATGCCGGCGTAGGCGTCGATTCTCCGGTCTCGTAGAAAAGGCCAATTGCGCCGCACGTCTTCAATGCGAGCCAGATCGATTTCGGCCAGAAGGATCTCTTCCCGATCCGCCGAAGCCTCGGCCAGCATCACGCCAAACGGGTCTGAAATAAATGACGAGCCCCAGAAATCCAGGCCGGCGCCCGTGCCGTCGGGCTTTTCAAAACCCACGCGATTGACCGCTGCAACATACACGCCGTTCGCAATGGCGTGGCTGCGCTGGATGGTGCGCCAGGCATCGCGCTGCGCGCAGCCGAATTGTTCCTTCTCCGCCGGATGCCAGCCAATGGCCGTGGGGTAGAAGAGTATGCTGGGCCCTTCCAGGGTGGCGAGGCGCGCGCCCTCCGGGTACCACTGATCCCAGCAAATCAGCGTGGCAATCCGGCCCACGATCGTATCGAAGGCGCGGAAGCCCAGGTCGCCCGGCGTGAAGTAGAACTTCTCGTAATAAGCAGGGTCATCGGGAATATGCATTTTGCGGTAAAGGCCCACCACTTCGCCGGTCGCGTCAATCACCGCCGCACTATTGTGATAGACGCCGAGGGTGCGGCGCTCGAAGATTGGCGCCACAATAACCACGCCGTGGTCTTGGGCGGCTTTCCCCAACGCTTGCGTTGTGGGGCCTGGAACCGGTTCAGCGAGATCAAACCGCGCCGCGTCCTCGCGCTGGCAGAAGTATTGCGATCGGAAGAGTTCCGGCAAGCAGATGACTTCCGCGCCGCGTTGGGCTGCTTCCGCAACGCGAGCGGCAGCCTTCTGGAGGTTTTCCTCGGGGCTCGATCCGCACGACATCTGCACCAGGCCCGCGACGTAATTCAGCTTGGATGTCATCTGGATGAGACTACACAACTCCGGCCGCTTTGCCAAGATTCCTATGCGCGCGGCCACCCAGGCGCGCTTCCCTTACGGTGTGATCGAGATGACTTCTTCCTTGGCGACTGTAAAGGTTCCTCCTGGCAATTTCACGCGTGGGTCGCCGAAGCCGTGAAAAATCCGAATGCGTCGCGACCGCGCCAGCGGCTGCCCGTCTGCACTGCGCAGCGTGAACAGGGGCGGGTCAGCGTAGGCGAGACCGTTCCAACTTGCCGCGTGAAAGGCTAGGAAGGTGGGAGCCTCAATCAAAAACCCTCCGGGCGGCAATAGAATGTCTCCGCCCAGGGGTGAATGCGTGGAGTAGTTGACGCTGCCCGCGTTGACGACGACCACGGCTTGGCTATCTCCTTCCCCAAAGACGCTGCGCTGCACTTGGTAGTCCGGGGTCAGGAACTGGTGCTCGCTCATGGGCGTCTGGGCCGTCAGCTCATTTAAAGGTGAGAGAATCTCGTAAGTGTTCTTGACGAAGCGATCCATGGGGTGAAGACCTTCCGCCCAACCGTGATCGGCGCGGGTAAAAAGGGCGGAATCCTTGCGGGCGACCCTCGTCCCTTCTCCCAGAGCCGGTGACGGGGCGATCTCTTTCCAGTAGAGATGAGGCGGAATCTCGTGGTAGTTCAGCGTGCGGCCGATACTAAGGTGATAGAGCACGTAATCAGCCGACTTCGAAATATCGAATCCGTATTTCCCGTAGAGGGCGATGCAGTCGCGGTAAACCAGCTCAAACAGCGGGACGGAAACCCCGCCCGTTTCCTTGAGCAATTCCTTGTTGTGGAACCAGGTCCCGTCCACTCCAGTCAGGCCTTCAAAGAAATCGCTGTGGGGAATCGCCCATTCACGCCCGTCTTCACTTCCGAAAATGCCAAACACCTGGCGCGCGTAGTCGGAGATCGCCTGCTTCCATTTCATGTCGTCGGCGCGGGTCAAAGGGTGCGCCGGGTCGAAACATTCCTGCAGTCCTGCGGCGTAAGTCGTATCAATGAAGTAAGCATTAGCGTTTGTGATCTCCCTGACCGCTGCGAGGTTCTGGGGCCGCTTCGCCAATTCCAGGGCTTTGAGGGAGCAGGTCAGATAGGCCTGGCCGCCCCACCAATGCCCGCCTTTTACCAGGGACCCGTCTGGGTGCTTCATAATCAGGTCCTCATTCCAAGAGGGCGAGTCGCGATAAATATCCTGATAATTGTCGTGCAGACAGAAAACGTATCCCAGTTGCATAACGCGTCGCGCGCACTCGGCGAGCCCCGGGTTGCCGCCACACTCCGGGTTGGCGGGGAGGATGTCAGGGTGCTGGTTGTCATAGCCACGGTGCGTCCAGCCGCCCATGACGAAGAGGACTTTTTCCAGCTTCAAGTCGCTCTTGAGGTGCTCGGCAACCTGGGCGGCTTCGTCAAACGTCCAGTTCACCTTCATGACCTCTTGCTTAGTGCTGGTCAAGTCCATCTCGCGGTCCAGCAGCGCCCAAAGCTTGTAGTTGATCGCTCCAAACAACTTCGCACGCTCGGGATGGCCCTGCAACTTTTCGCTCCAGGTCTGAAGCCAAACCCGCTCCGCGGCCACCTGGCGATAAGCCTTGGCCAGCGTGACGTAATCTCCCCGCCCCAGGAAGCGCAGTTGAAATGATTTTGCCGATTTGCGGAGATCGAGCGACGTGGCCAGCACCTGGTTTCCCCGCGAATCACCTGTTGCCTGCAATTCACTCTTCAGTTCGAGTGCAACGTAAGGGTCATCCCAGGTGATCAGCGCGGCCGCACCGTTCTTCACCACTCCCCACATGGCCATGTGGCAGCCTTCGTAGTTGTAAGTGTCGAAGGTGTGAGTGAAATTCACTCCTCGGCGCGCCGGGACCAGCATACCCATGCGAGCGGGAACGACAACGTACCCGTGCTCGGCGTCTGTCGTCGCCAGGGCGCCGTCGAGCAAACGAATGCTTTCGAGTGGGACCTCGGGGCTTGCCGTGTAGGTGAACTCCAAACCCTTCCCTTGCACTACAGGGTGCACGCTGACCACAACCAGCGCTTGTGGTTTAGCCGGCAGCGGATGAAACGTGAACTTCAACCCTTTGCCTTCGCTTTCGACTTTGCCCCGGCTTAGGTCGAAGCGCTGCGACCGCCCGTCGAGCTTTACGGCTACCTCGCCGAATCTCGGGACACGAGGATTGGAGCGCCAAATGACGTCGCCTGCCTTGTCCACGATTTCGTAGCCAGCGGCCTCCGGGTTCACGCGAAACGACAGGTAGCGGGTCTCGATCGCCCTGGGACCGCTCGAGGCTTCTTCGGGGCGGAGCGCCCCTGAGGCAACTATCGCCAAACCTGCGCAAGCTAGCGCGGCGCTGATCAAGGCAAACTTCGAGAGGATTCTGGAGTGTGTCATGAGCTTAACCTCATTGGCTGCGAGGATTGGCGCGCCGGGAGGAGCCGGGTGTCAGCACATGCGCTCGGCTAGGCCCGAAGGGCCGGACGCGCCTAGCTCCACAAACGGTCCCAGGAGCGCTCCTTGTCCCACTCAGGCGTCGGTGCGAAATAGCTCGTCCCCGGCAGCAAGTGCCGTTTCACGACGTCTTCATTGAGGGTCACGCCCAGCCCGGGCGCCTCTGGCACTTGGATAAACCCATGATCGACGATCGGTTTCTTGACACCCTCGACGAGGTCACCCCACCACGGCACATCCAGGGAGTGGTTTTCGAGCGCCAGGAAGTTGAGCGTCGCGGCGGCGCAGTGCACGTTCGCCATGCAGCTCACCGGCGTCCCGGCGAAGTGCATGGCCATGGGGACACCGTACTCCCACGCCAGGTCGCCGATCTTGTGGGTCTCAAGAATTCCACCCGCAGTCGCAAGGTCGGGATGGATCTTATCCACGGCGTGATTCTCACACAGGACGCGGAAGTCCTCCTTGAGGTAGATATCCTCCCCCGTCAGAATCGGAGTGGGGCTCGCATCCGAGATCTGTTTAAGCAGATCGGTATACTCCCAGGGAATCACATCTTCCATCCAGGAGAGGTTGTATTTCTCGTAGGCCTTGCCGAGCCGGATGATTGACTTCACGCCGAGGTGGCCGAGGTGGTCCATGGAAAGTGGAATCTCCATGCCCACGGCGTCGCGCGCTGCGGCCACGTACTCCTCGAGCTTGGCGATGCCCTTGTCTGTAACCTCCATCGCGAGCAACGGGTGCGGGGTCATCGCCTTCTCCCACGGGGTCAGGTCGGAAAGCCCTGTAACCGTGCCGGGTTGGTCCGCGACCATATCGATTCCCAAGTCCATTTTGAGCCACGTGAGGCCCCAACTCTCCTTGCGCTCTTTCAACCTCTGCGCGTAGATCTTGGGGTCTTTGGATTCGGTTGTGTCTGCGTAGACGCGGATCGTGTCACGGAATTTCCCACCGAGCATCACGTAGACCGGCACGTTGTAGACCTTGCCCGCGATGTCCCAAAGCGCCATCTCGATGGCGCAGACGCCGCCCCCCTGCCGTGCCGGCCCGCCAAATTGCTTGAGTTTGCGGAAGAGCCGATCCACCTGGAGGGGATTTTCGCTGAGAATCCGGCTCTTCAACGCGAGGGCGTACGTGGCGCTCGCGCCGTCGCGGACTTCGCCGAGTCCATAGACTCCCTGGTTGGTGTCGACGCGGACGATGGGGCAGGGGCTTGGTCCAGGTTTCACCACCGTCGCCACGCGCAGGTCCGTGATCTTCAGCGCGGAAGGGCTGGAGTTCGTGTTGACACCCTGGGGGTGAGCTTCCGCCGCCTCCCCAGTCAGGAGGCTGCTGGTCAGTGCGGCGGCGGATGTTTTCAAGGCACCGCGGCGGTCCATGACATACAGGTGCTCTTTGCTCATAGCAGTCATCTCACGGTAACGAAGATTTTCTGCGCTAGCGGAAATCTCGGAAGGGCCGATGGGCTACAGATCGACCCTTTCGGCACGCCGGCCGCCGAAGGCATGGATGGTCCTGGTGCCGGCTACCGGTTCACCACCATGCCAGAGCCCCTTCGGGATGAAGTATTCCTCTCCGGCGCTGACGGGAATGCGCCTGCCATCAATGAGCAGGGTGTAGCAACCCTGCACGACGATAAAGTACTCATCGTATTCGTGGACATGCGGCGCGGACACTGCGGTCGCACGGCAGGTCCAGAACGCCATCTGACTTCCATCGACTCCGTCAAAAACGTAGCCTTCTACGCCGGGCGTCGCTTGACTGCTCGTCGCGATGCGGTTTGCAGGGCGCTTCATGAAGTCCGGGAAATCGTCCATCCTCACTCCTTCGACGCGGGCATGAGTTAACGAGGGCTTCCGCGTTCTTCCTCGCCAGCAAGGCCTATTCACAGGAGCAGCTGAAAACTTCGGCCGGGTTGCACCGGCGACTGCGCTGCGTTCACTCTTCCTTCATGCGCAGCTTCGAACCCTTCTGCTCCAGCCACTTGTTGAACTCCTCAATCATCGGCTTGGTCCATTTGCGGTCGATCTCGCCCGGCGTGTACCTGCCTTCGCGCAGCATCTGATGCCCCCATTCATCAACGGCGTGCGTCATTTGGGCCTTGTCGATGACTTCTTGCGCGACCTGCGGTGGGATAAAGGTAATTCCTTCCACGTCGCTCACGGCCACGTCGCCGGGCATCACCGTGACCTGCCCAATGCGGATGGGCACATTGATGCCCATGAGCGTCACGTCACGCAGCGCAGAAGGATCAACGCCGCGGACGAAGACGTGCATGCCTTTGATTTCGGAGATGCCCGTCTCATCCCGCACCGAGCCATCCACCACCAGGCCGTTGTGGCTCTTAGCGAAGATGGCGGTGGAGAGATTGTCGCCGGCATAGGTGCCATCCTTGATCTTTCCGAAAAGGTCCACCACCAGGACGTCGCCGGGCGAAAGCATGTCAATGGGCCAGGAGTTCTGAGCTCCGACCCGTCCTTCTTCCTTGCCTTTGTCGTTGATCACCGCATTGACGTCGGGCCGCTGGGGCATGAACACGGCCGTGAACACGCGGCCCACCATCCTCCCTCCCGGATTGATCTCGTGCCAGCCGCCTTCGAACTGGTATTTGTAACCATGCGATTGCAGTACGCCCCAGGCCTCCTCTGCGTCCACGTCCTTCAAACCCTCCAGCACCGCATCCGGCGCCTTCGGGCGGCCGTCGGGAAATCGCTCTCCCTTCCACTCGCGCGTCAGCGCGATGCGCTGTTCATTCGAGAACATGCCCAATTGCGGTAAAGCCGTTCCTGTGAACCCAAAAATCAAGACTACTGCGAACGCAATTCGAATGGCTGCTTGCATTGGTTCTCTCCAGAGGTTGGTTTTGAGCACGATCATGACGACAACCTGGCCAAGCCTACCACAAATCGAAACCACAAGATTGCTGGAGTCTACTGGCAAGCAGAATTCAGGGCTGCGCTCGGGCGCCCGAACTCTGTTATTCTGCAAAGCCCCGGCGGGCTCGCCGACGGTCGCCTGTAAACCGGGAGGAGTCGCACACTACAACGAGGACATACCATGAAATCGCATACGGAGTATTTATGGTTCAACACCAAGAAGCATCGAGAGTTCGTCAACATAACTAACGAGGTTGAGAAGGCGCTGGCCAAATCCCAAATCCAGGAAGGACTGATTCTCGTCTCGGCCATGCACATCACGGCGGGCGTATACGTCAACGATGCGGAAGACGGCCTGATTGCCGATATCGAGGAGTGGCTCGAAAAGATGGCGCCCTTCCGCGCGGATTACCGCCATCACCACACGGGCGAGACCAATGGCGATTCTCACCTGAAGAACCTGCTGATCGGACACCAAGTGATCGTGCCGGTCACGAGCGGCAAGCTCGACCTCGGTCCCTGGCAGCAGGTCTATTATGCGGAGTTCGACGGTCAGCGGCGCAAGAAGGTTTTGATCAAGGCCATCGGCGAGTGAGAGGAAACAAGTTGAACGGCCAAAAGTCAAAATGGACAAACCCACATAAGGGCTATTAACCTGAATAAGCCCTTCGTAGCCCCGCTGAGGTCGGGCGAATGCGGTAAAAATGACCGATATCCACCCCTGTTAGAATCCGTTAAGCGGGAGGGGCGGTTGCCGACTATCCCGCGGAGGTCGGACTAAGTGGGTCAAAATAACCGAACCTCTGCTGGAATAGGTCAAGCGGGGTTGGCGGTAGTCGACTATCCCGCCGAGGTCACATTTTCCACATGGCGCCCATCATTGAAGTCCAAGACCTGACCAAGGAGTTCCGCACCTTCCGCCGCCGTGAAGGCGTCCTGGGGGCCTTGCAGAACCTTTTTGTGCGGGAATACGTGACGGTGCGCGCCGTCGACCACGTCAGCTTCGCGATTGAGCGCGGCGAGATGGTGGGCTACATCGGCGCCAACGGAGCGGGAAAGTCCACCACCATCAAAGTGCTGACTGGCATTCTAGTTCCCAGCAGCGGGCGGGTGGTTTCCAACGGCTTCGTCCCCTATCGCGAGCGGCGCCACTACACGAAGCACATTGGAGTGGTCTTCGGCCAGCGCACCCAACTCTGGTGGGACATCGCGGTCATCGAGTCCTTCAAGCTCCTCAAGGAAATCTACGAAATCCCGGAGCCCGATTATCGCCGCCGCCTGGATTTCTTCAGTGACATGCTCAACTTGCGCGAATACCTGCACACGCCGGTGCGCAAGCTAAGCCTGGGCGAGCGCATGCGCTGCGACCTGGCGGCTTCCCTGCTGCACAATCCTCCCTTGCTTTTTCTGGACGAGCCCACCATCGGCCTCGACGTCGTGGCCAAGGACCGCATCCGCGAATTCTTGAAAGAGGTCAATCGCACCGAGCGCACGACCGTGCTGTTGACGACGCACGACCTCTCCGACATTGAAGAGCTCTCGCAGCGCATCCTGATTATCGACAAAGGGCACATCCTGTTCGATGGTGACTTGGGGCAGATGAAGAAACGCCTGGCAAAGTACAATCAGGTGAAGTTCTTCCTGAAGGACCGCTCCCAGGTGCCGCACATGGCCCAGGTGGAAACCCCTGGCATCGACTGTGAACGCGTTGACGAACTGACGTATCTCATCCGCTTTGATCGCGAGCAGCATTCCACCGCCGAGGTGATTCGCCAGCTCGTGAACACGCTGGAGGTTCGCGACATCTTCGTGGAAGAGGAGCCGATCGAAGAGATCGTCAAGCGCATTTATCTGAGCGGCGAGGTGGCCTGATGGCCCCGCCCGTGGCCAACCCCGCGGGGAGGCGCTCGGGCCGTGTCTCAGAAGTTCGTTGATGAAGTCAGCCCGCGTAGCGGATGACATCCTGTGGCCCACGGCGAAAGAGAGTGTGTGAAAACCGGCCTTGGCGCGCTGTAGCGGCGATCTCTGATCGCCGAAGTTATTGATTCTAAATAACGGCGGTCAGAGACCGCCGCGACAAATCAAAGTTCTCACACAGACTCGAAAGCCGTGGTTACGTGAGCCCTCCCTTACACCGTCCCCTTCTCCGGCCCACGCGGGAGAGGGGTGCCGGGGAAGTAGTGCTTCCCGCCGGCGGGGTGAGCGCCGGTTTCCCCAGGACTCATGCCCTGGGCTACGATCTTCCGCCCCGATCGGGGCTGTGTGAAAACGTGATTTCGGGCGCTGTAGCGGCGATCTCCGATCGCCGAAGTTATTGATTCTAAATAACGGCGGTCATAGACCGCCGCTACAAGAAAAGGTTTTCACACAGACTCTATCGGGGCTGGTGGTATGGTCCGCAGACTAGACGGTCTGTCAAACGAACTTATGCGACACGACACCAGCGCGTCGAGGACTTTCTGGAAGGCGTTGCGCCTCTACTGGGAGTTCGGCCGCGTGGGCTTCGTGAACACCCTGGCTTACCGCTTGCGGTACTTTACGGGGATCATCACTTATTTCATTTACGTATCGGTGTATTACTTCATTTGGAAAGCCATCTACGAGCATAGTGCGTCCATTGAGGGGTTCAACTTCGCGTCTCTTTTGACCTATATCGGCGTGGGCTGGATCATCCGCTCGTTCTACTTCAATAACATCGACCAGGAACTTGCCTATCAGGTCACGGAAGGCCGTCTGGCGATGGACCTCATCAAGCCCGTCAATATCCAGTTGATGTATGTGGCGCGCGCCGCGGGGGAATCCATCTTCCGCCTGGGACTGCTCACGATCCCCACCGCCCTCGTGTTGTTCCTGGTTTACCCGCTGCAGCCACCTGCCGGCGTCTGGCACGGCGCAGCGTTCCTGGTCAGCGTAATCCTGAGCTTTTTCATCGTGGCAGCCATCAATTTCGCCGTAGGGACTTTTGCTTTGCGCCTGCAATCGATTCTCGGCCTGCTGCGCGCCAAATTCTTCCTGCTGGAACTTTTTTCCGGCCTCTTGCTGCCGATCTCCTTTTTCCCGGGGGTCTTTCAGAAAGTCTTCGCCGTGCTGCCCTTCGAATATATCAGTTACGTCCCCATGCTGATTTACCTGGGCAAGCTGAATGGTGGAGGCTTGGCGCGCGCCCTCGCCATACAGGTTTTCTGGGTTGCCGTCCTGCTGGCGCTCGGCGACGGCTTGTGGAGGTGGTCATCAAGAAAAGTTATTATCCAGGGCGGTTAGGGGGTAGCCACGGTCAGTGATTTTCTGACCGTGGGTTCTTTTGGCGGTAGTCGAACTACGGTAGTTTTGCCTTGGAAAGGGCCACGGTGGCGGGGTGCCCCATCCAGATTGACCACGTGCGATTGCCATTGGGGGTTCGCGCAAGAGAAAGGCCCACGGTCAGAAAATCACTGACCGTGGCTACCCACTTCCAAACACTGCGGCAGCAAATCGATCTGATCGTAGTTCGCTCGTATCTCGTGGCTCATGCGGATTTACTGAGCATTCCTCTTTCCACTCTCCGAGTTTTGAGACGGCCTCGAGGGGAGAGGGTGGACCGCCACCGGCGTTTTCATCAGCCGGGGCGGGAAGGGGGCCCCACGTTTTGCTTGTCGTGGGGGTGAGGGGTCACTTCTTGGTTGCGGCTCCGTCGCTCTGTGCTACCTGCTGGTGCCAATTAGGCGGGCCTATTGAAGGAGCAATGGATGATGCGAATTCAGGCTTCCTTTTGTTTGATTCTTGCTTTGGGGAACTACGCGTTTGCGCAGTGTCACGCACCTCGTTATCGCGAGGGCAGAGACTTTTCGAATCCCAAGCTGGGTGTCGGTTCGGTACATATCAGCATTCAGCCAAGAGACTTCACTCTCAAAAAGCTCGTTTGTTTGGCCCAGACGTTGAAAAGAAATCACCCGGAATGGAAGAGCGCAAGCGTTCTCATTTTTGGTTCAGATGATTCCGCGCGTTACTTCAACGCGGCGTGGAAGATAGATGGCCTCCCGCAGGATGAAAAGTGGGCCAGGCAATTGCATGCTGTTTATGAGCTTGACCAAAACGGACACGAAGAGCGTCTTCACATCCTTCCACTTGGATTTGACACTGATCCTTCTCTGATCACGACAATTGACCTCCTGCTTGGAGCGACATCCCGCTGTCGTCTAGAAGCAAGTGGCCGGTGCCTGATGGCATTGGATGGTCCCACTTATCCGAATGAAGCGCTGAGGGCGAAGGCATTGGGCAAAGTAACCCTGGTAGGTACAATTACCCACCAAGGCAGGATTACGTGCATTCAGGTGGAGGAAGCCGAGGTGAACCAAAGCAAAGAAGGAAAACTGTTGGTGGATGCGGCCAAGCAAAACCTCGCATCGTGGCAGCTTGAACCGGGCAAAGGCCAGAACTCGATACGCATTACGTACTCCTACATCATTGATCGTTTCTTGAATCAACTATCAAAGGGCGCAGACTTCGATTTGCCAAATCAGATCGTGATCCGGGGAAACCCTTCCGCGGTCCAAGGGAGACCTTGAACGACTGTCCTCCAACCAACAAGAGCCATCCCTGACCTAGCGGGCGGGCTGGCGCAGACCCCGGGTTTTTGGGGTCTGCGATCTCCCGAAGGGACCAGCTTGCGGCAAGGAATTCCCGAGAGTATATTCTCCGGCAGTCTGCCGTTTTACAAGCGCACTTACAGCCCGGGACAACTGCAATTCATTACCACCAGCAGTGCCCCAGGAGATTGGCCGTGGTCAAGTTGGAGGTTCTATTTCTTGCAGGATGCCTCCGCCCTCCGCATAGACCCATTGCCATGAGCCGCCTGATCCTGCAAGTCCCCTCCGGAAACCGCAGCCTCCCAAAACGAGGTCTGCGCCCGCCCGCGATTATAGGTGTCCCTGATGAGTGAAGATCGACAAACCGAAAAGGCCTGGCTCGCCTGGACGGAGGTCCTGCGTCGAGCTTTGTCTCTGGTCAAAGATGGAGAGCTCGCGGAAGCGGTCTCGCATATCGATGCGTTTCTTCCTCTGGAAGTGGATCCCGAAGTACGCAGCGACGCCTTGGGGTTTCGGGCCCATATCGAGGAGCTACTTGGCAACACTGAGGAGGCCAAAAGCGACCTGCTCGCAGCGCGTTTGCTCACGGGGCCGAATTACCAGAGGTACGTGCACGAGCTTTCCCTTGGGAGTCTATTCGAGCGTCAGAATTTGAACGAAGAGGCTCACTCGTGGTATCGCACGGCGCTCAACACGTGCTTGCTCGATAATGGAACCTCTGGGGGCACGGCTCTCAAGGGGATACTTCAATTGTGCCCGGCCACAAGTCTTCCTCTGGACGATATTGCCCTCTGCAGGAGAGTTATTGAGCACTCGTGGCGAGTCCTCCGGTTAACTGGCATGCCTGATCTTTCGGACTTGGAAGGGGCGGCATCTATCATCCTGCATGCGCAAGGCAGGCGGGTACCAAGGAGCCAGTAGCAGAGGTGTCCGTCAGCCGACAGATTCCTCTGCGGCACTTCTCTTTGGGGACCGGGAAAGGCACCACGTTCCCTACGTTTTCCAACCCATGAGAGGCAACCATGACCATCACTTTATGTCGAGCGCCACGCTAGAGAGCGGGAAGGGGGATCAGTGAGGGAATGCGACCGCGGGAAGCTCGTCAAGGAAACCGAATGGACGCGCGTGTACGAGGTGGGCGGCTGGATGTGCCACGAGTCGAAGTTCATGACAGACGGCCTCAAAGTATCTGCTGAATCCATCAAGGCGCGCTGGCCGACCTTCTCGTTCGAGGAGAAACTGGATTTTGCGAACGCATTTGGCGCAGGAGGTAAGGTTACAGCCGAGGACGAGCGAATCCTCGACTTCCTCATGGAGGCCGGGGACTTCCCCATTTGGATGGCGATTGCGGGCCGCCTCCGGCACCACCGCGACAAGGACCGAGTCTTGGCCTTCCTGCTGGAAAGGGTTAAGGCGGAGGACACGCCCAAGGGTAACTTCTTTCAGGCTCTCGGGTGGATGAACGACAAGAGAGCACTTCCCGCTCTTCGCGCCACGTTCGACGGCTATCGAAGGCGGCTTGGCGCAAGTCCGACATCAGGGGTGTCGCCCAATTACGATTACACAGACTACCTGGCGTGCTGTGTAGCTCTTTGGAAGATTTCGGGCTCATTAGAGTACAAGCAGGTTATAGACGAAGCTTTGAAATCTCAGGATGATGGTGTGCGCAATACCGCTGGGCTGCTTCTGCGCAATGCATGACACAAGGGGGAGCCGGCGGGCTGGCGCACCATGCTTGTCCAAATCACGCTCGCTGCGCTGTGCGGCAACCTGCGGCTCCGCCGCCCGCTGTGCGGAAAGGCTGCGCCTTTCCGTGGCGCGGGTGTCCTGACAAACTTCTTCTGCGCCGCCCGGAAGGCTCAGCCTTCCGGCCGGCGCAGAGGCGGGCTGGCGCAGACCTCTGATTTTGGAGGTCTGCGGTCTCCCGAAGGGACCAGCTTGCGGCAAGGAATTCCCGAGAGTATATTCTCCGGCGGGAAGCCGTTTTACAGGCGCACTTACAGCCCGGGACAACTGCAATTCATTACTACCAGCACCTATCGGCAGCACCCTCGGGGAAATCGCAGACCTCCCAAAACGACGTCTGCGCCAGCCAGCGCCGGAGGATTCCTGGCTGAGGGGTTGGCTGTTCCATGTATGGCCTGTGAGGACAGAATATGGCTAGGCGAACGAAGATGGCACAGGTAAAAAGCGGACTGCGCTTGGCGCTAGCTACGCTCATCTTCATCGGGGTAGCTTTTATGTTCGTAGCGGGGATGGGATTCGCCTTCTTTCCGAATGAACATTCCCGCATTCTTGGCTGGTTCTTGTTGATCATCTCTACGACAGTCATGGCGTTGGAAGTGAATCGGTGGATCAAAGTGCTGCCAGGCATTCTGGCGTACGCCGTCCTGAATGGGGTGATTGTGCTTTCGACCGGCCATGCACTGGGTAGCCGTTTTGTTCCCATGGCCGGGCTGCCCTCCCTGGTTGTGACACTCTTTTTTGCCGTCAGCGCGGCCCTTACGGTGAGATTTGCGAAGAACAGGTTGACACGGGTCGATCGCATAGCGGCGTTCGTGTATGTTTTCATTCTCGGCTGGCTTATGGGATATGAGTCCACCACGTACCCACCGACACGCGTTCGTCCCCTCGATTACCTGGGCATGGGTGCCGGAATTGGTTGCCTTCTCATCGCTTGGGCTTATGACCGTAACCACAACCGTCGCGCGCATGGCTCTGGGCGGCGAGTCACTCCAGGCACTCAGGGCGTAACGCAAGCGGGGAGCCGGTAGCGCAGAGTCTCTGCCTTTGAGACTCTGCGGTTCTTCCTGGATTCGAGCGTCGAGCCCGACCCCGTGTATTAACAAGAAATGAATATTTATCAAATGAAGAGCCGCAGAGTTTGAACTGTACAAACTCTGCGCTACCATCTTGCGGCAAGGAACACCCGAGCATATACTCTCCAGCAGGATGCCGTTTTACAGGCGCACTTACCTATGCCATCCCAAGAAGCAGGCGCTTTGGTTCGGAGCGCTGGGTGTCTGAGGCGGTCGCGCCATTCGGATTGGAAGACACCCTGCGCAACCCCGGGCGCCCTCGGATGTGCTAAAATAAGCGAGTGGAAAAGACCCTACACAAGTACACCAGCCATAAGGAAATGAAGTCGGAAGAGTACCGCTACTGGCAGAGTCGGCCCGTGCATGAGCGGATGAAGGCAGTTGCGGAAATCACCCTTGCGGCCTACGCGCTGAAAGGCATGAGCCCGGATGTACCAAGACTTCAAGGACCTCTTGTCCGCCTTCCACGCCCACAGCGTTAAATACCTTATCATCGGGGGCTATGCCGTCGCACTTCACGCCCAGCCCCGCGCCACCCAGGACCTGGACGTGTTCATCAAAGCGGACCCGGCCAACGCCCAAGCGGTCTATGCGGCGCTTGCCGGCTTTGGCGCTGCCGTGGAAGATATCCGGGTGGAGGACCTTGCCGACCGCAGCAGCTTCATTCGCTTTGGACGCGAGCCTCTCGCGGTTGATCTTCATTCCGACATACCAGGGGTTGATTTTGACGAGGCATGGCAGAGGCGCGTCGAGGCCGTCATCGACCCGCAGAGTGGCCTCAAGGCGTTCTTCATCTCCCGAGACGACTTGATTGCCTCAAAACTCGCATCGGGCCGAACCCGCGACCTTGCCGACGTTGAGGAACTTCGGGAAGCCGCCGACAGCCAGCCGCCAGAGGCCCGATAACAGCCTTCCGAACCGACACAGAGTGGGGACTTGCTGTGCAAGGTCCGCGGATTTTCATCCGCCATGGGGCCGGCTGTCGCAGAGCGCAGTTCTGCGATTTAGTGCAGGTCCAGCCAGGCCGTCTATGCTCAAGGCGGACGAATCGTTTAGGCTATAGAATCTGAAGCTTGACCAGAGCCATGGATCGGGAGAGCTTACCAGTCTTCTCTTTACGGGGTTGTTGTGCATGTCGTTGAGTTTCCCGATGCGCTTTTTCTCCGCGAAAACGCCAAAGGGGACGTAGCCTCTCTGCCACAGCCGATGGTACGAATCATTGTGGACGAACAGACAGAACTGGAATGACTTTTTGAGCCCCGGCAGTGACGACATCAATATCGCGGCCTAAGTGGGACCCTGATGTCGCCACTACCGTGGCTGAAGTTCTGCTCTGCACTCCGCAATCCCACGGCTGGCGCCGTGGGCTACGATCTTTCGCCCGCTCCGCGGGCTGACGTATTCAGGGAACTTCCGGCTAAGGACACGAGAAAAAAGCCGGTAGCGCAGCGCGACGGAGCCGCAACCCAGCAAGGATTCACCACAGAGGCACAGAGGTCACGGAGTACGGACGCAGATTAAAACTGTGCGCCAGCAAACTTGGGAGCCGTAATTCCTACCAGCCGATTAATTTTCAACCTTCTCCGCGGGGAGAAGGTGCTGAGGTACGAAGCAGATGAGGGGTCTCTGGGATTTCAACCCGTGCCCCAAAATGTTTGCCAAAAGAACAAGAAATTACGGTATTGCAATGCAGAGTCTCTGCCTTTGAGACTCTGCGGCTCGAAGGGGAGAAACCCACATTTCTATTTTGAACCCCGCTTGCGAATCTTCTCTGCCGAGTTTCGTGCCTCGCTCCCTGGCGTGCTTCAGCCCGGCCTTGAGCGTGATAGAATTCGCTCACACTCCCACGATGGAGGATTGACATGCAGAGGCTGATTCTGGTGTCGGCTGCGCTTTTACTCCTTTCTCCTCCAGCAAGTACGCAAAACCCGCCTACCAGCCTCACATACCCCTTAGACGTCGATTCGGTCGTCACCTGGCCACTCCCTAGACTGCTCAAGGCCATTCCAAAACTCAAAGGTTTGGAGCCTGCCGAGGGTCAGGCGGAACTCCCCCGCATACTGCAAAAAGTTGGAGTGAACGTTAAGGCGTTCTTCGAGAATTTCCCCAATACTGCATCGGTTGAAAAGATCTCGATGGAGCGCTTGGCGGTCGCCAGCGGGGCGGGGGCGCTGGAATGGCCAAGCGCTGGAATCCGGGAAAGCCAGACGCAGAAGTTCCGGTATCTGGCCCTCCCCCGACCGGCAAATGAAGGGATAGGCCTGGATGAGTACCGCACCGACTCAAAGGGACAGGTTGTTGAACCCGGAGGGTCGGGGGTTGATCTTTTTGTTACGAAGGGCTTTGTCTCGGTACCGCTGCGCTTCCATCCTGAATATCAGGCCGGTTCAACCTTTCGCTACCTTGGACGGCAGGTCATCAACAAACGGCAAAGTCATGTGGTGGCATTCGCA